>PJTY01000003.1_pt1 | contig 524205 bp, 455 predicted proteins | sample 1512121 | NCBI WGS metagenome assembly PJTY01 (sample SAMN08177680, study PRJNA422409) | Soil metagenome, whole genome shotgun sequencing project. | isolation source: Soil enriched (2) on filter paper: alkali lignin treatment | place: USA: Madison | collected 2015-01-15
CGGATTAACTTGATCCGGACAACGATCTGGCATAACGTGCCGTGTATTTTAAATATCGGTATTGCTATAATAGACAGATTAATCAGACATGAGTAAAGTAGAACTATTCGAAAATGAGCGTGCGCTCGGCTACGATCAATTTGTAGAGACGTGGATACCCAATTATCATATTTTCCTCGACCAGCTGCCTAAACTACTGCGCACGGCCGTCTCGCAGCAACTGTTGATCGTGGGCTGTGGAACAGGAAATGAAATCCGTCGCTTTGTCGGGGTAGAGCCTTCATGGAAGATAACTGGCGTGGACCCTTCTCCAGACATGATCAGACAGGCTACGCAAAAATTCCACACCTATCATCATGTGACCTTTTTTGAAGGCTTGGTGAGCGACCTGGAGTCTAGCAATCGATATGGTGCTGCCACATTACTGCTGGTGCTGCATTTCTTGGAAGACAACGGTGACAAACTGACTTTGCTTCGTGATATCGCTGCGAGGCTTTTACCACAAGCTCCGCTTGTCTTATTGGATATCACAGGCGATGGGGATCAGATAGATGCGAATCTCAAGATCTTGAGGCTTTTGCTGCCAGATGGTCTCGAAGAGGCACAAATCCAGCACAGGATGCATAGAATCACCCATGAACTAAAGTATGTTTCAGAGGGTCGTCTTTCTGAGTTATGTGAAGAAGCTGGCCTGGAACAGCCTGTCAGATTTTTTCAGTCGTCCATATATGTTGGCTGGATGACAAGGAAAAAATAACGGCAGCGGAGCAGCAACTGATAAAGCGACAACCAGATGGCTGGCACAGGCGGTATTTGTAAAAGCAAAATGACGTAAATACGAAAATACCCCCTTTTTTTGCGGAATATCTCCCGCCATTTCTTTTGTGGATGCAGATAGTTTTGTAAAAACTAAAATGATATCATCCATTAAATGCTGTTGAATAATGAAAAATAATCTCTTTACCTGTTTGCTCATTTATCTTTTCCTGCTTCCGCAGAACGTCCTGAGCCAAAGTCCGGTTCCCGCGGACTACACCTTGGTCTGGACCGACGAATTCAATATTGATGGTGCGGTCAGTGAAGACAACTGGAACTTTGAAGAAGGATTTAAACGTAACCAGGAAGCGCAGTGGTATCAAAAGCAGAATGCCTATTGTAAGGATGGACTGCTGGTCATTGAGGCAAGAAAAGAAAATAGGCCTAATCCGCAATATGTTGCCGGCCGTACACAGTGGCCGCATGCGGACAGGAAAATCAGGTACAGCTCGGCATCGATCAACACCTCAGGCAAGCATAGCTGGCAGTTTGGCTTGTTTGAGATGCGGGCGCGGATACCGGTGGGCAGTGGACTCTGGCCGGCTTTCTGGACCCTCGGAGTGGATAAAGAGTGGCCATCGAACGGCGAAATTGACATTATGGAATATTATAAGGGCGACATCCTGGCCAATATTGCCACAGGCACAGACCAGCGCTGGAAAGCACACTGGTTTGGCCAGCGCAAAGCTGTTGCCGATCTGGGGGGCGCCTCCTGGGCCCGTGAATTTCATACCTGGCGCATGCTCTGGGACGAACAGGGCATAGCCCTGTATGTGGACGATATGTTGCTCAACCGTGTACCAATGGACCAGCTGTACAACCGCGATGGCTCGGGCTTCAATCCGTTCAGACAACCACATTATCTATTGCTCAACCTTGCTCTGGGCGGTATGAATGGCGGACCTATTGATCCGGCTCTGCTGCCTGCAAAGTATGAAATAGATTATGTGCGGGTTTACCAGAAAAAACAGAAAACCGAACGGACGGCTTTCAAGCCCGGTGAACGCTGGTACGATGAAGCAGGCCAGATGATCAATGCACATGGTGGTGGCATTTTATACGATCAGGGGACCTATTATTGGTACGGCGAAAAGCGCGGTCGCGAAGAATCACAGGGAGTGAATGTGTACTCTTCCAAAGATCTCTACCATTGGACATTCGAAAATCTGGCGCTGTCACCGGTCGACGACGACCAAAGCGATATCGCCCGCGGCTGCCTGATGGAGAGACCCAAGGTTATCTATAACGCCAGTTCTAAAAAATATGTGATGTGGTTCCATCTGGAGCTGAAGGGTAAAGGTTATGCGGCAGCCCGCGCTGGAGTGGCCGTGAGCGATTCGCCCATAGGACCTTTTCAGTTTGTACATAGCTTCCGGCCCAATGGAAATATGTCCCGTGATATGGGGCTCTTTGTGGATGAGGATGGCCATGCTTACCAGATTTATTCTTCAGATGAAAATTATGCCTTGCGTCTGGTACAGCTGACCGACGATTTCTTACAGCCAACCCGCAGGGATTCATTGCTTTTCCGGAATCATCGGGAAGCTCCGGCCATGTTTAAGCAGGGTAAATATTATTATCTTATCACCAGCGGATGCACGGGATGGGCTCCCAACAGGGCCGAACTGCACCGCGCCACGGCTCCCTTTGGCCCATGGACCTCCTTGGGGGACCCGATGTCAGGGCCGGAATCCGCATTGACATTTGGCGGGCAGTCGACCTTCGTATTACCCGTAGCAGGCAAAAAGGATGCATTTATCTTTATGGCAGATCGCTGGAATCCCAAAAATTTAATGGACAGCCGGTACATCTGGCTACCTGTACAAATGCAGGAAGGAAAGGTCAGCATCTCCTGGAAACCGGAGTGGAGTCTGACTGTTTTTGACTGATCCGAATCTTACAATCCCTTTATTGCGCTGCAGAAGCCGCTAAGGAAATTATTCAAAAAGGCCTGTCCGACAACACTGTGGCAGGCCTTTTTCTTTTCGAAGTAGAGGACAGTGACAATTGCCGCAGCCCAAATGTGTACAATTGCCTGGAAAATATCAGCTGAATGCCTTCGCTGACGAATTCACCCCTCAAAAAAGATTGTTTTTCCCCCCTCTGTTGTTTGGTCCAATACCTAATTTCACCTCATTCGATTGGGGCATCTATATGCCCCGTGGCCGGCCGCTAACCAGCTGGTCCGGGACGAAGGCAAGCCTGCTGTCCGGAATGTCTTTGGGAATCCGGAAGTGTGGGACCGATGAAATGTATTAAACCGATTATTAAAACTTGATGTATTATGAAGCAGCTGCTTTTCTGTTGAACTAACCCCTAACTATGGAATAAAATCCGGTCGCATTCAAGGAATGGCGGCAAGGAGGGAGAATAAAATTGCTAACCGATTACTGATTAATTATGAATACTGAATGTAGATTACGCAGACACTTTAAAAAGTGGATCTGGTCGCTTATGCTGCTGTTTTTGTCAAATATGGTGGGCTTCGCTCAAGAGGGTGTACAAAAAGTCCGGGGTACCGTGTCTGCCAATGATACCCCTATTGCCGGAGTGACGATAGCTGTCAAAAACGGCAAAGCACTGGGCACGAGCGACGAAAAGGGTGAGTTTAAATTTGAGGTGGCGGCGCGCGCCACACTGGTTTTTAAATATATAGGATTTAAAGAAAAGGAGCTTTTGCTCAAGGACTATTCACCGGATGCTACCGGTGTATTCCAGCTTGAGGTCCGGCTTGAGCCTGTCGGTGAGAGTTCCCTGGATGAGGTGGTGGTCGTGGGCTTCGGTACACAGAAGAAGGCCTCACTGGTGAGTTCGATTGCTGCGGTCAACCCGAAGGAGCTGAAAGGACCGACTTCCAACCTGACGACTATGCTTGCGGGACGGATACCGGGTATGATCGCGTATCAGCGTTCGGGTGAGCCAGGGGCCGACAATGCCTCCTTCTTTGTACGGGGGCTGGGGTCTTTTGGTTCCGGAAAAACCGATCCGCTGATTCTGATTGACGGCGTGGAGTCCACGCAGACTGATCTGGCCCGGCTGCAGCCCGATGATATTGCCAGCTTTTCGGTGCTAAAGGATGCCACGGCTGCCGCGGTGTATGGGGCACGTGGCGCCAATGGTGTCCTTCTGATTACCACTAAAGTCGGCTCGGCAGGAAAGACGCAGTTTATGGCCCGGGCGGAAGGAAAGATTTCCACCAACGCCAGAAGCATCGAACTGACAGACAACATCACCTATATGAATCTGGCGAACGAAGCGGTACTGACGCGGGGACTATCCAAACCGACACCCTACACCCAATCCAAAATCGAAAACACCATCCGCCGCACAAATCCGTATCTGTATCCGGACAATGATTGGATCGATATGCTGATCAAAGATTATACATTCAATCAGGGCTTTAATCTGAGCGCCAGCGGTGGCGGAGAGCGGGCACGGTTCTACGTGTCGGGAACTTACAATATTGATAACGGCATACTGAAAAAGCTGGGAACCAACAATTTTAATAACAATATTAAGCTGATCAATTATTCGCTGCGGTCAAATGTGGATCTGCAGCTCACCAAATCGACGCAGGCCAGTGTCAAACTATATGGACAGTTTGATGATTACAACGGTCCTATCGGCTCGGGAGCCGACCATTTCCGCGCAGCACTATGGTCCAATCCTGTTCAGTTTCCGGCCGTATACCCCCAGGAGTATCTGCCTTATATTCAGCATCCGCTTTTTGGCGGATATGTGGTCACGGACGACAGTGCACCGCAGGGCGTTCTGCTGACCAATCCATATGCCAATCTGGTCCGTGGATACCAGCAGTACAACCGCTCCACGCTGATGCCGCAGATTGAATTAAAACAAAATCTTGATTTCCTGACCCAAGGACTCAACTTCCGGATGATGGGTTACGCCAAGCGCTATTCTTATGGGCAGACTGTAAGGTCTTATAACCCATTTTATTATTCTGGACGGCTGGACCCTTCGGACAATTCCATTCAGCTCAGTGTCATCAATGATGGATCCACCGGTTCGGTGGGCACACCCGGACAGGAGTTTCTGAGCTATGGTACATCGGGATCGGATATCAACTCAACCTTGTATTTTGAAGCGTCGACCAATTATGCACGAACCTTCGGCAAACATGATGTGTCGGCTATGCTGATCACGCTGTTTCAGGATTATAAAATATCGCGTGACAACATCACGACCCTGCAGTTAGGGCTGCCAAAACGAAATAATGGCCTTTCGGGCCGCTTTACCTACGGTTATGACAACCGCTACCTCGCGGAGTTTAATTTCGGATACAACGGCTCCGAACGCTTTCACGAGTCTAATCGATTTGGTTTCTTCCCTTCTTTTGGCCTGGCCTACCGGGTGTCGAACGAACGGTTTTTCAAACCGCTGTCTTCGGTGGTGTCGGACTTTAAATTGCGGGCGACTTACGGAATTATCGGTAACGATGCCATCGGGAGTGATTCGGACCGCTTCTTTTACCTCTCCGAAGTCAACATCGGCAATACAGATTATGGCTCGACATTCGGCGAAGACTATGGGTACTACCGCCCCGGAGTCAGTGTGAGCCGCTACGCCAATCATCAGATTTCCTGGGAGCAGTCCAGGCAGGTGAATATCGGATTTGACCTTTCATTTTTAAACAATTCTATAGGGCTGATCGCCGATTTTTATAAGGATTACAAGTCGCATATTCTGGAGAGCCGCTCTTACATTGGTTCGACTATTGGTCTGCAGGCCACACCTATGGCCAATACGGGCAAAGCGGAAAAGAAAGGCTTTGATCTGGCGCTGACGTTCAATAAAAGCCTGGCGACTGGCTGGTCTTTTCAGTATCGCGGAAATGTGACCTTTGCACAGTCCAAGATCACCAAGCGGGATGAACTGCTGTATCCGGAAAATATGAGCTACCGCTATCAGGTAGGACACTCGGTGGCGCAGTCTTTTGGCCTGATCGCCGAACGCCTGTTTATCGATGAGTATGACGTTGCCAACGCTCCGGCCCAGCAGTTTGGAGACTACATGGCGGGCGATATCAAATATCGTGATATGAATGGAGATGAACTCATCACTGATAACGATGCTGTTCCGATCGGATATCCGACTTCGCCCGAACTCATCTACGGATTTGGTGGTACCACCGGATATAAAGGCTTTGACTTCTCTTTCTTTTTCCAGGGGTCCGGCAAGTCCTCGTTTTTTATCAATCCCGAAAACATTACACCTTTTGTGCGTAACGGCGGGGCGCAGAACGGCCTGCTGACAGCGATAGCCAATGATTACTGGTCGGAAGAGAACAGAAATATTTATGCCTTTTTTCCAAGGCTGAGCGACTATTTTGTCCATAATAATAATAGGCAGTCTACTTGGTGGATGCGCAATGGCGAATTTCTACGCCTCAAAAATATTGAACTGGGCTATAATCTGCCCCGTTCGGTCGCAGACCATTACAAATTAAAATCGCTACGTCTGTACTTCAACATGATGAATGTGTTTACGATAAGCAACTTCAAGATGTGGGATGTGGAAATGGGAGGGAATGGCCTCGGATATCCGATTCAGAGGACCTATAATTTTGGTATTCAAGTGAATTTTTAGACATGAAAGCAATCAAAAGATATATGGCTCTGGGAGCCCTGAGTGTAGTACTGGCGTCGTCGTCGGTATCCTGCAAGAAATTTCTGGATATCGTGCCCGATAACGTGGCTACGATCGAATACGCCTTCCGGCTACGAGTGGAAGCGGAAAAATATCTGTTTACGTTATACAACTATCTGCCCAGTGAGGGATCGTTGTGGAATAATCCAGCTTTTCTGGGTGGTGATGAAATCTGGATACCTTACCAGACCAGCATCTCGCCGCTTGCTTTTGAGATCGCCCGCGGCAATCAGCAGATCTCCAAACCTTACGTCAATTACTGGTACGGTGACCAGGACGCGAATCGCGGCCTCTATCAGGGAATCCGGCACTGCAATATTTTTATTGACAATATGTCCAACCCGGCGCTGGTGCCTGATATCACCGCCAGCGAACGCGCACGATGGATTGCGGAGGCCCGGTTTTTAAAAGCTTATTTTCATTTCTATCTGTTGCGCATGTATGGGCCGGTTCCGATCATGGATGACGATATTGACGTGAGTGAACCCAAAGAAGTGATGGATGTGCCCCGTAATACAGTGGATGAATGTGTGGAATATATTGTCGGACTGCTGGATCAGGCTGCTGCGGACCTGCCGCCGCAGATCGTTGACCGGCAGCGGGAACTGGGAAGGATCACCATCCCTATTGCCAAGGCGGTCAAGGCTCAGGTGCTCCTACTGGCTGCAAGTCCGCTGTTTAACGGCAATGCCGATTTTTCAAGCCTGAAAAATAAGGATGGCAAAGCGCTTTTCAATCCGACTGCCGACACCAAAAAATGGGAACTGGCAGCCACGGCAGCACGTGAGGCCATCGAGGTGGCCGAAGCGAATATGCACGCACTTTTTACGTTCAGACAGGCTGGGAATCTGGCGATTTCAGACACAACCTTGCTGGAGCTGAAGCTGCGTCAGGCAGTTTGTGAAAAATTTAATGAGGAGCATATCTGGGCAGATCCCAATAGCCGCTCGTGGACGATACAGCAGAATGCCATGCCGCCCCTGACCGCTGATGAAAACCACAATTACAACCGGAAGATCCTGTCTCCACCGCTGAAGATTGCGAAGATGTTTTACACCAAAAACGGTGTGCCGATCACGGAAGACAAAACCCTGAGCTTTACAGACGATACTGAACTGCGTACGGCAACAGGTCAGGAACGCTTTTACATCGAGCCGGGATTTACGACCGCGCGGCTCCATTTTGACCGTGAACCCCGTTTCTATTCTTCATTGGCGTTTGACGGCGCGCGCTGGTTTAAATACGACACGCCGGGATATAGTGATGAAAATTCAAAAGTCGTCCGCAGCAAACGTCCTGACTATGCGGGTAGTACACATGCGTTCCATTTTAATGAAACGGGCTATTTTATCAAAAAACTGGTGGACTGGAATCAGGTGACTACGACCACAGGAGTGACCTACAAAGATTATCCCTGGCCTAAGATCCGGCTGGCAGACTTGTACCTGATGTATGCTGAGGCCCTGAATGAGGCGTATGGACCGGCCAATGAAACGGCATTCCAATACATTGACCGGGTACGGGCGCGGGCTGGATTGAAAGGGGTGAAAGAGTCCTGGACGACTTACGCAAAAAATCCGGGAAAATTTACGACCAAGGAGGGGTTTCGGGATATCATCCACCGCGAGAGACTCATTGAGCTTGCTTTCGAAGGGCAGCGGTTTTGGGACTTGCGCCGCTGGAAAACTGCGGCTGTCCAGCTGAACGAACCGATTACAGGATGGAATATGCAGGGTGAAACCACCGCAGCGTACTATGTGATTCGTACGGTATTCAATCAGCGATTTATTGCACCGCGGGATTATTTCTGGCCGATCAGTGAGAATACGGTGATCCAGAATCTGAATCTCGTCCAAAACTATGGCTGGTAATGTTAACACTCATTAATATACGTATGCAGATGAAAAAAATAATGAAAAAGCTGAGCATTCTGACAGGTATGGTAACGCTGGTTGCTGCCTGCCGGGAGGAGAATATGCTCAGGCCCCTGGAGTCCAACAGCACAGCTCCGGGCACGGTAAGTCATGTGACTGTGGAAAACAAGAACGGCGGTGCTGTACTGACCTATACGGTCCCCTCAGACGATGATCTCTCATATATCAAAGCTGAATACATGTTGCCCAATGGCAAAATGCGGACGGTCAAAGCCTCCTATTATTCCAACCAGCTGACTGTGGACGGATTTTCGCAGCCGGGCGATTATACAGTGAAGCTTTATGCCGTAAATCGTTCGGAGGCGGTATCTGCGCCGGTCGAGGTCACGATACATCCCAAAGAATCGCCAATCTGGGATATCTATCGGTCGATGAAGGTCAATGCATCTTTCGGTGGGATCCAGGTGACGGCGGAAAATAGAGAGCGTGCCAACATTGCGATCCTGATCATGCAGAAAAACGAATATGGTGAGTGGGTTGCAGATCCAAACAGCATCTATACCTCCACGGATAAGATCAAAGCTTCAAAACGGGGACTGGACACGACCGCGCGGGATTTTGCCTTTGTCGTCCGGGATAGATGGTTAAACTATACCGATACGCTATATCAAACAATCAGCCCGCTGTTTGAAACCAAGATTCCGCAATCGGGATACCGTGGTTTTCGGTTGCCGGGCGATGCGCCCAACCACACCTCCACCGCCCATGCGGGGATGTGGGACGGCAATATTATTGACTGGCCGAGAATCTATATGACGCAGGCTGCGGTCTCGGGGGTGCACACGACCACGGTAGACCTGGGTGTAAAAGCCCGTTTGAGCCGGCTGGTAATCTGGGATTATCCGGAATACTATAATGGGCGTACTTACTATTATAAGGGTAACCTGAAGGAATTTGAAATCTGGGGCTCGGACAATCCGCCGGAAGACGGCTCCTGGAACAACTGGCACCTGCTAGGCTCGTATGTAGCGGTGAAACCTTCGGGGCTGCCGTTCGGCCAGCAGTCGGATGAAGACTATCAGACCGCCAACAGCGGCTTTAGCTGGGAGTTTGATATCAATGCACCCAAGGTCCGTTATATCCGGATAAAGAGTAAGAAAAACTGGGATGGCTCGTCTTATATGGCAATCGCCGAGATCCAGGCATATGGCGATCCGAGATAGGTTAATTTAAATAAATCGAACAATGAAAAAATGGACATATAGTTTTATGTATGTGGCGCTGTTGGTAATGGTGCTTGCTGCGGCCTGTAAAAAAATGGATGACTATAAGAAATATATAGCCGATCGTCCTGTCATCACGTACACCGGAAAAGTAGATTCCGTGAAAGTGTATCCGGGAGAAAACAGGGTCATGATCAAGGGGCTGCTGGTGTCTGACCCCAAGATTGTGGAAGTCCGCATCTACTGGAACAGCAGGCAAGACTCGCTGGTTGTGCCGGTCAAGCGGAGCGCTGGTGTGGATACCTTAAAGGCTTATATCAATAATCTGGGGGATGGAGTCTACAATTTTGAAATTGTCACCTTCGATCAGCAGAAGAATAAATCGGTGCGTGTGTATGCTATTGGGCGTTCGTATGGTGAAAATTATCAACTTTCTTTGCTGAACAGACCGGCGCTGGAAGCCAATACCGGCAGCAACGGACTCACCAGTATTTCGTTTTCGAGTCTGGATGCCAATAGCGGTGCCCAGTCCACCGAAATCAAATATACCAAGATCACTGGTGGCGAAGCCGTGGTCAGCCTTCCGCTATCGCAGGCTTCTCTGCAGCTGCCCAGTGATTATAAGATTGGAACTGCGTTGGCCTACCGGACAAAATACTTGCCTGATACCTTGGCTATTGACACATTTTATACCGAATACAGCCGGATCAATGTCAGGAGGTATGTAACGGATTTGTACTTGGCAAATACGGCTTTTCCTTTCGCTACATCTGCATGTAGCGGTTCCCGCTGGTGTACGCCGGCAGGCTGGACATTGAATGCCGCGGCCCGAAATTTTACCGTGAACGGTATCAGTTACGGTGGTGTTGATGCTAACCAAGGCTATCGCCTGAGTATGGAGGCCGGCTGGAGCACTACGCTGCTTTCGATCACCAACGGAAAGATGTACCAGAGCCCTGTGCTACCGGCGGGCGAGTACGAACTGGAGGTCACGGTAAATTCTGTAGGCTCCACAGGCAGCTTTTATCTTGCAGCAGCAGTTGGCAACTCCCTGCCCGATATCGGGAATCTGGCGCAGGAGGCCATCGGCTATGTCTCTTTTACCGGTAAATCGGGGGTATCTTCGATCAAGTTTAAGCTGGACAAGGAACAGCAGGTTTCGATGGGATTTGTGTGCACACTGGTCGGAAGTGCCAGCAACGGACAATACTGGAAAGCGGAAGGAATCCGCCTGAAATACCTGGAAACAGATTAGCACATCTACATCAGCTAGACCTGATTGCTGTGGCTGCCCTGCTATGCTGGGCAGCCACAGTCTTTTTAGTCCTTATCGATCCGGTAGTCGTGCTGAAAGACTTTTCGGTATTTTTTGACATAGGTAGACGGGTTGAGACCAAACAGCTTGTTGAACTGTTCGCGGAAATATTTGATGTCGTCAAACCCTGTCCGATGGGCGACTTCGTTGATTTTTAAGTCGGAATGCAGCAGCAGTTCAGCTGCTTTTTTGAGGCGTACTGAACGGATAAATTCGTTGAGTGATTTACCCGAAATGGCCTTGATCTTTTTATAGAGTGCCGAATGGCTCATGCCAATTTTATCGGCCAGTGTCCGGACATTAAATTCTTCCAGCAGATGAGCTTCGATTTCATGGATGCAACGTTCGATCAGCACCTTGTCCTGTGCGGTAATTTTGACGTCGTGCGATTGATGAGTGATCGTATGAAACAAAAATTCCTGTAGATTTTTCCGGTTCTGCAGCAAGGTGTTGACCTTAAGGCGGAGAATATCAGCATCAAAGGGTTTCAGGATATAATCGTCGGCCCCAGACTGAATGCCGGTAAGCTGATTATGTCCCGAGGTACTCGATGTCAATAAAATAAAAGGAATATGATTGACCTGCGGATCTGATTTCACGGTCTTGCACAGGCTCAGCCCATCCATTTGATCCATCATGATGTCGCTGATCACCAGATCCGGCTGTTTGTTGCGTATGATCTGCAGGGCTTCGGCTCCGTTTGCGGCAAGGTAAACCTGGTAGTCTGCCTGAAACATTTCATGAAGGTAACTGCGCAGCTGAATGTCGTCGTCCACGAGAAGCAGGCTCGTTGTATGATTGCTGATCGGACTCAATGAAATGGGCGGCGAAGTCAACTGATCTGTGGGCGGGTTACTGAATAATGCCTGTAGAAGTCCCGGACTTTCGAGCTCAGAATTGCTTTTCAGGGTATCGGTGGAATGGAGAAGGATCGGCATGCAGATATGAAATATGGTGCCCTGCTGTGCCGAACTCTCGTAGGTTATACTGCCCTGATGCATTTCCACGAAGGTCCTGACCAGAAACATGCCGATGCCGAACCCCGTGAGAACACGCTGCCCGGGGCTCGAGCTTGAAAAATACTTGTCAAAAATGCGGTCGCCAATGCCGGGTGGGATCCCCGGACCAGAATCCTGCAGCTCAATAACGACGTTATTCTCCTGCTGTTGTAATCGGAGACATACCGTGCCATAGTCAGGTGTAAATTTAAATGCATTGGAAATCAGGTTGCATAAGATAATTTCTATTTTCTCTTTGTCGGCATCAACAAGAAGGGGGCTGCCGTCACTTTCCAGCTGGTAGTTGATCTGCTGGAGTCGGGCCTGTCCCGAAAAGTAAAGGTAGATTTCGCGCGTAAAGGCCTGAAGGTCGAAATGGCTCCGCTGAAACTGCGCGGCACCGTCTTCGGCCTTGCGGAAGATGAGAAGCTGGTCGACGAGGCTCAGCAAGCGCTTTGCGTTTCTGTAGACGGGTCTTAGGCTCTCCTCATGCTGATCCAGATGCTGTTCGCTGAATATTTTTTTTAGCGGATTGATGATCAGCGTCAGTGGTGTGCGGAATTCATGGGAGATATGAGTGAAAAATGCATATCTCTTTTCATTGAGTTCGCGCTCTTTCTGTATGTTGAATCTGGTCAGGTGAATTTCGCGGTCGAGGGCGGCCTTGTGAATCTGGTAAACCCGATACCGGTAAACTACTGCTGCGGAGGCAAGCATATAGAGCAGGTAGGCCCACCATGTGCGGTACCAAGGTGGCAGTACCTGTACTCCAAGACGAATTTCTTTGCTGCTCCAGTTGCCTTCAGTGTCGGTAGACTGCACCCGCAGGAGATAGCTGCCCTCGAGCAGATTATTGTAGTTAATGGACTGGGAAGTACCAGCATCGTTCCAGTCTTTATCCAGGCCTTCCATGAAATAACGGTAACGTATTTTTTGTGGAGAGGTAAATTCCAGTGCAGTATAATCCAGCGAGAATGTCGCATTGCGGTAAGGAAGAACGAGCTTTTCAATCAGGTGGTCGGCACCGATGATGACCTCGTGTATGCTGTCGTTTAGAGGACGATTGTCTATTTTTAGGCTGGTAATGGCTAGCCTGGGAATGTTGACATTAACGCGGATACTATCAGGCTGAAACAGGTTAAATCCGTTGTTGCCGCCAAATAAGAGCGCATCGTCTGCTGTCCGGAGTGCAGCACCATAAGAAAATTCGTTGCTCTGCAGACCATCGGAGGCTTCGTAGCGAATGCATCTTTTGCTGTCGGGACTGAATTTGGACAATCCGTTAAAGGTACTGAGCCACAAGTTTCCGGACCGGTCCTCGAGAATATTGAGCACGGAATTGTTGCTCAGTCCATTGTCCGTAGAATAGCCGGCGGTCACCTGACCCGTTTTCCGGTCAAACAGCAGCAGTCCGCGCCCTTCGGTGCCTATCCAGAACCGGTTCCGGCGGTCAATATATAAGGCACGTACGGGCTTGTCGACAGCATAACGCTGTATGGCTTTGCTCTGTTTGTTGATCTGGATGATCTCGTGGTAGTTGCCGGCCCAGAGTGATCCTTTCTGGTCGTCAAGCAGGCAGTTGAGGTCGTTGAGCCCTTCATTGAAGACCTCAAATCTATCTCGTTGTTTGCTGTATCGGTACAGGTGACCATTGGAAAATGTAGCGGCCCATAGATCGCCCTGCTGATCCCGGAGCAGTACCTGTACACTCTGGTTGACGAATCCCTGCGCTGTGGCACAGTCATAATGTCTGAATCCCGCCCGGCGATTGTAGCGTACAATGCCACGTTCGGTACCTAGCCAGATATCGCCTGCAGGGTCGATGGCTATACTGTTGACGCTATTGTCCAGGAAGGACCGATTATCTTTTTTGAAATGCTGATAACTATTCTGGGACTTGTTCCAGCAGTAGAGACCATTGCCTTCTGTGCCTATCCATAGGTATCCCGGGGATTCGGCAAAGGAGCGGATAAATTGCCCCCTCAGGTTGAAGTTTGGAGGTAGATTGCGTCCGGGGGCGTTGAAGGTATGCTGGCTGTCATCAATGATATGAATGCCACCACGGGCTGTGCCGATCCACTTCTTGTTTTGCGCGTCGATAAAGATGGTGAAAATGGCATTGCTGCTCAGCGGATATACCGAACGCTCTCCGGAATTTAATTGTCGTACATGTCCAGCAGGCAGGGTTAGCGATGAAATGCCGTCGTTCTGCGTGGCTACCCACAGTTTCTGGTTGTTTTCCAGACTGAGCTGACTGACCGTCGGGGAACTCAGCTGTTTCTGAAAATGCGCCTTCATGGATGCCCGGCCGATGTCCCAGACGAATACCCCTGCAGATGTACCAATGAATAGCGCGTCACGGTCGTTGCTGGTCATACTAGTGGCCTCGCGCACGGCTGTGCTGACCAGATTCAGCTGGCGGCTTTTCCGGTCAAACTGAAAAAGTCCCCGTTCATTGACGAAAACCCATACCCTGTCGGTAGCGTCCACATGTAGCGCCGAAACGTGGTAATACTCAAGCCGCGACGCGGTTCCGGGCTCAGGACAGTATATTCTGACGGCTGCAGATCGGCCCTGTTCTTTGAACAGCAGCCCCCAGCCGTTAGTTCCGATATATACATTGTTTTGGCGGTCGACCTGAATTGCTCTAGTGTCCGCATTGAGGTGATATTCCTGCTTTGGATCTGCACTTTCAAAAAAACGCAGACGTGAGAAGGAATTGAAGTTGCGGTTATAGATGCCGACACCCTGACCGGTTCCGACCCATAGATTTTTGTCGCGGTCTTCGGCGATGCAGTAGATGTAATTATGCGGAATACTCCCGGGATTTTTGAGCTGATTTCTGTATACTTTCATCTCTCGTCCATCGTAGCGGTTCAACCCATCGAAAGTGCCAAACCACATGAATCCCTGACTGTCCTGATAAATTGTTTTGACGGAGCTGTTGGAGAGTAGTTTGTTGATCTGCAGCTGCAGTTGTGCCCTGATTGCAACAAATGGGGAAAGCATAAAAAATAAGATCGCCGTGATAGTTATTTTTTGCATCGGTATTCAATAATTTAAAAGGATAATAACAGATTAAATCGCTTCGGCTTGACTATAGCAATTGGCTGCTCACTGATTTTTTAAAGATAGGGAATGTTCGGAGTATTATAAATGTTTATTTTACATTTATTAAAAGCGCCAAAACTAACTTCTCTGACCGTTAGGGCCGGAGACTGCGGGACATCCTGCATCCGGTGTGCCACCAAACATTAAATTTGGTATAAAAAAAATGGGGCTTCGTCGAAGACCGCTGCTATTTGCGACGAAAAGCCGTATTTTTGTGAATGGTCCAAAATGATCCGGATATATGCAAGATTTAAGCTGCAGCGACGTCTTTTTAAAGTTTTTCACAGAACATAAGTTCAGGACACTGCGACATGTACTGTTTCTGATCGGCTTATTCCTGCTGTTTGCCAATGCAAATACCAAATCCCATTTTCAGGGGGAATACAACCTGTACTTCACCATCTTTCTCTGGGTGGTATTTGTCTGCATGTTTTACACCAATATGTACGTATTGCTGCCGAGATTCTTTTTCAGGGAAAAATATGAGGTCTATATCCTCGCACTGATCCTACTGGTGGCGTCCAGCCTGGCCCTGGTGAGGGGAATCGCCGATTACATCTATATCGTGCATACCCCAGCCATCAAGCGGCCCGAATCGGATTCGATGGGCATGGGTATGGTGGCCGCACTTTTTATTGTTATCCCAATTATCTTGACAACCACAACCTTCAAGCTTTTCAAGCGTTGGATCGAAGACAACAAGCGGATTTCGGATCTTAAAAACCTCGCGCTGACAACGGAATTGATCTCACTGAAAAATCAGATCCAGCCACATTTTCTGTTCAATATGCTTAACAATGTAAAAGCGCTGATCCGTAAGGACCCCAATATGGCGACAGAGGTGATCATCAAGCTGTCTGATTTTTTGAGATATCAGCTCTATGAGAATAATGACGACAGAACCCTGTTGAAATCTGAAATCGGTTTTATCTCCAATTTTCTCAAACTCGAAGAAATACGGCGTGACAAGCTGAGTACGAGCATCGTGTGTATGGGAGCACTGCAAAAGAAAAGTGTTTTCCTACCACCACACCTGTTTACAGCTTTTGTAGAAAACGCCATTAAATATAGTCTGAGCGCCAACGATGATCCCACATTTATCGATATCCGCTTTGCGGAGGCCGGAGGCCGCCTTTATTTCGAGTGCGAAAACTCGCAGGACCCAGATCAGCAGGCTGCAAAGAGCAAATATGGGGGGCTGGGACTGGCAAATGCCAAAAGGCGTCTGGACCTGCTCTATAAGGATGATTACCAGCTCACGGTATCTAAAAGTGAGACACGGTATAAGGTTAAATTAGATATTCCGCTATGAACTGTATCATTGTAGACGACGAACCTCTGGCAAGGGAAGAAATGAAAAATCTGATCGAAGAGATCTCATCCATCCGTATTGTCGGCACCTTTTCCAATGCAATCTCTGCACTGGAGTGTATCAAAACAAATGCTGTTGATCTGCTATTTCTGGACATTGAGATGCCCACTGTCAATGGCCTTGACTTTGCGCAGTCGCTTCCGGACGATAAGCTGGTGATCCTGACGACTGCTTACGCGCAATATGCACTTAAAAGCTATGAATTGGATGCTATTGATTATCTGCTGAAACCGATCAAAAAAGACCGGCTGGCCAAAGCGATCGATAAGGCTATTGCATACAAACGCTGCTGACGCTAAAGGAGAACAAGAGCACGGTGGAGAATAGCAGCGAGGATGCCCTTTTCATTAAGTCTGACCGGAAATATTATAAAATTGCCTTTACCGATATCCGTTTTATTGAAGCTCTCAAAGACTACGTGGTGATCTATACCTGCAACAATAAGCTGATTACGGCCATGAACCTCAAAACTATACATCAGAAGCTGCCGGCCAATCTTTTTGCCCGCACCAGCAAGTCCTACCTGGTCAATCTGTCCTACATCGATTCTTTTGACAACCATACGGTCTATGTGGACACCTTCGAGATCCCGATAGGTGAAATTTACCGTGAATCATTCTTCAGGCAGTATACGGGCGGTCTGTTATGATGTGGGCGTAGCCACGCTATCTTGAGCTACGCCACAATAAACCGGGCCAGAAAGTCAATCCTGATCCCATGCTTGCGCAGAAAGTCTGTCAGCAGATCAACGCTGCAGTCTTCGGTCTCGACCCTGAAAATGGAATCTTCGTCATCCAGGTCGACGGTGGCAGACTGTACCTGGGGCAGATGTGCATGGAGCAATTGCATCAGGAAATTTTTCTTGTCCTTGGTCTTGACAGAACTTTTAAAAATCAACACTTGCCTAGCTTTCATAATGATAATCTTAACATATTGTTTAAAATCCTTTGGTCGGCCCAGCTGCAGGGCGGTATAACAAATCTAAAATCTTTATACGCGCCTATCGTGTATATTATACCAAAGCAGCAAATTTTTATACAAAAATACCTAAGCAATAGGTCTGCTAATGGTGACTTGTAGGATTCCTCAACGGTCCTAAACATTTTTACTCTTCTTTTATCTATTTGTTGCAAAGCAGTCTTTTCGAAAACGATAGCTTTGTTCGATAACCAATTGGCGGATCGCTGATAAACAATAACCAGTAAACCAATTTATCTCAACTAATCATGATGAACAGAAATTATGCATCTTCCTTTTTTTGTGTGCACAAGAAAAGCAATAAGAAACTGAAGTGGCTGTTGATGGCTTCCATGCTGCTGGCCATGGGGCATGTGTCGGCCCAGGAAAAAATGATCCATGGAAAGGTCACTAATACTAGTGGACAGCCGGTCAATGGCGCATCGATCAAAGTCAAAGGGAAATCACTCAGTACCTCTACTAACGAAAAAGGGGAATTTACCCTTTCGTTAAACCCGGGGGAGGTCATCCAGATTTCAAATGTCGGGTATAATCATACCGAATATCAGATAGGGCAGTCCACGGAAATCAATATTCCGCTTGTTGCGGCCGAAATAGCAGTGGATGAGGTGGTAGTGGTAGGATATGGCAGGCAGAAAAAAGTAGACCTGACCTCTTCTGTTGCGGTCGTCGATACCAAAGACCTGGTGAAATTGCCCGGCGGAACTATAGCTACCCTTCAGAGCACGGTGCCCGGGGTGCAGGTGACCAATGGAACGGTCCGCATCCGCGGTGTGGGTTCGATAAACGGCACTGATCCGCTGTATGTCGTCGATGGGATGATCGGCGGGGCGATGCCCGACGAGAATAACATAGCGAGTATCCAGGTGCTAAAAGATGCTGCCTCGAGCGCGATCTACGGAGCCCGCGGCGCCAATGGGGTGATCTTGGTGACGACCAAACGGGGACAGGCGGGTGAGGTAAAAATCGATTACAACGCGTTTGGGGGGATCAAGAATATTTCCCATAATGTGCCCTTGTTGAATGGGCAACAACTGGCAGAGCTGATCAACGAAGAAATGTACAACAGGGATCCCGGGCGTAAGGATTATTTGCCAGCGCTGTCCAAGCCTACTGAAATCGGACAGGGATACAATATGATGGATGAACTTCTGCAGACCGGTAACTATCAGCGGCACAATCTCTCCGTTTCAGGTGGTTCGCAGCATGCAAACTTTAGGTTGAGCGGCATTTACGCGACGGATAAGTCCATCATTATTCAGGACAAGAGCAAATATTATGGCACACAGATCGTTTCAGATTTTACCAAAGGCAAGCTCCGCATCGGGGAAACACTGTCGCTGGGCTATAATCGGCGGAACTGGAGCGACAAGAATATTATCGATGCGCAAAAATGGTCATCGACCCTTCCGCTTTACGATGCAAACAGCAGCACTGGTTTTGCCGGAGCCGGCAACGGAACTGATGTGCAGAGCGCGCTGGCCAATGCTTATCTGAACAAAAATGTCAACGACAATTTTACCGCCAACGGTAACGTCTGGGCAAGTTATGAAATCATCAATGGGCTGACCTATAAATTCAACATGGGCATGGACATCAACCGGACGAGAAATGAGGGTTATATCGGCGACTACTCCGTAGGGCAATATCAAAATCATAGTCCGGATGAACTCAATATTTCAAGTACACAAAACAACCGCTGGCTGTTTGAAAATACCATAACTTACGAAAACAGCATTGGCAAGCATACTTTTTCGGCCTTGGCCGGTATCACTTCGGAAGAATCGCGTTACAATGCCGTGAATGCCGGTGCACGTGGACTGCCAAGTCCGGATGTGTTGATCCTCAATGCTGCTTCTCTGGCCAGCTCACGTCTCGTGGGCTCTGGTGTAGGACAGGCAGCCATGTATTCGATGCTGGGCCGGATCAATTACAATTATGACAATCGTTATCTGCTGACATTTAACATGCGGCGGGATGGCTCTGCGAATTTCAGTAACCACTACCGCTATGGAAATTTTCCGTCGGTATCAGCGGGCTGGCGGCTCAGCCAAGAAGCATTTATGAAGGCATTCCCTTTTGTCAGTGAACTGAAGCTGCGCGGTAGTTACGGTATTCTGGGGAATTCGGATATCGCTCAGTACCAATATCAGCGGACGGTGAGTTTTGATCATGTATGGTATTACCTGAACAACGAAATGGTGACAGGTGCCTTACCGCAGACACCCTCCAATCCAAATGTCAAGTGGGAGAGCCAGTATTCGACGGATATCGGCCTCGACCTGGAATTGTTTAACCATAAGTTTTCTTTAACGGTCGATTACTATAACAAGAAAACAGAAGACATGCTGATCAATGTGCCGATATCCTTTACGGCAGGATACGTCAACAATTTTCCGGTGCTGAATGCGGGCAGCATACGCAACCGGGGGTGGGATGTGCTGGCATCGTACCGGGATAAATCTGGCCAGTTTAGCTATAATGTGGGCGTGAACCTATCCTTTGTCAGAAACCGCGTGCTCAGTCTCGGCAACAATAATGAGATTCTTTGGGGGAATATTGCGCCGGGCGGGGAAAATGTGACAAGAACTGCTGTCGGCCGTTCTGTGGGTGAATTTTGGGGCTATACGACGAATGGACTCTATACCGAACAGGCACAACTGGATGCCGATAAAGCCTTTGCACCGAATGCGGCTCTTGGTGATGTGAGATTTAATGATCGCAATGGAGACCATATCTTAAACGATCAGGATAAAGATTTTCTGGGAAGTCCAATACCGGACTTTAGCTATGGACTTCATGCTGATTTCAGTTATCAGAGTGCTGTCGGTACCTTCGATCTTGCGATGATGTGGCAGGGAAGCCAGGGCAACAAGATTTACAACAATAGCCGGTACTGGGGTGAGGGCATGTACCATTATTACAATAATTTTGCGTCGACTCTCGACCGTTACCGTGCGCAGGAGCTGGTCTTCACGAATCCGGTATCGGGGGAAACTACCGTTTACCCAAAAAATACCGACACGGACATTCCACGCGCAGTACTCGGCGACCCCAATCAGAACCTGCGGGCATCCAACAGATTTGTCGAAGACGGCTCTTATCTGAGACTGAAGGTGCTCAATATCGGATATAGCTTTTCGAGCCCCACGTTGCAACGCTGGAAGGTGGACCGCCTGAGATTGTATATCGGGGCGAAAAACCTGCTGACTTTTACCAAGTATTCTGGCTATGATCCGGAAGTCGGATCGGGTGATACGCGCTCGAATTTAAGCCGCGGCATCGACGGACAAACGCCCTGGGGACTGAGCTTCCCCAATTCAAGAGAATATTTTATGGGTGTTCAATTTACATTCTAACAAATAAATAGATCCAATGAAAAGACAATATATAAAACTTGGTGTTGTGGGTTTATTGTTGCAGCTGGGCAGCTGTAAACCGAATCTGGACTTGTCGAATCCACAGGAACTGTCGACAGATACTTATTATAAAACTGCAGATCAGCTGGAAAAATCGGTCATACCAGCCTACCAGGCTTTGATCGGCCGTACCCAGGGAGGCTATGCCCGTAGCTTGTACTACGCTTTATTGGCCCCCGGTGACGACTATACCCATACATTCAAATGGGAGCCTATGTATCAGGATACCTATAATACACCGGCGAGCGACGGCATGCTTGCGCTCAGCTGGAAAGATTTTTGGAACGGCGTGTTTGCGGCCAATGTAGCCATCGACCGGATCAGTAAGTTTACAGGTGAAATCGAAGAGAACAGAAAAAACCGGTTATTGGGCGAGGCGTATTTCCTGCGGGGACTCAATTATCTTCATCTGGGTATGTTGTTTGGAGAAACCATCCCGCTGATCGACAAACCTGTCGAAACCAACGAAGATTACTATCCCGGCAATGCACAGCCCGGTGCTGTATATGCACTTATCGTCGACGACTTTAAGAAGGCAGCAGCGCTGTTGCCCACCCGGGGAACGCTGTATGCGGATAGCAAAATGATCGGTCGGGCAACAAAGGGGGCTGCCCAGGCTTATCTGGCAAAAACGTATTTATACAAACCCATTCTGGCCAAAGGGCAGTCCGCCGATTTTCAGCAGGCGGAAGTCGAACTGAAGCGTGTGATTGACAGCAAGGAGTATCAATTGATGTCTTCTTACCGGGACAATTTTTTGGAAGCCAAAGAGAACAACCATGAATCGGTTTTTGAAATCCAGCTTTATAATGGTCCTGGATGGCTGGGGGATGATATATCGAGTTCATGGCGCTGGCAGGAAATCGGTATGTTTGACGGTACCGGCGGAGCGTGGTGGAATCTGGCGCCAAATAAAATGGCACACGACGAATTTGAAGAAGGCGATCCACGCAAGTACATGACGCTGTGGTGCGAAAACGGTGCAAAATTCACGCAGCTCGATGGTAAGGTCACTTCGTATAGCGACTGGATGAAAAATCTCGCGACCAATAAAGATCTGTTTGGTACCCGCAAATATTGCCCGGATGTTCAGATCGCAGATTTCGACAATGGCAACAACGACCGGATCTTTCGCTACAGTGATGTACTGCTTCTGTACGCCGAGTGCCTCAATGAACGGGGAGATGCTGCGGGGGCCAAACAGTACATCAACCTTGTCCGCAAACGTGCCAATAATATTGTTCCGGATGAGCAGCCTCATCTTTGGTACCAAAAATCCAATGGCACCATCCCTGACGTGGACGGACTGCTGGCTCAGGGCCTGGTCAAAAACGGTATTCCTTTAAATTCGGTCAAAAATGTTATCGCGCATGAGCGCTTTGTCGAATTTTTGGGTGAATATCAGCGTTATTTCGACCTGTTGCGGTGGGGGATGGCGGATCCGTCCTGGCTTGAACCATTGAAGAAAGCCGGCTGGACGACGAAGGCTATGTACTATCCTTTTCCGCAATCCGAATTGGACAATAATAAAAATTTAAAAGGAAACGATATGAACAATTGAGGTGCAGGGACAAATCGCGGCAGCGCTGCAGTTGGTCAATGTGAGGGTGCACTACGTCAAAATGTTTTCGCCTTATGGCGGGCAAGGGCTTCCTTTGCTGAAAAAACATGAGAAAACAAGTTTTGTGTGCGCTTGTGTTCAGCAGCTTAGCGACGCTGACGGCACAGGCTCAGAATGCCGTTTCGGGTCAGCTGGCGGTGGATTATATACCGCTGTCCAACTATATCCGGCCGGAGGATAGCGTAAAGACGGGCTCAAAGAGCGATTTCAAGAGGCTACAATTTAACCTTGAAATTCCGTTATCCACTAAGGTAGACTCGTTGGGCAATATCAGGCGCTGGTCCTGGAAAGTCGGTGCGGCTTATGCCAAGATGCAAAATCGCGACTATGAACAGGACCTGTTTCCTAGCGAAATGCTGAATGCCGAGATTGGTCTACAATACCTGACCTCCTTACGGAAAAATTGGTCACTGCTGACCTTTGCTTCTGTGGGCGTTTATTCCGATCTGGTCAAAATCAATGGGAAAGATGTGCTGGGGCAGGGAGGAGCCTTATTTATCAAACGCTTCAGACCCAATCTGGCCTTTGGTTTCGGACCGGTATTGAGCAATAGCTTTGGTGTGCCGATGGTACTGCCGGGATTGTATTTTGACTGGAAGACCAACGGGAAAGTGAAATTTAACATCAACTTTCCGCAGGGACTGGCTGCGGCTTATCAGGTCAGCAGCTTTATGGATCTGCGGGCGGTGGTCAACCTCGATGGGATGACTGCCGAACGGGAAAGGAACGGCAAGTCCACCCTTAGTGGGTTTATGTTGCTGACGGCAGGGCTGCAGCCGCAGTTTAACCTCGGCAAAAGCCTGAAAGTACAGCTGACCGGAGGCAGTACCCTCGCCCGTATGTATGTCGAAAATGACCGCTCCCTGAAGAATATCTTTAAGGATAAGAAACAGGAGGACCCGCGATTTTCACCGACGTTTTATACTTCGGTAGCATTGAAATGGAATATGCCGTACTAACGGCTGAGGAGCTTCTTGAAAACCACATTCTGAAGGAGCTCCTCTCTTTTGGTCCGCGAGATCGGTAACTCCTGCTCCCCAATATAGACCCTGCACCGAAATCATGTCGATATGGTTGACATTGACCAGGAAAGATTTGTGGATACGGAAAAAATGGCTGCCCGGCAGCGCTTCTTCCAATGCCAGCATTGTCTGATGGATCGTGACGGTCCGTTCTCTAAAATGAAGTTTGGTGTAATTCTGCATGCTTTCGGCATAGCGTATATCCGTCCAGGAGATCTTGACAAAGGCATCACCCTGCCGCACAAAGAGCATGTTGTCGTTGGGAGCAGGTTCCTGCAGCGATTTGCTCCGCTGTACAAATTGCTGATAGGCTTTGGTGGCAGCCTGAAAGAATCGCTGGAATACGATGGGTTTGAGGAGGTAGTCTACGGCCTGCAGACGGAAGCCCTCCAGGGCATATTCGGAATAGGCGGTAATGAAGATGCACATGGGCGGAGTATCGAGCGAGTCCAAAAAATCGATACCATTGAGGTAGGGCATATTAATGTCCAGAAACATCAGGTCAATATCTCCCTGCTGTAGTCTGGACGCTGCTGCAAGGGCCGACGGATATGTGGTCACAAGATCCAGAAAATCAACCTGATCGGTCATTTCAGCAATATGTTGCCGCAACATCGGTTCATCGTCCACGATGATGCATTTCATCTTTGTAGGTTCCATCATGACTTAGCAGTTGAGATCGATGTTCAGCTCGACGCAAAACGTGTCGTCCCGCTTTTCGATCGTTAGGGTATAGTTATTTTCATATTGCAGCTCGAGTCGCCTTTTGACATTTTCCAGTCCGATACCCGAGGGGCCTGAGGATACTTGTCGCGGATATTCGTGATAGCTGTTACTGATCCGGAAGTGGAAATGACCATCCTCTTCCACACAGTGGAGACTGATTTTTCCTTTTTGTTCGGGTAGACGGTCCACGTGCTTGAAGGCATTTTCAACAAAACAGATCAATAAAAGTGGTGTGATGTGCAGGTCTTCTGTGGATTGTGACCAGCGGCAGCTGACCTCCAGTTCATCCCCCCAGCGCATCTGCTCGATACTGATAAAATTCTGCAGGTATTGGAGCTCACGGCTCAGCAATACGAATGACTGGTTACATTCATAAAGCTGGTAGCGTAGAATGTCCGAGAACTTCAATAATAGATAGTCTGCCATGTCCACATTCTTTTTCATCAGGATATGAATATGGTTCAGCACATTGAACATAAAATGCGGATTGACCTGATCCTGCAGCAATTTGATCTGACTTTCCAAAAAATTCTGCTGCAGCTGATTGTGCGCATGTTGTATGTTGGCGTGCTCCTGATAGAAGCGGATACCGCAGGCTGTACCGTTGATGAGTAAGGAAGAGGGGATCGCTTTATAACTCTGGACAAACAGGAGCGTCGACCGCTTTTCTTCGGACAGCTGTTGCGTATGGAGGATAAAGTGAGCATCTACCATACCGATTAGTAAAGCCAATAGCAGTACAAAGATGATGGCTTTGAAGACAAAGGTTTTCATCTGTTGTTTTTTTATTGCCTTTGGTAAGATACTGTCACTCAGGAACTGCGAAATGCAGATCGAACAGATCACCACTGCGGAGCTATGCAGCAGGGCATTGCCTGCGTCCATGTCCTGTCTCACCTGGATCCATACCGCAAACCACAGAACGAACCAGAAAAGCATCAGGAAGAGATTGCGATAGAGATAATTTTTTTTGAACATCATGTTTGAAAGTAGTTCTACCATTCGGCCCGTTGTCAATGATTGGGCAAGAGCTGATCCAGCCAGTTGAACATGGAACAAAAATAGGTAAATTGTCTTGTGTCTCGTATACATGTTGATCCGATATAATTGTTCGGGATGAGCGGCTAGAGGGTATCCATCTCCAGTTGGACTGTCGTATGATCACCGGTGGACCCTGTGCTCAAAACATAATTGTCGGCATAATGCAGGTCCAGTCTTTTTTTTATTTGCTCCAGTCCTTCGGTCAGACCCTTTCGCCGGTTGATGGATAGGTATGCTGTGTGGCTTATTGTAAATTGCAGACGCCCATTTGCTTGCTGACAAAACAGTTTGACGAAGGTGGGCTGGCCTACTTTGAGGGGCAGGTGTTTAAAGATGTTTTCTACCAGACATACCAAGACCATCGGCTTGATCCGCAATTCCGTGAGGCCATTTAGCCAATGGTAGTGCACTTCCAGTTCCCTGCCGCGCCGGATTTTTTCGATGGCAATAAAATCCTGTAAGTACTGCAGTTCGCGCAAAAGGGGAACATCGAAGTGGCTGCTTTCGTACAGCTGATAACGTAGCATATCCGAAAATTTTAACAGCAATGCATTGGCCTGTTCGCTATCCTCTTTGATCGATAGTCGAATGTGACCTAAGACAGTGAACATAAACTGAGGATTGACCTGATCCTGTAGCGATTTGAGCTGATTTTCCAGAAATAGTTGCTGCAGCTGGCTGTGCTTCTGCTGTATGTAGGCATGTTCCTGATAGAAACGGATGCCACAGGCTGTTCCATTCATCAATAAGGACGAAATGATTGCTTTGAAAAACTGGGCGAACAGCATTCCCGGATGTTTCCGGATCATCACATACTGGACATGGAGAATAAAAAATAGATCCAGCGCGCTGATAAGAACGGCCAAAAGCAGGACAAAACCGGCTGCACGGAGAACAAAAGTCTGCATGTGCCTGGTCTTGATCGCCCGGGGCAGGACCTTGTCGTTTAAGATATGAGCCATGCCTATCGCTGCGAGCATGACAGTAGAGGTATATACAAACGCCCAGCGGGCACCCAGATCTTCCTTGACCTGAATCCAGACGACAAACCAGAGTGCTGCCCAGAAGATAAGCAGGAAAAAATGCCGGTGCAGGTAGCTATTTATGAGCATGGATATAAAAAAGGCCTTTGAAGACCAAGTGGCTGGCCTTCAAAGGCGTCGTTTAAGGAGCTGTTAGAAGATAAAGTAACCTACGCCAATGGAGAATGCCTGCGGTTTGGATTTGAAGGATTTACTGAGATCTGAAAATCCACGCTCGTAACGCAAGTCAATGCTGAATCTATTGATATCAACGCCTAGACCGCCGGTAAACTGCAGGTTGGACTTGTCGAAATGCCTGATTCCCTCTTTGAGCGCTTTGAGCGGTGACAGATTGTCGTTTAAGGTATAGCTGTAAACAGCACCCCCAAAGACCCGAAGGTTCATGTCCTGCTGCTGCACGATCTTGTACCCGATCATCACGGGGATGTCGATTGCATTCCATTTAAGCTTGGACTCGGTCTGCCCCTGCGGTTTGAGTGCCGCTTTCCGCTTGCTGAATAGCGCTTCACCCTGAACGTAAGCCCGTCCGAAGTTGAGACGTGCCATACCGCCCACGTGCAGCCCCAGAGCGTACTTGTCGTCGAGATCTGCCAATTCGGTATTCAGCTTGTTGAGGCTGCTACCACCTTTGATACCAATCTGAATAAAAGACTGCTCCTGTGCAAAGGCCATTTTGCTTAACATCATCGCGAAAAATACAATACACGATAAAATTGTTTTTCTGTTCATAGTTATTGTTTTGATATGCTGCAAAAAAACAAAGCTCAGGAGGGATTGGGAAAAGTCTTTGACGAATGGCAGGACTGCAGTGACGAAAGCAGATATGGGGATGATACCCAGCTGCGCGAGGTCGGCCCATTATGTCGATATCCGTTTAGTTTAAGTCGATATTGCATAATAATCCTGTGGCAATACTTTGTATTATTGGCCAAATTATAAACAGCAAATTGATGTCACAGACAATAAAAAAAATGGATTTGGCAGATATCCCTCCTGTCATTTATGGTACAAGTAGTCTGGGGAACCTCTATAATGAAGTAGCACTGATGGACAAGGTGGCCATTGTACGTGAATGTATCCGTCATGCGAATGGACTGGCTGTTTTTGACAGCGCCGGAAAATACGGCGCGGGCCTGTCACTAGAGTCCCTCGGTGCCGCGCTCCGGCAATTGCAGGTCGATCCGGCTACCGTGTTGATCAGCAACAAGCTGGGCTGGTACAGGATTCCGTTGGAAACGGCCGAGCCGACCTTTGAGCCGGGGGTGTGGAAGGGGCTGCACTATGACGCCGAGCAGCGGATTGGCTACGACGGAATTCTGGAGTGTTTTCATCAGGGCAATGAGCTGCTGGGTGACTATGCTGCGCAGCTCGTCTCGGTGCATGATCCCGATGAATATCTGGCAAAGGCAATTAATCCATTGGATGAAAGACGCCGTTATCAGGATATTTTAGATGCGTACGTGGCACTGACCGAGCTGAAAGATCAGGGAAAGGTGATGGCGGTGGGTGTGGGGTCCAAAAGCTGGAAGGTGATCCGCCGCATCGCGCAGGATGTGAAATTGGACTGGGTGATGATCGCCAATAGCCTCACGGTGCATGACCATCCGACAGACCTGCTGGCATTTATCGCTGAGCTGGCACGCGCAAATGTTACCGTGATCAATTCGGCGGTATTCCATGGCGGCTTTTTGGTCGGCAGCGACCATTATAATTATCAGCTGGTAGATAGGGCAACGGAAGCGGGTAGGGCGCTTTATGCCTGGCGGGACAAATTCTGGCAGCTGTGCCGGGAATTTGGTCTCAAGCCTGCCGAGGCCTGTTTTGCCTATGGATTTGGAATTCAGGGTGTAAAAGCCGTCGCGCTCAACACGAGTAAAGCCGAAAAAGTCAAAGAAAATGTAGCAATGGCTACGCGCAAAATTCCCACTGCCTTCTGGGAAGAACTCCAACGGGCAGGCTTGTTGTAAGGGGACGGCCATCGTTGACTATGTTGACAGCCGGCGCCTGTAATTGGTGGGCGTCTCCCCGGCTATTTTTTTAAAGAGCCTGTTGAAATAGGTGATATGCTCAAAACCCAATGCAAAGCTCAGTTGTTGTATACTGCAGTCATCGGCCAGCATCATCAGCTGAGCTTTTTCTATTTTTTTCTGGTTTATGTACTTTACGGGAGTAGTGTTCATCTGTTTTTTAAAAAGCCGGATCAGATGGTCTTTGGATAGAAAAACGTGACCGGCAAGCTGCTCAATGGAGATCGCGCGATGAATGTGCTCATCGATATAGTCGATAACCCGCAGGAGCCGTTTGTCGACATCTGTTATGCCGTCCGTTGCACCGGCCAAAAAACGGCTCATCAGGATATGAATAATGGCCTGGTTCTCGACCTCCCGGGCAAAAGGTGAGGCCACCTGCAATGCGATATTTTTCATTAATCCCGCTGAATGATCGTAGCCCCTGGGGTCATACATCGGTAAAGCGCGGCTGGGGTTTAATACGTGGAGGCGCCGGACGAGATCCGCTATGAGCTCATCTGCCTGAATTTCTTTTGGAAAGGTATAGCGGTCAAAAATACTGGACCGTATTGCTGGGTTTTCATAGATATGGATATAATAGAGCGAAAATAAGCCATTACAGGAATAGCTATGCTGTACATGCGCAGGGGTAAGATAAAGATATCCGGGGCGGAGCGTGATCTGCTCCTTATCTAATAAAATGGATGCTTGCCCCTCCCTGACATAGTGTATCCGCGCAAAAGGGCTTCTGATATCTTTAAAATTCCAGTCGGCATTGTGCTGCGCATAACCCACATTTAAGAGGCTGAAATCAAGTTTATTTTTTGGATTGCTGCTCATTGGTCTTCCAGGTCTTGTGACACGGAATACAATAATAAGGAAAAAGTCGATAATGTATTCACTTAGGCTCTCATGGTATTGGAAAAATAATCGTAATTAGTTTTGTTGAGGTTAAACTATTTTGGTTTTTGTCCGCTTGCCAAAGCCTAAAAATATTACTGGTGAATTCTACTATCGATATTGTGCAATTTCTGATCGATAATGTGAATGCCATTTTAAAGGAATGATGTTACATTTGTATAACGTAATCAAAACAAATTATAAACTGGATGGCAGCGGGTGAGTCTCCTGCCCACGGACATCCTTACCTAAAATACATGATGATGAATAGAAGATCTGCAATTAAGCTTATTGGTACTGCCATTCCAACGTTATTTCTCAGCCGTTTTACTTCGGCATATACGTATTTGGGCAAAGTTCCTTTTGACCCCAATTGGCGCTCGCTGGAAAGATACTCGGTACCCAGGTGGTTTCGTGATGCCAAATTTGGAATATGGGCACATTGGGGGCCGCAATGTCAGCCTGAATATGGGGACTGGTATGCGCGGGGAATGTATCAGGAGGGGTCTGATCAATACCTTTATCATGTGAAAAAATATGGTCATCCTTCCGTTTTTGGATTTAAGGATGTGATTCACGAGTGGAAAGCTGAAAAATGGGATCCGGAGGCATTAATGGATCTGTATCAAGCTGCGGGCGCCCAGTATTTCATGGCATTGGCCAATCACCACGATAATCTGGATCTCTTTCACAGTAGCCATCACCGTTGGAACAGTGTCAACGTAGGGCCCAAAAAAGATATCGTGAGGGGCTGGGAACAGGCAGCAAAAAAACGAGGTCTCAAGTTTGGTGTAAGCGTACATGCTGCGCATGCCTGGACCTGGTATGAAACGGCACAGCGGGCGGACAAGCAGGGAAACTATGCTGGTGTAGCCTACGATGGTAAACTTCGCAAAGAAGACGGTAAAGGGAAATGGTGGGCAGGCTATGATCCACAGGAGCTGTACGCGCAGGATCACGCTCCGAGCCTGGACAGTACGGATGATCACACGATCCATCGGCAGTGGCACTGGGATGTTGCATCTGGGGTCAGTATACCTACGGACGCGTATTGCACCAACTTCAAAGCGCGAACACTCGAACTGATGGACAATTACCGTCCGGATATGGTGTATTTTGATGATACGGTGCTGCCACTCTGGCCGATAAGCAATGTGGGGCTGGAAATAGCGGCGCAGTATTACAACAAAAGCATACAAGCCAATAGGGGAAAGGTGGAAGTGGTGATCAACGGGAAGATTCTGGACGAACAACAGCGCAAATGCCTGGTCTGGGATATTGAACGCGGACAAAGCAACAGCATTGAGCCGCAGCCATGGCAGACCTGTACCTGCATCGGCTCCTGGCATTATGACCGACGAATTTACGATAATAACAGCTACAAATCCGCGAAAACAGTGATCCATATGTTGATCGATGTGGTCAGCAAAAACGGAAATCTACTTCTCAGTGTACCGCTCCGTGGTGACGGCTCTATCGATGACAAAGCCAAGGCGGTGGTGCAGGGTATAGGCGACTGGATGAGCCGGTACAGTGAAGCCATTATGGGCAGCAGGCCATGGCATATCTTCGGGGAGGGACCTGCATTGGAGGATGCACCCGCGCTTAGTGTACAGGGGTTTAATGAAGGAAAGGGAAAAGCTTTGACGGGGGAAGATCTTCGCTTTACAACCAAAGGAAATATATTGTATGTATTTATCATGGGCAGACCGGAGAAAAATGTGCTGACAATCAAGTCGCTGGGGAAGGGGGCGCCCAATACGAAGGCAGTCCGCACTGTGCAGGCATTAGGCTATACGCATAGGTTGACCTATAGACAGCAGACGGATGTGCTAGAAATTGAGCTTCCAGATGGCCTGATCCAAAATGAAATAGCCACGGTCTTAAAAATTAGCTGAGCTGCCTTTGTACGCCAGGCCAGATGCTAAGGCGAAAGTGCCTGCGCGGCTGCCTGAGCACCAAAACGGTAAAAAAATAAAATAATCAAAACTAATTTGTGTTACCATTGTTCTTAAAGCGAAGATTCTTAAGGATAGGTATACTTAAATTATAGGGATTGATTTTGTAAGGCTAAGTCGACAATGACTTAGCCTTTTTTATGTCGTTAACGGGCCGGCCGTAAGTTGGACAAAAAGTTTTTCACGACATCCCGTGGGATAGCGAGGCAGGCCGTATGGCTATAGCGCGCGATATTGATCCCAATAAATTCACCCTTGCTGTCGATAATAGGACTTCCACACTCTTGGGCATGGATGCGGGAATCATGGATAAATACACTTGGAAACGTGTCCCTTCGGTCCGATTTTCCGCCTGGGATGTGATTCGCCGGATGTGGGTTCTCCCGTACGGGCCATCTGGACAATACGATACCGGCGTCCAGTATGGCTGTATCCCTGCGATACTGCACAGTCAGGCGGTCACCAGCCGAATACTGCCGCATAGCAGCGTTAATTTTAAGGGCGCTGGATACATCATGTCCATTGATCGCGAGAATGCGGTCTCCGGACCGCAGCCCGGCACGATATGCGGCCCCCATACTGTCTACTTTGGTCAATGTCGGTAGTCCTTCAATTTCCCGCATCTGGGCATCAAAACTTCCCGGTACTGGGATACGCGGAAATGGCTGGGGCATCATACCGAGGACCCCCTGCTTGCTCGTATTGCCGTCCAATAGTGACCACAGCCCAATACCCAACAATGAATCGGGGAGGGGACGGGTTGCCAGAGTTGTGATGGGGGGCGCCCGCTTCAGTTCTTTTGGTGTGGCCAAGGCGACAAGGTCCGTAGTTTCGTCGCGTAGAAGTACTGTTAAGGGATGGTTTTGCCCTCCGGTCATCAGCACCGGATGATCGGCTACCATACTGCTCTTGGAAAGGATGACTGTAACTTTGTTGGATAAGGTGAATGCCGTTCCGAGTACTTGTAAACGATCGCCGTCCAGCATACTGCTGACCGGAAAAACCTGCAGATTTGTCTTGGGTAATTTTGCCGGCCGGTCGGCACTTTGTGTTGCAAGCAGTTCTTTTTGTGGATCGGTGCCGATAGGGTCGGTCGAGCTGGGGTACCTGCCAATAGCCACGGGCTGCGTGAGGCTGCTCCAGTACTTTCGGTAACTGTCGACGGGGACTTCATAATTGATTCCTTCGGCAGCGTCAATACGACTGTGCAGGCCGATCACACGACCCAGCAGGTCAAAAAGCGGGCCGCCCGAATCTCCGGGCTCCATGATGCAGCTGCTCCACATAAGCCCGTAATCATCCTGTTGTCTGAGAATATGTCCAGCGCGCAAAAAGGGCCTATTGAAGGGCAGTGTCTCGGGGTAGGAGAGACCAAAACAAGCTTGCTGTATTACGGTCGATGAAGACCAGCCCATCTCGGCAAAGGGCCATGGCCCTTCGCCCTGCATCTTCATCAGTGCAATATCGGGCAAGTTGCTCTGTTGGTCAACAACCAGCCGCCCCAGTGCCTTTGCAGTACCTTTCCGTCCGTCGGCAAAGATAACCTGATAATGATGCCCGGGCGTGGTGGAATGTGCCACTGTCAGTACAAATCCATCGGCACTGACCACCACCCCGCTGAAAGGGGCGCTGTTCTGCTGTCTGTTCAGGCTGTCGATGCCATACATCTTGATGGATGCCGACAATGCGCGATTGACGATGGAACTGGGGATAGGGCGCTGCGCGACTTTATTGGTTTGAGCAAGGCAGTGGATCAGACCGCTGCAGATCAATAGGGCAGCCCCAATGATCCGACAAAAGGCAAATGGATTGTTAAAGCGTGAGGTAGGCATAGGTTTCATATACATTTCTCAGGTTGATTGTTGGAATAGGCTGACGACCAAGCCAGCATTCAAAGTTAATGGATTGATGCGCACAAAATCAAGGAACCGATCAAGTTCAGAATAAATTATGGTGGCAACGCATCTTCAGACTGATGGACAGAAAAATTTATGGTATAACCTGGCCGGCAAAGGATAACGTATCGCATGATGTGGGCACCGTGGATAGGAAGTATTCATTCTTTTTAGTTATCTTTAACCACTGGAACATCAACCTGGGCTAAACGGATCTATTTATGGACTATACGAGCGAAAAAAAGCTGCTTGAGGACTTTCGGAACGGAGAGGAGCAGGCCTGCGCGCATGTATATAATCGTTATTTTGCCCGTATTTGTCTTTATGCTGCCAGCTTTGTCAACGAAACCAGGGAAGCGGAAGATATCGCTGAGGAAGGTTTTATCCGTTTGTGGCAGGGAAAACGTGATTTTGAAAGCTTACAGCATCTCAGGGCAGCCCTTTATCAGACGACACGTCGGGTAGGCCTCAACCACCAAACGGCCCGACAGCGACGGTCGGACCGGGTCGATGCGTATGTCTCGCAACAAGAGCAGGACCAAGGTTCACACCTACAGGAGATCGTCTATGCTGAGACGATGGCCGAACTCTACCGTGCTATCCAGAACTTGCCTCCCAAAGCCCGTGAGATTGTCCGGCTGACGTATCTGGAGGGGCATAGCAATCAGGAAGTAGCCGAATTGTTGCAGATTAGTATACAGACCGTCAAAAACCAAAAGTTGCGTGCTCTAAGCCTGTTGCGGCAGCAGTTGAGCAGCGATTCTTTCCGTTATCTTCTCTCACTAATCGTTTTATTTGGAAAAATTTAATCTTTTTTTTAGGGAGCTTTGGTACTTTTTGGAATCGGCGCGGTATCTATAGTTGAAATAGCGTAAAATGGACCCCTTAGAAGAAGAAAAACTCATCCGTATCAGTACGTTGATACTCCGGCAGCTGCAAGGCAGGTTAAGTGTTGAAGACCGCGCTGTTCTGGACTGCTGGCTCGACGAATCGGCAGAAAACAGGGCGATCTACGTGCGTTGTCTGGAAGGCCAGGTGCAGCGTGATGCTTACATCCGTCTTGAGCACTTTGAAAATCGCCGCGATTTTGAGTCGGTTAAACATAAGTTTAGGTTCAGAAGGGTAAGTCCAAAAACTCCTGTTCTAAAAAAACTATGGCCCTATGTCGCTGCCGCCTGTGTCCTTGTTGCGATCGTGGGTATCTGGTATCAGCAGAGGGCCAGGTATTCTGTGGGAGATGTACAGCATACGGCGATCAACGACAGACTGCCTGCCTCCAATCGGGCGGTCATCACACTCTCGGATGGGCGCCAATACACACTCAACCAGCAGGAAAACCAGGTGGTGATTGACGGTAACGGAATACGTTACGATGATGGCCGCCAGGTTGCTTCGATTGATGCAGCGGTGTCGGCCAAGATCGAAACTCCCCGCGGGGGGACCTATGATGTGACATTGCCCGATGGCACACTGGTCAAACTCAACGCGGGTACTTTACTTACTTATCCCACCGTTTTTGCCAAAGACAGACGGGAAGTCAATTTGACCGGGGAGGCTTATTTTGAAGTGGCCAAACGTCAGGGGCAGCCCTTTGTCGTGACCACCAAAAACCAGCAGGTCGCGGTGCTGGGAACGCATTTTAATGTGCGTGCTTATCCGGATGCGACCGTAACCAAAACAACCTTGCTGGAAGGAAAGGTACGTGTGAAGGAAATGCTGAAAGGCAGGGAGCTATTGTTGTCTCCGGGAGATCAGGCCGTCAGGAAGGGGACAGAACTATCCCGGCATGCTGTCGATGTACAGCAGGAACTCGCCTGGGTATATGGCAGATTTAATTTTGATGGCAAGTCCCTGCGGGAAGTGATGGATGAACTATCGCGCTGGTATGCGGTGGATGTGGTCTATAAGGGGGAAATACCAGATGTATCGTTTTTTGGCGGTACATTCCGTACAAGTAGACTGTCCAGTATCCTGAAGATTTTAAAAGACCAGGACTTGTCCTACCAGCTGACGGACGACGGAAAACTCATTATCGAAAAAAGTGATCCCAAAGGACAGAAAGGAGGACTGTAGTATAGGGAATAAAGCATAAACATCTTACTTATGAACTAATATATCGGACCATAGGTCCAGCAGACTAACCTAACTTAACGTACTAGAAATTAATGAAACGAAGTTGTTTTTCACGAGCGACCGGGCCTTTATTATGGTTAATTTTTGCTGTCTTCATACAGCTTAGCCTAAGGGCCAATGCGCAAACCGTAACCTATTCGGGCAATCAGGTGCCCCTGATGGATGTGCTGCAGGCAGTTAAACGTCAGACGAATTATGAAGTACTTGGAGCAAAGAAAATGTTAGAGGCGGCAAAGCCGGTTACGATCAAGGCGGATAAGATGACGCTGAAATTATTTCTCGATAGAATTTTGAGTACCCAGGCGATCGGGTATACTATTGAGTCCAAAACGATCTTTCTGGAACGGAAGTCGCCAGCCCGCCGGCAGGAACAGCAAGTGGATCGCGCAGTAGAAAAGTCATCACAGACGCAGATCAGGGGTCAGATATTGGGCAGGGATCGCCAGCCGCTCGCAGGAGCAACCATTTCGCAGTCGGGCAACACCATCGCCGTGGCTAACCGCGAGGGGCGATTTGTGGTAGCGGCATCCATGCAACCGCTTACGGTGCGGATGGTGGGCTATAAACACTTGGTTATCAATCTGACCGACAACAGGACAGAATATACGGTTCAACTGGAAGAGGAACCCAATGCTTTGGACCAGGTCGTCGTGACAGGCTATCAAACCCTAAAGAAAGACTCCTACACCGGAACCGCCATCACCAAGAGTGGAGAAGAGCTGCGGCAGGTCAACCCGCAAAATGTGCTCCAGGCCATGCAGGTGTTTGATCCTTCATTTAAATTACTGGACAACAATCTCACTGGATCCAATCCCAATGCGTTGCCAAATATTAACGTGCGTGGTTCATCTTCGTTACCGACCGGCAATAACGAGGTGTTGCGTAGGGATAATATCACGACGACGATCAACATGCCTGCTTTTATATTAAATGGTTTTGAAGTCAGCGTACAAAAGGTGCTCGACCTGGATATGACGCGTATTGAGAGCGTCACGATCCTGAAGGACGCGGCCGCAACAGCAATCTACGGTTCCCGCGCTGCCAATGGGGTGATGGTGATCACCACCAAAATGCCTAAAGATGGCAGGTTGCAGCTCACCTATATCCATGAGAGTAATGTCAATATACCGGATCTGACGGGCTATGACGTGCTGAATGCCAAGGACAAACTGGCCTATGAAAAGCTGGCAGGCCTGTATGACGGTACCCTCCAGCGCCAGCCTCAGGATGCGCTGGACGAGTTATACTACCAAAAATTGGCGAATGTGCTGGGCGGAGTGGATACTTATTGGCTATCACAACCAGTACGTACTGCCGTGGGACAGAAGCATGGGCTCTATCTGGAAGGTGGCTCAGAGAGCTTTCGGTACGGTGTGGATATGCGTTACCAGACACGGCCCGGTGTCATGAAAGGATCTGGAAGAAACCAATATTCGGGGGGACTGAACTTTGCCTATAATCTCAAGAATAAATTCAGGTTTCAGAACGAGCTTTCGGTAACCATCGTAGACGGTACGGAATCCCCATACGGCAATTTTGCGGATTATGTGCGGATGAACCCCTACTATCGGATGACGGATGACAATGGCAATATAACGCAGGAAGCGGATGTCTGGACAAGGGTAGCAAACTCGGGTAGCGCACAGCGTGAATATGTGCTCAATCCGCTGTACAATGCGACCTTAAATAGCTTCAACAAACTGGGATATACCGAGCTGCTCAATAACTTCTCGGGAGATTTTGACTTGGGGCAGGGACTTCGGTTGCGGGGACAGGTCAGCTTATTGAAAAGGCTCAATAGCAACGACGACTTTCGCTCGCCCCTGGCCAATGAATTTTATTTTTACCCGACTTCGCAGACAGACGAAAAGGGCAGTTATACCAGCTATACCAATAATGAATTGTACTGGGATGCCAATATACGGCTCAACTGGATGCGTAATATCGAAAAACATAGCTTTAATGTCGTCGGCGGGACCAACATACGGACCGAGAGCTATGATGAGCGTTCGTTTAAAGCGGTTGGTTTTCCGAACGACCGGTTTACAAGCGTGGGATTTGCCAAGGGCTATGCCGAAAATGCCAGTCCTTCCAGCAGCCTTGGGGCTTCACGATTGTTCGGGGCTTTCCTAAGTGCCAATTACTCGTACGACAACCGCTACCTGATGGACGCTACGCTGCGCATCGATGGCTCATCCAAATTTGGCGCCAATAAACGTACGGCGCCTTTTTGGTCCACTGGGATCGGCTGGAATATGCACAAAGAAAGCTGGTTTGACAACGGCACGATCAGCCAGCTGCGCTTGCGCGCCACTATCGGTCTCACGGGCTCAGTGCAGTTTGACCCGTATATGTCCAGGACGACATACAATTATGATAAAAGCAATTGGTATTCGTCAGGCCTGGGCAGCATCGTCCGCAATTATGGAAACGAAAACCTGACCTGGCAGAAGACGCAGAGTACCGACATCGGTGTGGATCTCGGCCTTTGGCAGGACCGGCTAACCATTTCGCCGCGCTATTATCATAAATTGACACGGGATATCCTGGCCGATATTAATCTGGCGCCCTCCACCGGATTTAGTTCCTATAAAGAGAATCTCGGCGACCTAGAGAATAAGGGCCTTGAGCTGAATGCAAACTGGGTAGCGGTTAAAAATGAAAAATGGACACTCAGCCTACTGGCCAATCTGGTACGCAACCAGAATAAAATCGTCCGGATCTCCAATGCACTGAAAAGCTACAATGAACGGGTAGATGAAGCCCAGCAAGGTAGTGACCTAATGGGCGTTCCGCTGCTCCGCTACAAGGAAGGCCAATCGCTTGATGCCATATATGCAGTGCCTTCCCTGGGGATCGATCCAGAAAATGGCAGGGAAGTGTTTCTAAAAAGAGATGGTACGCTTTCCTATGAATGGGATGCCCGCGACATCGACGTGGTGGCGGTGGCGACACCAAAAATGGAGGGCTCGTTTGGCGGTACGTTACGCTATAAACAGTTTATGCTCGTGGCCTATTTTCAGACCCGAATAGGTGGCAAGACCTATAATCAAACCTTAGTGGACAGAGTCGAAAACGCAGATCCGCGCTATAATGTAGACCGGCGCGTACTGGAGGACAAATGGAAACAGCCTGGGGATGTGACCTTTTATAAAAGCATTCAGGATCTGGGCCAGACAAGGGTGTCAAGCAGGTTTATTATGCCAGATAATCTGTTTACCCTGCAGTCGCTCAATGTTTCCTATGATGCCAACAAGGAGTTTTCGAAAAAACTACATCTCTCGAGCCTACGTATGGGGCTGATCGCAAACGACATCTTCCGTTGGTCTTCGGTGAAGGTAGAGCGGGGCATTACTTACCCGTTTGCCCGTAGTGTAACTTTTACCCTACAGGCTGGATTATAAAATATTGGTACAGATGAAAAAAATAAATTTACTCTTAATGATACTCTTGCCGTTGGTCATGCTTTCTTGTTCCAAATGGCTTGATATACAGCCTGAAAGCGAGATCGATAGGTCGGTGCTCTTTTCGACGGAAGATGGCTTCAAGGAAGCGCTGATCGGGATTTACACGCGTTGCGCGAAGGACGACCTTTACGGTAAGGAACTGACCATCGGGACGCCGGAGGTACTGGCCCAGAACTATGCGATGACCAGCAACGATGCGCTGCGTTATCAGCAGACCCTGTTGTTTAAATATACCGACGGTAACTTTATCACGCGGAAAGATAATATCTGGAAGGGGCTCTACAACGGAATTGTCAATGCCAATTTGATCCTGGCTGAGATTGACGGAAGAAAACAGCTGTTCAGGGCAAACAATTATGCATTGATCAAGGGAGAGGCTCTGGCTTTGCGTGCTTATTTGCATTTTGATGCACTGCGGCTCTTTGGCCCCGCTCCGGCAGTCAATGCAAAGGCAGAGGCGATACCGTATGTCACGTCTTATTCGAACAAAACGACCAAGTTGTCGACAGTGTCGCAGGTACTGGATTCGGTGGTCCGTGACCTGGAGCAGGCGAAAGAATTGCTCACGGTGGACCCGATCCGTCTGAAATCCTATATCATTGGATATCCGACCGTGGATGATACCTTGAAAAATTCGGAACTTCATGACAAGAGCCTTTTTTTGCAGAACAGGCGGCATAGACTCAACTATTATGCAGTGTGTGGTCTACTGGCCCGCACCTACCTATATAGCGGCGACAAGGCAAAAGCCCTGGCCAATGCCCGGGAGGTTATTGATGCCAATAAGTTTCCCTGGACCAATGCTACCGACTTCCTGGCGGTGGATGCCAACAAAAAGGACCGTATCCTGTATAAAGAACTATTGTTTGCCTGGTACATTCCGGCCATGAACAACACCTATAATAACGAGTGGTTTCTGGAAAGCAATAGCGCGATGTATCTAGATCAGGATGAAGCGAAGGCCATTTACGAAGTGGCGGGAGCAGGTGGAGGAGATATGCGCTATACCCAGTGGTTCGGTAGCGTCAGTGTGGGGAACTCCTATATTTCGACCATACTCAAATATCGACGGAATACACTAGGGGATAGTTTTGCTGCCAATTTGCACTATCTGGTAGCTCCCGCAATCCGGCTGAGCGAGATCTATTATATCGCTGCGGAATGCAGCTACCAGAGCGGGCCAGCGCAGGCGGCAGCTTATTTGGACCAGGTGCGTGAGCATCGTGGAATCGGACAGAAGGTGGATATTTCGACACCTGCAAAGCTGCAGAGCGAACTCCTGAAGGAATACAGAAAAGAGATGTATGCTGAGGGGCAGCTCTTTTATGCCTATAAACGGCTGAATGCGCCGATCACTGGGCAGCAGGGCACGAGCATCCCAGCCAGCCAGCAAATCTATGTCTGGCCTTTGCCTGACGATGAGATAATTTATGGACAACGGTAAATAGCGACCACATGAAAAAGAATACATTTATAGGCCTACTACTTCCACTGCTGTTGCTGTGCGCCTGTAAAAAGGCAAACTTGACCACCTATGACAGGAACGCAAATATTTATTTTGACCTGACTGGGGCTGACCGCGATAGTATGGTCTACACTTTTGCATATGATATGACAAAGGCTGTAGACACGATTTTGATCCCAGTCAAAATCATGGGATACCGGGCACAGCAGCTGCGCCACTATAGCGCATTTGTCGAAAAAGATTCTTCGACGGCGCGCAGCAATATACATTATGATGAACTGAAGCCGGAATATCCCGTTGAGGCAGATGCAGGTCATGCCTTCCTGCCGCTGATCGTTCATAATATTAGTGAGCTGGAAAAGCAGTCGGTATCGCTGATCGTCAAACTTCGGGCTTCTGATGATTTTGGTGTCGAAAACCCAGACTTGGTACGTGCGCGGATCATCATTTCGGCACAACTGGAACAGCCTGGCTGGTGGACCATGTGGCTTGACAATTATTCCAGGGTGAAGCATCAGCTGTTTTTGATTGTCACGGAACAGCGTTCGCTTTCCATGGTGGGACTTGATGCGCCAAAAAACCTGTATTTTGCCAACCTACTGCTGATGATGCTCAACGACCCGTTTAAATGGGTAAAAGACCATCCAGAGAAAAATTATGTACTGCGCAGCAACGACAACGGACAGACATACCTGTTTTACCATGCGGACAACCCCAACCGGACGATCTTATTGCGGAAAAATACCGCGTCAGGCAAGTACTACTTTATTGATGAAAATGGAAAGGAGGTGCGTTAACATGAAGGGGATACATGCTATTTTTTGTGTATGGCTGGCTGTATTGGCGAGCTGTTATAAGGACAAGGGCAATTATGTGATCGATATGCCCGCTGCGCCGGTAGTGGCCGGTCTGGACACCTTATATGAGGCTTCCGTAGGTGACAGCCTGATCATCGCGCCCAAAATCACGGGCATTGATCCAACTAGCCTACAATGCCATTGGCGGATTGATGTGCCTGAGGCGGTTGTGCCCGAAGCCAACCATTATGACGGTCCTGCCTTACGAATCGTATTTGGCCTGCAGGCCAAACGATATACTGCCCGGCTTACTTTGACGAATACCGCCAACGGGATGAAGTATTTCTATGATTTCAAAATACAGGGAAAGACCGCTTTTTCGCAGGGATCGTTGGTGCTTTCGGTCCAAAACGGGGTTAGTATGCTCTCATTTATCAAACCCGACAATACCGTACAGCCGAATATTTATGAAGCTATCAACGGTGAACAATTGCCCGCAGAACCTTTACATATCCATTACTTAAAAAATCAGTATACAAGCAATACGCCTTTAGGATACTGGATCATTTCAAGGCAGGCGGGTGTACGGATCGATGTCAACGATCTGGTCAAAGAGACGCTTAAACCCGGCACCTTGCATGACAATTTCTTCCTGGCACCAAGCACGATCCAGGTGGGTAGTCTGCAGGCTCATCCCCAAGGTGTCCTTATGGGCGTGATCAATGGTAAATTTTATGGCGGTACGACCACCACATGGGATCAATCCAACACGTATGGGATGTTTGGAACCTATGCGGACGGCGACTATGAGCTGTCGCCCGAATTTGTGCTGACAGCGGTGGACGACAACTTTAGTGTGATTGCATTCGAGAAAAATAAAAAGCAATTTGTTCGCATCAATATCTATGGTAGCCCCATGTATTTCGGTACGCAATACAGTGTAGCACATACGGAGGTTTTTGACCCGCTCAATGTGGGAATGGAGCTCGTCAAAATGTTGCAGATCAACAATACGGATACCTACGCTTATGTCAGGGATACAGCGGGAAAAATTTATGAGCTGAAGTTCAACGCAAACTTTAATGGTCCGTTTTTGATTACGGCAGGGCACAAAAGGCTGTTTATACATCCGGAATGGATCAAGGAGGAGACCAGGATGCTGGCGGCCCGCAATGGCTATATCTATGTGGCCCATAGAAACCAAATATTTCGTTATAACCCTCTGAATCAGCAGGTCGACCTGCTGAAAACGGAGATGCAATCCGATATCAGTCTCTTAAAGCTGGAGGATGATCAAAATACGCTGATTGCAGGGGCGGCCGGCTCCCTTTATTACCTGGCGATCCAGGTGGGCAAAAATGGGGAGCTCATCAAAAAAATTGACGGTATCCCGGGTAATCCTGTGGATATGACCTGGCGGAAATAAACCAAGACAGAAATCAAATTAAATAATTAAAGGACATGAACAATTTAAAAATAATGGCATGCGTGCTGGCTTTGCTGCCAGCTGTATCCTTTGGGCAGGAAAGTGGTTTTCAGATCAGCGGTACTGCACCGAAAGCCTTCAATGGAAAAAAGGTATACCTGGATTATACAAAAGACGGTTTTCCGGCATCTGACTCTGTTGCTATTGCCGATGGCAAATTTAGCTTTACCGGGGCAGTGGAAGAACCAACCTATTCACGTATGGTCTTTGATCCGGATGGAAAAGGCAAAATGCTTGCCCAGAATATCGGTGATCGTCTCTATTTCTATCTGGGCAATGAGCATTATACCATTGGAATCAGGGATTCGCTGAGAACGGCTTCCATAAAAGGATCGCCATTGCACAATGCTTATGTTGCTTATCTGAATGAAATTGGAGGTGGCTTTATGGATATCATCGATGCGGGTAACAAAGCTTTTGCTGCGGTAGACAAAGATGCTCCGGATGCGGAGGCGCAATACAAAGCGATCCATGAAAAATTCGAAGCGAAATTTGAGGATCGCCGTGTCAAAGAGCTGGCTTTTGCAAAAAACAATCCGAATTCGATCTTTGCGGTAGATGCCTTGATCGATGCAGCCAATAAGCGTAAGCTCAGCGAGATCGAGCCTGTGTTTCGGAAGTTGTCCAAAGAGGTTCGTCAACTGAGCACTGCCCGTCAGTTGGAGGCACGCTTTCTTGCTGAGAAAAGTGTAAAAATTGGCAATAAGGCGCCTGATTTTTCTCAGCCTGATATCCGGGGGAAAATGGTTAAGGTGTCAGATTTTAAGGGACAATATGTGCTGATCGATTTTTGGGCGAGCTGGTGTAGCCCCTGCCGTGCCGAAAATCCGAATCTGCTGAAAGCGTACAACAAATATAAAAGCAAGGGGCTGGAAGTCCTGGCCGTATCGCTGGATGATACCAAGGGTAGGAGCGCTTGGTTAAAGGCCATCAAAGACGATGGTCTGCCCTGGATACATGTCGCCGACCTTAAAGGCTGGAGCAATGAGGCTGCCGTACTGTATGGCGTACGGGCGGTGCCGCAAAATTATCTTGTAGATCCGCAAGGAAATATTGTGGCTTTAAACTTAAGAGGAGAAGCGCTACATCAGGAGCTCGCGCGGATCTTTGGTAACTGATGTAAACAATATAGGACAACGATCGGTAGTGTAGGGTGAAAATGCGCTAATGATTCGTTATTTGTCAATGGGGTGTCCTTCGTGATCGGGCACCCCATCGCCACGCTCTATTCCATTGTTCAGGGGCTGGTGGAATCCTCTTCTGCGTGAGGGCCTGTTCCATGAGGTGATTACTGGTTCAGGATTTTCAGCATCTGCTGGGCATAGTTTTTCCCGAGCTGCCGGTATCCTGCAGGACTGAAGTGCAGTCCATCACCAATGCCACCGCATCCGGATGAGGAGACGATATGCGCTGTGGGTAACGTACTGGGCAATGTTCGGATTATGCTGTTCATACGAGCACATTTGCCGCCTTCTTCAGCAGAGAGAAGTTCTCCAGCTAGGAGGGGAACGTTCTCGGCTCTTAAATTGAGGTCCTTCAATAGCTGCTGGTACACTTTTTTCACCTTCCGTGGCCAGTCGAGATCTCCGGTATTGGATTCGCCCTGATGGAGCAAAATCCCTTTGATCACGCCTTTCTGCTGCGCAATCCGAGCCAATTCTACCAGCTTTTTGTAGGGATCGTTATCATAAGCGGCGAGCATGGACTTCATCCAGTCGGGAGCTCGCTGCACATAACGTTGGGTGCTATCTTGATCAAACAACTGGATATGGCAGCCTCCCACCGCGATATTGAGCACACCGACTTCGATATCGGCAGGCAGGTTTTCGACCAGCGTCCTCCCAAAGTAGTCTGCCGGCGTAAGGCCCGTTTGGCACCGGGTGATCGGAGGCTGAGCTGGGTACCATTCACCAGCACGGCGACCCGACTCTGGACAATCCACAGCCTGTAAGGCATAGAAGCGTTCGACGGACGAGGTATCTTGTGGTTCAAAACGGCCATGCCCTTCCATGTTGGACTGACCAAAACACAGGTAAATATGAAAATCTTTGTTTTGCGCCGTTGCAGCTGCCGCCGACAGGCTAACCATCACTGCAAAGATCAGAAGTCGTATCAGATGTTTATATTGCATAGTCATAATATACAAAGTATTTCGCGATAGGTGGAACCTACCGCGAAAAAAGTGTAAGGGATTTTGGGAAAAAGTTAAATATCATTTTGTCTGCTGCATGTAGCATACGGCCTTAGTTCATCGCTAAAAATTTGAATTTGAACAACTGACAGGACGTACCATAATAATCCCAGAGATGCAGGGCCGAATTGCCGTCCATCACACAGTTGGGCACATCCCAGCCACGGGTAGCATCGACCTTGGACAGGATTTTATAGTAGCCATTGGCTACTGGTATCACCTGCCAGGCCTGAGCATCGTTGCCATAATTCTGCCAAAGACGGATTGCGGTACCCAAGGTGTTGCTGCCGCTTTCCAGATCGATGCAACGGCCGGAGGCGCTGGCTTTGGACACAAAGCGCCAGTAGCCATTGCCCGCATTGATGGCCACCCATTGCTGGGCTGTAGCGCCGTTTCTGGTCCATGGCCTAAGGACAGCGCCATTGGCATCTTCACCGAATTTTAAATCCAGGACTTTGCTAGCGTCGGTCTGAAACTCGATCTCATAAATGCCATTGTTGACCAGTCCCGTGACGGTGCAGTTGGAAATGGGATAATTGGACGCGGCGTATTGCTGGAACCACTGTTTGACGGGTGCCGCACAGGCCTCCCAGTCGTTGTTGTAGGCCGTACCTGCATTGGGGTCACCTTTATGGATCAAATTGTCCGGTGCGAGGACATTCCAGCTCACGTTGCCGGATTGATCTACGATATATTTGAGGTTTGCGCCAAAACCATTGCCACCAGCCGTACCTGTGTTGCCGATACCGAAGGTGCCGTAACCCTGTGGAGCCCAGTCGGTCTCGGTAATGGCTATAGGCGCAATATCGGCAATCGGTTTGACATTGGTATTCCAGGCATTCTGGAAGGACTGATAGTTGTTGACCCCACCCCAGTAGCCGGGATAGATATGGACCGCGTAGCCGATATTGCCGCCCGTGATCGGATGGTTGACATAGCCTTGGTAATGTGACTGCCATCCGGTACCCGGAACCCAACAGACGTTATTGGCACCATTGTTACGGATGATATTGACCAAAGGCTGAAAGAAATTTTTGAGTGCTGCAAAATGCTCATTTCCTGTCGTGCCCCAGACACCGTTGGTACCCAGTATTTCAACCGGTTCATTAGCCAGTTCGAACATCACATTGTCGGCATTTTTCAGCCCGGGATGTTGTGATAAAAAGGTCCATACGGTCTTAAGATAGTTGTGGTAAGCATCATTGACGGCGATGCGGTGTGGACATACACCGGGAGGCCTTAGGATAACGTACATACCCCGGCTACGGGCGTGATTGATCAACGGAACAATGACCTGGTCGGTATAGGTAACCAGACGGTTGTAATTGAATCGTGATATGTCGTTTTCGGGAATCGGAGCCCCGGGATCATTGGTCCAGTAGGGGTCGATATGGAGACGGATATAGTTCAGGTACCAGCCGTCAGCGGCACTGCTAAGCTTGTCCATCACTGCTTTGTTGTAATTAAGTGCACCCTGTACATTGTAATTATCCCAGGTACAATAGCCCGAATTGGCTCCATATTGACAGCCATTGAACCAAGGACTGGGGGTAATGGCAACACCGTGCAGGACAACATTGTTGCCGCAGGGGTCTTTGAGGTGCTTGCCGCCCACATGCAGCGTCGGTGTAGGTCGGGGCCAGGTAGTCACTGCCTGCGCGGATACATTCGCTTTAAGGCTTTTGCTGGACTCTTCGGGTAATATCTTTTCGTCCAGTCTCGAGCAACCCAAGATCAAACTGAGCAGGAACACCAGCAGTAAGGTTGTTTTGTTTGTTCTCATAATTTATCATTTAATTTAGTGAATGGATTATTTCTTATTCATCAACGCTTCGGCAACACCTTGATAAGCAGCCTTGCGGACAAAGGCTTCGGTCCATAGACCAATTGGTTCACCGCGCCGCCAGAACGAATTGTCCTGATCAGGGCTGTCCAGCGGACTCCAGATGGTGATTCCGTACTGTTGTTTTTTTGGAATAAGCTCCAGGTATTTTTCAACGACAAACTTATACAGCTCAGCTTGTTTCTGATACATTTCGGCGGTGGCATTGGCGGTCTTGATGCCGTTGCCGAGACCAATATCCAGTTCCGAAACCTTAATCAGTTTGCCGGTGGCAGCCAATAGATTAAACATATGGATAATATTATCCTTGCTGGTGTTGATATCGATGTGCATCTGGCTGCCAATCCCATCGACTTTGGCGCCTTTACTCTCAATATAGTTAACATAGGCGATCAGGCCTTTACACTTGTCTCCACTGCCTTCGAGTCCGTAATCGTTGATAAATAAGAGATCCTCGGGATTTCCATATTTACGGGCCAATTGAAAGGCTTTCACGGCATAGTCCTTACCTAAATAATCCTGCCAGTAAAATTCGTCATCAGCCAGATCGGTTTTGCCAACTCCCGTCTTTAAGGCATATTGGTCCGGCCAGTCAGACATGGGCTCGTTGACCACATCCCAGGCTTTGATATAACCTTTGGTTTTTTCCAGCATACCAGCAATAAATGTCTCCAGCGCTTTGCTGAGTATGGTTTCTTTCTCTACGGGTGTTTTTTCGATGATATTGCCGCCAGGACTTCCATAGCCCTCGCCGTCTGCAGACTGTGCTCTGGAGGAATTATTTCCCCAGCCAAACCAGCCGTCAATATTACTTTCAAAGTCACTGTTGGCAATCAAATTGGCTGAACTGCCTGTTTTGGTTAGCACGACCTTATCGATGAAAATAGTGCCATCGTATTGGCCAAAGTTGATCATAAAACGGTCACGTGCAGCAGTTGCGGTGACTTTGAGTTCGTATTCTTTGTAGCTTGTCGTTAATGCCAATGAGCCCATATTGTCGCCGGTATAATTGGAAGTGCTCTGCAGATCAATACCAATATTGCCTGTTTTGCTACCCCGAGCCGCAATTTTTAAGACATATTCTTTTCCTACTTCTGTTGGTTTAATATCATATGCGGTCTGTGCTTCCCAGGCGTTGACAACAGAAGGGTTGCTCATCTTTAGTGCGTGTCCGGCCAGCGCCGGACCGCCGGAACCCGGTATGACTGTGGGTGCAATCAGCTTATTCAGGTAGGCCGCATTTTGGCCCGAATGCCAACATAGGGTGTGGCCATAAATTCCCATATTGTTTTCTTGGGCGGCTCTGATGACTTGCTCTACACCGGCTAGGTTAAATGTACCATCTGCCTGTACGATCGACCCATGTTTCATTTCATAGCCCATCACCATTTCATCAAAATTGCGGTTGGCTAGCCGGTAAAGGACACCCTTGTTGAAATAATCATTCATATTGAGTGCTACACCGAGTTTAAAGCCTGGGTTGGTCTGCTTGTCCAAATAGCTTTTTAGTGGAAGATAGGCGTCGATGTCCTCTTGTGCCAGCACTTGCGCAGGTTTCTCCACCGTATATTCAAGGGACTTGTACTTGGAACAGGAACTCCAGACACTGCCGAATGAAAGCAGGATGACAATCGTTTTATTCAATGGTTTCATCGTTGTTCTTTTTGGATACATACTACTTTTTGATTGGTGTAAAGGTTTCCATTTTTACGGACCTGTCGCGCATGACCAGCGTATCTTTGCTGCTGATACTCATCTGGGGCATGTCAATGGAATAGGCTAGGTACAGGGCATCCCGGTCAGTATTTCCCCAGCTGTTCTTTTCTCCCCGCTTAACAAATTTGCCACTGCCACTGGCGGTGATCCCCGTAGTGGCCGAGCTGATACGACAGTTGTTGTCGTCGTCAAAGCTTAATATCAGGTTGACGTTGATATTGACATCATCTGAACCTTTAAAAGCCAAGGGCAGGAGGGACTTTTTAAGGGCGGCCGTGCTGACATTTTTGATTTCGTCTTTTTCGACATAAGGCTGATGCCGGACGACCTTCTGGCTCAAGCTAGCATGGCTGCCTTTTCCGACGATCTGATCCACGCCGCGACGCAGGTAATTGCCGTGCCAGGGGTTGATGTACTTGAGTGCGTAAAAGGTAAAATCTTTGGGAGCTACATCCCAGTCGGATACAATGGCCCGATTGGCGCCTTGAAAAGAAGGCTTGCCCGATAAAATGGAGTCGGCATTGACTACCTTGGTCAAGCGTAAGGGCAAGACGTAGTACGTTTCCAGAGACTTGGGATCGGCAAAGAACGCGTCGGTGAGCTGTACTTCTACACCTCCGGTCAAACTCCCTTTTGGAATCGTCATTTGATTGCTGGCAAGCTGGTAATAAGTGTCCGGCAATGGGGTGATGGCTTGTCCGTTTGGATAAGTTAAACCCTCGGTCAGACTATTGTCGACCACAAAATCGATGTGAATGGCTTTGCTGTTCTCGTACACGCCGCCCGTCGTGGCCATGACTTTAACTTTGTGCTGGTTGTCGAGGCTATTGTCAAAGATATCCTCGCCTAGGGTAACTGTCCTAATGGGGGTCTGATAGGCAAAGTAGACAGACTGATATTCGAAATCCGGAAATTCCCAGTCATTATTTTTGCAGGACGCCAGGCTAAACAGAGCCATCGCGTAAAGTAAATTAATCTTTTTCATCATTAGAAGTTTATCGTTAGTTCCATCCCATATTTTGTATCAGGTTATTGTATTTGAGTACTTCGCTGTACGGAATAGGACCATAATACATGTAGTTTTCGTATGGTCTGTTTTCTACCGGTATTTCGGTGTAATTGTTGGCACTGATACTGATGCCCTTGGCTGTTACATTGATGTCCATCTTCCAGCGGCGCAGATCCCAAAAGCGGAATCCTTCGAAGCAAAGCTCCAGCCGGCGTTCGTTGCGGATCAGCGCGCGCATCTGCTCTTTGCTGTTTTTGGCCTGCTCTAGATAAGGATCGCCATTGGCGGTGCCTACGCCCGCGCGTTTGCGTATGGCCTTGATAATATCATATGCGGAAAAGCTAAAGCTTCCCGTACCGGTTGGTCCCCAGGCTTCATTGGCGGCCTCGGCATAAGCCAGATACATTTCCGTCATACGCAAGCGTACATTAAAGTGCATCTGCTGGGTGGAGGAGGAGGGATTGAGGTTGACGTCCTGACGGAGCAACTTCCGCAAGTAATAACCTGTACGGGTGGATGTCTCGACCTTATTCAATCCATCATTCGTAGGGCTATTAACTGCGGTATTGATGGAGGTATTGCTTACGCCTGCCGTGGCACCGTTTACAATAATATAAGCTTTGAGTCTGGGGTCGCGTTTGTCGTAAGGATTCGTTTTGTTGTATCCCGAATTAGGATCACCGATCGGATAGCCATTTTCCATCGGAAAGGCGTCGACCAGATTTTGCGTAGGATTGAGCCGTCCGCGACCAAACAAAGTGGGGGGGAAATGATCCTGCTCCAGGCTGTTGCTGTTGGCCTTGTCTGTACGCCACAGAATCTCCACGGGATTGGAACCCGAAGAGAGACCGTCCACGACATCTTTGATATACCAGGTAAAACCTTTGGGATCGATACCCGCTGGCCCCCCTTTGGCCTGAATGACCTGACCTGCATAGTTTGCCGCCTGTTCCCAGGTGGTTTTGCTACCCTCGCTATAGGCCGGGCTCGCGGCTAACAGGGCGGCCCTGGCGCGGATGGCCTGTGCGATGCGTTTGGTCATCCGTAGTTTGAAGTAAGATCCGAATACACGGTTGTAATCATCCTTGTTGACCGTACCAGCATATTTGGCAGGGACTTGGCTGTCTGCGGTGATATCCTCGTAATCCATTGGCAGGAGTTCCTCGGCTTTTTTAATATCTTCATATAACTGCTGCATGCAGGCATCGAATGAGGCTCTGCTGTGGTTGAAATCCGAATTGACGTCTTCAGGGGTCACAAGGATCGGCACGCCGAGGATTTCGCCTGTACTGCTCTTGCCTGCATGTGATTGTAGCAGATGGAACATAAATAAGGCACGCAGACCATAGGCTTCGCCTTTCATGCGATCGTTGAACAGTGCGCTGACTTTTGGATCCAGTGCCCACGCGACCTGATCACTCAGGGAGAGGAAATTGTTGAGGTATTGGATAGCAGCGTAGCTGTTGCGCCATTGATCAAATGGGTTGTTGATCGCTGTCCATTGTCCGGTTGCTGTCTTCAGAAAATTATTGCTTTTGTCGTTGCTCACGGCATCGTCGGTGGCGACATCATCAAAAGTGTAGCTATTGCTGGGTACACGGTTGTAGCCATTCAACAGCAGCCCTTGTGCATAGAGCGGACGGCTGTTGGCGGTCTCGAGTTCGAGGTTATTTTCAAGAGCGGGCTCAAACATGTCTTCGCAGGAAGAAAATAGTAGGCTGCTTATAAGGGCTATGGTTAATATTCTTTTCATCATACTCGTTTTAAATAATGGTGAATTAAAACAGTGCTTTCAGACCCACATTGAAAAATCGGGTTTGTGGCGCTTGTCCAACATTGAGCTGTAGGGTTTCTTTTTCTTTCGCCAAGGTCAACAGGTTGGACGCCATGGCATAGATGCCCAGTTCGTGAATAAACTTCGAATGGAACAAGCGCTTAGGAAAATCATAAGAAAGCTGTACTTTGGACAGATTGATCCTGTCGGTCTTGTAGAGCCAGAAATCTGAGCTTCGGAAGTTGTTGTCGCTGTTGAATGTGGTAAGGCGAGGATAGGTGGCCGTTTCTTTGGTCGACTCTGTCCAGCGATCACGTACTACGACAGAATATTTGTCTTCGCCGTCTATCCAAAAATAAGAACTGTTTTTAAGGGCTTTGGCACCCACTTGCCCGGTGGCTAAAGCAAATAATGAGAAGTTGTTCCATTTTACAGTCAGATTGATGCCGAGTGTGAAAGGAGCGCCAGCCCATCCAGCTTTGCCTAAATAAACTTCATCGCGTGTATCAATGGTGCCATCTCCATTCTGATCTTTGTATTTGATATCTCCGGGTTTGACTTCACCAAAAGAGGAGAATGCCGAATTGTCGATATCGGATTGACTGTGATAAAAACCTTCATGCTGTAGTCCCCATATGGCGTCTAGCGGTTTGCCGGCTCTGTTTTGATAGGCAAACTGGTATAACTCGTCCCGTTGTACCGCTTTCGTCGTATAGTACATTCCATTGAGGCCCAATGATACAAAGGTCTTGTTGATCTGTTTATTCAGGTTGACGCCAAAATCGATGCCCCGTCGCTCATCAATCGTATAGTTGATGTAGGGAAGGTCCGAATAAACCGGCCAGTACGTCATGAAATACATGGGATACTGGGTAGAGGCTTGCACCAGACCACCTGTCATACGATGGAGAAAGTAGGACGTATTGAAGGTGATCAAATGATTAAACAGCGCGCCCTCAAGGTTGATGCTGAGTTCCTTACGTTTGGGGAATTTCATATTTGGGTTGTCGCCGCGACGCCTGTCGAATGTATGGACCAGATCGCCGTCCCGCCAACTATACCAGGCAGCATCGTTATAGGTATAATACCCCTGATAAAGGTAGTAGTCGCTGATATCCAGGTCTGTATTGAGGATGCCTGCTGATGCCGATAGTCTGAGGTCGTTAACAAACTCGCTTCCGGCCAGAAACTGTTCGTTCGACAGGCGCCAAGCTATTGCCAATGTAGGTGATAAGGCTTGTCGATTGCCTTTTGGCAATTTAGCTGAATGGCTGTAAGCACTGCTAAAGTCGACATAGTATCTGCCCATATAATTGTAGCCAAGTTGAAGGCCGAGGTTAGCGTTGCTCAGCTTATGGTAGCTGCCTGAGGTGGCGATCTGAAAGGCATTGGCCAGAAGAATCGCTGAAACATGGTGTTTGGAATCGTAGCTTCGTGTAAACTGCAACGATCCATTGAGGCCGATGGTCTGTCTGTAGTTGCTTCCGGTGATATTCTGCACACCGGAGACACGGTCATCTCCATATTTGGTCAGGCCACTGATCAGATCTCTGCCGTCGTAGTTGTTCCAGCTCGCCTGATAGACGGCATAGCTATTGTTGTACGATTGGTTGTAGTTTGACTGGTAGTCTACCGCTAAATTGGTTTTGAATACAAGGCCCTGGAGTACATTCTTTAAGTCAAAGTTTAGGCCCGTGTTGAACTGGAACTGCCGGTTGAGGTAGCGCTTTGTACCACCAGCGTACACGTTGGCAAAAGCATTGGTCTGATCCAGCTGGCTGCCTCCCAGAAGGTATTTGCCATCGATCAAAAAATTACTATTGTTGACATAGATCATGGAATTGCTGTCCCCGTCTTCAATCTTATCAACGGGAATAAGCGGTGAGAAGCGATGAGGCCTACCTGTCGCAGCTGCAGCCCAATAATCTGCGTTGACACCTTTGGAGATGTAAAAGCTGGCTGCAGCATCTACATTGAGGGAGATAAGGTCATTGACTTTGACGTCGATATTGCCCCGCATATTAAACCTGTTGGCACCACCATTTTTTTTGGCCTGTCCAAAATTGAGCATCGCGCCTTCGGACCAGAAACCAAAGTTGGTATAATACTGTGCGCGTTGATTGCCACCGGAGATTTCAGCAGTGGCATCATAGCGATTATAGTGGTTTTTGATATATTCAGATCCGTAATAATCGACGTTAGGATAGCGATACGGATTGGTTCCGGCTGCATGCTGATAGATGGTCTCGGTGCTATAAAGAGGGCTTAAGCCGTCATTTTGTCGTGCCTCATTATATAATGTCATGTACTCTGCCGAGCCCAGGTATTGGGGGTAGCTGATCGCCGTATGCATGCCGCCATTGGCCCGGATTTTTATCTGCTGTGCACCTGCTTTGCCACGTTTGGTCGTGATATTGATCACGCCTTTGGCGGCGCGGCTACCATAGAGCGCGATCGCGTTAACGCCTTTGAGCACACTGATCTGCTGGATTTCGGTGGGCATGACGTTATTGGCATCGCGTGGAAAGCCGTCTACCAGCACCAGGTAACCGTCCATACCCCAGATGTTGCCGTTGTAGCCTGGGATAAAGGCCTCCAGATTTTCGAGGCTATACGTGCTGTAATTTTTGTCGAGCAGCTGGGGGATATCAATAGACTGCACGTTGCCCATAAGGTCTTTTTTCTCTACTTTCCGAAATGCAACCTGTATGAGTGCGGTGCTGTCGCTACCGATGGTATCCTGCTGCCCGGGTGCTGGAAGTCTGTTGAATGCATTTTTATATGGTCCAATTGCCGGGTTAAAGGATGTTGCTGCGGTGACTTCGGAGACGATCATCCAAGTAAATCCAAGGCATAGTGCTATTCTTAATTTTTTGTACTTCATTTTTTAAATGATTAAATGAAAAACTCGTTACCAGCCCGGATTCTGGTAGAATTCGGGATACATATTGACATCTCTTACTTTGAGGGGCAACCAGTAGTGTTTGCTTGTGAATTTGCGTTCCAAAAGCACAGTTTCCCTAAGGTTGACCACCCGGTTTTGCGACGGGTCGGCAGTGTTGAATGTCCCGGAGCGGTCAAATGAAACCGCTTTCTTTATGGTATATGGCGCTTCGGTGAGTAATAGCCAGCGGCGCAGGTCGTTGAAACGATGTCCTTCGAATGCCAGTTCCACAGCACGTTCGCGACGCAGCTCAGGTAGTAGAGACTCGGCCGAACTGAGAAATTTGCTATGTATGTGGCCTACGCCGGCGCGGTCGCGGACGATATTGATCGCATCGACAGCCGTCTTACCGTAGTTGCCGGCCTTGCCGCTTGGCGAGCTGAAGGCCATTAACGCTGACTCAGCATACATCAAATAGACATCGGCCAGACGCATATAGGGTACATAGATATGCAGGTTGGAACCGTAGTTGTAGGCCTGATCATATTTGTTGGCCGTGATCGGGACAAACTTGCGCAGTACATACCCGGTCTGACTGCCCGACTGGATATCGCGGTAGCTTCCATTGCTGTACAGATTGGCATAGCGATTTTTTTCATCCTGCGTGTTTCCCTGTACAACTTTTACACCGTCGAAAATAATATCCTTATAGAAGCGCGGATCCCGGTCTTTCCAGGGGTACTCCGCATGGTAGCCCGACTCGGCATCGGACTGGGTGATGTCTTTGATGGGCAGGCCGTTTTTCATGCCATAGTAATCGACGTAATTTGCCGTGGGGATAAACTTGATCGCATCACCGTCGGAAACTACCAAAGGAATGTATTGCTTGCTGGTCCCGTAATTGGATACCCAGGCGTCAATGTAGGGTCCTCTAAAAATTGCTTCGGTACTTCCAGGCATTGCCCAGTTCTGCCCTGTGGTATAGAAATTTAAATGGATGTTGGCCATAGGCACCAGCGCATAGTTGGTCTGTCCGCTCTCCACGATAGACAGCAGTTCGCCAAAGGCTTCAGCTGCTTTTTTGCAATATTCGGTATTGTATGTCCTGCTGCCTGTGGACTGGTAATTCATCAGCGGGCTGCCTGCCCAAAGATAATTTTTGCCCAAGTAGGCCAGAGCCATGATCTTATTGATGCGTAGCTGGTTTTTTCCTAATGTTCGTTTGCCGGCAGTGGTATTGTCCCAGTCGATCGGCAACAGATTGGCTGCTTCGCGAAAGTCGGCAGCTGCCAAATCAGCACATTGGTGATAGCTAAGCCTGGGTAGCCGGAGCTGTTCATCGCTTGGCAGTACATGATTGATGTAGGGCATTCCGCCAAAGTATTCCATCAGGCGATGGTGAAACCAGCCTCGGAAAAATAATAATTGTCCCTTGACCAGGTTTCTTTCTTCCTGTGTGGCCTCGGTCATCTTGTCGATGTTCTCTAGTCCGAGACTTACTTTACGCAAGCCAAACCAGGCGGCGCTCCAAAGGTCACGAAAGGCACGGTTGGCAAAAACATCGTTGTTGCCGGTGCTGAAGTCGCCCTGATCCAACCAGCCAGCCCCCCAGCCATCGGATTCTCTTTGCCAGCCCCAGAAGTTACCATTGTCTACTTTATGTACAAAATGATAGTTTCCGGCGGTAGAAGTCATCTCATCTTCACCCCAATTCCAGGAATTGGTCCAATAGTTATTACTGAAATTGACTACACAGCTATACAGCTCTTCAGTATACCCCTGAAAGTTAATGAAGTTTTTAAAGGCTTCTTTGGGCGACACGATCGACTGCTCTTCCTTGTCCAGATATTTTTTGCAACCGACGAGGGGCGAACAGCACCAGATCGCACCGGTAATATAGATTAGCTTAAAATATTTTTTCATATTGGTTTTGATTAGAACGTAATGTTTGCTCCTAAATTGAAGCGCTTAACGGTGGGATAAGCCCCCTGGGACGCCCAGCCTGTACCGGCATAATTTGATTCGCGGTCATCGGGCATTTTGGACCAGAACAACAGATTGTTACCGTTTAAGAATACACGGAGATGCTGTAAACCCAGCCGCCTAAGGATAGCAGATTCGCGGTTAAAATTGTATGCGATCTCGGCAGTCTTCAAGCGGATATAAGAGCCGTCAAACATATATCGGCTACCTGGTGAATAGTTGCTGGTCTGTGACAACCAACGCGGTAGGGGTACGTCGGCATGGACATTGTCCTTTGACCAATAAGACCCTTCGTCGTAAGCCAGATTAAGCTGACCAGAAAAACTGTTGAACACGACCTGTCGCGTCACATTGTTGACCGCATACCACTGGGTCATGACACTAAAATTTTTCCAGTCGAAGCCAATGGTGTAGTTATAGGTATTTTGAGGTACAGATGGGAAGGCATAAGGAATATTGTCCTTCGTATCGATAACACCGTCGCCATTATAATCCAGTATGTGATAATTGCCTGGAAGTTTAGACAAATCATTGTTGTCGTGCATCGTGCTGGCGTATAGCTCATCCCAGGTATTGTAATAGCCGCTACCGACGTAAGAATAGGTCTGATTGACCTGCTTGTTGTCTGGCTTCTGGTATTCAGGCAGTAGCTCTGGTGCATCAGCATTGATGACTTTGTCTTTGGCATGGGTAAAATTGATATCGGCCCATATCCTCCAGTCGGTGTTAAGCTGTCGATTAAATTTTAGCTCTACTTCAAAGCCTTTGTTTTGCACTTTTCCGAGGTTGGCAGTAGGTGCTTCCATGCCAAAGTAGGAGGGGATCGCACGGTTGGCGCCGCTGATCAGGATATCGGTACGACGGTCCCTGAAAAAATCTACTTTTCCCGTCAACTGGCTATTGAACAATCCGAAGTCGAGACCAACGTTAAATTTATTGACTTTTTCCCATCGGATATTGGGGTTGCCCAGGGCACTCTCCTTATACCAGACATAGGGACTGGTATTGCCGTCAGAATAGGAAAAGCGGCCTTCGACCCCCATGCCAGCAGTACCGCCATAAGCCCATTGTGTCAGATACAGAAATTGCTTACCACCACTGTCGTCACCAATATCCCCATAGGAAGCACGCAGCTTCAACATGCTTAAAAAGGAAATCGGCTTCATAAATGCTTCTTCCGAAACCAACCACCCGATACCTCCGGAATTAAAAAATGCAAACCTGTTGTCATGGCCGAATTTCTCCGAGCCCGTGTAGGCACCGTTGTACTCGAGCATATACTTGTTTTTATAATTGTAGGTCGTGCGGAATACCCAATCCTCACGGTAAGATGGAATCATGCTCCCCGTTCCAGTCTGGTTGCGGTTGAAAAGCCCCATAGCGGTAATGTTGTGATCTTTGGCGAAAGTAGTGGCATAATTCAGCTGCACCTGATAAAACAGCCTTCTATAGGTGGACCAGTCCCGCACAAGCCCAGCTCCTGTAGTCCAGTTTATACCTTCCACAAAGTCAAACCTGTTGGTGCCATCAAATGCAATTTGATAGGTGGGGAGCCCAGTATTGGGATCTATCCACTTACTCTGGGTGTTGTTGTTGGCATCGTTGATACCACGTCCTCCCTCCACAAATGTATTGTCCAGGGAGATTGTGCCCCGCACATTAAGCCCTTTGACCAAAAATTTAAGGTCCTGCTCGAGGGTGAAATCTGTGGTGATACGGCTGGTGGTGATATATTCGGTGCCACTAAGAGCCAGTACGCGTGCGGAGTTAATTCCGGCCTGGGTATTCAGCGCGTAATATCCCCAGGTGCCATCTGAATAACGGGGATAAATCACATCTGGTGCAACGGTATAGGCTGCGATCCAATAGGAATAGTCATTGCCACCGCCCCATGGACTCTTCCTGACGCCGCGTGATCCCGCTAGGTTGGTCGAAAATTTGGTGGTTGGTGTCAGCTGAAAATCGAGGTTGGAACGCACATTTAAGCGATTGAATCCATATCCTGCGTTATAGCCCCTGGCATTTTCAAATTGACGGAACATATCGCCTTCGTACAGGTAATCTGCATTAGCGAAATATTTGACAAAGGGAGTGCCGCCGGCAATATTCACACTGCTATTCTGTGAAAATGCATGACTTCGGAATAATTCCTTGGCCCAGTCGGTATTTACATAGCGTTCGCGCTCGGACTGATCGCCCGGGAAGCGGTATTTATTAATGATATCCTGCGGTAGGTAATTGGCCCAGCTAGATGGGGAGATCCCTAGTTCGTATTCGATGACTTTGTTTCGGAGCATCAAGGCATCGTATGAGTCCATTTTACCTGGAAGTTGGGAGACAGCCTTAACGACGTTATTGACGGTCCCCCGTATTTGCATCTGCCCCTCTTTGCCGCGCTTGGTGGTAATGAGGATCACACCATTGGCCCCCCTGACACCATAGACTGCGGTAGCCGAGGCGTCTTTGAGTACCGAAACGGTTTCGATGGAGCTGATATCTACGGCAGATAATGGCCGCTCTACCCCATCAACCATTACCAAGGGGTCGGTGTTGTTCCAGGTACTGCGACCGCGAATCACGATGCGCGGATCTTCTTCACCAGGCATACCTGTACTGGCGGTAGTAATGACTCCCGGCACGTTGCCCGTCAATGCTGCCCCGACGCTGGAGACTCCACCGGCCCGTTCGAGGATCCTGCCGGAAGTCTGGGTAATGGCACCGACAACGGTTTCTTTTTTCTGGCGGCCATAGCCAACAACAATGGTTTCTTCTATTTCGATAGATTGGTCCGTAAGCTGTATGTCGATCGTGTTTTTGTTGGCAGCATCTACCTCTACCTGCCCATAGCCGATTTTGGAAACGGTCAACAGATGTTTGTCTGCAGGCAGCAGTAATGTAAACATGCCGGCGTCGTCACTTGCAGTGGCCACGGATGAACCCTTTACTTTGATTGAGGCGCCGCTAATGGGTGTCTTTTTGCCATCGACTACCTTTCCTCGGATCTGTCGCTGAGCCTGGGCCTGTAATGTTGACTGTCCCGAGAGGATTAAGAGCAGCAGTAAAGCCAATGGTCTAGCTATACCCCATAGCTTTTTCCAATGCCTTACCAATGTGATCATAGATGTAATCATCATAGCATTTGTGGATTGATAAATAGGTTTAAAAATTCGTTTGGTTAACTTGTTTGTCATGTGCCAGCACAGTTATGTACCCAGCAGATGATTTGTGTATAGGCAAATTGCCTAACTAAGGGTCTTTCAGAGTTGTCATATCCTTTAATATAATTGGTTAAAATATCGTCTGAACTATATCGCAACCGGTTGCATGACTAATCGGTGAATGGTCATTGACGGGAGATACCTTTCAAAACAGTTTATAATTGTTGATCAAAACTAGTTATTGTAAAATTTTGGTGATAGTAAGAATGTTTAAATGAAGGATAAGAATGTCAAATATGGCTGTCCAGCGACCATAATTGCATAGTAACTCTGGTATGAACGGGATTATTTTGATAAATTAGTTGGCAATTGTTGACGCTGTTTTTTTATTGGCGCAGACTTATACCTAAATATATGACACGGACTTTACTGCTATTGACCTGGTTGCTGATAACATTAATTGTTTATGGGCAAAATCTGCCCGTGACTTTTCAACGCTATTATTCGAAAGATGGGCTCTCATCCAATACAATCTATAGCATCTACAGGGACAGTTACGGATTCTTATGGTTAGGTACGGAAGATGGGCTCAATCGGTTTGATGGCCGCCGATATCATGTATACCGTTATAATGCGGACAATGCAAATGGTTTGATGGCGAACCATATCACCGCCCTATGTGAAGATAAGAAGGGGCGAATCTGGATCGGTACCAATGGCGGCGGGCTGAGCTATTATGACCGGCAGACCGATCGCATCCGCGCCTACAGCATGACCCCAGATGAAAAATGGCTCAGCAGCGCAATCAATGCGATCGATCAGGACGTGGCAGGAAATATATGGGTCGCTTCCTATGGTGCGCTGTCGATCTTGGACGTCAACAACCTACAGAAGGCAGTTGAGCCAAAATATAAACACATTCTCGAGACCTTTACCGATAAGGTCAGCAGCTGTGTCTTCCGCGATCGTCAAAACAATATGTGGGTATCATCGGAAAATGCGGTATTCCGTATCTCAGCTGATCTAAAGACAATAAGACGTTTTGAGGTGCTGTCTCAATGGGAGGGGTATGGGAACGGTGTTGAAGTGACCTCCATTGTCGAAGATGACAGAGGGCGTATATGGATCGGCTCGACGCTCGGACTCAAATATCTGGATCCTGGACAGTCGCAATTTACTCCGTTTGCATCACAGCCGGGAATGGGCAAGTTGAGTAGTCCAAGAATCTACGCGCTGCGCCACAATGGCCGGCAGGCGATCTGGATCGGCACCGACAATGGTCTTGATGTGCTTAATACCGATGATTTTACCATCCGGACCTTTAGGCCTGATCCCAGTGATATCCATAGCCTGTCACATAAATCTATACGATCTATCTTTTTGGATGATAGTGGAATTTATTGGGTGGGCACTTTTCAGGGAGGTTTGAATAAGTACGACACCAACTTGAGCCAATTTCGCCTGAAAAGCTTGAATTTTTTGGAAGGCAAGACAGGTGACCCCGCGATGATCACTTCATTTGCCGACTATCAACAGAGCATTTTCCTTGGGGTCGATGGCGGTGGGGTCTGGAAATATAACCGTACAAGCGATGTGCTGTCCCCTTTTAATTTAGGTCCGGGGCTTCCTCCAGACCTAACGGTGCTGACCCTCGAGAGACAGCAGGATCAACTGTGGGTCGGCACCTACCAACATGGTGTGCTCTCTTATGACCTGCCCAGTGGGAAGCGGAAGCGTTATCTGGCGGGCACTGGGCGGGACAACTTAAATAACAACGATATTTTTTGCCTCAAAAGCGACTATCAGGGAAATATATGGGTGGGAACCAACGGCGGCGGTATCAACGTGATCGAAAAAGGAGGTGCTACCGTAAAAAAATATACGCGTGATATCCATACGGATCAGGGGATACAGCTGCCGGGAAATTTCATCCGCGCACTGGAAGAGGACCGTGACCACAATATGTGGATTGGTACCTACGGCTCAGGGCTTGTTAGGTATAACCCTACAACCCGCAGCAGCACGGTCTATGACAAAGCCAACCATCAGTTGCCCAGCAACTATGTGCTGGCGGTATATAGCGATAAAAAAGGAAATGTCTGGGTGGGAACAAACGGCAATGGTGTCGGCATGCTCGAAAAAGGAAAAACGCAGTTTATATCGCTTTCTGAAAAACATGGTCTGGCCAATGGCGCTATACAGAGTATCATTGAAGATGATAAAGGCAGGATATGGTTTGCGACTAATAAGGGGCTGAGCTGCTATTTTCCGGAGAAGAAGCTATTCAAAAACTATTCGAATGCTGTGGGCTTGCAGGAAGGAGCTTTTATGCTCGGTGCATCGTTGAAGACATCCGACGGCGAGATGTACTTTGGTGGACAAAAGGGATTCAACCATTTTTTTCCGGCCAACCTGAAGACCAATGTGAATCCAGCCCGCGTCGTGCTGACGGAACTGAAAATTGACAATACCATCGTGCAACCCTCGGATCGGGGAGCCATACAGCAGTCTTTGCTGACGGCGGAGCGTATCGCCCTCAAGTACAAACAGAATTTTTCCATTTCTTTTGCTGCGCTTAATCTCACCGTGCCCGAGGACAATCAATATGAGTACAGGCTTGTAGGCTTTGATAAAAATTGGATCCGTAACGGCCGTGAAAATAATGCCTATTATACAAATCTGGATCCGGGAGACTACATCTTTCAGGTCCGGGCGAGCAACAACGATGGAATTTGGAATACGGAAATCAAATCTATTGCCATTCATGTCGCTCCGCCTTTCTGGCGTACAGTATACGCCTATATCTTGTATGTGGTAGTCGTGGCAGCTGTGCTGCTGCTGATCCGGCGTCGTGGTATTCAGCGGTTGAAACAAAAATTTGCGCTTGAGCAGGAACGGATGCAGGCCCGACAGCTCATCGAGCAGCAGAAACGGGATGCCGAAGCCAAACATCAGCTCGACGCCATGAAAATCAGGTTTTTAACAAACCTTAGTCACGAATTTAGGACGCCAATCTCGCTGATTATGGGACCTATTGATGCACTGCTAGCGAAAAATAAGGATAGCAATCTGGGAGAACAGCTCAGCTTAATCAGCCGGAATGCACGGCGTCTATTAAATCTGGTCAACCAGCTGCTGGACTTCAGAAAGATGGAATACCATGAATTAAAACTGCAGGAAGAGGACGGTGAACTGGTTTCTTTTGTACAGGAGGTTTACCGGTCTTTTTACGATATGGCCCTACAAAAAGGAATAGATTACTCATTTTTCCCTTGTCAGGATAAAATCTACTGCCGTTTTGACCGCAATAAAATCGAGCGTATTCTGTTCAATCTGATATACAATGCGTTTAAGTTTACCAAAAGAGAGGGCGATATCGCTGTTCGTATTTCATCCGTCACGGTGGCAGACCAAAAGCTGCACGTTCATATCGAGGTTCAAGATACGGGTATTGGTATTCCCGATCATATGCAAAAATGTATATTTGAAAGCTTTTTCCAGTATGATAGTGACGGGAAAGTGGCTAGCCAAGGCTCAGGCATCGGATTGTCGATAGCACAGTCATTTGTGCAGATGTATAAAGGAAAAATCTCTGTCAATAGCGAGCCCGATAAGGGCAGTGTGTTTGCTTTTGATCTTTGGCTGGATAAGACGGAGGCTGACCTGAATAGTATACCTGAGCCCGACATGAAGCTTCTGCCGGAAGTCGTGGACGTTAGACAAAGTCCGGTTGTGCTTATTATCGAGGACGACGAGGATTTTCGGTATTATCTCAAAGAATCTTTGAAAGGGTATTATCAGGTGATCGAAGCTACAAATGGAAAAGACGGCTGGCAAAAAGCACTTTTTCATCATCCCGATCTGGTCGTCAGTGACGTGCAGATGCCCTATCTCAATGGGATGGAATTTGCCCAAAAGTTAGCACAGGATAAGCGCACCAAACATATTCCGGTGGTTCTACTGACAGCTTCGCAGGCCGACAATGGCGAGGTGTGCGGACTTGAGTCGGGAGCGGTAGGATACCTGACAAAGCCATTCGATATGGAGGTGCTGATCGCCAAGATCAACAGTCTGCTGCATCTGAATCGGGCGTTTAGGGAAGTATACAGCAAGCAGGTATCCATCATTCCTCCAGAAATGCCCATCGTATCCGAAAAGGACAAATTTTTACAGAAGGTACTTACTTACGTCCACGATAATATCGACAATCCGCAATTGTCGGTAGAGGCCTTGAGTGCCCATATTTCAATGAGCAGGGCCTCGTTGTACAATAAGCTACTGGAATGTACGGGAATGTCGCCTGTAGACTTTATCCGCTCAGTAAAACTGGAAAAAGCCGCGAGCTTATTGGAGAAAAGCGATAAGTCCATATCTGAAGTAGCCTACGAAACGGGATTTGCAAATCCGAATTATTTTACGAAAGTGTTCAAAGCAAAATACCATATGACACCAAGTGAGTATATTCAGTCGCGAAAAAGTGTATTTTAAACATTTTTACCCTTCTTTTTTTTATTTGTTGCAATCCTATAGGGTTGAAAATGATAGTTTTGTCCTATAACCAAGCGCCCAGTTGCGGCGACTACACAAACTAATCAACTGTAAGAAATATGAAGTTTTTTATCGATACGGCCAGTCTTAACGACATCCGTACAGCCCAAAATCTAGGTGTATTGGATGGGGTAACGACCAACCCGACGCTGATGGCCAAAGAAGGGATCACAGGGCAGGAGAATGTACACGCTCATTACCGGGCAATCTGTGAAATCGTCGACGGTGATGTGAGCGCAGAAGTGATCGCAACCGATTATCCGGGGATGCTGGAAGAGGGTTTGCAGCTTGCTGCCCTAGATAGTAAAATCGTTGTCAAAGTGCCTATGACCGAAGATGGCGTCCGGGCCATCAAATATTTTAGCACCCATGGTATAAAAACAAACTGTACGCTGGTCTTTTCTGCTGGACAGGCGCTGTTGGCAGCGAAGGCTGGAGCCACTTATGTATCACCTTTTGTTGGCCGCCTCGATGATATTTCGGTGGACGGACTGGCGTTGATTCGTGAAATACGCACGATTTACGACAATTATGCTTTCTCTACACAAATTTTAGCGGCCTCGGTACGTCACAGTGCCCATATCCTCGGCTGCGCCCGCATCGGTGCGGACGTGATGACCGGCCCATTACAGGCGATCTACTCGCTGCTCAAACATCCTTTGACAGACAGTGGGCTAGCCCAGTTTCTTGCTGATCACCAACGCGTAGCCGCACAAATGAACAACTGAGATGGTAATGACAAAAAATAGTATACATAATTTAGAAGCTATTGTTAAGCAGGTCAGAAGAGATATCCTGCGGATGGTGCACGCCTGTCAGTCGGGGCATCCCGGCGGCTCACTGGGCTGCGCCGAACTATTGGTCTGTCTTTATTTCGAACTGATGCAGCGAAATGATCAGTTTGATATAAATGGAGTGGGGGAAGACCTATTTTTTCTTTCGAATGGACATATATCCCCGGTGTTTTATAGTGTGCTGGCCCGCGCTGGTTATTTCCCTGTGCACGAACTTGCGACTTTCCGTAAGCTGAACTCCCGACTGCAGGGGCATCCGACGACCCACGAAGGACTACCGGGTATCCGCGTGGCCTCCGGTTCGTTGGGGCAGGGGCTGTCGGTGGCTATTGGCGCTGCACAGGCAAAGAAATTAAACAAGGACGGGCGGCTGGTCTATGTACTGATGGGAGACGGCGAATTGCAGGAGGGACAGGTATGGGAAGCAGCCATGTATGCCGCGCACAATAAGATGGACAATCTGATCGCGATTGTAGATTACAACGGTGCCCAGATCGATGGTGCGACCAAGGATGTCCTGTCGCTCGGAGACCTCCCCTATAAATGGATGGCATTTGGCTGGAAAGTCATTGAAATCAGACGTGGAAATGATATGGCCTCGGTGATCGACGGTCTCAGAAAAGCTCAGGAAATGACATCAGCTGGCGTGCCGGTGATGGTGCTGCTGCATACCGAAATGGGTAATGGTGTCGACTTTATGATGGGATCTCACAAATGGCATGGGATCGCACCAAGCGACGACCAGCTGGCGGCGGGATTAAGCCAGAATGCAGAGACGCTGGGCGACTATTAAGCATGAAACGAGAAGATATCGAAATTGACTAACATGAAGAAATATACATATACAGAATCGAAAGACACGCGATCGGGCTTTGGTGCCGGACTGCTGGAAGCTGGCAAGCAAGATCAAAATGTGGTCGCACTCTGCGCTGACCTGATCGGTTCGCTCAAGATGAACGATTTTATCAAAGCTTACCCGGAACGTTTTTTTCAGATCGGCATTGCCGAAGCCAATATGATGGGGATCGCTGCTGGGCTCACTATCGGCGGAAAGATCCCATTTACAGGTACGTTTGCTAATTTTTCGACTGGTCGGGTATACGATCAGATTCGTCAGTCCATCGCGTATTCGGACAAAAACGTGAAGATTGCTGCTTCGCATGCCGGTCTGACGCTGGGAGAAGACGGAGCCACGCACCAAATACTGGAAGACATCGGATTGATGAAGATGCTGCCGGGCATGACCGTGATTAACCCTTGTGACTATAATCAGACAAAGGCGGCAACCATTGCTGCTGCTAAGCACCGAGGACCGGTTTACCTGCGGTTTGGACGTCCTGTTGTACCTGTGTTCACACCCGAAGATCAGGAGTTTGTGATTGGTAAGGCCATCTTACTCAATCCGGGGACGGATGTCACGATTATTGCAACCGGCCATTTGGTGTGGGAAGCCATTCAAGCGGGTGAACAACTGGAGGAGCTGGGTATTGATGCCGAAATTATCAATATACATACCATCAAGCCGCTGGACGAGCAGGCAATACTTGATTCGGTCGCGAAAACGGGCTGTGTAGTGACGGCGGAAGAGCATAACCGGCTCGGTGGTTTGGGGGACAGTGTCGCGCAGCTGCTGATACGACAGCTGCCAGTTCCTCAGGAATACGTCGCTGTGGACGATAGCTTTGGTGAATCCGGAACTCCAGCCGAACTCATGGACAAATACGGGCTAAATGCCGAAGCGATCGTAGCTGCAGTAAAGCGCGTCCTCGAGAGGAAATGAAAGAAGTAACAGGCAGGAAAAGTAACCTGAATAGTTGTATACAGTTAAATAGACCATAAAATGAGAAAGATCATCTGTACGGCATTGTTGATGTTTTCGGCGGCCTTCATGTTGCAGGCGCAGCAGGCTGCACCGAAAGGTTTCGATGTTGAAAAGAAATTGGCTGTTGCCGGGAAAATCGATAGCATCATGTATCCGTCCAAAACTGTGGGCGTAATACGGAAAGCCTTGGTATATACGCCTCCCGGCTACGATACCACAAAAAGATATCCCGTGCTTTACCTTTTGCACGGAATCGGTGGTGACGAAAGAGAGTGGTTGCGGCACGGCAATCCAAAGGTTATTCTGGATAATCTATATGCCCAAGGAAAAATAGAGCCTATGATCGTGGTGCTGCCAAACGGCCGGGCGATGAAGGATGACCGCGCCGGCGGCAACGTGATGGCTCCCGAGCGTGTGGCAGCATTTTCGACTTTTGAAAGGGATCTGCTGGACGATTTGATCCCATATGTCGAAGCACAGTTCCCAGTATGGGCAGCACCCGAATACCGCGCCATTTTCGGCTTGTCCATGGGTGGGGGGCAGGCACTGAATTTCGGTCTGGGGCACTTGGATACATTTGCCTGGGTTGGTGGATTTTCATCGGCGCCCAACACCAAGTTGCCACAGGACTTGATACCAGACCCGATGCTAGCAAAACGAAAATTAAAGCTGCTCTGGATTTCCTGTGGTGATCAGGATGGTCTGCTTAATTTCAGCAAGCGAACCCATGATTATCTGGAAGCACATCAGGTGCCCCATATCTATTATCTTGAACCCGGAGGTCACGATTTCAATGTGTGGAAGAATGATCTCTATAATATTGCGCAACTCCTGTTTAAAAAGTGAAACGTTGGCCGTTGTTTCTGCCGTAAGATGGAGCACGACACATGTTAACCTAGGCGCAGGCATGGTTAACGCAATGTCTTTTTAGAACTTAGTATGATGAAAATGAAAAAACTAGTCCTGATTTTTGCTCTGCTGAGCCAGCAGTTGCTCTTGGCCCAGCAGGCCCATAATCCCGTCATCTTTGCCGATGTGCCGGACATGTCAATGATACGTGTCGGTGATACTTATTACATGAGCAGCACAACCATGCATATGAATCCCGGGGTACCGATCATGAAATCCAGGGACCTAATCAACTGGACCCTTGTCAGCTATGCCTACAGTCGTCTGGGCGATAGCGACGAACTGAATCTTGCAGGACAAAAGAATGCATATGGCCATGGCTCCTGGGCCAGCAGCTTGCGTTTTCACGAAGGTATGTACTATGTGAGTACCTTTTCTTCCAACACTGGCAAGACGCATATTTATTATACAAAGGATATCGAGCATGGTCCTTGGCAGGTCCGGGAGTTTCAGCCCATGATGCACGACCATAGCCTGTTTTTTGACCAGGGGAAAGTGTACATGGTCTGGGGCGGGGGGCGCCTGCATATCGCCGAACTCATGCCTGATTTTTCGGGCATAAAGGCCGGAACACAGCGGGTGTTGATCGATAATGTCTCCTTGCCAGCCCTTGCTAGGGGCGAGAAGACTGCCGGCCTGCCGGCGGAGGGATCCCAGCTGTTTAAGATCAACGGCATGTATTACCTGTTCAATATCTCCTGGCCAGCGGGCGGAATGCGGACCGTCATCGTCCACAGAGCTTCCCGACTGGAGGGACCATATGAAGGACGGGTGGTCCTACAGGACCAGGGCGTCGCACAGGGTGGCTTGATTGATATGCCGAATGGGCAGTGGTATGCCTATCTTTTTCAGGATCATGGCGCTGTGGGACGGATTCCATTTTTAGTACCTGTCAAATGGAAGGATGGTTGGCCTGTATTGGGAGTGTCGGGCAAGGTGCCTGCTGCATTGGATCTTCCGGCCAATAGGAGCCTGATGCCGGGGATCGTCGCTTCGGACGATTTTAGCCGTGAAGAAGGGGAGCCAGCGTTGCCGCTAGTGTGGCAGTGGAACCATAATCCCGACAGTAGCTTATGGTCTCTAACGGAACGCAAGGGCTTTCTACGATTAAAAACAGGACAGTTGACCGACGATTTTTTACAGGCCAAAAATACGCTGACTCAAAGGACGATCGGTCCTTCCTGTAATGGTACGGTCGCCATCGATGTGACCAACATGAAAGATGGGGACTTTGCAGGACTGTCCCTACTACAGAAAAATTATGGACTCCTTGGGGTGCGCATGGAAGGTAGCCGTAGATCGCTGATCATGGTCAATGCTGGGTCAGGAAGGCCGCAAGAGGTAGCCAAAATACCTTTAAATGAAGATAAGCTATTCCTCAAAGCGACCTGTGACTTTGTGGACAGAAAGGACATTGCCCGATTTTATTATAGTACCAATGGACGGGATTGGATAGCTTTAGGCGACGAGCTGAAGATGAGTTACACAATTCCGCATTTTATGGGCTACCGATTTGGACTGTTTAACTACGCAAGTAAAACAGGCGGTGGCTATGTTGACTTTGACTACTTCCATATCGACACGAATTAAAACGATGATGAACAAACTTTTTTTTATACGCTCACCTTTTGGATTGCTGCTGATCTGCCTGTTCATTATGAGGGTATCCAAAGCGCAAAACCCCATTATCCAAACGACCTACACAGCTGATCCGGCACCATTGGTGTACAATGACCGGCTGTACTTGTATACTACACATGACGAGGATGAATCTACTTGGTTTAACATGAACGACTGGCGGGTGTATTCGACCAATGACATGGTCAACTGGACAGATCATGGTGCAATCTTGTCGTATACCGACTTTGAATGGGCCAAAGGAGATGCCTGGGCAGCGCAATGTGTGGAGAAAAATGGAAAATTTTACCTCTATGTGCCTGTTATCTCCAAATTCAACAACCGCGGTGCCATAGGTGTTGCGGTAGGGGACAGTCCATTGGGACCTTTTCACGACCCCCTGGGTAAACCACTGCTGCAAAGCGATTGGGGAGACATCGATCCCACCGTGTTTATCGATGCGGATGGTCAGGCGCACATGTACTGGGGCAATCCCAAACTAAAATACGTCAAGCTTAATGAAGACATGATCTCCTATAGTGATGACATTGTGGAAGTGCCGATGACTGCTGCGTCATTCGGAAAAAGGGACGGCGATCCGAAGCGGCCTTCGGGCTATGAAGAAGGCCCTTGGTTGTACAAGAGAAATGACCTCTACTATCTCTTCTGGCCGGGAGGGCCATTGCCTGAATTTATAGGCTATTCGACGAGTAGAAAAGTCGAAGGGCCCTGGAGGTATGGCGGAGTTGTCATGCCTGCGGAAGGAAAGGCTTTCACGAACCATCCCGGGGTGGTTGATTTTAGGGGCAAGACCTATTTCTTTTATCACAACGGTGCCCTGCCGGGTGGGGGAGGCTTCACACGCTCGGTAGCCGTTCAGGAACTGAAGTTCAACCCTGATGGAAGTATTCCGAGGATGACAATGTCTCCCGGAATCACCGAAGCCTTAGCGCCGGTCAATCCTTATGAACTAACTCAAGCCGAAACGATTGCCTGGTCTGAACAGGTAAAATCGTATCAAAATGCCAAGGTGGGAGTCTTCGTCAAGGCGTTGAAAGATGGTGCTTACACCAGTGTAAAACATGTTGATTTTGGTGAAAAAGGAGCTGCAACATTCTGGGCGCGGATAGGGACAACCCACAATGGTGGAGTTAGCCTGGAAGTCAGGTCGGGCGCTGTTGACGGCCCTTTATTGACATCCTTGCAAGTCCCCATGACTGGCGGCGACGATCGCTGGACTACCGTGGAGAGTGTGCTGTCCAATCGTGTAACAGGTGTGCATGATCTCTATTTTGTCTTTAAAGGAAAAGCCCCATCCAATATCCTGTTTTTTGACTCGTGGCGGTTTGGCAGGTAAAAGCGTACTACCCTGTCGATGGAATGGTCTGATGGGGTAACAAAACAAATTCGAAAACTAATTAATACATTATATGAAGCGACTACATATTGTCTTAAGACAAAGGACAATAGCCTTATTATTTTCCGTCACCGGAGTGCTGTCGACAGTCTTGGTGCAGGGGCAAAACCAGCAGGATATGGTACAGGATGCCAGTAAAGGTTTTGTACACCGATCTATTGGCAATCCTTATCTTCCCCTCTGGGAACATCTTCCTGATGGCGAACCGCGTGTATTTGAAGATCCTGACCAACCTGGGAAATACCGTGCCTACATCATCGGTTCGCACGACCTGCGTTTCAGCAGTTACTGTGGACCGGATATCAGAATGTGGTCTGCTCCGGTTGAAGATTTAAGTAGCTGGCGAGATGAGGGGGCCATTTTTACCTATCAAGTGGATGGGAAATGGGATGTCATGTATGCTCCTGACCTTGTGGAGGTCAAGAGAAAAGATGGAAAAAAAGAATATTACCTATTTCCACATAGCCGAGGAGAACACCGGGAAGCGATGGTAGCGAAAGGAGATAGACCCAATGGTCCTTTTAAGCCGATAAATTTAACGACTGATGGAAAACGCACTTTGCCCGGCAGCATTCTGGGATTTGATCCGGCGGTCTATATTGAATATATCACTGATCCGAACGATCCGGACTACGAAATCGGATTTCGCGCTTATGGTTTTTGGGGATTTCAGCGATCCATGGCTGCGCAACTGGACCAGCATACAATGTATTCGCTGAGGCCGGGTACTGAGGTCATCAATTATCTTTTGCCGGCAAGTGCACGTTATGGGCAACTGCGTGATCCCCAAGGAACGACTTATCCGAATATCTTCAAGGGGGAGGATCTGGGAACCTTCAACTTTTTTGAGGCTTCGTCGATACGTAAGGTCGGCAATAAGTATGTCACAGTGTATAGTGGGTATTCTGGCCCTGAATATGGCGTGGGCAGTTCCAATTCCACACTGCGGTACGCTGTAGCGGACTCACCACTGGGGCCCTGGAAGAGTGGTGGCGTATTGGTAGACTCCCGTGCGCCGGTGCTGAACCGGGATGGATCAGCGATAGAGACCAGCAACGCGGGTCACAATACGCATGGAAGTATCGAACTGATCAATGGACAATGGTATGTGTTCTACCATCGGCCACCACGTGGTTTTGGTTTTGCGAGACAGGCAGTGGTCGAACCCGTTACGGTTGAATGGGATGAAAAGAGCGTAAAAGATGGTGGGATGGTTAGAATACGGGCCTTTGACCCTTTTCAGAATAACCTGACCGTACGCGATAAGCAGGGAAGAGAGTATAAGGGTGCAGAGGTTACTTCGGAGGGCTTCCATTTTTACGGGCTGGATCCTTATCAGTATTACTCCGCGGGATACGCCTGCTATCTTTCTGATATAAGCTTGCAGCAGGATTCATGGGATGTCTGGGACAACCATATGCCGGTAACAAATCTAAAAAACGGTACTATTGTCGGATTTAAATATTTTGGATTTGGTGGCCTCGATCAGGATAAGTTTGGGTTGAAGGCGTTTGAAGGTACCAGACCAGGAAATAATACAGCTTTTAATGTATTTATTACGCCCAAGTCCTCTCGAGCTTTTAAGATCAATGTGTGGCTTGACGGACCTTGGGACAATGATATCTGGAAAGGCAAGCGGATCGCGCAGATATCCGTTCCGGCAAATGCGAAGTCAGCCGTGACAAAGCTGACCGCTGACGTATCAAAATATGTTGATCACCTGGATCGCAAACATGCACTGTACATAGTCGCAGAAGGTGCGGATGGTGAGGCATTGTTTGATTTTATTGGTCTTGGATTTAGCTCAAAAGCGCATAAAATTGAGCGTCCAGTATCGCCTACTGTGCATGTTACTGTCAATGGTCAACGACTGGAACTTCCCTCTATTCCGCAGAGATCCACAGACAGCAATGGATTAATCGGCTATAATATCTACGAAGTCGCTTATTCTGTGGCGTCGGGCAGTGAAAATATTCCGGTAGTAAAAGCATCTTCGGATAATCCAGCGGTCAAGATCCGTGTTAAGCAGGCTGATTCGTCAAGTGGCCATGCTTTGGTAGATTGTACATACAATGGGCAGTTGAAAAGCTATCGCGTGAAATTTAATCAGCGGTAAAGCAGGCTATGACGTCCAGGTAGCATAGTATGGAACTATACTGACAATTTTAGACAGATTACGGACGGCAAGTCAAGAACCCTTATTCAGCTACATGATTATGAATATTGTAAAAACAATTGGCGTGGCCCTGATGGCACTATGGGGTATACCGCCTGTCCCTGCCGTTAGGCAGCAGGCGAAGCCAACCGCAGACTCGGTGCGGCTAAAGGATGCGTTCGAACATAAATTTTTTATCGGTACGGCGCTCAATCTGGAGCAGATATGGGAACGGAATAGCAAAGCGGTAGCTGTAGTCAAGAGACAATTCAACTCCATTGTGGCTGAAAACTGTATGAAAAGCATGTTTTTGCAACCTCGCGAAGGTGAGTTCTTCTTTCGGGATGCAGACCGTTTTGTTGCATTCGGCGAAAAATATAAAATGCAAATGATCGGTCATACCCTAATCTGGCATTCGCAAGCTCCGCAATGGTTTTTTGTTGACAAAAACGGAAAAGAGGTGTCTCGGGAGACGCTGATCGACCGCATGCGCAAACATATTCAGACCGTAGTGTCCCGATATAGGGGAAGGATATTCGGATGGGATGTCGTCAATGAGGCCATACTGGATAATGGTGATTGGCGAAAAAGTAAATTTTATGACATCATCGGTCCGGAATTTATTGAACTGGCCTTCAAATTTGCCCATGAAGCAGACCCGGAGGCAGAACTATATTACAACGATTATTCTACCGCCATTCCTGCAAAAAGGAAGGCAATAATGGCGCTGGTACAACGGATGAAGGCTACCGGAGTGCCAGTGCATGCCGTGGGTATGCAGGAGCATAATGGCCTGTACAGCCCCGCACTGGAAGAAGTGGAGAAGACGATATTGGGTTTCGCCAGTTTGGGTGTACAGGTGATGGTGACCGAGATGGATATCTCGGTACTGCCACATGTGCGTCCAGAAATGGGGGCAGAAGTTGGCGAACGTCATGCCTACAGTAAAAAGATGAATCCATATGACAAAGGCTTGCCTGCCAGTAAAATGGCTGAGCTGGGGAGGAGATATACAGATTTCTTTAAGTTGTACCTCAAACATCAGGACAAGATCTCACGGGTGACACTGTGGGGCGTTGCTGACGGCGACTCGTGGAAAAATGACTGGCCGATTGTAGGTCGTAAGGACTATCCCTTGCTATTTGACCGCGACTATCAGCCCAAATCTTTTGTCAGGGATATCATCCGTGTGGCACAGCAGGCACAAAAAATGGAAAAAGTGGGGAAGAGCAGGTATCTGTATCCTGACGACTATATGGCTGATCCATCCGCACATGTTTTTGAACATAAAATCTATATATATCCCTCGCATGATAGAGAAAGCGGCATTCTAGAAAACGATAGCGGTGATCATTTTGACATGCAGGATTATCATGTGTTTTCGATGGAGGATATCGGTGGGAAGGTGGTCAATCATGGGAAGGTCCTGGAGATAAATGATATTCCCTGGGCTGGCCGGCAGCTGTGGGATTCGGACGTTACGGAAAAAGACGGCAAATACTATATGTATTTCTCTTTAAAGGACAAAAATGATATTTTTAAAATCGGTGTGGCAGTTGGGGAAAGGCCTTACGGACCATTTGTACCACAGGCGAATCCGATTAAGGGAAGTTATAGTATTGATCCCTGTGCGTTTAGGGATGAAGACGGTAGTTATTACTTGTATTTTGGAGGTATCTGGGGTGGCCAACTCCAGTTTTATCGAAACAATAAAATTACTGTGCCCATAGAATTACCGCCTGCCGAAGCGCCTGCTCTGATGCCGAAGGTGGCTAAGATAGCTGGAAATATGTTGGAGTTTTCGGAGCAACCCCGCGACTTGGTCATTCTGGACAAAAGCGGAAAACCTCTGAAACAGGGGGACACGGAGAAGCGTTTTTTTGAGGCTTCCTGGATGCACAAATATAAAGGCAAGTACTATTTTTCCTATTCAACTGGTGACAGCCATCTGATCTGTTATGCCATCGGGGACAATCCCTATGGACCTTTTACCTACGAAGGCATATTATTATCACCGGTGGTGGGCTGGACCACACATCACAGCATCATGCCGTTTAAAGGGAAGTGGTATCTCTTTTATCATGACTCGGCGCCATCGGGAGGCAAAACCTGGTTGCGAAGCATGAAGGTCGTCGAGCTGGAATACGATAAAGATGGACGTATAAAGCCTATAAATGGACTGACCTCCTGACTTCAGTAGCTTGAATCGATTCCAGTAGGCGCAGCTGCCGTAGCTCACGCTTTCATATTCTTTCGGCACTTTCTATTCCAATAAGATAAAGGATGTGTGGGATACCTCTCTAAAATTTGATAATCAGTTGAGCAATAACAAAAATCAATTTTTGGGGCTGAATCTCATTGTTCCGTTATTCTCCCGCGGCGACCGCATGCGGGCCAGAAAGGTGAAGCGGATTGAAATGCAGGAGCAACAGCTCATTCTGGAAAAAACCAGACTGGATCTCGACAATAGGTATGAACAGGAACAACAAAAGATAAGGCAATACGAGGGCCTAAATCCAGTCCTATATGAGCATCTGGAAGCTTCAAAAAAGTCACTGCAAACTACGCGTACCAAGTTTGAATTTGGCAGGGTGGATATTTCGGCTTACAAAGCGGCCAAAAACCAGGTACTCTCGGCTTCGTATGACTTGTTAAAAAACCATTTATACAAATTGATGGCAATAGAAATGGTCAATACTATGCAATAGCATCTATTTCGTCGCCGCAACAGCACTTTTATTCGTCCTTTAGGCTTTCGACAATGTTTGTACTGGCTGCTCGAAATGCTTGCCAGGCAATGGTACACCAGGCTATTGTGATGGCTAGTCCTCCGGCCAGGACAAACATCCACCATTGGATATCAATCCGATAGGCAAAGGTCTGCAGCCAGTTGTGCATTGTCCACCAAGCAAATGGAGCGGCAATCAGAAAGGCGATCAGGACCAGCCGAATAAAATCCCTCGAAAGTAATATGATAATCCCTGAAACGGTGGATCCGAGGACTTTGCGTATACCGATCTCTTTTATCCTGGTGTTTATGGATAGTAAAGCTAGCCCAAACAGTCCTAAACAGGAAATGATGATCGCTATACCTGTACCGCTTATCACAATTTTTGAGAATGTCCTTTCCGATTGGTAGAGATTTTGTGTGTTTTCATCTAGATAGGAGGCAGGAATGCTGGCTTTCGGATTCAATTTTTTCCAAATGTCGTTGATTTTATCCAAAGTCAGGGAAACTTGGCCAGCCGCAACACGAACAAAGATATACTCGACTGTAAATACCTTGGGATTTACCGAAATCGTTAATGGCTCAATTGCTGTTCTGAGATCCCGAAAATTAAAGTCATCCATAATTCCGATCACGGTGCTCCCGCCATTAATGTCTATTTTTTTGTCAAGCACCTGATCGGCGCCGCCAAATTGTGCGGCCATGGCTTTGTTAATGATCAACGCATTGCTGTCGGTGGTGAATTTTTTGTCAAAGTCTCTTCCGGCGATCAATTTAATGTCCAGTGTTTTGAGATAATCATAATCCACTCGCATATAGTTGGTTTTAATTTCTCTGTTTTGATGTTCAAAACCGGAGATGCTTGTGGAAAGGGAGCCGTCCCTGCCCATACCTATATTAAAGTCCGAGGCACTCACGGATTTCACCCAAGGCTGTTGCTCCAAGATCGTACGCATCTGGCGGAGGGCATCCTCTTTGTCGATTCCAGACCCAATAGGAATACTGATTACCTCTGTTTTATTAAACCCAAGTGGTTTGTGCGCAATATAATTCATCTGGGAACTGATCACAATGGTAGCGATAATCAAAATAATCGAAATAGCGAATTGCAGGATAGTCAAAGTGCTTCGGAGACGTGAAGATTTGATTTTGTCTGAACCTTTCAAAGATAGAATGATATTGGTGCGGGCCGCGCTAAAAGCTGGTAGACCACCAGCAATTAGGGATAATATCAAAAATACAGCAGTAAAAATAATCAGATTTTTTGGGTTCAGGAGCTCCAGAAGTTTCAGCTGATAATTCATCATCGCATTAAACTGGGGAAGGAATAGATACACGAGTGTCAAGCCGAGCAAAAGGGCAATGAAACAAAGGAGAAATGATTCCAAAGTAAGTTGGTAGACGATATCCCAAGTCGTACCGCCCAGCGTTTTTCGGGTTCCAATCTCCCGCCTTCTACTGATTGAATTGGCTAAGGAAAGATTGACGAAGTTGGAAGCGGAAATAAATAAAATCAGAGCCGAAATCAGCAAGAGAACCCATGGGAAGCTGGCTGAGATGGAGGAGCCCGTACCAAAATCATTCGAGTGAAGTTTGGACAGTGGTAATAAATGAAAGCTATAATAGTTGCCCTCGGCGTCTGCTTTTGCGCCGTCCCTCTTGAGACGGTCAATCGCAGATTTAAAAAACTGTGCGGTGAATGCCTGAGTTTCCTTGGAGAAATTGAGCTTGTTCAATTCGCTTTTCATTTTGACAAATACCTCGTGGTTCATATTCTCCCATTGTTGGGTCTGCTCTTGATATCCTGGCCGATTTTCATAGCGAAACAAAGATGAAAAGCGCAAACTCGAATTTGCAGGAATATTTTTTAAAACAGCACCGACAGTAGCGGTCTGCCAAGTACCACCATTATTGACTTCGATCTGCTTGCCAATTACATCCGTGGTGCCAAACAGGTTATGGGCCATATTTTCCGTCAATATCAGATTTCCCGGATCAGAAAGCGCGTGTTTGTTGCCTGCTATAAACGGAAAATCGAAAATCTGGAAGAAGTCAATATCAACAAAACGATTGTTGGACGAAAACTCCTTGTCTCCATTTTTTAGTGTGATTGTGCTGTTTGCATACCGGGTAATATAGGCAATGCTAGGGATATCCTTCTTCAGTTGCGGGGCGAGAGGGGTAGGCATAGACAATTCGTTTTTCTTCCCTGTTTGTGGCTCCGAACTTTTATAAATCATCGCAATACGGTCGCTATCCTGATGGAAATTGTCAAAAGACAATTCAAACATGGCGGTCAAAAATAGCAGCGTCGCTGCTGCGATAGATATTGCCAACCCGATGATGTGTATAGCACTCAGTGATTTGGTCTTTAATATGGATCTCCAAACGGTCTTTAGCATAACATTGTGTTAAATCTGATTTTTTGTCAGTGACCAGGCAAATAAATGCTGATCAGTGAGCTGTTTAAAATATACCACCAGCGGAGGCTGGATATAGCCAACTGGCTTTTTCAATTCGTTTGCCAATTGTTTAATAGGTTGAAATATAGTAAATTGTGAATATGATAAGTCTATTATATGTTCGTTTTCGAACGGTTGATGTTCGTTAGTGGACATTTCGCGGATGACTGTCGGCCGGGCGAACCGTTCGATAATTTTGACAATAGAGGATTATTGATCTTGACGAAATTGTAAAACCATTTTGGTGTAAAATTGTTCAATGATTAGATATATAACCATCGATACGGTATACGTAGGTTAGAGAATAGTTATTTGAAGGCTGGATCGAAATGATCCGGCCTTTTGCGTAAAGTACTCCCATGTTACAAAGTCGTTTCAGTTGGATACTGGGTTTATGACGCATTAAAGGGTACGTGAAAAATAATGTGTTAAATATATTATTTAGATTAATTAAAAATAATATATTTGCAAAAAACTACCCATGAAACTGAAAACTGCTAAGCGTTGGTTTAACTGGCATAAATGGACGAGCCTAATCTGTACAATATTTCTATTATACCTGTGTATAACTGGTCTACCACTAATTTTTCATGAAGAGATTGAGCATTTGCTAGCGGATCATAAAGAAGCTGTGGTCTCACAGCATAAACTTAGTCTTGACAAACTTGCGGCAATAGCAGAATCCAACTATCCTCGTGAGAAGGTACGATATGCATTCTGGGATGAGCGTGAAGAAAATAAGGTCCTATTTGATGTGGTCGATAGGCCGGACGCCCCATATGAAGCCAGCAAATACTTGGTACTAAATGAGTATACAGGTGAGATTCTGGGTGAACCAAAAACCGATGGGCTAATGCATATTATTCTCAAGCTACATACGGACATGTTTTTGGGAATTCCCGGAAAGCTGTTTTTAGGATTGATGGGATTGCTTTTTATGATTTCGATTGTTTCGGGTATTGTATTATATGGACCGATCATGAAGAAATATGACTTTGGTATGGTGCGGAAAAACAAGTCTAAACGATTACAATGGTTGGACACACACAATTTATTGGGCATTGCCATTACAGCATGGATGGTTGTCGTCGGATTTACGGGTGTAATAAACACGTTATCTGATGTAATCCTTGGGTTGTGGCAGCAGGGCCAGCTCGCAGAAATGACTGCTCATTATAAAGATGAAGATCCACTTACCGCCGATTTCAGCTCGGTGGAGGCCGCCAAACGGGCCGCGGAAAATGCTGTTAAAGACATGAAAGTCTCGGTTATTGCCTATCCGGGCACGCCTTTTACCAGTAAGCACCATTATGCAGTTTTTATGCGCGGCGATACCGAGCTGACCTCCAAACTGTTGCAGCCCGTACTGGTCGATGCCAAAACGGGAAGGGTAACTGATACCCGAGAGATGCCTTGGTATGTCAACACATTATTTCTTTCGGAACCTTTGCATTTTGGTAATTATGGCGGCCTGATGTTGAAGGTTGTATGGGCGATCTTTGATGTCTTCAGCATTATTGTACTGATAACTGGGCTGTATCTATGGTTTGCCAGACGCCGAGCAGGAAAACAACAGTTATTCACCTTGAAGGAATCACCATTATGAAAAAAAATTTCTGGCGCCTATAGGGAATACCCATACTACTTGCCATATTATCTCTCTTTGGACTTATCGCTGCTCTCTTGGGCGATGGTCTGTGGGATCTGCTCGGGTGGATTGCGCTATCTGTACCGTTAATCCTTGTTATCAGAAACTATTACAAATAAATTTACCATAACCATGAAGAAGTTAATACTAAGTGCTTCTGTATTATCAAGTATCTCTGCCTTTGCGCAACAAAAAGATTCCGTCAGGACACAACGGATAGATCAAGTCATTATCGACGCTTACATTAAAAAAGACAGCGAATCGACGAACAAGATGCCGCTAAGAGCCATTGAGAATCCACAAGTCTATTCTACGATAGACAGGGTCGCGCTGGAAAATCAACTCCTATTTACAGTGGACGATGCTTATCGCAATGTCACTGGTCTGCAAAAAATGTGGAATGCCACTGGACGAGCAGGCGACGGGGGAGCGTACGTTAACCTCCGTGGATTTATTTCAAACAACTCACTTCGAAATGGCTTGGTAGCCCCCGTGAGCAGTGCAATAGATGCTGTGAATATTGAAAAGATAGAGGTATTAAAAGGGCCTTCTGCCACTTTGTATGGAAGTAATGTTACTTCTTATGGTGGAGTGATTAACCGGGTAACCAAAAAGCCTTACGATAGTCTGGGGCGGAACGTTCAGGTCGCGGCGGGGAACTACAACTATTACCGTGCGCAAGCTGATCTGAATACACCATTGACCAAGAACAAAAATCTATTGTTTCGTGTCAATACCGCTTACACCAGAGAAGGGAATTTCCAGAATACCAACGTGCATAACGCGTATTTTGCTTTTACGCCAAGCCTAAGCTGGAAAGTCAATGACAAGTTGGATGTAAACCTCGAATACGAGCTCTATGCAAATAAGGCTCAGGCGGAGCAGAACTTCTTTCTGATGGGGCCTCTGTCACCATTTGGTTATGCGGGCATGAAAGATCTGGAGAAAGCGGGACTTAACTATAAAAAATCTTATTTGGGATCGGAACTTTATAATAAAGGGCGTACCCACAATGTGTTTGGCCAGGTCAACTATAAGATCAATGAGTATATTCGTTCGTCGACATCAATCAATAGTGCGTATAGCTATTCGGATGGTTTTAATCCCTACTTTTACATTACTACTAAGTCATACGGCGCCGATGCCAACGATACGGAGGTGGGGTTATATCGAGGCGATCAGTCTACTGCGGACAGCAAGCAGCGATACCTGCAAGTACAGCAAAATTTCAACTTTGATTTCCACATCGGTCAGGTAAGGAACCGCACAGTTGTCGGTGGTGATTTCCTACGCACGCGCAATGATCAGTTCTTTTATTTTGGGGTAATCGATTTCGTCCCTTTCACAGGAGAAATGGATTACACGAATTTTAATGGGGACTATGTCAGCAAGTATTACGATTCAATTCGCGATACACCAGCCTGGCAGAATGCTATCTGGCCGCTAAAAAACAAAACAAATGCTTACAGCGCCTATATCTCGAATGTCATCACACCCATTTCCGGGTTAAACATCATGACTGCTATCCGCTACGAAAGTATTCGGTTTAAGGGAGGTGTGAAAGGCGCGAACGAGACCCCTTCCTATGCACAGCATGCATGGTCGCCTAAATTGGGGCTTGTGTATGAACTTGTTAAAGATAAACTGTCGGTATTTGGTAATTTCCAGAACAGTTTTACCAGCAATGGTTACTTTGTTTCCGATACCGCGTCAAACCTCACGCTTTCTGATCCGGAGAAGGCCAACCAGTGGGAAGGCGGATTCAAAGCCGACTTATGGCATGGGAAAGTGAATGCTACAATCAATTATTACCATATCAATGTGATGAACACGCTACAGACTGTTGGTTATACTCCGCAGGGAAGGGCAGTCGAGCAGCAGATGGGAAAACGTAACAGTAAGGGAGTTGAGCTCGAAGTCAACGCCTATCTGGTCAAGGGCTTCTCTTTAATAGCAGGAGTAAGCTATAACGATTCCAAATATACCGAAACAACAGATGCGACGGTGTTGGGTAGAAGGCCGAATACGGCTTCGTCACCATGGCTGGTTAACTTTAACGCCACCTACCAGTTTGTTGACGGTAAGTTTAAAGGTCTCGGAATGGGGATTGGCGGCAACTATGCCAGTGCCAACAAGATCATCAATACTACCGTAGGCACTTTCGAACTGCCGTCTTATATGGTTCTCAATGCGAGTGCTTTTTATGATGCCCGCAAGTTCAGAATTGGTTTAAAAGCAGACAACCTGACCAATACCCATTACTGGATTGGTTATACCACAGCCAATGCACAAAAGCTGGCCAATGTGGTGGGAAGCTTCAGCTATAAATTCTAAATCTTCGGATCGGCATCATAAGCCCTCAGCGATAACAGCTGAGGGTTCTTTGTTGGCCAGGTCCATATGCGTTCCATCTTGTGATTTTATTGTTACCTAAACATCCAAGGTTTTTCTCGCAAGACGCAACGGGAGTCATTTTAGTATGCGAGGAATTGGTTTGCTGTCCAAGCGTTTTAATTATTTACTCTTTTTTGTAACTTAGCGTGGATATGAAATATTTGAAGAGGGGTGCTGGCAATAAGTTTTGGTTGAACCTATGTTTTTAGGCAAATTATCTCTTGAAAAGTTCTCTATTTCTTAAAAACCAAACTTATGCGTCAATTGGAGTGTGATCAGGAAAAAATACATCTTTGCGGTAAAATCCAGTTTTTTGGCTTTCTATTTGTTTTCGATGAGACGGGCTGTATTGCCTACAGTCAGAACGTCACAACAATATTACCGTATTCGGTAACAGAGATACTGGGTACGAAAATAAGCCAGGTGCTGAGCGCGTTAGCTGTTGATGTCAAATGGGATCTGGCCGGGATCACCGAACAGGCTAAGCCTGATAAAGGACATCAATTTGTTGAACGCGTGCGTATCCATGGCCAGACGTATGATCTTAGTCTCTATCTTTATGATCACAGATGGTATTTGGAATTGGAGGCTTCCAACCCTAAATCTCTTATCGCTCACCCTCTGGTTTACTATGCGACTTACCTGGAAGAACGACCTGCTGCTGTCTGGCTATCATTGGCAGAGCTGATCCGCCAAATTATTCGGTTTGATCGGGTGATGGTGTACCAGTTTGAGGAAGACAAAAGCGGTCGTGTTGTCGCTGAAGCGAAAGCGGAGGATATGTCGTCATTGCTTGGATACCGGTATCCTGAGTTTGACATACCGGCACAGGCCAGAGCGCTATACAGCAAGGTTTTGGCCCGTCACGTTACCGATACTGAAGAAAAGACCATCCCGATACAAGGAGTTCAGGCGAAAGATCTGGATTTGTCGTGCTGTAGTATACGCGCCCTATCGCCTGCACATATGCAATACTTGCGCAATGCAGGAGTACGGGCCAGTGCCAGCTTTTCAATTCTCGTGGAAGGAAAACTTTGGGGACTGGTTACCTGTCAAAACCGCGAGCCAGCCCATGTAGATTTGGCACAACGGGATTTATGTCTCTTGTTGACGAAATATGCGGTGAACTTTTACCTTTCGGAATTTCAAAAAGATCACTTGGTCAAGCAAACGGTTATGGGGGTGATGGAACGAGAACTTAAATCACAGCTATTAGTCGATAGCAACTCACTGGCCGTATTTGAACGCTTTGCCCCACAGATTCTGGAGCTCTGTCACGCTGACGGTTTAATGATGAAACACGACAGAGGACAATATACCCTTGGGATGGTTCCTAACAATGCCATGCTGGAGGAGATTGATAGGTTGGCTGATCAGCAAGATGGTGACCTGTTTTGTACCTCCGAACTGGTTTATCAACATGTAAACGACAGTAATACCGAAAATATGTTTCCGGGGGTGGTGCGCATCACGATATTGCCAAGTAACAATTGGAATATTTACTTATTCAGAAAGGAACACGTGTATGAAGAGGTGTGGGCAGGAAAGCCGGAAAAAATATATGCTGAAGACAGCGAAACAGATCGTTTCCCATCACCACGCAAGTCGTTTGATGCTTGGCGTCAACTGATGAAGGGGAAGTCTGTGCAATGGAAAAAGGCTGAACTTTCGTTCATGGAAAAGATTGTTCAGATTATGCAGCAGGCTATGGCCCAACGTGGTGGAGAGATTGAACAACTGAACAAGGAACTTGTCCGGTCGAACAATGCTTTGGATACTTTCGGCTATACCCTGACTCACGATCTCAAAAACCCGCTCTCATCCATAAAACTAGCCGCCCAAATGATGCAGATCAAACGGGATCTTTCTATGGAGATGTTGCAAAAATTGGCAACGAATATCATGGACGCAACAGAGCTCATTTCCGAAATGTTGGACAAAGTGTATCAATTGACAAAATCTACGCATGTGGACTTTAAAATTGAACTGATCGATCCACGAGCCAAAATATTAGGTATAGTCGATAGCTGCAGAAAGCAATACGAAGTCGCTGATTTAGATTTTAAACTGGGAGAGATTCACCCGATACAAGGTGAAAGAACCTTGTTGTATCAACTATTTTTAAACCTCATTGGTAACGCAATAAAATATAGTGCAAAAAAAGATCGCCCCTGTGTGGAAGTATACAGCCGAAAAAAGGATCGTTCCGTATGTTATTATATCAAAGACAACGGTATTGGTATGGGAGACGACCGGAAACATATTTTTGACATATTTAAGCGCTTGGATAACAGTACTGGATTTGAAGGTTCGGGGATTGGTCTTTCCATAGTCAAACGTATTGCGGATCGTCTAGGGGCAACACTTACGGTGGAAAGTGAACTTCATGTCGGGACGGTATTTTGCGTGGAATTCTTAAATGTGGCTGAGGGCTAACCGACAGCTAAGAAATACAGGTAGCGCACTGTCCGCTACCTGTATTAAGAAATTGATCCTGCAAATGCTGTTAAACTAGCTTTTGATAGAAGCAGGACCTGAATTATTCATCCTCATTTTTATTTTCATCGTTTTCGACAGGAAGATCTAAAATGGCCATTAATAATAGATAATAGCCTTTTTCCAAACCTATTTTTTGTGCTTTTTGATCTATCGTTTCCATATTTATTAAATCTATGTGAGCAATTAGTTTCGTTAGTGATAATCAAATGCTGTACCCAAATAAGTCAAAATCTGTATAACCGTAGTTTTCAGCTCACAAATACCATGAAGTTACCCTTGGTCTGCCACAAAACCCGTCGGTGGGACGTATATATTCGGTAAAAGCAGGGAAAACTGCTGACAGGGGACAATAAAATACAGGAACGGCCATCCGTTAGAACATTTCCGATCCGAATCTTGTCTTATAGATATAAAAGACAAATAATATGAAGAAAATAATTCCGTTTGTGCTCATGTCGAGCTTGCTCGCGCTCGTTTCGAGTTGTGCAGCGATTGAGAGTATTTTTAAGGCCGGTGTATGGTCGGGAATACTCCTGGTAGTGGTGGTCGTGGCTGTGATCATCTGGATCGTCAGTAAATTATTTGGCGGATCAAAATAATTGTTTAGCGGCACAGGACATACAGTAATAATCAATAGGATTAATTTATCGTCAGGGGGAATCTTTTAAAAATCTGATTCTCTGAATGTTTAATAACAAAATAAGTTATGGCAGAAAAAAATATAAGCAATAAAGAGGCTTTAGAGAAGCTCAGGTTCATCGTAGACCAAATTGACATTGGCACACTGTGCTCTTTCAACAAAGAGTCGGACTACCCGCATGGTGTTCCGATGAGCAGACAGGAAGTGGATGACGACGGAAGTATATGGTACATATGTTCAGCAGAAAGCGAAACCTTCCGGAATATCGAAAACGATCCGAAAATTTCCCTATTTTATGCTGATGCCAAAAATTATACATTTTTAAGTATAAATGGCACAGGAAGACTAAGTAGAGATCAGGCACGAATAGACCGTTATTGGAACAAAATGATGGAAGGCTGGTTTGAAAAAGGAAAAGAAGATCCGAATATTAGGCTTTTGCAGGTAACGCCGGTAGAAGCTCATTATTGGGACTCAAATTCAAATATGATCATTAATCTCTTTCAGATGCTCAAGGCGACCATTACGGGCAATACGGATGATATCGGAAAAGAAGGCGATTTGAACCTGTAAGATAAAAGTTGTAGCAATTATGTGTGCTATAGGAGCTGGATCTGTTGGGATCCGGCTTTTTTTGTAATAAGTCGGCGGTCAAACACTGAAAAAGGGCTCCCATAGGAAGCCCTCATTGATGTCATGAAGAAATGACGTTATGCCACGAGGGTATGTTATAAAGATGCATTGTCCCTTAGCATTTTAATATGGTTGTGGGCTTCCAGCTGTTTATTTAATTGCATGGTCAGCACATTTTGGACATTTGGTGAAAGTTCACTTGCATCCTCTTCCAAAACCTTTTTATAGGTGGCTTTAAAGGCATCTTCACCCTTTTCGCAGCTTTCTAATAGACTTTTCTTATCATTACCAGTAATAGAAACCTTGATTCCCATCCATGCTCTGAATAGCTTTCCGCTCAACATGGTGCTGTCGGTAGGTTCTTTTCCCTCTAGCTCTACATAAGGAGTCAGGTCAGCGATAAAAGATTGCGATTGATCCGCATACTGCCTAAAAGTCGGCTCCAGTTCGTGCAGACCATGACTGTGCGCCAATTCGATAGCCCGATTGTAACCTTCGATCCGGTCGTTATTGATTTTGATAATATCATTGATAATTTCGGGATTATTGATGTTATTTTCCATATGATTCTTTTTATGTTTGTCTACTTTGAAAACAGCGTCAATCAATGCTTCGTTTGCAAAAGATCGGTTTACCGTATTTTATGATTGGCTACGTATTTGTCTCCTCATCATTCGGAAGATATACGGTAATCGTTTAGGCCAAAGGCTTGCAGATGCTCTAAAAAATTGTTGTCTATACATTAATCTCCCCAGAAAGGTCCGGTTTTTCCGTATCGTCTTTTTCCGCTTGTTCTGCCTGGGCTTTTTCAGTGTCATGTGTTCGGTCGTCTTTGATACCCGAAAGGTCTGTATTGGGGGCTTCACTATCCTCCTCTGTGGTAATTAGCTCGTCCTCATTGTCCGAGGAATACCCTTCACTGGGTGCGGTCAGATCAGGGCTGGGTTCTCTCGGATCGGGATTGGGTATTGCAGCTATTACTAAGATGAGCATGCCTAGATGCCCAGCAGTTTCGTTCTCGAATGTTTTCATACAATTAACTTTTATTACAGAACGATATTAGATCGGTAAATGTTGGTTGGGAGGAATACCTGTTTTAAAAGATTTCTACCTGATCTGTCTCTCAGCTCGGGCTATAGGGGGAAAACCTAATGGCAATATAAAGTATGTTGTATTATTTTGGAATTAAGATTTAATGTTTAAATTATAGTTTATTTATATTCATTATTATACATGTGTGTTTAAACTTTTAAATTTTTGATAAAATAAGTAGTTGCTTGTTAAAATAATTTTAAAAAATATGCGTTATATTTATTCATCATATGGAGGAATGGGATGACTGAAATTATATTGGTTGATGATCATCAGGTAGTACGCAATGGACTGCGTCTATTGCTGGAGTCTAACGGGACTTTCGAAGTCGTGCAGGAACTTGGTAGCGCAGAGGAGACTTTACTGTATCTCGAACACCATCAGAGGCCTGATCTGATTTTAACTGATCTCGGTATGAAAGAGATGGACGGGATTACGCTGACAAAGATTCTAAAAAATATTTATCCGGAAATGAAAGTGGCAGTTCTTTCGATGATCGAAGAGCAGGCAAAAGTAGTAGAGGCATTCAATGCTGGCGCCGATGGTTATTTATCGAAAGGAGCCGATTACGATGAGCTTTTGTTTGGTATCTCACAGGTCGCAGCTGGAAAGCAGTATCTGACTACGGCTATCGCGCTAGATTTTGTCAGAAGCTATAAAACATTTACGCCCGAAACGAATCGGGCTATTACCCTGCAGCAATATGATATCTCGGAAAGGGAGCTAATGGTACTCGAACTGATCGCTGCCGGTCATACCAATGCTGAAATTGCAGACAAAATATTTCTAAGCAAACGCACTGTAGAAGGGCACCGCCAACATCTGTTGGAGAAGACCAATACAAAAAATACGGCTGGACTGATTCGCTTTGCCTTTCAAAATAATCTTTTACAGTAACTGTTTAAGTCCAAGTAGTTTCGGTATAGTCTAACACCTTTATTGCACCTCTCAGGATGTGATTTTACATTGTTATTTTTTCAATATTGAAAAAATCTCTTTCATATTCGAAAAATAAATGTATATTTGACACTAATTATTTGTGAGAGCCTAAAATTCAGAAGGGGTACCATGATGTGTATTCTGAAAGTGATAATTATAAATTATAAACCAGCTTCAGCTAAAATGAAAACAAAGGAGTCAAAGGTATAAGGCACGAGGGATGTCGCTTTTCGACAGGTGTCTGTATGCAATAAACTCGAGGTTTGTGTAAGCATTGTTGAGATGGAGAACTCAGTTTGACGACGGGAGGTCAGTTTAGCCGGAACTAATTAAGTATTTTTATGAAAAAACTGAGCTTACAACTAGGAGCTGCTTTCATGCTGCTAAATGGATTGCTATATGGGCAAAATAGTGTAAAATTGGAGACGCCTGCCCAGGACTTGGTTATCAGTCGCCATATCTATGGTCATTTTGCTGAACATTTGGGCCGATGTATTTATGATGGGTTTTATGTCGGTGAAAAAAATGATTCTATTCCGCATGTCAATGGCGTACGAACCGATGTAGTGGAGGCCCTGAAAAACCTAAAGATTCCTAATTTACGATGGCCAGGGGGCTGCTTTGCAGATACATACCACTGGAAAGATGGGGTTGGTCCGAAGGCGCAACGACCCACAATTGTGAACAACTGGTGGGGTGGTGTCACTGAAGACAATTCTTTTGGAACCCACGATTTTCTGAATATGTGTGAGTTACTCGGCGCTGAGCCCTACCTGGCCGGGAATGTAGGGAGTGGCGAAGTAAAGGAACTTGCCGATTGGGTACAATATGTCAACTATGCCGGGAAAAGCCCAATGTCGGACTGGAGGCGTAAAAATGGTCGGGATCAACCGTGGAAAGTCAAATATTGGGGGGTGGGAAATGAATCCTGGGGTTGCGGTGGTAATATGACTGTAGACTATTATACGGATATCTTCCGAAAATACGCTACGTTTATGTCAGACTGGACCAACGGAAGTGGCTTGTATCGGATCGCCTCTGGTGCGAATAGTGCTGATTACAATTGGACCGAGACCTTAATGAAAAAGATCCCCAGTAGCTTAATGAAAGGTATGGGGCTGCACCACTATGCGGTGATCAACTGGGACAAAAAGGGTTCAGCTACACAATTTTCAGAAGAAGAATATTTCAAAACGATGAAGTCGGCCTGGTTTATGAATGAACTGGTGGAAAAGAATATAGCCATCATGGACAAATATGACCCCAAAGGGAAGGTCGATTTGATTGTGGACGAATGGGGTGGCTGGTACGACGTCGAACCAGGTACTAACCCCGGATTTTTGTATCAGCAGAACACAATGCGCGATGCCATGATTGCGGGGATGACCTTAAATATCTTCAATAATCACGCACGGAGAGTGAAAATGGCGAATCTGGCGCAGGCGGTCAATGTGCTGCAAGCCGTTATCTTAACAGAAGGTAAGAAAATGATCCTGACACCGACCTACCATGTTATGGAAATGTATAAAGTGCATCAAGATGCCAAGTTGATCCCTGTCGTGCTGCAATCAGTAGATTACCGCTTCAATAACGAGAAACTTCCTGCGGTTTCTGTCTCGGCATCACAGGACAGTCAAGGCCGGACGCATATCTCGCTGGTAAACATAGACCCTAAAAATAAGAATAAGATACAGATAGATCTCGGAGCAGTAAAAGCATCAAAGGTTACGGGCCGCCTGCTCACGTCTGACGACCTCAAGAATTATAACTCTTTCAAACAGCCAGCAAAAATTGCTCCTGTTAACTTTAAGGGAGCGAAATTACTAAACGGTGTTGTGGAGGTTGAAATTCCGGCATTTTCTGTGATCGTATTGGAACTTATATGAACTTAATGAGGAGGTGAAGTCAGCTGGTGATCGTATGATGTTGTCATGCTGGTGTCAGAGGCTCATGGTCCCAAAAATCTAATTATAGCAATGAAAAAAGCTGTGTCAACAATGCTATTGTTCATGAGCATGGGTACTGCTGCAATAGCCCAGTCACCAATTGAATTAACGGTGCAATTGGATCGGCCCGCAGGTGCGATTTCGCCACATATGTGGGGGGTATTTTTTGAAGATATTAATCTGGGAGCAGATGGAGGGATCTATGCTGAACTAGTCAAAAATCGTTCTTTTGAATTTGATCAGCCCTGGATGGGATGGAAGAAACTGGAAAACGGCCCTGAGGGTACCTATCTTCTGCTCAATGATAACCAACGTAAAGGAAATAAACGTTATCTGCGACTAAACAATGTGTCAAATTTGAAACTCGGCCTAGAAAATGAAGGATTTAGAGGAATGGGCGTCAAGGCTGGCGAGCAATATGTGTTTTCGCTGCAATACCGAAGCGAGGCTGGAGACATGAACATTATGCTCGAGGTTCTGAACGAACAGGATAAGGTAATCGGCACGGCTACAATGCCATTGCGGTCGAGCGGGACATGGACTGAGTCTGCTGTCAAATTTGCTGTCAGCAGTACCACGGCTAAGGGTAAATTGCGAATTTGGTTTACCGGTACGGGTAAACTGGATGTCGATATGCTTTCGCTGTTTCCAGTAGATACCTGGAAACAGCGGCCAAAAGGGCTCCGCAAGGACATGGTGCAGCTCCTCGCTGACATGAAGCCTGGATTTATCCGTTTTCCGGGAGGTTGTATCGTGGAGGGCAGGGATCTGGCCAACCGCTTTCAGTGGAAAAAGACTGTTGGGCCTATAGGTGAACGTGAACTAATCATCAACCGATGGAATACGGAATTTAAACATCGGCTCACGCCTGATTATTACCAAACCTTTGGCCTTGGATTTTATGAATATTTCCTCCTTGCGGAAGACATCGGTGCTGCTCCGGTTCCGATTCTTAACTGTGGTATGGCCTGCCAGTTTAATACGGCAGAACTGGCACCTCTGGATCAGCTGGACGAGTATGTACAGGACGCCCTCGACCTTATTGAATTTGCTAATGGTTCTGTAGAAACCAAATGGGGTAAACTACGCGCGACTATGGGGCATCCTGAACCGTTCCACCTGAAAATGATCGGTGTAGGAAACGAAAACTGGGGGCCGCAGTACATAGAACGGCTCGAAGTATTCAAAAAAGCCTTGAATGCAAAGTATCCGGAGATCGAGATTATTGCCAGTTCAGGTACCGATCCGGAAGGAGATCGTTTTGATTTTCTCAACGATAAGCTGAGAGCAATGCAGATCGATATCATTGACGAGCATTATTATCGACCACCATCGTGGTTTCTGTCCAGCGCGAGCCGCTACGATAATTATGACCGTAAAGGCCCAAAAATCTTTGCTGGCGAGTATGCTTCCCATACGACACGGCCCAATGGTCCTGGAAGAAGCACCTGGGAAGCTGCTTTGTCTGAGGCTGCGTTTATGACAGGGCTCGAACGGAATGCTGATGTGGTACAGATGGCCTCTTATGCACCACTATTTGGCCATGTGGACGGGTGGCAGTGGTCTCCTGATCTGATTTGGGTAGATAATTTACAGTCATATGGGACACCAAGTTATCAGGTACAGAAATTATATTCTACCAATAAGGGATCAGATATTATTCCCGTCAGGCGGGATGGGCAGCCAGTGGCTGGGAAAGACAGCCTATATGCCTCGGCGGTATATGATAAAAACGCTGGCGAGCTGATCGTTAAAGTGGTCAATTATAATAGCAAGCCTATGCAGGTTAGTCTGTCCATCACTTCAAACAAGAAGATCGCAGATCGTGGCCAGAAAGTTACGTTAGCGAGCCACGATCTAAATAACAGCAACAGCATCGAAGATCCTTTGCGTATACAGCCTAAGCAGGAATCGATCATCCGGAAAGGCAAAAAGCTTACGGAAAGTTTCGCTCCCTATTCGTTGACGGTAATTAAACTTCCGGCGAAATAGTACTCGTTTAAGAGTTGTCTATGAATTTTAACAAAGTTGTAAGCGTAGAACGGCGTAGTTTTATGAATTTATAAAGCGGTTTTTGGTTATGAAGAAACGAATGGTTATCACCGGGTTGCTACTGATTTTATTTTTCGGTTTGCGAGCTCAGGAACTTAAAGTCGCCGGTCCCGACGGGAGACTGGAGGTATATCTTTGGCTGGATAATGGTAAGCTTTATTACCGTGTTAATCTGGAAGGACAGGAAATGCTGGAGAAGTCACCCTTAGGACTGCGGGGGGAGGATGTGCATCTGAGCGATCATCTTCAAATGGTCGATTCGCACAGGCAAGCGCTAGATAAAAAGTATGAAGAACCAAAAATCAAGCGCCGTCAAGTGCACTACCAGGCCAATGAATTGCAGTGTACGTTTGAAAATGACATAAAACAACGACTTGTTGTAACGTTTCGTGTTAGCAATAATGATATCGCTTTTCGCTATGGCATTCCACAGGTAGGCGAACCTGCCAATCTGAAGATCAAAGAGGAGCTGAGCGGTTTTAAGTTTCCCGGGCTGACGACGACCTTCTTGACACCGCAGGCTTCGCCCATGATCGGCTGGAAGAAGACAAAGCCGAGTTATGAGGAAGAGTATGTTCCTGATCAGGCGATGGATGTACGCTCGAAATATGGACTGGGTTATACGTTTCCAGCGCTCTTTCGCATAGGCAATAGGGGCTGGGTTTTACTCTCGGAAACCGGAGCCAACAGCAGCTACTGCGCTTCAAAACTTGGGGAGTGTAGAGCGGGGGTGTATCAGATTGCTTTTCCTGAAAAAGGTGAAAACAATGGCATCGGCGACAGCGAGCCGACGGTGGCATTGCCCGCTCACACTCCGTGGCGAACCCTGACTGTGGGCAAGAGTTTAAAACCTATTGTAGAAACTACCGTGCCTTTTGACGTGGTAGAGCCACAATACGAGGCAAGTAAGGCCTATACTTTTGGACGGGCTACATGGAGCTGGCTGGAATGGCAGGATGAAAGCATCAATTTTGAGGATCAGAAAACTTTTATCGATCTTTCTGCAGCGATGGGGTATGAGTATGTTTTGATAGATAATTGGTGGGATACACGGATCGGTCATGCCAAAATCGAAGAGCTGGCTACCTATGGTCGCGGTAAAGGGGTTGGGCTTTGTCTCTGGTACAATTCGAATGGGTACTGGAATGATGCTCCACAGACGCCAAAAAATAAGATGAATAATAGTATTGCCCGCAAGAAAGAAATGGCTTGGATGCAATCGATTGGTATAAAAGGTATCAAGGTGGATTTTTTTGGCGGCGACAAGCAGGAAACATTGAAATTGTATGAGGATATCTTATCGGATGCCAATGACCACGGTATTACCGTCATCTTTCATGGCTGTACGCTTCCAAGAGGATGGGAACGTATGTACCCTAACTTTGTGGGTAGTGAGGCGGTATTGGCTTCTGAAAATCTGATCTTTACGCAGCATGCCAATGATACTGAGGCTTTCAATGCCTGTTTGCATCCTTTTATCCGCAATGCTGTAGCAGCAATGGACTTTGGTCCTGTGCTGCTTAATAGAAGACATAGCCGAGGAAACAACGAAGGTACGACCCGCAAGACAACGGAATCATTTCAGCTCGCAACATCGGTCTTGTTCCAAACCCCTGTGCAGAACTTTGGTTTGACACCGAATAACCTGAAGGATATGCCTAAATACGTTATTGATTTTCTAAAACAGGTGCCGACAACATGGGATGAAACGGTATTTTTGGATGGTTATCCTGGTAAATATGTTGTTTTAGCCAGACGGAAACAAGATACCTGGTATATTGCGGGAATAAATGCAGAAACAAAACCAAAAGAAATTGAATTGCAGCTATCCATGCTCTCGGGGCAGTCGGTACAACTTATCAATGACGACGGAGCACGTAACCCCATACAAAGCTCCATAAAATTAAGAAAGGAAAATAAACTCAAATTAATATTGCAACCCCATGGTGGCGTTGTATTGTATGGAAATTAGTCGCTTGTTATTTTACATAACAGGCCACGTTAGTGGCCCAATATAGATCTGAATGAAAAAAAATAAAATTATATCCTTTGTTACTTTATTGTTGCTGCATGTTTCGCACTATATATGTGCTCAGGTCTATCACAATGGACCGGTCGAAAAGGACTTTGCTGGCTATTTATTCGCTTACTTTAAGGGTAATGCTGTTCAAGATGAAGCTGTATGCTTTGCCATCAGTACTGATGGATACACGTATCGGGCGCTAAACGGCAATCGTCCGGTGCTGGATTCGAAGCTAATCAGCAAAACTGGTGGCGTGCGCGATCCACATGTATTGCGAGGTGTGGACGGCAGGACTTTTTATATGGTGCTGACTGACATGACTTCGTCTAAAGGATGGGACTCCAACCGTGGTATGGTCTTGTTGAAATCCCAAGATTTACTCCATTGGTCATATAGTAAAATCGATATCCAGCAACGATTTGCAGGGCAGGAATCGTTGAAGCGCGTATGGGCGCCCCAGACCATATTTGATGCTGAAGCTAAAAAATATCTGGTGTATTGGTCGATGAAACATGGAGATGGCCCAGATATTATTTACTATGCCTATGCCAATCCGGATTTTACAGATTTTGAGACCGAGCCACGGGTACTGTTTACCCCAAGAAATGGTCTGTCTTGCATTGATGGAGACATTATAGAAAAGAATGGTCTTTTTTATCTGTTCTACAAAACAGAAGGACATGGCAATGGGATTAAAGTGGCTATTACTGATGGCTTGACTTCGGGAAAGTGGGTAGAACAACCAGGATATAAACAACAGACCAAGGATGCTGTGGAAGGCTCTAGTGTATTCAAACGTAATCAATCTAGTCAATATGTCCTGATGTATGATGTTTACGGTAAGGGAAAATATCAGTTTTGTGTATCGGATGATCTGGATAGATTCAAGGTAATCGACCATGAGATCGATATGGATTTCCATCCACGTCATGGGACAATTATACCGATTACTAGACAGGAATTGGCGGTACTGACTGCGAACTGGGGTGTACCGCAGGATATATCTATTGGTTTAAAGAAGAATCCCGTACTTAACGGGTTCTATGCGGATCCGGACGTGCTTTACTCCCACAAAACTAAAAAATACTATATCTATCCAACAAGTGATGGATTTGATGGCTGGGGAGGTTTCTATTTTAAAACCTTTTCATCCACGGATCTGGAAAACTGGAAGGATGAGGGCGTAATCCTTGATCTGAAAAAAGATGTTCCCTGGGGGCCCCGTAATGCATGGGCGCCTAGTATCGTTGAGAAAAAGAAAGGAAATGATTACAAATATTACTATTATTTCACGGCGGCGCAAAAAATAGGTGTTGCGGTAGCTGATCTGCCGACGGGGCCTTTCAAGGATTCGGGCAAACCATTAATTGATTTTAAGCCTGCTGGTGTGAAGGGAGGCCAAGAAATCGATCCGGCTGTCTTTCATGATCCGAAGTCTGGCAAAAGTTATTTATATTGGGGAAATGGCTATCTCGCTGTTGCGGAACTTGATCGAGATATGGTCTCCATCAAAAAGAATACGGTCAAAGTGTTGACGCCAGACAAGACATTTCGCGAAGGTGCATACGTTATCTATCGTAATGGGCTTTATTACTTCTTCTGGTCGGAGAATGACACCCGTAGTGAAGACTATCGCGTGCGTTATGGAACCTCTACTTCACCTTATGGGCCAATAACAGTCCCCGAAAACAATCTGATCTTGCAAAAGGATATATCTAAAGGGATTTATGGTACGGGGCACAACTCGGTGTTGCAGGTTCCAGGCAAAGATGAGTGGTATATTGTATATCATCGGTTTAGTTATCCTGATGGAATAGGTATGGGAGATGCGGCGGGTTTTCATCGAGAAGTGTGTATAGACCGACTTTATTTTGATAAGCTGGGTAATATCTTGCCCGTTGAGCCGAGCAATTAATTTATTCTGGCCATTTTCTGTTGGAAGGGAAACCATTGAAATTGTCAGCTACACGGTCGTGGCAAGATAGCTGGACAAAATGGGGGCAGGCTTCGTCAGTCAGGTTAGATGGTTGGCTCCGGGAGTTATTCAGACCGGAGCATTCGTATTTCCAATATTTTGTGAGTAGGGGACTGCAAAGTCCCCTTAATTTTTACTTCGACTTGCGGCTGACCTGCAGCTTCTTTCGGAAGCTGGAGCCGAAAAACCTCAGGCTGTACATGGTCTGCCACGTTGCGGAGTGTTCCAACAAGTGTCCCATTGACAAGGATTTCAGTTGTGCGGGAGGTGTCGCCCAAGAATTTGACATACAGTACGGCATTATTTGTTTGTTTCATCCGATAACTGAACCAGCTTTTGGTTTCCCGCCAGCGGATATCTTCTATTAGACCGGCTTGACTATTTTCTTCACGGAAAAAATGGTCAGACTCAGGCTGCTGTTCGCCTACAGCGATTTTGTCTACGGTAATAGCCGTTAGCGCCAGACTTTCTCGTTCATCTGCTTCGATCTGTCTTTGCAATTCGTGTAATGTTGATTGGTTTGCCTGAGGCCAATACATTATGTAGCGGCAATCATGGATACCATAGAATGGTTCGAGTTCCATGGACAGTGAATCTTTTGAGCGGAATAGGCCGTTCAAGCGAAAGTGAAGTGGTTTAGAGGCTATAGGATCAACGAGCGTACTAATGGAGTCAGGACTGGCAACCAGAATAGGAATATCTCCTAATGGGATTTGTTTGCCGGACGCGATATGTCCCATTCGACTGTCGTCGGCTAGCAGACCTTTAAGGTCATCTGTACCCGAGCGGGCAGCCAGGACAATAGGTCCATATAATAGGCTATAGTAATTGCTACGGTCTGGCAGTTGTTCGGCATGGATGTTCATAGGAAGCTCCATGCGTACGTGGTCCCCGGGCTTCCAGGTGCGTTTTATCTTGAAATGGGAGGTGCCTGAGTCTGCTAGCTGAATGGGTTTACCGTTAATAAAGATTTGCGGTAGGCCCGCTAGCCAGCTCGGTTTGCGTAGATTTAGTGTAAATGTACGTTTCTTTTTGGTATTTATCCTTATGGAGGTATATGCCGTGCTTGGAAAACTATTTTCCTGAATGATCTCCACGCCTTTATCCTTCCAATTTAATCGAGAGGGGATAAAAAGATTGACATAAAGTTCATCATGATGATGAGCATAAATCATTTCCCCGTATTTAGCATGGTTTTCCATACCAGACCCTACGCAACACCACATACTGGTATGAGGCTGTGAATAGACACGATAATGACTGGGACGGATTTGTGTAAAATAAACAAAACCGCCGTGCTGAGGATGCTGGGTAGACAAGATATGGTTATATAAGGCCCGCTCATAGAAGTCAAGGTATTTTGCCTGCTGATCAGTTCGGTAAAGCATTTTTGTTAAGCGCAGCATATTGTAGGTGTTGCAGGTTTCGGGGCCTTCGATGCTATAGACCATTTTGGAGAAATCATCCGTTGGATTAAAATGTTCACTTACGCTGTTTCCGCCAATGGAGATCGATCGATGTTCAGCAACATTATCCCAAAAATAACGTACGGCGTCAGACCATTGTTGGTCATGCGTAAGCTCCGCTATCCGGCTAAAGCCAAGTACTTTAGGTATCTGCGTATTGGCGTGAAGTCCGGTTAGTTTGTCCTGGTGGGATATCAGTGGCATTAGAATAGAATGATGACTGAATTTTCGGGCGAGCTCGAGATAATTCGGGTTCTGTGTGATTGCAGCGACGTCGGCAAATGTTTCATTGAGCCCGCCATGTTCGCTCCTTAGCATCTCCTGGATCTGTGTTTCAGATAGCTGCGAAACCAACCTAAGAGCCCAATCGGTCATGTCAATAAGCATATTTTTTGCCTTTTGATCACCAGTTAATAAATAAGCGTCACGGAGACCAGCATAGGTCTTATGAATATTGTATAAAGGTACCCACTTTCCATTCAGATTAAAGCTTCCCGAGTGGATATTGCCCCGTTGGATCTCTTCCCAAATGAGTTTTCCGCCCGGTACTCCACCGATATACCCGTTACCATTGGCTTGTTGGCAGCGTTCCAGATTGGAGATCATATAATCGAGCCGGTCTTTCACGCGGGGATCACCAGTCGATGCATACATATAGGAAAGTGCAGAGAGATAATGGCCACCGATATGGCCGTCTAAGCCTGTGCTTTCCCAATTTGTATAGCTTTCTTTCCTATGTGGCAGGCCCGCCTCACGTAAAAAAGGTGTGAGAAGCCGATCGGCATCCATCGCTAGTAGATATTGAAGATCCAGTTGTTGAGCATGTTGAAAAGGACTAGGCAGTAATCTGACATCGTTTAAATCAAAATATTGTATCGGGCCGGAGATTTGGGCTGATAAATGCTGGCCGAGCGTTACTGTCAGAATGAGAGAGGAAAAGATGCGTTTTAACTTCATGGTGTACTGGAGCTTATAAGTTTCTTAGCAGGACCTGCCGATTGGTTGACGGCAGCTTTTATCACGTAAAGACTGCTAAATCAAAGATAAGATTTGCTTTAGTATTTTTAAATGTTTTTTTTACATTTATTATAAAAGCCTGTGGGCTAGTTCCCAGAAAGGTTTTCATCTGTTAGATAAGTAGAAACCGTGCTTCTACGTGATCTTTCGCTGCGACTATTTTCTCCTTATCTGTAGCTTGACACCTATCGTTAAGCCGATATAATCATCAAAGTTCAGGTAGCTATTGGGAATCCCGCTAGCGAGATAGAGGTCGCTACTATGAAAATCATAATATAATCTGATGCTCTCGAAATAAGAGGTTTGGGATTTGAGCCGGTAGATAAAGTCTTGCCCTACAAACAAATTAATCCGTAGTCTGGTGGAGAAACTATAATAACTGCTAGGATATTTATCAGGCTCTTTGTACCAGAATTGTTTACCCAGCGTAGTATTAAAATATACCCCTGTGCGTAGTGGATGGTATGCTGTCTGCTTGTTGACGGGTACCGACCATGGGGTGTAAGTCTGACGCAGTGTCAGTGTCAGTTTGGCTCGGTCAGTATCATATTTCGGAACATAGCCAATGAGAAAATCTGTAGACCACTGGTGTTTTTTTCCGTAATCCCAGCCCCATCCCAGAGAAAATAGACCTATAGATCCAGCGTATTGAATGATATAACTGGAGGGGATGAGACGGAAAGCGGTTCTTTTGAGTTCTCTGTTTCCCGTGGTATCGACCAACTTGTCGGACATTGTTTGCATGTCCTGGGCGAAACCTGTACTCGTTAATAATATAAATAAAGATACTAATTGAAGCGTTTTGCATTTAAAAGGAAACAAGCTCATGGGTGTAACTGTCTTTAGTGATCGTAAAAATTAAATACTGCCGCTTACCTATGTTGGGTGTCCCGTAGTAGGTAACCCCATCGTCAAAAATGTCTTCCTGTTGATAGCTGTGGTCATGACCATTGTTGCAATACAGCAAATTAGGGTATTGTTTTATGCTATGTTGGAACATGGGAGCAACATTGTTGTTAAACTGATCAGAGGTGGGACGGGCATGCATCAAAACGATTGTTTTGTCAAATCTTTCACTGTCCGTTAAACGTTCGCGTTCGATAAATGAAAAATCAGGGACAGGTGTGGAATAATCTGATTCAAGCGCATTGGTATTCAAACAAACGAATTTGATTCTGCCAGCGATAAAAGTGTAATTGGGAACGCCGAAAACCTTTTCAAATATTTCTTCACCATTGGCCAGACAATCGTGATTGCCCAGTAATACGACATAAGGCTGGTTGAGCTTTTCTAGGATATTGCGTTGCCAGAGAAATTCTTTGGTGAGTCCAAAGTCGGAGATATCACCGCCATGAATAATAAAGTCAATATCAGTTCGAGAGTTGACTATTTTTACAAAATCGTCAAGTTCGTTATACCATCGTTGCGAATCGCTAATAAAGGCATATCGTATAGTATCGCGCTGCGAATAGTCGCGCTCGATTCTGATAATGTTCTGATTGTTGATGTTGGTCTTGCCATCAATTTTTCCCGAGTAAGGATGTATGTCAAACATGTTGCATCCGTGTAGCAGTAATGTGGTGCAAAATAGAGTCAGATAAATGGGTAGCGTTTTCATCGTTTGTGATTTTATTGACTTTTTGAATATAAAAGTAAGTTTTAACAATAGAACCTCAAGTGCTACAGAATTTTTATTACGCTGGCGTGATATTGTCAAGTATAATATCTGTACGATCTGAATAACCTTTTTATGAATGATGGTAACGATTGCGTAAATTTTGTTTTATAGTGCATATAAAAAATACTAAGTTTAAAGATGCAACCGGTTGCTGTGTTCTGATACAGACAATTATCTGGTGTAGAGAATTAAGGGATATATAATTAACTCGCATAACCAAATTAATGACGAGACCTAAAAAGCATAATGTACACGATGGAGAACGTTCATTCAGCACTCATTTTGGTCAATTGGCCGTGGTCTCTCTTGTGGGGGACTGTTCATAAGCGATGGTGGCGGTTCTTCGACTGGGTTACTCAACGAGAAGGCGTTTGCGTATAGCGATTTTATCACTATTAGATTGCAATAATAAACTATAATAAAGATATGATGCATATTTGGAAAGTTTCGGTTCTATTTAGTTATCTAGTGTTGGGGCATTTTACCTTAACATTTGGTCAGCATTATCAGTCTCAGGTCTGGCGGCCTGACCTTGGAAATGGAAAATTCAAGAATCCGGTAATCAATGCGGATTATTCCGACCCAGATGCCATACGGGTTGGGGAGGATTATTATATGATTGCATCAAGCTTCAATCACAGTCCGGGGCTTCCCATTTTACATTCCAAAGATATGGTGAACTGGACAATTATTGGGCATGCCCTGCAACGGCAGGTGCCGGAGACTGTATTTAACAAAGTACAGCACGGCGGTGGGGTGTGGGCTCCGTCAATACGGTACCATGAGAACGAATTTTACATTTATTATCCGGATCCAGATTTCGGTATCTATCAAATAAAAACAAGGGATATCCGAGGTCCTTGGTCTGAACCAGTGCTGGTCTTTGAAGGAAAAGGGTTGATCGATCCTTGCCCATTTTGGGATGAAGATGGTAGAGCGTATCTGGCCTATGCTTATGCTGGGAGTCGTGCCGGACTAAAAAGCGTTATCGGCATTGCGCCAATGAATGCTGAAGGCACTAAAGTACTGAACAGAGGCACTATTGTCTATGACGGCCATGAATTGGATCCGACCATAGAGGGACCGAAAGTTTATAAACGTAATGGTTATTATTATTTATTTGCGCCGGCCGGCGGAGTCGCAACTGGTTGGCAACTCGTACTGCGGTCCAAAGATATATACGGCCCTTACGAGCGAAAGGTGGTCATGGAGCAAAATAATTCGACAGTCAATGGGCCCCATCAAGGGGCATGGGTAAACACACCGACAGGAGAAGATTGGTTTTTCCATTTTCAGGACAAGGAAGCTATGGGACGAGTGGTGCATCTGCAGCCGATGGTTTGGAAGGAAGACTGGCCCATAATCGGCGAGGACGAGGACGGCGATGGTGTAGGAACCCCAGTAATGATTTATAAGAAACCTCATGTCGGAAAGCAGCAGTTGCCTGTCGTCAATCCACAGGAATCTGACGAGTTTGATAGCCCTCAGCTTGGACTCCAGTGGCAATGGCAGGCTAATCCCGACGGAACATGGCTGATGCCTTCGCATAAAGGCAATCTTCGTCTGTACACACAGTTGCTGCCTAAAGATGGCAAGAATCTGATGGCGCTTCCCAATATCCTCACGCAAAAATTTCCGGCTGAGGACTTTACTGCAACAACGCGAGTAAGACTCCGGCCCAATGAAAAGGAGCTGGGAGAACGGGCGGGACTCGTGGTTGTTGGAGAAGACTACAGTCAGCTGTTTATACAAAAGAATAATGGTGTTTTTCGCCTTTATTATGGTAGTTGTTCCAAAGCCTACAACGGAAATACAGAAAATGTGCGCGTTGTCACTACGGTACCGGATGACTTTGTATTTCTGCGTGTCCAGGTTAGAAAAGGTGAAATCTGCAATTGGTCCTATAGTATTGATGGTAAAAAATATATAGATATTGAAAAGGATTTTCGGGCTAGACCGGGAAAATGGATTGGTGCGACACTTGGACTATACGCTAGCCGTGACAAACAGATTAACGACAGTGGATATGCGGACTTCGACTGGTTTCGTATAGGTAAATGATGCCATTGTCACAAAAGGAAGAAGGGTAAATACGCTTAACGATTTATTATAGTAAAGGATGGATAAATGTTTTATATTAAACAAGCTGCTTAAGCTGTATTGGGTCTTTATACTAATATTGGCCGGAGGCCGGCTACATGCTACTGCGGCGACCGAAATTATTGTTGTCGATCAACAGGGGGGAGGGAATTTTACGACGATACAGGCTGCGATTAACTCGGTTCGTGCTTTTCGAGGCGAACATGCTGTACGGATATGGGTTAAAAATGGTACTTATCATGAAAAAGTCGTTATACCATCTTATTTAGAGAATATACAATTGATTGGAGAGGATGTTACCGGGACAAAGATTGTATACGACGACCATGCCGGGAAGATGGCGGACTGTCCTGATGAAACAGGCGAGATAAAGCGGGGAACGTTTAACAGTTACACACTTTTGGTGCGCGCTAATTCGGTATTGATTAAGAACATTACGATCGAAAATGCAGCTGGACCGGTCGGACAGGCTGTTGCGCTTCATCTGGAAGGCGATCGTATCGCAGTCGTAAATTGTCGTTTACTGGGCTATCAGGATACCTTGTATCTCGGAAAAAGTGGCGGAAAAAACTATTTTGCTAACTGTAGTATCTATGGTACTACCGATTTTATTTTCGGTCCCGGAACATCTTTTTTTTGTGATTGTAAGCTGTTTTCGTTGAGCAATTCCTATGTGACAGCGGCTTCCACGCCTGCTTGTGAACGCTACGGCTATGTATTTTATAAAAGCCAGTTTTTACCTGTAGACCAGTCGGTAATGAAGGTGTTCCTTGGCAGACCCTGGCGTCCTTATGCTAATACCGTTTTAGTCGACTGCTATTTGGGACCACATATTGTACCGGAGGGCTGGAATGAATGGCACGGTGACGAGTTATTCCCTCAAAAAGAAAAAACAGTTTTTTATGCTGAACTGGGATCTAAAGGCGAGGGAGCAAAAGATCTTTCCAAACGGAAACGCTGGTCGCATCAACTAGGAGATGACAAACGTGAGTTTTATCGGCTTGAACAGGTTATGGGAGACTGGAACGTAAATAAAATGCTCCATGAAATGGGAGAATAAAACCTTCTCATTTATAATAATCGTCAATTTGTATTTGCGCCAACAGTTGATATCGCATGTATGTTACCCTCAATAAGATGCGAAGAAAAAATAATTTAAACTTTTTATCTAGTAGCATTGTGTTATGTGTGGATGTTGAGGGATTAAGATAGGTTTAAATAATCGAGCGCATGAGTTTAACGAAATACCGTGAGAAACGGACAGCGGAAAAGACACCCGAGCCCTTTGGAGGAAAGGCAAGCGGAAAAGAACTCCGATTTGTAGTGCAGAAACATGATGCATCACACCTTCACTATGATTTTCGCCTTGAAATGGGTGGGGTACTCAAAAGCTGGGCTGTGCCCAAAGGTCCTTCTATGGATCCGGAAGTAAAGCGTCTGGCCATGATGGTAGAAGACCATCCTTATGACTACCGCAATTTTGAAGGAGTGATACCGAAAGGGCAATACGGGGGCGGTACCGTAATCGTTTGGGATGAGGGGACTTATGAAGCTGTCGGGATAGATACGGATGATGTTATCAAGATGGACAAAAACCTAAGACATCAGCTTTATTCGGGGAAGCTTAAAATTAGGCTTCATGGGCATAAGCTAAAGGGGGAATTTGCCCTAGTTAAGGCATACGGTCGGGGAGAGAATGGCTGGTTGCTGATGAAGCTGGAAGATGAATATGCGAGTAAACAAGACATTGTTAAAAAGGATAGATCGGTGATTTCAGGAAAAACGATCGCCCAGATGGAAAAGTCGCCTGACAAAGTCTATGGAAAAAATGCAGGTAAAAAAGGCACAACAGGCGCAAAGAAAAAAGAGGCTGGGAAAAAGGCCGCTACAGTGATTAGTGAACAGCTCGAAACAAAGCCGGCAACCAAAAAGAAGGAGCAAATAAATTTTGATAAACCTCTAAAAAAAATGCCTACCCAAGGCTTTTATACTACCATTGAACCCATGTTGGCCACTTTGGTCGACAAACCTTTTGATGACGCGGATTGGGTGCATGAAGTTAAATGGGATGGTTATAGAGCTGTAGCCTTTATGAATAAGGGCGAGGTGGAACTGAAATCGCGAAATGATAAAAGCTTCAATGAGAAATTCTATCCGATCCCAGCGGAATTAAAGCAGATGAATTTAAATGCTGTCATCGATGGAGAAATCGTTGTGCTGAGCAAAAATGGGACTGCCAATTTTGCTGCGTTACAAAATTGGCGCAGTGAGGCAGACGGCGACCTGGTTTACTATGTATTTGATATCCTTTGGTATGAAGGTAAGGATTTAAAAGGTCTGTCCCTTGTCGAACGAAAGGCTATTCTGAAAGAAGTTCTGCCCGTAAGTGAGCAGATTATGTACAGTGAACATTTTGATACCTCGGGTATCGCGTTTCTCGAAGAAGCAAAAAAACTCGGATTGGAAGGAATTATGGCGAAGCGTAAAGACAGCTTATATCACGCCCACAATCGTTCGCATGATTGGCTGAAGATCAAAGCTAGCAAGAGGCAGGAGGTTGTTATCGGCGGCTATACATTAAATGACGGTAGCAGTAAATTGTTTAGCAGTCTATTGGTCGGTGTGTATAACGGAAAAGAACTTGTGTATACTGGAAAAGTCGGAACAGGATTCAACACGGCGGTACAAAAGCATATGATGGCGCTGTTTGAACCCTTGACCACTAATAAGTCGCCTTTTACGACAGAACCCGACGTTAATAAACCATCTCGCTTCCGTCCGGACCCGCCGCACGCAAGCGTGACCTGGCTACGTCCCGAACTGGTCTGTGAAGTGAGTTTTGCTGAAATTACCAACGATGGAGTTATGCGGCACCCGTCGTTTGATGGATTACGGGAAGATAAGAATGCGAAGAAAGTAGTTTTGGAGCATGAACAGCCTGTCCAACAGCTGGTGGAAGAAAGGAGCAATCAGTTCGTCAAATCGCGTATGGACGGAAAACGTAAAACATTGCTGAACCCCACGGAAAAAACGCAGGTGAAAATAATAAATAAACAGGAGCTTAAGTTTACTAATCTGGATAAAATCTATTGGCCAACAGAAAAAATTAGAAAGCGGGATCTGATCAATTATTACTATCAGGCTGCACCATTTATCTTACCATACTTAAAAGGTAGGCCACAAAGTATGAATCGATTCCCTAATGGTATCGATGGCGAAGGTTTTTACTTTAAGGATGTGACGGATACTGCGCCGGACTGGGCAGAACTTTATTTATACCAGAGTGAATCCGACAATCGTGATAGGCATTATTTGGTCGGAAAAGATGAAGCTACCTTATTGTATATGGCTAACCTGGGCTGTATCGAGATGAATCCATGGAACAGTACGGTTAAAAAGCCAGATAATCCCACTTATTGTATTATAGATTTGGATCCCGACAAAAATTCCTTTGATCAGGTCATCGAAGCGGCTCAGGTCACTAAACAAATTTTAGACGACATGGGCATTCCAAGTTATTGCAAAACAAGTGGCTCTACTGGTCTTCACATCTATATCCCACTAGGGAATAAGTATTCTTACGAACAGTCCAAAGAGTTCGCTCGAATTGTTGTGACTCTTGTACACGCCGAACTGCCAGATTATACAAGTCTTGAGCGTACCGTGCGTGATCGCAAAGGCAAGATGTACTTGGACTTTCTGCAAAATAGGCCGCATGCAACTATTGCTTCCGTCTATTCCGTACGCCCAAAGCCCGGAGCTACGGTGTCCATGCCTCTGCACTGGGACGAAGTGAAGAAAGGATTGAAAATTAGTGATTTCAATATTTTTAATGCAATAGAACGGATGAACAGCGAGGGGGATATTTTCAAACCGGTACTTGGAAAAGGAATTGATTTGAAAAAAATAGTCAACAATTATGCGATAAAATAGCAAAACAGGATACTAATGTATACATTCTTATAACAAAATTAGATGCGGATGAAAAATCGAATTATTTATGTGAGCATGGGCTTGATCGTGATGCATCTCTGGATATCTTGTGGCGGCAAAAATACAACATCCAATGTGAAGGTGCCTGGCAATGAAAAGGGAGCGAAGGACAAAGCGCTGGAGGCGGGAGCAAATCTTCTACAGGATAAGAGCCCTTTAAAGTCATTTAATGTATATCTTGACGGATTTCATTTTTACAATGGTAATATGAACGCGCAAATGGAAGCGCATCATTACGTGCAGCAATTGAATAATGATATTTATCAGGCCATCATTTTTGACGGCAACGGCGAAGATGCCAAGCTGATGGGGGTAGAATATATAATCACCGACAAAATTTTTAGAACATTGCCCGAAGAGGAAAAGAAACTTTGGCATTCGCATCATTATGAGGTGAGTTCGGGTAGTCTTGTTGCCCCGGGCATACCGGATGACGTCGAGCACGAGTTAATGGAAAAGCTTATTCATACTTATGGTAAGACGATTCATACCTGGCATACAGACCAGGAGAATAGTTTGCCTGTAGGAGTTCCAATGATCATGATGGGCTTTACAAAAGATGGGCAAATTCATCAACAGCTGATTGCTGAAAGGGACAGGCGCTTTCAAATATCGACGATCAAAAAAAAGCAGCATAGGTCGGATATTCCTATGCCAGTAATAGACCCTTCTGCAAATGCCTGGGAAAAAGGTGATATTAGACAGTTTGTGCTAACCGATCGTCCAGATAGTGCATCGCACAAGCAGCAGCACAATATTCGATAAAAATGTGCACGCATGAAGTAAATAAACAGCGTTAAAATCGGGATATGACATTACAAATGTCTTTTAACGCTGTTTACCCAAATTACTTCATTAATAATGACAGAAGCTCACGTGCAGTATCTTCTGAGGATTGTGGGTTCTGCCCTGTAATCAGGCTCCCGTCTATGACCACATGGTTACTCCAGTCTGCACCCTTGCTATATCGGCCACCGAGTTTTTTCAACTCATCTTCGACTAGAAAAGGAACGACCTGGGTCAGTTGTACAGCTTCTTCTTCGGTATTCGAAAATCCGGTCACATTTTTATCTTTTACAAGAGGAACACCATGTGCATCTTTAACAAATCGAAATATTCCCGGTGCGTGACATACTGCTGCTACCGGCTTGCCATGCCGCCAAAATGCCTCAATAAGTGCAATAGAATCGCTGTCGTTTGCCAGATCCCATAGGGGACCGTGGCCACCGGGATAGAAAATAGCGTCATATTCATCTTCCTTAATCTGATTTAGAACAAGGGTGTGCTCCAATTTGAATTGAAGCTCTTTGTCTTCATCGAACCGCTTGGTGGCTTCGGTCTGAAATTCAGGTAACGCACTTTTTGGGTCGACTGGAGGTTTTCCTCCTTTCGGAGAGGCGAGCGTCAAATCGACTCCGGCCTCTGCCATAACATAATATGGGGCGGCGAATTCCTCTATCCAGAAGCCTGTCTTAGCCCCAGTATCTCCCAGTTGGTCATGCGAGGTCAGTACAATCAGTACTTTTAAATTTTGTTTTTTTCCCATCTTTAAATATTATATGTTCAAAATGACGATACAAAGTAGGGCATAATACCGAAGACCTTTGTGTGATATACATCACAATTTAATGACGGGCTTATTTTTGTGATGTAGATCACATCATTTAATGTTGTGAAGGCGGCTCAGGGTTTCTCTGGAGACACCCAAATAGGCTGCGATTAAATGCTTCGGAACAAGATTGTAAAGTAAGGGGTATTGATTCATGAGTTCCTCATAACGACTACGTGCGTCATTATTTAGTAGGGATAAAATTCTTTTTTGAAGACCGATATAACCTTTGTTGGAACGCCATCTAAAAAAGCTTTCTATTTCGTGGATTTCTTTGCAGGCTCTTTCTCTGTCTTCGCCCAAGAGACACAATGTATCGGAGTCACTGACGCAGTCCAGTGATAAGGTGGCCGCTGTACCGTTGTGAAGCGCATTGTAATCGGAAGCCCACCAAGTTGAAGTCGCAAATTGTAAGATGTGCATTTTAAGTTCGTTATTGACTATAAAGGTTTTAAGACAGCCGTTCAATACAAAATACTCGTTTTCCACAACATCACCGGGACTGATAATCAGTTGTTTTCTTTTAAAAGAAACAGGTTTAAATAACGAAAAGAAATAATCATATTGTTCGTCGCTCAGTTCAACGGTTTTGCTGACATGTTGTCGTAGGATTTCTTTAGGCGTCATATATATACCCTTTCATTATCTGATTAAGTCAAAAATAGCGATTATTTTTCATGTCAAGCTATCATACATAATCTAGGAGGGAAAACTAGATGAACCGATTTAGCGATAAAAAAAATCATTTTTATTTTGTTTAGACAAATCTTTTTTCTAATTTAGTGTTGCCCATTCTAGGGCACTTTTCATAAAATAGGTTAATAATATGGCTAAAACACCCGGAGTACCCCATGCTTTCGGGTGTTTTTTATGCCTGCTTCGATATCGATATTAAAAAAGATGGCAACATACCTGCGGATTGTAAATCGCATAAAACGCTTTGTAACAGGATAACGAACTTTATTAAATAGCTTCATACCTTTGATAGGTTTTATTACCGCTAGGTACTCATTCTTTGAATTTATGCAGATTATTAAAACATTAGTTATCTATTTAATTGCTTATACGATCACTTATTATGGTATTAAGTATTCCATGTCCGATCATGTGCTAATCACTAGATTAAATATGGCGATTTCGGGATTGACCGCATTATCTTTTACCGTGTTATTTGCCCTTGTTAGACTGAGGAATGCTAGTCAGGAATGAGAACATAGTACACCTGTATTAGGTTAGGCCTATTAGGTTATTGGCCATGTATTTTATTGTTATTCTGATTTTTGTGAGGTCCTTTTGAAATTTTATATATATATTTGATTGAAACTGATACCATTTGTCCATAAGTCAATGAGATCATTTAATAAACGTTCGAAATGATGCATATTGTTAAATTATGAAATATATCGTTGTGCTGTTGCTCGGTTTATGCTTTTTGTCTAGTTGCGACAAGGAAGAAGCTGACTCCAAATTGGAAATTGAGAGCAGTACAACAGCTGCAAAGTATCATTTTATTGGCCGATCGGTAGGCTTTTCAGTCAGTCAGATGTATGTGGATAGTACTATGGGCGAGGATTTCTATTTAGGATCCGTATGGGGATTAAAAGATACGCTACCTAACTTGTCCTTGATCTCTCCAGAAAAATATCGTAAGGCTTTCAAAATAGCTGTTAAATCATCCAATTCTGTTCATAAGGCCGGTAAATTTCTTCCTAGCTTCACGAGGATGCGCGATTATGCACGTAAAAATCAGGATAGAGATGGGGTTTCGGTAACTTCATCAACAGGTTATTCTGTCGCAGATTTTTTTGATTATAGGGCCATTCGTTATTATCTAAACAATAGCGCTGATGTAAATACGGTTTTAAGACTTGTTAAGCATAATGACTCAACCACGATTAGAAGGAAGTATGGTTATTTAATGCATAATGAAAGCATTGCTTTTACATTAATGACTCAGTTTAATGAGTTTTCTGCTGCTTTTAGTAGAAAAGATGTCGGCCAGCGTGAAAGTTCGGATTTAAAACCGTATTATGTCAACTGTGTTAATTATGGTACCCATACCATCCTGATGGCTGAAAGCGACTATCCCCGTGCCGATTTTGAAGGGGCCTTGGATAAGCTGCAGACCGGTCAGCCATTAACACCAATAGATGTCGCTATATTAGAAGAGTCGGACTTGTTGATTTATTTGCGGGGCGGTGCAAAGGATAGCTATATTAAGCAAGCAAGTGGTCTGTTGGGTATAAAAACACTTATAACTGAATTTCACAAAGAACGTAAAGTTCAACAAAATAAATTTGACTTTCCAATAAGCTATTCGCTCAGGAGCTTAGCGGATTTTTCCCTTCTGAAGTTTTGGTATTCCTACGATTTTCTTGAACGTGTAGAAAAGGAATGATGGTCTCCCTTAGGATGTAGTATACGACTGCCGATTTGAAGGATCCTGCGTACAGCGGAGACAAATTGAAGAGAATTAATTTTTGGCATTAAATTAAACAATCGGTTGCGTTTCGGCGGAATTTGGTAGTCCCAATTATTCTGATTATTATCGTTTAACGGCTGATAAATTTTGGAGCCGATTAATCGCATTATTGTGAAAGAATATATAATACTATTTGTAACGTGCCTCTTTACGACATCATTTCTGTCAGCACAAACCACAACGTCTAAAGTACAGCTAAGTTTGTTAGGCACCAGAAGCTGGATACGGGTTGATATTGATGCGGATATGCGCGGGCTTTTGGGAAGCAAGATTTATTGCTCCGCCACCAATAAAAGGCCGACGGTGCCCAGCAGCCTGATAGAACAGGGGAGCAGACGATACTATATCGAGCAGGTCTTACCAGAGACCACCTATTATATATGGCTTGAGTCTGCTTCTGGTGAAACATTGGCTAGCGCGAAGACTTATACCACAAAAAATTGGGTATTAGACGATGCTGAACTCGCCGAGTTGCAACGAAATCCAAGTTCGGGAGCGGTGCCACCCGGAATGGAGATTTTTTGGCAGGATGAATTTAATGATCAGCTATTAAATCGCAATAAGTGGACAACCAATTATTTTTCATCCCTCAATTACCTAAATAAAACATCAAAACAGGAAATGTTGGACGGTCAATTGCCGCAGCCTGCCTACACGATGGATGGCAGCGCTATTAACCTCTACATTAATGATACACTGCCCAAGCGGATTTTCGCCGAAGGAGGAAATCAAAAGATATCCTCTATTCAAACTTATGATTGGAGAACCAATGAAAACCTGTTAGATAATAGTAGGGGTGGTTACTTCGAAGTGAAGGTCAGGCGCAATCGTAGCGGTAACCCAAAAGGTACCAACACGGCTTTTTGGTTTGATTCTCCCGGACCTGATATCCGCTATTATCTTCAAAAGGGATCTGAAGTAGACGGTATTAAAGGGATAAGACCAAAAGGACAGCTTTTCGAAATTGACGTTTTTGAATATATCACCGCACAATTTGTTATACATGGTGATGTAGATGAGAAAGGTGTATTTCAACATAATCTGGCAACGCATATAGCCGAGGGATACGAACATGTTGGAAAATGGGTAACGCACGGAGTACTTTGGACCCCCACAAGCATAAAACACTACATCAATGGCGATCTGATTAAGGAATATGCCAATAAAAACAACATCTATTCGCCCAATCATTTTATGAATGTATTTTTAGGCGCTTATGGTTCGGAAGGGGGCGTGAATATGGAGGTCGATTATATTCGGGCTTACAGCTGGCCCCTAAAAAATGAAAATGAACTTCCTAACCCAGACTTCGAGGCGAAGGGCGGACTGCCACCTTGGGAAGGGGAGGCGCGGTTAGAAGTTGGTAGTGGAGAAGGAGGCAGCCATGCTGCGGCTCTTCCTGTAGGTAAACAAATAGAGCAGTATGTTTATTTGGATCCTCAGCAAGCTTATCTTCTGGAATATTGGGGTAAGAGCTCTTCTATTGAGTTAGAAATCGACGATGTAACACCAGTGAGCGGAGCACTTACTACTATCCGGCGTCAGCCACAACTTTTAAGTGGGAATGGCAGCCAACATCGTATAGCTTTTAATACGGGGACAGAAGTCGCAGCTAATAAGAAAATCGTGCGGATTTTGTTTAAAAATGTGGGGCAAGAAACGGCATACTTAGACAATATTACTATAGAGAAGAAGTAGAGCGATATGATTTCGCCATATTGCTAGCCGAAGTGAATTTGATTGCAGGAAAATTGTATTTAAATATTTTGATTCTTTTTTATTGTACCCGGCGAGATTCCAGCCATTCTCTTGATAAAATGATTAAAAACTGTTTGGTCCGTAAAACCTAACTCAAGCATAACATCTTTGACCGTTACGGAGGGTTGGCTTAGCAGCCTGATCGCTTCCTCCAGTATTCTGCTTTTTATAATATTGGTTGGTGTTATATGCTTATGTTTCCGAGTAAGCGAGGCAAGATGGCTTTGGGTAATGTTTAGTTTGTTTATATAGAATGCGATACTGTGCTCGGTTTTGTAATGGAGCTCCACAAGATCAATGAATTCGGCCAGCTTATCGGGATAAGCCAGCAGTTTCCTGTCACTCACTTTTTTTTCCAGAACACGACTAATTTCCTGCAGTGTGAGCCGCGCGCGGGAGCTGATGACGTCGAACATCGGACGGTCTTGATACAGTTCATTTCCTATATGTTTTAATTCATGATGAAGAATATCAAATTTGGGTTTTGTAAGTTCCTGTACAGGAAAGGTCCGGTACACTTGCATATTAAACCGCAATGCAAAACGAAGCATATCAAAGCTTCTCTTAGCAATTACAAGTTGACATACAATCGTATGATCCAAAATGCTGAAATGACTCAACTGACCAGGGAAAACAACGTGGATCTGATAGCCGCGCATGGGATATCGATGATGGTCTATATGGTGAGCGCCTCTTTTTGAATGTGACAGGGTAATCGTGAATTCGTCTCTCCGTGTGGTTTTTGTTCTATGGCGCCGCCCGCACCATTCGATGTAATGTACATTAATTTCTTCTGATAGCTTGTCACTTCTTCTTTTAGTGCCGGTTTCAAACATCTTTTTCGGGGTTTATTTGGTTGTTATGGGTTTCAAAAAAATCGAGAGTTTGTTTTGCCGCTGATCGTCTTCGTGATAAGCACCTTCCCCTGCAAGGATAGAGCTTTGAGCGAAGAGCCGCTTACCTGTTGTGCGGAAATTCCTGTATCCAACGAAAGGGATGGGTTAACAATTCAAATTGTTGCGGATCCTGTTTGATAAGCTTTATTTCTTCAACGCGGTCATCAAAAACTTTCCTTAACAGAATGTCACCATTCTGGTTGATTTTATAATCATATTGAAATTGATTTAATGTGATCTTTTTCTTCGGATGATCTATTATGACTGTCTGGTAAATCGGGGAATAATAGCTGTCGCGCACAAGAACATGATCGTTGTTAAATTCAAAGATGATCAGCCGCCAATCTTCTGGAATGGTACGGACAGCTTTTTGTAGGGGGGCAAAGCGGTAAATCCCATATAGCGGCGATCTACTAAAATATGTTGACATTGCTTGTCGCGTTTTATAAATACCTATTACCTGTAGTATCGTAAAAAGTGAAATAATGAATATCTTACAAATTTTTATTCCCTTTTTTCTCCAGTCCTCCTTAAGCGGTTGCCCAAGCTGAGTTAATTGCACAGGTTTACCCAAAATAAATAGTGTATATAGACTTTGCAAATAAGGTATTAATAAATATACCGAAAGTAAGAATAACGCAGTCGAGATCATCTTTACCGGAACGTCATAAAAATAATTGATTGCCATTATATTGATCGTACTCACTGTTGTTATAAGACAGCCTAGCACCATTGTTTTTCTGAAGAGAAGAAAAACTGACAAGATCTCGGCTACGCCAATAAGTATATTGTAACCTTTGGAGTAACCAATGAAGGTCCAGGCCAGGCCCATTGGAGAGAATTCACCCAAAGGCTGAATGAGTCTGGTTAAAGTCGGCGGAGGCATTTGCGCGTGCATCACCTTGATAACGCCGTAATTGATCAGCATAAAGGCAATATAATAACGTATCAGGACGGTTAACCAGTAATATAGTGTATTATAATGAGGGCGTTTCGAATCAGTGAGAGACCAGATAAGTGAAGCCGCCAAGGCAAAAGTAATCAATAGCAAAAGCGAAACCCAGGCATAGGATGTGTCACCACTTCCGTTCACAAATATGCTATAATCATATGTATACCCTAAGACCGTTTTTGCAAACCACGGTGTGACCAAATGCATTAAATCATTGAGCGGGGTATTGATATATCCGTAAAGCGGAAATGTTCCATTGTTAAATACGAAAATGAAAGAAGTAATAAAAATAAAGAGGAAACGGAAAACAGCTTTCCTAAATAAAGACCATGCTTCACTTTTATTTTCAGAAATACGAATCATAAGTTAAGTTTATTGGGGTAATATAATATTTATTTGTGTAATTATTTAGTTTTTGACACAAAATAATACTTAGCTAACGTAAAAATCTTGATGCTTTTTGTGCCGAAGTTTTTATCTTGCCCTAAATATGGATGCCATGGAAAAAATCAAAAACTACTTTAATTCACTTGTTAAGATGGAAGATAGCGACTGGGTGATCTTTTCTTCCAAACTGGAGAAAGTAGAATTTCCAAAAAAGTCATTGCTTTTGAAGATGGGTCATACGGAGAGGTATCTGTCTTTTATTGAGTATGGTATTGTACGATTCAATATTCCAAAGCTGGACCATGATTTTACGTTCGGTTTTGCATTTGAGAATTCCTTTGTGAGTGCCTATGATTCTTTTCTTACACAATCACCTTCGTTTTATAATGTCGAAGCCATTACGGATTGTGTACTATGGCGTATTTCCTTCGACGACCTCAATAGTGTTTACAAGTGCACACAAGTGGGAAACATCATTGGGCGAAAAGCAGCGGAAGACATCTTTCTGAAGAAAATGAAGCGCGAAGTGTCCTTACTTGAAGATACCGCGAAGACACGCTATCTTAATCTGCTGCGGGAACAGCCCCAGATGATCAAGCATATCCCCTTAAAATATCTAGCTTCTTATATAGGTGTGAGACCACAGTCGCTAAGCAGGATCAGAAAGGAAATTTATTAACAATTGTTCATTGACCTGCACTATCCGCATCTTTATTTTTGAAAAAAAAAGATGAAACCGTTCTATATTTTGATTATTGTTTTTATTTTCTCGAATTTGACAATATGGTTTTCCAAAGGGCATGGAGATTATGTGCTGGCTGGCAAAATTGCACTTAGTGTTATGCTATTGTTTACCGCCCTTGGACATTTCATATACACAACCGGTATGGAGTTGATGCTGCCTGACTTTGTTCCATTTAAACGTACGGTGGTCTATGTGACAGGAGTTTTCGAAGCATTGGCTGCTGTTGGTATATTTGTGTCAACATGTAGCCGTGAGATCGGTATAATGTTGATCCTATTTTTTATTGCCGTATTACCAGCTAATATTCGGGCGTGCTTTAGCCATCTGAATTATGAAACAGCGTCTTTCGATGGTGCTGGGCCCGCGTATCTGTGGTTTAGAATTCCTTTCCAGCTTCTACTTATTTGCTGGACCTATTATGTAGCAATACGGTAACAGGGAATTAACCATAAAATAGCAAAAAGTTAATAAATCAATGTTAAGTATTATTTAACAGTTTTTTATTTTTGCTAAACAAATGAAAAAAGCGATCAAAATGTTAGTGCTCGATATGGCGGGCACGACCGTCAACGAAAATAATATAGTTTATAAGACACTCCAAACAGCAATTAACATCGTTGGCAACTATCAGCTAAGTCTGGGCGATGTTCTGAAGCACGGCGCTGGAAAAGAGAAATTCCAGGCGATTCGGACGGTGCTCAAAAATTGTTTAGATGTTGATGATGATAAATTAGCTTTACAAATATTTGAAGTCTTTCGGAAAGAACTTAAAGTAGCTTATAAAGAACAAAAAATCTATCCGAATGCACATGCTGAACAACTTTTTGCAGCGCTAAAAGAAAGGGAACTAATCGGTGTACTCAATACCGGATATGATCGGCAGACAGCTGAGTTTCTTATGAAAAAATTGAACTGGAAAGTCGGAAGAGATGTCGACGCTTTGATTACGGCGACAGATGTCACCAAAGGCCGGCCTGAACCTGATATGATTGATCTTGCGCGAACGAAGTTTGGAATTAGTGATGCTGCTCAGGTAATTAAAATCGGCGACTCCATTATTGACATTGAGGAGGGTAGATGTGCTGGCTGTGCCCTAAGCATAGGAATTACCACAGGTGCTCATACTGCTGTTCAGTTGAAACAGGCACATGCGGATTACATCTTGGATGACCTGCTGGAAATTATATCGATTGTCGACCGGTACAACACTGGCATTTTGCAACCTCTCGACATCCATAGCAAAACTTTTGATGGTAAAACCCAAGAAAATTGGATCCACAGCGAGAAGGCATAAGGACAGAAAAATACGGCACCAAATTATAATCAAATCCGATAGTAACAGGGGGATTACAGCGAGATAACAGGGGGTTAACAGGGGTATAACAGGGGTGTATCCCTGTTATACCCCTGTTGGCCGGGTGTAAAAGTAGTTCGATATTGCGTTTAATTTAGAATTTAGTCCGAACTTGGTAATAAGTTGGATTCTACAATTATTGCATCTGTATTCCTTCCATCGCGTTCTGGCTTTTATTTTTCTTGAACATGTTCATGTCCATTTTGCCAAAGCGATAGGATAAGTTAAGCTTTATAAGCTGTGGGTTGGAAAGTCGGTAGTAAGTTTGCGAAAAACCTTCCCCCGAGGATACAATCGTATTGCCGCGCGTTCTAAATATATCGTTGACAGCCAGAGTCACTGAAGCGGCTTGATTCTTTAAGAAACTTTTTTTGATCGCAAAGTCAACTCCGTAAAAAGGTTTGATATATCCTTGCGAAGAACTTTGTGCTTGGTTCATGGGTGGACCGAAGGTCTGATTCTGTGTGACTGGCATGTTTGTTTTGCCCTGATATTCAAAAGCGAGCTGCAGGTTCCAATTTTTTTTGAGGTTAAAGGTGTTGTTTAGCTTTCCGAATACGGTCCACATACCATCAGCGGGAGTGGTGTCGTCAATGTCAATTTTGGAATTGTAAAAGTTTAAGTCAGCAGTCAGATCCCACCATTTTAGCATGTTATTGGTGTAGGTAAATTCCGCACCATAATTTTTGCTGGAGTTTGCATTGATATACGTATTGATAAAGTCCATTTTTCCGGTGATGGGATTGAGCTCCTGTGTTAGATAACGGGTGATGAGGTCGTTGGTATGCTTGTAGTAAAACGAAGTCAGGAAAGTGCCTTTACCCAGCGTGCGGCTATAAGACAATTCGGCGGAAGTAGTGAACTCGGGCACCAGATTGGCATTACCACGGGTAATATTGAGACTGTCTGTATAGTCGATGAAAGGAATAATCTGAAAGAAATTGGGACGGTTGACACGACGGGTTACACTCATCTGAATCTGATCCTTTTCAGAAACCTTCTTGCTCAGAAATAACGATGGAAAAAGACTCAGCGGATAGCGGTTGTGAAACTTCTCATTGGTGTTCAGCAGCTCACCATCGTATGTGGAACTTTCTGCTCGTAGTCCAATCTTATACGATACCCAATCTTTTAAATTTCCACCAAGCGAAGCATAAACTGCATACACGCTGTTTTTGCTGTCGTAATTGGCCGATGCGGCAGTAATGTTCTCGAATTCCTCTTTGCCGACAGCTTTGAGCGAGTTGTCATTGAGATTCTCAATGTCGTTAACCTGTGCACGGATTCCAGCTTCTAGTTTCATTCCGTTAGTAAAAGGTTTGACATAATCCGCCTGCGCGGTCATAAATTTATTGTTGCCTGAACCGGTATTTTTTTGAATCTGCGTTCCTGTACTTTCGTGGCCGCTGTTTAAGTAGTCCGTTGTATAGGTACCATAAGATCTGTTGCTACCTCCAAAGTAATTAAAGTCCACGGTAAGTTCTTCACCCTCCGTTTTGAACTTTTGAATCAGCCCGGCTTGCAAGCCTCTGGGTTTAAAGCTACGTTCAGATTCTGAAATTCGATTACTCAATGAGCGTATATTTTGCGATTCTGTCTCTATGAATGTATTTTCATATGGACGGAATTTACCCTCTACCAGGATACCGGCAAGAGATACTGTGGTCTTGGGGCTAAAATCATAATCCACACCGAGTCTTCCAAAAGTAATGGTCCCTTTTGTCTTGCCTTTAATTTCCTGATCGACAGATGACGTAACATCATTAATGCTGCTTGAGCGATAGCTATCTCCTTCGGTATTGGTGCGCATCCGCATGTTCATCGCTGTAAGGGAGATGTTGAGTTTGTTTTGGCGGGCATTGAGACTTCCCATAAAGTTGGTTCCGCCAAAGCGATCTGCGCCAAGTGTCACCATTCCGTTATACCCCGTCTTTTTATTTTTCTTTAGTATAATGTTCAGGATCCCGGCCATACTGCCCGAAGCATCATATTTTGCCGATGGATTGGTAATGATTTCTATTTTGTCAATAATATCGGCGGGAATCTGGTCGGGTGTGAGCGTGGTGGGTTTCCCGTCGACGAAAATGGTGGGGGCCGCATTTCTGAGTTTAACGTTGCCGTCGATATCTACCTGCACGGATGGCATATTGCGTAGCACATCAATTGCTGTACCACCTGCGGCAACTATATTTTTTTCGACATTATATACCTTTTTATCAATATCCATCTCAAGTAATGCTTTGCGCCTGGTGACGGTCACCTCTTCTAGCTTACGATTGTCGTTTTCTAACACAATGCTTCCAAGATCTTTTTCCGTTATGTTCTTTTCGGTACCAAATTCTACAGGAAGATCTACAGATGTATAACCAACAGAACTGATTTTTAATTTTAATTTATCGTTCACCGTTACATTTGTGAAACTAAATTTTCCATTTTCCGACGAACTTGTACTTTTTATCAATATCTCTCTTTCTTTGCCCGTTGACGGGTCTTGAGTTATTCGTAAAAGATTAATGGAGGCTTGGGCTATAGGTTTTCCAACGCTGTCTGTAACCTGACCCGAAAGTTTCGCATCGGAAACTGAAAATCCCGTAGGTCGCGCCATCGGTGCTGTCTGCGCATAGGAGGATATCGCTGCTGTTGCTATTAAGAATGTTACTATGATTTTTTTCATGTTTTCGTTACTACGGCCATATACAGTATGGCACTTAACCGAAAGCAAATTTGAAAAGGATTTTTAAGCTATGCAATTATCTGTAGACTGAAACATAGAATGTGTAGACGAATGAAATCTGGTGGATCATCGGAGATAAGCAGTACTGTTCTGTAAAAGTTCGTCTATTGCTTTTATGTATTTTTTTCCGAGAGGCAGCACCGTCTCCGGTAAAAAAAGCTTGGAATGTGTACTGCGTTGTATTCTGTCTTTATTGACAATAAAAGAATTATGTACCCGGAGAAAGCTAGTCGCCGGAAGTATTTTTTCCATTCCCCGCAAGTTACTTCGTGTGAGAAGCGGTATGTTGCGATCTACCAGGTGAATTTTAACGTAATCTTTTAGCCCCTCGATATAGCTAATCTCACGGAGCAAAATTTTAGTTTTTTTGTATGCTACATTGACGATGATATGGTCGTTTTCATCGATACGCCTTGGACGCAGCGACAGGATATCTTCTACTTTCTGGATGGCAGTCGCAAGCCGTTCTTTTGAGATCGGCTTAAGGAGATAGTCGACAGCATTTAATTCAAACCCCTCTACGGCATACTGGTGATGAGCTGTAGTGAAGATGACGAGGGGCGGATTTGTAAGCTCGCGAACAAACTGTGTGCCCAGCTGTTCTGGCATCTGTATGTCCAAAAAAATGAGGTCGACGTGATGATCTTTGAGATATGGTAGGATCTCGGCTGCTGAATTGGCTTTATGAAGCACTTCGATTTGCGCAAAAGAAAGGAGATCATCTTCTAAAATGTTGAGCGCAAATGGTTCATCGTCCAGTAGTATGCATTTAATTTTCATCCATTACTAATTTAAGTATTACTTCAAAATAGCCGTCTTCGGTCGTTATAAGTGAGAGGTCGTGCCGGTGTGGATAGAGCAAATGGAGCCGGCGTCTGACATTTGTTAAACCGATCCCTTCGTTGGTACGGGACTCGGTATGCCGCAGTATTTTATTACGTGATTTGAAACTGATCCCGTTCGCTGTTTCAAGGAACTGAAATTGTATCTGTGGGCTGTTTTTGCTGTCTACTCCATATTTGAACGCATTTTCGACAAAGTGTATAAACAAGAGAGGGGGAATCATCCTGTTCTTGACGGCATCATCGATCGTTAACTCTACATTCCCTTCGATCGGAAGCCGCAGCGTTTGAAGAGCGATAAAGTTGCGCATGTGTTCGATTTCTTTAAAAAGTTCAACCTTGGGGCCATCGACTTCATAAAGTATATAACGCAGTATTTCTGATAGTTTGATGATTGTGTTTTCGGAATCCGGCGATTTTTTGCGAATGAGCCAACGGATGTTGTTGAGCGTGTTGAAGAGAAAATGCGGGCTGATCTGAAGTTTTAATATGGTGAGCTCGGCTGTAGTTTTTTCGAGTGCAATTTGCTTGTTCAATTCCTTTTGCCGCGCTTGTTCATCATACAAAAAAATCATGGAAGAGGTAATCATACATAACGAATAAATGATACCCGGACCTATAATAAGCCGTACAAATAGTATATTTTCCCTGACCAGATGGGCGAGTTCACCGTCGGGATTAAAATAAACGATTATGTAATTGAGCCCTACGTAAATAAAAAAACCTATTCCAATGGCGGCGGCAAAGGTTTTGCGGTGCCCGAAAAAAAACTTCGGAGCCACAAAGTAACAGAGCAGATAGAAATTTGTAGCCAAAAATAGGATATTCACGAGATGTGTTGCTGCTGCATAGATTTTGAAATCAGCGATCTTATCCGGCTGATAAAGATAAGTTATAAAGGGAAGCAATAGCAGGATGGTCCATATAACGACGTGTAGATAGAATTTTTTGAAGAACCTACTGATCATACTGCGCTTCTTTAAATTTACTTTCCGTGATTGATTCAATCAAAAATAGAAAAATATTTGTGATCATATCTATTTATAGCGTCTGAAGAATTGATTGTACGTTGAATATCAACTCTTCAAATTAGTTTTGTAATTTGCAAAGGTAAACTGACAGCAGGATAGGCAAGCTGTGTTGTTGCGATACAATGTCAAATAGGCAATGGATTGAAAGGCATGCTTATTTTGAATAGGTGGCATTCATCATCTCTGGTGAGTTTATTTGGATAAAAATAGAAGAATGAGCATGTACTTTTTTAAAGCCAGATTAGATATTATAGGAATCAATCCGTTTGTATCGGTTCCGGATGATATATTGCATGCGCTATTTAACGATGCGGGAAGGAGCAAAGGGAGTATTCCGATAAAAGGGCAAGTGAATGGAAAAGACTATAAGCAGACTTTATTGCGATATCGGGGTGAATGGCGAATGTATATCAATATGGGCATGTTGCCAAGCTCTCCAAAGCGTATAGGTGAAATGCTCGAATTATCTGTCGCATTTGATCCGCAGGACCGAACTTTAGGCCCTCATCCTGCACTTGTGGAGGCTTTGTCAGAAAATGTACAGGCGAAAAATAATTTTGACAATTTATCACCTTCCGTAAGGAAAGAAATCATTCGCTATATAGGGCAATTAAAAACCGAGGAAAGCAGACGGAAAAATATAGAAAAAGCGATTGGATTTCTGTTAGGCAAAAACACTTTTGTTGGGCGCAAAGGACTAAATTAAAATGGCTACTGTAATATAAAATGAAAGATAACAATACGATAGTATGGGGAATCATTGGGTGCGGCGATGTGACTGAGAAAAAAAGTGGCCCGGCGTTTAGTAAGGTAGAGGGTAGCCATTTACTAGCAGTCAAGCGTAGGAATGCTTCGTTGGCTGAGGATTATGCCCGGAGACATCAGATTGCCAACTGGTATGCAAACGTAGACGAGATGCTCGGTAATTCAGCATTGAATGCCATCTATATCGCTACTCCGCCATCGTCACATCTTGATTATGCATTATTGGCATTAAACTTAGGAAAGCATGTATACGTGGAAAAGCCCGTAACCTTAAATGCTCAAGAAGCGGTTTTATTATTGCAGGCTACGAAAAAATCACAAGGTAAGCTGGTTGTGGCTCACTATCGAAGACAACTGCCCATGTTCCTTAAAATAAAAGAATGGCTGGATTCTGGAAAGATCGGAGCTGTGCAGACGGTACAGCTACGACTATGGCAGAGCCGCAACCCCGAATTAGTATCCAAGGAGGCGGACAATTGGCGGACAGACCCCAAAATATCAGGGGGCGGATATTTTTTTGACCTTGCTCCACATCAATTGGACCTGATGCTTTATTTCTTTGGTCCTGCAATTTTCTATGAAGGCTTTAGTCTCATTCACGATGCTCGGAATACCGTTGCTGATTATACATCAGGAACAATATTATTCGGGAACCAAGTGGTCTTTCAGGGCAGTTGGTGGTTCAATGCACCAGCAAATGATCATATGGACAGTTGCGAAATCTTAGGTAATTTGGGGAAAATCAGGTTTTCATTGTTTGGCGATTCCGTTTATGTCAGGTCCAATGGTCAGGAGGAAGAAATTGTATTTGATCATCCGGAGCACATTCAATATCCTATGATTGCCAGTACGGTAGAATTTTTTAGGGGAAACAGGCCGAATCCCGCTTCTATCGAGGAGGCTGTTGAATTAATGAAAATTATGGACTGCTTTTCGAAAATAAGATAGTACGGAAGTAAGATGACGACAGACATAGTCAAGCTGTCCTAAACGCCCACAAGAGCACACACGAGCTTTATAGGCATTTAGGATGGCTTATCAGTGACGGGGCTCCTAGAGCTGCGACAACGCATGGTTAATAAGTGACAATTCGTCTGCTGTGAGGTTTATCTCTATTGATTGTGCATTGGAAATAGCCTGTTCGGCGTTTCTGGCGCCTGCCAATACAGTTGTTATTGCAGGCTGTAAAGTGGTCCATTTTAACACTAACTGCGAAAGAGTTGCACCCTTATCTGCCGCGATTGGACTGATCGTGTCCAAAAACGTTTTTACCTTGGCAAGATCAAACTGTTGGAAGTATGCGTTGCGGTGATCATTTGCTTTTAATTTACCATCTCCAAAATATTTGCCGGTCAATAATCCTCTTTCCATGGGGCTATAAACGATAATCCCTAAATTGTGCTGAAGTGCATAGGGGACAATATCTTTCTCCATATTTCGATTTAGCATGCTGTATGCCAGTTGATTGCTGGCTATGTTTAACGAATGCTGTGCCTCGGCGACCTGCTCTAAGCTATAGTTACTTACTCCAGCTGCACGGATTTTCCCTTGTTGCAAAAGCAATTCTAACGCTTCCATTGTTTCGGAAATAGGCGTAGTAGTATCCGGCCAATGGATTTGTAAAAGGTCAATATAGTCTGTTTGTAATCTTTTCAGACTATTTTCCACTTCTTTCATGATGCTGGCTCTAGACGCATATTTGTAAACTGGAATGGTTTTCCCATCCTTTTCTGCATCGAAGAAAAACTCACCTTTTCCTTCATTAGTTCCATCCCAAACCAGACCAAATTTGGTTAGCAATTGAATCTGTGACCGATCATATCCTTTGATCGCCTGTCCGATCATCTCTTCACTCAGGCCGAAACCGTAAAAAGGGGCAGTATCTAAAGTAGTCACGCCGTGATCGATAGAGACCCTGACTGAGGCGACTGAATCTTTCGCTTCATTGCCGCCCCACATAGTTCCCCCTATTGCAAATGCACCATAGGTTATGGTGGATAATTCTAAGTCGGTGTTTCCTAACTTTCTATATTCCATTTGTTTATTTAAATTGTTGTGTTTCTAAGATTGTTTAGTGCACGGGAAGTCTGCCCCTACATTTCGTCCAAATCCCGGCAGACAAAGTTAAATCGATCTCAATTATAATTAAAATAAGTTAAATTGTATATATGTATAATATTAATTATATATTGAAGGAGGGAAATCCCTCAAATTACCCGATCGGTCGAAGATTGTATTTGTGTATGAGGGGATAAACTATTAAATTTAAAAAGATATAGCGTTACGAGAAGAGGTGACTGATAGATGATTACGTAGCGTATCGACGAGTATGTAGCTATGCAGACAGTAGATCAATTTAAACCCGATGCAATCATTATAGGAACTGGTTTAGCAGGACTGACAGCGGCAATGGAAATAACTAATGCAGGCAAGAAAGTGCTCCTTTTGGATCAGGAGACCGAAAAAAATATTGGTGGCCAGGCGTATTGGTCCTTCGGTGGCCTGTTTTTAATCAATTCGCCTCAGCAGCGCCTAATGGGTATTAAAGACTCTTTTGATCTGGCGCATCAGGACTGGATGAGCACAGCATCGTTTGACCGGTCGGAAGATTATTGGCCGAGGCAGTGGGCTGAAGCTTATTTAAATTTCGCTGCTGCAGAGAAATATGATTACCTGGCTAAGCTCGGGATCAAACTGATGTTTATGGTTGGCTGGGCAGAACGTGGCGATGGAAGCGCGTCTGGCCATGGAAATTCAGTGCCGAGATTTCATGTAAGCTGGGGAACCGGTGTAGGGGTGGTGAAACCCTTCGTTGAAAAAGCCTATCAGGCTGAGCGCAAAGGCCTGCTGCTATTTAAATTCAGGCATCGGGTGACAAACCTGATCAGTCGCAATGGAGCTGTCAAAGGTGTATCTGGAGATATTTTGGCTGATGATGATCAAGAAAGAGGAGTCGCCACAAACAGAAATGTGATCTCATCGTTTTCGTTCTATGCTCCGCATATAGTGATCGCCTCAGGTGGAATTGGCGGAAATCATGAATTAGTAAGAGAAAACTGGCCCGCACGGCTCGGGATAGCGCCTTTGAAGATGATTTCCGGCGTACCCGCTTATGTCGATGGAAAAATGATCGGCGTCGCTGAGAAAATGGGTGCACATATGATTAACAGAGACCGGATGTGGCATTATACTGAAGGTGTGCAGAATTGGAACTCCATTTGGCCTTACCACGGTATACGCATTTTACCCGGCCCGTCTTCCATGTGGTTTGATGCTAAGGGAGACCGCCTCCCTGCTCCTTATCTGCCGGGCTTCGATACTTTGGGGACGCTAAAATACCTGCAGCAAAATGGATCCAGCTATTCCTGGTTTATTCTAACTCAGAACATCCTAAAAAAGGAGTTTGCGTTATCCGGTTCGGAACAAAATCCCGATATTACCAATAAGGACTATTGGCTCTTTCTACAACGTCTGTTTGGCAGGAAAGCTACTGGCCCTGTGGAGACTTTTAAAGAAAAAGGGGAGGATTTTGTTGTGGCCGATAGCCTAGAGGCTTTAGTAAAACAGATGAACCAGCTTACTGGTGATGGAATGCTGGATTATGAGCATATAAAATCCCAGATTGTGGCCCGGGACCGTGAATTGGATAATCCATTCTCCAAAGATTTTCAGGTTAATTATATTCGAAGTACACGGAAATATCTAGGAGATAGGTTGGCACGGGTTGCACAGCCTCATAAAATACTAGACCCAAGAAATGGACCGCTGATTGCTGTACGACTGCATATTTTAACACGGAAAACCTTGGGCGGGCTTAAAACAGATCTCGATAGCCGCGTATTGACGGCGCAGGATGAGGTCATTGAAGGCTTGTATGCAGTTGGTGAAGTTGCAGGTTTTGGCGGTGGTGGAATGCATGGATATCGTGCACTGGAAGGGACATTTCTCGGGGGCTGTATATTTTCCGGAATGAAAGCCGGCAGATATATTGGCGATCATTAAAACAACCTGCATATTCGCTATGGAGACTGCGGATTGGCAAAATACAAGGCGAATCTGTTTGGTATCCTCCGGTCGATGATGTATAACATATAAATAATTTAATCAGCATAAACCAAATAAAACAATGAAAAGAAAAGATTTTATTCGAAGTGCCGGAATGTTGACTGCTTCAGTTCTTTTGTCTCCTGTTAACGGCATGGGATTACAGACCACAAACATTCGTGTGGGGCTGATTGGCGTCAATGGAATGGGCTGGGCCAATCTCAACGCCATCTTAAAGGTGCCGGGAGTGCAGTGTACTGCACTCTGTGATGTAGACGAAAATGTACTCAATAACAGGGTCGCTGAATTAAAAAAGCAAAATATTACCGTTAAAGCGTACATTGATTACAAAGAACTGTTACGGGCGTCCGATGTTGATGTCGTGATTATAGCGACTCCCGATCATTGGCATTGCTTGCAGATGGTCGACGCGGTAGCAGCTGGTAAAGATGTGTATGTGGAGAAGCCTATTGGAAATTCCATCCGCGAATGTGACATCATGGTGGCTGCAGCAAACAAATATAAGCGCGTCGTTCAGGTGGGGCAGTGGCAACGTAGCCAGCAGCATTTTAGAGATGCGATGGCCTTTGTACACAGTGGAAAATTAGGCAAGATTCGTCTGGTCAAAGCTTGGGCTTATCAAGGTTGGATGAAAAGCATTCCTGTGCAAGCGGATGCATCGGTACCAGCGGGTGTGCATTATGATAAATGGTTGGGCCCAGCACCAAAAAGACCTTTCAATCCAAATCGGTTTCATTTTAATTTTAGGTGGTATTGGGACTATGCCGGCGGCCTGATGACTGATTGGGGCGTCCATATGCTGGATTATGCTCTGATCGGTATGAAAGTATCGGATCCTATCTCCGTTATGGCTGCGGGGGGTAAGTTTGCCTATCCCGATGATGCTGCCGAAACCCCCGATAGCTTAACGACGGTGTATGAGTTTGATGGTTTTAATGTTCAGTGGGAACAAGCCACTGGAATAGATCTTGGCCCATACCAGAAAACACATGGCGTTGCATTTATTGGAAACAATGGCACTTTGGTTGTAAACCGAGAAGGTTGGGAGGTTATCCCAGAAAAAGGGAGAATGGATGCCGTTTCTTTCCAGGCTTCAATAGATAATGGATTAGAAAAACATATGGTCAACTTCGTAGAGGCTGTTCGGCAGAAATCCAGTGCGGGCTTACATGCGCCAATAGAAGCGGGCGCACATATAGCTGTATTTTCCCAAATGGGAAATATTGCCTACCGAAGCAAGAAAAAATTGTTCTGGGATAAAACTAACCGCAGATTCAATGATAGAGATGCCGACAGCTTTTTAACTAAGGCATATCAAAATGGATATCGTCTACCTACCATATGATGCAGTTTTTGTAGAAAAACATAAGTCTATGAGAGAGGTGCCGGATATGTTAGTAGCAGCTAAGCTGCTACTAACATATCCGGCTCGGTATTCTTTATAGGTGTGGGCTGCCGGTAGCGGCAGAAGGTTAAATCATCCAGTGGATCATTGCAAAATGAACTGGATTCGCTCAATACGATCTTTGTTGTCCAGAAAGCTGGTATAGGGGATCAGTGATTCGATTTCATCTTTGTCCATAGTTTCCAAATCATCAAATAAAGCTTCCGCAAAGTCATTACAAAAAGATGTACCAAAACTGTAATATTGTATCCTTGTCAAATCCTCGTAATTGATCTCCGTTGCGTTGAGATTGAATACTTCTTCTGGAATTTCATAATCGCCATCCGCAGCGTAACCTAAGTACTTGAACATCCGTTCTTTCCATACACGAAAGAGGATTTGATGTGAAACATGTTTGCCAAAATAGTCAAATATCTGCGTTAATAACGATGCCGCAAATTCCTTCTCAAAAACCCCTGTGATACTTTTTTCCAGCAATTCGGCATAAGCGATGAAAATACTACTGTTAAAGTGGTAACCGAAATAGGAGGTTAGCATTTGGGGAATTTGATCTTTAGGTTGGCTCCTTAATAGTTGTCTTGCAGTTAGCGAGGTTAGGTTGTGCTTGTGTTGATGTCCATGGTTATCAGGAATAAGGACAGTCTGTTCTTTTTCAAGAAGGGAGATAACAAATCTCCAGTCTTCGGGCTTATGGAGGATCCTGCAGTTCTGAGCCAGGTAACCGCCTCTTCTGGGATCAGGCTTTCTTTCGCCTATGATGGCTTCCCCCGGTTGAATGATATGTTCTGGAGGTTCTTTAAACCTTCGTATATGCACAAAGAGTTCCTCTCCGGAAGGTAGCGCTAGGGTACCAAACCCCTTGTTGTTGTCGAACCATTTGACAGCGCCGATAAACATGGCTGATGTTGAGTTTTGTTTCAATAGTGTAAAGATAGGGAATTAATCGGTTTTATTAAACACTGGTAGAGAATTATTTATGAGGAGGAGAAGAAAAGAGTTTCCTCCGGCATGAAATACAACGGTAATAGGATATACATCGCGGTGAATAACGATCTAAATGTACTGGCGATTGAGCCGGAAAAAAAGTAGCATCGAGCTAGTAGTATGGGTAAAGGTCAGCTATAACTGTGATTTACCACGGAGGCAATAACTTGTTTTGTTGCTAGATTTGTGTCTATACTATCAAAACAGTATTTTTATGGTTTATATTGCTGGTTAATAAATGGGATCGCACATTATGCTGAATATGGAGGAGCTAAAGATTATTCTGGTAGAGGATGAACAGGACGTCGCTGATTTGATTATGCAGGGATTGGGCGAAGAGGGCTATAAAGTGATTCACTTAGAGCGCTCTGAAGGACTTGAGCAGCTTTTGGCGAAACAGGATGTAGCGCTTGTTCTTTTGGATATCCTTCTGCCGGGTACTAACGGTCTGGACATTTGCAAGCAGATCAGACAATGGGGATATACAGATTTACCTGTCATGATGCTTACCGCCCTCGGCACACCTGAAAATGTGGTCTTAGGTCTTGATAACGGGGCCGATGACTACCTTTCCAAACCTTTTAAACTCATTGAACTCAAAGCGCGTATACGTTCATTGATCCGCCGCCAGCAATCAATTGTACAAGCTTCACAGCGAGAACCGCAATTTTCAAAGGATATCTATCGCTATGGTTTTCTGACTATTGATGATTATAAAAAGGTGGCGTACTGCGAGGGAGAGGAGTTGAACCTAACGAGTACAGAGTATCGACTGCTCCTGCTTTTCATTCAGAACCCGAAAAAGGTGTTTGAAAGAAGTGAGCTACTGGACAAGATATGGGGAATTAATTTTGATATTGGCTCAAACGTAGTTGATGTGTATGTTAATTATCTGCGAAAAAAAATAGAGCGAGTGACAAGCAAAAAAGCCATACATACGGTTATCGGGATGGGATATGTGTTGAAAATTGAGGACTGAAAAGAGTTAAAATGCATAATTACAACAGAAAACTTATCTATCTGATTTCGATTCTGGTCGTGTATGTCAGCTGCTTTGTAGGGTTTATCTTCTATTCGATAACAAATTTTGCTTTTACGGATTTTTATAAGCGTCTTGACCTACGAAGGAATATTGCTGCCGAAAAGTTTCTCAATAGCCGTACAGCATCGCAAACGGATCAATGGAGCTTGGATTTTATCGAAAACTTAAATAACCAGCATGAATTTCTGGTTGAATTTGACGATCATGGAAATATCCTGAGGAGTCAGGGGTTCAATGCAGAACTATGGGATAAAATTAATAAAGCGGGGACATCAAATTTTAAAGCAGGCAAACAGTTTTATTCGACAAAGTACTTTTCTAAAGACAACAAAAACTATATTGTAGGAGCTTCGGCAGAAAACTATTTCTATACGCACCATCTGGTGTACCTGCGTAATTTGCTTATTATCAGTTTGGTACTTGGTATACTTTTTATATTGGTTGTTTCAGTATTTATGAAGCGGTCCTTCTTAAAGCCTATACTCACCATGATGAAAGAAGTGCAGCAGATCGGTTCGGAGAATCTGTACAAACGTTTGGATGAAGAAAAATATAAAGGGGAACTTCAGGATCTGGCCCTGACATTCAATAGTATGCTGACACGCTTGGAGACGTCATTCGAAACCCAGAAAAACTTTATCAGTAATGCTTCACATGAACTGAATACTCCCTTGACATCTATTATTGGACAAGCGGATCTGGCACTTTCCAAAGAAAGGACAAAGGAAGAATACCAGCGGACCTTGTATAAGATTATCGAATCAGCGGAACATCTGGAGAAAAAAACTAAAGCACTGTTATTACTTGCCCGTACAGGATTTGTTAATAACGCCACGGCTTTTAAGCCTGTACGGATTGATCAGATCGTAATGGATGCTGAGCTGACGGTAAAAGCCATTAACGATAAATTCAGGATTGTGACAGATTTTAGTCTGCTTCCCGATGATAGTATGCGTTTGAAAGTGAACGGTAATGCGGTCTTACTCCAATTAGCCTTATCCAACATTATAAGTAATGCCTGCAAATATTCGTCTGACCGCACTGCTTATATCGCTTTGGGCGCTTTGGATAATAGCGTCTTTATTCTGATCAAGGACAAAGGAATCGGAATTCCTTCTGCGGAATTAGAGCATATCTATGACCCATACTTTAGAGCATCTAATACCAGTGGAATCGATGGTTATGGTATTGGACTCCCCTTGGCCCGGAATATTATTAAGCTCCACGGGGGCACACTGAAAGTTAATTCTACAGTGGGAGAAGGTACGGTAGTGGAAATAGAACTGCCAACTTATCTCCGATTTTAACGCCATTTTAATCTTTTATTGCTTTTTTAATCTCCATTTAATAAGTATCCTAGAATTCTAATCAAAAGCTAATTTTAGATTCATTCCGTTGCCATGCGGGTCCCTTAACTTTGTTCAAAAAGTAATTGGATATGGCAAAAGCAACAAGAGTCTTGATTCCCAGTGATTTTACGATTGATTCACTTTTTTTTGTGATTGAGAGCATTGAGCAGTCAAAAGCTGAGCAGCTTGATGTGATCTTAGTCTATGGCAACAGAAGCAGTACTTCCATTAGTGAATTATTAGGTATCACGTTGGAGGATCAGCTCCATGATCTACAGTCCGAAGATTTTTTAAAAGCCTGTCAGATGATCTGTCACCGGTATGAAAGCCGCAAGCTCACTATCTATGCGGATATTCTGGGGGCAGACAATCCCAATTACTTACAACATTATCTGAAAGGTGCCCGGATCGATGAAGTCAAAATTCCTGCGGATTATCAATTTGAAAAAAGAACGAGACATTTTTTTGATGTTGCACAGGCATTGTTGCACTTAAAAAGCAGAGCAAAGCATATTCCAATCGTTGAAAGAGCGGGCATCAGTAAAACGGGAAGCAATGTTTTAGCAGATTTATTTTTTAACAAGAAGTGGTATGTTAACTATTAAAAGAAGAATACTGGCGAGATTTAATTTTGTACTGTTAACGTTTTTGCTCTTGGGAGCAACGTCTATGGTCATGTTTTACGAAAATCCTGAACGCCTTTTAGAAGGTGAATGGGAAGAACAGGGATGGTACTTCGAGAAGGTCGAAAAGTCACCACTATTTCAAAAACAGGCGGTTATCCATGAGCGTATCAAAGATGCTGCAATCGCACATTTGCCACCATTGAAGGACGGCTTGTGGCATTTTGAAAGAATGGGCGAGAAAAATTTTATTGCGTATCACGAAGATAAGCAGTATAACTGGTTTCTAAAAGGGCGGGGCCATATTCTTGAACTTCGGAAAAACAACCAATTGGTGGAAAGCTTTGTCATCCAAAAACTTGATAAAGATCAACTGGTCCTACATCTGAATCTGGACATACAGACCAAAGGAATAGCACGGATCGTATTGAAGAAAGGAGGAAAGGAAAATTATGCTAAGAAAATATAGTAACCACAGAACGATTCAAGATAATATTAAGTTAGGTGCATTGACGGCATTTTCGGCCGGAATGGTCAACGTAGCTTCTGTCATTGTATTTTTTTCGTTTACTTCCAACGTAACAGGATATTATGCTGTTTTCGCGCAGGAAATGGCCAAGGGAAACTGGTATCAGGGAGCAGTAGTCTTGTTTTGGATTCTGCTATTTTTGATCGGAAGCATGCTTTCTAATTTGATTATCATCCATGGCAAGGGAAAGTTTTCTTCCTACTTGACCCATTCAATTCCCTTAATACTGGAAATCTTGAGTATATTATTTGTAGGAATATACCTTGATTTTTTTTACGAAGATTCCTTAAAAGAAACGGAGATTCTGGTAGGCTCCTTATTATTTGCTATGGGCTTGCAAAACGGACTAACCGCCAGTATATCCAATTCAGTCGTCAAGACAACACATCTCACAGGGCTAACTACCGATTTGGCTGTATTGATCTCCATGTTCACCAAAGAATCAAATCGAAGCAACAAGGCTCTGGTGGATAAATTCCACTTATTGCTCAGCATCGTAAGCGCATATCTGCTGGGCGGTCTGATAAGCGGTATTTCGTTTGCCTATCTGTCCAATAAGACATTTTATGTGGTGTGTGTCGTGCTTTTGATCATCGGTCTATACGATTATTATAAACTGTATTCGCTAAAAAAACAGTTCGTCAGACGCCATGAGCGTTTGCTTGCCACTTCATATAAATAAACCATTGTGGGACGAACTGTTCAATAAAGATGGGCCTTTCAATCCGAAAAGCGGAGCCGGGCTTTATCTTTCGGAGAGCTTTTTATGTTATATCGTCAAAATTATAAGGAAAATCTTCATTCATAGTTTGTCTATAAGTGAGACAAAACTCCCTGAATTTGATTTGTGCCTGACTCTTTTGATTAGCATTGATAAGTGCTTTAATTTCAGTAAATAAAGCTTGTTCGTTTAAGGGGTCCAATAAAAATATCGTGTGTGCAATAGCCACGCTTCTTTTGTACTGGTGTTCGGCGGCAGTCTGTTGCAGCTCCGCTAATAAAATCGGTAATAAGTGCTGTTCCATTGCCGATTTTAGCATGTCGAATATGGGGTGATCCAGTCCCTGTAAGAACTTGCCCCGCTGTATAATCTGTATTAATTCGTTTGCATAGGTGCGGGTGAAGTCGGATGTTAGTCGAATGCAGTCCAAATAATCGCAATAGAATGGATCTGTATGCTCTATCCTGAACTTTCCCTGCTTGTACAGTAGTTCGATTCCCTCAAATTCTCCCAGGGCCTTCCTTAAATGATTTATTGTTACACCCCTTGAATTTTTTACTTTGTCCTCTGATTTATCAGGCCACATGTTTTGGCTAAAGGCCCGGGAGCTTATACCAGAAGGCTGTGATAGTATCAGGCAAAACGCCTGCTTTAGTTTTGTACTGAACAAATGAGAGACGTCTCTATTATTACGGTCAATAGCGCGGAATTCGCCAAATAGAAAGATTGCGTTTGCTAATTTGGGTTCATGGTCTATAGTCCCCACAAAAGAGTCTATAGGATGTGTTGAAGGGATCATGGCTGCGCGCTGAAATTCTTCTGTTGAATCCACGATTAACGCCCGCTTCCGTTTTCGTAGAAAGTACATTGCAACACCAAAAGCACCACACAATATTAGAATGGCCAAAAGCGTGTTTAGACTTCGCGTTTTCGCAGGAAAACTGTTTAATTCGCTTAAACTTATGGCAGGCATATTGAGCGAATATACCTTTAAGGTAGATTGTATATCGTCTTTTGACTCTTGTACCAATACTAAAAGCCTTCCCAGCTGCTGGTCATAATAAAGCTGCGCATGCGTACTTATTTTATCCGAGTAAATTGGAATCGAATCGCCTAGAACGTCAAAACGGCCATCTTTCATGTCAAAACAGTATAGTTGAATATTTGATTTGGTCAGATATTCCGGATAACATAATGCAAAGAAATGGTTGCTGTCCGGAAATACCAGGCCGCGTGCTGGCACAATGTGCTTGTCGTTCCACGGGAGATCCCATTTTTTTATGATTTTCTTGTTGTCTAGATCGATTTGGTAGAAATCATAGAGGTATTTTCGACCGACTATATGTTCACCCGATTCGTTTCCCATACCACCGAAAATATAAGCTGTCCGCTTATTTGAAGTTTGTCCAGCAGACAAGAAGTACCGCGGTAGAATTTTATCTCCCGACCAGTCATTGATAGTCTCCCATCTGCCCGAACCTAAATCGTATCGGTAGAACTGGTTACTGTAGGTCATATTGCCGTAGCCACCAAAGATATAGAACAGTTTGTTCTCTATGTCGTAAAATGTACCATGATGATTCAGCTCTGTTTTCAATAAATCATAGCTTTCTACCTTCCACTCAAAATGCGTTAAGTCCAAACTGGCTACGGTAGGCCCCTGATAACGTGCTGGATAAAAAAGTTCGTAGACATATAATTTATTCGTCGATGGATCTATAAAATGGTTTGCCAATACCAGCTTTACGGGACAAGGGTTGCCAAATGCAATTTTTCTCCTTTCGTTAGTTCTGACATTATAGATTTCAATAGAATCCTGATTGAAATAATAAATCTCTTTGGTACGTTGGTTATAGCTGGATCCGGCCTGAGAGAGCGATTTGCTGATAAATAGATTTTTCCATTTATACGAATCCACAATCAGCCAAGTTGGATTGACAACATACCCATAATTAGAACCATCCGCTGTATGGACAATATTGCCTTTGTTTTCCTTCAATGGAAATAGGTACGTATTACTTGAGGTGCCAATCGAAACATTCTTGATGGACATCTTAGGTACGTCGATCAGATAGTCGCTCTTCCCGAATATAACATGTGGACGGTAACTTTTCGGCAGACTGACCTTAGGAGACTGAAAAGTCTGGTTCTGAATTTTTAATTTGAATACTTGCTGCTGCAGATCAAATGTCAGTTGAATAGTAATCCATTCTTCACGAAACAAGAGCTGCTGATCGATTTTAGCAGTGATTAAACTGCTCTTACCTTCTTCATTCAGTCGAAAAATGCAATTTCCGGCTTCTTCGTCGTAGAACAAATTATAGATTGTATGACTGTCAGTATTCTTAACCCTGAAGATATTGCCTAAGGAATTGGAACCATAAATCGATAATTGAAACGAGAGTGTAAATTGTTGTTCGAAAGAGACGTCCTTTTTATCAAACATGTCATAGGAAGTACGCTTGTCTATCGGTTCATGGCCTCCCGTAAATTTAAGTCCCTGTGATAAGGAGCATATCGGGATGAAAAGCAAAACAACAAAATATAGTACACAGCAACGCATAACACAATGAAAAACTTATATCAATAATCGCTGACAAAGAAAATATGCCACAATGTAATCCTTGTCGATCAAGTCAAGTAACGGTTAGTATAATCCCTTATCAATCTTTCCAGGATTTAAAAGTATGCAAAAAAATGCGGTACGTAAAATAAAAGCTATGTTACAATTTTTGAATGTTGACGTCCCAACAGTTCTGTTTCAGTTTGTCCGACTTACGGGTTATCGTTTTATTTCTGTCTTTTAACCCTGTTTTAACCCTAAAATTAATCAGAAGATGCTACCTTGCGAAGGAATAGAGAGGCTCTTTGTTCTCCCTCTTCGACTAATTATAAATCGAAATCTTAAAATGAAAGTGTTTAAAAAGCTACAATTTTCGCTTGTTGCTTCCTTATCAATGATATTGGTGCAGCATAGTCATGCAGCGCCAGTCTGTCCTTTTCCACTTGTCAATACGAATACGGCACATCCGCTGGCGCAAGATCAGAACCTGATGCGTGCCATGGAGCTGGTGAATCGATCAGTAGATGTCTATTTTACGGCAGACGGGCACTTTATGCATCGTTTTTATAATCCCGATACAAAGATGCGCACGGAGGAAAAAGCAAGTGTCTGGATGTATTCTGCCTCGATTGAAGCTGTAAATGCAATCCTCCGTGCTCTTCAATTACAAAAAGATCAGGGAAACGAGGTGCTATTCGACCAATATTATGATCAGTATGTCCAATTATTAGATAAACTACATGATCATGCAGCTTATTATTTAGGCACGTTCCGTCTAATTTCGTTCACACAGACACGAGATTGGACAGTATACGCGGTAGACCGCGCTGCACAAAAAGGAGCTGCAAATGTAACTGGAGTGTTAAACGTTTATGACGATCAGATGTGGCTCATCCGCGAGCTGATTGAAGCGTATCACTTGACAGGAAAAGAGGCGTATCTCAACGAAGCGGAATACCTTACTGCATATGTACTGGATGGTTGGGATTGTACACTAAATGATCAAGGTGCGGAAAATGGAGGCATTCCTTGGGGCCCCGGGTATGTGACCAAGCATGCCTGCAGCAATGGCCCAATGATTAGTCCACTGGTATGGCTGCACGAGATCTATAAAAACAAAACAGACCTTGTCGAGCACAATTACATTGATGCGCATGATAGAAAGACACGCCATTCTAAAATGGTACCGAAAAGCTCTTTTTATTTGGATTTTGCTAAAAGGATTTATGCGTGGCAAAAAGAACATTTACTAAACGAAAATGGCGTGTACGACGATATGATGGGAGATTGCTATCCGGACTGTACAATTGCCTATGAAGTGGTCAACGGAAAGAAATATCGTAAAAATACGCAGCTGCGTAGAGCGGTCGGTACAGCATTCTCCTATAACAGCGGAACAATGATATCAGGAGCTGCGGATCTGTATCGTGCGACCAAATCCGAGGTTTACCTTGAAGACGGCAAAAGACTGGCTAATGCGAGTTTCCAGTACTTTGCTAAGCTGGGAAGCCAAATTCCGGGTCATTATACCTATGCGTCAGACGGATTTAACAATTGGTTTAACGTGGTGTTGCTGAAGGGATTTTTCCAGATCTATCCGTTGTATGGGCAAACCGGGAAGTTTATGGATTCTTTCCAGCAAAATCTGGACTACGGTTATCGCCATTTCTTACGTTCTGGATTTTTACCAGCTGATTTGCTTGGAGGCTGGTATGCGGATCAAAACAAGAATAATATCGAGGGCATGTTTATGTTCGCTTATGCGACACAGTATGCGCTATTGTCGCAATATCATACGGTAAATAGAAAATAACTCAAACAATTATAAATATGAAAAAGGATATAGGGAAAACAAGGCGGCGGCTTGGCTCCTTGCTGATGCTTGTGGCACTAGGTATGCCGTCTGTCGGATGGGCCCAACAGAAAAACATAAGCGGTAAAGTTCTCGACAGCAATAATAAACCGATCGCTGGTGTAACTGTTTCAGTCCAGAATGCTGGTACCCGTATTGAGACCACGACAGATGCGGATGGCAATTACCATATTGTGGTCCCGGAGGGTAAAACGATTCTATTTAAATCGATTGGCTTTAACGCAAAAGAAGAGCTTACGGCGGGCAAGACCACAATAAATGTGGTGTTACAAAGCGACGATACACAGTTAGAAACAGTTGTCGTTGTCGGTTACGGAACGCAGAGAAAGCAATCGTTGACCGGAGCAGTCGCATCGGTAAAGGGAACGGAAATGCGGCAGACAAAAAACGAGAATCCCCAGAATATGCTGGCCGGACGGGTGGCGGGAGTTCGCGTGTGGCAAAAAAGTGCAGAACCAGGTGCGTATAGTGCCAATTTCGACGTACGTGGATTAGGTGCACCTTTAGTAGTGATTGACGGGGTGCCACGTACTGCAGAGGATTTTCAGCGACTTAACCCTGCTGATATTGAGGGTGTTTCGGTGCTTAAAGATGCATCGGCAGCGATTTATGGTGTCCGGTCTGCGAATGGTGTCGTTTTGGTAACGACAAAGAAGGGGAAAGAGGGGCGGACCAGCATTAGCTATAATGGGTCCTATACTTTTCAAAAGCCGTCCGGTATGCCGGTATTGGCGGATGCGATAAGCGCAATGACGATTTACAATGAAAGATCAATGAACAATATCAATGGTGGTAGCCTGATCTATACCGAAAAAGATTTTGAAGATTTCCGAAACGGTACACGGCGCTCTTCGGATTGGACTTCGTTGTTATTTTCCAAATACTCGCCCCAGACACAACATGACATTAGCATTTCTGGCGGAAGTAATAAAATTCAATATTATATCGGTGGTGGCTATTCTTACCAGCAGGGCTTTTTTAAATCGGGCGACCTGAACTATAATAAATACAACTTACGCTCGAATATTAATGCTGAATTGGCTAAAGGACTAAAATTAGAATTGAATCTCAGCGGTATGGCCGATCAGCAAAACAACCCATATACAAGTTCAGTGGATATCATACGCAATTATTGGAAGCAGGGAATGTTGTTTCCCGCGTATGCAGATCCGGAAAATACCTTGCTGAATTACGAAGGCCTCGATCTGGAACAAAATACACTTGCAATGTTCGATTCGGATATCTCGGGCTACCGGAAGTTTAAAAAGAAAACGTTGCAATCATCTGCTGCCCTGAATTATGACTTGAGCAACATATCGCCGGCTCTCGGGGGATTTTCTGCTAAGGCATTGATCAGTTATGATTATCGTACAGATAATAATGCGATGTTTAGGAAAGAATATTATCAGTACGCCTTTAACAAGAATACGGGCGGCTACGATCGTAAACTGTATAACCTAAGCAGTCCCAATCAGATGAAACGGGAGTTTTTCGATAAGCAGCAGATATTGGGGCAATTTATCTTAAACTATGACCGTACTTTCTCGGGGCAGCATAAGGTGTCGGGAGTCATTGGCTGGGAGACACAGAAGAATGACGGAGACAATTTCTATGGTTTAAAAAATCTCGCATTCGCCACCGACCTACTATCTGCAGGTGTAGAAAATGGACAGATGACCTCCATGTACAATGGAGTAACAGATTATTATGACGAGGCTAAATCTGCTTTGTTCGGAAGGGCAAATTATGATTTTGGTGGTCGTTACATAGCGGAATTTCAATTTCGGTATGACGGATCATCACGTTTTGCAAAAGGTCATCAATGGGGGTTCTTCCCATCGGCCTCAGTAGGTTGGCGGTTGTCCGAAGAACCGTTTTTCAAGTCCATTGAAGAGCTTTCTTTTGTCAATCAGCTAAAGTTCAGAGCAAGTTATGGTGTCCTCGGAGACGATCAGTTCCCTGATTGGGATTTTGGCTGGTTGCCTGGATACGTCTACCCAGCAACCGGCGACAATGCCGAGAACGGGTATAACAATCATTATGCACCGGGCTATATCTTTGGCGGAAAGTATATTACAGGCGTCAGCCGTAAACCCATTGCGAATACGGCTATCACATGGTATAAAGCAAAAACCTTTAATGTGGGAATGGATTTTGAAGGATGGAATGGCCTCTTTGGGTTTACCTTAGATTATTTTGAACGAACCCGGTCGGGCTTATTTCAACGGCGGACAAGCGAGCTGCCTACTGTGATCGGGGCAACCGCTCCTCTGGAAAATGCGAATAGCGACCGGCATATGGGTTTGGAACTGGAACTGAAACACCGCAATCGGATCAATGATTTCGCTTATAATATTCGTGCGATTGCTACAGTAACTAGAAATAAGTACCTGACAGCCGTACAGAATGGACCCTATAAAAACTCCTACGATCGCTGGCGTAATGACAATTTTAACAATAGATATCAAGGCATACAGTTTGGTTATGAATCTGCTGGAAGATTCGAAAGTTGGGAAGATATCTGGACTTATCCGATTTACAAAGAACGTGATGTTTTACCTGGAGATTACAAATATTTGGACTGGAATGGTGATGGAGAGATCAATGGACAGGATGAACATCCTTTCGCTTTTGATCAGACGCCTTGGCTCAACTATAGCATGAACATCGAGACTTCCTATAAGAATTTTGATATGAGTTTACTATTCCAAGGCTCCGCCCTTGGCTCTATGGAATACAAAGAACCGCTATATGCTATTTGGGGGTCAAACGGTGGAGGTACATTAGAGCAATATCTGGATCGCTGGCATCCTGTTGATCCTACTGCAGACCCTTATGATCCCGCAACGGAATGGGTGGAGGGGTATTATGCTTTTACAGGTCGGTATCCTAAATCAAACTCCGAGTTCAATCGCGTCAGTACAGCGTATTTACGGTTGAAGAGCGCCGAATTGGGATATACGTTTTCTAATCTAAGTGCCTCGTCTACTATGCGTTTACGCGTATACGCTAATGCATACAATTTATTCACGATAACAGGAGTGCGTTTTGTGGATCCGGAACATCCCGATGACGACTTAGGCCGTATGTATCCCTTGAATAAGACCTACTCACTTGGCGTATCGCTTACTTTTTAGGTGCAACAGGCAACACTGAAAAAAATTTTACGAGCATGAATCTGATGAACAGGGTGGATACGGATCGTTAGCGATTTCATGTCACAGCAGGTTCTCATCAGTCTAAAAAAATAACTAGATGAAAAAGATACTTATCATATTAGCATTAATGAGTGCAGCCGGCCTTACCGGATGTGCTGATCTGGATATTACACCAAAAAATGTGGTTACAGATCCAGATCTGTTTAATACAACCGATGGTATGGACATATATATGGCCCGAATGTACAGCTTAATGCCTTTTGAGGATTTCAAATATATGGCCCAATGGGGGATCGAATTTAATGGTTGGCTAGGTGCCTTGGGTATTGAAGGAACAGGAGAGGCGGTGACCCGTGATGGTATCAGCACCTCTTTTACAGGTGAACGGACAGCCTATTGGGGACGAGCATTTGAATTGCTCCGGGAGGCGAATTACCTAATCGAAAACATCCCCAACTATAAGGACAAGTTTTCTGAAGAACTGTACAACCACTATTTAGGCGAGGGATACTATGTTCGTGCTACCGTGTTTTATGCGATGGCGAGACGGTTTGGTGGTATACCGCTGGTCACTAAGGTTTTACAGTATCCAAATGCCGCGGACAATCTGGAGGTACCGCGTGCTTCGGAGGAAGAGACTTGGGATCAGATAGGGAAAGATTACGACGAGGCTATTAAGTTAATGATGCCCAAAAGCCCCAAAATGGGATATTCCAATAAATTCGTAGCGTTATCTTTCAAGTCCGAAGCCATGCTTTATGCGGGAAGTGTAGCCAAATACAATGAAACTGTCTCCGGCCGTTTGACTGGCCTTGGACGAAAGACTGGGGTGCGGGTTATCGGCTTTGATGCAAGTACTGCAAAAGCGGCTGCCCAAAGATATTTTTCAGAGGCTTATACGGCTGCCAGGCGGGTTATGACGGAGGGTAGTTACTCCTTATATAAAAAGAAATGGGTAGCGAACGATAGGGAAGCCCAGTACCAAAATATGGTGGAAATGTTCAGCGACTTGAGCAGTCCTGAAAACATCTACATGAAAGAATATGTATATCCGACGCTAACACATAGTTTTGACGCATTCAGTTCGCCTTTCACATTTAGATCTCCACTTTCAGCGGGCACATGTCCTACTCTTGATTTTGTAGAGCTTTTTGATGGATTTGACAAGTATGCTGATGGAACAGTGAAAGTAACGACCGGGCAGAGCAATAGTGAGGGAGAATACATCCTCTATGACAAACCCATGGATTTCTTTAAAAATGCAGAGCCTCGGCTACGGGCTTATGTGATCTTTCCTGATGACATCTTTAAAGAGCGCAGGATGGATATACGAGCGGGTGTTTATACTGGTGCAGCTCCCGTTAAACCATTTTTTACAGACTATTCCTACGCCACAGCGGACACGCGGTATCAGCAATTGAATCTCTACTCGGGTTCACCTAAGACGTTGTATTTAAGTCCTAGAGACGGAAGCGGTCAGCAAAAAGTGGATTACAACGGACAACAAATGAATGCTGCTGGAAACGAAGGACCGTTTTTTGATAATGGCGAGGCGACTTTGACAGGTTTCTATGTTCGTAAATGGCTCAATACCAATCCTGCAAAAGAAGTGGGAGAGGGGAAGTCAGACCAACCTTTTATATTGATGCGTTATGCGGAGATATTGCTAAATGCTGCGGAAGCGGCGGTAGAACTGAAAATGCTAGGGGTTAGTCCCGCGGATGGCAGCGATTTGTTGCAGACCGCTACCGATGCTATCAATGAAATCCGTTCGCGTGCGGGGGCCGAGCTACTTACCGGGATAATTTCGGGCGATAACACAGGGCGAGATATTGTTAGGAAAGAACGTCGCAAGGAGCTTGCATTTGAGCACAAATCCAAATGGGACTTGAGACGTTGGCGGGTATTGCATTTCGAAGGACGAGATGGATTCTGGGGCAAACAAAAGGATAAAAACCTGTATAGTAATACTGAAAATTTCAGATTCAGAGGACTTTATCCTTTCTTCTCTACCGCGACAGGAAAATATTTTTTTGATGCACGTTTCCAATGGGTAAGTACAAAGACATTTCGCTATACGCCTGTTGATTATTATTTTGAAATACCTGGCGGAGAAGTAGCGAAAAGTGCGGTTATTGATCAACAGCCTAACCGCTAGACAGCAATAACCACAAAATGTGGAGCATCGCAATATATGCAGCTCCTTATGAATGGATAAAGTGTGAACCTTTTAAGTATACAACTAATGAAAAAATATATTTTAGGCACGTTGGGCATAATAGGTATGTTAAGTTCGTGCAGTCTTTTTGAGGCGGATAATTATGAAGCTCCCTCCGTGACGTTAAAAGGAACGGTAGTGGATGCACAGACTGGCCAGCCCGTGTTGACAGACCAGGGAAGTGAAGGGATCAGGGTTCGTCTGACTGAACTGAGCTGGGGAAATAATGTCGAACACAACCCAGATTTTTACTGTATGCCTGACGGTACGTTCCAAAATACCAAGTTATTCAAGGGTAACTATAATATCACGGTAGATGGCCCTTTTATTCCATTGGTACGAACCGATATGGATGGAAAGGTGCTGTCAGATGATAGTAAGAACATGGAGCTGAATGGTTCCCATGAGATAAAAATGGAAGTTCATCCCTTCCTTAAAGTGGAATGGGTGGGTGAGCCTACTGTACAAGATGGAAAAGTAAAAGCGAAGGTTCGGGTTACCCGTGCAGTATCTGAGGCATTTTTCCGTGAAAAGATCGAACCCATGGGAAGTTATAATGACGATTTTTTAAATGTTACGGATATTCAGCTGTTCGTTAGTTATTCCTCCTCCGTGGGATATAGAGCACGTGACGAACGTTGGTCCAGCAAAATAGAATATAGTGGTGATAGTTTTGACGCCAAGCTGGGGCAGGTGATCGAGATAGAATCTACAGGTAAGATCCCTGCTGGCCGAACGGTCTTTGTTCGCGCGGCATCCCGTATTAACTACGATACACCCCGAGGGACGGGAACACGCCGATGGAATTATAACGAAGCAAAACGTGTAGATATACCTTAAACGCAAACGGGAGTATTGAAGGATGATAAAACAAATCAATATACTGACACTCTTGGTGCTGATCGCTGCAACTGCTTCAGCGCAGGAAAAGGATTCTGTAAAGACAACCTTTCAAAGTTCGCGTGAATGGAGGCCAACAATCGATAACCGCGCGGACGCGGTCATGATTTATGGAACAGGAGGCAATCCCTCAGATAAGTCCCGAAAGGTTCCTTTTGAGCAAAGGGTGAAATCTTGGCGCGACTGGGGATACATTACCCATTTTATGACCGGCATTGCCTGGGGCGAATATCAGGATTACTTTACCGGAAAATGGGATGGAAAAATGCACCTGGACGAGGGGCAGGTCGATGTAAAAGGCGATACTATCTGGCATGGTCACATGGTACCCTATATCGTACCTACCGATAATTACCTGAAATATATCAAAGAGATGCATATTAAAAGGGTCATCGATGCTGGGATTAACGCTATCTTTATGGAAGAACCCGAATTTTGGGCCCGGGCAGGCTACAGCGAGGCCTTCAAAAAAGAATGGAGGAAATTTTATGGGTTCGATTGGCGTCCACAGCATGAATCGCCTGAAAATACATACCTGTCTAATAAACTAAAGTATGCTTTATATTTAAATGCGCTCAAGGAGGTCTTTACTTATGCAAAAGCCTATGGAAAGACCAAAGGAATGGATGTAAAATGTTATGTGCCGACACATTCCTTGATCAATTATTCGCAATGGATGATTGTCAGTCCAGAGGCAAGCTTGGCTACCTTACCTTGTGTGGATGGTTATATCGCGCAGGTGTGGACAGGTACTTCGCGGGAGCCAAATTACTTTAATGGAATAGCCAGGGAACGAGTTTTTGAAACTGCATTTTTGGAGTATGGTGCGATGGAATCAATGACTGCGCCCACTGGCCGTAAAATGTTTTTCCTTACGGATCCAATTGAAGACTGGCCAAGGGATTGGGCAGATTATAAAAAAAACTATCAGGCGACCTTCACTGCGCAGCTGCTCTATCCGAATATTGCCAATTATGAAGTGATGCCCTGGCCCGAGCGGATCTATGAAGGTCTCTATAAAACCAGTCCCCATAGTGACCAAAAAGAGAAAATACCTAGACATTATTCAACGCAAATGCAGGTCATGATCAATAGCTTAACTAACATGCCAAAATCTGCCAATAAAGTGTCTGGCTCTACAGGAATAAGTGTATTGTTGGCCAACTCGCTGATGTTCCAGCGCTTTCCCTCCCATGCCGATTATGACGATCCGCAGTTAGCTAACTTTTATGGCCTTGCTCTTCCTCTGCTGAAGAATGGGGTTCCTGTGAATACCGTGCACCTGGAAAATATAGGGGTAAAGAATGCACTGGCTGAAACGAAAATTCTGCTAATGTCCTATTCAAATATGAAACCGCTGGCAGCAGAAGCACATCAGCATATTGCAGACTGGGTTAAAAATGGGGGCATCCTCTTATATTGCGGTACTGACAATGATCCATTTCAGTCGGTACAGGAATGGTGGAATACGAAGGGCAATCACTATCAACGCCCTTCTGATCACTTATTTGAAAAAATGGGGGTGTCTGCTATGCCAAAAGAGGGAACTTACCGTTATGGAAAAGGCACACTTCATATTTTACGTGCTGATCCCAAAGAATTTGTTGTCAAACCTAACAACAGTGGGCAATTACTCGATCTGGTAAAACAGCTTTATGACGTTCAGGGAAAATCCGAAAAATTGCAATTCAAAAACTATTTTACATTAACCCGTGGCGTGTATGATCTGATCGCTGTGTTGGATGAAAGCGTTAGCAGTAAGCCGTACGAGGTCAGAGGAAATTTAATAGACCTGTTTGACCCCAACCTGCCCATCATTACTTCAAAAAAGGTTCAACCCAACGAACAGTGCCTGTTTGTCAACATAGATCGGGTTGTAGATAAACAGAAACCACAGGTGCTAGCCTCGGCTAGTCGTATTTATAATGAAGTATGGAACAGCGGGCATTACGCTTTCTTAGCCAAAAGCCCAGCTAACACAACCAATATTTCACGTATATTGTTGCCGGGAAAACCAAAAAGCTTACTTGTCGACCACAAAGATGTTTTCGTTGAATCAGATTGGGATGCGAGGACAAATACTTATCTGCTGAGATTTGAAAACAATCCGGACGGGGTGCAGGTGGATATAAAATGGTGAATAACTTAGCGAATTACTTTATGTGTAGAGCCCATATCGTTTGTTGATATGGGCTCTCGCATCTGGGCTTACTTGGACTGTGCTTCCTGGAACTCAGTTGGGCTGAGGCCAAACTGTTTCTGGAAGTTCCGGGAGAAATGCGTTGCGGAACTATATCCCAGTAGATTGGATATCTCATAAACCTTATATTGCCGTAGGCTGAGTAGTTCGGCAGCCTTTCGTAAACGGGTCAGATTGATCAGTTCATTCGGCGACAAACTTGATACAATATTAATTTTCCGGTAAAGCGTGGGACGGCTCATACAAAGTATATCTGCCATTTTATCTACGTTAAATTGGGGATCATCCAAATGTTCCGTGATGATTTGGTCAATTTTTCGTAGAAAATCCTGATCTGGCTGATTTTGACCAATATGCTGTATCTGCGACATTGGATTTTTGATGAAAAACTCCTTCACTTTGATCCGGTTTTTTAATAAGCTCGCGATCTGAGCTCTCAAAAATGCAGGCGAAAAGGGTTTTTCGATATACGCATCGGCGCCAAACTCCAATCCCTGAATTTTTGACTCAATGCTATTTTTCGCAGTCAATAAAATGACTGGAATATGGGCATAAGCAATATCTTCCTTTATTTTTTTGCAGAGCTCGTAACCATCCATCTCGGGCATCATCACATCGCTAATGATCAGATCGAAATATTCAGACGACAATATGTTTAATGCTTCTTTTCCATTCGTGCTTGTCGTAATCTGGTAGTCTTCATTAAGATCATCGGCGATAAAATCAAGCAGTTCGGTATGGTCATCGACCAGTAATATATGGGATTTCGCATTCATAATCATGAGTTTGTATGGTGATTCAAAGGTAATGTCAAATTAAACACGTTCCATCCTAACTCGTCAGCATGATAAGATAGGGCGCCTTGGTGTTTCAATGTCAAAGACTTTGTCAGTGCCAGACCTAAGCCACTTCCATGAACGTTCCTATTTTGCTTTGAGCGGTTGAATGGTTCGAAAATTCTTTCCCTATCTTTCGGCGGAATTAGTGTACCGTCGTTTTTCACGGTTAATATAAGCATATTTTTCTGTTTATCAACCTTTAGATCGACTTCTATACATTTTGAGGAGTATTTTAGCGCATTATTGAAGAGGTTGTAGCAGATTTTGTCGAAAGCTTCAGCATCAATGTAGCCCATTATGGAGGGGGTAATGGAGGATTGTATGCTCTTTTCCTGGGCTTGGGCTGTGATGCTGAAGTTACTCAGAATATCCTGTACAATCTCACTGATGTTCTCGAGTTCAAAACGCAGTTTAAAGCCTTCGGCCTCAACCTTTCTGAAATCCAGCAGCTGATTGCTGAGGCTAATCAATTTATCGGTATTGTTTTGCATCGTGAGTAACAGTTTGTCGGTGACGGGATTATGTTCTACTTTGTCCATCAGCTTTTCCAATGGCGCTTTAATTAAGGTGAGCGGCGTACGTATCTCATGGGCTACGTCGGTATAAAAATTGATTTTTGATCGATATAGTTCTTGCTCCCGGTGATTTTGGACGGTTAGAAGATGCTGTCTATTACGCTGTTTAACCTTTTCGTTAAAATGATAGAAAACAAAGGCCACTAGTCCGAAGAAAATTAAGGCATAACAGATATATGCCGGCATACTGGCCCAGATCGGCGGCAGAATCACAATTTCAAGTCTGGCGAAAGTGGGTATTGTATTTCCATTGGGATCTTTGGCCTTAATGGTAAATATATACTTGCCGGGTGACAGTTTAGTGAAATACGCGCGCTGACCACTGTTGATGTCTACCCAATTCTCGTCAAGGCCTTCCATTTGATAACTATAATGTATAGAATGCGGAGCTTGATAATGCAGTGCGGCAAAATCTAGGCTGAATGACGACTCATCGTGTTTTAACTGGATTTTGTCTGTAAAGAGGATAGACTTTGACAAAATGTTACTATCTGTATCGAGACGTATCATTCTGTTGTTAACCTGTAGATTCGTGATATAGATGGGGATATCAGTGTTATAGTTAATGGCATTGAGCTTGTAGGGATCAAATCGAATCAGCCCGTTGATCGTTCCAAAATAAAAGTTTCCGGCATCATCGTTAAAAGATGAGTTATAGTTGAACTGAACTGTGGGAAGACCGGATTCGAGGTTAAAAATCCGCTTTTTGCCATGTAATATATTGTATCTTACTAACCCTTTTGATGTACTTACCCAAAGATTATTCTGACGATCTTCGAGAAACGCCAAGATGACGTTGCTGGGCATTCCCTCATTTATGCCAATTTTCTCGAAACCTTCGCCTTGGGGCAGCTTTTTTGCCATACCACCTTCTGTTGCCACCCAAATCTGATTTTTGGAATCTTCAAAGATACTATTGATACGGTTGTTGGGTAATGAGTGCTGATCTGCCGCATGGTGTCTGTAGTGTTTAAAATATCCGCTTCTTGGATGATAACAAATCAGCCCATCACGCCAGGTACCTAGCCAGATATTGCCTCGTTTGTCTTCCCAAATGGTCGTATAAAACATATATGCTGGTACATTCGATATCAGGTGAAATGTTTTCGTGTTAAGATCAAATCGATAAAATCCGCGTGTAGATGCCGCTAATATGTCTCCATTTCGGGTCTGTTGTATGAAGAAAAGAAAATTGCTTTGCAGATCCGATTTAACAGAGCTATTTCTATCAATATGATAGGTGACGCGCTTCGCCGTCGCATCGAAGATATCCAGACCATTGACAAAGGAGCCCACAAGCAGCTTATCCTGGATCGGAAGGATACCATGTATATTATTGTTGGCTAGGTTGCCTTTTTTTTCCGAATAGTTTTCGATATTGCCAGAAAGTGGGTCTAATTTAGACAATCCGCCATTTTCGGTACCGATCCATATATGACCCGAAGCGTCTTTTCTGATAATACGGACAACGGATCCCTTTAGGCGGCCCGGCTGCTCCCCCGGTAAAAATTTCTCGATGATGCTGTTATTTTTATGATAGTAGTTGATTCCACCAAAGTAGGTGCCTATCCAAATGCCCTGATCTTTATCTTGCAAAATATTATATACCGCATTATCAGAAATACCCCATGGATTTTCCCGTTCTTTTTGAATATTGATAAAGGTTTGGCTGTCAATTCGGTAAATAAAGAGGCCAGATTCAGTGGCAAACCAATATTCGTTCTCATTTGGTTGCAGGATATCCCGTACATATAGGAACTGGTGCACGTGATCAGGTCCCAAAATAGATTTCAGAATTCTGGATTTCAGATTGTATGTATAGACACCTGATTTAGAAGTGCCTATTAATAATTCTCCTTGCCGGTTTTCCGCAATTTTCTCAATACTAAACCAATCTTTCGCACCGTATTTTAGTTGGAAATCGAGCATCAAAAATGGCCGGCCGGACTTGTCTACTTGGAACATCTTGCCTTCAGGTGTACCAAAATATATGTTTCCATTTTTTGTGCAGCTGACCGATGTGATATAGAGATCTGATTGGGTAATCTGTTTGGTGATCTGTTTGATCAGATCGTGACAATAAAGCATACCATTGGAGATAAACCAGATTCTTTGTTTTTGATCAGTGATGATCACCGGTACGTCAGCGTTTTCAAACTCTTTGCTGAGCAATCTAAATTGTTCGTCTACCGGATTATAGCAATAAATACCCTGATCGGTGCCGACCCAGATATGTTTATTAAAGTCTTCTCTTAGCGAAATAATGTTGTTGCCGCCAAGGCTGTTTTTTTCGGTGGTCGAAGAATTAAAATGTCGGAAATTATGTCCGTCAAATCGGTTTAAGCCATCCTTTGTTCCAAACCACAAAAATCCATAGCTGTCCTGCATGCTACAGATCACTGCATTGTTGGATAGACCTTCGTTGATCTGATAATGGTTAAAATAATAGGGCTGGGCACAGACCAATTCCCCCACCAACAACAGAAAAAGAATAAACAGAGATTTTAGGTTTGCCATGATCATTCACATATTGATACAAAATAGCGTTAAAATGAAACAAATTAATCATATTAAAATTAAAATATTTAGCACTTTAGGCGATAGATTGTAATTGCTAAAATTATAAAAAATATAGATAAGAATATCGTTCTTATCTTAAACTAGGATTATAAACCCTATAAATCAAAACGAATGAACGGAATATCGGCATTGACTGCGGCAATGGCTCTAATAGTACTGGGGAGCTCCTGTCAGCAGTCTCGCAAATCAGAGAAAAATAAACCTGATTCTCAGATAAGTTATATGGACACCACTTCCTTTAAAGCGGTAGTCGATCAAAAAGTGTCCTATTTATACGAATTAAGTAACTCAACGGGTGCAAAAGCATACTTGACAAACTTTGGTGCTCGTTTGGTGGGTTTATGGGTTCCCGACCGGGAGGGCAACTTTGTTGACGTGGTTTTAGGCTTTTCTAAAGCCAGTAGTTACAATAACCCGAAAGAACCATTTTTCGGTACAATAGTTGGACCGTTCGGTAACCGCATAGCAAAAGGACAATTCATATTAGATGACCAAAGGTATAGACTGGCGGTCAATAATGGTCCGAATACGCTTCATGGTGGTTTTAAAGGAGTTCATTTTGCCAACTGGACTTTGAAGTCATCTAATAAATCGTCACTTACTTTTAGTTATACGTTGCCTGATCGGCACGAGGGATTTCCTGGCAATATCAATATGGAGGTTACCTATACCTTACATGATAATAATGAGTTAGAAATCACCTATCGGGCACAATCTGATCAAAAGACAGTCATCAATTTAACAAACCATGCGTATTTTAACCTGAATGGAGAAGGGAGCGGCACAATCTTAAATCATGAGCTTCAGCTATTTGCAGAGCAATATACTCCGGTGGATAGCACACTGATACCAACAGGTCAGCTGGCTACCGTAAAAGGGACACCATTTGATTTTACTGTAATGAAACGAATTGGAAAGGATATCGATGCTCGAGATCTGCAATTAGAATATGGCAAGGGATATGACCATAATTTTGTTTTGGCGCAGGAAAAAGAGGGTGATTGGTATAAAGCGGCGCGTGTGGTCGGTGATAAATCCGGTATTGTTATGGATATTCTCACTACTGAGCCGGGCATACAGTTTTACAGCGGTAATTTTATGAACGAACAGGTGCAGCTTAAAAACGGTGCAAAAGATTCCTTTAGAACAGCATTCTGTTTAGAACCTCAGCATTTCCCCGACTCGCCTAATCAGCCTAATTTTCCGACGACAGTCTTGTCGCCCGGAGCTATTTATCATACCAAATCCCTCTACCGTTTTTCGGTAAAATAATTCATATTTATAATGATTGGTTGAAAGCATCTCGCTGTGAAGTGATGTGCTTTCTCTTTTGTTTCCTTCTTAGCATAACAGACCTTGGTATCATTAATCACATTTGATACAAATAGGCAGTGTTTTGAGAAAAATAAATCCTTTTAAGTGTTAATTAAAACATAAATTTGACTAATCAGTTATAATACTAATCCATTGATAATGATAAAAAAAGTTGCCCTATTATCTTATTTGACCGGTCTTTGCCTATTCGCTTCGGCTCAGACGAGTATAGTGACTGAGGTCAGGCAGCTGCCGCTGGCAGGTACAAACTTAAATTATATAAACAACCGCTTTCCGCTAAAACAGAACGCTTTGCTGAAATTACCTGTCGGGAACATCGTTCCTCAGGGATGGCTGGGCAAGTACCTGGAATTGCAGAAAGATGGTCTGACTGGACATTTAGGTGAAATCAGTGCTTGGCTATCCAAAAAGAATAACGCTTGGTTGAGCACGGATGGCAAAGGTGACTACGGTTGGGAGGAGGTTCCGTATTGGTTGAAAGGTTATGCAAATTTAGGCTATATATTAAAGGATCCCGGTATTATTGCCGAGTCTAAAATATGGCTTGAAGCCGCAATCAGAAGCCAGCGACCCGATGGCTACTTTGGTCCATTGATTCTGCGAAACAATAAGCCTGATCTGTGGGGCAACATGATTATGCTTTGGTGCCTGCAGTCGTATTATGAATATAGCGGAGATCAACGCGTGCTTACTCTGATGACCAATTACTTTAAATGGCAGGCAAATTTACCAGACAGTTTTTTCTTGAAAGACTATTGGGAAAATAGTCGGGGCGGAGATAACCTGTTGTCCGTTTATTGGCTGTACAATCGGACTTCAGATAATGGTTGGTTACTGGAGCTTGCTGACAAAATTCATCGAAATACCGCGAATTGGCGACAGAAAAATGATTTACCCAATTGGCATAACGTCAATATCGCACAGTGTTTTAGAGAACCTGCTACTTATTATCTCAAGAGCCAGGCTGAGGAGGATTTAAAGGCAACTTATGATAATTTTCAATTTGTGCGACAAGTCTTTGGACAAGTACCGGGCGGGATGTTTGGTGCTGATGAAAACGCTCGTCCCGGTTATACCGATCCACGTCAAGGAGTTGAAACCTGCGGTATGGTGGAGCAGATGGCATCCAACGAAATTCTGTTGGGGATAACAGGAGATCCATTCTGGGCAGATCATGCTGAGGAAGTTGCTTTTAATACTTATCCCGCAGCAGTCACCGCTGACTTTAAAGCATTACGTTATATCACAAGTCCCAACATGAGTATCAGTGACAGCCATAACCACGCTCCTGGAATTGACAACAATGGGCCGTTCCTGATGATGAATCCGTTTAGTTCTCGGTGTTGCCAGCATAACCATAGCCAGGGCTGGCCCTATTACGCCGAGCATCTTTATATGGCCACCAATGATAATGGGCTTGCTGCTGTCTTATATGCGGCTTCTACTGCTGAAGCTAAAGTAGCCAATAACCAGAGAATAAAGGTGAAGCAGGTTACAGATTATCCCTTTGAGGAGGCACTCCATTTCGAAATGGATACCTATGGAAAGACAGTCAGTTTTCCATTCTATTTGCGGATACCAGCTTGGGCGACACAAGCACAGGTCAAGATCAATGGTAAATCCCAACGTATAAGTGCAGGTACAAAGTACATACGCATTGATCGGGCATGGCAGGACGGCGATCGAGTAGAGCTTTCGCTGCCTATGCACGTGGCTTTAAAAACCTGGACCGAAAACAAGAATGCGGTTAGTATCCAACGCGGACCGCTTACTTATGCGCTTAAAATTAAAGAAAACTATGTAAAAAAGGATAGTAAAGTTTCCGCAATTGGCGATTCGAAATGGCAGGAAACAGCTGATCCGGCAAAATGGCCCTCCTACGAAATTCTGCCTGCCAGCGACTGGAATTATGGTTTGCTTTCACAGCAGTTGAAAACTGTCGACCGGTTAAAAATCGTCAGACGTCCTTGGCCGAAGGACAACTTTCCCTTTAGCGCAGATGCGGTACCAATTTCAATTATGGTGAAGGCAAAACAAGTCGATGGCTGGAAGATTGATGAAAACGGATTGACGGGAGTATTGCCTGTGAGTCCTGTTGAAAGTACGGCTGCAGTGCAGGAAGTAGAACTTATCCCGATGGGGGCTGCTCGATTGCGTATCTCGGCTTTTCCAACTATTAAACAATAAATATATAAATAAAACAGCTTTTATGATGAAAAAAACCTTATTTTTTGCGAGCTTGATGGTAGCTGCTCAATTGAATTTTGCGCAAGATTGGAAACCAGTCAATACGCATATATTGACCCCTTGGGCAGAAAAAATAACACCCCGGCAGCCACATCCGGAATACCCAAGACCACAATTAATAAGATCCAACAACTGGCAAAACTTGAATGGATTATGGAAATACGCGGTGACCGGGGTGGATACAAAAGAGATCCCTGCTCAATGGGATGGTCAAATTTTAGTTCCTTTTGCCATAGAATCCGCGCTTTCAGGAGTCGGCAAGCAGGTTGGAAAAGATAAAGCACTATGGTACTACAATGTCATAACACTAGATAAATCTGTGAGCAAGAATAAGGTGTTGTTGCATTTCGGTGCCGTTGACTGGCAATGTGATGTATATGTCAATGGCCAACTGGTCGGGCGCCATGAAGGTGGTTTTGATCCATTTTCCATGGATATAACTCGTTTGCTTAAGAAAGGGGCGAAACAGGAAGTCGCCTTGCGCGTTTGGGACCCGACAGATGATGGCCCCCAGCCCAGAGGCAAGCAGGTAAATCATCCCAATGGAATTTGGTATACCCCAGTAACAGGTATATGGCAAACAGTATGGCTTGAAAGTGTACCACAGACCTATATTGTTAATACCAAACAGACGCCTAATTTGGATCAGGGAGTCTTAGCTTTCCAAGCAATAGTAGAAGGAAGCCAGGCCGGCGACGAAATCAAAGTGCGGGCGTTGGACGGAAGCCGGGTGATTAAAGAACAAACTGGCCAGCCCAATACGTTGTTTGACCTTGCTGTACCGAATTTGGAACCTTGGTCACCCAGCAATCCCAAGCTTTACGACTTAGAAATTCAGCTTCTTCGTAAAGGCAAAGTGATCGACCATGCGAAGAGCTATTTTGCAATGCGTAAAATAAGTATGGAAAAAGACCAGAACGGCATACAGCGACTGATGTTAAATAATCAGTTCAATTTCCAATACGGTCCCCTTGATCAGGGTTGGTGGCCCGATGGCTTGCATACTGCTCCGACCGACGAAGCGTTGAAGTTTGATATTATTAAGACAAAAGAAATGGGCTTTAATATGATCCGCAAACACATTAAAGTGGAGCCGGCACGCTGGTACCGATACTGCGATAGTATTGGTGTTCTGGTATGGCAGGACATGCCGAGCGGTGATTTAGGAGGTAATCATTGGGATATGCAACCCGGCAAAATATCGGGCGGTAATCGTGATAAAATACGCACTCAACAATCGGAAGGCTACTATCGAAAGGAATGGAAGAACATTATGGATGTGCTTCACAATTTTCCAAGTATTGTCATTTGGGTGCCTTTTAATGAAGCTTGGGGACAGTTTAAAACGAAAGAGATTACCGAATGGACGATCGCCAATGATCCTTCCCGTTTAGTAAACAGCGCCAGTGGAGGTAACTTTATGGAAACAGGCCATATCTTGGATATTCATAATTATCCAGATGCCGCCATGCCAGATCCTCGTTTGTTCGGATCCAAACAAGTATTAGCACTCGGTGAGTTTGGAGGTCTTGGGCTTCCAGTGGATGGACATACCTGGCAGCAAAAAGATAATTGGGGCTATCAGACTTTCAAGAATAAAACTGAGCTCCTGGAACGGTACAAGCATTTGATTCGCGACTTAACAAGACTTATTCCAATGGGGCTTTCGGCGGCAGTTTATACACAGACGACGGATGTTGAAGTCGAAACCAATGGACTAATGACTTATGACCGTAAAGTGGTCAAAATGCCTGAGGCTGAACTGAACGCTGTGCACCGGGCATTGTATACGGCTCCAATCAAATAGGCTACAGCATATCAACAGTATAATGAGTAATGATTTTGTATTTAATTAAAAACTAATGTTACGTTTGATAACAAAATATTGCATCGGCGCAGTTGTGTTACCGAGCCTGCTGAACTCCTGTGGGAGTTCAGCAGGCTCGGTTGCTCAGACGGTCCGTACCGGCAATTTATCGGTACAAAAAAAGATGTATTCCAATCCTGTCTTTGAACCAATACTTGCTGACCCCTCTGTCGTGCGAAGCCCCGAAGATAAACTCTTTTACGCTTATGGAACAGCGGATAACTGGGGGGACGGTAGAGGGCAGCGCCTCGTGTCCATTCTGCAGTCCAATGATCTTGTGCATTGGAACTGGATCGGTACAGCTTTTTCTGCTAAACCCAGTTGGAAAGCTGCAGGAGGAATCTGGGCGCCGGACGTGGTTGTGCTGAATGGAAAATACATCATGTATTATGCGTATTCGACCTGGGGCGATCCTAATCCCGGCATCGGGGTTGCGATAGCTGAAAATCCCCAAGGACCGTTTGTTGATCAGGGGAAACTATTCGATAGCAAAGAAATCGATGTACCCAACTCAATCGACCCGTATTTTTTCCGGGAAAATGGTCGTAATTATCTCTTCTGGGGAAGTTTTAGTGATGCCCCGACCCAAGGTACCTATGGCATCGAACTGGATGATAACGGTACCGCCATACCTGACTTAAGTAAGAAGTTTAAGGTTGCTGCGGGGGATTTCGAAGCAGTCGTGATTCATAAGCGGAACGGCTATTATTATTTTATAGGCTCAAAAGGCTCGTGCTGTGAGGGGGAGAAAAGCACTTATCATATCCTCGTTGGCAGATCTAAACATCTGCGGGGCCCCTACTTGGATCGCGAAGGCCGGGACCTGACTAAACGGGGGAGTGGCACGCTCTTGTTAAGGGGAAACGATCGCTTTGTGGGAACTGGACATAGCTCCCGGATTATTCGTGATGATCGCGGAAAGGACTGGATACTTTACCATGCTATGGATCCAAAACGGCCGCGGGTTCCTACGGGAGGTAACCGGCGTATGCTTCTACTGGATCAGGTTAATTGGCAACAGGGCTGGCCTGTTATCGAGGGAGCAACAAGTAGTGTAACGGAACAGCAAGCTCCTATATTTATCCCAGCACCAAAGTCATCATAAATGCTGCGTTATCCACTGACGAATCGTTTCAAAAATTTCTTGCTTGCAATCTTCATTCAGTATTTCATGGCGCATGCCTTTGTAGAGATTTACCGTAAGATCGGTTAGCCCCTGTGAACGTAATTGATTGGCCGTCTGTTCAACACCGGCACCGAAGTCACCAATAGGATCGTCCTGCCCGCTGATGAATAAGATAGGTAAGTTGCCGGGGACCTTCGCTGTGTTGTCAGGATCTGTTGCCCGTAGTGTCAGACTAAGCACCGTAAAAAAACCGTTGTTCGTAAATAGCCCGCCGCATAAGGGGTCTTTGAGAAAACGCAGCCTGTTTTCCGTATTGGCACTTAACCAATTGCTGCCATTTTGAGGGGGTTCATAGGTAAAGCGAGCATTATTCCGCATGCTAAAAAGCCGATTGATGATTCTGCTTCTTTTTTGCGGAGCAAGAATGTTTAACAGTGCCAATAATCCACGTAATAGGACAGCACCTTTGGGACGTTGTCCTGTACCTACAATTATTGCGCCCTGAAAATGGTCTCCTGCTTCCTGAAGAACACAACGGGCAACAAAGGAGCCCATCGAATGTCCGAGTATGAAATGTGGCCGGTTAACATAGCGGCTTTTTAAGAGCTTACTCATTGTCGCTGCATCACTGATAAGCTGTTGAACCGGTCGGCGGGCTTGAAAATAGCCCAGAGCATTCCTATCACCCGCTGTTTTTCCATGTCCCAGCTGATCGTAGGTCAACACTGCGACCCCACGTCCTGCGAGATATTGAGCTAACTCCTCATAACGCCCACTGTGTTCCTGCATACCATGAATAATCAACATGCTGCCTAGTATCCTTCCGTCAGCTGGCTCATAAATACGATTAAAAAGTGTATACGCTTTCTCGCCGCTAAGGGGAGCGATCTTTATCGGACTGGATACAACTGTAGTCATGATGATATTCTTTTTAGATATTAAGCAAACTACTGCAAATTTGTTTGATTTGCAAATCTGAGAAAATTTGCCATTTTCGCTGTTCGCTAATCCTTAATAGTCAGTTGAGAGTTGATCATTTTAAGTAAAACCTAGCCTGATGTGAGCCTGTAATACAGTCAATGACGTACAGTTTGACCTGAATAATTTTTTTAGTGTGGAATTATTTTTTAGATTTGCAGTAATTTAGAATTAATTTAAATAAAGTAATAACTCAACGTTCATACGAATTATTCTCACGCTATGCATGTATGCTAAATGATAAGAAGCTTGAGGATAATCCATTGCGATAAAATATATTCTGATGAAAAAAACATTACTAGCAGCTTTACTTTTTGTGGCTTCATATGCCAATGCACAGACAAATTCATTGATGAATGGTGAGTTTTGGAAAGGTAAGCCAACGTTGACCGATGTGCAGGATGAGATCAAAAAAGGAAATAGTCCTTCGCAGCCAAACGCAGCGTCTTTTGATCCGGTAACTATGGCCATACTAAATGGTGCAGCGACCGATGTTGTGAAATTTATGATTGAGCAAGACGGAAATAGTGTTTCAAAAAAGACACACCACAGCCGTAGCTATTTGCATTGGGCTGCTTCAAGTGGCAATGCCGAACTCGTTGACTATCTAATTGCAAAAGGATCGGACGTAAAGTATCAGGACAGCCATGGATATCCGATCGTCGCCTATGCAGCCTCTAGCGGTAATACCAACACGGCTATTTATGAATCGCTGTTCAAAGCAGGTATAGATCCGAAACAAAAATACGAGGGCGGGGCAACATTGATGATGCTTGCCGTTTCGGCCGACAAAGATCTTGCACTGACAGATTATTTTATACAGAAAGGGCTTTCTATCCACGATACGGACGAATATGGCCGCACTGTCGCGGATTATGCCGCAAAATTGGGTAACACGACGATCATAGAAAAACTTATCGCCCGGGGAGTAAAGCCGACCAGTCAGGCATTATTCTTTGCAACACAAGGCTCAAGACAAGTTTCGAATGGACTTGAAACCTACACCTATCTGGTCGAAGAGCTTAAACTTGATCCGAAGGTTATCAATAAAGACGGTGCGACGCTGTTGCACGCGTTGATGCGTAGACCTGATATGAAGGTAATCAACTACTTTGTGGACAGAGGTGTTGATGTGGCGAAGATTGATAATGAAGGTAATACCGCACTCATGTTGGCGGCAGGTGGCAAAGATCCGCAATTGGTAGAGCTGCTCCTTTCCAAAGCAAAAAATGTGAATGCAGTAAATGAAAAGGGAGAGTCGGCGTTGACCAAGGCTATTGAAAATGGTTCTGCCGCAATTGTCGCCCTACTGATAAACAATGGAGCGGACGTCAGACAGCTGGATAAAGATGGTAATAATCTGGCTTATCATTGGTTTAATTCCTATAAAGAAGCAGTCCAGAAGGGCCAGCAACAGGCATCCCGCCCAGCACAGGCGGACGACTTTACGAAAAAACTAACGCTGCTTCAATCCGCAGGCTTAGATGTTGCAGCGCCGCAAAAAAATGGCAGTACCCTGTACCATTTGGCGGTGGGTAAAGAAAATGCCCGAATGATACAGCTTGCTAAGGAACTTGGTGCCGATATCAATGCGCAGGACCAAGAGGGCGTTACTGCGCTGCATAAAGCAGCGTTGATCGCAAAAGATGATACTTTGTTGAAAACCTTGATATCTCTAGGGGCTAAAAAGGACCTAAAGACAGAATTTGATGAGACAGCTTATGACCTCGCAAAAGAAAATGAATTTTTGTCAAAAGGAAATGTACAACTCGACTTTTTAAAATAATAATATGAATTTTCCGTATGTTTCGCAGCTCCAGCCATGGATTGGAATTTCATACGGTTTTAAAAATATATATATGAATACTACAATTAAAATCGCGCTGACCACATTCCTGTTTTCCATTGTCTCCGTAATCGCTTTTGCTCAGACAGGTAAATACAAATGTATGATACAGATGAACGCTTACCAAGGTGAGAAAGCTTACGTTATCATATCGTTGATTAATCCGAAAGGCGCATACGAAAAGACGCTCGCCGTGTTAGGCCCGGACAAACAGTGGTATAATACACTGAAAGAATGGTATAAATTTCAGAGCAAAACGAAAGAGAAATTGAATGCCGTCACCGGTGCTTCTGTGGGCGGGGGGGATCGTGCTATACGCACATTAGAAATCGATGAATCTAAATTTAACAAAGGCTATAAGCTCCGTTTTGAATCAGCTGTTGAAGAGCAAAATTATCATACGGCGGAGGTTGAAATCCCATTGACGAAATCGGCTATCACCGAAAAAGCAAGCGGTAAAGGCTATATTAGACTCGTCAAATTAAGCAAGATACAATAGGAGAAAATGCTGGTATCTGTATGGCGGTATGCCCATTTGGCTCTGGCAATTGTTTCTTCCGTATTTTTGCTACTTTTGGCCGTAACGGGAGTTATTCTGGCTGTTGATGCCGTAAATGAACAAAGATCGTCCTATAGGGCGGAAAATATCGACTCTCTTGATCTTTCGCAGACACTACCTAATTTGAGAAAGATCTACCCAGAGATTGTTGAACTTACAATAGATTACGGTCAATTTGTGAGTATTGACGCAGTTGATACGAAAGGCAATTCTGTAAAGGGATATATAGACCCGAAAACCGGTAAATTTCTGGGCGAAAAAGACAATAAAAGTCAGTTTGTTCAGTGGGTTACCGCTTTACACCGTTCGCTATTTCTTAAAGTGACAGGGCGGGTCATCATCGGTGTGGTCTCTTTTCTTTTATTCCTGATTACTGTTTCTGGGCTTGTACTGATCGTGAAGCGCCAGCAAGGCGTTCGAAACTTTTTTGCAAAGATCAACCGTGATTTTTTTTCTCAATATTTTCATGTTGTTTCAGGCCGTTTATTTTTAATTCCGGTTTTTATCCTGGCCTTGACAGGAACATATTTATTCATGGTCCGTATCGGTCTTTTAGATAAGACAAATCAGACCGTCGAATACCAGGTCAAAACCGAACAGGCGGAAACAGATATAGCGAACTTTTCGATCTTTAAGCGAACTAAGCTAAGTGACGTCGTTAAAGTCGAATTCCCTTTTATGGAAGATGATCCAGAGGACTACTATGTGCTCAAACTGAAGGACCGCGAGCTTACCATAAATCAGCTGAACGGATCTATCCATAAAGAGGTGACATACCCGTTTACTGCGTTGGCCGAACAAGTTTCCCTTGATCTGCATACTGGCCAGACAAATCGGATTTGGGCTATTATTCTGGGACTGGCATCGCTAAATATCCTGTTTTTTATCTATACCGGGTTTGTCATTACATTCAAGCGCACCCGTATTAAAATTAAAAATTGTTATTCTACCGGTGAGGCCGAAATCATTATTCTTGTCGGTACAGAAAATGGTAGTACATCATTTTTTGCCAATCAGATTCATAAACAGTTCCTTGCCGACGGACAGAAATCACTTTTGTTAGGTATGAATCAATACCAAACTTTTCCGAGAGCAAAGCATATTATTGTCTTTACCTCTACGTACGGTTTGGGGACCGCGCCTTCCAATGCATCTCAGTTTGGAAAAAAAATATGGACCTATTCCCAGCAGGCCGTCAATTTTTCGGTGCTTGGCTTTGGGTCAAAAGCTTATCCCGACTTCTGCGCTTATGCGCATGAAATAGATATATTGTTGGCGCAGCAGTCCTGGGCGAACCGTCTGATTCCTCTTCATACCGTTAATGATAAAAATGTGGACGAATTGATTTCATGGATACATCACTGGAGCGAAAAGACTGGTATCGCTATAGTCTCCACACCTGCGATTTATACCCCGAAAGTTGCCGGACTTAAGCGGTTTAGGGTTATCGAAAAATCCGTACTGTCAGCGAACAACAGCACATTTACCGTTTTATTAAAGCCGCAGGATAGGGTGCAGATCCAATCGGGAGATTTGCTGGCTATTTATCCCGCAAAGGATCAGCGTGAGCGCTTTTATTCCATTGGATATAAAAACGGGATGGTGCAGCTGGTTGTTAAGTTGTTCCCGGATGGGTTTGGTTCTAGCTTTCTTTATCAGCTCCAGCAGCATCAGCTGCTGGAAGCCCGTGTTCTCGTCAATCCCCGATTCCACTTTCCAAAGTCTGCTCCTGCTGTTGCCCTAATCGCGAATGGTACAGGTATTGCACCGTTTTTAGGTATGATCGCCGAAAACCAGGCTAAAACGCCGGTCCGGCTGTATGCCGGATTCCGTTATGACAACGCGACGACGGCCCACTACCGCCAATTTGCTGAGGAACAAAAACACCTAGGGCAATTGCAACAACTGCGGCTGGCGTTTTCACGTGAGCAACCGGCACAATATGTAATGGATCTGATCCGCGAAGAGGGTGTGTATTTTGTAAATCTGCTGGAACATAACGGTTGTGTCATGCTCTGCGGTGCGTTGCAAATGCAACATGACGTAGAAGCTGTATTAAACGAAATTCTACTGAAGAGTTCAGGTAAAACACTCGAATATTATAAACGCATCGGTCAGGTATTGACTGATTGTTACTAAAATTGCTTGGTTTGGCAATCCGTTAGGATATGCATTTTAACTTTTGAACAATGTTGGGTTATGGTACAAGTTAGACAATTTTTGCTGCTGCCCTTATTTCTTTGGATGAACGTTTCGGCGGTATTTTCACAGGTACTGCTTAAGAAACAGGTAACCCTGATGGGGTCGATATTCGAGATTACGCTGATAGACAGGGATACCTTATCCGCCGCACAACATATTGCTGAAGTGATCGCTGAAATCGACCGGATCGAAAATTTAATTTCCGAATGGCGCCCGCATACACAGATTTCTGAAGTGAATCGCAATGCAGGAATAAGGCCCGTCAAAGTAGATCGTGAGGTATTTGAACTGACCCAGCGGGCTATCCAGTATAGCGAAAATTCACAGGGCGCTTTTGATATCAGTATTGCTGCGATGGATAAAGTCTGGAAGTTTGACGGCAGCATGATAACGATGCCTTCCGAAACGTCAATTCGCCGGTCGGTTGCTAAGGTAGGATATAAGCATATTCGGTTGGATAGCGCGGCATCGACAATTTTTCTGGAACTGCCGGGTATGAAGATTGGTTTTGGTTCCATAGGGAAAGGGTATGCAGCAGACCGTGGCCGGGAGATGATGGTAGCCCGAGGAATAAAAGCTGGTATTGTCAATGCTTCTGGAGATCTATCCGCCTGGGGCAGGCGACCCGACGGCGACTTTTGGAAAATCGGCGTAAATAACCCCTTCAAATCTCATCAGATGGTCCAAATACTCCAGCTCACTGATGGTTCGGTAGCGACGTCCGGCAGCTACGAAAAGTTTGCAGAAATTGAGGGAAAACGTTATGCTCACATTGTAGATCCCCGCACAGGATATCCGGCATCGGGATTGACTTCCGTAACCATTTATGGCCCATCCGCAGAAATCGCCAACGCACTGAGCACCTCCGTCATGGTACTGGGGGAACTAGAGGGCGTAAAATTAATCCTAAAATTTCCAGAATATCGTTTTATCTTTATTACGGACAAAGGGAAGGTGCTGCAGGATAAGCGGAGGTCAAATACACGCAGACATATGTAGCCAGCAGCTGATTCCGGATGATGTGCACCAGTACTACCAATACGTAAATGATAAAATAGTTTAAAGTAAAAGACGTTTTGAATCGTCTGCGCTACTATGGACATTGCATACCAAAATCATATGGCAGAGAAAAATTCCAGATCATTTACGGATATTGTCAAGACTTATGGAAGCCAGCTGCTACGTTTTGTAAAAGGTAAAGTAAAAAAGGCAGAGGACGCTGAAGATATCTTACAAGAAGTATGGTATCAATTGAGCCGGCTGACCAATATGGACGAACTGGAAAATGCCAGCGCATGGTTGTATGCGGTGACGCGTAATAAGATTACTGATAGTTATCGAAAAAAGAAAAGTGAATCGCTCGATGAACTCCTGGAAGGGGACGAAGAAGGTGAATCCGCTTTTCCGGTGCGTCAGTTTCTCCTTGTAGATGACTCTAATAATGCAGAACTTAAACTGTTCAAAGATATTTTTTGGGACGAATTGATGAAAGCATTGGAAGAATTGCCGGAAAAACAACGTCGGGTGTTTATTCTCAACGAGATGGAAGAAAAAACGCTCCAGGAGATCGCCGACATGGAAAATGAAAATCTAAAAACGATCATTAGCCGAAAGGGCTACGCAGTTAAGCATTTGCGCCTCCGTTTGCGGAGTCTGTACGAGGAATTAAAATTTTAAGAATAAAGCTATGGATAGAAGAATGAGAAAACGAGGAAGAGGCAAGTTTGCGTTTGTATTTGCTGCGGTTGTCATTGGCGTTTTCTTGCTGGTTGCCTTACTCCAATTTCTGTGGAACACAGTGGTGTGCGATATTTTCAATCTAAAGGCAATTACTTATTGGCAGGCCTTTGGACTTTTTGTGTTATCGCGAATCCTGTTTGGACGGGGTTTTGGGAAACCGGGACGTGGCGGGTTCCGCAAGAACTTTTCGCGTCCTATGGATCGACAAGAAGATCTTTCCGATGAAGAACGAGAGCGGTTGCGCGAAGAGTGGAAACGCCGTTTTGGCGACCGATGTGGATTTTAAAAAAGTGTAATTTTTTTAAAGTAAAAAGTATAAACAGGCGTCTTCTTAAATAAAGGCGCCTTTTTTTATACCAGGCTCTGAAAGATGCAGCAATCGAAAACGGCACTATAGCAATGATCGTCGGCAAACTGGCCCACAACGCCCCGACGGCTAGCGAATGTATGGAGGTTGCAGTGGATAAAAGATCTGGAAATTTGATGAACAATTAATAGAAAAAAATGAAACATAAAATTCGATTTATATTGCCCCGTCTGCTAGCGCTTACGGCAATAGTTGGCTTTGCCACATTGATTATTGGAACGATTTTTAAATTACTGCTTTTTGCAACCATTTTGATCGGAATAGGAAGTTTTGCGATGTCGCGACTGCGACGCAGGGAAATGCAGCTATCGGAAAAAGAAAAGGCCCCAGTCTATCCCCATTTATACAGCAATGCTGAAAGGGTAATGGCAATAGTGCCGTTGCACAAGCAACAGCGTCCGAAAGATGCCACGATAGTACCAGTATATTAATCCAAATTGTACGGAATACATAATAAACAACAGTTTACAAAATATTAAAACGGAAAGACATGTTTAAAAGAAATCAACAGACTAGAGCATATTCAAATTATAATAGATTTTGCGGTCAGCATTTTAAAGACCGTTTCGAAAAATTTCAGCAGCATTTTTTCGAAGATGGCGGCAGAGCACATGATGCGGCGGCTGTTCCCGTAAATATTGCTGAGAATGCCGAATTCTATGAAGTACAGGTATTTGCCGCCGGCCGAAAAAAAGAACAATTTCAGGTAAGCATCAACGATGGGATTTTAAAGATTTCCTGTACGGAAAATGAAAATGACAATGCAGCATATATTTATAAAGAACATCCAGGTGCAGCATTCGAGCGCGAATTCCAGTTAAATGAGCAGGTGCTGACCGACAATGTGCACGCTAGTTTTGAAGAGGGTGTCTTGACAGTAATTCTACCCAAGGACTTGGAGAACATCAAGACGCCGAAGGAGGTGGTCATCGATTAAAAAGCTGTTTCCACAGCGATATGATAAGGGCAATGTCTAGGCATTAGCCCTTTTTAGTTTTTCGCCACTTCCTTCGAAATTGTTTCTTCCCGAATTTCCAGAAAAAATAGAATAAACCGATCACGACAAGGATAGCCATAAACGGGACAAATAGCGCCAATATGGTCAAAATAGTTGAGCCGATAGTTTCCAGAGTCGCAACGACGAAATTTCCAAGACCGGCGGTACCCAAGGAGGTGGCGGCACGTGTGCCCGCCATCGCCGTACTGATCGTTGCCGCAGTCCCGCCGCCGGCCAGGATTGCCATGCTCCAGCGGAAGAGTGGGTCTATCTCTGTAAATTGTAGGGCAAACAAAGCCGTTCCTGAAATAGCCGCTAATGGAATCGACAGCCCGTCCAACATATTATCAACGACGGGGATGTAAAAGGCCAGGACCTCGATCAACATGGCAACACTTGTCGTCATCAAAACTAAGTTTGAACCTGTCCAGGCCCATTCGCTGTCTACTTGGAATAGTTCCAGCCTACTGCCTAGACTCAGCAAAAATAAGGGCATAAACACGCGGAATCCTGTAGCGGCAGCCAGGCCGATGCCGATAAAAGCGCTGACGAAATAAGTAGATAGCTCTCCCATAGTTTCTTCGTTTTTGGTTCACGCTATAATAGAATAACAAAAACAGTGCTTTTGTTTTGGTGATGCTTCTTTATAGTGCCCCGCAATAGATTTGTGTATTGTTGTTTATTATGGTATTATATGTTTATTATAGATTTTGTTTATATGTCATCAAATGGTTCAATGAGCAGGGAGGCGAGTATTTGCTTACTTTTATGCAAGTAATCGTCAAACAATTTGACAAAATCAAGGTATTAATAATAAACTTTCTTTTAATATGGACAACAACGAAAAAGACATCAGCAAATGCCCCTTTCACAATGGAACGATGCGTAATCCAGTGGCGGGGGGTGGAACCCAGAATCAGGATTGGTGGCCGGACCGGCTCAGGGTGGATCTTTTGAGACAGCATGACGCAAAATCAAATCCTATGGGGTCTGATTTCGATTATGCAGAGGCTTTCAGACAGTTGGACCTGGAGGCGGTGAAGCGGGATCTACATGCGTTAATGACAGACTCTCAGGACTGGTGGCCTGCAGATTTTGGTCATTATGGTCCCTTGTTTATCCGTATGGCCTGGCACAGTGCAGGCACTTATCGTGTGGGAGATGGTAGAGGTGGTGCTAATACCGGCCAGCAGCGTTTTGCCCCTTTGAATAGTTGGCCTGATAACGTGAGCCTGGATAAGGCGCGCCGCCTATTGTGGCCGATAAAACAAAAATATGGCAAAAATATCTCCTGGGCCGATTTATTGATATTGACCGGTAATGTGGCTTTGGAATCAATGGGATTCAAAACTTTTGGCTATGCCGGTGGAAGGGTGGATGCCTTTGAACCTGAACTTGATGTCTATTGGGGCTCCGAAAAGACCTGGCTAGGTGGTGACGTACGCTACTCACATGGTTCGGAAGGTGTGGCTGACGCACATGGTGTATTGTCCGCTGATGATGATGCCGATGGCAAAATACACTCCCGCGACTTGGAAAAACCCTTAGCGGCAGTCCAGATGGGGCTGATTTACGTGAATCCCGAAGGACCAGACGGGAATCCAGACCCTATAGCTGCTGCCAAAGATATCCGTGACACGTTTGGCCGCATGGCAATGAACGATGAAGAAACAGTAGCGCTGATTGCCGGTGGTCATACCTTTGGCAAGACCCATGGTGCAGGGCCCGCGGATAATGTAGGCAAGGAACCTGAAGCTGCAGCAATAGAACAGCAGGGGCTGGGGTGGAAAAGTAGTTTTAATACCGGAGTAGGCGCAGATGCGATTACCAGCGGGTTAGAAGTAATCTGGACCCAGAAGCCTACGGAGTGGTCCAACCTCTTTTTCAAAAATCTTTTTGAAAACGACTGGGAGTTAACCAAAAGTCCGGCCGGTGCACATCAGTGGGTGGCAAAAGGAACGGATGCCAGTATTCCCGATCCTTTTGATCCCAACAAAAAGCGCCGGCCTACGATGTTGACAACAGATTTATCCTTACGCTTTGACCCGATCTATGAAAAGATTTCCCGTAGATTTTACGAAGATCCTGACGCTTTTGCAGATGCTTTCGCACGCGCATGGTTTAAATTGACACATAGGGATTTAGGACCTCGTGAGCGTTATCTAGGGCCCGATGTGCCGGCCGAAGTATTGTTGTGGCAGGATCCTGTGCCGGCTGTAGATCATGCTTTGGTGGACGAAAGCGATGTAGAGGAGCTGAAATCGGCAATACTTGCTTCTGGGTTGCGTATTGCCGAACTTGTGTCGGTCGCCTGGGCTTCGGCTTCCACTTTCCGTGGATCAGATATGCGCGGGGGAGCAAACGGTGCCCGGATAAGATTGGCGCCGCAGCGGTACTGGAAGGTCAATAATCCGACCCAATTGCAAAAAGTACTCGCCGTGCTCGAGCATATACAACAGGAATTCAACGGCAAACAGCTTACCGGAAAGAAGATATCTATCGCAGATCTGATTGTCCTTGGCGGAGTGGCTGCCATCGAAAAGGCGATTCAAGCTGCTGGATATACGATAAAAGTTCCTTTCCAGCCCGGGCGTATGGATGCAAGCCAGGAACAGACAGACGTCGAATCGATGGGCTATCTCGAGCCTATTGCTGATGGCTTCCGAAATTATCGAAAAGGTGCCTATACAGTTTCTACCGAAGCACTGTTGATAGATAAAGCCCAGCTGCTGACCTTGTCTGTGCCAGAATTAACCGTGCTCATTGGTGGTATGCGTGTACTCGAAACAAATTATGATGGATCGCAGACGGGTGTTTTAACCGAGCGTCCCGGACAGCTGACTAATGATTTCTTTGTGAACTTGCTGGATATGCGGACGGCTTGGAAGGCGATATCTCCCGACCGCGAATTGTTCGAAGGAACAGAGCGTAAGGACGGTTCAAGAAAATGGCTCGCGTCACGCGCCGATCTGGTATTCGGTTCGAATGCCGAGTTACGAGCAGTAGCCGAAATCTATGGTAGCGCTGATGGCGGTGAAAAATTCGTCAAGGATTTTGTCGCTGCGTGGAATAAAGTCATGGAATTAGACCGTTTTGATCTACATCGTTAATCACCGATCACATCAGTAAAGAAAGCCAATCCCAGATCAGGATTGGCTTTCTTTTATATTTATAGCGGCTGATCACACCACTAACCGCTCAGTTTTCCAGTAGACCAATACAAGGAATTTTCAGTCCAATAAATGGCGGGAATCCAAGGCTGATGAATACAGTCTAAGATCGTGTTATGAGTTGCAGTTTATCGGTATTTATGGCTCTAATACCGTTTTAATGTTGCTTTAACCAAATTTTAATTTAATATATAAAGAATTATGGAATTTTCTTTGGGGTTTTCCTATTTTGTGAAATAAAATTCAAGATTTGTGCTACTTTTTGTTCTTTGATCGGTAGTAACTTTGTATTGTTGTCAAGGATTAACTTGAAATTTTGTTAGGTTTTAGCTTATGTGGAAGCATTTTATTTTTTTTGTTTCAATTCTACTGCTGTCATTTAAGACGCTAAATGCAGGTGGTCTTGTACTGAAAAGTGATAGTTTTCACCCCGTCGCTTACCTTTCTTCAGCAGGGTTACATGAAATGCACCATGCTGATCTAGATCCCATTTATCCATCTTTACAAGCGGTAGCAGAAATGGATGTGGAGCTGAATCAGGATTGGCTAACAGATCGGTGGATTGTTATGATTGACCTGATGTGGCATGACCTGTTGGCCTCTGGATTGTTCAACGATTATCGTTATGAACACGTCGTGGACTTAGAACCTATTCCCATACCCCGTTTTCTGCTGTTTGAGCAACTGAAAATCCCGTTTTAGTCATTGTCCTTACCTTCTTTCCTATTAGGGATCGAAGCTAAAATCACATTGCTTTTTCTACATTATTTTATTGATTTTCTTAACATATACCAATGCACGAGCTAAGTATAGTAAAGGATATCTTTGACACGTTGGGCTCACATTATGGGAGCAGAGTGGATGATATCCAAAAGATTCAGGTTACTGCAGGACTGCTGTCCAATGTACAGCCTGTACTGATTCAAAACGCGTTTGACGCTTTTATCATCGAAAACGCGCACTATCGCGATATGGAAATGGAAGTCGTGGTCAACGATATTATCGCCTTCTGTGAAAGCTGTCAGAAGAATTTTCCTGTCCATTTTCACCGATTTGTTTGCGACTGTGGGCAGCCATCTAATACGATTGTTCAGGGAAATGAACTTTATATTTCGAAAGTAATTTTTAAATAAGATTAAACATTTATTATCATGTCAGACAATATGTCAAATCCAAAGAGTTTAGGTAACCGGGTAGGCTCGGTTCAATGTGAAAATACAACACTACACCTGTTAAAAGCCAATGATTTCGTCGCTAAAAGTATCCGCGAACGTTTAAAAGATGTGTGTGTGGTCAATGTATGTTCTTCTCCGGGCTCAGGCAAAACCACTTTGATGCAGGAAACAGGAAAACGTCTCTCCAAAGAGCTGAATATCGCTGTCCTGGTTGGGGACCCCGAAACTGAGCGTGATGCTGTCAGAATGCGGGAAGTCGGCATCAATGCCTTGCAGATCGTCACTGGCGGAATGTGCCACATTGAAGCACAAATGATCTTACAGGCTTTAGATCATATTAATATTGAAGACATCGACCTTTTGTTTATTGAAAATGTTGGAAACTTACTTTGCCCATCAGCATTCGACCTAGGAGAAGATTACCGTGTTACACTCCTCGCCACTACTGAAGGAGATGACAAACCGAAAAAATATCCGCGCATGTTTTTGACAAGTGAATTGATGCTTGTATCGAAAGCAGATTTGTTGCCTTATGTCCCTTTCTCTGTGGATGCTGTAACGAAGGACGCACAGGAGGTGAATCCGAATTTGGAGGTCATCACGATCAGTACGTTAAATGGCGACGGTTTGGATATCTGGTGTGACTGGCTGAAAGCGAAGGTTCAACGGAAAAAACAACAATACAGCGAGCTGGAAACCAAGTAGCATCGCTGCATAGCGGGTGCTTCCCTGCTTGAGTCTTCCGATAAAGGAAGTTTGCTGACAACAAAAATACATGTAATAATGAATACAGAGCCTGTAGTTATAGATACGATTATCCCCGGCCGTCTTGAAGATCATGCCGGAGACCACTTGTTGTTGGAGTGGTTTGAAGTGAACAAACACCGCCTTACCCGAAGCACGCTGGCAGGGAACGATCTGTTGTTGGAATTACAACGAGGGGCAATATGGCATCAGGGGGATGCACTCTATGCACAGGGAAAACTGCAAGCAGTTATTGCCATCAAGCCGACACTTACCATCAGGTTTGATCCCTTGGACTTTACCCAGCTGGCAGACTTTACTTATTTCATAGGCAACAGGCATCTACCCATATTTAAAGCTGAGCATACGCTAGCTCTCCGGTTACCATACGATGGCCGGTTGTACGAGCAGCTTTTGAGCAAGTACAGTACAGCTATCCAGTTAGAGGAGGCTGTATTGTTAACCGAAAATTCGATCCGCCAACAACTAAAGGATAGCAGAAAGAATGAAAATAATTAAACAATATATTGGGCTGGCATTGCTGTTTATTCTACTGCAAGCATGCCAGAATAGACAGCATAGTTCAGCTACTGATACTGTGAAAGCCATTGACAGTCGCGGGCAGGAAATTGCCTTGGTGAAGCCTGCACAACGAGTGGTAGTGCTGTTCTCGTCTTTGGTTGACGAAGTCTATATGCTACAGGCTGAGAACAGTCTCGTGGGTATCCCCGAACAGGTGTATCATATGGAAGATACCTACGCATTTTTGTCCAGATTAGACCCTCGCATCGCCCGAAAAAGTATTCCTACACCTACACTTGGTGGACAAGCCAACAATGTGGAAAGTATCGTAGCGCTCAATCCGGATCTGGTACTAACTTTTAATACCGATCAGGATAACATTGCGCAACTGGAAAATCTCGGTATCCCTGTTTTCACTTTTTCTTCTAAAGACGAAAGAAGCATCTTCAGCGAATTAATCGGAGCTGGAACTTTATTGGGAAAAAAAGAACGTGCAGAGGAAATTGTGCAATTTGTGGATGCCGAAGTCAAAAAAATGGTGCTACCGGCGGACCAGACGAAAAAGAAAGTATATTATGCATGGTCAAAGGGTAGGGTGCTCTCCACTTCAGGAAAAGGTAGCCTTATTGACATGGCAATTCGTCTTTCGGGGGCGACCAATGCTTGTCCGCTGACAATGGAAGCTCCAAATGTAGGAGCAGAGACTATCTATAAGTGGAATCCCGATCTGATTATCCTTTGGAATTCGAAACTTTCTGATGTATATCATCTGAAAGAGCTTGCAGCATTACCAGCGGTCAAAAATAAACAGGTTTTTGTGATGACCCCGTCGTTTCCTTTTGATCCACATACGGTGAAGTTTATGCTCTTCGCCAAGCAGGTGCGCCATTGGTGTCTTGAAAGTTATACGGAAGGACAGCTGAAGAACGACTTGGCAATAGCCTTCGAAAAGTTATATGGTAAACCGGGACTTCTCCAATAATGGAACGATTCAAGAAACTTTCTTTACTGCTGTTGTTGCCGCTACTGCTGCTGTTCTTATCGCTGCTGGTCGGCTCAAGTCAATATGTTGGTTTGATGGAGTTATGTCAGCGCATAGGACTGCAGCTCGGCATATACAGAGGTCATGGTTCCGCCGTATTAACGGACAATATGGATACGATCTTATGGCAGGTACGCCTTCCAAGGATTCTTTTAACTTTTATGGTCGGTGCAGCACTAGCGTCCTCTGGAGGCATATTGCAATCCATTTTCAGAAATCCGATCGTGGATCCCTTTACGCTGGGAATATCGTCTGGATCTGCGTTCGGGGCCGCCTTGGCAATGTTATTCCCAATTCTACCGGTAAATATTTCAGCATTCTTGTTTGGAGTGTGTGCGGTATTATTGACGTATTTTGTGTCGAATGCCGGATTGAAAAGCTCTATCATTGGCATGGTTCTCGCCGGCATGGTCATTTCTGGTGTCTTTACCGCAATGTTGACCCTATTGCAGTATATCAGTGATCCGTACAAGCTGCAAGCTATTGTGCAATGGACAATGGGGAATCTTCATACCGCTTCTTGGTCAAAAGTATATTCGGCCTGTTTCCCAATAATAATCGGACTGGCCATATTGATCCTTCTGCGATGGAAGTTAAATTTATTGGCTTTGGGTGATCAAGAAGCCATCGCTGTTGGTGTAAATCCAAAGATACTGAAAATCGTCTGCATCGCTGTGGCAACTATGGTTACGGCATCGGCAGTGGCAGCGGTGGGCGTCATAAGCTTGTTCGGGCTCATTGTGCCGCATATAAGCCGGATGATTTTTGGACCCAACAACAATATTGTGGTATGGGCTAATATCAGTATCGGCGGAACATTCCTCTTGCTTATAGATGATTTTTCACGGGCTGTAATGCCCTTCGAAATACCTATCGGCGTATTTACAATGATCATTGGTGCTCCGCTTTTTATTTATCTGATGCGCCGTAATGAAATTAACTGGAACTCATGAGCAAATCGATTCATATCAAGGGCCTTTCCTTTGCTTACGGTAAACATACCATTTTACGTGATGTCAATGTAACCTTTACAAAAGGCAAGCTTTCCATCATTTTAGGGCGGAATGGCAGCGGGAAATCGACATTATTCAACATCATTGCTGGCCTTGAACGACAGTATCATGGTTCGGTGCGGATTGGCGAAACGGAGCGGCGCGATTGGAAAGTAGGCAAACCCGGTGCCTCGAAGATAGGTTTCCTGAATCAGTTTCATCAGACGACTTTCCCATTTAAAGTAGGGGACGTGGTCTTAACGGGCAGGGCTTCATTTTCCCGCTTTGTACCAGCTAAGGAAGATTTTGCGGCAGTAGATGCTATTTTGAATAAATTTAGTCTGGCACATTTAAAGAGCAAAGCCTATACCGCATTGTCCGGAGGCGAACGGCAGCTGATATTACTCTGTCGTATACTTGTACAGCAGCCCGACTTACTGTTGTTGGATGAGCCCACCAACCACTTAGATCTCAATTATCAGATAGCCGTTTTGCAGGCGGCAAAGGACTTGGCGAATGAAGGGCGGACTGTCGTATGTGTCATGCATGATCCCAATATGGCTTATCTTTTTGGAGACCATTTCTATTTGATGCAGGATAATACCTTGATAGATCTGCAGCATAGGAGTAGAGAGCAGGTTCGTGAACAGCTCGAACAGACCTACCAACTACCGCTAAATTCCATGGTAAATCAGGGCAAGTGGATGTTCGTGCCCGCATTGAAGGGAAGTATCCCATCCTCTGCCAGTTTAAAGGTCTCTGAAGAAGAGGTAAAGCAGGTCATCGGAGTCTAGCTGAATAGGTGTGCTTATGTAGAGGTATATAAGCATAAGGTTGGTCAATGTGGAGACAGGACAATAAAAGAGCAATTATCATGGAAAATCATAGTTATAACATATCAATTACAACAATCACTGAGGATGATATCGATACTGTATTGCCCTACGTGATTGAATTTCGAAAACAGCTCTTCCCAATGCTGGATGCCAACAAACTTCCGAAAGATCTAATTGATTTTAAACGGGTATATCTCGATAACCAAATGGGAACATTTTTACAGGCGCGGGATTGTATGGGCCAGTTAGTTGGCGTAATCGGGATGCTCGGCTACGATTATCGGTTTCCGCACCTCGGCCTTGACGAACGTAAGACCGTGGAGGTTGCTCGCCTTTTTGTGGATCCCGCCTATCGCCGGACTGGTCTTGGGACAGTATTGTTTGAATACTTGCTGCGAATAGCAAAGCGTGAAGAGATCGAGCGCCTTTATTTACATACACATCCTTTTTTGGAAGGGGCCTGTGAGTTTTGGTTAAAACAAGGTTTCCGAATCAGCGATGTACGTGAGGAATGTGGCTTTCCTACAATTCATATGGAACTATTGGTAGGCGAGCTGTCGGGCACTCGACGCGAGAAGAAACTAGAACTGATGAAATAGCTCTTAACGGATTTTTATGAATAATTCAATGAAGGCGCTTGCTTTCGCATTAATGACAACTGTTGCTCCTATCGGGGTGTATGCGCAGCAAGGCACTGCAATATTTGGTAAAATACAGGATAAAAATGGCGTGCCCATTCCAGGGGTTACCATAACACTGGCCAATCATGGACAGCAAACGACTACAGATGCCGATGGCGAATTTCGTTTGATCGCTGCCGTAGGATTTCCCCTGCAGTTACAGGTTGCCGCACTGGGCTATAAATCACAGCTCGTTAGTCTGGAGCAAATCAGCTGGAATGTTAAAAAAGGTCTGCGGCTGACGCTCGAAGAAGATGACAGGACGCTTGGCGAAGTGCTGGTAACTGGTCGCCGCAATAATTCTTATTTGACGAACAATATGGAATTGGGGGGGAAGTTCGCCGGAAAATTGAAAGACCTTCCACAATCTGTCGCTGTACTGAGCAAGGAATTTATTGAGGATAAACAGGCCTTTACAACAGGCGCATTGATTCAGGATCTGGCCGGAGTAACGGAAGCTTCGTCATATGACGATGTGATCATCCGCGGTTTTAAAAGTGGTTATGAAACGGGCATACGTTTAGTGAACGGCCTTCGCTCGGGCTATAGTTATGGCAATAGTTATTATAATGCGCCATTGACTCTTAATCTCGAAAATATCGAAGTCCTTAAAGGACCAGGAGCCTCATTATTTGGTGATGTGGTGCCGGGCGGGACAATCAATATGACGACCAAGAAACCCTTGGAGCAGTTTAAAGGTGCTGTAACCTTTGCCGGTGGAAGTTTCGAAACCATGCGTACCACCGTGGATCTGGGTGGTCCGCTGGATAGTGCACGGCGAATTCTTTACCGGTTCAATTGGGGCTATGAAGATACAAGGACTTTTCGCGATGTCAATCGCCAAAAACGCATCATGATCGCGCCCTCATTTACCTTTAAGCCCAGGGTGGGAACTACTGTGGATGTGGATGTCGTCTACAATCAATTCAATGGTTATCTGGACCGCGGCATGGGAATCAAAGAAAATAATTTCTATGCGCTTCCACGTTCATTTACATTGAGTCAGCCTTCTGATTTCTACAATTCGAAAACCTTTTCACTAAGTGGGCGTCTTACTCAAAAGCTAACAGAAGACCTTAGCCTGAACCTCAGTTATATGAAGTCCATTTATCAGGAAGACGTCAATGAGCACCGGACCTTAAATACTTTCGCGGATGCTCCGCACAATACCATAATGAATATGCGGTTTTTTGACCGTCATGGACGGGATTATACGGATAATGTGGTTGGTTATGTGAAGTGGGATCTGTCTGGAAACAAAATGGACCATCATATCGTTGCCGGGATAGATTTCGCACAATACCGCGGTGATAAAGAAAATCAGCTGCGCGAGGCACGACAGCAGAACATAGATGGGAAGGTGGTCCCGTTGACGTTTGATCTCAACCATCCCATGTATACCACGCATGATTTGACCAATTACGTGTGGCGTACGCAGGTGGCATATCCGTTTTTGAGTCCATATAAGACGACAGGTAAATATATACAAGATCAGATTAGTTTTTCAGATCAGCTGAAATTGGTCCTTGGCATACGGCATGAACACTATTCTTCCGAAACCATTGATGGGCAAAATCGGTTCCATGCGACCCAGAATGCTTTATTGCCACGTCTTGGAGTCACCTACGGAATAAATAGACAGGTTAATTATTTTGCGAGTTACTCGCAAGGTTTTGTACCGGTGGGAGCCAACTTTATTCAGAATTATAAGGACTATGGTGCGGATAAACCATTTGAGGCCGAACGTAGTTTCCAGATCGAAACTGGGTTGAAAACAGGCTTTTTTAAAGAGCAGTTACAAATGGACCTTTCCTTTTTTCATATTGAACGTCGAAATATGCTTATTGCTACGGGTACAATCAACGATTCTGGTCTGCCTGAATATCGGCAGTCAGGCAATGCCCTTTCGCGAGGTGTTGAGCTGGATATTCGTGGGCAGCTGACGCCTGAGTTTCAGGTAATGGCCAATTATACATATAACGATACGGAAGTGAAATCTTCATCTGTCGCATCTGAAGTGGGGCAGACCTTGCCTGGAGCTCCCAAAAATATGTCGAGTGCCTGGCTGAAGTATGTCTTTTCGCAAAAAACTTTAAAAGGGCTTGGCTTTGGTGTGGGAGTCTATTATGTGGACCAAAGGCGCATGGATAATAGCATTGGGAAAGACAATGCAGGAAATGCGCTATGGGGGCAGTGGCCTTCTTATACAACGGTCAATACCGCCGCCTACTATCATTTAGGTGCAATGAAGATCGCAATAAACCTTAATAACCTGTTTGATAAGTATTACTTTCTTGGGGGATTTGATTACACGCGGGCTTTTGCTGGGGCACCTAGGAATATCATGGTTTCCCTCGGTTATTCCTTTTAACATGAAAATGGAGAGAATAGGTGTAAAGCAGGTTTTTGAACAAATTTAGACTATTTAATTCAAGATTTGTACTACTGAGGTGGTCTGCTTTGGTTGTAAATTTGGACAACAAAAAATAGGATTAGTGAACACATTTATTAGACATAGTTGGATTTTTATCGTATTTCTCCTGGGCTTTGTACTCCTGGGAGAGATGGCTGTGCCTAAGCATGCTGCTGTACTTTCGCCTTCTCACATCCGCTTGTATGGAATAGCTGCGCAACCGCAAGTTGGTGATACAAACCATCCATCTGACCGGGAGTATTTAGTTGCTGCTGTTCATGAACATGATCTTTATGACATCACCGAACAGATGGATTTAAAAGATGAATGGAGTAAATTGCTTGATTGGGCAATACTCTCTGTTTGTCTATTTTTATTCTGTTATCCGGCATTTCTCCAACTGCCGAATAACAGAACACCGTATATGGACCGGTTGGTGTTACCACCGAAATATATTCTCTTCCAGAGTTTAAAGATCCCATTTCAGGGATAACTTTCCCCTTTCTTAATAGACAGAGGCTCCTTACATGATACCCTTGAGTTTCTGTATCAAGCTTTTGTCTGTCCCCAATTTCGGAACGATTATTTGAATCGTATGGGCTCGCTATGACCGATCTTGACTGAAATAACAACAATTTAAATAATTTTTATATGCATTTATTACCTAGAGAGACAGAGAAGCTATTGCTTCATCTTGCAGGCGAACTAGCGAAAAAACGTAAAGCTAGAGGACTTAAATTAAATTATCCGGAGTCTATTGCTTTGATCAGCAGTGAGCTGCTGGAAGCTGCCCGCGATGGACGTACCGTGGCCGAATTGATGCAATTTGGCGCCACACTGTTGACGCGTGAGGACGTCATGGAGGGTGTACCTGAAATGATTCACGATGTGCAGATCGAGGCAACCTTCCCCGACGGCACAAAACTGGTGACTGTTCATAACCCGATTCGATAACCGTTAAAATAGATATGATGATTCCAGGAGAATTTTTTATAGCAGATGGTCATGTTATCTGCAACGAAGGCAGAGAAGTGACAACGATCACTGTGACGAATACAGGCGATAGACCTATCCAGGTAGGATCGCATTTTCACTTCTTTGAAGTGAACAGAATGATGGAGTTTGACCGGGCGAAAGCTTTCGGAAAACGTCTCAATATTATTGCCAGTACAGCTGTGCGTTTTGAACCGGGAGAATCCAAAGAGGTAGAGCTGGTGCCTTATGCGGGAGCGAAACGGATATATGGTCATAATGACTTGGTTAACGGCGATACCGAGACTGAAGTAGCGAAAGAGAATGCATTAAAAAAAGTGAAGGAAAAAGGCTTTAAAAATAAAGTGTCATGAGTTTAAAAGTTAGTAAAGTAAATTATAGCGCCATATTTGGTCCCACCAGTGGCGATAAGATCCGTTTAGGTGATACAGATATCATTGTTGAGGTGGAAAAGGATTATGCTTATTATGGCGATGAAGCTAAATTCGGTGGTGGAAAGACCGTGCGGGATGGAATGTGCCAGTCTTCGGTACACACACGTGATGAGGGGACCTTGGATATGGTAATTACCGATGCGATCGTTATTGACCATTGGGGAATTGTCAAGGGTGATATTGGTATTAAGGATGGAAAAATTGTTGGTGTCGGTCGCGCGGGAAACCCAGACACAATGGACAACATCACGCCGAATATGATAATTGGAGCCTCAACAGAAGTGCACGGTGGGGCAGGTTATATCCTGACGCCCGGAGGTATAGATACACATATCCACTACATTAGCCCTACACAAGTAGAGACTGCCCTATACAGTGGGATCACCACGATGATCGGCGGTGGTACAGGACCTGCAGACGGTACCAATGCAACAACTGTCACCCCGGGTAAATGGAATATCCGTCGTATGATGCAGGCTGTCGAAGACTTACCCATGAATTTCGGCTTTTTCGGTAAAGGAAATGTCGGTACCGAACAGCCTATTGTCGAGCAGATCGAAGCCGGCGCTTTAGGTGTTAAAATTCATGAAGACTGGGGAGCGACACCCGCCACAATTGACAGGGCCCTGTCTGTCGCAGATAAGTATGATGTACAAGTTGCGATCCATACGGACACATTAAATGAAGCCGGTTTTCTGGAGGATACGATTCAGGCGATCAATGGCCGGGTCATCCATACGTTTCACACTGAGGGTGCTGGTGGCGGACACGCTCCGGATATTATTAAATCAGCGATGTATCCAAATGTACTGCCCGCATCGACGAATCCGACCCGCCCTTTTACAAAAAATACAATAGATGAACACTTGGATATGCTGATGGTCTGCCACCACCTGAGTAAAGAGATTCCCGAAGATGTGGCATTTGCAGACTCACGCATTCGTCCGGAAACCATTGCTGCGGAAGATGTTTTGCAGGACCGTGGTGTCTTCAGTATCATGAGCTCAGACTCTCAGGCAATGGGTCGTGTGGGGGAAGTGATCACCCGCACATGGCAGACAGCAGATAAAATGAAGAAGCAGGTTGGTCCGCTGCCTGAAGACGAAGGCAAACAAAATGATAACTTCCGGGCACGCCGCTATGTTGCCAAATACACGATCAACCCAGCAATTGCACACGGTATTTCAAAATATGTAGGATCAATTGAACCCGGAAAAATTGCAGATATGGTCATCTGGAAACCAGCTCTTTTTGGCGCAAAGCCAGAAATGATTATCAAAGGTGGAATGATCATCGCATCCAAAATGGGGGATGCAAATGCGTCCATCCCTACACCTCAGCCGATTATGCTGCGGACCATGTTCGGTGGTCTGGGCAAAGCTGTGCACCACACCTGTTTCAACTTCGTGTCCAAAATAGCATGCGATAACAACATCAAAGAAGAATATGGTTTGACCAAAGGACTGCTTCCGGTAGAAAACTGCCGGAACATCTCCAAAAAGGACATGATCCATAATGACGCAACACCCGAAATTGTAGTGAATCCAGAAAACTATGAAGTGAGCTTAGACGGAGAAATACTGCGGTCAAGACCGGTTGATACCGTCTCTTTGGGACAATTATACTTCTTGTTTTAACCCGATGACTACAACTATGGCGTGATAGCTGATCGCGCCATAGTATATATGAAAAACAGATATATGAAATACATAAAAATCTTTTTGAGTACCTGTCTGGCCACAGCTTGCTTTTCAATACATACAGCCTTTGCCCAAAAAGGTGGCATCATGCTTTATGGCTCGGTCAATTATCACGAGACCACTGCAGGTCACCAATTTGGTGCAGCACCGGTCGGGATCGGTTACTTTTTCAACGACAACATGAATGTCGGGGTCAACTACGGCTTTAATACAGCATACAACAAAGCGCTGGACTTTACAGATCATACCCACGAGCTGGGACCATTCTATAGCAACACCTGGCCATTAGGTGAGCATTTTATGTTGATCGGACAGGTGGACGCACATTATTTATGGGGCGATCAGCATGTAGTGGGCCAAGAAGGACCTGTTGATGGAAAATACAATGGTTTCCTGTTCAGAGTATACCCATTAGTTGGCATTAACCTCGGAAAGGGCTGGGCACTCAAGGCAAAAGTAGCGGAGCTGTCTTACAAAAAGATCCATGGCAAAGATGCAGTGCTGGCTGATGATCATGAAGTCATTACAGGTATCAACGGTTCTACCGTAGGTTTGGGACTATCAAAAAACCTCTTCTTTTAATCTTATGATCGTTACTGAGATAACAAGAAATAGCCGATATGAGCAGATCCATAAACGTCATGATCTACTTGCGATAGAATGGTATGAAGCCACCAAACGAATACAGCGACTCCGCACAGCTGAAGGTATGGATATCGCGATAAGACTTCTAGGCAATACTGCCTGTCTAAAGGAGGGCGATATTCTATACGAAGACGATGAAAAAGTAGTGATCGTTACGATCCGGCCTTGCTCAGTGATCAAAGTGATTGCGGCTGATTTCCTGGATATAGCTTATCTGTGCAGTGAAATTGGTAACAAACATTTGCCTCTTTTTGTGGAGGCAAATGAATTGCTCATGCCTTACGAACGGTCTATGTTTGAATGGTTGTCCAAACATGGATTCGGCCCCGAACTTTGCGAACGTCAGCTTCTATATCAGCTGAATGCAAACGTGGGTTCCAGACATCATGAGCAGCTGAAATTTTCGACAAAAAATATCTCAATAATGATCGATAGTAAGTAGTAAGCCCGAACACAGCGCACTAACACTTCGCAAGCAAATAATGAACAAATAATTTATGTCAATGAAAAATACCTTTCTGGGCAAATTGCTCCATCTCGCAGATCCTACGCTGCCTATTGGTGGATTCACGCACTCCAATGGATTGGAGACCTACGTGCAGCAAGGACTGGTCCATGACAAAGCGACGGCTGAGAAATATGTACGCCGTAACCTGTGGTACAACCTGAAGTACAACGATGCTGCGCTGATGAGGTTGGCTTATGAAGCGACGATAACACAGGACCTGCAAGCCCTTATCGCATTGGACCAAGAATGTACTGCGCTGAAAAGCGCCAAAGAAATTCGTGAAGCCAGCAAAAAATTAGGCGTACGTATTTATAAAATATTCAGTCGCTACCAGCCAGAGGATCTGGTGCTCACCTGGGGTGCACTTATACAAAAAAAAGAAGTCGACAGCCACTATTGTCTGATGTATGGGATGCTGGCCGCTCTGCTGGAGATTCCTCTTGAAGAATCGCTGCACGCCTTCTACTATAATGCGGCGATCACCATGGTAACCAATGCCGTAAAACTCGTGCCACTAGGGCAGTTGGACGGCCAGGATATACTATTTAGCCTGCACGAGGACATCCTTGGCCTCTGTCAGGAGACGTTGTCAGTTGAACGAAACTTAGTGGGCCTCTGCAATATTGGATTTGATATCCGCTGCATGCAGCACGAACGATTATACTCTAGGGTTTATATCTCTTAAAAATATACAAAATGGAAAATAGAAAATATGTTAAAATTGGTGTCGGTGGCCCTGTGGGCTCTGGTAAAACTGCTTTGTTGGAAAGATTGAGCCGCCGTTTAGTAAATGAACTTGACCTTGCGGTGATTACCAACGATATCTACACCAAAGAAGATGCAGAATTTATGGCAAAAAATAGTTTATTGCCACGCGAACGTATTATCGGGGTGGAGACCGGTGGCTGCCCGCATACAGCCATACGCGAAGATGCCAGTATGAATTTAGAAGCTGTTGACGAATTGGCGAGCCGTTTTCCCGACCTCGAGCTGATCCTGATTGAAAGTGGAGGCGACAACCTGACATCGACCTACAGTCCCGACCTTGCGGATATTACCATCTTTGTCATCGATGTGGCTGAAGGCGAGAAAATGCCGCGTAAGGGTGGTCCTGCAATTACTCGTTCCGATCTTCTGCTGATCAACAAAAAAGATCTGGCACCATATGTCGGCGCAAGTCTCGAAGTGATGGAAAACGATGCCCGTAAAATGCGTAGAGGAGCTCCCTTTTTATTTTCCAATTTAAAAACTGGCGAAGGATTGGAGGAAATTGTGGGCTGGATCAAAAAATATGCATTGCTACAGGATATTGAAGAACCTAAGTTGTTACGTTAATTATGGTGTGTTCTTTAGCTGTTAAAATAGCCCATCGTGAAGGAAAATCCTTTATGAAGGATGCGTACGTCACCCAGCCCTTTCGTATTGTTCCAGTCGGGCAATACCAAAATGACAATGCAGCCTATCTGATGATTATGAGTTCCTCTCCGGGGCTGCTGGATGGCGATGATCATCAGATCCAGATAGATATTGATGCCGGTGCGAAGTTGCAGTTGCAAACGCAGGCCTATCAACGGTTGTTCCATATGAAGGGACACTCTTCTCAGACCATGCAGGTCCGTCTTGGCGAAGGGGCTGTGTTCTCTTATGTGCCTCACCCTGTTGTTCCACAGCAATCTTCACATTTTTTGAGCCATAATCTTGTTCACCTTGCGGCAAATTGCCATTTATTGCTGAGTGAAATCGTGACCTGTGGGCGTAAGATGTCCGGAGAAGAGTTTCAATATAACCATTTTCAAAATTTGACGGAATGCTTCGTTAATGGAAAGCTGGTTCTCAAGGACAACGTACTTCTGCAGCCTGATCGTATGCCTATTCAGGGGCTCGGTATTTTGGAAGGTTATACACATCAGGGTACTCTAATCTATCTGAATAGTGCAGGACTGGACCCGACTGATTGGGTTGAAACGTTCTATGAAAAATATGGCGAAACAAAAGACGTCGCTTTTGGCATCAGTCAATTACAGCAGGATGGTTTTATGATACGTGTATTGGGTTATGGCGCAGAGCAGCTGTACATGCTTTTTAAAGAAATTGAAAGTACACTGTGGACGTCGCTGTTTCTGAATTAAGCCATCCTCACAATTGAACAAATAACAAAATTATCTACGTATGAAAAATAACATCCTCGCCTTTGTAAAAGCTTTCTTTAAAGGATTTGGGCAGATTATGCTCCAAGGCAATAGCTGGACCGGCCTATTGTTTATCGGAGCAATTATTTATGATTCAGTACTGATGGGATTTGCCGGAATTCTGGCGAATATAGTTGGCATCCTAACTGCCAGACTGATGAAGTTTGATGAGGAGCACATCCATGATGGACTGTTTGGTTTTAATGCTGCATTGTATGGAATCGCAGTGGTTTTTTATTTTCAGGCAAACATCTGGGTATGGGGAGCCTTGATCCTTGGATCAGCTTTGACCACCATGCTAATGGGGTTCGCTTTGAAAAAAAATGTTCCTGTCTTTACTTTCCCTTTTATCGTCATCACCTGGATCGCACTATATGTGTTGAGTATTCCTGAATTGGCACTACGGACAGTGCCTGATCATTTTGTCGATATCGAGGAGATGGATGATTTCCTAATTGAAGGGCATGCGTTCGGACAGGTGATCTTTCAGGGCAGTCTAATTGCAGGACTGATTTTCTTTATCGGAGTTTTTATCAGCAAGCCTATTGCAGCTCTTTATGCGTCGGCCGCTGTAATCGTAAGTATCTATATATCCCACCACGGGCACGAATCTACAGATATGACCAATAATGGTATTTTTAGCTTCAATGCGGTTTTGGTGGGAATTGCACTCAGCGGCCAGCGTGTTCGCGACGGTGTATACGTGCTTATCGCTGTTGTGATAGCCACTTACTTTGATCATTTTATGATCCATCATGGCTGGACTACCCTGACTTTTCCCTTTGTCTTTGCCATGTGGGTGATGGAACCCATCAAACGAATAGACAAATGGCTAGTTAACAGGTTCTCGACCGAAGTGGAGACTTCCTGATATCATTCGAATTAAAATTTAGGATATGTTGAAATATCATTTAATAAAAGTACTCCCAATTATCCTGTTTTTGGGAGCACAAATCCAACCGGCTTACGCGCAGGTAAGCCCTCCCGGGCTAGGGAAGGCGAAAACAGCTTCCTGGTGGGTATTGGGGCTAAAGCGCAAGCTGGACAGTGCGGGTACGAAGGAAGCCCTTACCTATATCGGACTAGGCACCAAGAGCACTCCGGATGATGCCGACCCATTTCATAAGCAGGCAATCTGGGTGTTGAATCACGAGGTATACCACAAATTTGCGCCGAATCAACAGTATAGTTATGCATTGAGCTACCGGCGTCAAAGTGTATATGACGATCTCGCCCCGTATTCCAATCAAGGAGTTGAACAAGAATTCCGTTTATACGGCCGATATGCATATACCTTTGAACTGGCGCAGCGCTGGAAATGGAAAAATACCCTACGGCAGGAGTTCCGGAAATTTTTCACAGCTAATTTCCATAAAGCGGAAGAAAATTTTCAGCTCCGAACACGCCTCAAATCGCAGGTTAATTTCAGAATTTCGGATAGAAATAAACAAGAGCTGGCGCTCAGCGCGGAAGGGCTTCTGGCTATTAGCAGAATGAATGAACCCGAAGTGTGGACAAGCTTTGGCTATAAAGAAACACGATTAGCCTTCTATTATATGACCGATATTCCAAAGACGCCTCTACGGTTGGATATTGGTTATATGAATGATTTGATCAGAGGCTATGATAAGGGGGGCTTTGGTGTTCATTACCTGGCGGTGGACCTGATCTGGAATCTGCCTTATCATAAAGATAAACGCTAAGTCCCGATAAATTTGTGTTTACGATAATCACTGGGTGAATACCCGGTGATTTTTTTGAATAGGCGGGTAAAATAGGATGGGGATTGGAATTTTAATTCAAATGCAATGCCTGCAATATCCCTGGTGGCGTCCTGTAACAAGATTTGGCTATGTAAAATACTGGTTTCCATAATCCATTGTTTAGGTGGTTTATTGGTAGCCTCTTTGACACATTTATTTAGATAATTTTCCGAAATGTGCAGCAGGTTGGCGTAAAACAGTACATTTTTATGGTCAATATGAAATTTCTGTACATACTCACGAAAACGGAACGCAATATCAAGTTGTCTGCTCATTGGCGCTTTCGTTTCGATATCCGACCTGATCACTTTTAGTAAAACACACTGCATCATCGAAATGCATACCTCCATGATACGGCTCTCCGTAAAAAGTTCCTCCTCCAGTAATATCAGCATCTGTTGGATCCAATTGGCCACATGAGGCTTCAACGTCGTAAAAGGATGTGAGTTAAAAAACTTAATATCATTTATCCCAAGTTCGATATCGGTCACGATTTCGTTCTCGTAAACAACAAAAAAACCTTCGACATCTTCAGAAATAGCCAATGTTGCTGTTATATTGCCCTGCTTAATATTGATGACGTGGTTTTCGGTAAGCGTATAAGATGCCGATTCCAGATGCTGTGTCAGTGACCCTTTAGTCACGAAAATAAGAAAGTTGAATGTCGTGCGATATGGTATAACTGGCATTAATATGCTTCGAAGATAATTTTCGATTCGATATACCTGAATCTTATTCTCATTAAACAATGTATGTTCGGAAACGTCAGGTAGGAATAACTTTTTATACTCGTAATTGTTGATGATCTTAATCGAATTCTTCATCGGTAGATAATTATTGAAGCTGAGCCAGAACAATAGCTTCTGGGCTTCAGATCTACAATGTCCCTTTTTCGCTTATCTATAAATCAAGCGAAAAAGGCGACAAGGAGTACAACAAATATAATCAAATCTTTGTTAGAATAGAAGCTATAAAACCCGATACATAACAATTCGCCTAGATCAGACAGCGACGGCCACATGTCATTCCGATCACCTCTTCTTCTGCGCAAATTTCTCTTGATTATAGTTTTCAGACCTACCCTTCGGTATAGACAAAGAAGCCCATTGTTCATCCAGACACATTTTCCCGATGTAAACAATTTGTCCCACATGATAGGGATAATGTGCAAGCTGGCGGTGGACAGCTTCCAGAACGGTATGTTCCTCTCCCCGAATAAGGATTGTTTTTGACAGATCCTGTGTGCTCAAAGCTTCGAGGGCTTCAAATAAGCATTCCCATCCCCGCTCCCATAAGCCGAGGAGCTCCTGCCGGCTCATGTCCGTATTTTCGAATTCCATGTCACGGTTTCTCCCTGCTTTTTCACCGTCAGAATGCAAAAAATCAGTCCAGCGCGAAAGCATATTTCCATGGAGATGCTTTACGATATGGGCAATACTGTTACTGGAAGCGTTAAACTGCCAGAATAATTGCTCATCGTTCAATTGAGAAAAAGTTCTGTCTCCCAAGGATTTGAAGTCCCTGAATTGCTTGAGACTACTCGCTAAAAAATTGTCCATTATACCGCATTAAGTGTGTTTTTACATGGAAGACAAGATACGAAAATTCTGGGCCACATCGAATGAAAATACCGCAGTTGACAGAGCGATGACTGCAGTTAAAGCGGAAAAAAACCAAGGCGGTCCCGGGGAAGGATCCGCCTTTAGCTAACTAAACATTAAACATAAATAAACAGTCTTTTACGACTTAAACTAAATATTAGAGCACTACACTGCCGCTGGTTGATTTATCAACCTGGACATTTCTTGGCTTATTTTTTAAGGCAATCTTTGCCGACGTAGACACTTTACCTTGCAAGTTGTCTTTTACACTGAGGGTAACAGCAGCGGATGTACTTGCATTAATATGGGCATTTTTCGTCGTAAAGGCTGCCATATTGACGGAAGCAGAAGAGCTGACGTTCAGATCCAGGTTAGTCGCATCTCCTGTGATTTCCTGCTTCGACGAACTGTTTGAACTTACAGTAAGGTTTCGGGCTCTCAGGTCTGTCGTTAATCTGCTTGAGGAACTTGTGGATAAATTGATATCATCTGCGATCAATTTTTTGAGCACCACCTTTGCCGAGGACGAAACGCTAACGGAAATTTTGTCCGCAGTAATGGTTTCATCGGTGTAGATCGAACCGCTGGATGAAGCTGTAAAGCTTCTCGGTATCTTGTTTGAATACACTGTTACCCGATTATTGCGTGCATTCCTGACCTGAGAATTCCGCCTGTACTGAACGTGTAGTACGCCGTTTTTTACCGTTGTTTCAATTAGTGAAAGATGTTTAGCGTTGTCGGCCTCTACCACGACCTCATTCCGGTTAGAACGGACATAATCGACACGCAGAGATGTAGCAGCCGATATGCCATCGGGTGCAGAAATTTTTCGGGTTTCGCGTTCTTGGCCGTGTGCGACACACAAGAATGAAATAAAGGCGATGGTTAAGATTCTTTTCATTGTTTTTTGTATTAGTATTGTTTTATGCTCTGATTATGATTAGCAATTCATCGCTTCCCTAGAACTGCACGATTTTTCCATTAACTCTATAATAGTGATGCCAAAATACAATGTATTTGTAACTAGTTGTGTTATAGGTTGTTTTTTATTTGACCGTTTTTTGCGATTGCCCATTTATGAACAATCGCTGTTCGCTATCGGACATTTTTTATGTATTTGTATGCATCCACATCCTCTTTTCGTATGCTGCCTGCCAGAAGGAATACTCCAGGCTCGAAGCTGTTATAAATACTTGTCGCATCCGCTTCCGGTTTGTTGCAGTAGTTTGCTCCGCTATTTTATCCACATAGTCCTTCGCTTTTAAAACACCCTCGGCAAATTCCTCGCTGCTGTAGGTCCCTATCCACTTGGTATATGGGTTTTTGCTCATCTCGGCAATTGATAAAATATAATCACCCACCTTTTTGTAAATCCAGAAGCAGGGTAGGGTTGCCGCCATCGCGACTTCCACAGGTTCAAAGGCAGCTATACTCTTAAGAAAATGAATGTAGTGATGACAAACGGGGCCCACACTGTTACTATTTTCAGTATCGAAACCAAATTCCCTGAAATAATCTCCATGAAGCGCTTTTTCAACAATAAGGGCATTCCTTCCAAATTCAAAATAATCGAGAGCCTGCTGATTATTCACGCTTTTAGCGCCGATATAGGCTAGGACACGTCCAAAGTCTTCAAGATATAATGCATCTTGCTGCATATAAAATTGGAACTTGTCCAAAGGCAAGCTGCCCCTACTCAGTTCGGTGATAAAAGGCATCGCAAGAATGTCGTTATAAATGGGAGTGATAGCTTCCCAGGCATTGTCAGTCCATTTCATGGCAAATTAATTGTTGTGGATGATGGAAATGATTGAGCGGCCCATTTCCTTTGCCGATCATCAGATCTTTGCTGGATCTGATCGCTTCATGAACATAATCCAATGCGGCTGTGACAGCCCGGTCTAGTGGCAGATGAAGAGCAAGTTGACTTGCTATGGCGGAGGATAACGTACAGCCCGATCCATGGGTGTTTTTGGTTTCTATTTTCTCTGATCTAAACACGAGGGCCGTTTTGTCCTGCTGAAACAGGAGGGAAGTAAGTTGAGCCGTCTGCAAATGGCCGCCTTTAATGAGTACCGCCCGACAGCCCTTCTTCAAAAGTTGATCGCCGGCCTTTTCCATTTCGGGTACACTATCAACTTGCTTACCGATGAGCACGCTGACTTCGTCCAAGTTGGGGGTGATGATCCTTGTCAGTGGAAATAGCAGGTCTACGCAGGCCTGTATAGTATCGTCCTGTATCAGTTTATGGCCACTTGTGGAGACCATGACAGGGTCAAATACAATGTCGCCGGTGTAATCTCTTAAGTAAGAACTGATCAGTTCAACGAGTTCGGTGCTGTGAACCATGCCAATTTTGATGGCATCCGGATATATGTCCTCAAATATCGCATCAAGCTGTTCACGTACCGCTTGAGTTGGTATTTCATAAATATTTCGTACGCCCTGCGTATTTTGAACAGGTAACGCGGTCAGAACATTCATCGCGTAACAGCCTAGTGCTGATATGGCTTTCGTGTCTGCCTGTATGCCTGCACCTCCGCTGCCGTCAAATCCGGCAATACTCAGTACAGTAGGCACGCTATATGTTGTTATTGTTGTCATCGAAGTAAGTGTTTTAATTGTGCACTGCTTTCTCTTGGATCTTGGCTCCGGCAGATCGCGGAAACGACTGCTATGGCATTGGCACCTGCGTCCCAGGCGGCACCGGCCGTTGTGAGATTCATGTTGCCGATGGCTATCAGGGGCTTTTCCGTACGCATGCGTAACTGCCGCAAGCCTGAGATGCCCCATTCGTCAATAGTGTCTGTTTTCGTCGGAGTGGAAAATATCGGACTTACCCCCAGATGGTCAGCGGCATTTAACTGTTCACTTTCCAGCTGAGCAAGGGTTTCCATCGACCAGCCTATGTGTATGCTGTTGCCGAATTTTTCCCGTATAGCCAGGGGCGGCAGGTCTTTTTGTCCAACATGGACGCCCCATGCACCAACGTCGGCAGCAATATCTATGGCATCATTGATAATTAACGGAATTCCATAATGGTCGGTGAGACGTATAAGCTTATGGGCTTTTTCCAGAAAATCGGAATAGACTGCTTTTTTTTCACGTAGCTGCACAATATCTACGCCGCCAATTATTGCTTCTTCCGCAACCTGTAGCCAGGGCTGTGGGTAACAATCCTCCTCCGAGATAACCAGATACAGAGGGTAAGGAAACTGTGGGCTAAACGCCATGGCAGGTAATCTGAAGATGTGTCTTTAGGGTGTCCTCATCCAGGCAGTATAGTTCGTCGTAAAGGTTTACCTGCAGGGAGCCCGGACCTGCGGATCTTCCGGCTGCCAGTTCTCCGGCAAGGCTCAAAATGGAAACTCCCGCTACTGCTGCGTCAAATACTTGCCCCGTGACGCCGATAAATGCACCAATGAGGGCGGTGGCGCTACAGCCCAAGCCTGTTACCTGGGTCATCATGGCGTGGCCATTACGTACTTCGGCCAAACGCTGATCCGAAAGGATATAGTCAACCTTTCCCGAGATACAGATAACGGAACCGGTTTGCTGTTGCAGCCCTTTGCCTGAATCAACCGCAGCAGCGCTGTCAGCAGTGCTGTCCACGCCTTTTGTGGTCGCCTGCTGGACGTTATATAAACTCATGATCTCTGATGCATTTCCCCGGATTATAGTTGGCCGAAGTTCCAGTAGGTTAGCCAGTAGGTCGTTTCGGAAAGCGGAGATACCGGCACCTACCGGGTCCAGCACCCAGGGCTTCCCATTATTGTTTGCATGTTCGGCGGCAATAAGCATAGCCTCGGCAGTCTGCTCACTTATTGTACCGATGTTTAAAACGAGCGCCTGAGCCAGATCCACAACTTCCTGCACTTCAGATGGGCTATGAACCATGACCGGTGATGCGCCAAGTGCAAGTAAGGCATTGGCCGTATTGTTCATAACCACCATGTTGGTAATATTGTGCACTAGGGGCCTTTGCTGCTTGACTCTTTTTAATAGTTGAATAATAGTTTCTTCCATGCCTTCAGTTCTTTTATGTCTTGTTGTGGCTTTGTCAGGAAGAATCGGGACAGTCGGACTTGTCCATCCTATCGTATATGTCAAGCGGATGCTTTTCCCTACGTCGGTGTAAACCGTATCAGGTTCAAAGGGACTATCTCAATTCTGTACAGAATACCCCCAAAGCCACATCAAACTTAATCAAAAAAAAGGAGAAACAGAAAGGCTGTCTATTCAGTAGTGCCTTTTTCGTTTTTGGGATCAGGCACAATATAGTAAGGGGGAGTATAAGCAACCCGTGCAAAATTCTTCATTATGCACGCTGTCTCGATTATCTTACCGCCCTCGAATTTTAACAGCTTTTCGCGCCAGATCTCATTTTTACGGTAGAAGTCGTTGCCGATCTTCAGAAATTGGTGCGCGCGCTCAAACACATGGTAGGCAAAATCCAGTTCCTGATCAATCCTAAGCTCACCTTCCAGACATTTTTCGGTAAACCACAGGTTAATCTGGAAGGTATGGTCCGTATGGTTGGTGAATTGATAGTCGCGATAATTGTAGAATACGGTCGCGCCACTACCAAAAGGCAGAACTCGGCCATCGTCTGGAAAAGGATCGAAGGAATGGTGATAGCGTTCAGCGACGGTTAGCGGGCTGTGGATCACGAGCCAGTGGATAAGATTGGATATCTGGCATATGCCACCCCCGATGCCCGCCCTGGCCTCTCCAAAAGAAAGTTCCATCCCCGGAAGATAGCCTTTCTTTTGTGTAGGCAGTCCTACGAGTTTACAGAACGAGAACGTCTCACCTGGCCGGATTAAAATTCCACTGATCTGCTGTGCCGCAATCTTGAGGTTGGTTACTTTATTGATCTGAAGCTGCATATTGTTCTCTCCAAGCTTCTTCAATAAAACCGACTGGTGCTTCTTTACCCTGAACCGAAGCAACTCTGCTGTTTTTGCCTGTGCATATCGCTTATTGTCCAACAGCCAGATGGCTTTTCTTTGTATTCTTCTTACCCAGACAGCGATTGTATAGAGTAGAGGATGGCGCTGACTGATTAATTTTCGTTTTGCCACGAATAAAATCCGATTATAAATTGTTTCCGCACTTGTATTGTCCTAGTATTCCTGTCTTATGTGTTTGGTTTTTCTTTTACTGTTATATTGTCTCGGAGGGATCTGACTGTCCGCAGTCATCTTATCGCCATTGGTATTGCTGTGGCCGCATACCCTAATAGTACCAGCGGTGATAAGATGATGTAACAATTGGACGATGAGCCATTGAGATGCAGGATGCTGTTGTCTGACGGTTTCTATTTGTCCAATACTTCTTTTAAAAATAACAGCATATGGTCCCAGGCACGTTTGGCCATTATCGGGTTATATTCGGGAGATTCGGGATTGGTAAACGTATGCCCAGAGTTAGCATACGTAATAATCTGCCAATCTGCATGGCCGTCGTTTAGTTCCTTGACTAACCCCTCATAATCTTCTTTCGATACGCTCTTGTCTGCCGCGGGGTGTTGGATAAGTACTTTAGGGGCAATTGGCGTATTGGTACGGTCAGCTGCTTTGGATAAGCTGCCATGGATACTGACAACTGCGGCCACCGGAAGTCCCCCCCGTGCTGTTTCCAGTGCACCTGTTCCGCCAAAACAATAGCCGATGACAGCAATCTTGGTGGGTGCAGCGCCAGCTTTTTTAAGCTGTTCCAATGCTGCGGCAATGCGACGTTGATAGGCTTTATAGTCGGCCTTATATTGGCCAGCAATCTTCGAAGCGGCAGTATTATCGGCCGGCACATTTCCTTCACCGTAAATGTCTGCTATAAAGGCGACGTAACCTTCTTTCTCTAGCTGTAGAGCTGCTTGCTTTGCTTCATTATCAATTCCTTTCCAGGCAGGCAAAATTAACACGCCAGGTCCATTCTTAGCTGGGGTGGATGTCATCAGTCCGTTGAGCTTCTGTGCTCCGTCTTGGTAGGAAAGCGGTTTCAGCTGTTGGGCAATGCTTGTCATCGTAATCATCGTTAATATAAATAGTGTCAAAGCTGTTTTCATGTTTTCTTAAATTAACTGTTCATCTCGTACTGGCTTAGCCGGATCTTCACTGCCACCGGTCGGGTTATGAAAAGCCCTGAATTACTTCATTATCAAGTGCCGGTCCAGCCGTATTTTTGTGTCAATCAGTAAACGATTTAAATGGAAAATTGTTTTATGGATTCTATGATCCCAATGACATCCTGTTGGCCCAGGCCGTTGCCTTGTGCCTTCTGGTAGGTGTCGAGCAGGGTACCAATCAAGGGGTAGTTTGCTCCCGCTTGCTGCGCAAGACGGATGTCTTTTATCATCAGATCCAATGCAAATGCCGGTTTATAGTCTTCTGCTATCAGTAAAGGGGTTTTTACTTTCGTTGCGCCGCTGCCACTGGCACTGTCGTTGATGATCTCCAGCATGTCACTTCGCCCGATTCCCAGCTTATCCGAAAATAGGATCGTTTCAGCAAGGCCCTGATAGATGATCGACAGGAAATAATTGATCGCAAGTTTAGCGGCAATGCCTTTGCCGTTTTCGCCGAGGTGTTTAATGGATTTGCCCATTTTTTCAAGATAGGGGCGCGCGCGCTCAAGGTCTGCCTGCTCACCGCCGACCATAATAATCAAAGTTCCGTCTGCGGCTGGTTTGGTACTTCCCGCCACAGGAGCGTCCAAAAATGAAGCGCCCCGCTCTTTTAATTTAGCAGCTAGAGCTACACTGGCACCGCGTGATATGGTGCTCATGTCCACAAATAGTTTTCCCTGTATCTCTTGTTCAAGAATAATACCATATACTTCCAGTACAGCTTTGTCATCTGTTAACATTGAAAAGATGACGTCATTGGATTGAACTAGCTCCACGATACTGCTTTGTACTGTAGTATGGTGTTCGAAATCTTTCGCCTTAGCGATATTTCTGTTATAGACAGCGAGAGGAAAGCCCGCACGTTCTAAGTTTTTGGCCATGGGATACCCCATATTGCCCAGTCCTATAAATCCAATGTGATCTGTTTTCATGTCAGAAGATTTTGTCTGGTCCGAAAAATTTATTTTGAATTAAAGATACAAATGTTTTTCGGATCGAAGTACGACGCTTTACGCCGAAATAATAAAGGAGATAATGTCTTTGCAATTAATCGCGTCATCTTTGTGCGGATATCTTCGATTCCGTTGTCAGATCAAAACCCGTATCTCATTGCGTAGCAATACGATTTTATTTTCGTTTTCGAGCTTCTTTAGAATTCTGGACACCACGACCCGTGAGGTATTCAAATCGGAGGCTATATTCTGATGTGTAAGCGTGAGAATTCTCTCCGCATTGAGTCTCATCTTCGTGGTCAAATAACTAAGGATACGCTCTTCCATATTTGAGAACGCGAGGCTATCTAGGGCTTGTAGCATTTCGTCCATTCGGCTGGCGTAACTTCCCATGATAAAATTGCGCCAAGAAGCGTATTTTCCCATCCAGCGGCTGACGAACTCATTGGGGATCATAGCGAGAGTTGTTTGTCTTTCGGCGATGGCACGGATTTCGCTTTTTCTATTGCTTAAACAACAGGCAATGGACATGGTGCAGGTTTGCCCTTTTTCGAGATAGTACAACAGCAACTCGCCTTGTATATCATCTTCCCGGACGATTTTGACGGCGCCTTCAAGCAGCAGGGGCATCGACCGTATATATTGTCTCGAATCGATGATTAAGTCGCCCTCGCTGAAACTTTTGTTAATAGCCACTTCGTTGATTTCAGCAATCAAGGCCGGCTCAAGTACAGCAGCATAAACTTGTTCAATGGATAACATAACAATTAATCTTGCCTAAAGATAGTTATTTTTCAACCGTTACCGTACAGCTCCGTCTAAATCAATTCATCATCAATCATTAGGAAGCTGCTTAATAGAGCTATTGGATTAATAATGATTTATCCGACTTATTCAAAATGGACAAAATTTTATTTTGGATGTTTTTGCCAAATTTTTATAAAAAAGCTGTTGTGTATGATTTATTTCTAATAAAACGATGTCTGGCAGATGATTATATTCTAAAAAACGCTGTTCTGATGAATACGATTAAAATATAGAGTTGTCATACTTCGAGAGAAGGAAGCTTACCGAGTGTTAAAATTAGTTAAAAAGACAATCAATTCCTAATTTTGCGGCACAAAAACAAAACAATCACATCTAACATGAAAAAGTCTTTACTTTTTTTTGCACTTTTTTTTGCCAGTTATGGTGCTATTCAAGCACAAAGTGCAAAATCTAGTTCGGTTTCAGGAGTTGTAAAAGAGGCTACTGGACAAACAGTTAAAGGGGCAACTATTAAAATTACCCACATTCCAAGTGGTCAAGTGTTCAGCGGCTCAGCTGATGCCGACGGCAAATTTCAAATTTTAGATCTCCAAGCAGGTGGGCCTTATAGATTGGAAGTGACTTATATTGGTCAGCAACCTGTTGTTATCGACGGTGTTATGTTAAAATCAGGGGAGGTACTCAACTTGAATCCTACCTTTGCAGCCAATTCTTCTACAAATCTAGATGAGGTTGTGATTGTTGGTCATGGTGTGATCGATATTGCTGCAGGCAGAAAGACTCCCATTGCTGTTTCGACAATTCATAAAAGAGATTTAGAGGAAAAGGTAGGTGCTCAGGATATTACTTCGGCTCTTGCAAATACGCCATCTGTATACATTACGGGGCAGGCCAAAGGCTTTGGCGAGTCATCGATGACCACACGTGGTTTTGATCAGTCCAACACGGCGTTTTTATTGAATGGTCAGCCGATCAATGGAATGGATAATGGTAGTGTCTATTGGTCGAATTGGTCCGGTCTTACAGACATCGCATCTTTAGTACAGATTCAACGTGGTTTGGGTTCCTCCAAATTGGCGATATCATCAGTGGGCGGTACTGTTAACTATGTTACTCAGTCCACTGCCATGAAAGAGGGCGGTTTTATCAGAACGACCGTGGGTAATGATATGTTCATGAAAGCGACGGTAGGGTATAATACTGGTCTGATGAAAAATGGCTTTGCAGTATCCGCCATGTTCACACAGTGGTCCGGCAATGGATATACAGATCATACCGAAGGTGCAGGACAAAGTTATTTCTTGTCGGTTGGTTATAAAGCGAGTGAAAAGCACAACTTGAACTTTATGGTTACCGGCGCACCACAATGGCATAATCAAGGCTATACATCGAAACTGTCAAACTATTTGCAACACGGCAAACGCTTCAATGACAACTATAAAGATGTTAACGGCGTTATGATGAACCCACAGAAAAATTTTTATCATAAACCGGTGGCGAACTTAAATTGGGACTGGACAATTAATGATAAGTCGTCATTGTCCACTGTGGTGTATGCTTCTTTGGCAGCGGGGGGAGGACAGGGGCTTAAATCGGATAAGTATAATAAAGGCGGATACCTAGCAGCGGACGTGAACAATCACCAGTGGTTTGGTATTGTTTCAAATTATAACAACAAACTGACCGAAAATCTAAATGTGAATGTAGGATTTGATGTTAGAGATTATAAAGGGACACATTACCGTAAGCTGATTGACCCTTTGAGCAATACAGAGGGTGTCGTATTGGGAGGCAATGTGAACTTGCCCCAGCTGCCTCGGGTTACCGAAACCTATTCAACCAATCCATGGAAAGCATTTGCTAGCAAACCTGATGCGAGAGAAAATAGACTGGCATGGGATTATAACCAATATATTCGTTACGCAGGTCTCTTTGGACAGATCGAATATGCAAAAGATGGATTTACTGCATTTTTTCAGGGTTCATTGTCCGAGCAGCAGAATATCCGTAAAGACTATTTTCAGTACACTCCTGGCAATGAAAAGTCCAAAGATGTCAATAATTTTGGCTACAATACCAAGGGGGGACTTAGTTATACATTGGGGCAGCACACCATATTCGGTAACGCCGGGTATTATGCTCGTCAGCCCTACCAAAACAATATTTTCATGAATTATGCAAATGATATCAATGAAAATGCGGTGAACGAAAAAATCCTTGGATTAGAAGCAGGATACAAATTTGCTTCAGACTATTTAGATGTGGATGTAAACGTTTACAGAACCACTTGGGACAATCGGGTTACGGGTAGTTCCAGATTAGCAACAGACAAAGACGTAGCTAAGTATAATCCCGACAACGATCCGGGTATCCTTGTGGCTGGTCAATTTATTTATACAACAAACTATGGTGTTAAACAGGACCATAGGGGGGTAGAACTGGATGTGGCTGCTCGGCCGTTCAGCGGATTGACCTTGACTGGGTTTGCGTCAGTTGGTGATTGGAAATATGATGGGAAAGTGACCGCTGTAGACCGTAATGATAATCGTGTCGAATTGGGTCGTGAAGAAGTAGACCTGACGGGAGAACATGTTGGAAATGCAGCGCAGACAACCTATGGTTTCGGTGCGAAATACATCCTGTTCAAAGGGTTCTCCATTGACGGGAACTATAGACAGTACAATAGACTCTATTCTTCAAAACACCGAACCGTCGAAGAAGATGGTCGAAAAATGGGGCGTGTACTGGAGCTTCCTTCCTTCAATCTACTCGACGCCGGATTATCTTATGAAGTGAAAGTCAATGACAAAAACACCATGAGCTTCCGTGTGAATATGAATAATGTATTGAATAAATTCTACATTTCGGAAGCTACCTCAAGTAATGTGACGACTGATGTGGATAAGACATGGAACGGTATCGATACCTCCAACTTTGTCTTAATCGGTCAGGGCCGCACATGGAACGCTTCGGTGAAATTTACGTTCTAAAAATCGGCAACGAATCAGTAAAAGGACCCACAAATAATATTGTGGGTCTTTTTTTGTTTTTTAATAAAAACTTAATACTTTTAGGTGATCTAACTGTCGACCTGATGTTGCATAAATTAATTTGTCTGGATAATTTGCAGATAGGCACTGTCTATTTTTCTGCGTTTGTTGTTAATCTGGATGGTGGTAATACTGGTTTTGCTTTATATATTAACCAAGAAAGTGATCCCATCTTTATTTTTAGAAAAGAAAAGAAAAATGAAGTTTCTTTTCACGTCAATGAAGAACAGTTTTTTTGGATTGTTAAAAATAGTCAGTTCAGTCCAGGTGAACGACAGGATTTTTTTGCTGAGTTTGTGGAATTTCTGCGTCTAATGGAAGATAAAGTTTCAAATTATGTTTTCAAACGTGAAAAATTAATCCGATTTACCAATTCCAGAGATATAGTTCGGTATAAATATCTGTATTTGACAGGTGAGTCGCAGTAACAGGCATAAAAGGGGAAATGCACAGCGGTTAAATTTCTTTTGTAAAGAAATTTAACTTAGTTTTGGATATGAAGCAAATGATTTCAAATCTATCTGTTATCCTCCAGGGCAACGTGCTTACAGAAACTGATTTTCAATTTCCCCCAACGGTATTGCTTGCCAAATATTCTTTTTTGCCAATTACTTCTTTTTTTCCGGATGAAAGCATTGCTATCGCTCAAGATTGGCTCCAGGCCATCCCTCAGGGAGTGATAAGTGAACTGTTTACAGGTTTTTTGGATGGAATACTGGCCACAGGTAATCCCGTCGCCCGTTTTGAAGAGATCATCTCATCCACGGGGCATGTACTTGCCTACAGTTACCTCGGACTCTATTATTATAAGACCAATGCATATCAGAATGCTGCCGAAGTGTATTCGCGGGCAATTGAAAAATACCCGGAAGAAGCCTATTTCTATGCTAGCCGATGTCTGATCTATCGGCTCATGGGCGAGGAAGAAGGTGCGTTTTACGACTATCAAATTGCGAAAAGATTGGATTTTAATTACCACAGTGTGCTCGAATGGCAAGAAAACCAAGGCGACATCACATATTTTGAAGCTGAAAATCTGGTTATCCAGGAACTTGAACCTAAACAGCAGCAACTGAGTGTAGATGAACTGAATTCATTGGGGCTGGAGTATGTTCATTGTTATGATTATGTGAAAGCTATAGAGCTTTATTCCATGGCGATCGAACGGAATGAAAGCCCCGATAGCAATCTTCTTATTTTTAGAGGCAGCCTTTATTTAAAGTTAACCTGTTTTGAACTGGCGTTGCGAGATTTTAATCAGGCGATCGCACTCGATGCACAACAGACAGCCGCCTATATATTTCGGGCCAAAGTATTCGAATCATATCGCTACACCCAAAAAGCGTTGGCAGACTATGCAAAAGCCGAAGAGCTCGATGCCCAGTCGTCTATTGTCTTTGAAGAAAGGGCTTCACTATTTGAACGCCTAGGGTCTCTCCATGAAGCATTATCAGATTTCGACCGTCTTGTCGAACTGAATCCCACAGACTTTTACGTCTATTCCCTGCGGGCTGATCTGAAGGAAAAACTGGCGGACATGCAAGGAGCACTACTTGATTATTCGCGGGCGATAGAACTAAATCCATATTATTCTGATCTATATGCCTTTCGGGCGGCAATTAAAGAAAAATTGGGTGATAGTGAAGGGGCTAAACAAGATTTGGAAAAGTTTGAAGAACTGGAAGATGAATAGCCTGTAATCCGCAAAATCAATACACCGGAAGTTCCGTCAGGTTGATTGATTTTGCAGATGTAGTGTAGTTCGGTGAGATAAATGGCCTTCGCCTGCCTTTATTTGATTATGCGTTTGATCTTGTTTGAACGTTTAATCAGCTTGTGTAATCTATCGTAATCTTCATTGGCAATAGCGTCGTGCAGTGATTGCAGCTGCTTGATATGCTCTTCCAGTACTTCGAGCACGTTTTCGCGGTTCTGTTTGAAAATAGGCGTCCACATGTCGGGGGAGCTCTTGGCGAGTCGTACCGTTGATTCAAATCCCGAGCCCGCTAATTCAAATATGCGTCCTTGTGACTTCTCTTTCTCCAAAACCGTTAACGCCAAGGCGAACGAAGTCAGGTGGGAAATATGCGAAACATAGGCCGTATGTACATCGTGCTCATCTGCATTCATAAAGCAGGTGCGCATCTCCAATTGGTCCGTTATGGCATCGGCAATCTCGAAAGCGTCCTCATCTGTTCGGAAGGCTTCTACATAAACCATCATTTTCCCTTTGAATAAGCCTGCAATAGCAGCTTCCGGACCTGAATATTCCGTACCGGCCATAGGGTGCGCAGCGATGTAGCGCCCCCTGTTCGGATGGTTGGTAATTTTGTTCAATATGTTGGTTTTGGTTGACCCCATATCAATGATGACCTGATCAGTGACCTGATCCAGGATAGATGGTACGACCTGTAGAATAGCATCTACCGGAATGGTCAATATCAATACCTTACAGGTTTTTATGGCATCCTCCAGACTAGCGGCTTCGTCAATAAAGCCGATCTGCTTGGCTTTATCAAGATTTTTCTCGCTCTTATCCACACCAACGATTTTGCTGCAGAATTTTGTTTCTTTTAAACGTATGGCAACTGAGCCGCCAATTAAGCCTACACCTACGATGGCTATATTCATTTTATGGAATGATTAATGTTGAAAAAATAAGCTTAAAAGCTATTCTTGATACGCTGGATTGATTCCTCCAATGTGTCAACCGTTGCGCAAAGGCTGATCCGGATATAGCTGTTTCCTTTGTCTCCAAATATACCTCCGGGCGTAATGAATACGCGAGCGCGGCTTAATACAATATCGCTGAGGGCATAACCATCGGTATATGTTTCCGGCACCCTAGCCCAGACAAATAAGCCAACTTGGTTTTTTTCATAGCTGCAATGCAATAGATCCATGATTTCATAAACCTTATGACGCCGTTCACCGTAAACTTTATTTAGATCCCGGTACCAGGACTCCTCAAGCTGTAAGGCTTTTGCAGCTGCTAGCTGTACAGGTAAAAACATGCCGGAATCCATGTTGCTCTTAAAACGCAGAATTTCGTTGATACGTTCCTCGGCGCCCACCAATAAGCCTATACGCCAACCGGCCATATTGGAAGACTTGCTTAATGAATTTAATTCAATTGCTACTTCTTTCGCCCCCGGAACGCTCATAATGCTGCGCGGTGTGTCCGTCAGTATAAAACTGTAAGGGTTGTCGTGGCAGATAAGGATATGGTGCTCCTTGGCAAATGCGATCAGTTCGTTGTAAAACTCATCAGAGGCAGATGCACCCGTCGGCATATGCGGATAATTGATCCACATGAGCTTTACCCGTGACAGGTCTTTCTTGCGGAGCTCTTCCAAGTCGATAAGCCAGTTCTTTTCGGGAATAAGATCGTAGGTAACTGCTTCTGCACCGCTCAGCCGAACAGCAGCGGCATAAGCAGGATAGCCCGGATTTGGGATCAAAGCTTGATCACCCTCCTGAAGATAGGTCATGCAAATATGGACAATGCCCTCCTTTGACCCGATAAGCGGTAGTATTTCGGTATTCGGATGAAAAGAAGCGCCATAGTAACGTTGATACCAAGCTGCGGCAGCTTCCCGCAGGGCAGGAGCCCCTTTATAATTTTGATAGCCATGTACATGCGGGTGTTCAGCATTCGTGTTCAACGTCTTGATCACTTCCGGATGAGGAGGCAAATCAGGACTGCCGATCCCAAGGTTGATTACGCGTAACCCCTGCTTATTCAGTTCATCTATTTCCCGTAGTTTTTTTGAAAAATAGTATTCCTCGGTATGCTGTAATCTTTTAGCAACGTCTATTTGCATTTTGTATTTTAATAAATTTGATGTTTGTTGGGACTAAATTAGGGAATTATCTATAAAAAGGAGAGTTTTTTATCGATTTTTCAAGACGCGTGCCACTTTAACATGTATCACCGCGGTGCAACAATTTTATTGTATCCAAATGCATGGGGGCTTTTCTTGATTAATTTGTTATTTTTGTTCAATTCAAAATAAATGAAAACATATTTTAGGCTCTTATCATTTGCTAAACCCATAGAAAAATTTGCAATCCCTTACGTGATCTGCACGTTGATCGCAGTTGTGTTTAGCACTTTAAATTTAGCGTTACTTGCTCCATTGCTCCAGACACTGTTTCATACCGGTGAAACTACTGAAACGGTTACAAAACCACAAAATTTCATGGATATATTGGACTGGTTTAATTATTACGCCAGCGTGGCCAACGAGCAATTCGGTGCGTATGGAGCACTAAAATACGTTTGTATTGTAATTGTAATTTCGGTTTTTATCAGCAACATGTTCCGCTATTTCTGCCAGCGGATCATGGAAAATTTTCGCATCCATACCTTGCTAAAGTTACGTAGAGCCGTCTTTGACAATGTGATGGACCTTCATGTCGGCTACTTTACGGGGCAGCGTAAGGGAGATATTGTCTCCAAAGTTGCATCTGATGTTCAGGTGGTACAGTACTCGGTAACGGGTACTTTACAGGTGGTTTTTAAAGAACCTCTCCAGCTAGTCGCCTATATTGTGATGCTCTTTGTTATTTCTGCCAAATTGACTTTTTTCTCCTTGTTGGTGATCCCAGTGTCCGCGTTTTTTATCGCGCGCATCGTAAAAAATCTAAAAAGTCAGGCCCGCTCAGCCCAGGAGTCCTACGGCAACATGATCTCCTATTTGGATGAGGCGCTCTCCGGAATTAAAATTATCAAGGCATTTAACGCGGTTTCCTTTATCAAAAATAGGTTCCACAACGAAAATGAACGTTACGCAAATATCGGCCGCGCAATGGCGAAACGACAGCAATTGAGTTCTCCTGTTTCCGAACTACTGGGGGTTATTATGGTTGCAGTCATTCTGCTGTACGGCGGACATTTAGTACTATCCGGTGATCAAAATCTGAACGCGTCCGATTTTATAGCCTATATTGCGATTTTCTCCCAGGTTATGCGACCCGCTAAAGCACTGACAGATGCATTTAGTGGTATACATAACGGTCTGGCTGCCGGTGAACGTGTGCTTGAGCTGATAGATGAGAGAAGTGCAGTTACGGACAAACCAAATGCGAGGTCTGTCGAAACTTTTGCGCGGGAGATTGCCTTTAAACAGGTGGATTTTGGGTATACCAAGGATAAAAAAGTGCTTCAGGGGATTGATCTCACCATAGAAAAAGGAAAAATTGTGGCGTTGGTGGGCCCGTCAGGAGGCGGAAAATCTACGCTGGTGGATTTAATTCCCAGGTTTATGGATGTTACTGATGGGCAGATTCTTTTTGATGGTATAGATCTGCGGGATCTTGATCAGGACTCGCTGCGGAATATGATCGGAGTGGTCAATCAGGAGTCCATCCTGTTTAACGATACGATCTACAACAATATCGCGTTCGCAAACCAGCAGGCGAGCCAGGATGAAGTGGAAGCGGCGGCAAAAATTGCGAATGCCCATGAGTTTATTCTAAAGACCGAAAAAGGGTATCAGACAAATATTGGTGACCGGGGCGGTAAATTGTCCGGTGGCCAGCGGCAACGGATCTGTATTGCCCGTGCTGTTTTGAAAAACCCGCCAATTATGTTGCTCGATGAAGCCACCTCTGCACTGGATACAGAATCCGAAAAGCTGGTACAGGATTCACTGTATAAGCTCATGGACAATAGGACGACGGTCGTCATTGCACATCGGCTGAGCACTATTCAGAATGCGGATAAAATTGTTGTAATTGAAGCCGGTAAGATTGTAGAGACTGGAAGTCATAGTGAACTGCTGCAACGCGACGGTCTCTATCGAAAGCTGATTGACATGCAGCAGTTTACCGATTAACTCCCCGTTGTATTATAAGACATAGAACTGGGATAACGGCTCGTAAAATGAGTGTTATGACATTTTTTATTATAACATTTGTCGCCTTTTCGGTACATTTGTTTAAGATAGGAGATACATGTAATGAACGCAACAGATAAATTGAATTTCTTGATCAGCGATAAAAATTTAGCGGCTGAATTAAGAAATATAGCAGAAAAAGTTTTGCGAGAAGAGCGTATCACTTTTGAAGAAGGAGTTCTTTTATACGAAAAAGGAGAATTGGGCTATCTTGGTGTCCTTGCCAACTATATCCGTGAAAAACGTCATGGAGACCGTACGTTTTTTAATCGCAATTTTCATATTGAGCCCACCAACGTATGTGTTTATGACTGTAAATTCTGTTCGTATTCCAGGCTGATCAAACAGCGGGCTGAAGGCTGGGAGATGGACGTTGACGGGATGATGGATATCGTCAAGAAATACGATCACGAACCAGTGACGGAAGTGCATATTACGGGCGGTGTCGTGCCTAAGCAAAACCTCGAGTTCTACGCCGATTTTTTTAGAAGATGCAAGGCACATCGCCCCGAGTTACATATCAAGGGGCTGACGCCGGTAGAATACTATTATATCTTCAAAAAAGCAAAATTAAGTCATTACGAAGGGTTGAAATACCTGCAGTCCTGTGGGCTCGATTCCATGCCCGGCGGTGGCGCGGAAATCTTCCATCCCGAAATTAGGGAGCAGATCGCGCATGACAAATGTACTGCCGAACAATGGCTTGACATTCACGAACAGGCGCACCGTCTTGGAATGCATACCAATGCGACCATGTTATATGGCCATATTGAGCAATTCTGGCATCGAGTAGACCATATGGAACGTCTGAGACAGCTACAGGACAAGACAGGCGGATTTCAGACATTCATTCCGTTGAAATTTAGGAATAAAGAAAATCAAATGTCTCATATTCCGGAAGTATCGGTTGTTGAGGATCTCAGAAATTATGCTATTGCCCGAATCTATATGGATAACTTTGACCATATTAAGGCTTATTGGGCAATGATCTCAAGAGATACAGCACAGTTGTCTCTGGCTTTTGGTGTGGACGATATTGACGGGACACTGGACGATACGACCAAGATCTATAGCATGGCTGGGGCAGAGGAGCAGAAGCCGGGTATGACGACACAGGAGGTGGTGGAACTCATAAAAAATGTGGGACGCCATCCGATCGAACGGGATACTTTATATAATGTGGTGACTGATTATCAAGATTACATCTTCGATAACAGCCCACAAAAGAAAAGCTATTATGCACTTCCTGTGGTGAATCCTTAAATTATACCTTATTTTGAAAAAGACATTTTATTTTATACGGCACGGACAGACGGATTTAAATCTGAGAGGGATTGTACAGGGAAGAGGGGTTAACTCGCCATTAAATGAAACGGGTTTGGCTCAGGCGCAGGCATTCTTCGAACGTTATCGTTCGGTGCCTTTTGATAAAATATATACATCAACCTTATTGCGTACGCATCAGACGGTGCAAGGCTTTATTGATATGAATCTACCCTGGGAGCAATTGGTGGGCCTGGACGAAATCAGTTGGGGAATCTATGAAGGCAAAGAGCAGACTCCCGAACTATTGGCTGGTTTTGAGCAATTGGTTGCCGCATGGCGCAACGGAGAATTGGACGTCAGTATTGAAAATGGAGAGTCTCCGAACGAGTTGATGGCACGTCAGCAGATTGCATTGGACCATATGCTGGCTCGAAAAGATGAAAAAAATATCCTTGTCTGCATGCATGGACGCGCCTTGCGTATTATGCTCTGTCTGATGACCGGTATTGATGCCCGTTATATGGATGATTTTCCACATACCAATACTGCTTTGTATAAACTGCTGTATGAGAATGGCCGTTTTGAAATTATCGACCATTACAATATAGCGCACTTAGAAGCATTAATGAATGAATAAAATTAGAGTTTCAGCCGTATCTTACACAAATACTTATCCATTTTTAAATGGAATACGTAAATCAGAGGTCATGGATCAGATTGATCTGAGCGTTGATTATCCAAGTGCATGTGCACAAAAAGTCATAGACGATGAAGCGGATATCGGTATTATTCCTACCGCTGCATTGTTGAGTCTACCAGAATATTATATCAATACGGATTTTTGTATAGGTACCGAAGGAGCGGTGGATTCCGTATTTATCTTTTCTACCAAACCGATTGAGGAGGTGGATACCTTGAAGCTTGATAAGCAGTCCCGTACGTCAAATGGTTTGGCGCGTGTATTACTCAAAAATTATTGGAAAAAAGATGTTAGGTTGATTACGGATGATGCCGAAACAGCAGACGCCTATGTGCTGATAGGTGACCGTACCTTTGGAAAGAAAAATTCTGTTCCTTTTGTTTATGATTTAGGTCGGGAATGGTTCAATTTTACAGGCTTGCCGTTTGCTTTCGCGCTTTGGGTGAGCAATAAGAGGTTACCGGATCGCTTCGTGCGGGATTTTAACGCCGCTCTGGCTTATGGTGTGGCACACGCGGCCGATGTAATTGTTGGGCTGCCCAAATTTGAAGGTTTTGATTATAAGAAGTATCTTACTCAGCATCTCGACTTCCATTTGACAGATCGAAAGCGGGAAGCTGTGAGACGGTATCTGGATTACTTAAAAGATCTACAACAGTAAAATAAGTGGCATTTTGTGGCAGAATGTTCAGCCTTATTGTCCAGAAGTCCGAATATTTTTCATGACGGAATAGGTTATCATGTGCCCGGTATGTTTCCGGGCTCATTGTTTTTCTAGGCGCGACCAATTTTTACTTTTCGGCCTTTGATTTTTTGGCCATTTGCTATTTTAATGATTGTTGTTGCCAGATCCCGTTTTACAGCCACATAGGCTGCCTTGTCTTTGATCTCGATAATGCCGATGTCCTCTTTTTCTACGCCTTCTAAATGGAGCAAAAAGCCGACGATGTCGATCTTATTGATCTTATCTTTTCGGCCTGCACTGATGTAAAGGGTGGCGAAAGGTGAATTCTCAGGAAGATCGTAATATTCGGGAAATTCTTCTTTGGCTGTTTCCGCCGGAATAAAGGGATATACTTCGTCCGGTTTGAGCATCACATACACTTCACCCTCTGCCTGCATGCGTGCCGTACGACCGTTACGGTGTATAAATGCATCTTCCTGCAAGGGCAGCTGGTAATGGATGATGACGTCAACTTGTGGAATGTCAAGTCCTCTAGCAGCGAGATCAGTCGTAATCAGTAAGTGATTGGAATGATTTCTGAATTTTAAAAGTGCTAACTCACGGTCCTGCTGTTCAAGCCCGCCATGGAAACTGTCATGGATAATATTTCTATTCGAAAGCAGTTGGCTGACGTGGTCTACCGCCTCACGATGATTGCAAAAAACGATCGTTTTTTTATTCCCGGTTTTGCAGATAAGTTTGAGCAGTGCTTCGAGCTTCTTTTGTACGGGGGCCACAACCTTTTTTATCGTTATCTGGGGCATCTTTGCTCGATCACCTAGAAAATTCACAAGCACCGGAGACTGAATTTTTGTGAAGGCAGGAATGCTCTCCATGAAAGTTGCAGAGGTCATTATGCGCGATCGGACCGCTGGGAGCTGTCGAATAATAAAATCCATCTGCTGATGGAAGCCCAATTCCAGTGATTTATCGTACTCGTCCAAAACCAAGGTGTGAATATGCCCGGCATCAAAATTTCTTTCTTCGAGATGCTGTTTTATTCGGCCGGGTGTTCCGATAATTATTGCCGGAGCGTCCTTCAGTCTGTTTTTCTCAATACTGGTACTATGTCCTCCATATACACAGGTCACCTTATGACCGATCGCAATTTTTTTTAATACTTGTTCAATCTGCATGGCCAGCTCACGGCTGGGGACCATGACGAGCACTTCCACCTTACCCGCATGTCCCGCGAGCTGTCCAACCAGCAACAATGAAAAGGCCAATGTCTTTCCTGATCCTGTAGGTGAAAGTAATATCAGATCCCTATCACTTTCATAAGATTCCAGAACGTGCGTTTGCATTTCATTCAAAGATGAAATGTCTAACCTGTTTAAGATTGCTTGTAGCTGCATGTACAAAAGTACAAATTAAAAGCAAAAGGTAATCCTTGATGACAAAGATTACCTTTTGTTTATGAGGTACGACTATGGATGTTAATAATTCCTCAAAAGTATTATTCTAGAGGATATCTATACCTTCTTGTCTAAGGTACTGCTTTTTGTCCTCTTCCCATATACTGACCTGTACCTCTCCGATATGTTTCTTTTTGAGCATAAACATACAGACCCTGGATTGTCCGATTCCACCGCCGATGGATTGGGGTAGCTCGTCGTTGAGCAGCATGGTATGGAACGTTAATTTTGATTTTTCAGTACAGTTTCTGATTTCCATCTGATGCGACAATGCCTTTTTATCAACCCGGATTCCCATCGAAGACAGTTCGAAGGCAGCATTTAAAACAGGATTCCAGACAAGAATGTCGCCATTTAGTCCATGGTAACCAGCCTCGTTTACCGTGCTCCAATCATCGTAATCAGCCGCGCGTCCATCGTGTGCCACACCATTGCTGAGTGCACCGCCGATACCATACAGGAAGACTGCCCCATATGCTTTGGTGATGGCGTTCTCACGTTCTTTGGCGCTCAGTTCCGGATATTTCTGCAGTAATTCTTCGGACGAAATAAAGGTAATATTCTCCGGTAGGATCGCTTGTAAATGTGGGTATCTCTTTTCCACTTCGGTTTCTGCAAATCGAAGCGATTGATATATTTCAAGTACCGTCTCTCTGAGAAAGGAGAGGTTGCGTTGTTCTTTTGCGATGACTTTTTCCCAGTCCCACTGATCTACATAGATGGAGTGTATCGGTGTGTAATCCTCGTCAGGACGAAGGGCTTTCATGTCAGTTATTATACCTTCTCCCGGTAGCATTTCAAGTTCTTTCAAACGTACACGTTTCCATTTTGCCAAGGAGTGGACCACTACCGCTTTTTTCTCATTTAGTGATTTGATCGGAAAGGAAACGGGCCGCTCAATGCCGTTTAAGTCATCGTTCAGTCCTGTACCATCTAATACAACCAGTGGTGACGAAATGGGAATAAGATTTAGTCGTTTTTTTAATTCTTGGACAAATGTATCTTTAACGAAGCTGATAGCAACCTCGGTATTCAAAAGTTTTCTTCCCTCCATACGAGTCAATTGAATAGCTATATACGGAACAGGTATATAGCGTCATTCCTATTTTTAGTTATTTGATACAAAAATATGAAAATATCATTGGCTAGGGTATTTTGTTGTTATTTTTAATATTTATATATTAAAGTGTTGAAAAAATACAAATATTATAACAAGAAGTAGCTGGGCTGGCGGTTAATTATAAAACTATCAATTTCGAAAGAGAAAATCTCAAGAAATAAAAAAAGAGCTCTGAAATGAAGTCCATAGCTCTTTTTTTTCATTAGTATGAATTAAACAGAAAAGCTTTCCCCGCAGGCACAGGTACGGCTGGCATTGGGGTTGTGGAACTCAAAACCTTTGCCCGTCAATCCATCGGAATAATCAAGTTCTGTCCCCGCTAAATAGAGAAAGGACTTGATATCCAAACATATCTTGACTCCTTTATCTTCGAAAAACTGGTCGCCTTTTTTTTCTTCGTTGTCGAAATTTAGCTTATAGCTCAAGCCTGAACAACCACCACTTTCCACAGCAACACGTACAAAATAACTGCTGTCATATTGCTCATTTTTCATGATTTCCTCGATGCGGTCTTTCGCTTTGTCTGTAACTGTAATCATAGCTCTGTCTTTGTCTAAAGCAAAGATACATACAATATGAATATGTTTTGCCTGTTGTAAGTTTTTAGAATGTCATAAATCAGCTTAGGAGTCCCGCCTGATGAAGCTGCCAGATAGGGGATTGTGCTCTTATCTTTTTTACAGCGGCTTTGATCAGCTCGGTACATTGGATAATTTCTTCCCGTGTTGTCAGTATACTGAGACTAAACCGGATAGCCGAAAGCGCATCCTCTTTGGACAGACCCATTGCCGTCAGTACATGTGACGGCTCCCTGGAGCCCGTTACGCAGGCTGCACCTGACGATAAAGCTAAATCTGGACAAGCGGTCATAATCTCGCTGGCGAGGATGTGCCTGAAACTGATATAACTAGTGGTGGGCAGGCGTGCTGCACAGCTGCCATGGATAATTATTTCCGGTATTTCGCTCAACGATGTTTCCAACAGATCCCGAAGATCACGGACACCGCTATAGATGTTGGGTGTAACGCTTGCCATCGCCTTGCCTAGTCCGACGATAGCGGGTACATTGTAGGTTCCCCCGCGGAAACTCTGCTCTTGACCGCCGCCCACGATCAATGGGGAGAGCTGTATGGGTTTGGATTTCCTGCGGATAAAAAGCGCGCCGATTCCTTTCGGGCCATGAATTTTATGTGCGCTTAGGCACAACATATCAATGGGAGTCGACTGCAGGTCCAGAATGACCTTGCCGACGGCCTGAGTAGCGTCACAAAAAAATAGAATATCTTCTCGCTTGCAAATGGTAGCGATTTCATCGATAGGAGATAGGACGCCTGTTTCGTTGTTGGCAGCCATTAAACAGACCAATATGGTTTCTGGGGTAATGGCGGCTTGTAAGTCAGCTGTTGAGATCTGTCCTTGTGCATCCACCGGAAGATAAGTAATCAGCGCTCCCTGCTGGGAGAGCTGATCACAGCAGCTCAACACAGCTTTGTGCTCGGTAATTGCGGTAATAATATGTTTTCCCTTAGATCGATATTTTTCAAAAACACCCCGTAGTACCGTATTGATACTTTCCGTGGAACCGGAATTGAAAAAGACCTCTTTTGTCGAACAGTGTAGCGCTGTGGCAACCTGAGTACGGGCTACTTCTACGGCAGCGTTAGCTTCCCTGCCCATCGGATGATAGATGCTGGAGGCATTTGCATAATTCTGGATGAAATAGGGATACATCTCGTTCCATACTTGATCCAGAATCCGGGTAGTGGCGTTGTTATCCAAATAGATGATATCCTTCATTAGCCTAAAGATAAGGATATTGATCTTTATGCAGAAGCCCTGACATCAACTTCTTTCTTTTTAACATTGGGATCGTAGCGTAGCCCGGGGGTAAGCCAATACATCAATATGATCCGTGAATACCGATAGTTGAAAGGAGACATCAGCACTACACTTAATATGGCCACCGTCGCGTATAGTACAAAAGATGAGTCATTACCAGTTATGATATAGGTTGCCATACAAGCTGCTACCATCTCTGCGATGGCGAAAGCATAGGTAACGTACATAGCACCGTAAAAATAGCCGGGTTCACGTTCGTATCGTAGACCGCAGTATTCGCAGTGTTTGTTCATTTTCTGTACTTTCAAACCATAGGCCGGACCTTTGTAAACATGACCGATACGGCATCTTGGGCATTTTGCCTGCCATGCAGCTTTGAATTCGGATAATTCCTGTTTTGCTTCTTTCATAGTTATAGTCGTTTTCTGAACTCTTCCGGTGTGAGTCCAGTGGATTTTTTAAAAAATTTTGTGAAATAGGAGTTGTCTTTAAACTGTAGTTCATCGGCAATCTCAGTAATATTTAAATTCTTATTGATCAGTAGCCGCTTGGCTTCAAGGATGATACGGCTTCGGATGATCTCGCCCGCGGACTGTCCTATATAAGACTTACAGATGGCGTTGAGATGATTGGGCGTGATAAACAACTGATCCGCATATACACTAGGTAACTTCGTGGACTTAAACTGCTGTTCGACCAGCTGCTGGAAACTATTGAAAATTTTATGGTTGTACGGATTACTGCCCTCTTTCTCTTCTTTTTCCGAACTCATGGCAATGTATAGCAAGAATTGTAATAACAAAGTCCGGATGTAGTCTTCGTTGAGATGATTTGATTTGGCAGTTAAAATTTGCTTAAGAATGTGTATTGCCTGCTCCCGGAATGACTCCTCCAACTCGAAAATCAGGTGCTCCATTTTGCCCTGTAAGAAGCTGAAGCGCTCCAGGTAATCTGTCCTTAGAAGAAAAGACTGAAAATAATCTGAGGCAAAATTGACAACAAAACCTTCTTCATCGCCTTGGAAGTTCCAGGTGTGAACTTGGCCCGGAGCCATAAAATAAAGCTGATAAGGCCGGATGGTATACTGGTTGAAATCAATGATGTGTTGTCCCGAGCCGGCCGTAAATAATACAAAGTGGTAGAAATTGTGTTTATGTGGAAACACCATATTGTCATGCTTGATGACATATTCTCCTAAATCATCAATATGTATAGTCGTCTTATTATTCAAGTCAAGACTACAGCTATCAATGATTGGAATGGTGCTTTTTTTATTCATATCACAAAGATACCTAGTTTTTCTTTTATTAAAGTGGTGGTAATAGCATGTTTTGTGGTATTTTTCAATGATTTGAAAATTTTGGAGGCGAAATTGTCAGCTTGGAACAATACTTGTTTCGAAACACGATAAATAATTTGAATATTATGGAAAGTAATTTGGACAATCTGGAAACGAAAGTGGGCCGTCTAACGGATGTTGTGATCGATGCGATACCTGGTATCATCGGGGGTATTATACTTTTGGTTATTGGTAAATACGTGATTAATTTGGTCAACCGTCTGTTACATAAGCGTTTTGAAAAACGAAATGTTGATCCCTCAATCCGGGCCTTTATATCCAGTATTGTAAAAATCGTGATGTGGGTAATGCTTTTGCTGACTGTGGCGAGCCAGATCGGAATACAAACGACTTCTTTTATCGCGGCACTGTCTGCCTTTGGTCTGGCCGTGGGCATGGCACTTCAGGGAAGCCTTAGTAATTTTGCAGGCGGAGTCCTGATCCTGATGTTCAGACCATTTGAGGTGGGGGACTATATATCCAGTGCCAATGGTACTTCCGGAACTGTCGAACGGATTGATATTTTGTACTCGACTTTGATCGGTGATGATGGTGTGCGGATCTTTAGCCCCAACGGACCACTGGCTAATTCGGTGATTAAAAATTATACGAAGATAGTGCAGCGAATGTTTGAATATACAGTCAGCATTTCTTACGATAAGAATGTTAAAGACGCAAAAGACATTATACTTAGGGTACTCCGGGCCAATGAAAATGTGCTGACAAGCCCCGAGCCCACGGTATTTGTGAAAGAGTTGGGGAACAGCTCGATTGTGCTGACCGTACGTGCCTGGACAAAGCGGGAACACTATTGGCCTGTGCGTAACTCCATGCAGGAAAAAATCATGCTGGAATTGGAACGGAACGACATCAGTGTGGCGCCCAATCCGACGCAGATCAGTATCGTTTCGAACGCAAGCGATCAAGGTCGGCCTGTAAAAACAGATAGTTAGCTGTCTCCTAAAGCACGGATAAGAACAAAGTACCGGTAGGCGATAATCGCCTGCTGGTACTTTGTTAATTTTATTGGATCTGTCTTCCCATATTTGGGAAGCAGGAATTTATTGACCCGGTTCAGGAATCGAAAAAAACGCTGTTTCATATATACACTTCTGGATTGATGATCTGAGGCATTTGTTGACCTTTAATCGCTGCCAGCAAGTTGCTTGCTGCCATGAGGGCCATGTTATCTCTCGTTTCCACTGTTGCTGAACCGATATGAGGTAAAATGCATACATTTTCTAGCTGCAGTAGCGGGTTATCGGATTTCATAGGTTCGGGGTTAGTCACATCCAGCCCTGCGCCCCACAATAGTCCGCTATATAATGCATCCGCCAGATCCTTTTCATGAACTAATCCCCCGCGTGCCGTATTGATCAGGATCGCAGTGTTTTTCATCCGCCGGAAGGCATCCTGATTAAATCTGTTGGCCGTTTCGGCGGTGAGGGCCGCATGGATGGACAGTACATCACTCTGGGTAAGAAGGTCGTCAAAGTTAACGTAACGGGCGCCAAGCACCCGCTCCGCTTCATGGTTCCGTCCTCTATTATGATAAATTATCTCCATATTATAAGCCGCTCTTGCCTTTCGGGCCAATTCAAGGCCGATCCGGCCAAGACCATATATGCCCAATGTCTTGTTATTGAGCTCGACGCCAAGATGTGCTGTAGGGTCGAAACCTTTCCAGTCGCCTTGAAGAATCCGCTTGTGATGGAAAAAGGCTTTTCTGGAAACGGCTAATATCAGTAGAAAGGCAAGGTCTGCAGTAGCTCCCGATAATACACCCGGCGTGTTACTGACAGGAACTTTATACTGTGTGGCAGCAGAAAGATCAACATTGTCATAGCCTACGCTCATGAGGGAAAGAGCTCTGAGATTGGGACAGCTGGCGAAAAAATGGCTGTCGAATTTTTGCATTCCTCCGTTCAGCACAAAGTCCGCTCGCTGGCATGCCTGTATCAGTGCCGTTTCCGATAGCGGTTCGGGCGAACTGTGTACCTCGACCTCATGTCCGGCAGCGGTTAATAAATCTATACCTTTTTGGGGAATTCGTTTTGTTATAAATATTTTCATTTGCATATACGTTACGTGGTCTGCTGTTCGTCGAGCGCCAATATTCGAAGCTTGAGCAAAATTGAACAGTTGGCGGTTTTTATGACAACAATAAAAGCCATATCATTGTTTGGATACGGCTTTCTACTCGAATGTATTTATGTTCTATTTGTGATGAAGCAAGTAGTCAAGTATGGCCTTTCCTGTGGTATCAACTGCATGTGCAGAGTTGGACAAGACAACGACACCGCATTTTTTATCTGGCGATAATGCCAGGTAGGAACTGCTGCCCGCTGTACCACCGTTGTGCCAGTAAAACGTAAGATCGTCCAATAAATTCATATGCCATGCCAGTCCGAGGTCCGTGTCCGGAGGAAGGAAAAATGTAAATAGTCTTGTGTTCGCCATGGCATTTTCCAATGTGGTTTGCGGCATCTTAAACTGCGCCTGGACAAATTTGAGCAGATCCTCAACTGTTGATTTTAGCCCACCGGCCGGAGCGAACGCGTCAAACGACCAGATCGGTACTTCCTGACCATCTTTGTTGTATACTTTAAAGGTATCTTTGTTTGCTGGATTTATTACTTGAAAGGTATTATTCATGCCCAATGGCGTGCATATTAGGTCCTTTACGAGCTGCTCATAAGATTTTTTATAGATTGTACTAACGATATCTCCCAGAACGGCATATCCCAAGTTGCTGTATTCATATTCCTCACCTGCGACTTTCGTGTTTTTGAAGCTAGATAAGTAGGTATAAAGCGCCTTTCGGTCGTAGCTTTTATAGGGGTCGCTGGCATTGAAATTTTTTACTTTTTCCAAGTTTTCAGGAAGTCGCGGCAACCCGGAGGTATGATTGGCGAGCATTTTAAACGTTATTTTCGCCAGGTCCTCATTTTTCTTTAGCGAATCGGGTAGAAATAGAGAGATAGGCTGATCCAAGGTAACGATACCTTCTTCCACCAAATTGGAGAGGAGGATCGCGGTAAACACTTTGCTTAACGAACCGATTTCGTAGACGGTATTGGCAGTCGGCAAGCTGGAGCTGCCTTTGATGGTTTCTCCATAAAAATAGGTTTTCAATTGTCCCCCTGTCACGACACCAACGGCTAATGACTGTGTGTTTTGTTGCTGTAAATAAGCATGTGCCACCGAGTCCACGAAAAAATTCTCCATCTGGCCCACTTTGGGAGTCACTACTGGTTCTTTTGGTTTTTCGACCGCAATCTCTTCTTGATCGACTTCCACCGGACTCCAGGTTAACCAGTTAAACTGAAGTGTTGAATCTGTAGCGAGCTTCAGGTCAAACGATCTGTCGTCAAAATCTACACGGTAAGTTGCGGTATCATTTTTAAAATCGGTAATAACCGAATTTTGTATCCGCCCCAAAGGATAGAGCTCCTGCAGCATCTGCGAAAATCTTGACTGACTGTATTGTTTTCTAAAAGAATCGCTGGCCAGATGGTAGGCAGAATCTGTTAGCTGTGAATTAATGAAAAATTCTAACCTGTTATAAATACCCTTGTTGATCTGTTCCGCAGGGTCTGTCTGTGCGAATGAACAAGATGTAATGCCTAGCAATATCGTTGTAAAAAAATGTTTCATAACTATCGATAGGCACAAATCTACGTAATGTTTAAATGCCAATCAATTGTTTTAACCGGGCATATCCCGATTTACTGATGTTAAGCTTCTCTCCGGATATCAACGCAGCGATATAGGAGTCTTTTTCATACGGTTCCAATTTCGCCAGCTGGTCTACCTTGATAATGTATGAACGATGAATGCGGACGAATTGATTGGGGTCCAGTGATTTTTCAAAAAATGACATCGTCTTGTTCTTTAGATACATCCCATCTTTTGTGTGGATCTTCACATAATCGTCGTATGATTCAAGGTATTTGACGGTATCAATAGGGATAATTTTTATCTGGGTGCCCGTTTTGACCACGATACGATCTATTTTTGTTTCATCCTGTGCCGACAGGACCTCATAATTAGGCTGTACTTTTTTTTCGGGGGCGGCGTAGCTAGATCTGAACTTCTCCAGCGCTTTTTTGAAACGGGCGGGGGAAACAGGTTTAAGGAGATAGTCCAAGGCACTCTTTTCAAACGCTTTTAGAGCATATTCATCAAAAGCAGTGGTGAAGATAATTGCTGGTGGGTCGTCCACAAGCTCAAGCATTTCGAAGCCTGTCAGTTTGGGCATCTGGACATCCAGGAAAACTAGATCCGGCTCATGGGTCTGAATCGCTTTGACACCTTCAAAGCCGTCTCCGCATTCTGCTACAATGCTGATATCAGCTTCGCTTTTAAGGTAGCCCGCAATAATTGAGCGTGCCAATGGTTCATCATCGATAATAACGACTTTAATCATATTGAGGTATTTTTAGGGTACTGGTAAATATATTGTCCTGGACCTGCGTATCAAGCAGATCATTTCTTCCGTATAGCAGATATAAACGGCGCTGGATGCTAGAAAGGCCAAATCCGGTGCCTTTTTTTGGTTTTGATTGTTCTTCCACATCAAAAGGATTGCTGATCTGAATGAGGAGTTGTCCCTCGTTTGCCATGCACTTGATCTGGATGTCGACTTGATCGGTGACGTTATAAAGCCCATGTTTTATGGCGTTTTCTACCAGGGGCTGAATGATCATCGCGGGTAGTCTGTAGCTGAATATATCCTCCGCGGAGGATATGCTCGTGTTGAGACGGTGGCCAAAACGTACCTTTTCTATATCTAGGTAAAGTTGCAAATGATCGAGCTCTTCTTCCAGGGAAATGATCTGGTTATTTTCTTTCCTCAGCGTGCCGCGAAGGAAGTCCGAAAGCTGGAATGTCATGTTACGCGCCTCGTCCGGGTTGGACCCGATTAGCGCAATGATGGAGTTTAGGCTGTTGAACAAAAAGTGGGGTTGCAGCTGTTGGCGTAAATTGTATAACTCAGCTTCACGCAGCAGATTTTCGGACTCTTGCTTCCGCTTCATGTTATTAATATTATCCTCCTGGATATTCCAAACAATATTGATAATGGCAACAGAGGTTAAAATCAGGAAATTGACCAGCGCCCGATAAGGTAATGTCAAGTCCAGCAATGCGATGAAATTGGACTGGATCAGGTAACTCATCAAAAAACGGCTTAATAGGGTACTGATTGCTGCCATGACCAGACCAATAATCAGAACTTTCCATATTTCGCGGGGTTGCGGGGTATAGAAGTTTAGCGCTGACGACATACCATAGCAGCAGAACATCATCACCCCGCTATTGATCAGCGCGTCTTTAAATGCCAGTTGTGCGTCAAAGCCTGAGCGTAGCATGAGCAAATACTGCAACGCCAGATATCCGATAAATACGGATATGCAAATAATACCTATTAATCGACCTTTAATACTGAAAGAGAGTTTGTTTTTCATGTATTAAGCATTTTTGATCGTTAGGCTACCCAATATACAGGTACCCGTGATATAAATCTTTTTGTCCGCGTCGGGATTATATATCGTCTGAAATCGGCGATCATCGACCGAACCCAATATAGAAGCAACATTGCTGACGACTGTCCAGTGTGGAGGAATAATAATTCGTGCACTACCGAATAATTGAAAGGTATCAATGACAATAGGCTGCTGAATGTCGGCTTTGGTGAGGTCCAGCTCAATGCTGCCAAATACATTGGTCAGATTGCCGCCTCTGAATTGCTTCGAATAGATCACTTTCTTCTGTCCGGCAAAGATGCTGTTCAGGTTGAGGTTGTCCTCAAAAGATTGATGAAAGGAGCTATTGCTATTGCCGCCAAAAGCCTGCGCGTCGGGCGAGGCTTGTGGGCTGGATCCATATCGTTCATTAAAAGGCTTTGATTCAGATGTGTCAGTTCTTGGCTCTGTAGCACCTTCATCCGGAATACGGACGCGCTTGTCCCAATCGTAATTGTCTTGAGGCGGATTCGGATAACTCGGCGGAATTACAGGTGGCTTCCGTTTGCTCATAATAAAATAAATCCCCAGAGAAATAATAATGATCGGGACCGTGACCGAACCAAAATCCGTCCGCATCATCCTCGAAATAAGGCTGGCTCCGCCAATGATGAGCAGGATGATAGCCGATTTTTTCTGAAATTGAGAGTTGATACCAATGACCAGGCCAATAATGATCAGGATCATCTGCCAGCCAAACAGCCAGCTCGGAAACCAGTCTCCTAAGTGAAGGTTATTCAATAATAAGAATATACCTATGATGATCACAATCGCTCCCACGATGTTGCGGCTGTTGTTGCTGTTCGGTATGATAGGTTCTTTTTCCATAATGTTTTACTATTTATGACTCAAAGATAGAGACACAAATAAACGGTACATATTCGCTTTAGGTAATACAACTTATATTTTCGGTAAATGTACTGATTTCGTCGGTAAAAAACTTTGTTGTTTAATTTTTATCCGGACAGGGCTGATCAAATCTATCAATTTTACGAGTTATTCTCTTTTTTTTTAATATTATTTGGTGGATTAAAATGAATTATTATATATTTATCAAAGATTAAGATTACTTTAAACTTAAATAACAACCAATGGGAGATTTTGAAAACAAAGAGCGTGAAGAGGTTTTTTCAAAAAAGGTGAGAGCAGGCAAGCGTACTTATTTTTTTGATGTAAAAGCAACTCGATCGAACGATTACTACATTACTATCACAGAAAGCAAGAAACGCTTTGAGGATGGCCAGTTTATTAAGCATAAGATTTTCTTATATAAAGAAGATTTTGAAAAATTTGCTGAAGGTTTGACGGACGTAGTGAATTATATAAAGTCTAATCAGGAAGTAATCGAAAAACGTTATGAGCCTAATTTTGACGATGCGTTCGCTGAGGAAGCTGATGTTCGCTCAAAAGATGATTTTTCGTTCTAATCGGAAATGGAATGAAATATCGATGAAAAAAAGAAATTAAGCCACTGCCGTGGCTTTTTTTGAATGTATCGGTGCATCGCCTCCTTATATTTAGACTGCCGTTGGGGAGCTTAAGGTAAGCTGCGGAGAAATTCATTCAATACAGCACTGAACTTTTCAGGTTCTTCGAGATTCGGTAGATGACCTGATTCTTCAAATTCCATGAAGCGTACGTCAGGAATGTTCTCAATGAGGACATTCGTCTGTTCTTCGCTCATTAGTTTGTCGTACTTCCCTTTGATAACCAATGTGGGGATAATAATCGTTCTGAGCGAATGCGTAGTGTCTGTCCGTGAGGCCAGCGCCAGTTGTGTAGAACAGATGCTGGCAAGTTCGTTTCTGCGGATACAGCTTTTGATCAATTCCACGGCCTCCGGGTTTTCCCGAATCGTTTTCTCATAAAATACGTTCTCCGTAAAACCGATTGCAAATGGTCTTCGTCCATATTTGAGTAATGCCTGAATGGAGTCAAAACGCTTTTGTTTGGCTTTGTTGTCATCAGCCAACGAGTTAGTGTCGCATAGAATAAGCCCTGAAAGCTGCTGTCCGATCAATTCGTATGCCCGCAGGGCAATATATCCCCCCATTGAAATGCCGCACAAGACCACATGATTCAGGTCGAGTTTTCGAATAAACTCCACCAGGTCTTTGGCAAACACGTCAACGGAAAAGAAACCATGACCGTTTGTGCTAAGTCCATGGCCTCTGACATCGATCGCAATCCCGGTATACTCTTCGTCGAGATCCAATAATTGTTGCTTCCAGGTATTTTTATTAAATGGGAAACCGTGGATAAAGAGAACGGTTCTCGGCGCGGGATAAGATTTGCTGGGGCGGATATAATAAGAGATACTGATGTCTCCGATGCGGATTTTACTAAGTTTTAATTCTCTTTTGCTCATGAATAATAACATTTGTCAGTGTCTGAAAAAAAAAGTTGATATTTTAAATATAATATTATCAGTGAGATAAACGAAATGTAGTTTCATAAAGTTTAAAAATGAGAAAAAATGTTTGTTAAATCGATAAATTTATCGATATTTGCATCACCAAAATCGAAACAGATACAGGTTCACTTTTGGTTGCCCAGCGCTCATAGCTTAATTGGATAGAGCACCTGACTACGGATCAGGAGGTTAGGGGTTCGACTCCCTTTGAGCGCACAGTAACAGCTTTTTCTAGCTGTTTAATGAAGGCACTCCTAGCTCAATTGGATAGAGCATCTGACTACGGATCAGAAGGTTAGGGGTTCGACTCCCTTGGAGTGCACGACTGGAAGCCAATCAATAGGATTGGCTTTTTTAATAACAGAGGCGATAGGTGAATGGCCTGCCTCTTTTTGAAAAAAAATTTGTAAAAAAACGAATTCTGACTATATTTGCGTCACCAAAACAAATGGGACAGAGTTCTAAACGTAATGGTTTACTGCGCTCCTAGCTCAATTGGATAGAGCATCTGACTACGGATCAGAAGGTTAGGGGTTCGACTCCCTTGGAGCGCACAACTGAAAAGCCTAGTCATCATCTGTGATTAGGCTTTTATTTTTTAACTCGTTTTAATTTCTTAAATAAAACTATGCTAAACCTTGTAATATTTGGCCCTCCGGGTGCAGGTAAGGGAACCCAATCTGCAAAGCTTATTGAAAAATATCAATTGGTTCATATTTCAACAGGTGATATTTTTAGAGCACATATTAAAGGTCAGACGCCACTTGGTCAACAAGTGAGCCAGATTATTGCTGAGGGAAATTTAGTGCCAGATTCAATTACGATAGCAATGCTGGAAGAGGAAGTAAAAAAGAATCCCGATGCAAAAGGATTTATTTTTGACGGTTTTCCTCGTACTGTTGCTCAAGCTGAGGCATTGGATGCTTTTTTGGAAGGTATCAATACGTCAATTTCAGTCGTAATTGCGCTGGATGTAAATGAAGACGAATTGAAAGCACGTATCGCCAAACGCAGAGAGATCTCCGGCCGTTCGGATGACGACGCGGATAAATTGGTGAAACGCATAGATGAGTATTTTACAAAGACGATCCATGTGTTACCCTATTACGAAGCACAGGGTAAATTATCCAAAGTCAATGGTATTGGAGATATCGATACGATCTTCAAAAACCTGACCGATATCATCGATAATTATTAATTGGAAATCATATTTTTTAGACTGTAGATAGTGTAATGGCGCAAGGATCGAATTTCGTTGATTATGTGAAAGTGTGTTGTCGTTCGGGACATGGTGGGGCAGGTTCGGCTCATTTGCATCGTGACAAGCACACAGCTAAAGGTGGTCCAGATGGCGGTGACGGCGGTCGTGGCGGACATATTATCCTAAAAGGGACCAGTAATCTTTGGACCTTGCTTCACCTCAAATATCGTAAGCACATCATTGCATCCAATGGTGAGTCGGGAGGAAGTGCACTACGCACTGGCGCCACAGGGCAGGATGAGATTCTGGAAGTTCCTTTGGGTACCATTGCCAAAGATGCGGAAACAGGCGAGGTGTTATTTGATATCACCGAGGATGGCGAGACCAAAATTCTGGTGCCGGGTGGAAAAGGAGGACTGGGCAACTGGCATTTTAAATCGGCCACACAGCAAACTCCACGTTTTGCACAGCCCGGACTTCCGGGAAAAGAACAGTGGATTATCCTGGAGCTTAAGGTGCTCGCAGATGTCGGACTGGTGGGCTTCCCCAATGCAGGCAAATCTACCTTATTGTCTGTTGTATCGGCAGCCAAACCCGAAATTGCAAATTATCCTTTCACTACTTTAGTTCCCAATCTTGGTATGGTGAGTTATCGTGATAACCGTTCTTTTGTAATGGCGGATATCCCCGGAATCATCGAAGGGGCTTCGGAAGGCAGGGGACTGGGTTACCGATTTTTACGGCATATCGAACGGAACTCTGTACTGCTGTTTATGGTTCCGGCAGACACCGATCGTACCATAGCCGAAGAATATGATATTTTGCTCAACGAGCTGACAGCCTATAATCCTCAGCTGGCAGATAAACCCAAGTTATTGGCTATCACCAAGTCCGATATGCTCGACGATGAGCTGGAAAAAGAGATGGAGCAACAGTTGCCCAATGGCATACCGCACATCTTTATCTCTTCTGTGGCAGGCAAAAATATCCTACCGCTGAAAGATATGATCTGGAAGGCCATCAACTCCTGAAGTAAATCTAGACTGACTCCAAAACAGAACGTTGTGATTTGAGAAATAGCGCTGATAGCGATGAAAATATCGACGCTTCTTCTAGGGTACAAAGCAGACAGTTTCAGAAAAAAGGGATTTAACTATACGATCTAAGACGCTCTAAGTAGAGCGTCTTTTTGTTTGTTGCCAACTTTCTAGTGCTCACAGTGATGTGCCGGTTGTGACAACGGCACAGGGAAAGCCGTACGATCTTAAAATACCGTCTATGATATCGGAATATTGATTTCTTTTTTGTAATTTCATTCGCAAACTAAGAACTAATCAAATCTAAAAAATGAAAGCAGCAGACGAAAAATACTGTGTCGAATGTGGTCAGGCTATCAATGTCAGGGCCGAGGTGTGCCCCTTATGTGGTGTTAGACAGCCTGTTTTTTATGCCAATCAGCCTTTCCAGCAAAGGAGCAACGATCTCCAGGATGACCGCTGGTTGCCATCATTACTGTTTTGTTTTTTTCTGGGTGCATTTGGTGCGCATCGTTTCTATTTGGGGCAGATAGGCACAGCGATCCTACAACTGGTGACATTGGGTGGTTGTGGAATCTGGTACATTGTCGATTTGATTATGATCATTGTTGGTAAATACAGAGATCGCGATGGGCAGTATATCAAAAGTCCGCTAAATAACAATTAAATGATTGGTCAACTCCTAAAATATTTACGTCAGCATTGGATTTATGGCGGTTTGGCGGCATATTTTGTGGTTTCGGTTGTGCTTCATATGTCCTTTGACATCCATATCCTTATTCCTTGTATCTGGAAGATGCTGAGTGGCTACAGCTGCCCAGGATGTGGTCTGACAACAGCTTTTATTGCAATGATTCAGCTAAAGTGGGCACAGGCATGGGCAGCGAATCCCCTGATATTTCTGTTGGTGCCAGCAACAATCTTGTTGGTCGTGAGAGATTTTAAGCGATATACATAAGGAGAGGGAGATCTGTTTTAAAATTTTTTAAAAATGTTTTCACTTTTAAGGGATATGTCGTAACTTTGTCTCCCGTGAAAATTAAAGTAGAGTCTTTATTGGTAGGTGCCTTAGGAAACGGTTTGTCAATCGTGATAAGGTATTGTTAATTGATATGTTAGCCCATTTGAGGGCTTTTTTTATATCCCATGAGGACGCTTTAAGATTCAGGACAGAAGAGATACACATTTTATAATATTACATCGATAATGACCAACTACAGCAAATTGCCTGCAATTTTAGTTTTAGAAGATGGTACAGTTTATCACGGTAAAGCCGCTGGTAAAATAGGTACGACTACCGGAGAAATCTGTTTTAATACAGGGACCACCGGTTATCAGGAGATATTTACGGATCCATCTTACTTTGGACAGATCATGGTAACGACCAATGCGCATATTGGTAACTATGGTATTGATGAGGAGGATACCGAATCGACTCAAATCCAGATTGCCGGATTAGTCTGCAAAAACTACAATATCAATTATAGCCGAAAAATGGCCGATGAGTCTATTCAGAGCTACTTTGAAGAGGAAAATTTAGTCGGTATTTCTGATGTGGATACACGTTCACTTGTGCGGCACATCCGCGATAAGGGAGCAATGAATGCGATCATCTCCTCTGAAACACTTGATGTCGAAGAGTTAAAAAATCAACTGGCAAAAGTTCCGTCAATGGACGGCTTGGAACTGTCGTCAAAAGTCACTACTCCGGAGCCTTATTTTTTCGGAAACGAGAATGCTTCTTTGCGGGTAGCTGTATTGGACCTTGGGATTAAGAAAAATATTTTACGCAATTTTGAAGCGCGCGATGTGTATACGAAGGTATTTCCTGCGAAAACCACATTCGAAGAAATGGAAAAGTGGAATCCTGATGGTTATTTTATCTCCAACGGCCCTGGTGACCCTGCGCCGATGGACTATGCTGTCGAAACTGTAAAATCGATTCTGAAAGCGAATAAACCTATGTTCGGGATCTGTCTTGGGCATCAGATTTTAGCTTTGGCCAATGGCATCCGTACCAGCAAGTTGCACAATGGACACCGTGGTATCAATCATCCGGTTAAGAATATAATCGCCAACCGTTGCGAGATCACTTCGCAAAATCATGGTTTCGGTGTGGTGGCAGAAGATATTCAGAAGTCGGAAAATGTGGAGGTCACTCATATCAACCTGAACGATCAGTCGATCGAAGGGATTCGGATCAAAGGACAAAAAGCATTTTCGGTGCAGTACCACCCCGAGTCCTCTCCGGGTCCACATGATTCACGCTATCTGTTTGATGATTTCGTTGCAATGATCAAAAATTAATACAACATACGATATCCAAACCCTCCTTTTAACGGAGGGTTTTTTTGTGTTTTCCGGGTAAACAAATTATTCAAATTTGTCATATTTTATTCATATTAAATAGCGGAATAAATACATTTTTTGTTATATTTGGTTGTGAAATATGACTGTAGATAAGAGTGTGTCTTATTTACACTAAGTAAAGCAAATAAATTATAGTCTAATAAAAAGATGAGTTTAATTATCGATGTTCATGCGCGCCAGATTTTGGATTCGCGCGGTAACCCTACAATCGAAGTAGACGTTACTACACAAAATGGTTTTGTTGGTCGTGCAGCTGTTCCTTCAGGTGCTTCAACAGGTGTTCACGAAGCAGTTGAATTGCGCGATGGCGACAAATCAAAATACTTAGGTAAAGGTGTTTTGAAAGCTGTTGAAAATGTAAATACCAAAATAGCGAAAGCTTTGGAAGGCGTGGATGTTTTCGAGCAAAACGCCATCGATAAAATCATGATTGATTTAGACGGCAGTGAAAATAAAGGAAATTTGGGTGCAAATGCTATCCTAGGTGTATCATTGGCTGTTGCTAAGGCAGCTGCACAAGAATCCCGTCAGCCTTTATACCGTTATATCGGCGGAGTTAACGCCAATACCTTGCCTATCCCAATGATGAATATCATTAATGGCGGTTCGCATTCGGATGCGCCGATTGCATTTCAGGAGTTTATGATCATGCCTGTTGGAGCTCCTTCTTTCTCTGAAGCGTTGCGCTGGGGAACTGAAGTATTTCACAACTTGAAAAAGATCCTGCACGATAGAGGTCTTTCGACTGCTGTGGGTGACGAAGGTGGTTTTGCCCCAACTTTTGAAGGTACTGAAGATGCGATTGAAACGGTATTGAAAGCGATCGAGATTGCAGGTTACAGACCAGGTCAAGATGTTTGTTTAGCATTAGACTGCGCTTCTTCTGAATTTTACAAAGACGGAAAATACGATTACACGAAATTTGAAGGCGATAAAGGCGCTGTACGTTCCAGTGAAGAGCAAGCAAGCTATCTGGCTGAACTAACAGCTAAATATCCTATTATCTCCATCGAAGATGGTATGGCAGAAGATGACTGGGCTGGCTGGAAAACGTTGACCGACAAAATCGGTGACCGTGTACAGTTGGTAGGTGATGATCTTTTCGTTACAAATACCAAACGTCTGCAGCAAGGTATTGATACGGACACTGCTAATTCCATCTTGGTTAAAGTAAATCAGATTGGTTCATTGACAGAAACCATCAATGCTGTGACTTTAGCGCAAAACTCAGGTTATACATCAGTTATGTCCCACCGTTCAGGTGAGACCGAAGATTCTACCATTGCTGACCTTGCGGTAGCACTTAATTGTGGCCAGATCAAAACGGGTTCAGCATCTCGTTCGGACCGTATGGCGAAATACAATCAGTTACTGCGTATCGAAGAAGAATTGGGTGGTAATGCCCGTTTCATCGGCAAGGACTTTAAATACGCCAAAAAATAGGCTCGGGTCTATATAAAATATAAAAAGGGCGAATCAACTGATTCGCCTTTTTTATGGACGATTTCGCTCCTTAAACCCGTGCTCGCGCCTGCAGCGCGGCATGGACGTTAAGCGATATCGGTTAAAACAAGGTGTCCGCCGCCTTATTGGGGTATTTCAGGTCGAGTCCGAAACTGTCGTTAAGCTTCTTGATGAAGTGCACGGCAAGTAGTGGCGATTCAATTTCTATGTTCTGATGAATGAAGAAATACAATTTTTGTAGGCCGTTTTCACGCCATAGTTTAACTACCTCTATCCATTGGTCAAGACGCTCGTAATCGGAAGAGTGATTGGCCCCGACATAGCGAACAAATGCGATGGGAGTCGTCAGACGCATGTGGAGCATATCCCTTCGTCCGGCCGTATCCACCAGGACATTGGTCACACCGGTCTCCTCTAATAAGGTATATAGCTCCTTGGCCACTTCGGGCTTGGAAAACCATTCTTTATTGCGGACTTCCAGCGCCAAGGGTACGTTTTTGGGCCAATCGTGTAGAAATAACTGAAGACGTGCCATATCTTTTGGCCCATAGTTGTCGTGCATCTGTAAAAACACCATGCCAAGCTTCTCCTCAAATCGCACGACCGAATCTGTAAATACTTTTACTTTGTCAGCCGTATTCAGCAACCTACTAAAATGGCTGATGGACTGGGGGACTTTTGGAAAGAACTTAAAGTCTGCTGGTGTCTTCTTTTTCCAGATTTCGACTTGTTCCAGCGTCGGAGAATTGTAGAACGTAGCATTCAGTTCGATGCTGTTAAATTGGTTTGCATAATAGACCAGTTCGTCCTTTGTACCCCTTGGATAGAAGCCCTTTAAATCCTGTTTGTTCCATTTTGCACAGCCTACATAAACTTCAAAAGCCGTGTCGTTCTTAAAATGCTGAAGCAATTTTAAGGTGTCTGCTGAAGTGGGTGGTAAGGTGAAATCCACTTCTTCGGGATGATCTACTTGGCCAAATTTCATATCAGTTTTTTCTTAATTTATGATCAAATATTACATGTGCAAGTAATGCCAGTAAGGTATAGCTGCTGCCAACGGCAACCACTCCCGGCCATTGAAAGTGCTGCCATGCCTGAGCAGCGAAAAAGGTGCCCGTTGAGCCCCCGATAAAGTAGCTCACCATATAGACCGTATTCAGACGGTTGTTTGCACCTAGATTGAGAGCGTAAAAATCACTTTGATTCAGTATGTGCATGGACTGTAAGCCTAGGTCAATCAGGATAACACCCACAATCAGTCCTGCGTAATAATGGCCAAACAATCCAAACAGCAACCAGCTCAGCAGCATCATTAATATCGCGTAAAAGATGATTTTGGCTTTGCTGATATAACCCGTTATTCGATTGACAAAAGCCGCTGCCAACGCCCCGCAGGCACCGACAAGACCAAATGCACCGGCAGTGGCTGGCCCATCATAGAACGGAGGCCCCTCAATATGGAAGACCAGCGTGGTAAAGAAGGCCGAAAATGCACCGAAGCCCATTGCGCCCCGAAAAGCGGCCAGCTGGAGGACGGGCTGGGTGCGGGCAAACCTCCAAACGGAAAGCATCAGTTGCTTGTAAGTACCGCTGAAGTTTGGCAATACCTCCGGAAGCCTTGCCGCGATTGCTGCGGCCGTGAGTATCATTAGAAGCGTGGCAATCCAGTACATTTCACGCCAGCCGAAATACGAACCGATAAATCCGCTGATGACCCTCGACAGCAAAATCCCGAGCAATAAGCCGGACATCACCATACCAATGGCAGACGCCTGTTTGTCCTTACGCGCAAGTTCTGCGGCCATAGGAACAAATACTTGCGGTATAACCGAGGTGAAGCCGATCAGAAAGCTAAAAAGCAGTACGGAGACAATCGAGGTAGACAACGCCATGCCGGCGAGAGAGAGAATGATGAACATGAAATCGATCAGAATCATTTTCTTTCTTTTGAACATATCGCCTAGTGGCACAATGAGCAGTAAACCGCAGGCGTATCCAATCTGGGTCAGCATGGCCGAATTGCTCACCGTGGCTTCATCTATAGACAGATCTTTGGCGATGAGTGCCAGTAGAGGCTGATTGTAATAATTATTAGCGACAACCAGGCTGGTGGCGATGGTCATTAACCATAAGGTTGATCTCGATAGTCCTGCCTTGGAAGTTTGGTTAGCAATCATGTATTAATGTAATTCATCCCATAATTCCTGAAACTTTTGTTTTAGCTCCGCTACTTCCTGCTCCAGTTGCCCAATACGTTCCAGCAAAGCTTGATCAGCAACAGTCGGCGGTAATGGGCCAGCGTTTTCGAAAGCTTCAATATTAACTTCACCCAATAGGTGAATATAACGGACTTCCTTGTGTCCTGCTTGTTTCGGAAGGGCTTTCAGATAACCTTCCGAAGCAAGTTTCTCAAGCTGTTCATTGACTTCGTTTAATGAGTCAAATTCATATAACCTTCCTGAATTTGAGTTGATTTCGCCAGCTGTCATCGGCCCGCGAAGAAGTAATAAACAGATAATTGTTACTTCGGAGGGCACCAGTGGAAACTGGATGGCAAAATTGTGTTTGTATTTCGTCACTCTGGATCCGCCACCGACGACTGTGGAGATTAACCCTCTTTTCTTGAGAATATCCAAGGTGGTGACAATATCTTCTTCGGTATATTGGACGACAGGTTTACGTGAAGTTTTCTGATTACAAGCCGCCAGTAAGCTATTGACAGTCATTGGATAATACTCAGGGGTTACCTTTGCTTTTTCAATTAACGAGCCAAGTACACGTTGCTCCATTGCAGATAATTGGGGTAAATTCGTCGATTCCATGTATTCTCTTAACAAAAATGTATGATCATGTATAAGTCTATGCAAGATTTTAAGTCGTATCCATACCAGGACGAGCTCTTACCCAAAGATGGCCTTTTTCCAATACAACTCCAAAAGATTGGCGGGATATTATTTGATAATTTGCGCATAAATCCCTGCCGATGCAGGTCTGACGGATCCCGTCAGCCGGCGTAAGCATTCCTATAGTTTTCTTATCTTCGCATGAAATAAAAATAGTTAACGTGCTCAAGATTGCTTTTCGTTCAGAATTTGTTCACCCAGTTAGGGAGGGGCACCGATTTCCGATGCTGAAATACGAGCTGATCCCCTTGCAGTTGAAATATCTGGGACTGGCCGTTGAAGAGAATTTTTTCAGTCCGGCACTGGCCAGTTTCGAAACCTGCTGCTTGGTACATGATCCTGATTATGTCAGGAGCCTTTTTGATCTGACGCTGGACGCCAAGATGGTGCGCCGCATCGGGTTCCCTTTAAGTCAGAGCCTAATAGATAGAGAGCGTTATATTCTGGACGGAACTATTCAAGCTGCCCGATATGCAATCGAATATGGGGTCGCTTTTTCGGTCGCTGGCGGAACGCACCACGCCGGATATGATTTCGGTGAGGGGTTCTGTTTAATGAACGACCAGGCTACAGCTGCAGGATATCTGCTGCAGCACAAGCTGGCTACGCGTATCCTGATTATCGATCTGGATGTGCATCAGGGGAATGGCACCGCGGATATCTTTGCCGGCCGACAGGAGGTTTACACTTTTTCCATGCATGGGGAGAAAAATTATCCCTTTATTAAGCAAAAGTCACATCTGGATATCGGACTTGCCGAAACTGTTACCGACGTGGAGTATCTCCGGATCCTGGACGACAATCTTACCGCTTTATTCTTGGATTTTGCGCCGGATTTTGTATTTTATCAAGCCGGAGTCGATATCCTCGCCACCAATAAGCTGGGTAGACTGAATTTGAAACCAGAGACCTGTAGCCGTCGGGACGAATTGGTGTTGGGTACGTGCCAACGGTTTGGTATTCCTGTTCAGGTCAGCATGGGAGGAGGGTATTCCCCGCAGATCAAAGACATCGTGGACGCCCACTGTCAGACATTTAACATCGCAATAAACTTGTACAATTTATAAAATAGAAATATGTTTTTTCACCAGGACGCAACGTTTGAAGCTTTATCCATACACAGGGTAGGTAACAAAGCACACGATGAATTTTACATTCTGTCGGATGCTCCCGTATCGCTTGAGGGCGATGAAATATTGCCCGGTCTGCTCATACAGTACTTTATGAGCCCTTTTGCAAAGGTCAATGAGGTATACCGCTTATATCATCCCAATGGCGAGCTGGAACTGAATGAGGTCTTTTATTTTGTTCGTCAGTACTTTAATCAACTGCTTCCGTTTCATGATTTGTCCCAGCAGATTTCCAAACATCTCTATGAAGTCTCCAATCATCCTAAAATTAAAGCCGGAGAGGTATATGTGGTTGCCTTGAAGAATATACAGATAGAAGGTGAAGAATATGATGCAATCGGGATATTTAAGTCCGAAAACAAAGAAACTTACCTGAAGGTATATCCGGAGCAGGGCGCTTTTATGCTTGAGTACGAACAGGAGGCTATCAATATCAATAAGCTGGACAAAGGCTGTATTATCATCAATGCAGAGGAGGAGGAGGGGTACAAGGTTCTTGTGCTTGACCAGACCAACAGACAGCAGGAAGCGGTGTATTGGAAGGACGAGTTCCTGCAGCTACGTGTACGCAACGATAATTTTAACCAGACCGGCAATTACCTGAAAGTCTATAAAAATTTCGTTGAGGAGAAGCTGGACGAAACCTTCGAACTTGAAAAAGCTGACAAAATTGATCTGATGAATAAATCGATGAATTATTTCAAGGAAAAGGAAACCTTTGTTCAGGAGGAATTTGAGGAAGAAGTATTGGGTAATCCACAGGCAATCGCCTTGTTTCAGGATTTTAGGTCTGGTTTTGAAAATGAATTTGAATCGCCTTTTCAGGCTAGCTTCGAAATTGCTGACAAAGCGGTCAAAAAGATGGAAGCCTCCTATAAATCCGTGCTGAAACTGGATAAAAATTTCCATATTTATGTGCACGGAAAACGCGAATATCTCGAAAAAGGATTTGATGAAGAGAAAGGGATGAACTACTACAAGTTATATTTCGAAAATGAAGCTTGATGAGCTATGGCAAAGTGCAATAAAATAGCAGGGATCGTATGTGTATTATTACTAGTGCTGATAGGCCTGTTGTCACTGATCCAGCGCGATAGCTCCTGGATCGAGCTCAATTTCGCCCGCTATTTTTACCGGTACTACGGGCATATTCCCAAGTATTTCCTTGGGTATATTCCATTTAGTATGGGGGATCTCCTCTATGCTGCTGTGGTTGTCGTGCTGAGTTACTTCACAGTCCGAATGCTCCGAAATTTATGGTTGAGACAATGGCCGGATGCCGTGCTCGCGTTTTTTTCTGTCGTTAATTTATTGCTGGGCCTATATGCATTCTTTTATCTGTCTTGGGGACTTAACTACTACCGAAGGCCTATCAGCGTAAATGCATCCTTGCAGGTAGACAGTTTAAAGCTGGCAGATTATCTCGTCGTGCTCGATGAATATCTGGATAGCACAAACATGCTTAGACAGCAGGTCAGTCCTGCGAAATGGGAAAATCAGAGGACCAGAATACAAAAGGACCTGACCGAATGGGTCAAAAATGATACAACCTTTGCGTCTTTTTTATCGGTCAGCCAAGTGCATGCCAAACCGCCTTTGAATAGTACCCTAGTTTCGTATTTTGGTGTCTCTGGATATTTTAATCCGTTTACGCATGAAGCACAGGTCAATTATGCCATGCCGGTACTATCTTTCCCCTTTACTTTTGTGCATGAACTTGCGCACCAGCAGGGGGTCGGGTTCGAAGATGAAGCAAACTTTATCGCGTTTGTACGGCTGCAGCATCATCCGCAGGCTTTTTACCGTTATTCCGCTTACCTGCAAACAACTTTATATATGCTCCGGGAATTGGGAGCGATGTACCCCGTACTTGCGAAAGAGTATCGGCGGCGATTAAGTGAGCCAGTCCGGGGAGACATCGAAGCGGAACGCCTTTTTTGGATTCATTATACAGGGTGGTTCAACAACCTTATGGGAATCTTTTACAACCAATACCTAACCCATAATAATCAAAAAGAGGGCTTGGCGAGATACGATCGCATGACTAGGCTGGTACTCGCATATGCGCTCAAGGAAAGAGGATGCCGTTGACCGTATAAAAAGAACGCTGCACCAACTTTCCAGTCCTGTGCAGCGTTTTATTAATTATCTGTGTGTGTCGAAATCAGCTCAAAAGAACCCTCATTACCCGCACTGCCAGAGTAGATCTGACCCTGTGGCAATCCTCTCAGTCCTGTCGGAGCTGTTTTGATGCGATCGTAAATATTTCTTAAATCGGTGTTCGCATTGACGGCTCTTCCTCCAGCGACAACATCAGCGTAAATATAATTTGTAGCTTTTTTATCTGTCGTTTGCGGCTTCAGGCTGCCTTCCTTTAATGTTATCTTGACTTTTCCGCCATTCCCGTTTGGGAAAGTCTTGGTACCATTGAAAGCATCATCCCCTTTAGCAATAATATATAAAGAGCCCAGTTTCTGGAAATTAGCTTTTATGTCAAAATTACTGCCGTTGTTTTTACCGTCAGAGCCATATAGTGTGGCTTTGTCACCAATTTCTGCATAATCGACGATGAGCTTTACATCTTTCTTTCCGTAAAATGACAACGTCGCCTTATCCTTCATAATCAGTGTGTCGATATGGATGATTGCAGTGGAATCCCTGCTGTCAATATTTTTTTTGGCTTTTTTTCCGATTTCGAGCTTGGAAAAATGCTGTGTTTCCTGTGCTTTACATACAAAAGTAAAGGAGACAAGAAAAAGAAAACCTAAAACAAAGTTCAGTTTCATAACTATGTTCTTATTTGTAACTATTTAATACTTTGACAATTGAGGTGCCAAAGGGTTTAATTATTGACTAAATATTTTACAATTAATTTCGCAGCCCGTTCTGAAGCTCCCGGTGAACCTAGTTTCTCAGCGAGGATATCGTAGTTTTCCATGACACTTGCGCGGTGCGCTTTATTGTTGATCAGTTCTCCTAGCTCATGTGCAATGTCAAAAGCCGTGCAGTCCTCCTGTATAAGTTCTCGGACGGACAAAAAGTTATTGATCAGATTGACCAGAGAGATGAATTTGACTTTAATAACGAGTTTAGCTATACGTACTGAAAGTGCATTTGCTTTATATACCACTACTTGGGGCACTTTCAATATCCCGGTTTCTAGCGTGGCCGTACCACTGGTTACTACTGCGGCCTCAGCGTTGTTGAGAATATCATACGTTTGGTTGAAAACCACAGGAATATCGATTCCTCTTAAAAATTGCTTATAATAAGCTTCCTCAAAATTTGGTGCACCAGCGATCACAAACTGGTGGACGGGAAAGAAGTAAGGCAGCTCGGCCATAATGGGTAGCAGCCTGGAAATCTCCATTTCACGGCTGCCGGGCAATAGGGCAATGATTGGCTTGTCTCCAAAGCCATTCAGTTGCCTAAAAGCAGGATTGAAGCGATAGCTGGCTACGGCATCAAGGAGCGGATTACCAATATAATCCACGTACATACGCCACTTATTATAGAAATCCACTTCGAATGGTAATATGCAGAACATGTGATCGACCACCCTCTTGATTTTTTTTACACGGCTTTGGTTCCACGCCCAAACTTTCGGAGAAATATAATAACAGGTCTTGATACCATGTTTTTTCGTAAAGTCCGCAATCTTCAGATTGAAGCCCGGAAAGTCGATCAATATAACCGTGTCAGGCTTTTCCTGCAGCAGATCGTTTTTGACCCTTTTGAGGTTTTTCGCGATTTTGCCAAGATTTTTCAATACTTCAACAAAACCCATAAAAGCCATTTCGGCGGTGTGTATCAATGCTTTTTCGCCGCTTGCTTCCTGCATCAAGTCGCCGCCAACAATGCGAAATGTGGCGTGCGGATCTTCAGCCTTCAACGCTTTGATTAAGTTGGCACCATGAAGGTCACCTGAAGTTTCGCCAGCAATAAGATAGTATTTCATATGTAAGTGGGTTTTTTGTTCAACATCTTCAGGCCCTAACAGTTTATCTGTGTCCCAGCGCACGGACGTTCAGCGGAATGATGTTTTGAACAGTTAAAGATAATATTATCTAATGATATGATGAAATTGATGTCGTTATTCCATATCTTTATTAAAGATGTTTAACTTTGGAAGAAAATATCGTGAGTATAAAAGCTAAATAGTATTTTTGTCCTATGCAACGATTATGGTCTTTAATAAGAAATAAGTATTTGATAGCCACGTCGGCCTTTTTGGTCTGGATGTTGTTCTTTGACCGGAATGATTTTGCCACGCAATACAGCTATCAAAAGCAAAAAGCGAATCTAGAAAGTGAGCGATCCTTTTATTTAAAGGAAAACGCAGCTATTATTAAAACCATTAATGATATCCGGTCAAATCCTCAGGAAGTGCAACGTATTGCCCGTGAGAAATACAAAATGAAAAAAGACAATGAGGATATTTACGTGGTTTCGAAAGTGCCAGCTAAGGAAACGCCATGATACTCCTTGTAATCGATTAGCAAAAAATGTACGACGTATAAATAGAAAGACCATCCTCATATCGGGATGGTCTTTTAGTATATAGAAAATGGGATCTTTAATTCGCTCCTGGGGACACCACACCAATGTATAGCGGTGTTTTCTGATCGTTCGCCTTACCAATCAGAATTAATGTATAGTAGTGATTTTCCATCAATTTCACATCTTTTCGAGTAGCAATGCTTTTACCTGTTTTATCTTTGACCGTCAGCGTATAGGTACCGCTTTTTTGTGCGATGAATCCTTGATGGGCAGTTGCAGAAGTCTGCGTTTCTTTGGATCTATTGGACCATTCCGCTGGTGATGCTTGGTCACCTATTTGCAGGGTTACCTGATCAGTGCCTTCCGCAAGGTTGAAGAATCGTACGCCTGACTCGGTATTTTTTATATCTTTATTGACACGGTCTGTCGTGATTACCTGAGCTGGTTTTGCTTTGTTTCCGTACACAAATGACGTGTACAGCGTGCTGTCCTTGATCGTTATTGTCGTATCCAGCAAAACGTTGTTATATTCCGATGAAATGGAGATTCTTCGTGTTCCGGTAAATAGGAATACTTGGTTGTAACTTTTGAAATTTAAGGGATAGTAAGGTTGTTGAATATACCCCCCATCTGCATAATAGATTACCGCGTTGGCATCACTATAGCCATTCACCATGGTGAATACGCCAGTTGGAATGTACTGATCATTATCATCATCTTTCAGACAGCTGGATAGCAGGAATGTTGCGACTGCGATTGCAATAAAATTAAATAATCTATAGTTTTTCATAATCGTGTAATATTAAACTTTTGTTAATCGATGAACACATTGCGTTTGTGTTGTCTATTATACGGAGGTAAGTAACACTTTGCTACAACAAAATGCAAAAATAATAAAATTGTGCCAACCAGATTCGGCTTCGTATATATCGGAGCGTGTCGCTATCCACTCGTAGCCTATCGAACTGCGTTACAGACTGTTCGTAGCCAAAAGCTTAAACTCTGTCTGGCCTGACTTCGGTGTTGCTTCGGGAAACCTTCGGGCGGCCTTCGAGATTGCTTTGGGACTGCTGCGGTACAGGTTTGGCATAACTCCGACTATCCTTTGACGTGGATTCGTCATTGTACCGAAGCGCTGCCAGCGAACGGTACAGGAAGTGCCGGAGGAGGGCCGATGATACTGCAGAGATGATACGGCGCTGTTCCGAATCGTTCCCCAACCGTTCTCGGATACGGTACGGGCTTTAAGGGACTTGGGGGGAGTTGAGGGGAGTTTAATGGGACCATGTTGATTGAAACGGTATTGTCGTGATTAGGGCACGGGCTTTGCTATTTAAAAAAATATGATAATTTTGAGTTATGAACAGCAGAATGAAAAAGATGGCCAAAGGACTGTTTGAGCAGTTTAGACATCGGAAGATAACCGAAACAGAATTGCTACAGGCCGAATCAAAGGCAAAAAATCTGGGAAGTTACGTGGGAGATTTTAAATTGCTGATTGCCATGTGCAAAGATGTACTCAGCGGTAAATATAAAATGAATAGCTGGAATTTGACCATTATTATTGGGACGATTCTATATGTGATCTCCCCTGTGGACGCTATTCCAGATTTTATTGCGGTTGGCGGCTGGCTTGATGATGTTGCGATTGTGGCTTATGCCATGCGAAAGCTTTCGGAAGAAATAGAGCGGTATAAGCTGCAAAAATTGGTTGCAAAACAGCAAAACTAAACCCTTAGCTTTGCATCAGCAGCAACTGCCACCGGGATCGCCTATTGCTGCTTCAAAGCCATGCAGAATAATATATTCAGAAACGAAAAGAGCTACTTAATAGTCCAATCAGTAGCTCTTTTTTAGTGTGATTTAATGTTTAAAATGTCTAACTCCTGTGGTAACCATCGCAATTCCCTTTTCGTTGGCCATATCGATGGACAATTGATCTTTGATGGAACCTCCGGGCTGCAATACCGCAGCGATACCTGCCTCAGAAGCGATTTCAACACAATCTGGGAAAGGGAAAAAAGCATCTGATGCCATAGAACAGCCTTTAAGGTCAAATCCAAAAGAAACAGCCTTTTCAATAGCTTGTTTAAGAGCATCAACACGGGATGTCTGTCCTACTCCCGAGGCTAGCAAAGTACCGTTTTTGGCAAAAACGATCGTATTGGATTTGGTGTGTTTGACAATTTTATTGGCAAAATATAGGTCCTCAAGTTGTTCAGCTGTAGGTTTGATTGTCGTTACGGCTACCATTTGTTCTGGGCCTTCTACTGTATGGTCTTTATCCTGCAAAATGACACCATTCAATAACGTTTTGAACTGCTGTGCCGGTAACTTGACATCTTTACGGACGAGGATTATTCTGTTTTTCTTTGCAGTCAGTATAGCAATCGCTTCGTCTGTGTAAGATGGTGCGATCAATACTTCAAAAAATAATTTATTGATTTCTTCTGCTGTCTCTTTGTCCACCTGTCCGTTGGTAATAAGGACGCCACCAAATGCGGACACCGGATCACAAGCCAAAGCGTCTATCCAGGCCTGTTTAATTGTCGGCCGTGAGGCAACACCACAAGCATTAGTATGTTTCAAAATAGCGAAGGTAGGCGCTTCGAACTCATCGATCAAAGCTACTGCGGCATCTACGTCAACAAGATTATTGTAAGAGAGTTCTTTGCCATTTAATTTGTCAAACATTTTGTCCAGATCGCCAAAGAAGATCCCTTTCTGATGCGGGTTTTCGCCATATCTTAAGACCTGTGCCTTTTGCTCTGACTGTTTGAATACGTCTAGTGGATTGTCCTGATTAAAATAACTGAAAATTGCTGTGTCATAATGAGAGGAGGTGTTGAACGCCCGTTTTGCAAATTCTTTACGCTGTTCCAAAGAAGTAGTTCCATCTTGGCTTGCCAAAATATCTTCCAGTTCCTTATAATCATTTTTGGAAGAGATAATAACGACATCGTTGAAATTCTTTGCTGCAGCACGGATCAACGAAATACCTCCGATATCGATTTTTTCAATAATATCTTGTTCTGGTGCGCCTGAAGCTACGGTTTCTTCGAATGGATACAAATCCACAATAACCAGGTCGATTTCGGGTATCTCATATTGAGCTAGCTGCTGCTGATCTGTCTCCAGCGGGCGACGTGCCAAGATTCCGCCAAATACTTTGGGATGCAGGGTCTTAACACGACCTCCTAAAATCGAAGGATAGCTTGTCAAGTCTTCGACAGGGACAACATTTATACCTAAATCTTTGATAAAGGTTTCTGTCCCACCAGTAGAATAGAATGTGACACCGTATTTGTTTAATAATTCAACTAAAGGAGCGAGGCCGTCTTTATAATAGACTGAAACCAAAGCATTTTTAATCTTTACAGGATGGTTCATTATGATGGATTTGTTTCGTGGCGCAAAGATAAGAATTTAAAACCTTGATGTCAATAAATCAGCGCTTTTAAATCCACAGGGCTTATCCTTAAAACAAGCCCTAGGGATTGCTGTTATGCCATATGGAGTTTCGATTTCAGTTCTTCCGATATCTGGTTCGTGATCTCCCAGATAGGCTCAGGCTCATCTGTGTTATTAAAGATGACTTGATCGCAGGAATCCTGATACGGCAATAAATATTCGTTATAGGAGGGAAGCACATGATTCACCCACTTATACATCACATCCTCTTCAAAATAACCGCGTTCAACCAGATCCCGGTGCAGGCGTCTTCGAAGGGCGATATCCTGATCGGCGCTTAAAAATATTTTGTGGTCAATCAGATCGTTGATCTCTGTATAATAAAAAATAAACAGTCCCTCAATAATCAGGATGGGGGCTGGCTTTATTTCCAGTATCTTAGGAGTGAGTGCGGGATTATTAAACGTATATTCCTCTTTATATATTGTCTCACCGTCAAAGAGCGCTTTGATGTCTCTATAAAAGGCATCGCGGTCTATTGACGTTGGAATATCAAAATTGTAGAGTTTGTTCTCTTCTTGGGTCTTTGTATTTGCAGGAATATAATAATCGTCCTGGGAAATCAACGTCACCTGGTCTTTTTTGAAGTGCTTCAGAAAACTATTTAAGAAAAATGTTTTTCCCGAGCCACTGCTTCCGGCAATCCCGATGACATACGGTTTGTTATCCATTCTTATTTTGCTGTATGCGCTAGTTTAAGTATTTGAGTTAATTTTCTAAGGGTAGCCCATAAGCAATTTCTACCTGAAAACGTTTGTCCAGGGCCCCAATGCTTGCGGCTGCCGATTTGGATAACACGACGATGGCATTTTGGTTTTCGGCGTTATCGTTAAATTTTCCGACTACTTTAGCATACGTAACACTTTTGGTCATCGGATTGGTAATTTTCAGGATGGTACCCACGGGAGCGCTTTTGTGTAAAGCCAAGTTGCTTGTGCCCTGAGATGACAAACCTTCAATCCATACACCGATTCCGCGCTCTGACTTTTCGCGTATGCCATATCGGTTGGTGGTAATCTGATTTTCTTCTTTATCATCTTCACCGGTAGAATCTGGTGTGACCACCTCTATTCCTTTGGGTTCCACGAGTTTGGGTCTTTCGGGTGGCAACGGTTCGTTTGGAATCATCAATTTCATTCCGCCGCTGATAATATTATTCTTGAGATTGTTGGCTTTTTTGATGTCCTCCACGCTGATGCTAAATCTCTTGGAAATAGCATAAAGCGTTTCCTTCTCACCGACAATATATTCTGTAAAACCCTGCTGCGGATTACGCGGATTAAGGGGGATATTGTCCATTGGAGATTTGCTACGGGCGGGAGCTGGCTTTCGTCCTGTCGGTACTTTGACAATCTGGCCAATGCTCAATGTACCGTTACCGTTGATCTTTGTGAGCTGGCTGACGGTAGTCCTGTACCTTTTGCTCAACTGGTAATAATTGTCGCCTTTTTCTATTTTAAACAGGACGTACTCTTCACCATTGATGACGTCAGTTCCAATGGAATCGGGTGCCGCTGTCAAAGATGGAAACCTGAAATTTTTCGCTTCAAGATGCTGAAAAGCGAGCATAGTCATCGATAGCATAGCTATCTTTTTATATGTATTTAATTCGAATAAAACTTTCATATATTTTGCAATTATACTAAATACGAAACAAACTCCCGTTTATTGTCTGTCAAAAGGAATATTTGTTTGCCTACCATAAAATAGATACTGAAAAATTTTAAAGATAGCTGTGATACGACAACTGCGGACTCAAGCAGCTCATCTTTTGTGGACCGTACTATCCGGATCTGAAAGTGATTGTTATTAGTTTTTTCATAGAAAGCCCAAATAAAATAATCATTCAATACATTTATCCAGACTTCATCATCCATGGTGAAATCTGCTAAAAATTGAGGTATTTTACCGTTGTAGATTACAGGATAGACTATAGATGAGTCAAATGGTTTAACGCTGCGGTCGTTTTTTGCTTCCATGGTCATCGTATTCAGGTTCAAAAACTGTTGCAGACCATCTTCAATCATTTTGGGCCGGAGAATAATCCTTTGGTCGGCCATGCCAAGAAAAATATAGTTAAACCAGGTTTCCTGCTGCGTCGGATCGTAACAATCGATGACCTGTATTCCGGCATCGGAAGGTGAATGGCTAGAGATCTTTTTTAATACTAGTTTTTGGCATTGGATTCCAGCGAGTACCCATTCTTTGCTGATACCTCGGAAGTCCCGAAGTACCTGATCCCCCTCAAAGGTAATGACGTTAAAATATGGAAACGTATCATCGGGGTTTCGCGTCTCTATAGCGATCAATCTATGGGTAGCATCGACTTCAATCCGCCAGATGGGATAGGTAAACAGCGCATTGAATGCTTTTGAAATTATCTGATTCGCCATGTGAAATTCAACCAAGGCGACAAATTTACTAAAAGCTTTTAGAATAATGCCGCTAAAAAAACAGATTTAAAGAAAAACGCCCAGACATGCTGAACGTTTTTCTTTAAATCTGTTTTAAAATTTCGAACCAATTGTCAGGACAATATTGGTACGTTGATTTTTGATATCTGCAGCAGGGCTGGCCGTATTCCAATAATCTTCGGCGATAAGATAAGGGTTTTCTTTGTAATTGACTGCATTATAAGCGCCCGTCAGATCAATATACATCCCGCGGCCCAGTTTTGCGCCGATTCCCAGCGAAGCGGTATAGTTGGTGTAATCCGCATTTTTGTAAGGATTGCCGCTATAATTAAAACCGGCCCGTCCACTGAACACATTGTCAAACAGAATTTCGCCACCGATGCGCGCATTAAAAGCGCCTTGGTAGTTCTCTTTGATATTCTGGTTCATAGCTGTTTCCAGTGCTTTATTGCTCGTTCCGGCGTCTCGGAAGCGCATAGCACCATAGTCAACCCATTCGACATCGGCGGTGAGCAATCCTCTGGAGAACAGCTGACTTGCACCCAAAGAAAGTCGGTAAGGCGTATTCATGTTATACTCAAGATAGCTATATCCAGCGTCATCACTGGTCCGATACTCCTTGAACGAAGTATTTTCATTCGGCTTAAAGTAACGGAATTCGGAGTTGCTGTAAGATTCATCGCGAATACTCATGAAGGTTGGTGTTTTGGCCGTGAACCCCATGCTAAAGGTGGGTGTAAACTTGTAGATCATACCCAATTTGAAGTCTATTCCGGTACCGTCGCTGGCCTGAACGTAATCGTCAAATAGTTCATAGTCCACGCCGAGCATTTTATATTTGTTGGTATTTTTAGGGTCTAAGAAGTCAGAGCTGGGGTTGACCTTTTTCAGCTGTTCAGCAGTCATCGTCTGTCCGTATTCGGTGTACCAGCTTGAATTGTCATAGGTAAAAGCCGTAAAACCAAGAGCGGCTCCCAGGTATAATTTATTGCTATAGTTTGCGCCAAAGGATAATACGGACTCGGACTTACTTCCTTTTTCCAGTATGGAGTTTACTTGGTCAAAACCCTGTTTACCATCATAAAGACCTCCGACAGAAATGGGTCTATACTGCCCTGCATTATTTGGATCCACGTCGAAAAGCAAGGAATTATTATATAATTCCTGCCCCCAGCCACGCATACCATCCGGACTGGATAAGCGATCGGAGTATGCGTTCGTGATTGAGCTCGTATTATTGACACCCCGATATTCCAGCAGGTTGTTGTATACATAATTCCGGTTATAAGCGATACCGACATTAAAATTCAGCCAGCCTTTGTCCAGGTTGCCCCCATTGCGGTAGGTAGGCAAGTGGAAAACGATCCCGGCATTGTCTAAGTTAAAATTATTTTTGCTGCTGTTCGAATTTTGACCGAAATATTCTGTTTTGTTTTTGTTATTTAGGTAGCGGCCAGTGACGGAAATGTCCGACTGGTTAAAGTATCCTAGGCCAGCGGGGTTACTGGTGATTGAACTAATATCGCCTCCCAATGCGGTCGATGCGTTTCCCATCGCCTTAAAACGAGCGGTACCGCCATTATCCCCTTGGGAAAATAAGAGTACATCTTTCGTATATTGTGCTTGAGCTGTTCCTGCTGCGCCCATTAAAAATGCAGTTCCAAAAAGTAATTTTCTGATTGTCATAAGCTAAAATATCGTCTATAATAAGCAGTAGCACACATTGTCATGTATGCTACTGTAAGTCATTTTTGTTCTTAGCGTGTACGTCCGCCGCTTGACCTTGTACTGCCCCCACCGGAGAAACCGCCACTCGATCTGCTGCTGCCGCCACCGGAAAATCCGCCTGAGGAACGAGTTGGTCCAGCATCATAGCTTCTGGTTGGCGGCGTATAGGATGGCCGCGAAGTGGAGTTTGGATAACTCGAACGTGTCCTTGTCTCCATGGACCGGCTTGTTGGACGATAAGCATCGGAACCAGTACGGGTCCTTGAAGTTCCGATGGAGCTTCTTGTGCTTGGGTAAGCGCCATTGGATCTGTCATAGGTCCTGCTGCGGCTACCTTCGTTGTAACCTCTACTTATTGTACCATCTGATGTTCTTGTACGTGTGCTGCTTCTGTCATAAGAACCGCCACGTGTCACCGAACCGTTGGAGGTGCGGGTCCGTGCACCTGTTACTGAAGTAATACGTCCTCTGGAATCACGCGCTACACCAGTGCGGTCATAACTTCCTGAGGTACGGGTTCTTGCCGAGGTGGTGCGGACATTATAACTGTCTCTATAAGACGACCGGACAGATGCATATCTTGGTCTGGATACGCCCCAGTAGCTGCCGCCCCAATAGCCGTTGCCATACCAGCCAGAACCCCAGTAACCACCGTACCAGCCTCCCCAAGGTCTATAGCCGTACCAAGGTGATCCCCAACCAGCCCCCCAGCCCCAGCCAAAGCCAATGGACCAGGACGAGCCCCAGCCGGAATTCCATCCCCAGCCTAAACCAAAGGATGGCCCATAACCATACCAGCCTCCAAGACCATAGCCATACCAAGGGTCGAAGAATGGATCAAAGTATGTCATGCCCGGTGTCGCATAGTAGAAGCGGTTGATACGATTGGCATATTCAAGATCTTCGTACGAATCATCGTTATACTCCTGATCTGAATATTCATCATCATAATATCCGCTGCCAGCCTGGCCTCCCTGTTGATCCGCATCGGTATAATAGTAGTCTGGACTTTGGTAGACTTTCTGTCTAGCCTGTCCACTACTGCCATAGACATCGTCGCCATAGATTTGCCTACTTGTACCGCAGGAACCTAACATAAATGCTCCTGTCATGGCAAGTGCTCCGATAAATAATCTATTTTTTTTCATAATATCCTAAATCGTTATTTTCGATTATACAGCCTTATTTACTATCTTAGACGCAAATTTCTCAACGGGGTTTAATCGAAGTAATCAAAAATACAAATATTTTTTATTGAACGCTTTCCGTGATAGGAATACAGACGAGATTTAACGTAATAATGTTACAATATTTTATCAATTTTATATGAGTAAAGGAATTACAAGTCGTGCAGAAGACTATTCACAATGGTACAATGACCTTGTGATCAAAGCTGATCTGGCGGAATATTCAGCTGTACGGGGATGCATGGTGATCAAGCCATACGGGTACGCGATCTGGGAAAGAATGCAGGCAATCCTGGACAAGAGGTTTAAAGAGACAGGTCATAGCAACGCTTACTTCCCTTTATTCATTCCGAAATCCTTTTTTTCGAAGGAGGCTGCGCACGTGGAAGGTTTTGCTACCGAATGTGCTGTCGTAACACACTATCGGCTGAAAAACGATGGAAATGGAAAAATTGTCGTGGACGAAGAAGCGAAACTTGAAGAGGAGCTTATCGTACGTCCTACTTCTGAGACCATCATATGGAATACTTACCGTGGCTGGATCGAGTCGTACCGTGATCTGCCAATCTTGGTCAACCAATGGGCAAATGTGGTTCGTTGGGAAATGCGTACGCGTCTTTTCCTGCGCACGGCGGAGTTTTTATGGCAGGAAGGACACACTGCACACGCCACTAAGGAGGAAGCGATTGAGGAAACCGAACGCATGCTCGAGGTCTACGCCACATTTGCCGAGAACATTCTGGCTGTGCCTGTAGTCCGTGGGCGCAAAACCGAAAACGAGCGTTTTGCTGGTGCGCTGGATACCTATTGTATCGAAGCGCTGATGCAGGATGGTAAAGCCTTACAGGCCGGAACATCTCATTTTCTAGGCCAGAATTTTGCCAAGGCTTTTGATGTCAAATTTACATCCAGAGAAGGTAAACTCGAACATGTATGGGCGACTTCCTGGGGGGTCTCGACGCGTCTTATGGGAGCACTCATTATGGCCCATTCAGACGACCAGGGGCTGGTGCTGCCTCCAAAATTAGCACCAGTTCAGGTGGTCATCGTTCCGATCTTCAAAACAGAGGAGGAAAAAGCCCAGATCGATGTATTTGTACATCAGCTGACCGCCGAGCTAAAAGGAAAGGATGTTTCGGTGAAATACGATGACCGAGACACCCAGCGTCCGGGCTTTAAATTTGCGGAATGGGAACTCAAAGGAGTGCCGTTGCGGGTTGCCGTCGGAACCCGGGATATGCAGAATGGAACTGTTGAACTGGCGCGCCGTGATACACAGACCAAGGAAACTGTGGCTCAAGCGGGACTGGCTGCGACTATCGAACAGCTGTTGGAAACTATTCAGGAAAATATCTATCAAAAAGCACTGGATTACAGGGATGCCCACATTACGGAGGTGAATTCTTACGAAGAATTCAAGGAAGTACTGGAAAGCAAAGGCGGCTTTATTTCTTGCCATTGGGACGGTACTGTCGAAACTGAGAAGCGGGTGAAAGAAGAGACCAAGGCGACCATCCGCTGTATTCCTTTGGATGCGAAGGAAGAAGAAGGGATCTGTATTTTCACCGGAAAGCCTTCAAACAAACGGGTGTTGTTTGCGAAAGCATATTAATTATTTGTCTGGTATGCGGATACTCATTTTAGGTTGCGGGTGGCTGGCCTCAGCTTTTGCTATGGAGCAGCGGCTCCGTGGGCACGAAGTGTGGGCGAGCACGACGAACAAGGAAAAATACCATCGGCTCAAAAACGATGGTATTTTTTCGTTTATCGCCGACTTTGACCATTCTGACTTTAGGGATAGCGTAGCGATCCCACGAGAGTTTGATTTTGTGCTGAACAGTGTCCCTGCCAGTCAGAAAAATGATCTTGCCACTCTCCAGAACCGTTTTTTGAATATCCAGTCTTTTCTCAGCAACCTGCGGTGGAATAAACACGTGTTTTTAAGTTCAGTTGGGATTTATCCCGACCAGGACGGGTGGTTTGACGAAAAGTATAATGAAAGGAGCAAGCTCTCAGAGAAGCTGTTGGTGGCGGAAGAATTGATGCTGAATCTGTCACATACCTGTGTTTATCGCCTAGGAGGTTTATTTGGTCGGAACCGGATATTCGCCAGGTATTTTTCGAACCGAGTCTGTACAACAGCTGAGCAGGTGGCCAATTTCGTGCATCTGGAGGATGTGATCCGTCTGATCGATCTGGCTATGGTAAACGATCTCCAACATCCTGTCTATAATGTGGTCGCTCCCATGCACCCGGCCAAGAAGGAAGTAATCTTAGCTTCCGCTGGAAAGTACGGCTTCGAGCTGCCCGTGAAGTTTGAAACGGTGGCGGATTTCCAAAAAATGGTGAGTGGCGAATTGCTTAGCGGTGAACTCAATTACCGTTACATCTGGCCCGATCCTGTTGACTTTTAGTCCGAGCCGTTTTATCGGTTATTGTATGTCAAAATTAATTTTACGTTTTCGGGTTATAAATACTTAAATAATTTCATTATTTTAACGCCGGTTCTATGGTGGTAAACCGAAGTGACAGAACCTCGTACCTGACGGGATTGCAGCGGATGTGTGGATGATATTTCCTGATCTGGCATCATCGCGCCCATTTAGGCGTATCAAAATGGATACTTTAGCATATTATTATACACCATGACAAATGTAGAGCGACATCAATATATTTTAAAACAGTTAAAAGAAGTAGGTATTGTACAGGTGGTGGATCTCTGTGAAGAGCTGGGGGTATCCTCGGTGACCATCCGCAAAGACCTTACCCTGCTGGAGGAAAGCGGTTTGCTATTCCGTACCCACGGTGGGGCGACTCAGTACAATCCGTACACCACCGACAGGACGGTATTCGAGAAAGAAAAACTCCGTTCTGACGACAAAAATAGGATAGGGAAGAAGGCCGCCGAAATGATCGAGGAAAATGATTCTATCATTATTGCATCCGGAACGACGATGCAATCGCTAGCCAGGCAAATCATGCCCAAGGGTAATATTACTGTCGTCACTTCTGCCCTAAATGTTGCCATGGAGCTTATTAAGTATCCCTCCGTTGAGATCATGCAGATGGGCGGGACGCTTCGCAAAACATCGACTTCGGTAACAGGTAAGTATGCTGAAAACCTATTGCAGGATTTTTACTGTAGTAAATTGTTTCTAGGAGTGGACGGTATTGATCTGGACTATGGTGTATCCACTTCGAGTGCACAGGAAGCACAATTGAACCGTATTATGATCGATACTGCGCAAAAAGTGGTGGTGCTGGCTGATTCTTCTAAGTTCGGACGTCGCAGTTTTGGCCGGATATGCGGTTTTGATAAGATCGACGTGCTAATAACCGATGATAAAGTAAGTGCAGGCTTTGTGGAATCACTGGAAAAAGCAGGTGTGAGTGTTATTGTCGTTTAATGGGTAAATAGGTGTCCTGATACTGACAAAAACAAGGGCGTCCAATCTTTTTTGGACGCCCTTGATATTTATTTAACGTATGGCCGGTTCCTGCTGACTCAGGCAATGAAAGCTGCCGAGGCCCCAGATGATATCGACAGAGTTAATGCCGACGACTTTTCGTGTAGGGAAGCACTTCTGGATGATATCCAAAGCGCGCTGATCATTGCGGTCATTGAAGGTCGGTACCACAACGACTTCGTTGGCAATATAAAAGTTGGCATAAGAAGCGGGAAGCCGGGTGTCTTCATAGATCACAGGCGACGGCATGGGCAGTTCAACAATGTTGAGCGGATTCCCATTCAACAATGTGAAAGAACGGAGGGTCTGCAGGTTTTCCTGAAGTATGGCATAGTTCTCGTCTTCAGGATTTTCTTCGACCACGGTCAAAACGGTATGCTCATCCACAAAACGGGTAATATCGTCGATATGGCCGTCAGTATCGTCGCCTACAATACCGTCGCCAAGCCAAAGAACCTGCTCCTGTCCATAAAACTCTTTTAAGTAAGTTTCGATCTGTTCTTTGTTTAGCTGAGGATTGCGATTTTTGTTGAGCAGACAGGCAGTTGTTGTCATGATTGTCCCTGCACCGTTGAATTCGACGGAGCCGCCCTCCATGACAATATCGGGTGTAAACAGCGGGTAATTAAATGTTTGAGCAATACGCGTAGGGACCACGTCGTCCAGATCAAATGGGGGGTACTTTCCGCCCCAGGCATTATACCCCCAGTCGACAACCGCCTTCTGTTGGGTGCTGTCATTGACGAGGAAAGCAGGTCCATGATCGCGGCACCAGGCATCGTTGGTCGGATTAAAATAGAACTCGATATTGGAGAAGTCTGACGTGACTTGCTGTAATGCGGCCAAAGCAAAGCTTTTCATTTCCTCATCGGCCACGTTAATTCGAACTTTCTGTCCTGCGGCCACTACCTTGATGAATTCGCAATAAGGATGATATATGGTTTCGATTTTCCCGGGCCACGATTCCTCTTTATGTGGCCAGCTCAACCACAGGGCTTCCTGTTTTGCCCATTCGGGAGGAAAGGAAAAACCCTGTTTCTTGGGCGAGTTGTCAAAGTATGCTTGTGTGAATGTATTTTCTTGTTCCATGCTAAAAAAGTAAAAGCCATTTTAATCCGTTCCTCCGGTTTCTAAGTACGCAAAAAAAATGGCCTATATGATTTTATATTAATCCTCGTCGATAAAACGTTTGGTTATTGGCGAATAAGTCTCTATTCTGCGGTCTCGCAGGAAAGGCCAGTGCTTTCTGAAATAATCCGATTCGCTAAGGTCCAGTTCGACCACTTCCACTTCTTCTTTATCGTGTGAAGCAAGGTAAAGAATTCTGCCCTGTGCATTGGTGACAAAGCTGCCGCCCCAGAATTTCATGGCGCCGTTCTGCTCAAAGCCTACACGGTTGACAGATACTACGGGTACACCATTCGCCACTGCATGCGAACGTTGTATCGTCTGCCATGCATTGTATTGATCTTGGTTTGTATACTCGTCCTGGTCTGTTGCCCAGCCGATCGCAGTAGGGTAAAAGAGGATTTCTGCACCCATCAGCGCTGTTATTCTGGAGGCTTCGGGGTACCATTGGTCCCAGCAGATCAACACACCGATCCGGCCAAATTTTGTTTTGAAAACTTTATATCCCAGATCGCCGGGGGTGAAATAGAATTTTTCGTAAAATGCGGGATCATCAGGGATGTGCATTTTACGGTATTTTCCTAAGTAGGAGCCATCGGCATCCAATACAGCTGTGGTGTTATGGTAGAGGCCTTCAGCTCTTTTTTCAAATAATGAAGCGATGATAACGACTCCTGTTTCTTTTGCCACAGCGGAAAGCGCATCTGTCGATGGTCCGGGGATAGATTCAGCTAGTGCGAAATTGTCATAATCTTCGACATCGCAGAAATATAAAGAGGTAAAGAGTTCTTGCAGGCATACAATTTGTGCGCCCTTTGCAGCGGCTTCTTTTACTTTGGTGATCGCTTTTTCGAGATTATCCTGTTTGTTTGCGGTACAGCTCATCTGTACGACTCCAACGTTTACTTTGCTCATTCCTTCATGCTTATTTAATTCAAGCACAAAGATACTATTCTTAATTCAGATTTGGCAGATCGCAAAAGCAAAAAGAGCTCTTAGAGCTCTTTTCGTAATCTTGCCACAGGAATGTTGAGTGCTTCGCGGTATTTGGCCACGGTACGTCGGGCAATGTTATAGCCTTTTTCCTTGAGGATCTCAGTTAATTTTTCGTCTGCCAAAGGTTTGCGTTTATTTTCCTTGGCAATACATTCTTCCAATATTTTCTTGACCTCTTTGTTGGATACTTCCTCTCCAGAATCTGTTTGTATGGCCTCTGAGAAAAAGGACTTCAACAGGAATGTGCCGAATTCGGTCTGCACATATTTTGAATTTGCCACACGGGAGACGGTGGATATATCCATGTCAATTTTGTCGGCGATATCTTTTAATATCATCGGCTTTAATTTGCGGTCATCACCTGTCAGAAAATACTCATACTGATATTCCATGATTGCATTCATCGTTTTGAGCAGGGTCTGCTGCCGCTGCTTAATGGCATCTATGAACCATTTGGCCGAATCGAGTTTCTGTTTGACGAACTGCACAGCTTCTTTCATTTTTTTGTCCTTTTGATCAGACTTTTCATAATGTTCAAACATGTGCTGGTAATCACGGCTGATTCGAAGCTCGGGTGCATTACGTCCGTTGAGTGTCAAATGCAGTGTGCCGTCGTTGTTGCTGATATGGAAATCGGGGATGATGTGGAGCTGTTTGCCCGCTACCGCGCCAGAATCTCCGGGTTTGGGGTTTAGTTTTAGTATTTCATTGACGACGTTTTTTAAATCTTCGGATGAAACACCCAGTGATTTTTCCAGCTTGTCGTAATGTTTTTTGGTAAATTCTTCCAGATAATCTGCGACAACCCTGATGGCCAGCTTGATGGTTGGGCTGTTAGGGTCCTTTTTCTGTAGCTGGATCAAAAGACATTCCTGCAGATCTCTGGCACCTATGCCGGCAGGTTCAAAGTCCTGTATGACCTTAAGCATCTCAAGTACCTCCTGTTCGTCGGTCATGACGTTTTGCCCGAAAGCCAGGTCGTCCACGAGGTTGATGATGGGGCGCCGGAGGTAGCCATCGTCATCGAGGCTGCCTATGATCTGCTGACCAATCAAAAAGTGTTTGTCATCGAGAGCCAGCAGATCCAGCTGTTCTTGAAGCTGTTCGTAAAAGGAATGCTGAATGGCAACGGGCATTTCCTTGCGGTCCTCGTCATCGTCGCCATAGTCATAGCCATTTCCGTAGTCTTTATAGTCATCTTCCTGGATGTAATCTTCCAGGCTGAGGTCATCCGAATCAAATCCTTCTTCGTTATCAAAGTTGTCATCAGGATCTTTGTCAGGATACTCTTCTATAGGGTCGGTCATATTAGTCAAGCTACCATCTTCCAAAGCGGGGTTTTCTTCTAATTCTTCTTTTATTCTGGCATCTAAAGAAACTGTGGGTACCTGCAGCAACTTGATAAACTGAATTTGCTGAGGTGACAGTTTTTGTAATAGCTTTTGTTGTAATGTCTGTTTTAACATGCTAATAGTTGACTAGTTTACATCTAAAATTAAGCAAATATCATTATTATTTTAGAATAAAATAGATAATAAATTAAAAGTAGGTATAATATTTGTGGAACCTGTCGACTTGCTTCCTTATGAAGAAAAAGCTGTTCCTCCTTTTTTTTACGCTTTCTGGCTGTCTTATATTGTTTCCGGATTTAATTATGTTCTGCCGTTTTTACGTTTGCAAAATCACAAAGAAATGCGTATTTTTTATTGTTAAAAAATGTAAATACGTGATTGGAGAGATTTATTTAGTTGTATATTTAGCCCCTGAAACATGTGAAGCAGCATATCGAGCGGCAGTAAAACCTTTTGTCGATCCGGTGTGTTGAATATAAGATAAATTTCCATTTATGTTCAGACGTATTAAGAATAGGGTCGTTCGTTACCTCGTTATTGCAATATATTTCGTAATCATCCTGATTTGTGCCATACAGCTTAACTTTCTGTGGCTTTTTGGCTACTCGCCAACGAAAAAGGATATCATTATGCCCAGCGTTAATATCTCGACTGAGCTCTATACGGCTGACAGTGTTCTGATAGGCCGCTATTTTGATGAGGACAGAAATCCAATCCCTTTTGACAGTATTCCAAAAACAGTGATCAATGCACTGATTGCTACGGAAGACGTACGTTTCTATAGCCACAATGGGGTCGATTTTCTAGGTTTGGGTTCAGGAATAGTCTCGACATTGAAAGGGGATAAACGAGGGGCGAGCACGATTACACAACAACTGGCGAAGAATCTGTACCGCACCCGATACAATAAATCCGGTGGGCTGCTGACGCGGTTGCCCGGCGCAGGACTGGTGATTACGAAATTCAAGGAATGGATGACAGCCTATAAACTGGAGCAGCGATACACAAAAAATCAGATATTGGAAATGTATCTGAATACAGTGTCTTTTAGTAACAATGCTTACGGTATAGAGACGGCCGCAAAACGTTACTTTTCGAAAAGGGCTATTCAGCTGGACCAGAATGAAGCTGCGGTATTGATCGGCATGCTGAAGGGAACCACACTCTATAACCCGATCCGTAATCCTGAAAAAGCGTTTGATCGCAAAAATACAGTTTTGGGTCAGCTTTATAAGGCCAATTTCCTGAAAAAGGCAGAATACGAAAATTTGATCAAAGAGAAAATTGTACTGCATACCAATAATCAAGAAATTAATGCCGGGGGCGATTCTTACTTGCGGACCGCTGTCGCCAAATGGCTGGAGAAATGGTCGGAGGAGAATAACTACGATATCTATACTGATGGTTTGAAGATCTATACTACCATTAATTCAAAACTTCAAAGACATGCGGAAGCGGCTGTTGCAAAACAAATGGCGGAGTTACAGCAGCGTTTGAACAACACCTGGTCGGGGCAGGAGCCTTGGCGTGACCTTTCGGGCAAGGTAATTCCAAACTTTTTGGACAATCTGGCCAAAAAGACACCTTATTATGCGTATTTAACCAGAAAATATCCAAATAATCCGGACAGTATCAATTTCTTCTTGAACAAAAAGAAGAAAATGGAGGTCTATAATTGGAAAGACGGTGGAAAGATCGAAAAAGAAATGTCTACAATGGACTCTTTGAAATATTATGCGATGATGCTCAATGCAGGCATGATGTCAATGGATCCCTATTCCGGCGAAATTAAAGCCTGGGTGGGGGGGATCAACCATGAATATTTCAAATATGACCACGTTATGCAGGCTAAGCGGCAGGCAGGCTCGACATTCAAGCCTTTTGTATATCTGGCAGCATTGGAATCGGGAATGTCACCATGTGATAAAATTACGGACAAGCCGGTCACCATCAAGATTGATAAAGGAGATTCCATAGAAGTATGGGAGCCTAAAAATGCAGACTGGAGTTTTTCCTACCGGGAAATGACTCTGCGGCATGCCATGGCACGTTCTATTAACTCAGTGACCGTGCAGTTAACGGAAAAGGTGACGCCGGCTAAAGTTGTCGACGCGGCGCAGCGCTGCGGTATTACGAGCAAACTGAACCCCGTGGCGTCGGTTGGTCTGGGGCCAAACGATGTTTCGGTATTTGAAATGGTGAATGGTTATGCAACAATGATGAATCATGGGGAGCGTTTGACACCGGTTCTCGTTTCAAAAATCGAGGATCATGACGGTAATGTAATCGCCACATTTCAGGCAGAGCGCAAACAGGTTGTTAATAAGCAGGATGCCTGGCTGATGACTTATATGCTCAGAGGCGGAATGGAAGAACCGCGGGGCACGTCCCAAGGGTTGTGGGAGTGGGATCTCTTTGATAAGGAAAATGAAATCGGTGGTAAAACGGGTACGTCGTCAGAATATGTGGATGGCTGGTATATGGGGGTGACCAAAGATCTGGTCACTGGTATATGGGTTGGCTGTGACGAGCGCAGCATTCACTTTAAGAATTCGCATACTGGGGAGGGTTCACGTACCGCTCTGCCTATTTTCGGTGTGTTTTTGGAGTCGGTTTATAAAGATAAGCAACTCGGTTATGTACAAGGGAAATTTCCGGCCCCAACTGTGGATATCACCAAACCTTATAAGTGTGAGACACCGCGTTATAGTGATCCTGAGCCGGAGCAGAGCGACTCGACCAATACGGATGAACAGGTTGATGAAGGTTTTATAGGACCAGAAGAAGAAGGTGCAGAAGAGCAGGCAGCTGGACAGCATAACAGCGGCGGAGATAACGGAGCTTCGGAAAGTACGGATCAGCAGGGTGGTCATTCCGCAGATACCGGAACACATCTGCCATCTAGGGAAAATATGGGTCCACAGGGGGTGTAAAACGGGATACACGAATATATAAGGCTGCCTGCCGAACGCAGGCGGCTTTTTTCGTTTTCAGGCAGGTTTATCAACTAAGCTAGGTGGTATTAAGCTGCGTAATGTGAGGTGCTTTTCGGGTATCCTTGCTGCGGCTGCTGAAACAGATTGTTCCAGTTCGGATTGTGTTTACGGATGATTCTTTCGATCTGCATTCTGGTAAATCGCTGCAGTTCCTGTATTTTTTTTCGGGCTGCTCCCAAGCTGGGAAATGTTTCACAGTAAATGATACGGGTTAAATCTGGGCCCTGCTGAAAAATAAAATTACTGGATTGCTGCAGCTCAATGGCTGTACGTATAATGTTGGATGTGAAGTCGATTTTGAAGTGATTTCTATTGTTATCAGTCAATATATATACAATAAAATTACCCATAATGCTAAATTATTTGGATGTTTAAAATTTATTTACTAATTTTATTGGCACAATATTACTAATAAAATTAGTTTTTGCAAAATATTTTTTGAAAAAATAATATGTCAAATATTTCGTCCAACCTGAAATTCCTTAGAAAAGGAAAGAAACTTACTCAGCAGCAATTTGCTGATATCATGGAAATTAAAAGAGCTTCTGTCGGCGCTTATGAAGAGGATAGAGCTGAGCCAAAATATGAATTACTAAAAAAAATAGCTGAATTTTATGGTTTGACCATGGATGAGCTGGCGAACGATGTAATTGATGAGAAGTGGAAACCGGTGCCCAAAAGTAACGCTTCCAATTTAAGGGTGCTCAGTGTGACTGTAGACGCGGACAACCGTGAGAATATCGAACTGGTGCCTGTTAAAGCGAGTGCGGGCTATTTAAACGGTTATGGTGATCCGGAATACGTGGCAGAGCTGCCTAAGTTTTCGTTACCGATGTTTGGGCAAGGCACTTTCCGGGCCTTTGAAATAAAAGGGGATTCCATGCTTCCGCTTCCATCCGGCTCGATTATCGTTGCTGAATACGTGGAGAACTGGCATGACATCAAGCCCGGGCAGACCTATGTTGTTGTGTCGAAAGAAGAAGGTGTGGTGTACAAGCGTATTGCTTACAAATTCAAAGAGGATAAGGGGCTGAAACTCGTGTCGGACAACAAAACTTACGAGCCCTATTGGGTGGAGACTTCCGATATTCTGGAGGTCTGGAAAGCTAAGGCATTTATCAGTACGCAGCTGCCGGAGCCGACGCCGGAGCCGACAATGGAGACGCTCACCAGTATGATGGCCCAGATGCAAAAAACAATTAATGCGGTGGTCGACAATTCGAAGTAATTGTCAAATTACGTTGTGGAATTTGCTAGGTATTTGTTTTTTATTTTATAAAGTACTATATTTGCATAATCTGAAAGGAAGGGGGCTTATATTGCCCCCTTTTTTTAATACAATTAATTTTAGCGTTTCTAGCAAGCAGAACAATGCAAGATGTAGAAAAACGAGTTGTCGAACTCATACAAGAAAAGATAGCAGATCGCGAGGATTTGTTTATTGTCAGTGTGAAAATGCATCCAAATAAGATTTTGGAAATTCTTTTGGATGGGGATAATGGGGTGAATATTGATGACTGTGCACAGGTAAGCCGCCACGTAGGGTACCATTTGGAAGAGGAAAATGTCGTTGATAATGCCTATCGTCTGGAGGTTTCATCACCGGGAATAGATGCAAATTTTGTGAATTTGCGACAGTACCAGAAAAATATAGGCCGTACGGTTCAGGTCAAGCTAAATGACAATACAAAAGTTGAGGGTAAATTGACTGCCGTGGATGATACTAAAATTAACGTTCTTCAAAAAATTAAAGAAAAAGGCAAAAAAGTACAAGAGGTGGAGAAAGAGCTTCCTTTTGACCAGATAAAAGCAACAAAAGTGGTAATTTCATTTTAAAAGAATAATGAGCAACAGCAACATCAATCTGATAGACTCTTTTCAGGAGTTTAAAGAGTTTAAAAATATCGATAGACCTACAGTCATCACCGTATTGGAGGAGGTTTTTCGCAGTATGATCCGTCGTCGTTTCGGTACGGATGAAAATGTGGACGTCATCGTGAATCCGGACAACGGAGATTTGGAAATCTGGAGAACGCGTGTCGTTGTGGAGGATGAATTTTCGGAAGATGATGATCTCGAGATTGAGCTGGCGGAAGCAAGAAAGCATGATGAGGATCTGGAAGTAGGCGATGATTTTATTGAACAGATTACATTAGAGAGTTTTGGACGCCGGGCTATTCTGGCAGCGCGCCAAACCTTGGTTTCCAAGATCCTTGAACTGGAGAAAGACGAGGTCTTTAAGAAATACAAAGACAGGGAGGGCGAATTAGTTATCGGTGAAGTCTATCAGATCTGGAAGAAAGAGATTCTTGTACTGGATGAGGATGGTAATGAGTTGATTTTACCGAAGTCGGAGCAGATTCCAGCTGATTATTTCAAAAAAGGGGATGGTATCCGTGCTGTCGTTCATAAAGTGGATATGATGAACAATAATCCGAAGATTATCATTTCACGTACAGCACCGGCGTTTTTGCAGCGCTTATTTGAGCTTGAAGTACCAGAGATTTTCGATGGATTGATTACGATTAAAAAAATTGTTCGTGAACCGGGGGAACGCGCAAAAGTTGCTGTGGAATCTTACGACGACCGTATTGATCCTGTGGGAGCATGTGTGGGTATGAAAGGCTCACGTATACATGGTATCGTTCGTGAACTTCGAAACGAGAATATTGATGTGATTAACTTCACCACAAATCATTCTTTGTATATTGCACGTGCCCTAAGTCCCGCACGCATCAGTTCCATTAAGATAGATGAAGAGAATAAAACTGCGGCGGTCTATCTAAAATCGGATCAGGTTTCATTGGCTATTGGCCGTGGGGGACACAATATCAAGCTTGCGGGTAAGCTGACTGGTTACGAAATTGATGTTTATCGTGAAAATGATGAGTTCGATGAGGATGTGGACATTGAAGAGTTCAGCGACGAAATTGAAGGCTGGGTTATTGACGAATTGAAACGGGTAGGATTGGATTCTGCGAAGTCGGTTTTATCGTTGAGCGAGGAAGAGCTCGTGAGACGTACCGATCTGGAAGAGGATACCATTCGCGAGATCGTACGTATATTGCAAGCTGAATTTGAGTAAAATTCAGCTTGTCGATTTTTTTCAATCTAACAGACGGAATAAATTGTTTATGGATAGAAAAAATCATATTTTTGTAATTACATTAAAATAGTTTATATTATAGATGACTGAAGGAAAAGGAACAAACTTGCTTAAAGCAGCAAAGGAACTCAACATCGGGATACATACCGCCGTCGAATGTTTAGTGAAAAAAGGATATGATGTAGAAGCAAAACCTAACACTAAACTAAGCGGAGAGATGTATGGTGTGCTGTTAAAAGAGTTTCAGGGAGACAAATCACTGAAAGATGAAGCTAAACAGATCGTTATTGGCAAAATTCGTCGTGAGGAGTCGCCGTCCGCTTCTCCTAAAGAATCATCTAGAAATGACGATTTTGAAGAACATGAGGAGCCAAAGGAAATTTTGGTTAAGAATACTGTAGAGATTCCGTCTGCCAAGGACACTGCTCCAGCTAAACCAGTAGAGGAGCCTGTTCATCAAGGAGGAATGAAAGTGGTTGGCAAAATCGATCTTGACGCCCTAAACAGAGGTGGAAGCAGACATAAAAAAGAGGGGGCTTCAAATCAGGAACCTAACGTTGCCAAAGATACAGCAGCGGAGGCTAAGGCTGATGTAAAAGCAGAAGGAAGAGGTGCTGCCGCGGAAGCAAATAAAGAAGAACCACAGGTTGTCGAAAAGAAACCGGAAGCCGTTGTGCCAGAGGTTGAAACTTCAAAACCTGAAGTAGATAAAACTGAAGTAAAATCAACTCCGGTTGTAGAGACTAAAACTGAACCTGTGAAGGTAGAAGACAAGAAAAAAGACGAAACAGCAGTTAAAGCTGTAGCAGCAGCTCCGACAGCGGAGCCTGAAAAAAAAGACGAAGATGATATCATTTCTGCCCGTGCAGAGAGATTAACTGGTCCCAAGGTAATCGGTAAAATCGAATTGCCCTCTGCAAGACCTTCTCATAAGCCAGTGGCTTCCTCTTCCAATGCTGGTAACAATAATGAAAAACGTAAGCGTAAGCGTACAAATCCAAATGGTCCAGTGAATCCGAATGCTGGACAAGGTGGTCACCAGAACCGCGGACCTCGTGATGGAAACGCTGGCCGTGATCAACAAAATAGAGGTGGCCATGCTGGAAATACAGGTAATGCTAATAACCGTCAGGGGCAAAATGCACCACATTCTGGAAGACCGGGCCAAGGAGGCAATAGTCAGCATCAAGGTAGGCCTGGACAGGGGGGAAGACCACAGCAGGGACGTTTTGACAACCGAGGAAAAGGAAGACCTGTTGAGAATAAGGAAGAACCTTCTGAAAAGGAAATCCAAGACCAGATCAAGGCAACACTTGCCCGTTTGAGCGGTGCCGGTAAATCTGGTAAGTTTGCGCAGCGTGCTAAGCTGAGACGTCAAAAACGTGATGACGTGGCGCAACATGCTGAAGAAGCTGCAATGGAACAGGAACTGATGGCAAAAGTTCTGCGGGTTACAGAATTTGTAACGGCCAACGAACTAGCTAACTTAATGGATGTGCCTGTTACGCAAATTATTGCAACTTGTATGAGTTTGGGTATGTTTGTGTCCATTAACCAACGTTTGGATGCGGAGACATTAGCCATCGTAGCAGATGAATTTGGTTATCAGGTAGAGTTTATTAAACCTGAGGACGAGGAAACTGCCGAACTGGAAGAACCAGATACAGAGGCGAATCTGATCCCTCGGGCACCTATCGTAACGGTGATGGGTCACGTGGACCACGGTAAGACATCTTTACTGGATTATATCCGTAAAGCAAACGTTACGTCGGGGGAAGCAGGAGGTATCACCCAGCACATTGGTGCATATGCTGTAAAATTAGATGATAATCGCAAGATTACATTTTTAGATACACCGGGCCACGAGGCCTTTACGGCGATGCGTGCACGTGGAGCTAAAGTGACGGATATCGTTATTATCGTCATTGCGGCTGACGATGCCGTCATGCCTCAGACCAAAGAGGCCATTAATCATGCTCAGGCAGCAGGTGTGCCTATTGTGTTTGCCTTTACCAAGGTGGACAAACCGGGCGCAAATGCTGATCGGATTCGCGAGCAACTTTCGGCCATGAACATTCTTGTTGAGGACTGGGGCGGTAAATTCCAGGCACAGGAGATTTCGGCTAAAACAGGTGAAAACGTAGATCTTCTACTCGAGAAAGTTCTTTTGGAGGCTGAAATGTTGGATCTGAAAGCTGACCCTAAGAAACGTGCTGTGGGTTCGGTCATCGAAGCTGCTTTGGACAAAGGACGGGGTATTGTGACGACGGTGCTCATTCAGGGCGGTACCTTACGTGTTGGTGATCCGATTTTGGCAGGTTCCCATTCGGGTAAAGTGAAAGCTTTGACCAATGAAAGAGGCGAACGTGTGAAAGAGGCTGGTCCATCAGTTCCGGTACAAATTTTAGGGATGTCCGGAGCGCCTACTGCTGGTGATAAACTCTATGTATTGGAGAGCGAGTCCGAAGCCCGTACAGTGGCCAACAAACGCCTTCAGCTACAGCGTGAGCAGGGAATGCGTGCTACGAAGCATATCACATTAGATGAGATCGGCCGTCGTTTGGCTATTGGTAACTTTAAGGAGCTTAATATCATCGTCAAAGGGGATGTGGATGGTTCCATTGAGGCCCTGTCAGATTCATTACTGAAATTGTCGACTGATGAAATCCAGGTTAACATTATCCATAAGTCTGTAGGTGCGATCTCTGAATCGGATGTATTATTGGCCTCCGCTTCTGATGCGATCATCATTGGTTTCCAGGTGCGACCAACGCAAAATGCACGTAAACTGGCAGAAAATGAGCAAATTGATGTGCGTTTATATTCTATCATTTACGATGCGATCGAAGAGATCAAATCTGCGATGGAGGGTATGTTGGCTCCGAAATACGAAGAAAAAATTGTGGCTGAGGTTGAAATCAGGGAGACCTTTAAAATTTCGAAAGTGGGTACCATTGCTGGATGTATGGTTCGCGAAGGTAAGATCAGTAGAAATAACGATATCCGTGTCATCAGAGACGGTGTGGTGATCCATACTGGTAAGCTGGCTTCCTTAAAACGTTTCAAAGATGATGTCAAAGAAGTTAGCCAAGGTTATGAATGTGGTCTAAATATTGATCGCTTCAATGATATTCAGGTCGGAGACATTGTGGAAGCTTACGAGCAAGTCGAAGTAAAACGTAAACTGTAATGTGCTTTCCGAATTCGGAAAGACAAGTGGATAGTTTATCTACGGACAGATTTACGACAAGAATAAAAAAGGCATTGATGAAAGTCAATGCCTTTTCTGTTTAGCGTTCATACAATTCGATCGGCAGCTCGTCCGGATCGGAAAAGAAGGTAAACTTTTTGTTGGTCAGTGGATCAACGCGGATTCCTTCATGGAGAATACCGGCAGCTTCCAGTTTAGCCATTTCGTCGGCCAGGTTGTCCACTTCAAAAGCTAAATGTCGGAGCCCGGCTGCTTCAGGAAAGCTGGATCTCTTCGGTGGCGAAGGGAAGGAGAACAACTCAATAATATAGGAGCCGTTCAATTTGAGATCCAGCTTAAAGGAATCGCGGTCAGCCCGATAATGCTCCCGCTCGATTTCAAGGCCTAGAATCTCGGTATAGAAGTGTTTTGAACGCGGATAATCACTACAGATTATGGCGATGTGATGTATTCTATTTAAGTGAAGTGTCATCTTATTTAGCTCTTTCGTACTGTTTGGGCCATGATACCTCGGTATGGAGTTGTTTCGCAAAACGTAAAGGAAGATGAGGATCATCCAGAAAAGCTCTTGCGATCAAAATCAGGTCGGCCTGATTTTGTGCAATGATATCGGCTGCCTGGTCCGCCGTCTTTATCATTCCAACGGTGGCTATTTTAAGAGCTGTCTTTTCCTTGAGGGCTATAGCAAAGGGAAGCTGATACGCAGGCCCGACATCGATTTTTTGGTGCGACACCAATCCGCCGCTTGAAACATCAATGAGCTCGACACCCAGAGTTGCCAGTTGCTGAGATAGCCTGATGGATTGTTCCAGGTCCCAGCCATTGGGCGCCCAGTCGGTTGCGGAAATACGTACCCAAAGGTTCTGTGTTGTCATTTCTTGTTTCACCCGCTGTACGATCCTAAGGAGAAAGCGTATTCTATTTTCGAATGTACCGCCGAAGATGTCTGTCCGGACATTGCTCAGCGGAGACAAAAACTGATGGATGAGGTAGCCATGGGCAGCATGCAGTTCTATAATCTCGTAGCCGGCAGACACCGCCCTTTTTGCTGCTGCACCGAATTGCTCGACCAGTTCCTCTATTTGATGAATTTTAAGTTCCTGGGGAAGATAATCGCCAGTATGGAAGGTCAGTGCCGATGGGGCTACTGTCTGCCATCCGAAGGGTTCTGTAGGCGCAAATTGACCACGTCCCGCCCAAGGCTTATTGCTGCTTGCTTTGCGGCCTGCGTGCGCGAGCTGTATACCGGGGATAGCGCCATTGGCCTTTATGAAATCTGTTATTTCTTTTAATTTTGGGATCTGACTATCTTCCCATAGTCCTAGGTCACCATAACTGATGCGGCCTTCAGGTGTGACCGCTGTCGCTTCCTGAATGATAGCTGCCGCGCCGCCAAGGGCAAATTGTCCGAGATGCACAAGGTGCCAGTTGTTGGCAAAGCCATCTTCTGCAGAATATTGACACATGGGAGACACCACTAAGCGGTTTTTGAACTGAAGCTGTCCAATGGTGATCGGTGAAAATAATTGACTCATAGTTTCTTTATTTATAACAGCCGGAGGCAGTTCCTCCGGCGGTGCCAACGTTTTTACGATGTTGTTTTAGGGATTTGTGGACCACAAAGAAGCCGATTTTAACATCGCTCTCCGCGGTAGCTTCAGATTTGCCACGACGAGTTCGGCAAAATCTTCAGGTTGAAGGACTTTGTCCGGATCTCCATCTGTCAGGCCCAGCTGTTTGGACATATCTGAAGCAATAGTGCTCGGCATCAAGGTACATACACGAATATTGTTTTTGCGCACCTCACGCATCAGTGAATCGGCAAATCCGATAACACCGAATTTTGATGCACTATAGGCTGAAGTGGTCGCCGCGCCATTCAATCCGGCAGTTGAGGATACCATTACAATATCGCCATAATTCTGTGCGAGAAATTGTGGCAGCATGGCCTTTGTAACAAAATATGTGCCCAGCAGATTGACCTGTATGATGTCCGTCCAGTCCGCAACATCCATGTCAGCGACCGAAGCAAAAGAAGATATCCCAGCATTGTTGATAAGAATGTCAAAGTTGCCAAAGCTGTGGTTCAATTGCTGAATTTCACGTTCCACTGCTGCGTGGTCAGCCACATCAAACACGGCATAGGTAACCGCTGTACCCGAGACGCTGAGTTCGGCAACAGCCTGTTTCAATGCCATTTCATTCCGGCCTGTTATAGCCACTTGCACCCCTTCTTTGACGAGCGCTGCAGCAATGGCTCTGCCGAGGCCTCTTGCTCCACCCGTCACTAAAGCTCTTTTTCCAGTTAAATTTTCCATTGCATAAAAATAAGCATGATCCGACGTACTAGTGTCAGCTGAACCTCAAAAGGTTATTTATTTCGCCTTTTTGATGATATTTTCAATAATCGGGTAGGTATTGGTCAGCAGGTCTTCAAACTGGTCCGTACTGCGCCACTCTGCCTTTGTAATATCTTCTGCAGTCTGTGGGATCAACTTTGGAACTTTATTCACACCCATTTCATACCAATTGGTCGCTTTGAGCACAAACTCGCCATTGCGTAGATAATAAGTATGATACGATGTGGTGATTTTTTTTCCTAAATAATGGATTTTTATGCCACATTCTTCTTCCACTTCACGGACTGCCGCCTCTTTCATTTTCTCGTTGTCTTCGACTTTACCTTTCGGCAGGTCCCATTTGCCCAGACGGTAGATAAAAAGATACTCCCCGTCGCCGTTTTTGACCAGCCCGCCAGCTGCCTTTATGATTTTGTGCTTGCTTTTTAAGTTTTGGAATACAGTCTCAAAATCCTTATTGATGTAGAGATAGGTCTTTGGAACTTTGTCAATCTCAGATTGTTTGAAAAGTTTTTGGAGTTCAATGTCTTGAATACTAATTGTTTGCGGGTTTTTGATTTTTGAAGGAACGAAATCTGCCAAAATTAGCACGGTTTCGTTCATATAAATTTTATAAATTTGCGCCATGAATAATTTAAATGAGGTTGAACAAAAAGTTGCTGAATCCTTATTGCAAATTAAAGCAATAAAATTGCAACCTAAAAGTCCTTTTACATGGGCGTCGGGTTGGAAGTCTCCAATTTACTGTGATAACCGTATCACTTTATCTCATCCAGCGATACGTACGTATATTCGTCAGAAGCTTTCAAAGCTTATTCAAGAGGAGTTTGGATCAGTGGATATGATTTCAGGAGTCGCTACGGCAGGTATTCCGCAAGGTGTTTTGGTGGCACAGGATTTAGGACTGCCGTTTTCCTATGTAAGAAGTTCTGCGAAGGATCATGGCCGTCAAAATATGATCGAGGGAGAAGTGGTCAGCGGTCAGCGCGTTGTTGTCGTTGAAGACTTGATCTCAACAGGAAAAAGTAGTTTAGTGGCTGTCAAGGCGCTTCGGGAAGCGGGATGTAACGTTGTTGGCCTGGTTTCGATTTTTACCTATGGACTGCAGGAAGCAACGGACAATTTTGCAGAAGCGAAATGTCCTTACTTTAGTCTGTGCAATTATGATGCGTTGATTCAGGTTGCAGCAGAAAACAGCTACGTCCTGGAGGAAGACGTTGAGATCTTGAAAAAATGGAGATTAAATCCAGCAGGATGGGGCGTAAGCTTTCAATAGAAACCAATATATACCGTTATGACGACTATTCAAAATACTACAGCGATCAATAGGAATATCAGTGAGGTATATGCCTTTTTGTCGGACTTGAATAACCATGAACAGTTGATGCCCGATAATATTTACAACTGGTCATCAACTGCTGACGAAGCGCGTTTCACCATTCAGAACATGGCAAAATTAGCATTGACGGTAGCCGAAAGGGTAAAGAACCAGCTCATCCGATTGGTCCCTTCGGAGAAGGCACCTTTTGAGGTGACATTACGCTGGGAGTTAGAGGAAGCCGCTGCAACTGTTACGAAAGCTACATTTGTCATTGACGCTGACCTCAATATGATGATGAAAATGATTGCCTCCGGACCGCTTCAGAAGCTAACAGATTTCCAGATTAATAAGCTAAAAGAAATACTCGGTTAGATTGTCTAACGGACAGATAATAAAAAAGCCTGATTATATCAGGCTTTTTTATTATGCTATTCTTTCGTCGACTTTTTTCCAGTTCACGACATTCCACCAGTTTTTGATGTAGTCCGCTCTTTTGTTTTGATAATGCAGATAGTAAGCATGTTCCCATACATCCAAGCCCAAAACGGGAATACCTTTCACTTCCGCTACATCCATTAGCGGATTGTCCTGATTTGGCGTGGAGCTGATCTTCAGATTGCCGGAATCGTCGAGAATCAACCATGCCCAGCCCGAACCAAAACGGGAAGCCGCAGCGGCGCCAAACTGTTCTTTGAATTTATCAAATGAACCGAAGGCTTTATTGATCATCGCAGAGAGCTTCTCACCGGGCTGTCCGGGCTTGTCCGATAAGCTCTCCCAGAAAAAATTATGGTTCCAGGCCCCGCCTGCGTTATTGCGAGCCTTAGCAGAATACTTGGATATATTCGCCAAAAGCTGTTCCTCAGAAGTTTCCTTGATGTTTTCAGTAATAATTGCGTCATTAACAGCGTTTATATATGCCATATGATGCTTTGTATAATGGATTTCCATCGTCAAGGCATCAATATTTGGCTCCAATGCAGCATAACTGAAAGGTAACTTTACTTGAGAGAACGTTAACGTAGCGGCATTTAATTCAGTTGCTTTCGCGGAAGCAATATCTTGTAATATCGATCCAGATACAGCGATGCCCAATGTGGCTTTTGCTGCATTTTGAAGGAAGTTTCTGCGTGTTTGCATATAATCTTGTTATGATTAAGTTTTGATATAAATATAACGTGAAAATTCACAATTATTGTGCGAGAATTGTCTGCCTATTGTAATACAACAAAATTGTTATCATTTTACTGTTGCTATACACGGCGTTGTATGATTGCATTTCATAGCAAATTTATCTATGTTTGAATTATGTATGCACTCAGGATAACAAAAATAATTCCCCAGCCTAATCATAATCTTACTTTTCAGCTGGAGCCATTGACTGCGGACTATCCAAAGTATAAGGCGGGGCAGTTTATCACTCTTTCATTTATGTTTGGCGATCGGGAGGTCCGGCGGTCCTATTCATTTAATAGTTCTCCTGACAACGATGAGCCAATGAGCATTACGGTGAAACGTGTGGAGAACGGCGAGATATCCCGCTTATTGCATCATAGGGTTGCCGAAGGTGATATTGTTCAGGCGCTGGAACCCCAGGGATTGTTTTTCTATGAGCCGGAAAGGGACAAAGTGCGGACATTGTTTTTGTTTGCAGCGGGGATAGGCATTACCCCGTTGTATTCGATTCTGAAGACGGCGTTGCTTGCCGAAAATAAATCCAGGGTTGTCCTTGTCTATAGTAATAGCTCGTCGGCACAAACTCCTTTTAAGGCAGAACTGGAACATTGGGCAAGGCAGTTTCCCGACCGGTTAACCATTATATGGATCTATTCCGATAGCAAATTTTTATTGAAAGCCCGGCTAAATAGAGACTATATCCTTTCTATTGTTAACGAGCATCTGGTTGGCGCCAGGTCCGAGGCGCTCTTTTACACCTGCGGCCCGGTCATCTATATGGATCTTTGCCGGTTCACCTTACTGGGAATAGGCTTCGATGCACAACAGATCAAACGGGAGACCTTTTTGTTGCCTGAAAATGAAGAAGATGATGATGACGAAACCGAGAAGCAGGTCGATATGACAACATATGCAATCAAATTACATTTTCGGGGGCATACCTATCCGCTGAAGGTTCCTTACGATAAGTCGATTCTTGATGTCGGTCTCGAGCATAACATAAAACTGCCCTATTCCTGTAAGTCGGGGATGTGCAGCACCTGCATTTCGCAATGTACAAAAGGAAATGTACGCATGGATTATAATGAAGTGCTGACGGACCGTGAAGTGGAAAACGGACGCATTTTACTATGTACAGGGCATCCGACGGCAGACGGAACGGAGATTGAGGTGCTTTAGTGTATAAATTGTTTTATGCTACAACCTTTTCCCCAAATAATCTTTTGTTTATTATATATTTATAATTTTTTTGTTCTGTTTTTCTCTGAAATAAAGTTGTAAATGCGGTCAAATTTAGCTAAGTTTGAGTATAACCGTTTTATATCCAACTATTATGGGAAAATTACTCTGGAGTCCGACAGAAGACCAAAAATCTGAATCTGGGATTGGGCAGTTTAAACAGTACGTCGAACAGCGGCATCAACTGACTTTCGCGTCGTATCATGCGCTCTGGGAATGGTCCACAGACAACCTCGCTGTTTTCTGGGCTGATGTCGCCAGATTTTTTCAGGTAAATTTTCATGCCGAGCCGGTAACTATCCTGGAACCGCCAACGGACACCGCAAGTTTTATTGGAACCAAATGGTTTAGTGGCGCCACATTAAGCTATGCCGAGCATGTATTTCGGTGTGCCACCGATCTGCGGCCGGCTTTGATCTTTCAGTCCGAACGGACGGCGTTGCGTGAGGTCTCCTGGGTTGAATTGCACGATATGGTCCTGCGGCTGCAACTATTTCTGAAAGAGAGAGGTGTATCCAAGGGCGACCGTGTCGCAGGCGTGCTGATCAACGGCGTAGAAGCTGTTACCCTGTTTCTGGCCACCAATTCGATTGGCGCAATCTGGTCCTGTTGTTCTCCTGATTTTGGGGAAGCAAGCATTCAGGATCGCTTTGGGCAAATTGAGCCCAAAGTACTCTTTGCAAACGCAAACTATGCTTACAATGGACGTCTATTCGACAAGGAGCAAAGCATCCGAATGCTTGCAGAGCAGCTTCCTTCACTGTCGGCCTGTGTTTTTGTGGATGATCCTGCATGGACGCAGATCATGACGAGGGATATTGCCCATACAGTCCTCCAGTATACTCCTGTCAGTTTTGATGATCCGATATGGATTCTGTATTCCTCCGGTACTACGGGAAAGCCGAAGGCAATCACCCATGGCACAGGGGGCATGCTGCTGGAGCATATGAAGGCGCTGGCACTGCACCAGAATGTACAGGAAGGGGAGCGATTCATGTGGTATTCGACGACGGGCTGGATGATGTGGAACTATGCGCTTTCGGCGCTATTGATGAGCAATACGCTTTGTATCTATGATGGCGCAACACATTATCCCGATAAAATGAAGTTGTGGCAATTTGCTAAAGAAGCAGAGGTAGACCATTTCGGTGCCGGTGCTGCCTATTTGATTTCCTGCCGGGATCAGCACCTGCGAGCGTTAAACTATTGTCCCAAGACCCTCGGATCGACGGGATCACCACTTCCGCCGAACGTATTTGAATGGCTTCATGATCAATTTCCAAAAAGTCAGATTATATCACTAAGTGGCGGTACGGATGTGTGCAGCGCATTTTTATCCGGATGTACACTGCTAGATGTGTACGCCGGCGAGATTCAATGTCGTACTTTAGGAGCCAAGATTGCTGCCTTTAACGAAAATGGCGCTGCTGTGCAGCAGGAGGTCGGCGAGCTGGTTATCCTGGCGCCCATGCCCTGTATGCCGATCTATTTTTGGAACGATGCAAATAACGAAAAGTACTTTGACAGTTATTTTGATAAATTTCCGGGGATCTGGAGTCATGGTGATTGGATCAAAATTACTGAAAATGATGGCATTATCATGTACGGACGTTCGGACGCAACCCTAAACCGTGGTGGGGTCCGGATCGGAACAGCCGAAGTGTACAACGTCCTCAACACGATCGAGGAAGTAGGAGATAGCCTTGTTATCTGCGTCGATCATCAGAACGGAGGATCTGACATGCTTCTGTTTGTGCAGCTTCGCGATGGTATGCTGGAAGACGCTTTAAAAGATCGGATTAAAAGGTCGCTGCGGCAGCAATACAGCCCGCGTCATGTCCCGGACCGGATTTTTCAGGTGGATGCGATTCCGTATACCTTGAGTGGTAAAAAGCTGGAACTGCCCATTAAAAAGCTTTTTTCGGGCATACCGGCGGATAAAGCCGTGTCACGGGATATTATGCGAAATCCGGAGTCTATAACTGCTTTTGAGCACCTTAGCCGTGTATGGAGCACCTAGCACTTATACGTTTTTATTTTTCCGAAAGTCCTCACCAAACAGATTGCGGTGAGGACTTTTTTGTTATTTTAATCGTCTAGATTGGGTCTAGATTGGGTTATACCTGGATCACACCTACATTATAGCGTTCGACAATAGGTTTTTCGTTGGCTGCTTCGATGCCCATGCTAATGACTTTGCGCGTCTCTTGCGGAGCTATAATGCCGTCGACCCAAAGCCTTGCAGCGGCATAATAGGGACTGAGCTGCTTATTATAACGGTCTTCAATGGATTTCATCAGTGTGTTCTTTTCCGAATCACTGATCTCTTTACCCCGGGCTCTAAGTGCAGACTCCTGTATCTGGAATAACGTTTTGCCGGCGGCGGCACCGCTCATAACCGCCATCTGTGCAGTGGGCCAGGCATATATAAGCCGTGGATCATACGCTTTTCCACACATCGCGTAATTGCCTGCACCATAACTGTTGCCGATGATAAAAGTAAATTTAGGTACAACCGAATTGGCCATCGCGTTTACCATTTTGGCACCATCTTTAATAATTCCGCCTTGTTCGGAGCGACTACCGACCATAAATCCCGTCACATCCTGGAAGAAAACAAGCGGGATATGCTGTTGGTTGCAGTTCATGATAAAGCGTGCTGCCTTGTCTGCCGAATCACTGTAGATAACGCCGCCCATCTGCATTTCCGTGGCATTTCCCGGTTTCCTCGCTTTGATGATTTCCCGTTGGTTGGCGACTATGCCTACTGCCCATCCATCCACCCGGGCCAGCGCGCAAACAATGGTTTTGCCATAATCAGGCTTGTATTCTTCCAGCGTGTCTGCATCTACAATGGCTTCCAGGATATCCTGCATGCGGTAGGGTTTTGTCCGGTCGTCGGGCAATATGTCCGAAATCTTCCCGGGGTCAACCTTGGGGGCAATGCTTTCCTTCCGGCTAAAATTTGCTTTGGTATGTCCTCCTATTTTATCGATGACATTTTTTATGGCTGTCAGGCAGCTTTGATCGTCAGGAAATTTATTGTCTGTGACGCCCGATATTTCGGAATGTGTAGAGGCACCGCCCAAGGTTTCGGCATCTACTGTTTCACCAATCGCCGATTTGACCAGATAGGGACCTGCGAGAAATACCGATCCTGTGCCTTCCACGATAAAGGCATAGTCCGACATGATCGGAAGGTAGGCGCCACCAGCGACGCAGCTGCCCATAATAGCGGCAATCTGGGGAATACCCATCGATGACATACGGGCATTATTACGGAATATCCTGCCAAAATGTTCCTTATCAGGGAAAATTTCATCTTGCATGGGTAGAAAAACACCTGCAGAGTCCACCAGGTAAATGATCGGTAGGTTGTTTTCCATGGCGATCTCCTGGGCCCGAAGGTTTTTTTTTGCTGAGATCGGAAACCAAGCACCAGCTTTGACCGTGGCATCGTTGGATACGATCACACAGAGCCTTGACTGAACATAGCCCAGCACTGCAACGCAGCCGGCGTTGACGCAGCCGCCGTGCTCCTCATACATGTCTTCGCCGGCAAACATGCCGATTTCAAGGTACTCACGGCCGGTGTCCAGTAGAAACTCAATCCTTTCCCACGCAGACATTTTTCCCTTCTCTTTCAATTTTTGGATTTTATCGATGCCGCCGCCCAGTTTTAGATTTTCTCTTTTTTGACGAAGTAATGCAAGTAGCTCCTCCATAGTTTATAATCTTGGTTTAAAAAGCTGTTTTATTAAGAATTTCTTATTTTTAGATAAATTTAAAATAAAATTTTAGAATTTTTGCAATTTTATTCCTAATAATTTTGATATATTTGAATTGTATTACCGATTGTAAATTTAATATTCATGCTTATGTTTATTGAAAATAAACAACAAATGGATATGATCAGAGCGAGTGCGCGTGATTTTGCACAGTATCATATCAAACCTTATGTGATGGAATGGGATGAAGCCCAGATATTTCCGGTCGAAGTTTTTAAAAAATTGGGTGAACATGGCTTTATGGGTATCCTGGTCCCAGAAGCCTATGGCGGGTCAGGGCTGGGCTATCAGGAATATATCACTGTGCTGGATGAGATTTCTAAAGTATGCGGTTCTATCGGTCTGTCGGTTGCCGCGCACAATTCGCTGTGCAGCAATCATATTTTAAGTTTTGCCAGTGAAGAGCAGAAAAGACGATATCTTCCTAAGCTCGCTACAGCGGAGTGGATCGGCGCCTGGGGGCTGACGGAAACGGGGTCTGGCTCAGATGCTGGAGGAATGGCTACATTTGCTGAAAAAGACGGCGATCATTACGTTCTCAACGGTTCCAAAAATTTCATCACCCATGCCATCAGTTCAAATGTTGCGGTTGTCATTGCACGTACTGGAGCAAAAGGCGACAAGAAGGGGATGTCTGCCTTTATTGTCGAGAAGGGAACGCCGGGATTTAGTGCTGGAAAGAAAGAAAATAAACTTGGTATGCGCGCTTCGGAGACAGCCTGTCTTTTCTTTGACAATTGCCGGGTTCATCGCGATCAGCTGATTGGGAAAGAGGGACAGGGCTTTGTGCAAGCACTAAAATTGCTTGATGGAGGGCGCATTTCTATTGCGGCCTTGTCGTTGGGTATCGCACGTGGCGCGTATGAGTGTGCATTACGTTATGCGCAGGAGCGTGAGCAGTTCGGAAAGAAGATTTACGATTTTCAGGCGGTTTCCTTTGCTTTGGCAGATATGGCTACCCAGGTGGAAGCGAGCGAATTGCTGACCCGTCAGGCGGGCTACCTGAAGGATCACGGCGAACGCGTATCCAAAATCGGCGCGATGGCCAAGCTATACGCTTCAGAAACTGCAGTTCATGTTTCGAATGAAGCTGTGCAGATTTTTGGGGGCTACGGCTTTACCAAAGACTACCCTGCGGAGAAATTTTTCAGGGATGCCAAGTTATGTACGATAGGAGAGGGGACGTCGAGTATCCAAAAAATGGTAATTGCCAGAGAAATTCAGAAAGATATTCTATAAATGATATTCTATTATAGCGATGAAAGACCAGGTCATATTAGTAGACTGTCCGCGGGACGCCATTCAAGGCATGCCAGCTTTGATTCCGACAGGGAAGAAAGTTGAGCATATCAATACCCTTATCAGGAGCGGATTATTTGATATTATTGATTTTGGATCTTTTGTTTCGCCGAAGGCTGTTCCGCAGCTGGCCGATACAAAAGCCGTACTCCAGGGCATTGTAAAAAACGACCGTGTGAAATTATTGGCAATAGTGGCCAACCTACGGGGTGCTGAGGAGGCGATCAAGGAAGAGAAAGTCGATATTATTGGCTATCCATTTTCAATATCGGAGACCTTTCAGTTGCGCAATACAAATAAAGGCCTTGCTGATTCCTATCAGCAGTTGAAGGAAATGAAAGCTTTAGCTGATGCGCATAAAAAGACGCTGGCTGTATATATTAGTATGGCTTTCGGAAATCCGTATCATGATCCCTGGTCCACCGAACTGGTCGACCAATGGCTAGACAAGCTGTTGGCAATTGGCATAAGCGATTTTTCTCTGGCCGATACCACTTCTGAAGCGAATGTCCCGCAGATAACCGCCCTTTTTGATCATGTGAACAGCCGTTATCCTGCTCTTTCTATCGGTGCGCATTTTCATGCGAAACGGGACGACAGTCTGGCGAAGGTTGAAGCCGCTTACACTGCCGGATGCCGTAAATTTGAAGGCGCACTGCTTGGTTACGGCGGCTGTCCATTCGCCAAGGATGATCTGGTTGGCAATATTCCTTCCGAAATATTGCTCAATTTTTTTGAAAGAGGACGCCCATTGGACGTCGTACGTCTGGAGGAAAGTTTCAGGAACCTTATCATGTGAACCACAATGGAAAAATTAAATTTCGTAAAAATACAGCGCGAACAACACGTATTTGTGCTTACCCTTGCCCGACCGGAAAAAAGAAATGCCTTTACTCCGACCATGGTAAGTGAGATTGCTTACGCACTTCGGCTGGCGAATGAAGATCCGACGGTGCGGCTGATCCAGATAGAAGCCGAAGGTTCGGTATTTTGTGCAGGGATGGATCTTAAAGCTTTTGAGGATCCCAGTGTTGATAACATAAACCCACGGATTCCGAAAGTGGACAAATCCTTGGCCGAAGTCTTCGCAGAGCTGAATAAACCCTCCGTCTGTGTGGTAAGAGGGGATGTCATTGCAGGCGGATTTCTGATCGCCCTGTCCTGCACGTATTTATTCGCGTTGCCCCATGTACGGTTTTCGCTTCCAGAAGTGAAGATCGGGCTCTTTCCTTTTCAGGTACTCGCATTGTTGCTGGAATACCTGCCTGAGCGAAAGGCGATGGACCTCTGCATCCGTGGCAGCTCATTTTCTGCAGAGGAAGCGTTAACGAAAGGTCTGTTACACGCGATTTTAGACGATCAGGAGGGGGAATTAAAGGCATTGAAAGCGACGATCGTTGACAATGCCCCATTGGCCATCTCAAAGGGCTTTATTGCTTTGCGTAAGCTTCGGCAGAAGGCCGAAGGGGAAAAGTATTCATTCCTTCTCAGTGAGCTTGCCCTGTTGCGAGAAACGGACGATTTTAAAGAAGGAATGACTGCCTTCCGGGAAAAGCGGAAAGGAAACTGGCAAAACAGTTAATCAGAAGGCACGAAAGCTCGGTCTGCTGGTTAAGGGAGAGAATTCCCAGGGGATTGAACTCAGCATAACCAGCAATGCTGCAGCATACCAGGTGAGCAGAATACGGAAACGTCGTTCATCAGTATCGGCGTTTTTGCATTTTAGGTTCCCAACAAGAAGTAAGAGAGCGGCGACGCACATCATGCTGCTATGCTCCATGCCAAAAAATCGGATTTGTCTCATATGAACAGCGTTGTTAAAATGCGCCAAAAAATAGTGCGTGATCGGGCTTAATCCATAGAGAATCATACCTAATAAAACCTGAGTAAAAAAAATGGCTACGACGGCAGTTCTGGTGAGTGCGTCACCAGAACTGAAAGATAGTTTTCTCCTCTTTCTGTGAGCAAAACGGAGCAAACTAAACAAAAGGATTATCAGGACAACCCAGCGCCACGAAGAATGTAAAGCGAGAATAAAAGGGTAAACAGCGTTCGTCATGACACAAAGATCAGTATAAATGTAATCAAATAGAGCGTATCGATAAATTTTAGCTGATGAGCGAAGATTTGGGCTGGATGTGGGGCTGGATAAGCCTCCTCAGTATATTCGATTTATATCTTAACAATCTGTTTAGATTGGTTTTGTATATTTTTGATTTTTAATGATTTAATAATATTGAAAAAATAATTTATAACTTATGGTTAATCTAGTTGATAGTGATTTATTCCCTTTTCGTATCCCATTGGACTGTCGCTATCAGCAGTCACGCGACGTAATGGCTCGTAACCGAGGAGGGTATTATATATGGCGCTTTCAGCGCACTTTTTAAGCCTTCTAAAAGATTTTTTATCCATTGTCGTGTAGAGGGCAAGTATTCCAGTTGAATGCCGCTGGCAGCTTCTATACCTGATGTTTTCGTCTGAGCATTGAAACTATGTGCAGTTCTGCTTGGACGGACGAATTATCAATTTTGTAATTTGCTACCTTAATTGCTTTTTAATCATATATTTACTATTTTTTATATAAACTTATTGTTCAATAATGATATTGCGTGTTTGACCTGGCAAGTACACTTCAGCGATCCATTTCAACCAAAAAGACGGGCAATACCGTGCGGATATTCTGGATATCAAAACCACAGGACTGTTCACTGTCCGGATGGACGGTTTGCAATGGAATACTTTGCGGGGCAGTTTATTCAATGACACCAAAATTGATCACTGTTCATGCCTTGCGTCGTATGATTAGATAGCCTATTGGGTTACTGTTCGTGGATGAAGGAAAGCGGTAAAGAAAGTCCAGATCCCCAACGCCCGAATTTGGACTTTCTTTATTTTGCTAAGGTAGAATAGGTGCCGCTACCTGCCGGTCGATAATGGCGCCCGGTTCGAGTACAATGAGCTTGAAGTTTCGGAAGTGGATTTCTGAGCCCTCAGATTCGAGACAGAGATAGCCTTTTTTAATTGTTGAGTTCCGTACGCCGTTGACAAATTTGCCGTTCACGGCAAGCTTGATGGTTCCATCTATACATATGATTGTATATCTGTTCCACTCTCCCTTACCTTTGGCCCGGTTTTCAACGGATTTGCTCCGGGTTCCACGCGGATTGTCCGGAACCGTTTGAACGCCACCTACGCCGAAAAGTTCGCCGTGTACATAGGCTATTGGGGCCTGTTTGCCGTCAATGCGGTTTTGATTTACCCAATCCAGTTCGAGCATCTGTACCTCTACACCACCTGGTAGCCGGCCGATACTATCGGGCTTCGCATCCGACCAGACAAAGATACCCGAATTGCCGCCTGCATGCTGATGATTCCATTCGACATGAATAATAAAATTTTCGTACTGCTTCGCCGAGCGGACCACACCGATGGGCTTACCTGTACAAACCAGTTTATTTTTTTTGACTCGCCAGGTATCAGGATCGGTATTTACGTTTATCCATTGTATCTTATCTGCGGTCTGTGTGCCTGACAGTAGTTCGTCCCATTGCATTTCATTGCCAAAATAGAAGAAATTTTCTGCTTGTCCTATCGTGGTCCCGGGGATAAGCAGCATGATGGCGAGAACAGCATAAAGCAATCTTTTCATCTTGTGTTGTCTATGTTAGCTGAACCTTGTTTTGCCGGGTATGGCGACTGCAGGTCCGTCGAAATTCATTTCCCAGTCATACGACGATAAGTCAGGTCCAAGGCTTTCCTTTGAGTTGATCACCTGGTCAAAGGTTAGAATCTGACCCGTATACCCTACCATTCGTGCCCAGATAGCCAGCAGTGTGCTGTTTGCCATCCATTCTCCATCATTGATGGGCTTATTGTTTCTGATGGCGGCAAATAGTTCGTCGTGCTGCGTTTGATACATGTTATTTTTCGGACCGTCGTAATGCCACTGTACTTTGCCGGAGATTATCTGTTTTGCTCCGATGACTACCTCTGCCTGTCCCTCTGTGCCCAGCATGCTCACGGTATTTCTGGGTGTTGTACCTGCCTGTTGACGGCAGAAATGGGTCCCTATGGCTCCGTTCTGGTACCTGAACTCAACAGCAAAGTGGTCATAGATATTTCCGTACTTCGGATCGATGCGAACCTGTCGCCCACCGGTGCCCATAGCAGAGATGGGCATGATATCGCCCATGGCCCAGGACATCATATCCAGGCTATGCACAGCTTGTTCGACGATGAAATCGCCTGATAGCCAATTGTAGTACATCCAATTTCGCATTTGTTGCATCATTTTATTCCATTCGGGACGGGGATCGACGTAGGTTGCCTCGCCACCATAACGAAAAGTACTGATGGACTTCACCTGGCCAATAGCGCCGTCCAGAACTTTCGAAAAAATAGCGCGATTTGGCAGGTCATACCGAAAACAAAAGCCTGAAACGACAGATAGGTTTGACTCTTTCGCTTTTTTGACCGATTCCATTACACTCCGCAGCCCAGGAATATCTACCGCCATTGGCTTTTCACAAAAAATATGTTTTTTAGCCTGCACAGCGGCTTTCAGGTGCAACGGCCGGAATGCTGGAGGTGAAGTCAGCAAAACGACATCGACGTCGCTATTGATCAGCTTTTCAAAAGCATCAAAACCTAAGTATTGATGTTTTTTGTCAACCTTCACTTGTTGGGGACGTACTTCCATTAATGCGGCATACGATTCGTCCATGCGATCCTGAAAAATATCCGCCATGGCGGTAAGCCGACAGTTCTGATCCGCTTGTAAAGCCTGAATGGCGGCGCCGGTTCCCCGGCCCCCGCAGCCTATCAGTCCTACTTTTATTATCTGATCCTTGGAGACTGTGTCAAAAGACAGAAAAGCTGGGCTTGGCAACGTACTTCCAAGCGCAATGATACTTGTTTTTTTTAAGAATGACCTTCTTGAGGCAAATCTGTGGTTGCTGAATTGAAGTGGCATGGATATGGTTATTTTATATTGAAAATAGGATTATATCGTTCTTTTAGATGTTTCGTTCTTAGCAGAAACAGAAGACGTTGATTTCCGATGCTCGATCCGGCAGTCCAGAAAATAAGTTTCAAACTCGAAATAATTCTTTTTGTTTCTCTTTTTTAACATGTGCAACAGCAGTTCCACTGATTTTTCTGCCATCAGACGGGTTGGCTGGGCTATTGTCGTCAGAGAAGGGTTTAGACTATTTGCAAAAGGTGTATTGCTGAAGCCTATCAGATTCATATCCTCAGGAATACGGATCTCTAGTTTATGGAGGATATGCAATACTTTGAGTGACAGCGTATCAGTTGACGACAGTAGTGCATTGGGTGGTGTGGCGCTGTTAAGCAGTGCGCCTATCTTACTTTCTAGCTCCGCGTCGATATCGTCTTTAGGGCTCGAATAAGAGATCTCCACCACATTCTCTTGCTTAAACGGAATGGAAAAATTGAAAAGTGCGTCTTTATAACCTTTTATTCGGCTTGTGTTGCCTCCGATATCTTTGCACAGTAATAGGATAATGTTCTCGCGGCCGCCTTTGATCATTTCAGCCGTGGCCTGATAGATTATGCGGTTGTTCTGAATGCCGATTTTAAAAGTTTCAAGCTGGTGGCTTATGCGGTCGAAAATAATGACCGGACAGATCTGATCCATAATATATTTTAAGAGCGGAAGGCTGGAATCATTTTTTACAGGTGAAATGATAATTCCCTCAATGTTGCTCTGTACGCAGAGTTCAAGCGCTTCTTTCTCTTTTTTTTCATCATTGAAGGTTTGTAATAGGATGAGCTTGTAATTTGTCTCGGCGAGGATCAGTGAAATATCTTCATAAAAATCGAAGAAGAAAGAGCTGGAAATAAACGGTACAATGATAGCGAGCGTGTTTGAGCGCCCAGTTTTAAGGCTTTTTGCAGAAAAATTGGGTATATAGTTAATCTGCTGGGTATACGCTAAAATCATTTTCTTTGTTTCCTCACCGATTTCATGGCTATCGTTCAGTGCTTTGGAAATAGTGCCCGGCGAAAGGTTCAGTTGTTTTCCGATTTCTTTTAAGGTAACTCGCTTCATGTTCTCTTTCCTTCTATATTGATTATCACGCTCTACTCCTGTTCGGTATCGAAAGGGGATTGGTTATTGTATACATGTGCTGTCGCTGCTCCGGCTGTATCAGGCGAAGAACTAACAAATGATAAAGATAAGATAAAAAAGAGGTTTTCAAATGAGAATGGTAAAAACCTGATTTTAGGCAAAGGGCGGGTAGGACTGATCCGTCACAGCTGATCAATCTCACATGACTACAAGAAGACAGGCTCCGCTGAGCAGGATCGTGCGCATAAGCTGCGTTCAGGGATATCAGTCTGTTAAGTGGAGATTATCTGGACCCGCCGAAAAGCTTGCTAATCAACCAGATGATCAAGGCGACAATGATGACTACAATTAAGATTCCGGTCCAGACGCCGGCTTTAAAAATACCCTCAATAACTGAACAGCTTGTCATCAGCAACAATGTGGCCGACATCAGGGATAGAGGTACAATCTTTTTCATAATGGATTTATTGTTATCTGTTACCTAAGATGATGACAATTTACACGGTAAATAGTTTTGTTGCTGGAGAATTATTTTAGCAACTTCTTTGACTTCCTTTTGGCGATTCCAATGGAGTTTATATTTAGTAGTGTTTCACACGTCGCTAGCGAGGAGCGATACCGGATTTGGACACCGTTAGCACTTCGGCTCGGCTGGTTTTCCTGCTACGTCACAAGCTGAAATAGCAAAAGCCACTCTTTTGGAGTGGCTTGTGATCCCGCTGGGACTCGAACCCAGGACCCATACATTAAAAGTGTATTGCTCTACCAGCTGAGCTACGGAATCCTTTCTGTTTTTGAAAGTGATGAAAAGGTAGAATTTCTTTTTATACGCTCCAAATTATTGTCTTTAAAATTTGGAGAGACAGGCTTAACTGTCTAGTAAATAAAAAGATTATTTTTTGACTACGTACTTTTTTTTGCGTGGATCATGCGGTCGGCTCCGTTTATATCTTTTAGAAGCTTCACCGGGCGAAATCCTTTTTTTTCTATGAGCTCTTTTGTCTGCGGGCCGAGATACTGGTTGATCTCGAAGTAGAGATCGCCTTGAGGAGCCAGATGTTTGAGCGCAAAAGAGGATATCACGTCGTAGAAGATCAGTGGTGCACTGTCTTCGATAAATAGAGCGAGTTCGGGTTCGAACGCCAGCACATTCTGCTGCATACTCGCTTTTTCCTGTGGAGTAATATAAGGTGGATTAGAAACGATGATATCATATTGCTGTTCCGAAAAGATGTAGTCCCATTCAAAAATATCGGCATTGATAAACTGTACCGGAGCATTTAACTGCCCAGCATTTTTTCTTGCTGTGGCAATTGCCTCTTTGGATATGTCCATGGAGGTAACCTGTGCTCCGGGGAGGTATTTGGATAATATAATAGGTATACAGCCGGAGCCTGTTCCGATGTCCATGATATGCAGGCCGGCCTGTGCTGAATGCTGTTTAAGAATCAGATCAACGAGTTCCTCGGTCTCAGGCCGAGGGATCAGCACGGATTCATTCACTTCAAAGGACTCTCCATAAAACGTAGCTTTATTAAAAATATATTGAATCGGCTTGTTCTTTTTGAGCTCACGGAGGATTTCATCAAAACGCTCCGCATCTTTTTCTGTTACTATATCTTCTTTTTTTAGGGGATAGGTTCCCCTCTTCAGTCCAAACATTTCCTCTACCGTAAAAAGGAATAAAGCTTTGACTTCATCCTTGTCATAGATAGATGTCAATTCCTGTTGAAATAATAATTCGAAATCCTTGAGTATTCGCATACGTCAAAGGTACGATTTTCATAGATTTGTAACATGGATATACATCGGCAATATATGCAGCGCTGCTTGGATCTGGCGCAACAAGGAGCGGGTTCGGTGAGCCCCAACCCCATGGTGGGCGCCGTGATTGTTCACAATCATTGTATTATTGGCGAAGGGTATACCTCGCCGTACGGCGGGCCACACGCTGAAGTGAATGCCGTTCGTGCCGTATTGCAAAAATATGGAGATCAGGCAGGCGAACTGTGGGGGGAAAGTACTTTTTATGTGAGCCTCGAGCCTTGTGCGCATTTTGGGAAAACTCCGCCCTGTGCAGATATGATCGCCAGTCTAAAGCCGAAAAAAGTATTTGTGGCCTGTTTAGATCCCTTTGCGCAGGTCAATGGAAAGGGGATCGGTATCTTGAAAGATGCAGGTATCGATGTGGAGGTCGGTCTGCTGGAAAAAGAAGCCATGTGGGTCAACCGTCGTTTTTTTACGCGGATAGGACAGCATCGACCCTATGTTATTCTCAAATGGGCACAATCCGCCGATGGCTTTATCGGGCAGGCAGATCGACAGGTGGGAATAAGCAATGCCGCAAGCTTGCAGCTGGTGCATCGATGGCGGGCGGAAGAAGATGCTATTCTCGTCGGCACCAAAACCGCCTTAATAGACAATCCCAGGCTGACCGTCAGGTATTGGAAAGGGGCTAATCCACGCCGCGTGCTGATCGATAGAGACTTGGTTGTGCCTCCTGATGCGAAGATCTTCGACGATCAGGCCGAAACGATTGTCTTCAACGCAAAAAAAACGGACTGGCAAGGCCATATCAAACACATCGAGCTGGAGAATTATGGTTTATATTTACCTCAGACGGTTCTTTACCAATTATATTTGATGGATGTTCAGTCCATCATTATTGAAGGTGGTGCAGCGACCCTGCAGATGTTTATCGATGCCGGACTCTGGGATGAGGCGCGTGTTTTTCAAGCAGAGAAAACACTGCATATGGGAATAGCAGCTCCCCGTCTGAACGGGCATGTTTTAGAAAAAAGGTTAATTTCCAGTGATTTACTAACCATTTTTGTGAAATGATCGTATAAAGTTGTATCTTTAGAGCGTTATAAACCTTTGATCAACAAGATCTATTAAGATACAAATATGGTAGTGTCAGAAAACTTAATGCAGTTTATCTGGAAACTACGGCTATTCAATAGAGTGGGATTGCGAACGAGTGCGGGGACGCCTTTGGCTGTAGTTCGTGTTGGCCAGCATAATACCGATGCCGGGCCGGATTTCGTGCTGTCACATATTATACTCGCTGATGAAGAATGGGTTGGGAATATTGAAATCCATTTTCGTTCTTCCGATTGGAACAGACACCTGCACCAATATGATGAAGCCTATAATAATGTTATTTTACATGTGGTATGGATAGAGGATCAGATTATCTATCGGAGCGACGGAAGTGTTATACCCACGCTTGTGTTGTCAGAATACGTAAGGCAGGATCTCCTGGATAAGTATGCCAACATGATGCGTGCTACAAACTGGCTTCCCTGTCAGTCCCGGATCGGCGAAGTGGAGGAGCTTAAAAAAGACATGTGGCTGGATGCCTTATCTGTCGAGCGGCTGGAGGTGAAAGCCGAGGACATATTTGGTCTGCTGGCGCAATTTAATAGTGATTGGGAGAAGGTCTTTTGGGTTTGGATATGCCGATGTATGGGGCTCAAGGTTAATGCGGATACATTTCAGGAGCTGGGGGAGAAACTTCCGTTGGCGACGATGCAAAAATACCGCTCCGATGGGCTGAAAATAGAAGCTTTGTTGTTTGGGATTGCCGGCTTTTTAACCCCGGAGTGCGCTGATCAGTACATGCAGCGGCTTTATCATGAATTTGCCTATCAGCAGGCAGTGCACGGTATCCGTTTGGTTAATGGTGTCTGGAAAAAGCTGCGTATGAGACCCTATAATTTCCCCGAGTTGCGTATTGCACAGCTTGTCGCTTTATTCACTGAAAAATCACTGAGTTTATCCAAGGTTTTAACAATTCAGAACCTGGCTGAGGCGAGGTTACTGTTCGATATTTCGTCTATTAATTCTTATTGGAAATCCCGGTTTTCAATAGGGGCTAGCCCAGGTATCGAACGGAGCGGAAAAATTGGAAAGGCGACCGTTGATATCTTGGTTATCAACACTGTGGTTCTGATGCTATTTGCTTATGGAAAATACTATGGTATTCATCCATATATGGACCGGGCGGTCGCGCTGCTGGAAGCGATGCCGGCAGAAAAAAATGCTATTATCAAGCAGTTCGCAGATCTGGGCTGGCGTGCGACGAATGCATCTCAGGGGCAGGGTATGCTACAGCTCAAGAAACACTACTGTGAGCGGAAGCAGTGTCTGAAGTGTAGGATCGGAACCGAAATTTTACGTAATTAATTTGCAAGTATCTCCGCAATTTCTTTAAAACCTTTTTCGGCGGCAAGATCTGCGGGTGTTAGTCCCTTTATGTTGACTATCCGGGTATCGGCACCGAATTCCAGCAGAGCAACGATCAGGTCGATATTTCCATGCTGGGCCGCAAAATGCAAAGCTGTTTCACCAGTCGACTGCACGGCATTGACGTCAGCGTCAGCTTCGAGCAGCATTTTTCCAATTTCTTCATGATTATTTGCTGCCGCAATATGAAGTGGATAGGCCTGCTGTTCATTTCTGCTGGCAATATTCGGATTTACTTTTTTTGATAACAAAAGTCGTACAATGTCGGTTTTGTTGAAATACGTGGCCATAGCCAGCGGTGAAAAGCCATGGGCGGACCACTCATTAACTACTGATGGAGCCTGCTGGATGATTGCTTCCACATAAGAGGTTAGTCCGGCAGCGCAAGCCTCATGTATTGTCATTGTCTTGGTATGCTGTAACAATATGCGGATGATCTGCGGTTTATTGTAATAACAGGCCAGCAGAAGTGGTGATATGCCATGGCTTGTCGTTTCTTGCAGTAGCTCGGGATTGCCAATCAATAATAAATCAATGTCGTGGCTTTTGCCTTCTTCGATATATTGTTCTAAAATAGAAAGATTCATGTCTAGTCTAATTGCATAACTTACTCGCTAAAATAAGTTTTATTCGCGAAAATTGTGTTTGATCCGGGAATTTATTTGCAGGAAAAAGAACCAGTTCGGTCGGATCCTGCGCGTTTCGATCCGGCTGAAGCGGATAGTGAAGCATGAAAAAATACTTTTTTGCGATTTTTTAATACACAAATGTGTAGTATTTTATATAATATTTTTGAAAATTCAAAAGTAGATGTACTTTTGTTAAGCCCCTCCCAAGGGCATGTTTTTCATAGGTAGATGTAGGGTCGGGTGTTTCTCACTTCGGCCCTTTTTTTATAGCTTTGTTTATTATTTAAGAGAAATGTCCAAAAGAAAGATTGTTGTTGCCATTACTGGAGCAAGCGGCTCTATATATGCGAAAGTGTTGCTGGAAAAGCTGAATTCATTAAAAACTCAGCTCGCTGAGGTCGGCATTGTGATGTCAAACAATGCTAAAGATGTGTGGCGTGCTGAACTGGGTGATGAAAGCTATCAGGATGTCCCTTTTAAATTTTATGACAAAAATGATTTTTTTGCGCCATTTGCTTCGGGATCGGCTCGTTTTGATACGATGATTGTATGTCCCTGTTCGATGGGGACACTTTCAAGAATTGCCTACGGTATTTCCTCTGATCTCACGACCCGTGCGGCTGACGTTATGCTAAAAGAACGGCGGAAATTGATTTTAGTCACGCGGGAAACGCCACTGAGCCTTATCCATATCCAAAATATGAAACTCGTGACCGAAGCGGGGGGAATTATCTGCCCTGCGTCCCCTTCATTTTATAGCTTGCCGAAGACATTGGAAGAGCTGGCAGAAACAGTTGTCGACCGGATTCTGAGTCTTGCGGGCTTCGAATTTAAGCATTACCAATGGGGAGAAAATTCTTAAGGAGTACGAACTGAAATCCATTTTTAGTGTTCTATAATAAAATTGTATTTTGTAACTTTGTTTCTCGAAATGAAGCAATCAGAGGCATCACGCAAAATATCGGTTTATAACGATACTAATTATCGTAATCGATCCGTTTTTTGTCTGATGACATGGAACACGCCACAAGCTTCAGCAAATGATTTGTATCCTATTAATTTCAATTCCATTCACATATGAAGAGCTTATTGATTACTGCTGTTAAAGTAATTTTGCCAGGTAACGAATTTCATCAGCAGGTTGTTGATGTATTGATCGAAAAGGGCAAGATTATGCAAATTGCAAACAGCATCAAGGTAGCTGATAAAAACGTAGAGACTATTGACGGTACTGGTAAAATTTTGTCGCCCGGATTTTTTGATTTACATGCCAATTTCGGGGAGCCGGGATTGGAAACAAAGGAGGATCTCGTAACGGGTACCGCGGCTGCTGCTGCAGGCGGCTTTACCGGCGTAGCGGTGATGCCGAACACACAGCCGGCCATACAGAGCCGCGCCGAAGTGGCGCTTGTGGTCAATACCGCCAAAGGTAATATTGTGGATGTGCACCCCATTGGAGCGATCAGTAAAAATAGAGAAGGAAAGGAGTTGGCTGAGCTCTATGATATGAGGCAAAATGGTGCTGTAGCCTTCAGTGATGGGAATAAAAGTGTACAGCAGGCCGGCTTAATGAGCAGAGCGCTGCTTTATGCGAAAGGTTTTGGGGGGCTGATATTCTCTCATGCAGAAGATGAGTCGATGGCAGGGGGTAATAAGATGAACGAAGGGGCTATGAGTACCTATCTGGGGATGAAAGGTATACCTAATCTCGCGGAGTCTTTAATGGTCTCGCGCGACCTTTATCTGGCCGAGTATACAGATGCGCCCATACATTTCGCTTCCATCAGCACGCCAGAAGCTGTGGATCTGATCAAAAAGGCCAAAGCTAAGGGGCTGCGTGTCACCTGCGATGTCGCGGCACATCAGCTGGTATTTACGGATGAGGATGTTGCCGGCTTCGACAGCAACTATAAAGTGAGCCCTCCGCTGCGGACAAAGACTGATGCCAAAGCTTTAATCAAAGCTCTGAAAGATGGGATTATAGACGCTGTTGTGTCACAGCACACCCCACAGGAGGTGGAATTTAAAAATGTGGAGTTCCATATCGCTAAAAATGGTATCATCGGCCTGCAGACCGTATTGCCGCTATTGGTTCGTGCGGGATTAAATGAAGAACAAATCGTTAACTGCCTTGCCGTTAGGCCAAGACAGATTTTAGGTGTTGAAGTGCCCCAGATACAGGTCGGTGCGCTGGCAAATCTTGTGCTGTTTGATCTGACAAAATCCTGGACTTTTGATGAAAAATCAAATAAGTCGAAATCAAAAAATTCTCCATTATTCGGACAGACATTACAGGGGGCTGTCGAAATGATCATCAATAATAATCAATTGACTAAAAACGATTAAACCATGGAAGCAAATGTAAAGGCTGCTATAGAGGCAGGAATCTTAAATTATGGCCAAGTTGACGGCATTGGAAATGCCGAAGAGTTTTTAACGAAACTCCTGCAAGTATTTGACACCGAGGCTCCCTATCTCGACAAGCTGGCCCTGTTGGATGAGACCTTTGATGATTATCCTCTTTTCGACGAATTGCGGGAGGTTTATGTTGATTTGTTGTTAATGAATTTCTTTTCGAGTGATGTGCTGAAACTGGAAGACGATTATCTGGATTCCGAGGAATGGGAAGCCATCGAAGATGAGACAATAGATCGTGGAACCGAGCTGCTCAACATTTTTCTTTATCTTGGTGAATGCAAAGACGATGAAATCGAACCTGAACTGGATGATTTTTTAAAGGAGTTTTTGCTTGTGGATGAAGATGAATTTCAGGATGAGCACGAAATTTACGAAGACATCATCGCCAATCAGATTGTGGTAGATAGCCCTTACAGCGAGATAGCAAAAGTTGCCCAGGGCATCAATCCGAGAAGCGAGATCTATGAGTTGTTTTATCCAGTAATGAGTTTCTTTAGCGAGCTAAATCCCAATGAAAGTCAATTTGACGAATATGTCGCGGCGTCAGACAATAAAGCCTTTGATCTAGCTCTATATAAAATTATCAGTACTTACTATAATAAATAATGCCATGGTAGATTCAATCAACCCAAATCATGCTGGCTTCGATGCGGTCATCGATAAGAAGAGGAGTATAGTCTATGGTATAATACTAGGAGTTATTTCTTTTATTCTTGGTCTCGCGGTTCTCTTTGTCGTCAAAGACCAAGAGTCTTTTTGGGCAGTAATGTCCATGTCGTTTATCGTCAATACAGGGATTTTTATTATTATTGCAGCATTATTTTCTTTTGCACTTCGGAAAGCCTACGGCGGTTATTGGAGTTTTTCCATAGCATTGAAGTCCATCTTCATGATGCTGGCCATTTCAACCATTATCTCTACTATTGGAACCCAGATTTACGTAAATTTTATCAATCCAGAACTGCAGGAAAAAGTTGTGACACATACTATTAATGTGACCATTGACTATATGGAAAAAAACAATATACCCGATGAAGTAATCGACTCGAAAATCGCAGAATTGGAAAAACAGGTGGATTCAATCGGTAAAATTACGTTTGGACAGATTTTTAAAGGCTTGGCCATTACTTTGTTGTTTCAATTTGTCTTTGCCTTGATTTTGGCTGCATTGTCAAAAAGGGAAAGACTCGTGTATGCGCAAGATAACAAGTAGGAACAGGTAAATTAATATATATCATTAAGGTATTGCTGGAAAAGTAATACCTTTGTTCGTATTACAATAGTACATTTTTAGCATGATTAACATACACATGGATATTTCAGTTGTAGTTCCATTATTTAACGAGGAAGAGTCCCTGCCGGAGTTGACCGCCTGGATTGATCGTGTCATGACTGCCAATCACTTCTCGTATGAAGTCATTCTGGTAGATGATGGCAGCAAGGATAATTCATGGAAAATCATTGAACAGCTGAAGCTGCAGAACGGCAATATTTCGGCGATTAAATTCCGACGTAATTATGGAAAATCCGCTGCTTTAAATGTAGGATTTGCGGCTGCTCAGGGGGATGTCGTCATTACTATGGACGCAGATCTTCAGGATAGTCCTGACGAGATTCCGGAATTGTATGACCGCATTATGAATAAAGGCGCTGACCTGGTTTCGGGCTGGAAACAAAAACGTTATGATCCGTTGACCAAAACAATTCCGACGAAACTGTTCAACGGTGTGACCCGATCGATGTCGGGAATTCACAATTTACATGATTTCAATTGCGGTCTCAAAGCATACAAAAAGGAGGTCGTCAAAAATATAGAAGTATATGGTGAAATGCACCGGTATATTCCTGTCATAGCCAAGTGGGCAGGCTTTACCAATATTCAGGAGCAGATTGTGCAACATTATCCGCGCAAGTACGGCTCCACGAAATTTGGCCCCGGTCGTTTTATCAAGGGTTTTTTAGACCTACTTTCGATATTTTTCGTCGGAAAATTCTCTAAACGGCCTATGCACTTTTTTGGCGTCATGGGCGTGATTAGTTTTCTTGCGGGCCTTTTCATTTCGATTTATCTGATCTGTCATAAGTTGATGAGCATCGCTAATGGCACACCGTTTAGAGATATCACAGATCAGCCTTTGTTTTTCTTTGCGCTGACAGCGATTATCTTGGGAACACAATTGTTCCTGACCGGTTTTTTGGCGGAATTGGTCTCCAGGAGCAGCTCTGATCGAAATGAGTATCAGATCGAAAAAGTCATTTAATCGGCATATGCGTATTGTCATTTTAGGCTCTGCTTATCCGCTAAGAGGGGGGGGGATCGCTTCTTTCAACGAGCGGCTGGCATCCCATTTCCAAGCACAGGGCCATGAAGTCGATATCTATTCTTTTTCCTTGCAATATCCGAATTTTCTTTTTCCGGGCAAATCTCAGTACTCGGATGAGCCCCCGCCTGCGGGTTTGCACATCAGGACCAAAGTGAATTCCGTTAACCCGCTGAATTGGGTTAGAGTCGGAAGAGAACTAAAAAATGCTCGGTATGACCTGTTGATTGTCCGGTTTTGGATGCCTTTCTTTGGGCCCTGCTTGGGTACAATCCAACGTCAGGTAAAGAAAAACAAGCATACCCGGATAGTTTGTATCGCCGACAATATCATTCCGCACGAACAACGCTTTGGTGATACCTTGCTGATCCGTTATTTTTTGAAATCCGTCGATGCCTGTGTGACCATGAGCAAAAGTGTACTGGCTGATTTAAGGCGGCTAAGTCCGCATATGCCTGCAGTATACAGCCCACATCCGTTGTACGATAATTATGGAGCTCACCTGTCTAAAGCAGAGGCGCGCAAGCAGCTCCATATTCCCGAAAATGAAAAAGTCATTTTATTCTTTGGTTTTATCCGGCATTATAAAGGCTTGGATCTGCTGTTGGAAGCTTTGGCAGACGCCCGGGTTCGGCAGCTTCAGGTGAAACTGCTGCTGGCTGGAGAATTTTATGGCGATCCTGCACCTTACCGGGCAATTATCAGCAAGCATAATCTGGATGACGCCATTTTTATGCATACCGATTTTATTCCGAACCAAGAAGTGGGACGTTATTTTTCCGCAGCAGATTGTGTTGTGCTACCTTACCGAACAGCCACGCAGAGCGGAATTACCCAAGTTGCTTATCACTTCGATCTCCCCATGATCGTCAGCAATGTCGGGGGACTGCCCGAGCTGGTGGAAAGTGACTACGTGGGATATGTGGTGGAGCCCAACGCAGAGGCTATTGCCAATGGAATTATGGACTTCTATACCCGTAACAAAGAGCAGCAATTCCGGACAAATATTATCGATGAAAAGAAAAAATATAGCTGGCAGACTTTCGGTAATGTAATTCTTAAGCTTGCTGAGTAATGACAAATCGTCCTCAGTTCATCGTTTGCTATTGAGTGATTCAGCGCATTTGCGTAATGAGTATGATGCAGGAGGGCTGCATTGGCAGGTTGATTAAATTTGTATTTGAAAGCAAATTTAGCTAAGTTTGGTTTACTGAGCTTGATATTTTAAAAGGAGGAAGATTTGTTGCCGTTTACACAAAGCAGTTTAGCAAAAATAGAAGAGTTTTTTAAGGAACAGGGATATAAAGTGAGGTATGAGAAGGGATCATTCCGTACCGGAGCCTGTATGTTGCAAGCGACCAAGGTCGTGGTTGTAAATAAGTTTTCTAACCTCGAGGTAAAGATCCAATCCTTGTGGAATATTCTGTTGGAAGTGGAAATTAATTCGGAAGCCATTTCCGAAGGACTCGTGCCAATATACGAAGAAGTACTGAAATCAAAGACAGCAGTTTGAGAGTAACATTTTTAGGAACCGGAACATCACAGGGTGTGCCTGTTATAGCATGCCAATGTCAAGTCTGCCAATCCATGGACAAGCGGGACAAGCGTTTACGTTCATCCATACTCCTGGAATATAACGATCACACCCTTGTCGTGGATACGGGGCCTGATTTCCGGTACCAGATGCTTCGGGAAAAGGTGAACCATCTGGATGCCGTGCTGATGACTCATTCCCACAAAGATCATATCGCGGGGTTGGACGATGTCAGAGCATTTAACTACCAGCAGCACTCGTCTATAGCCATCTACGGGACGTCTGATCTCCATCAGGCTTTAAAACGTGAGTTTTACTACGCATTTACAGACGTAAAATATCCAGGAGCACCGCGACTGGATTTGGAAGAGATCACGGCTGGAGAGTCTTTTCAGCTTTTCGGAAAAGATATCATGCCGATTGAGGTCATGCATTATAAAATGCCGGTAATCGGTTATAGAATTGATGACTTTGCCTATATCACCGATGCCAAGTTTGTTGGTGCGGCATCGAGGCGGCTTCTTGAGGGAGTGAAGGTGCTGGTCGTCAACGCTCTGCAGAAAGAGTCCCATATTTCACATTTTACACTTGAGGAGGCAATTGAGTTTGCACGTGATGTTCATGCTGAAAAGACCTACTTTACGCATATTGGACATCGGATGGGACTGCACGAAGTAGTCTCCCAAGAACTGCCTGCCTCCATGTTTTTGGCCTACGACAGACTGCAGCTCGAATTATAAGATTCTACTTATTGCAAAACTTTACTGTATTTCTCATTGTTATACCTAGTGTAAAACAGAATAAGGTATTAAATAATAAAAAAATGGGAAATTTATTGTACATCATTGCCGTCATCCTGGTCATTATCTGGGCAATCAGCTTTTTTGGAGGTTATGCAGGAGGTAATATCATCCACATCCTACTCGTCATCGCCATTATTGTCGTTTTGTTGCGTGTTATACGTGGTAATGCTTAATCTGGCAGGCTGAGATAAAACTGGGCAATTTGCAAGTCCTGGGGATAGGTGATTTTAATATTTTTGGGATCACCCTCAACGATGGCGACCGAATTGCCCATTTTTTCAACGACTGAAGCATCATCAGTAAATAAGGGGTCTTCTGGCTGGCAGTAGGCGTTGATCAGTAATTCCGCTTGAAAGACCTGCGGTGTCTGAACGAGCCAAACCTGATTTCTATCTAGTGCTTTACTGCTTCTAGGATTGCCTATGCGCACTGACTCCACGCTGGATTGAGCCAGTACAACTGCATGGTGCTGGTAGGCGCCATGAAAAGCACGGGCTATCAGTTCCGAAGAGATGATAGGCCGGGCGCCGTCGTGTACGGCAATGTAGTCATTATTCCCGATTTGAAAATGCTCCTGTATGTATAGGATGCCGTTTCTGACACTTTCGAAGCGGCTTTTCCCGCCGTACACCAAGTGATACACTTCGTCAAACTGATTTTCCATACACAATGCTTTCCAAAACTCTTCCATCTCGCGGCTAATTACGAGAATAATCTCTGATACATCTTGGGATTGGGAAAACCGCTCTATGCTATGCATAAGCACAGGTCTTCCATTCAATTCAAGAAACTGCTTGGGAAGGCTGCTGTTCATGCGGCTTCCAGTGCCTGCAGCAACGATAACGACAAAGTTCATCGGATAGAAATTATAGTGTCTATGTAAAAAAACGTGGATAGTTTGTAGCTACCCACGTTCTGTTTTATTCCTTTGGAAAGTCTAATTATATAATCAGCATGGCATCACCATAGCTGTAAAATCTATATTTTTCCTTCACGGCAACTTCATAAGCGTTCATGACGTTTTCATAACCTGCAAAGGCCGCAATCATCACCAACAGGGTAGATTCGGGTGTGTGAAAGTTGGTGATCATCGAATTTGCAATACTGAAATCGTAGGGTGGATAGATAAATTTGCTCGTCCAGTCAGACGCCGGCTTTAAATGGTGGTCGGCAGAAACCGAAGATTCGATCGCACGCATGGAAGTGGTTCCTACGGCACAGACACGACGTTTGTTGTCGATAGCCTTATTCACGATTCTGGCAGCCTCTTCCGTAATAATAAACTGCTCGGAGTCCATCTTGTGTTTTGTCAGATCTTCTACCTCTACCGTACGGAAAGTACCGAGACCAACGTGAAGGGTGACTTCAGCAAAATCAACGCCTTTAAGTTCGAGACGTTTCATCAGTTCGCGTGAGAAGTGAAGGCCGGCAGTTGGTGCAGCCACAGCTCCTTCATTTTTGGCATAGATGGTTTGATAACGGAACTTATCTTCAGGCGTAGCCTTGCGCTTAATATACTTCGGCAGTGGAGTTTCGCCTAAAATTTCGATATTACGGCGGAATTCTTCGTCTGTACCATCAAATAAAAATCTGATCGTCCGGCCGCGGGAAGTAGTATTGTCAACAACTTCAGCTACCAGCAAATCATCATCACCGAAATATAACTTGTTGCCAACACGAATTTTACGTGCCGGATCCACTAGTACATCCCATAGACGAAGCTCGTTGTTCAATTCGCGTAACAAAAAAACCTCAATAGTCGCTCCAGTTTTTTCTTTATTGCCGTATAGACGTGCTGGAAAAACTTTCGTATTGTTCAATATCATGACGTCTTTGTCGTCAAAATAATCCAATACATCTTTGAAAATTTTGTGTTCTATTTTACCAGTATCCTTATGTAAGACCATCAGACGCGATTCGTCACGATTTTCAGAAGGTTCAGAAGCAAGTAGTGATTCTGGTAAGTTGAATTTAAATTGAGATAACTTCATCTTTAATGATATAATTTTAATGTCTACCTTTCAGTGCATTACAGTGCACCAAATACCAGGTTGCAAAAAGCATACAAAGTTATAACTTTTTTGGGTATGGAAAGGCGTTATTTCCAATTTGTAGATATATTTTTATTGATTTTGACATTAAATCAAAACTATCTCGTATTTTAGAATATAATTATGTTATTCCTTCGATTGATATTGGAAAGTTGTCAGTTTGCATTGTCAGCATTAAAGGACAACCGGACACGTACCATGCTCTCCTTGCTGGGCGTGACGATTGGTATTTTTACGATTATAGGTGTATTTTCAGCAGTGGATACCCTACGAAACAATATAGAGGAATCCGTGAAGAAAATAGGCAGCAAGACACTCTATATCGAAAAATGGCCATGGGACGGAGGTCCAAATTATCCTTGGTGGAAATACCTCAATCGGCCTGAGCCTACCTACAACAACTATCTTGATCTGAAAAACCGGATGACTACAGCCGAGTACATGGCCTATATGATCAATATCGGGAACACGACGATTAAATACAAAAACAATTCAGCGCAGGGATCTTCCGTGAATGCAGCGACCTATGAAAACCTGTATATACAGAATCTCAATATTGTCAATGGACGTTATTTTGCAGAAAGCGAATCCAGAGGTGGTGCGCTGGTGACGATTTTGGGAGCAAATATTGCTGAAGGCCTTTTTCCGAATGAGCAGCCGATCGGCAAGTATATCAGTATGCTTGGGAGAAAGGTACAGGTTATTGGGGTGCTAAAGAAAGAGGGGAATGGTGTGCTGATCAATACTTCTCCGGATGATACGGCTTTTATTCCGTTTGAACTTGCCCGCAATTTAGTGAATTACGACAACTTTTCTCCAAGTATCGCGATGTTAATCAAATCGAATTATACATTGGCGGAAGCCGAAAGTGAAGCGAAGACGCTGATGCGTTCGATCCGGCGTATTTCGCCACAACGTGAAGATAATTTTTCGATCAATCAAACAACGATGATCACCGGGGCGCTCGACCAGTTGTTTGGCATCATCAATCTCGCTGGTTTTTCAATCGGTATCTTTTCCATCCTCGTTGGCGGGTTTGGTATTGCCAATATCATGTTTGTGAGTGTTAAAGAACGTACGCATATCATCGGTATTCAAAAGGCATTGGGAGCCAAAAACTTCTTTATTTTATCCCAGTTTCTGATAGAATCCATTGTATTATGTCTGTTGGGCGGCGGCATTGGTCTTTTTGTTGTGTATTTTTTGGCCTTTATCGTGCAGGTGGCGACAGGGGTTGGCATTGTTGTCAGTCTCAAGATGGTGATCCTGACAGTTTCATTATCCACATTTATTGGTCTGATATCGGGTATTGTTCCTGCCTTGATGGCCTCGCGGCTGGACCCTGTCGAGGCGATCCGTAGTAAATAAACAGGGGGATGTTAAAGAAAGTTCGGTTTTCGGTTGTACAGGGCTTTTGGCTTTTGATCTTTGCCTACAGTGCGGCGTTGATGGCAGAGATTACATGGCGATACCGAAGCTTTGCACTGGATGCCAATTTTCTGATGATAAAGCAAAGCGAAATTGAGGCGCTCTGGTGGTATAAGTATGCATTTTATGTGCATGTATGTTCGGCCATATTAGCCCTTCCTGCCGGTTTTACCCAATTTAACCGTTATCTGCTCAAACGTTATCCCCGCTTGCACCGTGTTATTGGTTACAGTTATGTCCTGAGCATTTTAATGCTTGCGGCGCCTTCTGGACTATTGATTGGCGTGGTGGCCAATGGTGGTATACTGGCCATTATTTCTTTTGAACTGCTGGCGGTGGGCTGGTTTTATTTTACCTGGCAGGCAACTCGTTCGGCCTTTCGGAAAAACTTCAATGCGCATCGTGATTTTATGTTGCGCAGTTTCGCACTGACCTGCTCAGCCCTTACTTTGCGCTTCTGGAAAGTGATATTGATCTATTTCTTTCAGCCCAATCCTATGGATGTGTATCAGATTATTGCCTGGTTGGGCTGGGTACCAAATTTACTGCTTGTTGAACTAATTATTTATTTTAGAAATCGTGGCCGGCAGAGCGATCGCCCATTGGAAACGGTAACTCCTCCGCCTAGCGCCACTCGCTTTAGACAATTTATATAGCCATGAAAAAGAATTTCTATTTATTACTGCTGCTTGCGGCCGCAATGGGCTGTAAGGACCGGGCAAAACAACAAAGCATGGAGTCCGCTCCGAAAGCGCAGGATACCGTTGTTGTGGAACAGGAGGCTCATCAGGACCTCTACGGAAATTGGGTAGGCGATTTTTTGGTTGATGAAGAAAGCCTCGGAGACGAGGAATACCTCCCGTCGACAGATTATTCACCAAAGATCAACTTGACGATCAAGAAAATTACAGATAAAGGAAATGTATTTGGACAAAATGTGGTCAAAGGCAACCTGCGGCCGCTGACCGGTAAAGTTGAAGGTGAAGACAATTCGATACAGCTCTTGCTCGACGAGCCGGGGGATAAAAAATCAGATGGCCGGTTTGAGATCAAACGGAAAGGCGATACGTTGATCGGCAATTGGGTAGCTTACGATCAACAGGTCAAAATCAAAAAGAGACATTTTAAACTGCTTAAAAAGCAGTTTGCCTATAATCCTAACCTCATGCTCAATAAGCAGGACGATGAATACGGTACGCTGGTCGATTGGATCAATGCGAAACGGGAAGAAGCAACCGATCAGGATGGCGATTCAACATATACTTACGTCATGGAATACTATCGGTCGGCTTCTCCTGCGGTATTCAGTATTAACGCATCCAAACAGAAACTGACGGAGAAGGATGTGAAAAATCTCAAAAAACTGGATTTAGAAATTATCCGCAATACGATTTTCGCCAGGCACGGTTATGCTTTTACGAAACCCAGTATCCGCCAGTTTTTTGACCCTGTGGATTGGTACGTGCCGGTTTCTAAGGATGTGAGTGGGGCATTAAGCCAGCTTGAAAAAGATAATATCGCACTATTGACCAGATTTGAGAAATATGCTACTGACAATTATGATACCTTTGGAAGATAGGCTGTGATGGCTCTCACTTAGGCAATGTAAAAAAGTCGGTTTATAACGAAACCGACTTTTTTACATTAGCGAAGTATCCATCAGTTAGTCTCGCTTTTCCGGATACTGATCGCATTTTTATGTGCCTGTAAGCCTTCTAGCTCGGCGAGAATTTCCACCGTGGAGCCGATCTGCTGGAGACCCGTTTCATTGATATGCTGAAAGGTAATTTTCTTCACAAAGGAATCCACGGACACCCCTGAGTACGAGCGGGCATAGCCCGATGTCGGTAGGGTATGATTGGTTCCGGAAGCATAGTCCCCAGCGCTTTCCGGCGTCAGGTGCCCTAAGAATACAGAGCCGGCATTGCTGATGTACCGGGTCAGAGACTCCCATTGATCCGTTTCCAGGATAAGATGTTCAGGAGCGTATTCATTGGAAAACTGCATGGCTTCTTCAAGGTTGGCTACGACCACCGCATAGGAGTTTTCCATTGCTTTCGCTGCGAGCGCTTTCCGCGGCAGGACCTCCAGTTGGCTGGCGAGTTCTGCATTGACCCGATCCACGATTTCAGAGGAGGTAGCGACTAATACTGCTTGACTGTCAACACCATGCTCAGCCTGCGCCAGTAGATCCGCAGCCACAAAAGCAGCTGTGGCGGATCCGTCGGCGATAACAAGTACTTCTGAGGGGCCAGCAGGCATATCTATGCTGCAGTTGGTCAATCCTTGTATAAGGGACTTGGCTTTGGTGACAAATTGGTTGCCCGGACCGAATATTTTGTCAACTTTTGGAATCGTCTGCGTGCCGAAAGCCATGGCTGCCACAGCTTGTGCTCCGCCGACCAAATAAATCCGGTTGATTTTGAGCAGCTTTAAGCAGTAGGCTACAAATCCGTTGATTTTTCCGTTAGCCTGAGGCGGTGAGCAGACTACAATCTCTTTGCAGCCAGCGATTTTGGCTGGTATGCCTAGCATCAGTAGGGTAGAGGGCAATACTGCCGAGCCGCCAGGAATATAAAGTCCTACTTTTTCTATGGGGCGTATTTCGCGCCAGCATTTTACGCCGGGCATGGTTTCTACCGCGCGCTCGCGCTTTAATTGTATACTGTGGAAACGGTGAATGTTCTGGAAAGCGATTTCCAGGGCACGCTGTTGGTCCCGGTGGATGGTCGATGCCAGTTCGTCAATATCCTGCTCGTCTAGATAGAGCTTGTCAAGTTGAACTTTGTCAAATTTAGCCGCGTAGTCACGTAAAATAGAGTCTCCTTGTTTCTGCACCTGCTGGATGATATCGTGGACCACTTCTTGGATGGTATTGTTCGGATCTGTGTTTCGCGCAGTCAAGCGCTGTAGATCTTCTCGTCCTAGGGATCCGTAGTCGTATGTTGTTAACATGATAGTTTGCGCATCAAGTATTATAAAATAATTTTTTCGATCGGCATCACAACGATACCCTGAGCCCCCTCAGCCTTTAGTTTATTGATCTTATCCCAGAAATCGTCTTCTGTAATCACGGTATGTACGGCTACCCAGCCTTCTTCTGCAAGCGGCACCACCGTCGGACTTTTGACACCGTGCAATAGGGAAGTAATGGCCGGTAAGTTTTTCTTTTCGACATTCAGCACCACGTATTTTGTTTCTTTTGCTAAGAGGACGGATTCAATACGCTGGACCAGTTCGGTCAGAATCTCATTGCCTTCCAGTCCTTTTCGGCCCACTAGGATAGCTTCAGAAGTTTTTACATCAGCAAAAGGCTTAAGACCGTTGCTTTTCAATGTTCCGCCGGTCGAAACGATATCACATATGGCATCACTGAGGCCCAGACCGGGAGATATTTCAACGGAGCCCGATATCAGCCGGATGTCCGCCTCAATATTATACGCAGTCAGGAAGTTTCTGAGAATATTTGGGTAGGAAGTCGCGATGGCTTTGCCGTTTAGATCCCGGAGATCTTCGATGCTGCTGTCTTTGGGAATAGCGAGTTTCAGCGTACATTTGCCAAATCCCAGCCGTTTGAGGTACTCCACTTTGGATTCTGTTTCGTCAATAATATTTTCACCGACGATGCCGAGGTCTGCGATTCCCTGTTCGACATATCCGGGGATATCGTCATCTCTCAGAAATAAAATTTCGAGCGGAAAATTTCCCACAGTGGTAATGAGGGAGCTTTTGTAGTTCTCGAAATCCAAACCACAGTTTTTCAGTAATTGAACAGATTTTTCGTTTAACCTACCCGATTTTTGGATAGCAATTTTAAGATTTTTCAACGCTTTATAAATGTTAGCAGTAAATTATTAATAATAAGAAATCAAACAGAAGGGAAGGTATTCTACGTAAGAACACATTAAATTAACATATCGCCGCAATGGCGATGATGCAAATGAAAATGATGTACGTAGGTATAGACCATGTTTGTATTAATAACTGGAAGCAAATGTATACTAAATTAATGGGAAATGCAACAATAGTATGTTAAAATATGCAAGTTCCTTCATTTACGTGGACACAGTGAAACGATCGTGGATGCATGGGATTGTCAAGGGATGAAGGCAAGAAAGTTGAAATAAGGAATGACAAAGCTAGAAAATTGTTTATTTTTAAGAATTGTTAATTCAAATCTGAAATACGACGTGCGCATGTTTCGACGTGCGCATGTTTCAAGGCCTCAGTCGTGGCGGCATTACGTTTGAAAGCAAGGAAACGCAGATAGCCTGCTGAGCGGCTGACAGCAGGCCGTTAATTCAATTTAGCAAGGCATGAACCAAATTGTTTAATGGGTATGAAAAAAATAGTGTTTTTTGTAATCTGCTGGATGAGCAGTCTGAATATGGTCTTCTGGGCGCAAGCACAGACGGCATCCACACTGGACATCCGGATTCTGGAATCCATTGCCGAAACGCGGACGCCACCGCAAACCCAGACATTCAAGGTGCTGTCGGATATCAATAACTATGTACAGGTGGCGGTGCCCGTGGGCCTGCTGGTCGCTGGTGCAGTCAATAATGACAAAGTGATGCGACAGAATGCGCTTTATGTGGCAAGCAGTACAGCTGTAACGGCTCTGGTTAATGTCGGGATAAAACATTTGATCAAACGGAGCCGGCCGTTCAGAAAGTACCCAAATTTTATCTCCGTCCGTACGGCCAGCGGCTATTCGTTTCCGTCCGGTCATACCTCGTCCGCGTTTGCCACGGCCTCAGCCTTATCCCGTGCCTATCCAAAATGGTATGTCGTTGGGCCATCACTCCTCTGGGCGGGCAGTGTGGGTTATTCCAGAATGTATCTTGGTGTGCACTATCCGACAGATGTACTGGCTGGTGCTGTTTTAGGCAGCGGATCGGCATTTGCGCTCGACGGGTTAAGGAAAAAATAAGATGTAAATAAATTTAAAACTAAACAATGAAACTGATCAGAATATTAGTGGTCGGCTGCGGCAATATGGGTGCTTCTCATGCCAGAGCGTATCACGAACTGGAAGGCTTTGAGATCGTAGGTCTTGTGGCAAGAGGAGCGAGTAAAAAGAAGCTCAATCAGGATTTGGGAGCAGACTATGCACTTTTTGATGCGTATGAGGAAGCGCTGGCACAAACAAGCCCGGATGCGGTCTGTATTGCCACCTATCCGGACACTCATAAAGACTACGCGATCAAGGCTTTTGAAGCCGGAGCCCATGTGTTTATCGAGAAGCCGCTGGCGGAAGATGTTGCCGGAGCCCGTGAAGTGGTTGACGCTGCAGTGAAGCATAATAAAAAACTTGTGGTAGGCTATATCCTTCGATATCACCCTTCATGGATCAAGTTTATCCAGCTTTCGCGGTCGCTCGGAAAGCCACTGGTTATGCGGATGAATTTAAACCAGCAAAGCCATGGCTATATGTGGGATGTGCATCGTAATCTGATGTCCAGCCTAAGTCCTATTGTCGATTGCGGGGTTCATTATATTGACGTGATGTGCCAGATGGTGGGTGCCAAACCCGTGCGGGTTTCGGCTATCGGCGCCCGTCTGACGGAAGATATTCCATCGTGGAACTACAATTATGGTCAGCTTCAACTGCATTTTGAGGATGGTTCGGTCGGCTGGTATGAGGCCGGATGGGGCCCCATGGTCAGTCAGAACGCTTTCTTTGTAAAAGATGTTTTCGGACCAAAAGGTGCTGTGTCCATTGTGGCAGACAAGGCAAGTGATGAAGGTAAATCCGATTCGGTAGCGGCACATACACAGACTGAGAGTTTGCGCGTACATTATGCTGAGGTAGATGGAAACAATGAATTCGTGCGGGAAGACGAATGGATCAACTTATCCGACGAGCCGGATCACCAGGAGCTATGCAATCGCGAACAGCGTTTTTTCCGGCAGGCGATCTTGGAGAATGTGGATCTGTCTTCTTCGATGGAAGATGCCATTAACAGTCTACACATTGCTTTAGCCTGCGATGAGGCCGTAAAAACAAAACAGACTGTTGTGCTGTAAAGATTACAGCTGATGCCGGGTAAAGCTGATGCCCCAGATTTGGTAAAAATTTAGAAAACAAAAATCAATTAAATAAAAAATATAGATGAAAGATAGGCTTTTTGGTCTATCTTTTGTTATTTAGCTTCATATTTAGCATGCATATGAACAATTTAGTCAGCGTAATTTTGGTGTTTGGGTTATCAACTTCCCTTGTGTATGGACAGGACAAACAATGGCAGATGGAACTGGTGTTTAAAGGTGAAATTTCGCCGGAGAAGTTTGAATCTGAGATTCCCGAATTCGCAAAGGAATTTTATGAGCCCTTTTTAAAAGGCAAGACAGCTTATAAGAATGTGGAGGTATTAGCGGATGCGGCACATTCGTCGGCTGTCATTAATCAAAAAGAACATGCTATTTTAAACAGAAAACTCGGTAAGACCTATTCGTTTTCCGTCGGTGACGATATCGTGACGGCAGAGTCTTATCATCCTTCCTATCAAGTGGTCAGCAGCAAGTTAAAAGAACCGGCAGGACCATATGTGCTGTTGCAGGATATGGGCGAGATTGAAGATGTTGCTGGAGTGACCTGTAAAAAAGCCAAGTTGCTGATCAAAAACCAGGCGGATTCGGCTGAAGCAACAGTGTGGTACTCTGAAGCTGTACCGACCTATTACCTGACCGCTTTTTCTTTCGTAAATGACCTCCCCGGTGCTGTGCTCAAGCTGTCGCTTGGACAACAAAAAGACCTGGGGTTCGAAACGACAAAGATCGCCAGTGTATCTGGGGCAAAAGGTTTTCAATTACCCCAGAATGCCAAGGTAGTGGATATTTCAGGTGGCCTCCCAGCCGAAGGAACCGAGGATGTGAGCCTGTTCGAAGATACGTTTCCGCTGGATAAGTCGCTACAATGGATGGTTGTAAAAGATAAAGAAACCAATGACGAGTATTACGGGATAAAGGATCTGTCCGGGAAAGAAGTGCTGCCCTGCGCGCTTTTTTCGCTCGCGTATTTCAATGAGCAGGTAGCTATTGTATCGGATAAGGATAATTATTTTTGGTTACTGGATAAGCAAGGAAATAAAATTAATAAGGCCGGCTTTGACTGGCTTACCCCCGCGAATGAACGGTTGGCGATCTTCCAGAAAGATGGTGCTTTTGGACTGGTGAATAGTGAGGGCAAGGTTCTGCTGGATAAAAAGGAGAATATCAGCAAATTTTTAAACGATTATTTGATCTTTGCTGAAGATGGTAAGGTCGGCTTGTTAGATGATAGTGGAAAGATAATTATTCCCGCAAGCTTGGCATTTCTGGATGTAGATGGACAAGGTAAGGTGTTGGTGAAGGACAAGGAAGAAGACGAAACACAGACGTTGGAGCTGGAAGATTTTATCAAGGCCTATGTCAAGTAAGTACACTGATAAAAAAAGAAAAAGAGAGCATTTTATAAAACTGCTCTCTTTTTCTTTTTTTATCATGGCTGGTGATTATGGAATATTTAAGTACTTGTGCGTCTGTAAAGAGATATCCCACTTGGGGTTTTCTTTGACATAATCTATGATGAGCGGCGTCATCTCTTTCGACTTGGACCATTCCGGTTGCAGGTATAGTCTACAGTCGGGACCGACCAGCTGGGCATATTGTTCACCCCAGGCAAAATCACTTTTGTTGAAAACAATGACTTTTAATTCTCCGGCAGCGTCGAGTACATCCTTTCTTGGTGCCTTGAATTTTTTCGGTGACAGACATATCCAGTCCCACTCCCCACTTAATGGATAAGCGCCGGATGTTTCGATAAACGTTTTGATACCGGCGACGTGCAGTCCTTTGGTCAGATAATCCAGATTATAGATAAGTGGCTCACCACCGGTAATGACCACTGTTTTCGCCGGATATTTTTTAGCATTTTCAATGATAGCATCTGCTGCTGTCAGGGGATGAATAGAAGCATCCCAACTTTCCTTTACGTCGCACCAATGGCAACCCACGTCACAGCCGCCCAGCCGTATGAAATAAGCGGCCGTCCCGGTGTGGTATCCTTCTCCTTGGATGGTGTAGAACTCTTCCATCAAAGGCAATCGTGTTCCGTCTTCAGGTACTTGATTCGACATAGTTCAAATTTGAGTCTGCAAAGGTAGCAATTATTACTGATAAGCTCAATTCCAGCTGTTCATTTGACTGTATTTCCTGTCATCTTAATGTTATTATCATGCTTGCGCCCGCCAATCTTACTCATTCTTATTTCTTCAGCCCGCTGCTCGTTATAGTAGGCATTGCCCGCTATAACGAGTAGAGCGAAAGATCATAAATGGGCTGCTTATTGTCAGAATTTTTGCTAAATTTGTGTTACAATTTATTTATTGAAAACATAAGTGTAATAACATAATTGTACATGTTGTTTTGTGTTTTCTTTTTTTAACAATATAAGATCATAGTTGTAAATGATTAAAATTACACTACCTGATGGTTCCGTAAGAACGTATCAAAAGGGAATCACTGCAGCGGAGATCGCGTTGTCGATCTCTGAGGGGCTAGCAAGGAATGTGCTGGCTGCCGAAGTAAATGGTGAAGTATGGGATTCATCCCGTGCGATTGAAGAAGATGCGACGGTCAAGTTGCTGACCTGGAACGACTCGAAAGGAAAATCGACCTTCTGGCATTCTTCTGCGCACTTGTTGGCCGAGGCCCTGGAAGCATTATATCCGGGAATTAAATTCGGTATTGGTCCGTCGATTGAGACAGGCTTTTACTACGATGTGGATTTTGGTGACCGCGAGTTTTCCTCAGATGACTTCAAAGCGATTGAGGACAAAATGCTGGAGCTGGCCAAGCGCAAAGAAACATTTGAACGCAAAGCTGTGTCCAAGGCAGAGGCTTTGGCTTATTTTACCGAAAAGGGAGATGAGTATAAGCTGGATCTGATCAAAGATCTGGAAGATGGCAAGATCACTTTCTATACACAGGGAGACTTTACGGACTTATGCCGTGGCCCTCATATTCCCAACACGGGATTTATCAAAGCCATAAAGCTCACCAATGTAGCTGGGGCATATTGGAGAGGGGATGAAACCCGTAAGCAATTGACCCGAATTTATGGAGTTACTTTCCCCAAGGCATCGGAACTGACAGAATACCTAAAGTTTATTGAGGAAGCGAAAAAACGCGATCACCGTAAACTGGGCAAAGAGCTGGAGCTTTTTGCTTTTTCGGAGAAAGTGGGGGCAGGTTTGCCGTTATGGTTGCCAAAGGGAGCGGCGCTGCGTCAAAAGCTTATTGATTTTTTGCAAAGAGCGCAGTTAAAGTCGGGTTATGAGCCAGTGGTAACACCACATATAGGTCACAAACAGCTATACGTTACTTCAGGCCACTACGAAAAATATGGTGCAGACTCTTTTCAGCCGATCAAAACGCCCATCGAAGGCGAAGAATTTTTGCTGAAGCCGATGAATTGTCCGCATCACTGTGAGATATATAAAGTGAAACCGCGTTCGTACAAAGATTTGCCGGTACGTTTTGCTGAATTCGGTACAGTGTATCGTTACGAGCAGTCGGGAGAACTTCATGGTTTGACTCGGGTAAGAGGATTTACGCAGGATGATGCTCACTTGTTCTGCCGTCCGGATCAGGTGAAAGATGAGTTTAAGAAAGTCATTGATCTTGTGCTTTATGTATTTGGCGCACTGGGATTCAACGATTATACGGCACAGGTCTCGCTGCGTGATCCGGAGAACCGCACGAAATATATCGGTACTGATGAAAACTGGGCCTTGGCCGAAGCTGCTATCATTGAAGCCGCAGAAGAAAAAGGATTACCAACAGTCGTCGAGTACGGTGAGGCGGCTTTTTATGGACCAAAACTGGATTTCATGGTCAAAGATGCCCTTGGACGCAAATGGCAGCTGGGTACTATCCAAGTGGATTACAACCTACCTGAACGATTCGAGTTAGAATATACAGGAAGTGACAACATGAAACATCGCCCCGTGATGATCCACCGTGCACCGTTCGGGTCTTTGGAACGTTTTGTGGCTGTATTGATTGAGCATTGTGCAGGGCAATTTCCGTTATGGCTTGCGCCTGAGCAGTTTATCGTCTTGCCAGTGTCAGAAAAGTATGAAGAATATGCGCAAAATGTTTTGAATTCGCTAAATAATTCCGATATTCGCGGACTGATAGACTTACGTGACGAGAAGGTGGGCAGAAAAATCAGAGACGCCGAAGTGAAAAAGCTTCCTTATATGTTGATTGTAGGGGAAAAAGAGGTGGAAAATGGCACAGTTTCTGTACGTAAACATGGTTCAGTAGAATTAGGAACTATGACTGCTGACGAATTTAGAGATATATTAATTAAGGAAATAACCGTTTAATTTTTAAACATTTGGCATTAAAAAGACCCGGTGGTCCAAGACCACCAATGAGAAAGAAAGAACCAGATCACCGCATTAATGAATTAATCAAGGTGCCGGAAGTGCGCTTGGTGGGAGATAATGTGGAGCAAGGAGTTTACCCTACGCGTAAAGCGCTAGAGTTGGCTGATGAATTGGAACTTGATTTAGTGGAGATTTCGCCAAATGCTGTACCGCCGGTTTGTAAGATTATCGACTACAGTAAGTTTGTTTACGAACAGAAGAAGAAACAAAAGGAAATCAAAGCTAATGCAAAACAGACTGTTATCAAAGAAATTCGTTTCGGACCTAACTCTGGTGACCATGATTTTGATTTTAAACTGAAACATGCGATCAAGTTTCTGGAAAATGGCGAAAAAGTTCGCGCTTACGTACACTTTAAAGGTCGTGCTATTGTGCACAAAGATCAAGGTGAGATCCTGTTGCTGCGTTTTGCACAGGCCCTGGAAGATTACGGTAAGGTGGAGCTGTTACCCAAATTGGAAGGAAAGCGTATGTTTTTGACGGTAGCGCCAAAGGCACCAAAAAAATAATAAAGATTCTAACAGATTGATATAAAATTTATAAGTATTATGCCAAAAGTAAAAACCAATTCCAGCGCAAAGAAACGTTTCAAATTGACTGGAACAGGTAAAATTGCAAGAAAAAACGCTTTCAAAAGCCACATCTTGACAAAAAAGAGCACAAAACGTAAACGTAACTTGACACAAACAAGTTATGTAGCTGATGGTGATATGGGCAACGTTAAACGTATGCTTGCTATCGGTAAATAAGTTTTATTCGATTTTATTAATAATAATTTTTTAACCGGGTACAGGGTAGTAAGTTCATTGAGATACATGACGCCTTTTACCAAACTAATTTTAAAAATATGCCACGTTCGGTTAACGCAGTAGCTTCTAGAAGAAGACGCAAAAAAATCCTGAACCTTGCGAAAGGTTATTATGGATCACGTAGCAAAGTTTATACTATTGCTAAAAATACAGTAGAAAAAGGTTTACAATACGCTTACCGCGATCGTAAAACCAAAAAACGCGAATTTAGAGCTTTATGGATTCAACGTATCAACGCTGGAGCTCGTCAACATGGAATTTCTTATTCTCAGTTGATTGGTAAATTAAACGCTAAAAACATTGGTTTGAACCGTAAGGTTTTAGCTGACTTAGCTTTAAATCACCCAGAAGCTTTCAAAGCAGTTGTAGACGCAGTAAAATAGAGTTTTTAATCCGCTGTCAATTTGTTAGAGATATTAAAGGAGCCTACAAGGCTCCTTTTTTTATGTGAGAAAGTACGCTGTAAATGTTTTCGCTATCTTTCGAACGAACAGACAATCCGGTTCGGGAGACGGAATAAAGAGTAGCCTCCCGTTAATCTTCATGGCTGTTCGGACAAGCGGAGATCAATGGGAGGGATGCTGAAAAATCAACAATTACTGTTCTTTAGGCTGCCCATTAGCCGGATCCTCTTCGGCCTTTATTGTCTCGTCCTGATGCACCGGTAGTGGATAGGGCCCTAAGTAATTGCTATCAAATGGATGGTTCGAGATGGTCGCAGTATGCAGCTTATGCTCCGTTGTGTAAGGGTGGAGACAGGTGCCTTTTACCCGTTGAGAGCTGTATACATAGGTACCCCAGATGCAAAAGAAGAGAATCGCCCGGATATTCGATTCATAGATACCAATTGTACTGTCTACACGGTCAAGATGTGGTTTGAACATCACATATGCGATAATACCGTCAATGGTGAAAAATACTGCCATAAACAGCGCTATTGCAAAAAAGGTCTGTGCAAAAAGATCCCGTTTCTTGACCAGGAGAACAAAGCTGTAGGTCAGGCCGGCCATAATTAACACGTTGGCAACCATCTCCGCCATGATTAATATTTTGTACAGGAAAGGAGAAACGCCATCTGCCTGATCCATGGCATGCCAGATGACGGAGTTGAAAAAGGACTGCTTAAAAAAGAAGGAGACCGTCAGGGACAGTACATTGACGACAATTACAATAGCCAGCACGATCAGCCAGCCACCCACTTGTTCATGGTAGATCTCTTCATAAGGTTTGAGGATAACCGGTCTGCTCCGGTTGTATCTTTTTGCTATAAACCATATTGTTGCAGGTAGCAGACCGAGAAATACGACGAGTGTAAACCAGTTGATCTCGTCGGCTGCCCTGGGCGTGCCTACATTGGGTATACCATCGGTCGCGTACCCATTTTCGTCCAGATAAAAACCGTTGTAAAAGATATTATCACGGTCGGCAAAGTCCGTATAATACTGCTTTAGGTCTTTTTGGTCGACAAATGGTTCGTGTAAACCTAAAGTGTAATATATGCGTATACTGTCGGGAGCAACTTCAAGGGTTTTACCGAAAACGTAAGCCTGACGGTCAAAATAAACATTATCCCGATATTGGCCAAAGGATGCCTTGCCTTTATTGATAATCAGGATTTCATATTCGACATCACTGGGGAAGGGCAAGCTCAGCGGTGCCACGCGATCTTCCAGCGTTTCTGGAAGTTTATCATTAATATGGGATCCGATCAGGGAAATATATTTCTTTGTCGTTCCGCTTTCCGCTTTACCAATATTCTTGATTTTATACTTTTCGGTGATTTCAACGCTATTATTTTCGATATCATCTTTGTACTGAACATTTTCCGCTTTATTGATCTTTGGATAAGTTTTGGCGTAAAATTCGAGATACTGTTTCTGAATATCATTTTTAGCGTTGCTCTGAAAATAGCTACGTATATTGTCCGCTTCATTTCCGCTATAAGTCGTTGTGACTTCAAGCGTTGCATTGAATTTTCCTTCGAGGGTTAAGACTTCACGGATCTTGATGTTGCCGGCGACGTTTTGTGGTATGTCGGTTAAACCATTTTTATCTAGGCCGGAAAGTACCTTTCCGTAAGCAGGGAAATACCTGCTTTTGATGTCGCCTCCTTGATTGGTTATTGTTGGATCAATGTATTGTCGCCGCCCCTGGATACTGAGTTCAACAACCATATGGTTGAAGGCATGAGGTGAGGGCAGAGCTGCTTCCAGTCCACGATTTTTATAGGTGTTGGCGAGGACCAGGCCTGCATCGATATTTTTGCTTTTCAATAGAGTGGCCAGCAACATGGATTTATCCTTGCAGTCGCCATAACGCTGCTGGAAAACTTTCTCCGGCAGGTTGGCACGATGGGAGTATTCTCCCATTTCGATCCCCATGTACCGGATTTCGTTCTGAACAAAATCAGTGGCTTTTTTCACAAACAGGTAGGGTTGTCCTTCAGACTCGTACCACATCTTATTTACGAAATCCCGGAGCGGCCCCGATGTGGCGATCTGTGGAATGGGATTGATTCTATTGTTCCATTGAGTAACTTCTGCCCAGTTGTTGAACTCCGAACATTCAACATATTTGAGTGCAGTATACCATGAAGGGCTGTAGCTTTCATAGACAACCGGCTTGTCGTCGTTGATTTCCCAAAAGTAGCTGGTCATACCGCCTTTGGATTCTTGACGCACCTGCGGTGCGCCATTGAAACTTTTGAAATGCAGCTTGCGGTTGTTCGGAATGATATAGTGGAGATGGACCAGGCCCGTAGGTTCATAACCCTGTAAATAATAACTGTCGAAGAACTTACCTTCAAATACCGGATTTGCGCCAACGATCGAATAGGCAAAGACAATCCGGTCATCTTTGCGTAGATCCTCCAGTACATAATAGGCCATTTGGCTTCCATTATATATCGATCTTGCCAGTTCGGTTTCCGAAGCCAGCAGTTGAAATTTTGCCTGTGGTAGTAGATCCATACTCTTGCCGTCTCGGATGATCTTCAGTTCGTGCAGCTGCAGTTTTTGGAAATGAGGATCAAATGTGACCTGGATCTGCCCAAGATTTTCGATGCCGCTTTGATCAAAAAGGAATTTTATATCCTTATAATATTTGGTCTGCTGATCAACATTGACCTGGTGATCAATTAGTTCGTAATAATATCCATCGCTGATGTCATCAAGATTTGGTTTGATAGGTTTCAGCGAAATGGGCCGTAGCCAGGAAGGACTGGCAGCTTTTTGGATCTGACTAAATGACAAAGAAAAAGTTGCTAATATCAGGATAAAAGCAAGTAATAACTGGCTGAATCTTTTCATTGATTAATAATTTGACCTAAGATAAGTAAAATTTGCATCTGATGATAGGAAAATAACAGGTGATTAGCATAAATAATTTGCAGTTAGTGGATGACCTGTTTTCAAAAATTAAAGGGCTGGTAAGAATAACCTACCAACCCTTTATCGCGATTGCATTTTTTGTTATAATTTGCTTTCTCGTTTTTTCTTTTTCTTGACGACTTTTGGCATCTGCGCACGTTTTAATTCGTATTGCCTTTCGATATACTGAATAATTTCTGATGCGATATCCTTTTTTGTTGCTTTCTCAATACCTTCCAGTCCCGGCGAGGAATTCACTTCCAGCACCAATGGCCCGCGGTCGGAGGGAATCATATCTACACCGCATACCGTAAGTCCCAATTGTGCGGCAGCAGCAATGGCGGTTTCGCGCTCGGCTTTGTTCAGCCGGATGACCTGTGCGGTACCTCCGCGATGAATGTTGGAACGAAACTCTCCCTCTTTGGCTGTACGTTTCATCGCTCCCACGACCTTGCCATCCACAACAAAAGCACGGATATCGGAGCCTTTGGATTCTTTGATATACTCTTGGATCAAGATGTTGTTGCCCAGTCCATAAAATGCTTCGATAACCGAAGATGCAGCTTTCTTGGTTTCGGCGAGAACGACACCAATACCTTGGGTCCCTTCCAGCAGTTTAATGACCAGCGGAGCACCGCCGACCATACTGATCAGATCGTCCACATCGGACGCTGTACGCGCAAATCCGGTGATCGGGAGCCCGATACCGGCGCCCGAAAGAATCTGCAGACAGCGCAGTTTGTCTCTTGATCTGGTGATCGCTTGGCTAGGGTTGGCTGAAATGACATCCATAACTTCAAATTGCCGGACAATGGCGGATCCATAAAATGTCACCGAAGCTCCTATCCGTGGGATAATGGCGTCAATATCGCTAAGATCCTGTCCTTTGTAATGAATACTAGGTTTACCTTGTTGAATGCCTACATAACACTTGCTGTGGTCGATGACAACACATTCGTGTCCTCTTTGTTGGGCGGCTTCTACGAGACGACGAGTAGAGTATAAGCTCTTTACTGTCGATAATACGGCAATTTTCACGATTTGTATATTGAATATATTTTGTGCTAAGATAACAAAATAGCGTTGCTATTTGTTTTTATTTGAAAGGCTCTTGAGTGAAAGGTTTTCTTTGGACACATCAACCAAAAATTTTTTATACAGGAAGTTTTTCCCTAGAAGCATGGGATAGGTCATTTCCGAGCGGTTTCTCAATGAAATTTTGATATCAAAGACCTGGTCAAAGAGCTTGGCTGTAGTCCGGATATAATACCGTTTTTCCTCTTGGCCAAAGGAGCTCTTCACAAGTTTGGTCCTGTAAAGCCTGAGTTTGAGCGTGGCTGTCTGATGCGTCGCAAAATCGGTGATAAGTTCGCAGATGATCCAGTCATGGCCCTGTTCCTGGACTATCTTATAAGCGTTGCAGTGCAATACCGATGAAGCGGCGCCAGTGTCAATTTTTGCTTCAATACCAAATATCCCCAGTTCAGGCAGGTCTAGAGTTTCTTTCCAGCCCACAAGATGTTTTTCTTTCATTATATCAAGTGGAATAAAAGCACTGATCCGCAAAGGGGACAGTGCTTATCGCTTTATTCGTAGATAAATTCTCCATACGGAGATGTTATAGTCACTTTTTTGGATGCAGCGGCTTCGACACGGCCAATGATCTGCGCAGGAATACCGAATGATTCCGAGATGGCGATGATGTCCGAGGCAATAGCCTCAGGCACATATAATTCCATCCGATGCCCCATATTGAAGACCTTATACATCTCTTTCCAGTCGGTATTTGATTCTTTTTGTATCAACTCAAAAAGAGGCGGGACCGGGAAGAGCTTATCTTTGATGACGTGTACATCTTCCACAAAGTGAAGCACCTTGGTCTGCGCTCCGCCCGAACAATGCACCATACCGTCTATTTGTGAACGATATTTATCCAAGATGTTTTTGATTACAGGAGCGTAGGTCCGAGTGGGCGAAAGAACCAGTTTGCCCGCAGTCACCTGTTGGCCTGTTTCAACCTGAACGGTACTGGTCAGATCCTGGCTTCCGGCAAAGACCAGCTCATAAGGAACGGCTGGATCGTAAGCTTCGGGATATTTTTCTGCTACCTGTTTATTGAATACGTCATGCCGTGCCGAAGTCAGGCCATTGGATCCCATGCCGCCATTATACTCTTTCTCATAGCTGGCCTGCCCGTTGGATGCTAATCCAACAATGACATTGCCCGCCTGAATCCGATGGTTGGATATCACGTCCTCACGCTTCATTCTACAGGTAACCGTACTGTCAACGATGATCGTCCGGACCAGATCGCCAACGTCTGCCGTCTCACCGCCTGTCGAGTAGATGCCAATACCAAGCTCGCGAAGTTCTGCGAGAATTTCCTCTGTACCGTTAATAATCTCAGCAATGACTTCACCCGGAATCAGGTTTTTATTTCGTCCAATGGTCGAGGACAAGAGGATATTGTCTGTGGCACCCACACAAAGCAGATCGTCTATATTCATAATGATCGCATCCTGAGCGATACCTTTCCAGACCGAAATATCACCAGTTTCCTTCCAGTATACATAGGCTAGGGAAGATTTGGTGCCGGCACCGTCGGCGTGCATAATATTGCACCATGCCTCATCTCCGCCTAGTATATCGGGAATAATTTTACAGAATGCTTTGGGAAATAAGCCTTTGTCGATATTTTTTATCGCATTGTGCACATCCTCTTTTCCTGCGGATACGCCTCGTTGATTGTATTTTAAGTCTGACATCTTAGCGCAAAAATAAGCAATAGCACTGAATTAACGAACCTTATTTAAGGATTTTAATCACTTGCGATAATACGCCAGTGGACAACGAGATTTTCAAGATTTATTTTCGCGTTGGCAGGACTCGTGCTGGGCAGACAGACATAGGAAATGTCCGCTCTCTTTTCGAAATGTCTACGGTATAAATGATAAGCTTTTTGTCCATTGAAAACGATCCTGCGGATAGCTGGGTATTGATCCAGCAAGGTCGTGATTGCATTGGGACGCTCGCCTTTAATAGCAAGATCCATGCTCCCGGGCCGGGATGCCTGCGCGCATACATCCCAAAGACCGATACCATTGTCCAGCAGCAATTGTATTTTGTCGGTGTAATCGACCGCGTCGGGACGGTCAAATAAATGGCGCATAACTTTCCAGAAGCGGTTTTGCGGATGGGCATAATACTCATTTTCCGCAAGGGACGTATCTCCGGGCAAGGAGCCGAGCACAAGAACTTTGGTGGAGCTGTTGACGATAGGGGAAAATGATTTTTTAAACATATTCAAATTTAATAATATTCTATTCCGCTTTGAAATATCAAATGCTTTTTGCTATATTTATGATATTAAAATGATATCATAAATATATTAATAAATTATGGAAAAACTAATAAAACCCATGTCTGGCTATTTAGCCTTGTTAATCGCAGTTGTTTGCTTTTTTGCGGCCATATTTTCATTTATGAACCTGGAGGAAAGTTCTCTTTATGCTGTCCTGGGCGTTGTATTGATGATCGCCACCTTTTTTATTCTGAAGGGATTAATGATTATTAATCCGAACCATTCCCGTGTGCTGAACTTTTTCGGTAAGTACGTGGGTACTGTTAAGGAAAACGGGCTGTTTTTTGTAAATCCACTGTATTCGACCATCAAGATCAGTCTGCGTTCGGACAACCTGCAGGGGCAGACCTTGAAGGTGAACGATAAGATGGGTAATCCGATTGAGATCGGCGCTGTCATCGTATGGCAGGTGGGGGACACCTACAAAGCGGCGTACGACGTCAGCAATTACACATCGTATGTACGTACACAGAGTGAGGCAGCGGTAAGACATCTGGCAGGTAGTTTTCCCTATGACAACCTGGAAGATGAAGGCGCTGAGATCACATTGCGAGAAGGCGGAGACACGGTAAACCATATCCTTGAAAAAGAACTGTCCGAACGGCTTGCTCCAGCAGGGGTAATTATCAAAGAAGCAAGGATCAGTCATCTGGCCTATGCGTCGGAAATCGCCGGAGCCATGCTGCAGCGGCAACAGGCGGCGGCTATTGTTGCTGCACGTGCAAAGATCGTGGACGGTGCGGTAGGGATGGTTGAAATGGCACTCAATAAATTATCCGAAAAAGATATTGTGGAATTGGATAATGAGAAAAAAGCTGCAATGGTCAGCAACCTTATGGTGGTCCTTTGTGGAGAAAAAGCTGCTACACCGATTGTTAATACAGGTACCTTGTATCAATAAACTCACTAAGATGGCGGATAAGAAAAACTTTATGTTGCGGCTTGATGATCAGATGTACAAGGCATTGGAAAAATGGGCCGCAGATGAGTTTAGGAGTGTGAACGGGCAGATTGAATATCTTTTGCATAGAGCGCTTCAGGAAAATAAAAGACTGAATGCGGAGAGAAAGTCTGCCGACAAAAAATAAAGAATCAGCAGCGAAAAATGTACCTTTGACTTTGCGTTAACAAAGCAAAGGATACATTTCTTATTGTTTATTAATTTCAGATCAACATATGAATATTAACCCCGCATACAATTTGTTGGTTGTCAGTACTAGTACGATTCATGGTAGTGCGTTTCTCAGCTATATTAAAGAGGATTTTGTGCAGTTTATCCAGACCGATGAACTGCTTTTTGTACCCTTCGCCCGGCCCTCGGGTATTTCTTATAAGGAGTACACAGCCAAGGTACAGCATGCTCTGGCGGATAAGCATATCAAGGTTAAGGGATTGCATGACTATCCGAATAAGAAAACAGCGATTGAGGAGGCAAAATCCATATTTGTGGGCGGTGGCAATACGTTTTTATTGCTGAAGACTTTATACGATCTGGATTTGATGCAGCAGCTACGTACGCAGATTGCCAAGGGAGTGCCCTATGTCGGCACTTCAGCAGGTTCGAATCTGACCGGAATGTCCATCGGGACGACCAACGACATGCCCATTGTGTATCCCGCAAGTTTTGAGGCTTTGGGCTTGCTGCCATTTAATATTAATCCCCATTACCTGGATCCCGATCCTCATTCCACACATAAGGGCGAAACGCGGGAGATACGCATTCAGGAATTCCATCAGTTTAATAAACAGCCTGTTATCGGTCTGCGTGAAGGCAGTTGGCTGGAAGTGCGCCATGGGCAAATCAAGCTGGAAGGACCATGGACTGCCCGATTGTTCAGACGGGGGGCAGCAGCCGTAGAACTTAGTCCGGGGTTAATTCATTTTTAAGTTATCGTAAAATCTAGACTTTTTTTTGGCGACTTATCGCGTTTAAGAGTCCGCGGAGCGTATTTTTGAACCGAATTGAAAGTACAGTATCTAAAAAATACGGGGTAGCATATTGGAAATCCTACAAAATAAGCTACTTTTGCGCTAAATCCATTAAAATACTCTTCCAATGGAACAAAATTCAGCACTTCACCCAGCGGATATTGCGGAAGAAATATCACGCCTCAATAAAGGTGAGCAACATCAGGAGTTTATGAACTATCCGCTTTTGGATAGACTTGAAATCTTTTCCTTTCTGGAAGTGGATGTTCAGTATACATTGATTAAATCAATGACAGAACAGGAACTGTCTGAATTGCTGAATAATCTAAAGCCTGATACCCGAAACGAACTGCTTTCTGAACTGCCGGATGAATTGATCAAATATTTGATCAACCTGCTGAATGAGCGTGAGAAACAGATGGCCCTGGAACTTATCGGATATAAGGAAGACAGCATTGCGCGGCTGATGACACCCATGTATGTGCAGGTACGACCATATTATACCGTGGATGATGTTTTCAGACATATTAAGGTGTTCGGAAGGAAAGCGGAGACCCTCAACTTCATTTATGTGGTGGACGAAAAAAATGTATTGATCGATGACCTGAAAATCGGTCAGCTCCTTCTTTCCGATGGCACCACTAAAATTTCAGACCTCATCGATTATAATTTTGCCGCCATCCGGGCCACAACACCGATGGAAGAGGCGTTCGAGATCTTTCAAAAATATGACCGAAGTGCCCTGCCCATCATTACCGATGCCGGCGTGCTGGTTGGAATTGTCACCTTCGACGATGTACTGGATCGGATCGAAGATCGAGATACTGAAGATATACAGCGATTCGGGGGAATGGAAGAGCTGGATCTGGCCTATACGAAGACGCCCTTGTTGCAGCTGATTCAGAAGCGGGCAGGCTGGCTGATTATTTTGTTTTTCAGTGAGATGTTGACGGCTTCGGCCATGGGGTTTTTCGAAGGCGAACTGGAGAAAGCTGTGGTGCTGGCCTTATTTGTTCCGTTGATCATTTCCAGCGGCGGGAATTCAGGTTCTCAAGCGGCTTCATTGATTATCCGTGCAATGGCGTTGGGCGAACTGAAGCTCAAAGACTGGTGGTACGTCATGAAACGAGAGGTGTCTTCCGGTCTGATCCTGGGCGGCATTCTGGGAGCTATCGGTTTTCTGCGCATACTGGCCTGGCATTTTCTCGGCCTGTACGATTATGGCCAGTATTGGGTAGCGATAGGCTTGACAGTGGCTGTCTCCCTGTTATTTATCGTTCTGTGGGGGACCCTTTCAGGTTCGTTTATACCTTTTATTTTGCGCAGGTTCGGTTTGGATCCTGCCACCGCGTCAGCGCCATTTGTTGCGACGCTGGTGGACGTGTCCGGTCTGATCATTTATTTTACCGTTGCCGCATTCTTCTTGCAGGGAAAATTGCTTTAATATTACCGTTAGCTTCAGGCGTCATCTGTGGCGTGCTATAAATTGAGCTTGCGGTATAAGGTTTCCTTTACTCCTCCTTTTTGTGCCTTATAAATACCTTTTTTGCCCGATGATATGAATGCAGCAAAGCAGGCAATGGCGATATACAGTATTGGCTGTAGACCGAACAGCTCATAGCCCATCACCATACAGGCCAGCGGTGTATTGGTTGCCCCGGAGAATACCCCTACAAAGCCCATGGCAGCCAGTAACCCCAATGGCAAGGGAATGACCAGACTTAATGCACTGCCCAGAGTGGCGCCGATAAAAAATAGTGGAGTCACCTCCCCGCCTTTAAAGCCAGCCGAAAGAGTGAAAGTGGTCAGCAATAATTTTAGAATAAAAGCTTCGTCAGGGGAAGGACTCCGAAAGGCCTCCTGAATCATCGGGATGCCCAAGCCAATGTATTTTGTGCTGCCCAACAGTGCAACAGCTATGATAATAACAATTCCACCAACGAAAGGTCTGGCAAGGGGAGATGCAATCCGTTTGAATTGGATGCTAAAAAAGTCGCCTGCAAGCGTAAATAGCCACGCTGCCAGACCAAAGAGAACACCAGCAATCATGCTCCACAGGATACCGCTGGCAGAGAGTGCCGGTATTCGTTCATGGATCGGATAATGGGTGTGCGGTATGTTCCAGAGCTGGCAGCTCAGATGCGCAAGGTATGCCGTAACGAGACAGGGGAGGATACCGAGGTATCTTTTTCTCCCGATCAGCAATACTTCTAAGCCAAAAACGGCGCCTGCGAGTGGCGTACCAAAGACCGCTGCAAACCCCGCGCTGATGCCGATAGAAATAAGGATGCGGCGCTCCGTTTTGTCAAAGTCAAACCAACGGTTGAGCTGATCCGATATCGCACCGCCGATCTGCACTGCCGTACCTTCCCGTCCTGCCGAGCCGCCGAACAGATGGGTCAGCAGGGTTCCGAATAGCACGAGCGGTGCCATCACCAGAGGAATCCTTCGCTGCGGGTATAGATACTCCGTGATGAGCAAATTGTTACCTTGGCTTGCTGTATGGCCCCAGCGCTGATAGGATGCTGCAATGACAAGTCCCGCAAGGGGCAGTCCATATATAATCCAGGGCTGAGACTCTCGGTACTGTGTGACCCAGTTTAACGAGAATAAAAAAAAGGCACACACAGACCCCACTGCGAAGCCGATAGCGGCACAAGCAAAGAGCCATTTGAAAAAAAAACGAATAGTGGTGTTGTATTGGACTTTTGCAGCCATAATCTACTTGATATAAATAGTGCTTTTATATTATAAAGTAGACGTCATCAGCTTCTTAGGGCGGTTCAGGGCAGACATCATTGCCAGTATGTGGTACAAAATTATAAAAAACGAAGGATAATCGCAACCCATCCTGCTATCATCAGCAGGCCACCCAGAGGAGTTATAGGTCCCAAAAACTTTAGATTCTTTTTCCAATAAGCGGCAAAAGCCAGAAAATAGATACTTGTCGAAAACAGGAGAGTGCCTAAAGTGATCAGATAGAAGGCAATTCGTTCGGATTGATATTCAAAAGAAAAATTTAGCCCTAGAATTAACAGTGTGATGGCGGTGTACATCTGGTAGCGGACGCCTACTTCAAAAGACTCCAGTTTCTCGGACGGGAGAATCTTTTTGAAGGCATGGGCCCCGAAAGCGCCCAGGATAATAGCTAGGGAGCCTAGTAGGGCAGCAGTGATGATAACGATATTGTTCATAATGTAAATTACTTATCCATAGGTCTGGTCATGTCGATATGCAGAATTCCGTAGTCCGGATAGGGTTCAGAGTTCTGGACAAAACCCAATTTCTGATAAAATGATTTTAAATGGAACTGGGCGCCGATCTGAATTTCATGGGGTCCGAAAACTTCGCGGACCGTCTCAATTGATCTCTGCATCAGCGCCTGGCTTATTCCTGTGCCACGGGCCTCTTTAGCGACAATAACGCGTCCGATGGAGGGCTGCGGATAAGAGAGACCAGGAGGTACCAGACGGGTATAGGCAATGATCTCATAGTCCTGTTCGGTCCAAAGATGAAGACAGTATTGGTCTTTGCCATCCAACTCCGGATACAGGCATTCCTGCTCCAACACAAAGACGTCCTGCCGTAGTTTCAAAATACGATAAAGTTCGGTATTGGTCAGCTCGTCAAATTTCTTAAGTATCCATTGATGGTTGTTCATAGCAGTGAAAGAGTGGGGGACAAATGAAAAGGCTACACTGCAAGCGAGTCTCTCCATTTGTCCCATAGATAGGGATGATAACTATGCTAATAGACTTTTGACCACCTCTGAAATGGTTTTTCCATCGGCCTGACCAGCTAACTTTTGGTTGGCAGCGCCCATGACTTTGCCCATATCTTTAATAGAGGAAGCTCCTGTTTCTGCAATAATATCTTTGATGACTGATTCAACCTCTTCTTTGCTCAGTTGTTTAGGCAGGTAGGTTTCAATCACCTTTTCTTCTTCCAGTTCGATCTGATAGAGGTCTTCGCGATTCTGGCTTCTGTAGATTTCTGCAGATTCACGGCGCTGTTTGACCAGTTTTTGTAATACTTTGATTTCAGCATCCTGACTCAATTCGTCAGCGTGTCCTTTTTCTGTTTTTGCTAGTAGAATTGCCGCCTTAATAGCCCGCAGTCCGCGAAGCTTCGCTGCGTCTTTTGCGATCATTGCGGCTTTGATGTCTTGATTTATTTGAGTTTCTAATGACATAATACGTATTATTTTCGATTGACAATCGTGCCGGTAGCCTGTGCTGTCGGCATTATTAATAGATCGTTGATATTCACATGGGCAGGCCTTGTAATGACAAAAAGGATGGTTTCGGCCACGTCTGTGCCGGTCAGTGGCTGTACGCCGGTATATACCGCCTTGGCGCGGTCTCTATCGCCATGAAAACGCACTTCCGAGAATTCAGTTTCGACCATTCCCGGGTCGATGGAAGTGACTTTGATGCCACTGGAGAGTAGGTCAATGCGCATTGCTTTTGTCAGCGCATCTACGGCATGCTTGGTTGCACAGTACACATTGCCATTAGGATAAACCTCCTTGCCGGCAATAGAGCCTAAATTGACGATGTGTGCACCATTTTCGGTGTCCATCAGCGGTATTACAGCCTTGCTTACATACAGCAGGCCCTTGACATTGGTGTCTATCATTCTGTCCCAGTCGCCAATATCACCCTGATGAATGGGGTCAAGGCCCTGGCTCAGCCCCGCATTATTAACGAGCACATTGATTTTCTTCCATTCTTCCGGTAGACCATTGATCTGCTGTTGCACCTGCTCTGCATCTCTGACATCCAGTTCGAAGGTATGAATGCGAATATGAGGATAGGCTGTATTTAATTTCTCCTTCAACGTTTCCAAACGATTTAACCTACGGGCACAGAGTAGAAGATCATAACCTTCTCTTGCCAGCACTTCGGCACAAGCCTGACCAATTCCTGAACTTGCTCCGGTGATGAAAACTGTTTTTGTCATATGTTTTTACTTAATCCTTTAGACACTTACTTTGTTGCGACATAAATGGTACAGATGCCAAAAGTCTGCGGTCTGACAATCGTGTGGTTAAACCCGGCTCTTCTGTTTATTTCGACAAACTGCTGCCCTTCCGGAAATTGAGCAACCGACTCCGGTAGGTATTCGTAGGCACTGGAGTCTTTCGAGAAAAACTTACCAATGGTGGGTGTCACATATTTGAAATAGAAGTTGTAAAGCTGTTTGATCGGAAATTTTTTTGGATTGGAAAATTCCAGGATAATGGCTTTACCGCCGGGCTTTAGTACGCGGTAAATATCGGACAGCCCTTTTTCCAGGTTTTCAAAATTGCGAACCCCAAAGGCCACTGTGACCGCATCAAATGTGTTGTCGTCGAACTGTAGTTTTTCAGAGTCACCGAGCTGAACTTCAAACTGACCCTCCAGGCCCTTGCTTGCTATTTTCTTTTTGGCTACGTCCAGCATACCCTGGGAGATGTCGACTCCAATGATTTTTTTAGGATTCAATATCTTAATGGATTCAATCGCAAAATCGCCCGTTCCGGTTGCAACATCCAGTATTAGCTGTGGATGGATGGATTTTAGGGCCCTGATCGCTTTTTTTCGCCAGATAATATCAATGCCCAGAGACATGAAATGATTTAAGAAATCGTAGGAATGCGAGATGTTGTTGAACATATCCGCTACCTGTTTTTTCTTGCCGTCATTGGCATCTTTATAGGGTTTCAATGTAGAAGAGTCGTGCGTCATAATCACAAAGATACAATATAAGTCTATTTTTAACACGGAAAATAAGATTTGTTTTTCCGGCGCTTTTCATCACGCTACATCGCCGGAAAACGAATTCATGGCGTCCGCTTTGAAAAATAGTTCACATCCATTCAAGTTATTCACATTTTTTAACAGGTTGACTGTGAGTGTATATTTTTTATTTTCAACATGTTTTCCACACTGGATGTTAAAAAGTGATGTTGTAAAACTGTGTCCTTCAAAGCGTTTTGACAGCTGTCATCTTCGTAGCGGAAAGACCTGTGTGTAATTCATGCCGCTGATGAATTTTATTTTTTATACATTTGTTATCCCATCCTAATTTAGAGGTGGCCGAAGCTATATTTCTGATATAATATCATGATGAACGAGAGCAATTTTGAAACGAATAATACGGACAATAACAAGCGTGGCAATTATGGTGAGCGCCGTACCAAATTAAATAATTTGGTCAGTGGTCTCGGAAAGCTACCGCCACAGGCAGTGGATCTTGAGGAAGCTGTTTTGGGGGCACTGATGCTTGAGAAAAATGCGCTAAGTGAGATTATTGATATTTTAAAACCCGAATCGTTCTACAAAGAAGCTCATCAGAAAATATTTGAGGCTATTTTCGGTCTCTTTCAGAAAACCTCACCAATTGATATTTTAACTGTTACCGCTGAACTTCGGCGAATGGGAGCCCTGGAGATGGTGGGCGGAGCCTATTATATCACGCAATTGACGGACAGGGTCGTGTCGGCAGCAAATATTGAATACCACGCCCGTATCATTTCCCAGAAGTATATACAGCGGGAATTAATTAAGGTTTCCACGGAGATTATCAACAGCTCTTACGATGAAACTTCGGATATATTTGATCTTCTGGATCATGCAGAGAAGAGCCTTTTCGATATTGCACAGAACAACCTGAGAAGAGACTCGCGCAAGATGGACGATATTATGCGTGAAGCGATCTCCAATCTAGAGATGTTGCGCGATCGTACCGACGGGCTTACGGGGGTACCTTCGGGATTAACAGCCCTCGACCGTATGACGTCGGGATGGCAACCTTCTGATTTGGTGATCATCGCTGCGCGTCCGGCCATGGGTAAGACCGCTTTCGTATTATCTGTTGCTAGAAATGCTGCGGTTGAACATGGGAAAGCTGTTGCCGTATTCTCGCTGGAGATGTCCTCTGTACAGCTTGTCAATCGTTTGATCGCGGGAGAGACAGAGATCGAACAGGAAAAATTGAAAAAAGGTAATCTGGCGGACCATGAGTGGCAGCAGTTGCATTCACGGATTGGACGGCTGACCGAGGCGCCGATTATTATTGACGATACACCAGCATTGAACGTATTCGAATTTAGGGCAAAATGCCGCCGGCTTAAAGCGCAGTACGATATACAGATGGTGATTGTGGATTACCTGCAGCTGATGCATGGTAAAGCTGAAGGTAAGGGCGGTGGAAATCGTGAACAGGAAATCGGTAGCATTTCCCGGGCATTGAAATCCGTGGCCAAAGAGTTGAATATTCCGGTATTGGCACTCTCACAGCTGAGCCGCGCCGTCGAATCGCGTCCGGGTAACAGCAAACGACCGATGCTCTCCGACTTACGGGAGTCCGGATCTATCGAGCAGGATGCCGATATGGTGCTTTTCCTGTACCGGCCTGAATATTATGGGTTGACCGAAGACGAAGAAGGGCGGCCGACTGCAGGGGTAGGAGAGGTTATTATTGCCAAACACCGGAATGGTGAAACCGGTATCGTGCCGCTCCGTTTCGTAGGTAAATTCGTGAAGTTTGTCGATCTGGAAGATGAGTTTTCGGGTATGGGTGCGGGAGACGGATTTGGCGATGCGCCTAGTACATTCTCGGCTTCTGCCCTCAATCCCTCACCTAACTTTGGTGATGATTTTGCTGGTGGCGGTTTCAGTGGCGGCATCACAATGCCTTCTCGTATGAATGATATGCCGGATGATGCCCCCTTCTAATGAATATTGAATTCTCATATACCGATTAAATAAAAGCCGAAATCACTGATTTCCGCTTTTATTTAATCGCTGCACCTGTCATGGGATCTGCGCCGTTAGAATTTATACGTGAAGCCAGCACCGACAATCTGCCTAACCTGTAATGCAGAATTTCTTCTTCCAACTTCTTTTCCATCTTCAATGATCGGAAGCGCGGTGTTATCATCGTAAACGAGCTGTACACCAGCATTGACTGTGATAAATCTGTTGACTTTCATAAATAAATTAGCTGTATAGTCGATATCAACATTCTGTGGCTTATCCAGGTAATTCGAATAAAGTTTTAAGATATTCTCGAAAGAGACATTCTCCATCAGATTTACCTTATAATAAGCATCAAAAGATGCGCCGAATTCTGTCCGCAATTTTTTGCCTGCATCTAGTCCATACCGCGTTGAAAGCAGCGTATCGCTCACCATCACCAATCGCACCGCTGCAGGTGATAAGTTGAAGCGTAGGTTGTCGGATCTCTTGTAGGCCAAGCCGGGACCGAAACTCAGATAGGCAGGTGCCAGGAATCGTGAAATACGTTCTTTGGGCTCCTTTGTATAATCATAGCCGTCTGCAAACTGCGTGTTGAAATTTAGGAAAAAGGTATAGAGCCAGTATGTTGAAGCCTGATGTCCCAGTAAACTATTCAATACCAGTCGGTCATCATTTTTGCGCCAGTCCGATTCTTTTTGGAATGTCAGTCCATATGCGGCAAGCGCTTTATTGTCCCAGGACCACTTACCTTTTTTATAATTGAAATCGTAATTGAGGGTGAGGTTTCCCGAAAATGAATTGACGCCCCCCGCGGCCCAGTTGGAAAATGAACTCTGGTTGATGAGAAATGTGTTTTCACCTTTGATTGTCCATGTTTTGCTTGTGTCAGGGTCAATCTCCTGGCTTAATGACCGATAGCTGATCAAACATAATACGATAAGAAAAATAGGGTTTAGCCTTTTGATGTTTGGAAGTTGAATTCTGTGCATAGTTTCTAGAAATAAAGGTTCTATGAATTAACGAATAACTTTCTTTATTGTTTGTGTTTTTTTGCTTACCTAAGTATTAAATAAAATCCGAACTTTGCCATCTGCCAATGGATGCAGGTCATTAGGTGCGCTTTATCGACAGCAGCAGAGTCTGCCCATTGGTTGGGCCAAGATTAATTTTTGTGTAACTGATACGAATGAAAATAACATTACTTTGCATCGGAAAAACCGATGACAGCTACCTGATAGCGGGAATTGACAAATATATCAAAAGGTTAAAATTCTACGTGACGTTTAATCTGCTCGTTATACCCGACATCAAAAACAGCAAAAGTCTTTCTGCTGAGCAGCAGAAAGACAAAGAAGCAGCTCTTATATTGAAGCAGCTGCAGCCACAGGATATGGTGATTTTGCTGGACGAGTTCGGAAAAGAGTTCAGATCGCTGGATTTTTCTGCTTATCTGGAAAAGATGATGGTCAATAGTGTGCAGCATATGGTGTTTGTGATCGGTGGCCCTTATGGTTTTGATCAAAAGGTCTACGACCGTGCCAATGCGAAAATGTCCCTTTCCAAAATGACTTTTTCCCATCAGATGATCCGGCTGTTTTTTACTGAACAGCTTTACAGGGCCTTTACGATTATGAAGGGCGAACCTTATCACCACGAATAATATGGAAAAAAGTCCGTAACTTCATCATGAATAAAAACAGACTTCTATGAATTTACCGAATAAACGTGACTATCACTATAAGAGTGACGAAGGTGAGAAAAATAGCCAATTGAACAAATACATCATGATCATCTGTATCATCATCGTAATTTTGCTAGCATTTTTCTTTGCCTGACATGATACCCTCTGTTTACGGAATAAGTAAAAGAATAAATCTCTTACTCATATCCGTATGGAGGATATCAGCAGATGATTTTTAATAAAATTTAAAATTGTTTTTGAGGAGAACGCAACTTAGTTTTTTGGAGAAGTTTGGTTCGTTTTGCGCGTTCTTTTAGGTTCAGTGTTGTGGATAAATCCCCAGTTGGTTACATAAAACGACAGGGGAGTGATTTCTAATAATTTTTTCATTTTCTCTTTTTTTACCATATAATATATTATTGATTTATCCCTAAAGTATCAATAATCACGCCAAACTGGTAAAAGTGTCAGATCTACCGCCTAACTCACTATGAGTGCCTTGGTGGCCAACAAGATAGATAGCCCCGAAAGGGGCTATCCGTATGTTATTTTTTGTCTATTTTATATAATCGCCCCATGTCGGTAATGGCGTAAAGTGCCCCATCTTTTCCCTGCGTGATATCTCTAAACCGCTGTCCCTCGCCGGCGAGCAAGCGTTCTTCACCGACGACCTTATTATCTTTTAAGATAATCCGTGCGATATGTGTACTGCTGAGTCCACAGATGAAAAGATTGTTTTTCCACTCAGGAATATTCTGCCCGGTATAGAAAGCGATACCGCTGGGGGAGAGTACTGGATCCCAGTAATAGACGGGCTGCTCAAGGCCTTCTTTTTGCTGAATACCTTCGCCCACCTTGTCTCCTTTATATTCTATACCATAAGTGATGGTTGGCCAACCGTAGTTTTTTCCTGCCACGATTCTATTTAGTTCGTCTCCACCGCGAGGGCCGAATTCAGTCTCCCACAGGTCACCTGTCTCTGGGTGCAATGCTAGCCCTTGCGGATTGCGGTGTCCGTAACTATATATTTCCGGACGGGCATTTCCCTGGCCGGCAAATGGATTTCCGGGCGCCGGCTGCCCATCTTTGGTGATACGCAGAATTTTTCCGAGCGCCGCCTGCAGATCCTGTGCCAGAGGTCGGGTGACCAGATCCGAACGCTCGCCTGTACTAAAAATAAGGTTTCCGTCTTTATCAAAAAGAATACGTCCGCCATAATGCAGATTGCCTTTATGCGCCGGCGTTGCCTGGTAAATAACTTTTGCACCTTCGACCGATTTCTCGTCAGCTGCAAGTTTGCCTTTGCCCACAGCAGTCAGTGTGCCGGAAGGTGTATTATCAGAAAAGACCCAATAAACCATACGGTTGGATGTAAAATCCGGATCTAAAGTTATGCCAAGCAATCCGCCTTGACCACTGGCATTGACAGGTGGAAGTCCTTTTATTGGTTCACCTAATTTTCCGTCCGCAGCGGCAATGCGTAAGCTGCCTTCCTTTTCAGTGATCAAAAACCGGCCGTCAGGTAGGGCGGTAATCCCCCAGGGTGATTTAAGGCCTTCGGCGATAACCTTACCTTCGTAAGGGGTGGCTGTTTTTGCACCCGCAATCCGTGTCTGGCCAGCAAAGGCTGGTTTGTAATCCGTATTTGCTTTTTGGGTCTCTACAGGTGGATAGCTTGTGGTATCCGTTGGTGCTGTTGCGCTGCTGTCTGCGCTACCATTGGGGCCTGCATGCTTGGAGTTGCATGCCGTTAAACCTAATGATATCATTAAGAGGCTTAGTGTCAGTTTGGTTTTCATCGAATGACTTGTTTTTTGGTCTGATTGTCAGCTTGAAGATATTAAAAATTAATGAGATGTCACTTTACGGAATGTAATAAATTTGTTTACCAAGCTGAAGCTGCAGCAAACACAAGATTTACGGTGGTAAAATGAATCATTTTTTATAGGTATCCATTTACAGATTATCTACACAGCGGGCAAGTATCTGCTGCAGCTCACGATCTTTGTTCTCGTAATATTCACTGACTTCCAGTACCGTATTTGTGCTCAAATTATAGATGCACACAGGGACATAGTTGGGCTGGGCCGATGTCTCAAAGGTCTTGAAATAATCGGCGCTTTCCTGAAAGGTTGCGAAATCTTTGGATTCACAGTGGTCTGTTTTCTCGTTATATGCGATGGTTATAAAATTCTTTTTCATTTTACTCTCCTTTACCTGAATAACGAAAAGTAGGCGGCAAAAGTTTTATAAAATCCGTGCTTTTTGCGAAAATAGCTATTTTCGGTAGCGGCCGGCTGTCTTTGATTGACCAGTGACCGTTTCTGATATTCATATAAGCAAATACGGTCAGCTGTCGCGGCAGTTTGTGTTTCTTTGTGGAACTGGTTAAACACTGATATGGCTAGCATCCACCGGCTTTCCGAAGAATATTTGGGCTTTTGTTTCGAAATCCCGAGGATCATCGGTGGTATAAAAAGCCAATTGTCCGTTTTTCGAGCAGGAAGCCTCAACTTCGGCGTGGCGATGCAGATAATCTTGCAGGCTGCCGGCGACGATAGGTCCCTGGGAGATGACCGTAACAGCTTTGGGTACATATTTCTCGATGACGGGCAGCAAAAGCGGATAGTGTGTACAGGCCAATACAATCGTATCAATCTGATCCGATTGTTGCAGGAGCTCGCGAATATCTTTTTGTACAAAATAGTGCGCGCCCTCGGTATTGATCTCGTTATTTTCTACCAGAGGAACCCAAAAAGGACAGTCGTGTTGAAAAACTTCGATTTCGGGATTAAACTTATGGACTTCGATTTTATACGATTCAGATTTAACAGTTCCGGTAGTTGCCAGAATACCAATTTTATTGGTCTTGGTGTAGTTGTGTACGATCTCCGTCGTCGGACGGATAACACCGAGCACTTTCTTGCCTGCCGGAAGGTCATTATGCTGTAAGGTCCGTAAGGCTTTGGCCGAAGCCGTGTTACACGCGAGTATAACCAGGTTGCAGCCCATTTCGAACAATTTAAAAACGCATTGCTTGGTATAATTATATACGGTATCAAAAGAGCGGGTGCCGTAAGGAACACGGGCGTTGTCGCCGAGATAGATATAGTCGTACTGTGGCAGCAGCTGTTGAATTTCTTTGAATACCGAAAGACCGCCATAGCCGGAGTCGAATATTCCGATAGGTCCAGAAGGTGATGTTTTATCCATAACGCAATGCTATAAGTTACTGCCCTTATAACATTGCGTTATAAGTTTAGTTTTTATTGAAGCAAAGATGGTTTTTCCTTGTAGATTTTCCAAACTAATTCACCAAATAATGTATTGGTCCAGGCAAACCAGTGTCTGGTGAATTTTTTTGGATCATTTTTATGAAATGATTCGTGCATGAAGCCAGTACCACCGTGGGTGCTGACCAAGGTTTTGATGCAACTGCGGATCTCCTCGTCATCCCGTGATGTCTGCGCACGCATAATGATGGACATTGGCCAGATCATGTCACGGCCGATATGGGGGCCACCTATGCCCTCAGCCGCTGTACCTTTAAAGAAGAACGGGTTTTTCTCGGATAGCACAAAGTTGCGGGTGCGTTGGTAGACCTCATCATTCACGTCGACCGCTCCGAGGTAAGGTAAAGCCAGTAAGCTGGGGATATTTGCATCATCCATCATCAGATGACTTGAAAATCCGTCCACTTCAAAGGCATATATCCTGCCCAGTGTCGGATGATCAATAATGCCGTATTTATTGACTGCAGCTTCCACTTCATCGGCCAGTGCTTCCATCTTTCCTGCAAGATTTTGCTCGTTTTTTACTTTTCTTAGGATTTCTGCTGCCTGTCTCAGACTGACAATCGCAAAAAGATTAGATGGAATCAAAAACGAAAAAATCGTCGAATCGTCCGAAGGCCGGAAACTCGAACAGATCAATCCTACCGGATTCACCGGATATCCGTATCCGTCAACCTGCAAGGTATCTGACCCACGGGAGGTCGTTCTTTCAAATTTGTAGGGCCCCAGACTATCTTTGCGCTGCTGTTCCACAAATGTTTGATAAATCTTGTGCTGAGCTTCCAGCCATTCCTCGTTAAACGGGCTGCTGTCATTCGTTTCTTTCCAATAATGGTAAGCCAGACGGATCGGATAACATAGCGAGTCAATCTCCCATTTCCGCTCGTGGATCCCCGGTTTCATGCTGGTATGGTCACTGAACCATTCGCCCTTTTTATTCGGGTCATTATAGAAAGCGTTAGCATAAGGATCAATGTTGATACACTTGCTTTGTTTCTGAATCAAACCTACAATAAGGTCCTGTAGCTTCTTATCTTTCTTCATGAAGGGAAGGTACGGCCATACTTGAGCACTGCTGTCCCTGAGCCACATGGCATCAATATCCCCAGTAATTACATAGGTGTAATTTCTGCCGTTTTGCACATACGGGAACACCGTTGTATCCAATGTATTGGGGAAGCAATTGTTGAATAACCAGGTCAGTTCTTTGTTTTTTACATTTTTCTGGAATTCGGCGATGGCATCTTCAATTACTTTGCTGGAGAAAAGTCTTTTTTCTTTGGGCGTGCGTACCGTCGGAAAGGAATGCTCCTGAGCAAAAGAGTACCTGCCCGCCAATGCTCCAGCGGTCAGTAAGGTTGCATTTTGGATAAATGTTCTGCGTTTCATGCTTATTAGGGCTAGATTTTAGTATACTACGGTTATTTAATAAAATGCAAGATAGAAATATTTTTAGATATAAGGAATAGCAAATACGATTTAGCATTATAAATCTGAACGCGTATTTTCTTTAAGTCATTTTTATTCGGTTAATTTGCAGTTGGAATGCATTTTGCTAGAAGAAATAATCTTGAATTAATTTTATGAGGCTTCATATATCAAAAAAAAATAATTTACTTCGGATAGTATTGGCAGGCATCGGAGTAGGGGTGTCCTTTTCAGGTTTTGGACAAATTAAGAGCCAGCCCTATTCTTATCATTTTTATCAGAAGATGAATGATGTGGTTTATTCGACGGATACAAGGATGCATACTTCAGCCAAACCCTTTGTTATCAAGGATTCGCTGTTGTTGGCGAAGTTCGATTCCATTCAATCCAACAAGCCGGTTTCTTCATCCAACTGGTTTATGCGCAAGATTTTTAATGAGCATTTGGTACAAGTAGACAAAGATGACTACAGTTTTTACGCTGACTTTCTGCCTGATATGTATATCGGAAAGGATCTGCAGGGAGACAAGCGTCGTACATGGATGAACGGACGTGGATTTCAGGTGGGATTGAATGTGGGAAACAAATTTACATTTAATACCTCGGCATTTGAAAGCCAGGCAGTATTTCCGAAATATCTGGACGACTATATCGTTGCCAACAAGGTCATTCCCGGTCAGGGAAACACCAAGTTTCAATCGAAGAACAAGATGGACTGGATGTATGCCACGGCTAGTATGACATATGACGCGCATAAATATGTGCAGGTTACTTTAGCCTATGATAAAAATTTCATTGGAGATGGCTATCGCTCCATGTTGTTATCTGATTTCTCCTCCAATTATGCCCATTTGAAATTGACGGGAACGATTGGTAATGTTCAATATACCTCCATCTGGGCTTATATGAATGACCCGACACATCCCAGACAGGATCTGACAGGCGTATTTCCGATGGAAGGGCAGAACAATAAACGTCTCGGTGATGGAAAAAAATGGGGCGCCTTCCAATACCTGGACTGGAACGTCACAAACAGACTATCACTGGGATTCTTTCAATCTGTGGTATGGGCTGCTCAGGATGACGGAGGAAAAAGAGGTTTTGATTTCAGCTATTTGAGTCCAATCATATTTATTCGTCCGGTGGAGAGTAACAACCGTACATCTCCGGATAAAATGTTTTTGGGGCTGACTTCAAAATATAAGCTACCATACAATTTAACTGCCTATGGCCAATTTCTTCTGGGCGAATTTACCGCGAAAGAATTTTTTGCTGGAAACGGTTACGCGCACAACAAATGGGGGGCGCAGCTAGGGGTAAGAGGCTATAACATGTTTGGTGTCAAAAATCTAAATTTCCTGGCGGAATATAATACAGCGCGTCCCTATACTTATGCTCACTTCAAGTCATATTCCAACTATAGCAACAATGCCGAACCTTTGGCACATCCAAAAGGCGCCAACTTTAGGGAACTAGTTGGATTAGTCAACTATGCCTGGGACCGCTGGGATTTTTCCCTGCAAGGGATGTATACCCAAAATGGTCTTGACCTACCCGACGGCAGCAATATGGGCGGTAATATTTTTCAGTCGTATAATACAATCCCCAATTTATATGGGAATCATATCGCACAGGGGATCAAAAACAACATTTATTATGCCGATGCGAGAGCCGCCTACGTGCTGAATCCGAAGTACAACCTACGCTTAGAACTGGGGTACATGCAGCGATATGCGAAAGCACAATATGAGACACCTGTGGTCAACAAATCAGGCGTGGTAACTTTTGGTCTCCGCTCGAGCTTCCGGGCTATTTATAACGATTTGTAGCAGCAGGGCAGCATCTATTTGCGACAGAAACAACGATCCTTCGCTCTTCGGGCCAGGATGGTGGTTCAGTCATTACATAAACCGGCCCGGCGTACCGAACTTTGGTATGCCGGGCATTATCAACCATTGAAAATATCCATATACCGATGAAAAAGATCCTTGTATTAAATGGACCAAATTTGAATCTTCTGGGAGTAAGGGAAAAATCCATCTACGGCAGCCGGGATTTTTTGAGCTATTTCGAAGAGCTAAAGCAGCGTTTTGACACTGTTCACCTGGAGTATTACCAGAGCAATTCGGAAGGCGCTCTGATTGATAAAATCCACGCGGTGGGTTTTGAATATGACGGTATTGTCATCAATGCAGGCGCCTACACACATACGTCTGTGGCAATTGGCGATGCCATAGCGGCAATCAACACGCCCGTCATTGAAGTGCACATCAGTAATGTGCACCAGCGGGAGGCGTTCCGCCATCATTCTTTTCTCGCCAAAAACTGCAAAGGGGTGATCTGCGGCTTTGGTCTTGACAGTTATAGACTCGGCATCGAGGCACTGCTGGCCTGATGCATTGTCATAAAAAAAGCGGGACGTCCCGCTTTTTTTATGATTAACCAATGAGTGCTCTTATTTTCACTTCATCTTCCTTGATCTGTGCTTTCATCTCTTCGAGTGAATTAAATCGCTCGTCATGACGGATAAAATGCAGGAACTTGACACGTAAGGTCTTGCCATAGATGTCCTCGTTAAAATCGAAAAGACTGATTTCTATGGCGCGGTTCATGCCGTCCACAGTAGGTCTTGTGCCGATATACCCCATGCCTTTGGCAACCGAAACTGGGCTTTCTTCGTGGTATTCGCCCGTTGTAATATTCTGAATATGGTTGTAAATATGCACTTCTACAGCATAAATCCCATAAGCAGGTATCAATTTATGCGGCTCATGTACCTGCAGATTGGCCGTTGGGAATCCGATGGTGCGGCCGATCTGATCACCACGTATCACCGTTCCGGTCAGCTCAAATGGATAGCCCAGATAGAGATTTGCGGTTTTGATGTCACCCTTGATCAGCGCCTCGCGCACACGGGTTGATGAAACCGCTATATCGTTAATATCCTGTTCCGGTATTTCGTCCACGCTGTAATCAAAAATGGATGCAAATTGTTCTAGATCCTGCAAGGAGCCCTTACGGTCTTTCCCGAAATGGTGATCATAGCCGATAACGATCTTTTTGGTACCCAATTTACCCACAAGCACATTACTGATATATTCTTCAGGAGATTGGTTGGAAAAATCCCGGGAAAAGGGAATAATGATCAGGTGGTCGATGCCGACCTTGCTCAACTGGCTAACTTTTTCTTCAATATCATTGATGAGCCGCAGACTGTCGTCATCCGGATTAATAATTAATCGGGGATGCGGGAAGAAAGTCAGCAATATGGTTTCGCCGTTAATTTTCTGAGCGGCTTCTTTTAAGTGCGCTAATATTTTTTGATGGCCGATATGGACACCATCGAAAGTTCCGATGGTAACGACTGCATTTTCAACGGGGGAGAAATCTTCTAAACTTCTGTAGATTTTCATTTATAGGAGTTTTTGCAAAAATAAGATAAAGAATCAATAAGTCGGGCCGCTCAGGTTATTTAATGATTTCTTTATGACGTTTTATTTCCGCGATGAGCTGTTCAAGGTTCCAGGCATTTTCGACCCGGTAGTCGCCACTTTTTGTGCGTCTTAAGGAACTTAAGTGTGATCCACTGTGCAGCACTTTTCCAAAGTCATGGGCCAGGGAACGGATGTATGTTCCCTTGGAGCAGGATATGCGGAAATGGACCACAGGAAGGTCTATCTTTTCAATGATAAAGCTGTTGATACGTACCAGTCGCGACTTGATTTCCACCTCTTCACCGCGGCGTGCTTTTTCATAGACGCGCTCGCCGTTGATTTTAATGGCTGAGTGCGCCGGTGGGAACTGTTGGATCTCACCTTCAAAGGACTTTGCCGCATCCAGAATCAGCTGTTCTGTAATATGCTCTATAGGAAAGGTTTCATCGACCGCAGTCTCCAGATCATAGGACGGCGTGGTGGCACCTAAGGTAATGGTGCCGGTATATTCCTTGTCTTCAGCCTGATAGCTGTCGATCTTCTTCGTCAGTTTGCCGGTACATACAATGAGCAGTCCCGATGCCAGGGGATCCAAAGTGCCGGCATGCCCCACTTTTAGCTTTAAGGGTTTAAGCGAGTTTCTGATTTTTCCAACAACATCGAAACTCGTCCATGTCAAAGGTTTATCGATCAACAACATTTCACCTTCAGCAAAATTGAATCTTGCTTCGCCTTCACTAACCTCTATATTTTCCATGAATTACTTTAGATAATTTGTAAACTATGGCCTGATAGGAGCAGGGCGAGGATAATAAGTCCGACGACAATTCTATACCAGCCAAAAGCCTTGAATCCATACTTTGTCAAATAACCGATAAACGACTTGATCGCCACGATAGCGACAACAAAGCCAACCAGGTTGCCGATGATCAGCAGATTGAGTTCGTCGCCGGTAAAGGTATTGCCCTCTTTAAAGAATTTCAGTAGTTTAACCACCGAAGCACCAAACATCATCGGCAAAGCCAAAAAGAACGAAAATTCGGCAGCGGCTTTGCGTGTTAGCTTCTCGGCCATACCACCAATAATAGTACTTGCCGAACGTGAGGTGCCCGGAATTAACGCGAGACATTGGTAGACTCCGATCATAAAGGCCTGTTTATAGGAAACATGGTCCGAATCATCCACAGTAGGCTTGTTGAACCATTTGTCGACAAACAATAGGACAACACCTCCGATTACGAGCATGACGGCCACCATTAAGGGACTCTCCAGCAAAGAATCAATGTAGTCGTTGAACAATAGGCCTAATACCGAAGCCGGAATGGCTGCAATGATCAGTTTATAGTAAAAAGAAAGCGATCTAAAGAAACGTTTATAATAAAGTACCAGGACGGATAATATCGTTCCCAGCTGGATGACAATAGTAAATAATTTGACGAAGGCCGAGGGCTGTATACCCATCAGTGCCGTTGCAATAATCATGTGACCTGTGGAGGAGACAGGCAAAAACTCGGTTAATCCTTCGATAATAGCGAGGATAATAGCTTCAATAATAGACATCAGTGCGAAATAAGTTATTCTTCTGTTTTAGTGCTTTTGGGGCGGTAGAGGATGGCTACAAATCCCAGTGCGAATCCCAGGACCACAACAATGGGGGCCAGGGTAATCTTCGTGAAACTATAAATATCTGTTTCTCCCGACATGAGCGCAAAACCGATGATCACCACCACCAGGCTAGCAATAAATAGTTGGTAGTTTACTTTTGTGAATACAAATGAACCTTTATTTCTGGATTCAGTAGATTTCTTTATCTGAGCCATTTTATCTGTATAAATCGTTAGACTGTGCTTTTAAATATTTTGTTACCGCAAAATAGGTACTGAGCCCCGAGATCAAAATACCGAGCAGGATCACACCCAGGAAAATAACGGCAAACTCAAACCAGTTACGTAAAAAGATCAGCTCGGGGATCTGTTGCTGTGCGAATTTGAGGGTTAAGATCAGCAACAGGATGGCGATCAGTGAACCCAGCAGGCCATGAATGACACCATACGTAATAAAAGGCGTGCGAATAAAATTTTTGGTCGCCCCGATCAGCTGCATACTCTTGATCAAAAAGCGTTGCGAATAGATTGCCAGTCGGATGGTATTATTTATTAAAGCCACTGCAATAATTAATAAAATAACTGCAAAGGCCAGTACAATGATACCAATGATACGCACATTTTTATTCACCATGTCGATCAGTGATTCCTGATAGACCACTTCTTTGATCTTGTTATTTTTGGAGATCTTTTCAATAAAGGTCTTAATGCTGTCAGTGTTGGCGTAGTTTTCTTTCATGTACACATCCAATGAAGGAAGCAATGGATTGTGACCGAGATACTGGACGAAATCTTCACCAAGATCTGCTTTCAGGTTTTTTGCAGCTATCTCTTTACTGATATATTCAGAACGGAGCACATAAGGATCTTTGTCCAGATCTTTTTGTAAGGTGAGCACATCGCCTTCGCTCGTACCGTCGTTGACGATGACATTCAGTACGATGTTTTCCTTAACATACTTTGAAAGATTTTTGGCGTGCACCAAAAGCAATCCCAACATACCCGTGACCAACAGGACCAACGCAATACTGATCACTGTGGAGACATATACAGATTTTGTTTTTCTTTTTTGTGTGCTTAATTCGTATTCTGACATAATAAGCAAAAATTTATTTGCGAAAGTAACTATTTGAGCCGAAGATTTCGAATTAATCTTGTAATTACTTTGATAAAATTCAATTCGAATGTCCTTTTTCTACCCACGTTTAATAACTTTTCAATACTATCATTTATTGTTCAAACTACAAAACTTTTATCATATTTCAGTATTAAAATCGTAATTTCGCAAGTCATAAAAATTCCTTACGAATAAAAATGGACTATAATCACAAATCAATAGAGAAAAAGTGGCAAAAGTTCTGGGCGGATCATCAGACCTATAAGACATCAGATTCGCATCAGAAGCCAAAATACTATGTATTGGATATGTTCCCTTATCCCTCCGGTGCGGGGCTACACGTTGGCCACCCACTGGGATATATTGCTTCGGACATCTTTTCAAGATATAAGCGCTTAAAAGGCTTCAATGTACTGCATCCAATGGGTTATGATTCTTTTGGACTTCCAGCGGAACAATATGCGATACAAACGGGCCAGCATCCGGCGGTAACAACCGAAGTAAATATCAAGCGGTATCGCGAGCAGATGGATAACATTGGCTTCTCTTATGATTGGAGCAGGGAAGTACGCACTTCCGATGCTGCATATTATAAATGGACACAGTGGGTTTTTATGAAGTTATTCGATTCCTGGTACAATAAGGAATCGGACAAGGCCGAACCTATTGAGAGCTTGACCGCAAGGTTCTCCGTTACTGGATCGGCCGGTGTTCAGGCTGTTTCGGATGAGGATGTCCTGGAATTCACCGCAGCCGAATGGAACGCCTTTGATGAAGAAAAGCAGCAACGCGAACTGCTAAAATACCGGATTGCTTATCTGCGTGAAAGTACAGTCAACTGGTGTGCCGCTTTAGGCACTGTATTGGCCAACGATGAGGTGATCAATGGGGTGTCTGAGCGGGGTGGCTATCCTGTAGAGCAGAAGAAGATGATGCAATGGTCGATGCGGATTACCGCCTATGCGGATCGGCTGTTGGCGGGGCTGGACAGCATTGACTGGCCCGAACCCTTGGTGGAGATGCAGCGCAACTGGATCGGAAAATCTGTAGGGGCATCGGTGAAGTTCCCCGTTCCACAACTAGATACGACCATTGAAGTATTCACGACACGCGTCGATACCATTTTTGGGGTTTCTTTCCTGGTATTGGCGCCAGAGCACGAACTAGTCAGTGCGCTGACCACGACAGAGCAACAAGCCGAAGTAGAAGCATATATCGAGAAGACTTCCAAAAAATCCGAATTGGACCGCATGGCAGATACCAAGACCGTGTCAGGTGCCTTTACAGGCTCCTATGCCAAGCATCCGATATCTGGTCAGGATGTGCAGATCTGGATTGCAGACTATGTGTTGGCAGGCTATGGGACAGGAGCGGTCATGGCTGTGCCGAGCGGTGACCAGCGGGATTACGTTTTTGCGAAGCATTTTAACCTCGAGATCATTCCGATATCTGATAGCCAGCAGATCGAGGAGCAGGCCGATCCCAATAAGGACGGCCGATATATCAATTCGGGCTTTATCAACGGCATGACGTACCAGGAAGCTGTTCCGGCGCTGATTGCCAAACTGGAAGAACTGAAATTAGGAAAGGCTAAGATCAATTACCGGATGCGTGATGCTATTTTCGGTCGTCAGCGCTATTGGGGCGAGCCGGTGCCTGTATATTTTAAAAATGGCTTGCCGTATTTAATCAAGGAAGAGGAATTGCCTTTGTTGCTGCCGGAAGTGGATAAATATTTGCCTACGGAATCGGGTGAGCCACCATTGGGGCGTGCAAAGGACTGGAAATATGAAGATCAATACGAATATGAACTGAGCACCATGCCGGGCTGGGCGGGCTCCTCGTGGTATTGGTTTAGGTACATGGACCCTAAAAATGAAGAACACTTTGCTTCCAGGGAAGCTGTGGACTACTGGAAAGCCGTAGATCTGTATATCGGTGGTTCTGAACACGCAACCGGCCATTTATTGTATTCACGTTTCTGGAACAAGTTTCTAAAAGATCTAGGCTACCATAATGAGGAGGAACCGTTCCGCAAGCTGATCAATCAGGGAATGATTCAGGGACGTTCCAATTTTGTCTATCGTGTGCTCGATGCGGAAGGCAGAGGTACCAATAAATTTGTATCCTACGGGCTACGGGATGAGTACAATACCATTCCGTTGCATGTGGACGTGAACATTGTGGTCAACGATATCCTGGATCTGGAAAAATTCAGAAATTTCAGACCTGATTTTGCGAACGCCGAATTTGTTCTGGAAAACGGCAAATACATCTGTGGCAGCGAAGTGGAGAAAATGTCCAAGTCGAAGTTCAATGTTGTGAATCCCGACGATATCATTGAGTCTTATGGAGCCGATACCTTACGGCTTTACGAGATGTTCCTCGGGCCTTTGGAGCAGGCAAAGCCTTGGAATACCAACGGTATTGAGGGGGTGTACAAGTTCTTGCGCAAGGTATGGCGTTTGTTTCATGATGCCGAAGGTCATTTTACGGTCTCTGATGAAGAGCCTTCAAAAGCAGAATTTAAGGCTTTGCATAAGATCATAAAAAAAGTGGAAGAGGATATCGAACGTTTCTCGTTCAATACCTCGGTATCTGCCTTTATGATCTGTGTCAATGAGCTGACCGATTTAAAATGTAACAAAAGACAGATTTTGGAGCAGCTGATTGTCGTGTTGCAGCCCTATGCGCCGCACATTACGGAGGAGCTGTGGTCCTTGTTGGGGAATGAACCGGGGACTTTGTCGTACGCTGCATATCCAGCCTTCAAACCAGAATATCTGGTCGAGTCCGAGTTTGCCTATCCTGTATCATTCAATGGCAAGATGAGATTCAACCTGCCATTGGCGCTGGATCTGGATCAGAACGCAGTCGAGGATATTGTCAGGGCCCATGTAGATGTGCAGAAGCATTTGGACGGCAAGGCGATCAGAAAGATTATTTTTGTCAAGGGAAAAATAATCAATATTGTCGTTTAAATCCGCTGATATATCAATTAAAAGCCGTTTTATATCAATAAAACGGCTTTTTTATGCTAACACATCCTGAAAAGCAGGCGTCTTGTCGAATATGGATTTGGCGTATGGACATATGGGAATAATTTTGGCGTCATTTTTCCTGGCATAGTCCACGGCTTCGAGAACGAGTTTCTTACCGACGCTCATGCCTTTATATTCATCATATACTTCGGTATGGTCGATGGAAAATTCATTTTCACTCTGCCAGGTATATTCTAGGATTCCAGCTTCTTCCTGTTCAATTTCCGCAATGAAGTTGCCCTTGTCCTCTCTTTCGATATTTTTTACTTCCATAAATTGTTTTTTCAAAAATAACGCCCAAACTGGATTTTTGTTTTACAAAAAAACGCTCTTTTTTCCAAAGTATCCCACCTCTGGTAAATTGGTTTCGTTCCGCTATTGCCATAATGCAGCTTCGGCAGCCACCGCGTATCTAGCCGCGGTATGTTTTATTTCCGCAATATTTTTCGTATCTTTGACATTATCTCCTTAGAACACCTCGCATTTTTATCTTTTCTATAAAGCTCTAAAGGTTCGTAAACTCCTTGGGAACATCTATTTAATCCATTTTGAATGAGCAAAAGCCAAATCACATTTAACAAAAAAGAACGCGAAAAAAAGAAGATGCTGAAGAAGCAGCATAAAATCGAAAAAAAAGAATTCAATAAAACCAATAACGACAAAGGAAAGAGTCTTGAGGAAATGTTTGCTTACGTCGACGAGTACGGGAACATATCCGACAGACCTCCGGTGAAGCTGTCGGAGACTGAGCGGGCGAATTTGTCAGTCGCGCAGGATACCTATTCCCTTGGAAAGGTAGTACACTATAACGAGGCGTCGGGCTACGGTTTTATCCGGGACAATGAGACCCAGCAGTCAGTCTATTTTAACGATCGTCTGGTTGGATGGAAGCTGCAGCTGAACCAGAAAGTCAGGTTTAAGTTTAAAACGGCCAAGCAAGGTGCCCAGGTCACCGAAGTTGTGCCCCATGACTCCGGTGAAGAAGCATAGTGCGGTAACCGAATAAAGCCCTCATTCGCGCAGCGTACAGGTATGCGCGGATTGGGGGGATTTTCGGAGAGTTGCCGTTTATCTGCTGAATGTTAAGCCATGTTCCTGCAATATCTGTCTAAGTAAAGGAAGCGAAGCTTTGCCGAAGCCGTGCAGTTTAAGCAGCTCTGCCTCGGAGGTCTGGGCAAGCTTTTCGATATCATCGACGCCATGGTTAAGCAGCGCATTTCGTGCAGGGCTGCTCAATGCTTCGAGAAAGCCACCGTCTGTTTTTTTTTCTTTTTCGCATATGGGACAAGTGGGACAGTCTGTACTTTTATAGAAATGATGTCCTTTGGGACATGTTCTTTTTGTTTTGATTCTGCTCATGTCTTTTGGTTTATCTTACTAAGATCCGAATATTTTCTTATATTCCAGGCTCCGCTTTACCCTGCCGATAGGTGGGAGGAGGCTAATCCCTGCTCAGCGGCCGTGTAAGGTGATGCCGCATATATCGGGGCTGGTGACATAGGTAGTAAAACAGTCCGCCCGCAAAATATGCTATCACATCATATATATCAGCCGTATTGTAATCAGTATAGTGGGGCATTATACCTTCGAAAAGTAGTGATGCCAGCGCAGAAATAAGCCAGATCTGGTGCAAAGGGTAACCATATGCCCGGCCTCGGTTAAAGATGAAGCTGCCTGCGACAGCGGAAAAGTGAACGATAATTGGCACAAACACAAAATCGGTCAGCCAGCTGTTCAATAGCGGAATGGGGACGCCGCTCAGCCGGGTAAAACGGATGAAAAACCAGCAGGCCCAGTAAAACAAAAATAAGCCGTCAAAAAGTGCCTTTCCTAGTGCGCAAAAGAAATGGCAATCAACATAGCTATAGCGCCGCATAACATTAAGGTTAGAAACATAAAAAAAGCCGTCTGTTTGCCGAATTTCTTCCATGGACTATCATTGGAACGAATTGGGATCAGTGTCTCTTTTAAGTCCATGTATTGCTTTTTTAGCCAATTTTCATTCTTCATACCCATTAAATTAGTTTTATTGTGTAAAATTAGAACAATTGTTCTAATTTTGTGTCATGAATACGAAAGAAAAAATTATTAGCGTCGCACTGCGTTTGTATAACAAGCATGGTATACGTACCGTTACCACACGACATATTGCGCAGGAAATGGCGATTAGTGCGGGCAATCTGCATTATCATTTTAAGCACACCGAGGACATCGTCCTGAAGATTTTTGAGCAGCTTCAGTCGGAGTACGATCAGATGGTGATTCGCTTTGGGCAAAACGACGCTCCGTTTGAAGAGTTGCTGGATGTATTTATTGAAGGATCTTACCGGCTGATCGACAAGTATACGTTTATCTTTGTCAATTTTGTTGAAATCTGCGCATGGATACCTGCTATTGCTGAGTCTTATAAGCGGCTGGTTGCCCGCAGGGAGCAGCAGTTTATGGTACTTTTTGAACACTACACCGATGCAGGAGTTTTTCGGAGCAATATTCCAGCGTCTGTATGGAGAGGTTTTGTTCGTCAGATTTTCATCGTGTCGGATTTTTGGTGCTCCAGTTTCACGGTACTTGGTGGTCGGTATGAAATGGATGCGTTGTCGGATTATAGGCAAACCATCAAAGTGGCTTTCTATCCCTATCTAGCCTAGTGCCGCTGGTTATATGTTGCAACCGGCAATACGCTGTTTGTTGCTTCATGAGACAGATCACTGATGTTTTAACATGGAAAACAGGTATTTCCCGTCGGGCGTTAAACCGGATAGGATGCTTTTTTCATTGTGTCCTGACCATCCAGTCCGTTTTCCTGATGCACATGTTCAGTACCGTCCATTTTTCATTTCCGATCAAGACTTCGGTCTGTACACCTTCGTTGATCCGGAATCCTACGCTTTCATAACACCTGATGGCATTTGCGTTCCAGGCATACACATTGAGATCGGCGCTATCATAGCTGCTGTCCACAAACAGGAGCTTGAGCAGCGCATTCACAGTTTTCTTTCCGTATCCTTTGTTGCGTTCCGTATTGCTGGCAATCAGTATACGCGACAGGCGGGGGACGGTGCGTTCGAAATTCAGTTCGCAGTGGCCAATAACTTCGCCGTTGTCTGTTCTCACGATCTTATACGGTTGGCGGTTTGGGTCCTCCACATACTTTATGAGCTGTTCGTCCGTCACGGGGAAGGTAAAATAAGGGCCTGCAAATTGCATCAACTGTTCCGGAGACTCGATCCATGACTTGAACCGGTCAAAGTCGGCAGTGTCAAAGGGTAACAATCTAATCATAGTTTACTCGTGTTGTTTGTGTGAAAGCCAGTCAAGTTAGATAATTATTGTAGATTTTCCTAACATGTACGGCACCTTTTATCACATTTATCCTTGACTTCGATGGCTGGGGGAGCTTAACGGTCTTGCATGAAAATGGACAGCTGTGGATTTTCCCTGCGGAGTTGCAACAGCAGAAAATCGAATGCACCTTTCTGATTCAATGTCACATGTCCGATCTTACCCGACTGTGTATAGAAGTGAACACGAAAGCTATTGGGAGCGCGATAGTGGTAAACGACCTTGGTCTCTATATGGCAGAGTGCAGGGATGTGGATGCTCTTACTTGTGATAAATTTAAAAATCAGCAGTTCGTTCCCGCGGAAAAGATAAGGCGTAGTCAATTTTTATACAGCAAAGATAATAGATACCAAGCTATCTTGAATATCTTATTAAATAGTTTAATATATAGTACTTATGATATTGTAAATGAGTTTATTATTTATGTGTTGTTGTCGCGTCTGATAGCGGATGGGAGCCGATATTGGATGTAGGATTGGAGTGTCTGCCCATAACGCATCAAAGATGTTTTGCTGAGATGGGAGGGCGCGTGCAGGTACCTATTATTCGCTTTTCGTTGTCGAAAGTATAGCTGTACGCAGGCGCTATAACCCGGTGACGTACCGGGCAAGCAAGCTGCTGTTGTAACCGCTGCCTGTACTTTACATGGTATGGCTAAAATTTTATCCATATACTTTTTAGCGGATAATGACCATTTTTATGCCTTTTTTTGTAGTGTATTTTATGTTTAAATAGGTAGTGTAATATATTCTGATTCAAAAAAATAAAAATTATTTTCACCTGTTTTTTGCGCTACTGCTAATCAACTCGCTCGTTTCCTCAGTCTGACCCAGGTATTCGTGTCCTGTCAGCGTTTTTTAACCTGCAAGAAAGACTGTCTTATCCACTTGCTGACTGATACACCCAATCAAAAAGCAGATGCTATACGGTTTAATGCTTGTTAACAGCTTACCTTCCAGTTAGGTGGACTGCCCCGGGGTAAACTAAAGCGATCTTGGCGCCGCCCTGAGAGCTTCTGGCAGACTATGCGTAGCTCATTCGGTTATAAGCGTAGGCATGGACGTTTCTTCAAAACCGTGTAATCGGGTGTATTATATATATAAATATGGTTTTATCAATGTGTTATTGTTTTTTATATTATGTATTAGTTTATGTTTTACTAAGGAATCTTGTGGTTGCGACAGGCCGGCTCCCGACGCCGACGAGGGATGCGGTGGCTGTTTGAAGTTTGAAAAAAATAGGTATATGGGGTAGCAAATTTAGGTGCACATAGGGAGACCATTGTGGCCTTTGGCCCGTTAGTTTGCGCCCTTGTCGGGGTCAATGTGGTTTTTTGTCAGCAGCATTTTACCTTTGATCAGCTCATCGTTAAACTGACCGACTGTCGTTGTCTGAAGCATCTCTGACAGGCTGTTGCGGATGCTTTTAAACTCATGGTGTAGCGGGCAAGGGTACTGTTCCGAACAAAATTCAAGGCCCATGCCGCAGCCGACGAAAAGATTGTCTCCATCAATTGCTTTGACGACCTCCGATAAGGGCGTGGCCATATCTGCCGCATCCAAGTAAAAGCCGCCGCCAGGTCCTTTCATCGAACGGATGATGCCGGCACGGCTTAGGTTCTGTAATATTTTACCTAGAAAGGCTTCCGGAGAGTGGATATTTTCTGCAATTTCTTTTATGCCCACACGTTTGTTTTCCTGGGAACTTTGTGCAATAAAAAAAACTGCCCTAAGACCGTATTCACATGTTTTGGAAAAAATACCCATAATCTGTACTTGCTTTTTGCAAAGGTACAAAATCAAGTATAGCCATCCGCCTGTGGAAGCGAAAAATACGGATGGCTAAATTGAAGTCTGTCAGTTGAGCTGTAAAGAAGCAGGCCCGAACTCTTCGAAATGAATGTTTGCCGGATCTATGCCCTGAGCCGTGAGGTACTGAAAGTGTTTTTCAATAAATCCGGCTGGTCCACATAGGTAATAATTTGCCTGTTGCGGGAGATGTGCCCTGTCTATTTTGGCCAGATCTACCCAGCCGGCAAAACTGTGGCTATCGGCCTGTGGCTCATCGTAGAACGAGAAGCAGGTCATGGCAGCATGCTGCATTTGCAGCTTCTGAATGCGATTTTTGAAAGCATGGAGTTCGTTGTTCCGACATCCATGAATCCATGTGATCGGCTGTCCAGCTTTTGTGTCTGCCAGATGTTCCAGCATCGCCATCAGCGGCGTCTGCCCGACACCGCCACTGATAAAGACATGGGGCAGTGCATTTTCGATCAAGTGGAACGAACCAGTGGGCGCTGTCAGCTCCAGTTGTTTTCCAACCTCAAAATACTCATGCAGGTAATTGCTGACCATCCCCTGGGGTTTACCGGCAGGTACCTCTTTTTTTACAGAAATGCGAAAATATCGGCCATTGCTGGCATCGGAAAGCGAATATTGCCGTGGCTGGTAAAGATGGAGCTCAGGCAGATACACACGTACGCTTACATATTGGCCGGGTTTGTAGGCAGGCAGTCGTCCGCCGTCTGTCGGTTCGAGATAGATGGACTGAATCTCGGCCGTTTCCGCTACGACCTTTACAATATGAAAAGGTTTCCATCCTGTCCAGCCACCTTCGGTCTGAACCATTGTGTCATAAAGTTGTTTTTCCACACCGATCATGATATCAGCCAGCTGAAAATAGGCGACTTTCCAGGCCTCAATCAATTCTGTTGATGCTGCTTCGCCGAGAACCTCCTGGATGGAAGCCAGCAGATGTTTACCGACAATCTGATAATGTTCAGGCCGAATATGTAGACTGGCGTGTTTTTGACCGATATGTTTAACTGCAGATAGCAGGGCAGCTGGATTATCGATATGTTCGGCATAAGCCAGCACGGCCGTGGCAAGCGCTGTCTGCTGTCTGCTATTTTGCTGGTTGCCCAGGTTGAAGAGATGCTTGAGTTCAGGATTGTGGGTAAACATGCGTTTGTAAAAATGGCTGGTCAAAGCCACACCATGTGCTCTTAGGACGGGAATCGTGCCTTTAATTAAGTCTTTTTGTGCTTCAGTGATCATAATAAAATATTTAAATACCTTTTTATCTTTTATTTGCTAAAAAAAGGATTTAGAGCTGTTTCTCCTGACGGAGGTTGTTTATATGGATAGGGTACATTTGCAAATGACTATCTGATGCAAAGGTATGAAATAATAATAAAAGACAAAAATATCTTTTATTATTATTGTCAGGAATTTCCGTCAACGATTGCGTAAAGAAACGTAGGATTTTTAGGCCATACCTCATATCTTGGTAAATGAATTCCTAGCGGGGTGGAGCTTTCGGCGTAAAACTTCATCCTGCAGCAGCAAAGACAGTGGGACCTGTCAGGGCCTGTTTAGATTTATTGTTATCGTGTGTGCACCCGAAAGATTTTTCGGGTGCACTTTTTTTGTTCCATTTATTCCCAGGTTTTTAGATTCTTGGGGTAAAAGGTCCATTCCGGGGTGCGAATTATGTCGTGATCGATATCGTACCAAGGACTTAATGCGGGATCGTTCCAGTTATTCAATATCTGAATTTCCTGTGCGGGCATATAGCTTTGTGCCAGTAGCACGATTGTTTTGCCCGCTTTATTTTTTGCTAGGTCGACTACCATAACTGCGTGACCGATCGGGGAGCCTTTCTGTATGAATGTATCCCCGATTTTGACTGCTTCTGTGGATTTTACGGTGGGCAATTGATCGTGGAGGGAGGCTGTGTTGGCGTATGTAAATACATATTCCATGTATTTCCAGTACTTGGTGTAGGAATAGTCGCCTTTTACATAGCTGGCGTATGCTCTGGGCTTTCCGTCAGAGAGGAAGTTGAATTTGATATCCCGATATCGCTTTTGCCGATACAGGTAATCTGCCCGTAGACGCATGACAGCGTCGGCGCACTGATGCAGGTCCCGTGTTCCGATATCCAGTTTCACCACGCTGTTGTATATATCATTTCGTGCTTTGATTTTTCCATTGAAATAGTGAACCTCCCTTTCAGCGGGATAAAGAGGTAGGTTCTCCAGAAAAGTACCAAATTCTCTTTCTGTATAAGCCGGACGTTCAAAACCACCCGGTAGCAAGAAGCGGGATTTGATAGTCATACCTGTCGCATCGATAAGTGGCATGCGATCGCTGCCTTTCGTCGCGATGGCCTGTTTTTCCGGCTGGGCTTGGGAAACCGCAGTATTCGGCTGGCTGCAGCTGAGCAAAACCTGAAACCATAATACGGTCTTTAATAGTGTTGATACTCTCATATACTGTCTTGTTTTACTAAATATAATCAAAATCCCAAAACATTCTTTTGTAAATCATGGTCCGTACTTTGCCGGATTTTTTTTTCTGGGTAAATTAGCGGAACGGAACGTGCAATGGAGCCGTTCGTCGAAAACCAGCAGCGATGAAGATAGTATCTGCCCTGCAGATGGACAAGATAGACTCGGAAACGATAAAGGAGCAGCAGATCAGTAGTATTGAACTGATGGAACGTGCTGCAACGGCTGTTTTTGAACAGCTTCGGAACAGCTATCCCCGATTGGATCAGCAAGCGTTTTATATTTTTTGTGGCAAGGGCAATAATGGGGGAGATGGATTGGTGTTGGCCAGATTATTGGAGCAGCAGCAGGCTGAGGTGCACGTCTACCTGCTCGATGCGGAGACCTATTCATCAGACAATCGGGTAAACCGGGAGCGGCTGCCGGATTACCTTATTCGAACCGTGAAACCTGAAGACCGGCTCGATATCCCCAAGAACGGAATCGTATTGGACTGTCTGTTTGGTTATGGGCTGCGTCGTCCGCTGGCCGTAACATGGGCAAATTTGATCGGATCCATTAACCATTCGGGCGCCTACGTCTACTCCATTGATATGCCCTCTGGTTTGTTGGCGGATAGCCATACGGGGCCGGAAGTTCCCGTCGTACAGGCGGATTGGGTATATACATTTCAGTCACCTAAATTAGCGCTATTGATGCCGGAAAACCAACCTTACGTAAAAGGCTTCTCCGTGCTGAATATCGGACTGAGCGAACGTGCTATTGGTCAGTCCGTCACTCCTTACTTTTATGTTGACGGACCTCTTTTACACTCGTTTTATCGTAAGCGGCAGCGCTTCGGTCATAAAGGTACCTTCGGTCACATTCTGATAATTGGTGGAAGCAAGGGAAAGATGGGAGCAGTGCAGCTGGCGCTGAAGGCTGCCTTACGTGCCGGTTGCGGTTTGGCCACAGCCTATATCCCTGCCTGTGGATATTCGATCGTCCAGACCGCGATACCAGAAGTCATGGTGCTAAACGACAACGAAGAGCAGCTGATTGCACAATTTCCTCAGCTAGCTCCATACCAGGCTGTAGGGATCGGTATCGGTATGGGAACCGGTCAGCAAACAGTCGATGCTTTCAGAGTATTCCTTTCTCGGCGAATCAATACTCCTTTGGTATTAGATGCCGATGCATTGAATATTCTTGCGAAGGACTCTGCTTTATGGTCGTTTGTTCCCAAACACAGTATACTGACGCCACATCCCAAAGAGCTCAGCCGGATTCTGGGGCCTTGGCAGACGGATTTTGAAAAACTTGAAAGAGTAAAAGCTTTTGCCGCCCAATATCAGTTATATATCCTGGTCAAGGGAGCGAATAGTGCCATGGTCACGCCGGGGGGTGAGGTCTATTTCAACAGCACGGGTAATGTTGGAATGGCTTCGGGTGGCAGCGGCGATGTTCTTACAGGCATACTAACCGCTTTATTAGGCCAAGGGTACTCGCCTTTGGAGGCCCTGCTGATGGGCGTGTATGTTCATGGAAGGGCTGCGGATATTGCTGTTCGGTCGATCGGTACGTACTCCTTGTTGCCATCTGACACCATTGATGCTCTTGCGTCTGCATTTTTAGAACTGGAACAGCGCTGATGAACGAATGGTAGGTTGAACAGGCTCAAAAAGGGATTCGTTTTAACCAGCGAAACCAAGGAATAGATGTCCGGTACGGGACTTAAAACGTCACATTGTACCCTAGTGACAGCCGCACAAAGGGGTAATCTTTGTCAATATCAGGGTAGTCTTTGAAGTTTCCTTCCAGACGGAAGTAGCCTGAGCTCGCGTTGAGCGAAAAGTTTTTGAGGAGCCTCAAGCTGGCGGAGCCCGAGGCCGTGTGCAGGAAATAATGGGAATCGTTGCCGCTAAGCGTCACAAAGTAGCCTCCATGATAACTCAGCCCAAGCTTCAGTCTTTTCCATACACTGATATCCACAGAGCCGCGTAGGTCTGCACCCGGCCCATAGTTGTAGTTTCGGCTCTCTCCAAACAGCAGGTACGGGTCCGGAACGGCAGCGAGCACAACAGGGCCGCCGCCAATCGTTGTCGTGAATTTGTTATTTTTACCAAATGTGAAATTGGATATAATATTGTAGTTTACACTCTGAGCGCCATAGAAGAAGGCTTCGTTGTGTATAAAATCGTAGTTGGCAGAGACGGTACCCTGATGCCGGCCCGGGAGATTCTTTAATATTCGTTTTCCATAAAGTGATGCATAGACGTTGAGTGCATTCACAAAAGAGCTATCGTCGGATCCGACTTCCAGGTTAACGTAAAAATCATCGAAGGGCTTTTTATGGTCCACCTCTCCGTTGGTATACACGATTTTTAGACGTGCGTACAGATCGTTTTTCCCCTTTTCTATAATATTTCCCTCTCTGGCGTCAAAGCGTTTTACACCAAGATCAAATTCGGCTTGTACACGGGAACTGTCGACCACCTGTCCTTTGACAACACGTCCCCAACGTCCGTCGAGCAAACGGTTAAGGCCGTTCACCGGATTGATCAAAAAGGCCAGGAATTCCTTGCTCTGCCGTTCGGCAAGGGAATGCGTGGGGCGGGAAAGCACATTCTGAGACAGCCGATGGGTCATTTCGCCCAATATGATACCCCCAAAGGATGTGTTGACCAGATCGTTGATGGAAGGGGCCTGTGTTTCACCTGCGGTCTCCCAAAGGAAACTTCCGGCCACAGTGGCCGCCGAGGATTCCCAAAACTTAAAGTTATTGGATCGGAACGCATTAAAATAGAGCTGCCCGTGATAGGGATGGGCGATCTGATTGGTGGCAAAGGCATTGTCGTCCCAGGCCCAGGCTCTGGGATTGAGATGCTTAAACCAGTTGCCGAAACTGATATGTGAATAGGGGTCCTTACGTACAAAATAATTGAATGATGCCGGTAAGGCTTGAAAGGAGAACCATTCTGTGGCGGCACGCACCCACAACCGTTTGGGATTGTGGAATACAGTGTCGGTCTTGATGCCGAGCTGGTAACGTTGGGAAGCACTTTGAGCCTTTGCACATCCAGGCATACAGCAGATCAGATAACAAAATAATGGAATGATAAAATATAAACGCCCAATCATATACAGTCCTAATTCAAAAGCTATCTGACAAAACTAATTGTTTTGAGATTATAGACCCGTTGTTTCCCGGTCGATCTATCGGATTATGACGTTAATTTGATATGCGGTGTTGAATTTAAAAGGCAGTTTCTTGCTCGTAATCGATGCGGTCCATATCGCTGATTTCGCGGATCACACGGCAGGGATTGCCGGCAGCGACCACATTGGGCGGAATATCCCTGGTGACGACTGAGCCCGAACCGATGACCGAATTTTCCCCAATATGTACACCGGGATTGACAACCGTCTGGCCACCGATCCAGACATTGTCCTCAATAGTGATCGGTGCCGTGAATTCCCAGCCCAGGTTTCGGGCTTCAAAATGGATCGGATGACCAGCGGTAAACAGACTGACATTCGGTCCAAAGAGTACATTGTCCCCAATGGTCACTGCAGCGCCGTCCAATATGGTACAATTGTAGTTGCTGTAGAAGTTCTCCCCGATGGAGATGTTATAGCCATAATCACAATGAAACGGGGGCTCAACGAAAAAGCGCGCGCCCGTAGCCTTAAATAACTTCTGGATAATCTGTTTTCTAAATTTGATGTGTTTGGGGTCCGAATCGTTAAACCGCTTAAGCTCCTGCTTTGCATATTGTCTTTCCCTGAACAATTTGCCGTCCGAATCGATATAGGGAATGCCGGCAATCATTTTTTCCTTCGGTGATTTCATCCGTTCCTTTGTGTTAGAATGCTGACAAATCTATTAAATCCTGCCCAATTAAATGCAGTCCGGGAAAACAATTTCGCGCCGAAAAGCATTTAGATAAAGGAGTAGATACACTTACAATCACATTATTTTCAAACGTATATTCCATGAAGATCGCTTACATTAGTACTTACCTGCCCAAAGAATGCGGTATTGCCACCTTTACCTCGGATTTGTTGCATGCCGTTGCTTTACACAATCAGGACCTGACGCAGCACGTGGTCGCCGTTTCGGACCGGGATTACAATTATCCGGGCGAAGTGGTTTTTAAAATCGATCAGCATCAGCAGCTTTCTTATATTGAAGCGGCTAAGTTCATCAATGAAAACGGTTATGACTGCGTTATCCTGGAACATGAATATGGTATCTTTGGCGGCAATAGTGGAATGTATATTCTGTCGCTCATCAATGCACTTCACATCCCACTGCTCGTTAATTTTCATACCATACTGGAAAAGCCCACTGTGGATGAGAAAGCCATCTTAATCGAAATTGTCAAACGTGCTTCGCTGGTGATTGTCATGAGCAATTATGCGATCACCCTGCTTAAAAACATTTATCGGGTCAACACCGGAAAGGTGAGACTTATCCACCATGGCGTGCCCACATTTCCCCTGGATCAGTCAGCAGCGAAGGCCAAGACACACCTCACAGGAAAGAAGGTGTTGATGACCTTTGGCTTTTTGGGCCGCAATAAAGGGATAGAGACTGTTCTGGAAGCGCTGGCGGAGGTGGTCAAGCAGGAACCCGACCTGCTTTACCTGGTCATTGGCAAGACCCATCCCAACGTACTGGCCCACTCTGGCGAGGAGTACAGGCAGTATTTGCAGCAGCTGGTGGACATTTATCAGCTCGAGCCCTATGTAAAATTTGTCAACTCGTTTGTGAGCCAGTCGGATTTGGTGGACTACCTCTGCGCTTGTGATGTTTATATCACCCCCTATATCAATGAGGCGCAGATCACTAGTGGCACCTTATCTTATGCCATAGGTGCCGGAGCGGCAGTGGTGTCTACACCTTACTGGCACGCCAGAGAATTGCTGGCCGAAGGCCGCGGGGTACTGGTGGAATTCAAAAATGCAGCCAATATGGCTGCTGTCCTGACCGAACTGCTGGGGAATCAGGAATATCGGATGACATTACGTGATAATGCCCGTGCGTTGGGGCGCGAGATGACCTGGAAAAATATCGGCCTTCGATATGCGCGTTTATTGGAGAAGGTGATCCCGTCGCCAGACGGCCTGAAGGAAAATACGGCGTTTACCAAAGACGAGCTGCCTAAATTCAGCTGGAAACATATAGACCGTCTAACCAATCAGGTGGGCATCGTGCAGCATGCGACGTATTCACTTCCCAACTATAAGGAGGGTTATTGTCTGGACGACAATGCCAGAGCACTTCTGCTAACCTTGTTGGCGCAACGGGATTTCTCCGACAAGCGTCTGGATCGACGTATCTCGACTTACCTGAGCTATATATATTATCATCAGCGCGAGGACGGGTTGTTTCACAATTTTATGAGCTTCCAAAACCAGTTTCTGGATGAAGTGGGATCCGAAGACTCCTTTGGCAGGACAATATGGGCCTTGGGTGTACTTTTAAGGGAAACGAAATCAACGAGCTACTATCAGCTGGGACGTGAGCTGTTTTTTAGGTCTGTGCCGCACTTTAGGCAACTGCGGTCCAATCGTGCAATTGCCTATACCGTGCTGGGAATTGCCGAATATTTACATCATCAGTCCAACGATGAGGCGATGGTCGAACTGATGCGTGAGTTGATCGGTAGGTTGCAGCACGAATATGACGCCAGTTCGGACGACAGCTGGCAATGGTTTGAACCTGTGTTGGCCTATGACAATGCGATTTTGCCCTATGCGCTACTGACATCCTATCCTTTTCTGAATGACGAGCGCGTGAAACAGCTCGGCTTGACTACCTTAACCTTTCTGGAAAGTATTACCATGCAGAATGGTGCCCTTTCTCTGGTGGGTAACCAGGAATGGGCCAAGCAGGGCAAACACATTAGTAAATTTGGACAGCAGCCCATTGATGTCACTGCTATGGTCTTTATGTACCGGGAGGCCTTTCGCCTGACAGGCAAAAAGGTCTATTTTGCCCGGATGATAGCGGCGTTCCGATGGTTCCTCGGCGAAAATGACCTGAAGCTGGGCTTATACGACGAGGAGACCAAAGGCTGTTGTGATGGACTCGAGTCTTATGGTATCAATAGAAACCAGGGAGCTGAAAGCACACTGTGTTTTTATTTGGCCTACCTTGTGGTCCATCGGGCTTTTACTGATAGCGTTCCGGATTCAAGATAGCCAGCAGCAGTTCCTCAAGCTTGATGGTTGCATAAGTGGATGCATAGTCTGACATCGCGTACGGAAGGATCAGATGGTCGTTGTGAATCAGGGCGCCACAGGAATAAATGACATTGGGAACGTAGCCCTCACGCTCCTCATCGTTGGGGGTCATCAGTGGGCTATGTAGCCGCCCTATTTCTACATGGGGATTGTCAAGATCCAGCAGCGCGGCTCCCAGTACATATTCACGCATCGGTCCGACAGCATGGGTGAGGATCAGCCAGCCATACTGGGTTTCGATTGGCGAACCGCAGTTGCCGATCTGCACATATTCGTAAGCATATTCAGGCTGCTGGATCCGGATGGCTGTTTCCTGCCAGATATTGATGTTGTGGGAATATGCGATATAGTTGTTTTCGCCATCGATACGACACAGCATCGCATATCTACCGTTGATCTTCCGTGGGAACAGCGCCGCTCCTTTGTTGGCAATTTCACCGTATATCGGCTTTACTTTAAAATGGTAGAAATCTTTTGTGGTCAGCAATTTCGGCAGGATGCTGAATCCATCGTAAGCGGTATAGGTGGCATAATAAATACTTTCCCCTTTTTCATCTTTGAACTGTACAAAACGGGCATCTTCGATGCCCCTTTTTTCTGTATCGGCAATGGGGAAGATGACCCGCTCGGAAATAGAAGTATCCAATGAAAAGGTCATCTCATAATGCGACGAAGCCAGCCACAGGGCCTGTTGCAGAAAGGTGATATTTTCCAGGTTGTCCTCACTGTCGGTCCGGACCTCATCAATGTATCGCTTGAGCTCCTCATAAGTAAAGGTTGGCGTCAGTTTGGTTTCCAATTTGGTCTTCACTTCGGTGGGCGCAGCGTGCAGCTCATTCATTTTCTTTAAAAACGATTCCTTATGGTAGCGATGGTTTTTTACCTGCATGGGTTTATCCAGCAGATTGCCAATGTAATCGATTTGAATGTTGTTCTCCGCATCGATGGTACCCGAACGAAAGACAATGGAGGAGACATGCCCCTCGCCGGTCGCCCTAAAGCTGAGGATCACCCGCTTTTCTCCTTTAAAAAGTTCGGTTTGGTCGGGATGCTCAACGATAGAAGGGTTGAATAAGGCAGCCGACTCTATCGAATATTCCATGGTGAAATATGAACCGATTAGAAGTTTGTCGAGGTGGCTGAGTTTATCTTTAGGGTAGGGAATCCGCTCGAGGAGATGACTGACGCGCTCAAAGTTGCGCTCAAAAATATTGACAATACTACGGTGGCGTTTGGTGTAGCTACGCAGGACCTGGCCAAAGATTTCTTTGCGCTCCAACTCTGTTTGTGCCAAAATACGCTTGATGATTTTAACGGTGCGGTCATCTCCCAGAAAGAAAAACCTGGCTAGCACACGTTTTTTGTCCGGTTTGAAATAAATGTTTTTTCGCTCTACTTTAACTGGTTTGTGCATGTTTATATTGTTTCAAGTTTACACCCTTATTAGAACGATCAGCGGACGGTTTTTGTTTTCAATCAGACCGTGTAAAGACTGTTTATATGGTAAAAATGGAGTAACTTTGGGGATACAAATTTTTAGTTATGGCAGAACATAGTTTAGATACTTTAGAACCACAGGCGATATGGAAGCATTTCGCTGCGTTGAATGCTGTGCCACGCGCGTCCAAAAAGGAGGAGCGGGTCATTGCCTTTATGGTGAATTTCGGAAAATCCTTAGGTCTGGACACGACGGTGGATGAAATCGGCAATGTGCTGATCAAAAAAGCTGCAAGTCCCGGAATGGAAGATCGCAAAACGGTTGTTCTGCAGTCACATCTGGATATGGTTCACCAAAAAAATAATGATACCGTCTTCGATTTCGACACCCAGGGGATAAAGATGTATGTGGATGGTGACTGGGTTAAAGCCGAAGGCACGACCCTCGGGGCCGACAATGGTCTGGGCGTGGCGGCTATTATGTCGATTTTAGCGTCCACAGATATTGTTCATCCAGCTATCGAGGCGCTGTTTACGATTGATGAAGAAACCGGCATGACGGGAGCACTGGGATTAAAAGGTGGCTTGCTGACCGGGGAGATACTCCTCAACCTGGATACAGAAAATGATACCGAAATTGATATTGGTTGTGCCGGAGGTATCGATGTTACAGCTACGCAGGCCTATACTGCTGAAGCATGCCCCACCGGTACGGTAGCCTATGAGATCACCGTCAAAGGTCTCCATGGTGGCCACTCGGGAATGGACATCCATAAAGGCTATGCCAATGCAAATAAAGTGATGAACCGCATGCTTTATAAAGCCAATGAACGATACGGTTTGCGTATTGCGTCGCTGCTTGGTGGCAGCCTCCGCAATGCTATTCCGCGTGAAAGTGTCGCTAAGGTTGTGGTCGATGCAGATAAAACAGCTCTTTTTGTTGAGGAACTGAGCTTGGTGGCCAAAGAGATCCAGCAGGAATTTGCGACCACGGAGCCCGAAATGGAGATTTTGATCGAGCTTAGGGACGCAGCAGGAGAGACCGTGCTCCCACTTGCTGTACAGAAAAACTTAATCAACAGCGTGTATGCCGCGCTTAATGGCGTCTACCGGATGAGTGCTGACTTTGACGATCTCGTCGAAACATCCAATAATATCGCTAAAGTGGAGGTAACTGCTGCACACATTTCCATACAATGCCTGACTCGATCGTCTGTGGAAACCTCTAAGCTGGATCTTGCGCATGCACTGCAGGCTACGTTCGAACTCGGTGGATTTAACGTCCAATTTTCGGGCAGTTATCCCGGCTGGGCGCCGAATCCAAACTCCGAAATTTTGGAAGTGCTCAAATCCGTCTATTACCGACAACACGGAGAAGCACCTGAAGTCGTGGCATGTCATGCCGGCTTGGAATGCGGGATATTGGGAACCAACTATCCGGGTATGGACATGATTTCCTTCGGACCGACCATCTTGGGGGCTCATTCTCCGGCAGAACGGGTTTCCGTATCCTCTGTACAGAAGTTCTGGCACTTTTTGCTTGATATCCTCCGGGAGACTCCGGGTAAATAAGCCGATGGATATCCGTGGCCGGCGTCGCTGACAACTAATTGAAAAGGGGGATTTTTTGTCCCCCTTTTTCAATTATTTTCTATATTCCTTGCAAGAAACGAAAAATAATGCTATTTTGAACATGAAAAAATGATTTTATAGACCAAAGTTTGTTTCGCTTCTCTAGATGGAAGTAAACCTAATTTGATAGCATGACCATCGTCCTCATTGGTATTAGCATCTGTTTGCTTATTCTCTGCATTACTTATCTAAAGATAAATGCATTTCTTTCATTTTTGCTGGTTTCTATTTTAAGCGGGCTTTGCCTGGGCATTGCTCCTGACCAGCTGATCATCACCGTGGAGAAAGGGATCGCCGGCGTCATGGGGAGTCTGACCCTGATTATTGTGCTTGGTGCGATGCTTGGTAAGATTGTCGCTGAAAGTGGGGCTGCCGAAATCATTGCTGTGCAGATGGTGCGTCTCATGGGGGAAAAGTATCTTCAATGGGGGCTGATGCTGACGGGTTTTGTTGTCGGGATACCCTTGTTCTATGGAATAGGTTTTGTCTTGCTGGTGCCTTTGATCTTCTCGATTGCCTACCGGTATAAGCTACCGGCGGTATATATTGGTCTGCCCATGCTGGCGGCATTATCTGTCACCCATGGTTTTATTCCGCCGCATCCCTCGCCGGTGGCATTGGTCGCGCTGTTTCATGCAGACATGGGGCTGACCCTGATTTATGGTCTGCTCATCGCTGTTCCCGCTATTGTTCTTGGTGGCCCGCTATTTGGCCGATACCTTAAAAATATGCGGTCCAGCCATGCATCCATCTTTCAGCCGAAGGAGGAGGCTGCTTCGCAGGAATATAAACAGCCTTCGGTCCGTATAAGCCTGTTGGTAGCTATGCTACCCGTTTTGCTGATTATCCTATTTACCTTGCTTCCTTATGTGCTTGTGACTGATCATGTGACTGTGCTGCAGCTGTTGAAGTTTGTCGGAAGCCCGACAGTGGTCATGGTACTGGCCATCGTGGTGGCCACTTATTTTCTGGGCCTGAAAACCGGACGGTCCATGACCAAAGTGATGGCGATCTACGAATCGGCAGTCAGGGATATTGCCATGATCCTGCTGATCATCGCTGGATCAGGTATTTTTAAGCAGGTCATGGAAGACAGTGGTGTGAGCTTGCTGCTGGCCAATACCCTACAGCAGCTGCCCGTATCGCCATTGCTGCTCGCTTGGCTGATTACGGCGGTAATCCGTGGCTGCGTGGGCTCGGCTACCGTGGCCGCCCTGACGGCAGCAGGAGTGCTGTTGCCTATGGTGGACCGTGGACAGGTTGACCCCAACCTGATGGTACTGGCCATTGGGGCGGGTAGCCTGATGTTTTCGCATGTCAATGACGCCGGATTCTGGCTATTTAAAGAATACTTTGGACTGAGCGTCAAAGATACCATATTGTCCTGGTCAGTCATGGAAACAATTGTTTCTGTGGTCGGGCTACTGGCGGTTTTACTTTTACAATTAGTTTTATATTAGATTTATTTTTAACACTTAAAGATCATAAATGATGTATAATGCAGATGAACAATTCGAAAAATTAGGTTTGACATTACCGCCTGCGCCTGCTCCTAAAGGGGTTTATAAACCCTATGTTATCGACGGAAAGTATCTTTATCTCTCTGGACATGGGCCGGTACAGGACGATGCGTCCCTGATCATCGGACGTATAGGCAGCGATATGAGCCCTGAGGAGGGCAAGCTGGCAGCCAGGCAGGTTGGCCTGACGATGCTGTCAACCATCAAAACAAATCTAGGCTCATTAAATAGCGTAAAACGTGTCATCAAAGTATTGGGAATGGTCAATTGTACTACAGACTTTTTATACCATCCCGGCGTTATCAACGGTTGCAGCGAGCTCTTTGCGGCCGTATGGGGTGAGGAAAACGGTATCGGGACCCGCAGTGCGGTCGGTTTCGGGTCATTGCCGGATAATATTCCGGTGGAAATAGAAGCTCTTTTTGAATTGTATTAATATTTGGGATGGAAAATTGGTATCGTATAAAAAATGCAGATCAGCTTGATTCTCCAGCCCTGCTGGTATATCCCGACCGCATTGTGCAAAATATTGACCGAGCCATCGAATGGGTGGGGGGTGATGTGTCCAGGTTACGGCCTCACATCAAAACCAACAAATGCAAGGAGGTCTGCCAGCTGCTGCTGCAGCGGGGAATAACCAAGTTTAAATGTGCCACTATTGCCGAAGCCGAACTGCTGGGTCGAATAGGAGCTGCAGATGTGCTCCTCGCATATCAACCCGTTGGACCCAAAGCTGAGCGCCTGCTTAAGCTTGCAAAGGCCTTTCCGGACACACGATATGCCTGCCTGATCGACAATGTGGCCGTGGCAGAGCAGCTTTCCAAACAAAGCGTACAAGCGGAGCATCGTCTAGGGGTATACATTGATGTCAATGTCGGGATGGGACGTACTGGGCTGTCTCTTGAGAAGCTGGAGCGCCTCGTGATGGATATACAGCTGCTGGAGGGGATTCAGCTGCTTGGTGTGCATGGTTATGATGGACACATCCACGATGTGGACTATGACCGGCGCAGACAGCAGAGTCAGCAAGCCTACGATCTGCTGGAGACAGCCTACCTCCTCGCACAGGTGTCCACTTCGCTACCGCTCACCAAAATCATCGGTGGTTCGCCAAGTTTTCCTTTCCATGCGCGACGGACCGACGTGGAATGTAGTCCGGGGACTTTTGTGTTCTGGGATTTCGGCTATCAGCAGTATGCGGAGCAGAACTTTCTGCTTGCGGCTGTTTTACTTTGCCGCGTGATCTCCATTCCAGATCAACATCATCTCTGTCTCGACCTGGGCTACAAATCCGTGGCCAGCGAATCGCCTCAGCCACGTGTCCGGTTTTTTGACAACCGGATCCGGGGAATTAAAATGCAGAGCGAAGAACATCTAGTGGTGGAGGTGGATAACAGTACCGATTTTAAAATAGGCGCGGAGTTCTACTGTGTGCCCAGACATATCTGTCCTACTGTGGCCTGCTATAGTGATTTGCATGCAGTCCATCAGGCTGAAGCAGATGAGGTCTGGCCTGTATTTGCGCGCAATAGAAAAATAAATTATTGATATGTATGAAGTAGAAATGCCATTTGTCATTGACGCCCATCTCGATTTGAGCATGAATGCTATGGAATGGAACCGGGACCTCCGTCTGCCAATCGATGAGCTCAACCGGCGCGAAGAGGGGATGAAGGACAAACCCGATAGGGGAAAGGCAACCGTCACGTTCGGAGAGTTGCGCAAAGGTAATATCGGCCTTGTCGTGGCCACGCAGATCGCCCGGTTTGTCCGCCCCGACAGCACCTTGCCGGGCTGGTACTCAGCAGAACAGGCCTGGGCGCAGACACAGGGGCAGCTCGCATGGTATAAAGCCATGGAAGCTGCGGGCGAGCTGCGGATGATCTGTACAAAAGCAGCACTTCGGGAACACCATGCATTATGGACTGATGGTACCCCCAATGCCCGCAAGCCCATTGGATATCTACTCAGTCTGGAGGGGGCGGATTCTCTGGTGGACCTCAGTTATCTTGATACTGCTTATCGGTACGGGCTACGGGCTATTGGTCCGGCCCACTACGGCCCCGGACGGTATGCCAATGGTACCGATGCTTCGGGCAGACTTAACCAACAGGGGGTACAGCTATTGCGGGAGATGGAACGGCGCCATATGATATTGGACGCCACACACCTCAATGACGACGCGTTCTGGGATGCCGTTGAACGTTATGACGGTCCTATTTGGGCAAGCCACAACAACTGCCGCAGGTTTGTCAACCACAATCGGCAGTTCAGCGACGAAATGATCACAGCCCTGATTGAGAAGGGAGCTGTCATTGGTGTGGCGCTGGATGCCTGGATGATGGTTCCGAACTGGATACGGGGCCAATCAGACCCCAGATCCGCCAACTGTTCGTTGGAAATCATGGCCAACAATATTGATCACATCTGTCAATTGGCCGGTAATGTGGACCATGTAGGCGTGGGCAGTGATCTGGATGGCGCCTTCGGCCGAGAGCAATGCCCCTATGATCTGGAGACCATAGCCGACATTCAAAAGGTTTTTGGCCTGTTGCAGCGCCGCGGGTACACGACGGGCGACCTTGAAAAGATCGCCTGTAAGAACTGGCTTCGTTTTATGCTGCATGTGCTGCCCTAGAAGCGGGCGATGCCGTGGGAAGTAAACTTGCGCGATATTGTTTTTTTAACGATAAATAACAATTCTAAACCACCATGACTTCAATATTACGTTTTCAACTGTCCCTGATGATGTTTCTGGAATATTTTATTAAAGGGGCCTGGTTTGTCACTCTAGGGACCTATCTGACCCAGTCGCTACATGCTTCGGGCCTGGAAGTTGCCAATATTTTTTCGACCCAGTCGCTGGGCGCCGTATTTGCACCTTTTTTTGTGGGTTTTGTTGCAGACCGTTATTTTAATGCGGAGCGTGTGCTGGCAGTCCTGCACCTTATTGGTGCGGTCTTGTTGTATGCCATGTCACAGGCGCCGGACGCTAGCCATTTCTATCCCTATGTATTTGTGTATTTTATGGCCTATATGTCTTCACTGTCCCTGTCCAACGGCATCGCGTTCCGACATATTGAAGAAGCCAAACGGTATTTTCCCGCCATACGGGTCTGGGGCACAATAGGCTGGATCTGTTCAGGGCTGGTGATCAGTTATCTTTTCCGCTGGGATGCTCCTGAAGCGATCGCGCAGGGAGCTCTGCATAATACTTTTATTATGGGGGCAGTTTGTTCGCTTCTGCTGGCTCTATTTAGCCTGTTTCTCCCCAAAACTCCACCTAAAATACAGCTTAAAGGTGAACAGTTTAATTTTGGTAAAGCCATTGGTCTGGATGCCCTGAGCTTATTGAAACAGAAAAGCTTCCTGATCTTCTTTGTCACGGCGATCGTCATCTGTATTCCGATATCCTTTTATTATCAGAATGCCAATCCCTTTCTGGTCAATGTAGGCATGCCTAATCCGACAGCGAAAATGGCCTTGGGACAGTTTTCCGAAGCGATCTGTCTGCTGTTGATTCCTTTTTTCTTCCGGCAGCTGGGATATAAGAAAATGATTTTGCTTGGCATTGCTGCCTGGGCTCTGCGGTATCTTTTCTTTGCTTTCGGCGATGGACAGGAGAAAGCCTTTTTATTGATCATCGGTATAGTCCTACACGGCATATGTTACGATTTTATGTTTGTGGTCGGACAGATTTACACTGACCGTATTGCGGGGGAGAAATACAAGGCATCGGCTCAGGGACTGATTACCATCGCCATGTATGGCGTAGGGATGCTGATCGGCTTCTGGGTGGCCGGTGGGGTTTCGGATTACCTGAAAAAGACCTATTCCCAGCAGTTTTGGGAGTATCTCTGGTTTATTCCGGCAGGAATTTCATTGTTCTGCTTATTTTTGTTTGCTCTTTTTTTTAAAGAGGTGAAGAGCGGGCGGCCGGCTTCGGACTGACCCTCGCTTATGTGGCTAGATCAAAAAAAAAGGTCAAAACTCGGCAGAAACGAATTTTGACCTTTTTTATGTCTGTATAGAGGACTGATAATTGCTGTCCGTACATGATCCAAAAAGGCGTCACTGTACGGTTGCTGTCAGCCTGCTAGCACAGCAGTAGACTGCGAACAGCTTAAATCATGTTAAACCATTGCTGATATTTTTCGCCGACAAAAGGAAGTGCTTTTTCCTCTCCAGCGAACGCCGCTAGCAGACCCAAGATCAGCGCGACAAGAAGAAGAAGGCCGACCACACTTAAAACGATACCGCCGATCCCCGGAATAAAACGCAACAGCCCGAGAGCAATTCCCGTTACGGTAATGCCGATACTTTGCCTGATATGGAACTGACCCAGCGAAGTTTTGTCCTTATTGTTCATGACAATAGCCACAATGAGTCCGATTAACGTTAGGTATGAAATGATGGCAACCGTTTTGCCATTGTCTGATGATGAGTGCTCTACATGCTTTCTCTCCATGATCTTATCCAAATAAAATGTTTAACTTAAATGTGTAAGACAAATGTAGGAGAGATCCTGCTGCTTTTCTTTAGCGGAATTCAGGGATATTTAAATTTTAGAGGGCATGTTCAGCAGTTAACCTTCTACGCTTTCCAACAATTGCTTTTCATGCAGTTCAAAATACTCACCTTGTTTTTCCATCAATTCGGCATGCGTTCCTTGTTCGATGATCTCTCCTTGATCCATGACGAGAATATGGTCTGCATTTTTGATGGTCGAAATCCGGTGTGCAATGAAGATACAGGTGCGGCCTTTCATGATACGGTTTAACGAACGCAGGATAGTCTCTTCGGTTTTGGTGTCGACAGCGGATAGGCAGTCGTCAAATATGAGTACTTTCGGTTCTTTGATCAACGCACGGGCGATGGACACCCTTTGTTTTTGTCCGCCTGAGAGCGTGATGCCACGTTCACCGACGGCAGTTTCAAATCCTTCTTCAAAGGCGATGATGTTATCATACACGGCAGCATCCTTTGCTGCCTGTTCCACCTGCTCCTGGCTGAAGGAATCCAGGCCAAAGCCGATATTATTGGCGATCGTATCCGAGAACAGGAAAACATCCTGGGGCACAAAACCGATCTGCTGCCTCAGGTTTTTAAAGTTGAAGTCTTTTACATCGATACCGTCAAACTGTATGCTGCCCCCGTCGATATCATACATACGCAACAGCAGATTGGCCAGCGTGGATTTGCCCGACCCTGTTTTTCCGATTATCGCGAGCGTTTTGCCGGTAGGTACCTCAAAGGATACGTTTCTGATCGCCTGTATTCCTGTCTCGGGATAAGTGAAAGAAATGTTCTGCACCTGAATTTTACCAGCAATTTCCTTCTCGGTACTGCCATTGACAATGGGAGATGCGGTTTCTAAAAATTCGTTGATACGTTTCTGTGATGCTGCAGCACGTTGTACGAGGGATGTCACCCAAGCCAGCGACATGGCCGGAAAGGTCAATTGATTGACATAGATAATGAATTCGGCAATATTACCCGCAGTGACGGTGCCCTTGGCCACTTCGATCCCGCCGATATAAATGGTAATCACAGTACTGAGACCGATCAGCAACAAGATGAGTGGGAAGAATATTGCCTGCACTTTGACCAGGTCCAGGGCCGTATTGCGGTAGACGGTGCTTTCCTTTTCAAAATCCTGCATTTTATGCTGTTCCCGGGTATACGTCTTTATCACACGAATGCCGGCAAATGTTTCCTGTACAAAGGAAGACAGCTTGGCAAGCTGTCTTTGAATCTTTAAACTGCGTTTGTTGATAATCTTATTGACGAAGAGAATGATAACCGAAAGTACTGGAATCGGCGCAAGAGCATAAGTTGCTAACCGTGCATTGACGCTATACATGGCATAGATCACCATGATGGACAGGACAATCGTATTGATCGCATACATAATGGCCGGACCGAGGTAGTTGCGTACCTGATTGACATCTTCCGTAGCGCGACTCATCAGGTCACCGGTATTGTTTTTGCGAAAAAAGCCGAAATTAAGCTCCTGATAGTGGTTATATATCTCGTTTTTGAGGTCGTACTCGATATAACGTGAGGTAAGTATAATGGTCTGCCGCATAAAAAACAGAAAGATACCGCGGAGCAGCGAAAGCAGCAGCACGACGAACCCGAAGAACAGCAAGCTCGTGCCAAATACCTGATAAATAAGTTCCTGTCGGTCAAATCCGTCAAACAGCCTATACAGGTAAATATTTTCCTGTACGAGGTCAAAGGCCTCGCGGATTACTTTGGCTGGCAGGACACCGAAATAATTGGATATAATAACGAAAATAACGCCCGGAACCAGCTTCCAGCGGTATTTGTAAAAGTACTTATTTAAGTAGGCGAGATCCTTCATATTACTTTACAAAAGTAGAACTAATTCCGCAAAATGCTCTATAATTCGACGAATTTACTGTCATTCGGAAATCAAATGTTAAGTGTTGGATAAAAAAAGATACTATGCGCAACGAATAAATTTCCTACTTTTGCATCAAGTACCTTAAAAAATTAAAACAAATTAGAGTAGTACATTTTATGTCAACATCTCAAAATTCTATTTTTGAATTGATGAGCCAGTCCGGCCATCAGAACTTATTTTTCTGTAATGATGAATTGGTGGGCCTAAAAGCGATCGTCGCGATCCATGACACGACACTGGGACCTGCGATTGGTGGCGTTCGTATGCTGCCATACGAAACGACAGAAGAAGCTATTGAGGATGCTTTACGTTTATCCAAAGCCATTACGTATAAATCAGCTATTACGGGATTGAACTTGGGCGGTGGAAGTGCGGTTATCATCGGTAATAGCCGTTTGGATAAATCGGAAGTTTTGTTGCGTCGTTTGGGCCAATTCATTGAAGGACTGAACGGTAATTTTATTGCTTCTCTGGATGTAGGTACGACCCAACGGGATTTAGAGTATATTTACACCGAAACCACACATGTGGCCGGTTTGCCGAAAGCCATACGTGGCAGTGGTGTCGGCGACACATCGATATTTGCAGCTCAGGGCGTGTATTTTGGTATCAAAGCCTGTCTCAAAGAACTTTACGGTTCGGAAAGTGTTGCAGGCAAAAAGGTGATCGTCCATGGCGTGGGCAGCGTGGGTGAGCGTCTGATCGCTATGCTGCGCGAAGAAAATGCACGTGTTTATGTCAGTGACATTACCGAAGAGAAAATGCTTAAAGTCGCCGCCAAATATAAGGCTGAGCCTATTCCATATAACGAAGTGTTCGATCACGACTTTGATGTGTATTCGCCATGTGCCCTCGGCGGGACAGTAAATCCAGAGTCAGCCCAGAAGATGCAATGCCGTATCATCGCAGGCTCGGCAAACAACCAGTTGAAAGATGAAATTGCCACGAGCACAATCCTTCACCAACGGGGTATCTTATATGCGCCGGATTACCTGATCAATGCAGGAGCACTCATTAGCTGTTATTCGGAAATTCAGAATTATGGTGTTGATCACACTGAATTTGTGATCAAGAATATATATAATGCAACCAGAGAGGTGTTGAAAAAATCAAAAGAGGAGAACATCTCCACCTTTGACGCAGCCAATCGCATTGCGGAGAAACGTATCCAAGATATTAAAAAAATCAAGAGATAGTCTTCAATCCAAAAATCGTTCTTTATTATTATTTTATAAAAAATCGTTCTTTAAAATTACTATGTTAAACAGGAGACACCTGCGGGTTAAAGTAGTGCAAACGCTTTATGCGTACAGTCTTTCAGAAGACAAAGACATCAAGACATTTGAAAAAGCACTATTAAAAAATGTGGATGAAGTCTATGAGATGTACATCTGGACACTGAATCTATTGGATGAAGTAGCCGATTATGTACTGATCGATGCAGAAGGCAGAGCCAACAAGTTCTTGCCAACTGAAAAAGATCTGTCGTTGACGACCAAATTGAGTACCAATACCTTTATTGAGTCGTTGCGGCAAAATCCGCAATATGCAGAAGGCGTCAAAAAATATAAGATTTCATGGAGCTTTGATCCAGAGATCGTCCGGACAGTATTTTTGCAGTTGAAAGATTCGGAAGCGTATCTGGAATATCTGCAGCAGGAGGACCGTTCGATCGGTACGGAAAAAGATATCATCAAGCATATCTTCAAGAAAATCATTCTGAAATCTCCGGTCATTGAGCAGGTCTTTGAAGAGAAATTCATCAACTGGCCTGTCGATAAAGAAGTGTTGCAGGCCTTGATTGCGAAGACTTTTAAGAACTTTAGTTCGGAAGATCCGCGTAAGAACAAGCTGGCTGAGATCACGCAAAACTGGAACGATGACAGTGACTATATTTTGGCATTGCTGGGCAAAACGATCCGCAATACCAATGAATATCAGAAGCTTATTTCGGAGAAAACAAAAAACTGGGAATCCGATCGTATTGCATTGATGGATACGCTGTTGATGCGTATGGCCATCTGTGAGCTAATAAATTTTCCGTCGATTCCGGTAAAAGTGACAATTAATGAGTATATTGAAATCTCTAAGGTATTCAGTACTTTAAAGAGCAATACATTTATTAATGGTATATTGGACAAAATATTGAACGACCTGAATCAGCAGGGTAGGATTCAGAAAGCAGGTCGTGGTTTGAGGGATTAACTAAACATCAACGATGAAGAACTTGAGTAAATATTCGGTTTTAGCGCTGACAGCGGTATTTTTCGTTTCCTGCGGCAATGCACAGAAAGGGAAAGAAGAAGCAAAGGTCAGCAGCGAAGTGGTCGCGTCGGACAGTCTTTCCAAGGCAGCTGCCCAAATGGGGAAAGTGGAGTTTGAGGAGCCGGCGTTTGATTTTGGGCAGGTAAAGGAAGGTGCACAGGTGAAACATACCTTTATTCTGAAAAACACTGGGGATGCCCCAGTTATTCTTTCCAAAGTAACCGCTTCATGCGGCTGCACTCAGCCTGAGTTTTCGAAGAGTCCGATTCTACCGGGGGCAACATCCGAAATCCATGTGACTTTTAACAGCGAAGGACAGGTCGGTAAGCAACAAAAGATCATTACCGTCCAATCGAACGCTTCCAATGGCATGACTACGGTGCAGCTAAAAGGTGAAGTATTAGCGAAATAACAAATTATTAAACGAATAAATAAAAGATGAATACAGTATTATTACAAGCAGCGGGCGGGAATATGATGAGCTTTTTACCCATGGTTTTAATCATTGTGGTATTTTATTTCTTCATGATCAGACCGCAGATGAAGAAGCAAAAGGAACATAAGAAATATATTGAAGAATTGGGTGTAAACTCGAAGATCGTTACAACAGCAGGTATCCACGGCCGCATTGTGGAAGTGTCAGACACAACATTTCTGGTTGATGTAGGTTCCGGTGTAAGAATCCGATTTGATAAATCAGCGGTTGCTTTGGATGCTTCAAAAGCTGCAAATGCAACTGAAAAAAGTGCTTAAACGTAATTTTTCAACGAAATAAAAGGCCAGTCTCCAAAAGGGACTGGCTTTTTTGCTCCTCTTCTCTCTTTCAACTCATGTACGATTATGTCGGCTGTCCCGGCTGTTTTCATGCCTCAGCACGTGCTTTGTTTGTTGCTATATTACGCCGCAGTAGGTAGAGTTTGAAAAGGCGCCTTTATATGTATCCCAAATACATACATAGACATGGTAATCGCAATTTTTCCGACTTATCCCATCAAACTGTATTGTGCACGCTCCTTGTTTCACTTCTGCAATTGAGGTTTGCAAATGAGACTCACCATATAAACCCAACAATGCAAGGTTGAGTTTATAGATATTGTCGTCATACTGACCATTGGAGGTCCATTTGAGATCAATCGTATCACCATGAAGGCTAACTTCACAACTGGGCAATGGTATCAACTGTCCTGCAAACACGATCAGTTTCTCGGGGTTTACAAAAGGATTGTTCTCCGTATCCAGCTCCAGGGCATCCTTGAAAATGTGACGTTGAGCCAATTGGAATGCACCTATGCGACTGCCCTTTTCCGCCATAAACTGGTAGCCAAAATCAAATATCGCCTTATTGTTTCCGGCAAATCTACCAGCAATTTTTTGCTTTTTCCTGTTTAGGAGCTCTGATTCGCTAGGTGGAGAGGTACGTTTTCTTTTTGGCCCACGTACAATATTCTGTCCATTCAGGAGATAAGCACTGACAGAGCCAAATTTTCCGGTAATAGGTCCGTTCGGGCCGTTCTGTAAAATTGCCATAGTCGTTTCTTTATTAGTTTATAATTGCTATCATCAACTTATAACCAAGTTAGTACCAAGTTAATACCAAATTCTCATATAAAGAGGAAGTAACACTACTTTTACACTCAGATAACAGGGGTATAACAGGGATTTACCCCTGTTATACCCCTGTTAACCCCCTGTTATATCCTTGTAATTACCCTATTACTACCGAATTTGGTGTCAATTTAGTCCCGTGATGTCCCCTTATGTGTCGCTCAATACCGTCGAAGCCGCCAGACCTTCTTTCGCTGCTATTTGTAAGACGAGGTTCAGACAATGCCTAAACACATTTGCTGTATACGTATTCCTGCGCTATATACTTTTCGATGGCAGGTCCGTCTCGTGTAGTTGACATGTAGCTGTCATTACTCTAAACTAACTTTGAATAAAAACACGATATGATAAATACTATAGAGGTATTCGACGGACAACACTGTGAAACAACGGCAACAGGAACATTATTGAAGCATCTAGGAATAACACTCTCAGAACCTATGCTTTTTGGACTTGGTGAGGGGCTGAGCTTCCTTTATTGGAAAATGAAAGGCATGGAATTTCCTTTCCTGGGCGGGCGGATCAAAACAGATCTGCTTACCCGCAATATCTGTAAAAATTTACATCTGGAACTTATGGTCAAGGAAACTTCTTCAAAGGCGAAAGCCTGGAAAGAAGTTAAGCAGCTCCTGGATGACGGACACGTCGTCGGCCTTAAGCTGGATGCCTATCATCTCGAGTATTTTACCCACCCTTTTCATTTTGCGGGTCATTATGCTGCGATTTATGGCTATGATAGCAAGGCTGCTTTCCTGGTGGATACACGCCAGCAGGGGGGGAGGGTCCAAACCTCATTGGACAGTCTGGGCAGAGCCAGGGCGGCCAAAGGTCCCATGGCTTCGAAGAATTTGTACTATCAAATAGAGCGGACTCCTCAGGACATTGATATCGAAATGGCTCTGCGTACAGCACTGATCAACAACGCGCGTGAATACCTGTCACCACCAATTAGCAATGTCGCGTATAAAGGAATTCTGAAGGCGAGCCGCGAGGTCATGCGCTGGTTTGACGGCAGTACCTCCAAAGCTCGCGAATTTGAGATGGCCGCTACCTTTATGGAAAGAGCAGGTACGGGCGGTGCATTGTTTCGGAACCTATATCGTGATTTTTTAAAAGAAAGTTGTCAACTGCTGCAGATCGAACAGCTATATACGGCTTATCAGGCATTTGTTGAAATAGCTTCCTTGTGGACCGCGGTGTCTGAACTTTTTCTTGAAGTAAGCGCTAACGCCAAAAGGAGCGATATAGAAGCTGCTTCTGAAGTGCTTAAGACCTTATCTGCCAAAGAGCGTCAGGCGATGGAAGGGCTAACCGTCATTCAATCGGCCGGTTAGCCGTGTTGCACCCTGGTCTGTTTCCGGATGGTAATGGCGCGCCAAATGAGGGCAAAGGGAGGTCTATAGGAAGTGTGATCCAAGTTTTACAAGTTCCATCGATCATATTTTACGCAAATTGATTAAGTTTGTAACATGGCACATGCAGTTCGACTAAACAAGACCCAGCGGCGCAAGATCAATATCTTTGTGCGCTGTGTTGGAATTTCGTTGTTAGCCTGGTTGTTGTTTTCGATTTCAAACCAGTATACTGTGACGGTCAAAGCGGCGATCGAATATGTCAACCTGCCCGAAAAGCGGGCTTTTCACCCACAGCAATCGGATACCGTGAAGGTCAAGCTGGAGATGACCGGCTGGCAATTTCTGTTTTCCAAAGCTGCACTTGAAACACCAAAGGTTCAGGTGGACCTCAGTTCCCTGAAAACCAAGGACTGGATTGTATTTTCCAACCAGCTGGGGTTTATCAACCGGCAGTTTCCGCACGAGCAGCGCGTGATATCTGTTAGTCCGGATACGCTTTTTTTCGATTTTTCAAAGCAGACACAGCGAAAAGTTCCGGTCAAACCACTCTCCAGTATTTTCTTTAAGCGAGGATATGGCATTATCGCGGATACAAAGGTGACTCCTGCTTATGTGACGATCACAGGACCGTACGAGGATGTGTCCACGATCGAGTATTGGGAAACGGATACAGTACGTGGAAAGGATGTGGAGCGTGATGTACGCACGGTGGCCAACCTGGCCCGCAACCAAAAAGCGAATATTAATGTTTATCCCACCTCCGTGGAGGTGCTGATGCCGGTAGGGGAGCTGACAGAGAAAATTATTGAGCTGCCGATCAAGGTGGAAAACGGTCAGCGCTATAGCTCCGTGCGGCCCAATCCCAGTAAGGTGGTCATCACTGTACTTATGTCGGTCAAGGATTATAACAAGTATACCTCACGTGATTTTGAAGCCGTCGTCGACCTGGCAGACTGGGAGAAGAACGAGGTGCAGTATCTTCCGGTCCTTCTGACCAAGGTGCCTGATTATTGTAAGATTATCAGTATAGTGCCACAGAATGTGGATTTCTTTGTACGTAAATAACGAATATTGATGGGATTAAAAATAGGAATAACCGGAGGAATCGGTTCGGGCAAGACCTTCATCTGCAGGCTTTTTCAGATGCTCGGCGTCCCCGTGTACAATGCAGACGAGGAGGCCAAAAAGCTCATGAACACCGACAGCCGTATCAGAGAAAAGCTGGTGGCCCAATTTGGCCAGGCCGTGTATAAGGATGGACAGCTGGACCGAGCATTCTTAGCTCGTGTAGTGTTTTCTGACGCGCAAAAGCTGCAGATCCTCAATAGCATTGTGCATCCTATCGTTATTCAGGAAGCTAAAGACTGGGCAGCACGCCAAAAGACCCGTTACTCATTAAAGGAAGCGGCGCTTTTGTTTGAAAGTGGGTCGTACAAAGAGCTCGATTACACGATATTGGTTACCGCTCCCCTGGATCTCCGTGTTCAGCGGGTGATGCACCGGGACGGGATGACCGAGCAGCAGGTGCGCGAACGCATCAGCAAACAACTGTCTGATGAAGAAAAATTGCAGTTGACCGACTTTGTCATCGTTAACGACGGTATCACACCACTACTACCTCAGGTGTGGACACTACATCAGAAATTTCTTAAATAAGCATATGTCTATGATATTGGCTGACTTCTTGGTCAGAAAACCTGAAGGCTTTTACTGCCGTTATGGCGATTTCTTTATCGATGCCAGTAGTCCCGTACTTCACAATATTGTTTCTCATGCCCATGGCGACCATGCCAGCTCGGGACATGATTACGTTTATTGTACGCATGGTACGGCGCTATTTATGGACTATCGATATAAGCAGAGACGTAAAGATTCTTATCAGGTCAAATTGTTTCGTACGGCTTTTACTATCGGATCGGTAGAGATCACCCTGTTGCCCGCGGGGCATATACTGGGCTCGGCACAGATCCTGATGGTATATAGAGGAGTCCGTTATCTCTATACCGGCGACTATAAGCTGCAGTCAGATGAAACCTGTGAAGCTATTGAAGTGCAGCAGGCTGATGTGCTGATCACGGAGAGCACATTTGCCAACCCCGATATTATACATCCCGATCCAGTGCAGGAGATCCGGAAACTGGAGGGCCATGCCAGTAATATTCTGCTGGGCACCTATGTGCTGGGTAAAGCGCAGCGGATTACTGATCTGATCAACAGCTATTGTCCCGACAAAAAAGTGCTGGTCCACAACGGTATCTTGCCTTACCATCGTCTTTACGACCAACACGGCTTTAAAAAATTGAAATACGAACCCTACAACCGACGTGAAATGAGGCAGGGTGACCAAAATAAAGTGTATCTGGTGCCACCCATGACCTTCAACAGTTATTTTCGGGCGACTAAGGTATTACGGGCGTTTGCCTCAGGCTGGAAGCGGCTGCAGGCACAGAACGATATTGAACTCTATATTTCTGATCATGTAGACTGGAACGACATTCTGCGGTATATTCAGCTCGTCGCTCCCAGGGAAGTATGGACATTGCATGGCGATGGCACTGTATTAAAAAGCTATTTTGACCGGACGCTTGTCGTGCGCGATGTGCTGACGGAATAAGGAGGAAGTGCCCCCTCCTTTGTCATTTCATATTGATAATTTGATCAACAATGTAAACTGTATTGCCGCGCCAAGGCAGTACGCCGTGATATTCCTTATACCGAAGATCAAAATACTTACCACTATTTAATTCAAGCTGACGGAAGACAGAGTCATCTTCGATCGAAAATTCAAATTGGTTGCTGGCAATGCCACCGGTTTTCGCACGGCCAAATCCTTCTTGGATAAGCTTTCCCTCATAGGTTTTAAATACATTTCCTTTTTTGACAGCGTAATTTAAGTATCCGGATTTTACACCTTCACCAAAGACATAGTAGTATTTCCAGTAAACATACGATCCGAATCCCACGATCAAAAATAGCAATAATAGGAACAGAAATTTCTTAAACCCTGATTTCTGTCTTTTTTGTTCCGGTAAATTTTCCATAACTTTTTGTACTGTTTTCTTTTACAATAAACGTTTATTAACTGCTGACCTGTAGTTTAATCCTTCGGCGCGTCATGCTATAAACAATATGCGCCCCATTTAGTTTTAACCCTACGGACTCCTTAATTTCAGCTAAAGATAAAAAATTGACAGCTAACAGTGTGGGCATAAGGAAAAAAGAATCTTGTTAATTTTTGTAAATTTGGCCTATGGATTCGTCACAGGCCCACCGTAAAATTATCCATCTGGATATGGATGCATTTTATGCATCTGTTGAACAGCGGGATTTTCCGGAGTACCGCGGCAGAGCCATCGCTGTGGGCGGCTCGCCAGATGGCCGTGGCGTGGTGGCCACGGCGAGTTATGAAGCCCGTAAATTTGGCGTTCGTTCGGCGATGAGTTCGCGCAAGGCGCTGCAGCTATGTCCAGATCTATTGTTTGTCCGACCACGTTTTGACGTGTATCGGCAAGTGTCCTTCCAGATCAGAGAGATCTTCCACCGTTATACGGATCTGATTGAACCTTTGTCGCTGGACGAAGCGTTTCTCGACGTGACGGTAGATAAGCAGGGGATAGGTTCTGCCATTGAGATCGCAAGGGCAATTAAGAGTGCGATCAGGACGGAACTTGATCTGACTGTCTCAGCGGGGATCTCGGTCAATAAGTTTGTCGCGAAGGTTGCCTCCGATATGGACAAACCCAATGGGTTGACTTTTATTGGTCCCTCAAAAATTATGAAGTTTATGGAGGGGCTGCCTGTGGATAAATTCTTCGGAGTGGGCAAGGTAACGGCCAAAAAGATGCACGAACTCGGCCTGTTTACGGGCTTGGATCTTAAGAAGCAGCGGGAGGATGATCTGGTGCGTTGGTTCGGTAAGTCAGGGCATTTCTTTTACCGTATCGTTCGGGGAATTGACGAGCGGCCGGTAACTCCCAACCGCCTGAGTAAATCGGTAGGCATAGAGGATACTTTTGAGTCGGATATTGGGAGTATCGAACAACTAAATGCGGTCTTACAAAGGCTGAGCCGGCAGCTCTGGACACGGATGGATAAAAAAGAGATTACCGGCAGAACCCTCACCCTTAAGCTAAAATATGCTGATTTTGTGCAGCTGACGCGTAGCATCACCTTGGATAGCAGCTTCGACGCAGAGGACAAAATTTATGCGACGGCGCATAGCCTGCTCACTAAGCTAACCTTGTCCAACAAAGTGCGTCTGCTGGGGATTTCCGTTTCCAATTTCGTGGATGAAAACGAGTTTCCGAAAACGGGTGTGCAGCTCAGATTGTTCGACAATCATTTTTAGAGACGCGTCGAACAGCTGCATAAGCTTGTTACAGCTAAAATTATCGTTATTTACCGCAATTCTTTATCTTAGCCGGAAATAATTAATAAACATATCCAGAATTAATGAATACAGTATCAAGAGTGCTCTTAAGTGCATCTATGGTGTTTTTTGTGCATGATCTTACTATCGCACAGAAGAAATTGGATTTCGCGCAGTCGTGGGGACAGAAGCAGTCGCTGACGGTACGCATAAACCAGTATCCGGGCTGGGCAGATGCAGGTGCTTATCTCGAAAATGACGTTAATGATGGCCATCTGTATCAGGTCAATGTTAAATCGGGGAAGCGAAGCATTTATACCGTTCCGCCAAAGGAGGGAACCGTCGTCTATGTGGAAGATAATGATATTTTTATCAAAAACGGAAATGGTACGGCAAAGAAACTGACTCACTCTCCTGACATTGCCGAACAGAATCCCACCTTATCTCCTGACGGGAAATATGTTGCTTTTACCCGCAAAAGTAATTTATATAGTGTAGACGTGCATACCGGTCAGGAAGCGCAGTACACAACGGACGGGACCGATGTCATATACAACGGCTGGTCTTCGTGGGTGTATTACGAGGAGATTCTGGGACGCCCGACCAAATATAAAGCCTTCTGGTGGTCTCCGGACAGCAAGAAGATAGCCTTTATGCGCTTTGATGACACCAAAGTGCCTATGTTTCCGATTTATTCGTCAAAAGGACAGCATGGTTACCTTGAGGAGACCCGATATCCGAAAGCGGGCGACCCCAACCCCGAGGTAAAGGTTGGTATTGCACATCTTGAGGGTGGCAAAGTAATCTGGGCAGATTTTAACGAAAAAGACGATCAGTATTTTGGGCAGCCATATTGGGCTTTCGATAGCCAGAATGTCATGGTTCAATGGATGAACCGTGACCAGAACAATTTAAAATTTTATCAGGTTGATCCCAACTCAGGCGCTAAAAAAGAAATCTACGACGAGCGTCAGGCATCTTGGATCAATCTGGATCATGATGAGCGCATTACCTATCTGGGGGATAACAAGTATTATATCTTAAAATCAGACAAAACGGGCTGGGCGCATTATTATCTGTATAAACTGGACGGCACTTTGGTCAATCCGATGACCTCAGGGGAATGGCAGGTGACTGAAATCAAACGCATCGATGAGAAAAACAAAGTGCTTTATTTTACGGCACGAAAGGAGAACTCAGCACGTATGGATCTATATCGTGTCGATTATTCGGGCAAAAACCTCAAGCGCCTCACCTTTGGTGAATATTCGCATGACGTTACGGTATCGCCTGACGGAAAGTATTTTATCACACGTTATTCCAACGTAAGCACACCAGACCGCGTTGCTCTTGTGGATAATCAGGGGAAAGTGCTGCGTCAGCTTGCCGACAGCAAAGCGGCAGATTTCAACGATTATGCTTATGGCAAAACTGAATATACGCACATCAAATCGGACGACGGGCGGTTTGATCTGCCGCTGACCATCACCTATCCGGCTGATTTTGATCAGTCCAAGGTTTATCCGGTCGTATTCAGTATCTACGGAGGTCCTGATGCGGGGACGGTGAAGGATACCTGGAAAGGCACCAGCAATCAGTATTGGGCCAATGCCGGAATTATTCAGGTTTCGGCCGATCATCGGGCATCGGGTCATTTCGGTAAGCAGGGGGTTGCTTACATGCACCGCAATTTGGGGCATTGGGAGATTATCGATTATTCGACCATTGTAAGATGGTTGAAATCGCAGCCATGGGTAGCAAAAAACAAAGTGCTGATCACGGGACATAGCTATGGCGGTTATATGACCTGTCTGGCGATGACCAAGGCGGCAGACGTATTTGATTTTGGAATTGCCGGAGCTCCGGTGACCTCATGGGATCTGTACGACAGTCATTACACCGAGCGCTGGATGGATACGCCTCAGGATAATCCGGAAGGCTACAAAGCCGGATCTGTATTGAGTTATGTCAACAATTATAAAGGTGTCTTACGTATCATGCATGGCGATATAGATGATAACGTCCACCTACAGAATACCATTCAGCTGGTGGACAGACTGACCGACCGCAGTGTACCATTTGAGCTGATGATCTATCCGGGGAGCCGTCATGGTTTTGACCGTTCCAAAAGCAAGTACGACTTTAATGAACGTGCTCGTTTCTACTATCAATACCTATTGGAGAAACCACTTCCAAAAGAGTTTAAATAAAACATTTATGGTGTGGACGAAAAAGCTGTTTCCGACTGTAAAGGGAACAGCTTTTTTTATGAAATATTCAGCTTTCCGGCTGGTTTACGCAGTGAATCAGCTGATCCTGCTGACGGATATGACAGACCTGCGGATAGAAAATGGTAGGAGATAAGAGGGTGGAGTGTAGCTTACTGAAGTTTCCGGATGCCGTATAAAAAAATGTCATTTTTATGTAGGTGTAAATTGTTGAAGATTAAAAATAATGGCATCTTTGTAGAAGTTTATTCATAAAAAAATGATTCAATTCCTAAAGGAAAGTACTTTTGCCGTAAATGATGTTTTTAATAGATCGTGGGAGCTGCTCAAGAAGCATTATTTTTCTGTTGCCGGGCTGTGCTTTTTATTATTTGTAACATCCGGTTTATCCAATTATCTGGCGACAACAATCAGTGATTTCAATGTTGTGCTGAGCGGCTTTATGGCTTTTTTCTTCATGGTGCTGTATTTTGGACTGAATTTGACCTTGTTCAAATATATACTCTGCCTGATTGATGGCAATCATGATAAAAAATTGATCCACTGTGTTCCGAGCAGTAAGGAACTCGCTTATTTTTTCGGGGCGATGCTCAGCATCATGATCCTTTCTGTGGCCCTGCTGATGATTCTCGGAGTCGTTTCTTTCCCTTTTCTTTATTTATTTGAAAACGGAGAAAACCGGGCTGAGCTGATGAGCAACTTTACTTTTTTTGTTGTTTTCCTGGCCGCGATATTAACTTTTTTCCTGATTATCCGCGTGGCATTTTACCCCTTTTTCATTATTGATAAACATGCAGGAGCGCTTAAATCGCTGCGTTTTAGTTTTGCATTGACAAAGGGTAACGTGTTTAAGCTGTTGTTGATTTTAGCAGTGTTTGCATTTTTTCAGATATTGCAGGCATATTTTAATTTTTTAGAATATTACATAATTTTTATTATTTTGAACCTTGTGAGTTCTTTTCTGGTGGTGCCTTTGGCATGCATTGTGGTTTCGGTAGCCTATCGCGCGATGATGTCTGATTACCACGGCGGGGAAGATCCAAAGATTTTGAATAATATATTTTAACAAATAGCGAAGGTTTTGAGTAAAAAAGGAATTGCCATTTTAGGGGCAACGGGCAGTGTAGGCACACAGGCCTTGGATGTAATTAGAGCCTTTCCAGACGTGTTTGAGGCGGTCGTTCTGACCTGTGGCAGCAATGGCGATCTGCTGATCAAACAAGCCTTAGAGTTTAAACCCAAGTCGGTGGTTGTAACCGATCCGGGTCAATATAACAAGGTCAGAGAGGCCTTACAATATCAGGACATCTCGGTCCTGCTGGGTGAAGAGGGATTGATCGAAGCGGTACAATATCCGGAGATCAGCATCGTTTTGAATGCAATAGTCGGTTCGGCAGGCTTGAGACCTACGGTGACTGCCATAAAGGGAGGTAAAGATATCGCCCTGGCCAACAAGGAAACGCTGGTCGTAGCCGGTGAGTTGATCATGGCACTGGTCAGAGCATATGGAGTGAATATGCTTCCGGTTGATTCGGAGCACTCGGCAATCTTTCAGTGCCTGGTCGGTGAAAGCGATAACCCGATTGAAAAAATTTATGTAACGGCCTCAGGTGGTCCTTTTCGGGGAAAGAAGCGCGAGGAGCTGCTTGTGGTGACTAAAGCCCAGGCGCTCAAGCATCCCAATTGGTCAATGGGAGCTAAGATTACCATCGATTCGGCTTCTTTGATGAACAAGGGCTTAGAGGTGATCGAAGCGAAATGGCTCTTTGACCTCAATATAGACCAGGTGGATGTAGTCGTACATCCAGAGTCCATCGTCCATTCCTTGGTTCAATTTAGGGATGGATCGATGAAAGCACAGATGGGACTCCCGGATATGAAGCTTCCTATTCAATATGCCCTGACCTATCCGGCCAGATTTGAAAATAATTTCCAACGTTTTAATTTTATGGATTATCCGGCATTACATTTTGAACAGGCGGATATGGATACTTTTCGCAATCTCGCGCTGGCCTACGACAGCTTACGTGCAGGCGGAAATAAATCCTGTATTTTGAACGCTGCCAATGAGGTAGTGGTAGAAGCATTCCTGAAAGAGAAAATCGGATTTCTTCAGATGAGCGACATCATCGAGGAGACATTGAGCAAAGTGGATTTTATAGCCAGTCCAACGCTGGAAGATTATCTGGAAACAGACCGGCTGACACGTTTACTAACAAAAGAAATAATCAAAGACTAATATTAGAAAGATACATGGGTGTTTTAATTATGATCGGGCAGGTCATTTTAGGTCTGTCAATTTTAATTGTTCTACATGAGTTAGGGCATTTTTTAGCAGCGCGCGCATTTGGAATTAAAGTGGAAAAATTCTATTTGTTCTTTGATGCCTGGGGAGTGAAGTTGTTTAAATTCAATTATAAAGGTTGTGAATATGGTATAGGTTGGCTACCTCTTGGCGGATATGTGAAGATCGCGGGTATGATCGATGAATCGATGGATACCGAACAGCTGAAAGGCGAACCCCAGCCTTGGGAATTCCGCTCGAAGCCAGCCTGGCAGCGTCTGATCGTCATGCTTGGCGGTATCATTGTCAATATTATCGTCGGTATCCTGGTGTTCTGGATGCTGACCTTTAAAATGGGCAATACGGATATCAAGATGGACCAGCTGGTCAATGGTATCGTTCCGGGCACAATCGGTGAATCCATCGGTCTCAAAGCAGGGGATAAGGTCCTTGCCATTGACGGACATCGCGTGGAGAATTATTCGGAGCTGATCAGTTCCAAAGTACTGATGGGTGGTGTTACGCTTACCATAGAACGTAACGGTGCGACACAGGAAATCAAGGTGCCTGCAGACCTGCTGAATACTCTTTCGGATAAAAAAGGAGAAAAATTTATCGAACCGCGGGTCAAGACAACTCACGTTGTTCAGGTCGCACCGGGGTCGGTAGCAAGCAAGATGGGGTTTGCAGAAGGGGATAGCATAGTTGCTGTTAACGATGTACAGGTACCGTTCTTTGACCAGTTTAGAGCAGTGATCAAAGCGAATATCAACAAGGCGGTTGCAATTAAAGTGATCCGTGCCGGTGCGGAAGTATCCTTAACGGGAAATGTGCCTGCTGATGCCATGTTGGGCATAGGAATCAGTCACGATTATTCCATCAAGCCTTTTACAACAAACTATAGTTTGATGGAGGCTTTTCCCATAGGTGCCAAAAAAGCTTTTACCGTTATCACCGATAATGCTAAAGGATTTGGCAAGATATTCAAAGGCGAGGTGCGTGCCGACAAAGCCTTATCGGGCCCGATCGGTATAGCGACATTATTTGGTACCGAAGTGGATTGGATCCGGTTCTGGTCATTGGTCGGTATGCTTTCCATGGCTTTGGCATTTATGAACTTGCTGCCGATTCCGGCGCTGGACGGCGGCCATGTTCTGTTTTTGCTGATCGAAATGATACAAGGAAAACCATTGAGCGAGAAATTCCTTGAGAAAGCACAGATGGTCGGTTTCTTTATCTTGCTGGCACTGATGGTGTTCATATTTGGTAATGATATTTTTAAGTTATTTAAATAAATAGTCCGGCATCAGTTTGGTTTAAATGAATTGAAGCTGGATCCGCTGACCTTCGGGGTGCCGGATGAAAAAGGAGTTTTCGAAATGAGGACTCCTTTTTATTTTTGGGTCTCTTCGTCATAACTTTATACATGGTTTTCATATCGGAAGTGTATTTTTCTTGCATATAAAAAACAATTTATCTAAGTTTGGTTATGGATGGAAGAAATAGAGCGGATGTAAAGCCCGGGATGCTTGTGAATATTATCCTGAAGAAAGATCAGCGGACGGGACGCCTCACGGAAGGTATTGTAAAGGACTTGCTGACATCAGCGCCATACCACTCTCGGGGAATAAAAGTACGCCTGACGGATGGACAGATAGGACGTGTGGCTGAAATCATGGAAGATGATTTCTAATTTTTATTGCGACGGTATTGTTTCTTTTTGCTGTGCCCTGATGGTGGATTTTACTAACCAAATCTTTTTTATTGCTACCTAATGATGTTCTTATTTTGTGATCTCCATAAAACTTAATGAGCCCTTTACGTTTGTTCTTTTTGAAATTTAATTTGCATATTAACATAATTATTGCGAACTTCTTTCGATATTTTTACTTTTATTGCATAGTTATATAATTTTATTGTATTAATTAGTTGAATGAACTCTTTTTCGAATGAATACCCAAATTAAATGTAAGATTGTCTACGCAGACGATGCGATGATTCATCACGTGATGATGAGGGCGATGGCTCAATCTCATTCATTGGAATTAGTTTATTGCGCTGCCAACGGTATGGAACTGATCGACTATCTGTCGGAGCAGGAGCAGGATCTTCCGGGGGTTTGCATATTGGATCTGCATATGCCCAAACTAAATGGTATTGAGACCGCAAAGATCGTTCGTGAGAGGTTTCCTTCCGTTCGTATATTTGGGCTGACCTCGAGCAGCGATGAAAGTGAAAGAGTTCAGATGCTGCAAGCAGGAGCGGAGCAGATTTTTTCCAAGGAAGAAATGGCGGAGTTAATGCAAAAACTCGCGTCCCAAGTATAAAAAAAGCCTAACATCCCGTTAGGCTTTTTCTTTATTTTCCAATGCTGCTTTGAATTTCAGGAGCCTGATCCAGGAAGGACATTTGTTCAGGTCTTTTTTCCATAATCCAACGTGGATAAAACTGGTGCTGATAAATCGCTGCACATCGATTATCTGCATATCCTGCTGAATTTCCAATGTTTGTGGTAAATCAATGGATTCAAAGTACTGTTTTAATTCTTCTGGCGTCATACAGCAAAAATAAACTTTTAAATCTTTATCTCCAACCCCCACCCAAAGAACGGTACAGGTCGACGAAAGCGTCAAGATGCTGTTGGCGGAGTTCAACCAGATCCAGATCGCTATCCAGGGCATTGCTCTGTGCGGTGATGACTTCCAGATAAGTGGCATAACCACTTTTGAATAGCAAGCTTGCATTTTTTACTGCGAGGTGTGCATTTTCGACCCGTTTTTTTGCCAGTTCGAGTTGCTCCCTTTGTTTATCCACCGTGACCACAGCGTTAGATACTTCAGCCACCGCTTCAACCACTTTCTGCTGCAGCTGGATTTCGGCTTTATCCCGCTCGAGCCTCGCCACTTCATACTGTGTCTTCAAGGTTTTGTTTTTGAAGATCGGCGCCGTCAGTCCAGCGCTGATCCCACCCAACAGTGCACCGGGGATGTTAAACCAATTTTTGGGCAGCATTGCATTGACGCCCAGAACGCCACCGATATTAAGGGCAGGATACCGCATGGCTTGCTGAATGTTGGCATTGGCATTGGCTGCCATAAGCTGCAATTCGGACGAGCGTATATCGGGCCGGTTGCGTATGATCTCGATCGGTGAGCCCAGGGAGATATCCTTGCTCTCCGCAAACAGGTGCTCGTAAGATGTACCGCGCCGGATACTGTCGGGAAGTTTGCCTGTCAGTGTCTGCAGGGCGTTTTCCTGGATGACAATCTGCTTCTCCAGTTCGGGTACAAGAGAGGCGGCCAGCAGCCGTTGCGACTCGGTTTGCTGTATAGCCAAGGCGGTAATTTCACCGGCGTTGTACTGCAGCTTGATCATGCGCAGGGTGCTGTCGTTCAATTGTACGTTGCGTTTGGCGACTTCTATTTTGGCATCTAGCATCAATAGGTTGAAGTACCCTTTTGCTACCGAGGTGATGATATTGGTCTGGATCGCATTTTTCGCTTCTTGGGTATCGAGATATTCGGCCAGAAGCTGTTCCTGCTTGCTGCCAATTTTCTTCCAGATATCAATTTCCCAGCTAAAACTGATGTCAGAAGAGAACTGCGACTGGTAGACAAACATATTTTCGGGCGCTTTTTCGCCTTTCCGATCGTAATATTTCGTCAATGGGCCGCTGCCAAAATCTTTTGACCGCCATGTGCGGCTGGCATTGGCGATGTTGGCACTGACGCCCGGCAGGTAATTTGCCTTATTCTGTGCCAGTACGCGATGGGAAATCTGGAGATTGAGCAAAGCGGTCTTCATTTCAAAATTGTTGGCGAGGGCGGAGTCAATCAATAGTTTGAGTGTCGGATCATGGAAAAAGGATTGCCAGTGGATCAGACCCATGCTGGACGTATCGCCAAAATAGTCCAGCGTGTCGCCCCGGAAAGACTCCGGAAGCTTTATCTTGGGCTGAACATAATCTTTTCCGACCTTACAGGCATTTGTCGACAGTAACAGACCCGCTGCTACACATAATCCGGAAATGTATTTTTTTATATTCTGCATTATTCTTCTTCTTTAGCTAGCTTATCGTGTAATTTTTCGTCCAGTTCTTTAAAGACTACGAAGAGAACCGGAATGATAAAAATACCAAAGGCGACGCCCAACAGCATGCCTCCTGCGGCGCTGAAGCTGATGGAATGATTGCCAATGGCGGAGGGGCCGACGGTCCACATCAATGGCACGAGTCCTGCGACAAAGGCAAGGCTTGTCATCAGGATCGGGCGAAGCCTGAGTTTGGCCCCGCTGATGGCAGCATCTACAATGCTTTTGCCGCTATTGCGCTCCTGTACAGCGAACTCCACAATCAGGATCGCATTTTTGGCCAGCAGGCCGATCAGCATAATTAGCCCCACCTGCACGTAGATATTGTTTTGAAGGCCTACCAGATTGATGACCGAAAAGACGCCGATCAGACCAACGGGAATGGACAACAGGACGGCCCAGGGCAGCACATAGCTTTCGTATTGTGCTGAGAGTAGAAAATATACAAACAAGATACTTAGTATAAAGATCAGAATGGTCTGCGACCCCGACTGGCTTTCCTCATAACTCATCCCTGTCCACTCAAAGCCATAATTGCCGGGCAGCTTATCGTCGGCCAGTTTCTGGATGGCCTGCATGGCGTCATCTGTGCTGAATCCCTCGGCAGGTGTCACATTGACCGAAATCGCGTTGTACAGGTTGTAGCGAGTTATTGTTTCCGGTCCGACTGTTTTCTCCAATGTCAGGATCGTATTGATCGGTACCATTTCACCTTTATTGTTGCGCACGAATATCGAGTTAAAAGATTCGGGATCCTTACGGAAGTCAAAGTCAGATTGTACATAGACGCGGTATTGCCGGCCGAATCTATTGAAGTCACTAGCCTGTACCCGCGCGAAATAAGCGCGTATGGTTGACATGAGATCTTTGATCTCGACGCCTAAGGATTTAGCCTTAACAGCATCGATATTGACCTCATACTGTGGGAAATTGGATTTAAAGCTGGTATAGGCGCTACGGATCTCGGGTAGATTGTTGAGCTGACTGATGAAGGTGTCAGCGATGATGTTGAAATCTCTGACATCGCCTCCCATACGGTCCTGCAGGACCATTTCTATTCCGGCGAAATCGCCAAAACCCTGGACGGTGGGTCTGGGGAATACCGTGAACGTCGCTTCATTGATCTGTGACAAGTCATTTCGCACCGTGTCCATAAAAGCGTTGATATTTTTGATATGCTTACGCTTGGCGTGGGGCTTAAGTGTAATATAACCTGCGGCGAAAGCAGGACTCGAGCTGCCATCCAATGCATTGAAACCCGATACGGTGGTCATGCCTTCAATATCCTGCCTTTTCTTCAATATGCTGTCTGCCCGGTGCAGCACTTCGGTTGTCCGGCTGAGCGATGCTCCGGGAGGTAAGGCAATATTGTAGGTAATAAACCCATCATCTTCGGTCGGGATAAAGCTTTTTGGGGTATTGATCATCAAGATCACACCAATGGCGGTGATCAAAACGAGCCCTGCCCAAGCAATACGCTTATGGTTGATCAGTAGCTGCACAACCGATACATAACGCGCTGTCAGCCGGTCGAAGGACGTATTAAACGCTTTAAAGAAGCGATCCTTGAATTGTCCTGCTTTGGACTTGTGCGGGTCTTCTCCACCATGTTTTGGCGCTTTGAGCAATAAGGCGCAAAGGGCCGGACTCAGGGTCAGTGCATTGAGTGCCGAAATTAAAATTGCCGTGGCCAGGGTATAGGCAAACTGCCGGTAGAATATCCCTGCCGGTCCTTCCATAAATCCGACAGGCAGAAAGACGGCAGCCATGACCATTGTGATGGAAAGAATGGCACCCGTAATTTCTGACATGGTCGACAGGGTTGCAGCTTTGGGTTTTAAGCCTGTACTGTGCATCTTCTCATGGATGGCTTCGACCACGACAATGGCATCATCGACGACGATACCAATCGCCAGCACGAGGGCAAACATGGTCAATACATTGAGTGAAAAGCCGAAAAGCTGCAAGAAAAAGAAGGTTCCCACCAAAGAAACCGGGATGGCAATTGCTGGAATCAGGGTCGACCGAAAATCTTGGAGGAAGATAAACACGATCACGAAGACCAGGATAAACGCTTCGAAGAGCGTGTGTTCAACCTGGCTGATTGATTCATCAATTTGATCCCGTACCGAATAGGTCACCTCGTAATGCAGTCCTTTGGGGAAAGACTTGGCCTGCTCCTGCAATACCTTGCGGACAGCAACATCGATGTCATGGGCATTGGAACCACTGGTTTGTGTCAGATTGAGCGTGAGACCGGGATGGCCATTGACCTTATTGTCACTGCTCAGGTTGGTGGCACCGAATTCGACACGGGCTATATCTTTGAGGTAAAGTACAGAGCCGTCGTTATTGGTTTTGATCACTATACTCTGAAATTCTTCGGGCGTGGTAAAACGCCCTTTATGACGGATGACGGTTTCGAAGGCTTCGTCTGAAGTCTCGCCAAATTTGCCGGGTGCAATTTCAAAGTTCTGATCCTTGATTGCATTCATCACATCCTGTGGGACGAGGTTATACAGCGCAAGCTTTTCGGGGTTGAGCCATAGGCGCATAGCGTAATCCCTGGCGCCGAGCCGCGATACTTGGGCCACACCGTCGACACGCAGCAAAGGCCGCATCAGGTTGATCTGCGCATAGGCCTGCAGGAAAGTTTCGTCATAGGCGCTGTCGGGATGGTCGGAATAAAGATTTATGGTCATAATCACACCCGTCTGCCGCGGCATCACCGTTATCCCAGCTTCATTCACTTCGGCAGGAATGGAGCTGATGGCTTTCGATATCCGTGTCTGCACATTGACGGAAGCAATATCAGGATTTGTCCCTGTCTTAAAATAGACCGACACACTACCCGAACCTGAATTGGAGGCCGAAGATTTGATGTAGGTCATATCTTCGACGCCGTTAATGGCTTCTTCGATGGGGAGAAGGACGCTCTTGGCTACGGTTTCGGCATTTGCTCCGGGGTAGCTGAGCGAGACCAGAACACTCGGTGGGGCAATTTCGGGAAAACGTGATACGGGAAGCAGCTTTAATCCCACCAAGCCCAATATCACCAGAATAATTGAAATAACAGTGGCTAAAACTGGCCTGTTTATAAATGTTTTTAGCATATAATAAAATTCTAGGCCCGCCCCGAAGAGCACGTCCGGGCTCCTTCAAAGCAGGCAACAGGATGAGATAATTAGTTTTGAGATATAGGTGTTACAGGCGAGCCATCGGTCAGTTTATCAAATCCGCTGGTAATGACACGGTCGTTCTCTTCCAGACCCGCGTATACGATGTAATTGCCCTTGCTCTTGCCAGATAGCTGCACGTTGCGGCGCTGCGCTTTATTGTTCTGGTCCAGTACATAGACATAGGTTTTATCCTGCAGTTCGTTGATCGCGATCTGCGGTACCTGCAGCACATCTTTTTTTACCTCTGCAATTTTTAAGGTCCCACTACTGCCCGAACGCAGGATGTTGTCCTGGTTGGGGAAGGTCGCCCTTAAGGAAATAGCGCCTGTGGTACGGTTGATCTGCCCGTTGACAGCATCCACCACTCCTTTTTTTGGATATTCTTCGCCGTCGGCGAGCACGAGTGTGACCTCGGGAAATACCAGTTTATGGTTCTGATTGTATTTTTTGCCTTCGAGACTGTCTTTCTTTGCCTGCGCTTTGGAGAAGTACAGAAAGTCTGACTCATTCATGGAGAAATAAACATAGACCTCCTGAATATCTGAAAGATAAGTAAGCGGCTCCTTGTCACCTTTGGATACCAGGTTGCCGATCCGTTTGGGAATGCGGCCGATATAGCCACTTACCGGCGCTGTGATGATGGTAAAATCTTTGCTGATCTGAGCGGAGCGTACAGCGGCAATAGCCTGATCAAGCGTGGCCTTGGCAACCTGATAATCTGACTTTGCAGAAGCTAATTTTACGTCGGAGATGACGTCGTTCTCCACCAGAGGCTTTAATCTGTCCACCTCCAGCTGGGCATTCTTCAGTTTGGCGCGGGCCACCTGCTCGGTCGCAATCATATTGTTGAGATTTTCCTGATAGGTGGACGGGTCCACCTTAAATAGCTTCTGTCCCTTTTGTACAAAGGAGCCTTCATCAACATAAATTTCCTGAAGCAGGCCTTCAACCTGTGGCCGTACTTCCACATTGACTTTTCCTTCAATGGTGCCCAAATAGTCTTTGATCGTTGTTGCATCTGATTTTTTAACCGTGTAAATAGGCAATGCAACGGGCTTTTCTTTGTTATTTTCTTTAGATGAACTGGAAGAACAACTTACCTGTATGGCTGAGGCTGAACAAATCAATAGGGATACATAGAAAATAGATAATGTTTTTTTCTTCACGATGCTTACTTAAATTTATGATATATGTGCTGTGTAATATTACTATTACAATGTATAACGCCAAATAGTTTAATTATTGTGCAAATTAACATTTGTTAACGTTTCCAATTTATAGTTAATATCTCTCCGGAGGAAAAGTGCGAAAGCCCGCACGTTGTTTTAATACATTGATAGTCAGTTTTTTTTGGACGGCATAAGGCTGTGGATAGGCCTAAGAAGGAAAGTTGATGAGATCAGGGGTAATGCAGGATGAAGCGGTCCGACGGTGGGAGGCGACGGGGGATACAAAACAGCGGCCCGGTCAGTTAACCGGGCCGCTGGCTAATGTAGGTGCGGCTATCCTGGAAATAACTCCATGAAGACTGGATTAAAATTTAAGGTGTTTTACGGTAAGCCCATTATTGATCAACTGCTTGAGCGCGTCAATACCGATACTGATATGCGCTTCGACATACTTGGCGGTGACGGTGACGTCGCTGACGGATGTTTTGACCCCTTCGGGCACCATAGGCTGATCCGATACCAGCAATAAGGCGCCGGTAGGTATTTTGTTGGCAAAGCCGACACTAAATATGGTAGCGGTTTCCATGTCGACGCACATGGCCCGGATCGATTTCAGGTATTTCTTGAAGCCCTTGTCATGCTCCCAGACCCTTCTGTTGGTGGTATATACGGTGCCAGTCCAGTAATCCCGTTGATGGTCCCGGATGGTGGTCGAAATTGCCTTTTGCATGGCGAAGGCCGGAAGGGAAGGTACCTCGGGCGGAAAGTAATCGTTGGAAGTCCCCTCACCACGTATCGCTGCAATGGGCAGGATTAATTCACCCACGGGAATCTTCTTCTTTATGCCCCCGGTTTTCCCCAAAAAGAGCACTGCTTTGGGGGCAATGGCAGAAAGTAGGTCCATAATTGTGGCAGCCATGGGGCTGCCCATGCCAAAATTGATGATGGTAATGCCTCCGGCCGTGACCGACTGCATGGGTTTGTCCTCTCCGTAAATCGGTGCATTGTCATGCATTTCGGAAAACAAGTGGATATATTTTGAAAAATTGGTCAATAGAATATATTGGCCAAACTCCTCCAGTGGTCTCCCCGTGTAACGCGGCAGCCAGTTGTTGACGATTTCTTCTTTTGTTTTTAAACCGGGTGTTATAGGGCTATTTACAGTACTTTTTGTTGTTTTCTTTGTCATAGTCATTTCATTTAAGTGCTCAAATCTCTAATCTGTCTGTCAACATTCCGTTATGGCTATGTTATTATTGTAATATAAGCTTTTTAATTCTTTTTTCCATGCAGCAGGTGGATGAACTGCTGTTGGAGTCAAAAAAAAATCCCGTTCATCGAACGGGATTTTTTTAAGCGACTTTAAGCTTTTTCAAGTCGGACTTTTCGAATTTCTTCTTCGCATAGTCCAAGGTGATTTCCAAGGCTTTTTGTCCCGTCTGTTCTTTTGTTGATGGAATTTCAAACATGGCATCCAGCATAATTGCTTCGCAGATGCTGCGCAGCCCTCTGGCACCGAGCTTGAACTCGTCCGCTTTATCCACAATGAATGTATAGACTTCAGGATCAAACTTTAATTCGATACCTTCGTATTCAAACAATTTTTTGTATTGTTTAACCAGTGCGTTTTTCGGCTCTGTCAGGATACTCAGCAAGGTTTCCTTATCCAATGGATTCAGGTATGTCAATACCGGGAGACGTCCGATCAGTTCTGGTATCAGACCGAAGTTTTTAAGATCCTGCGGAGTAATATACTTATATAGATTGTTTAAGTCGATCTCCTCATCTTCTTCCTTCATCTTGTACCCCACGGTCTGCGTCCGTAGTCTGTTGGCAATCTTCTTTTGGATGCCATCAAAGGCCCCACCACAGATAAATAGGATATTGCTGGTATTGACGGCAATCATTTTCTGATCTGGATGCTTACGGCCACCCTGTGGTGGAACGTTGACTACAGTACCTTCCAGGATCTTCAGCAGCGCTTGCTGTACACCTTCACCGGACACGTCCCGTGTAATGGAAGGGTTGTCGCTCTTACGTGCGATTTTATCGATTTCGTCAATGTATATGATCCCCCGTTCGGCTGAAGCTACATCATAATCAGCAGCCTGCAACAGGCGGGTCAAGATACTTTCGACATCTTCACCGACATATCCCGCTTCGGTCAGCACTGTTGCATCCACAATACAGAACGGTACGTTCAATATCTTGGCAACGGTCTTGGCCAGCAAGGTTTTACCCGTACCTGTCTCACCGACGATGATCAAGTTGGATTTTTCAATCTCGATCTCGTCTTTGTCCACTTTTTGATTCAAGCGTTTATAGTGATTGTATACCGCGACCGAAATCACTTTCTTCGCGTCATCCTGACCGATTACATATTGATCCAGGTGAGTTTTAATCTCTTGTGGACGAATAAGTTTCAATGCGGTCTGTAATGTTTTGCTTTTCCGCTGTTTTAATTCTTCTGCCAGAATCTCACCCGCCTGCTGAATACATCTGTCACAGATGTGTGCTCCATTGCCGGCGATAAGCATCTGGGCTTCATTTTTGCTTATCCCACAAAACGAACAGTGAATGTCTCTATCGTTATTCTTCGCCATCTTTATTTAATAATATCCTTCTTCGGAAGTAAAATCTCGTCGATCATACCAAATTCTTTGGCCTCACTGGCACGCATCCAATAGTCACGATCTGAAGATTTTTCTACCCACTCATAAGTTTGTCCGGAGTGTTCCGAAATAATGGTATACAACTCTTCTTTTAATTTCATCATTTCACGCAGGTTGATTTCCATATCTGCTGCCACACCTTGGGCACCGCCGGATGGCTGGTGAATCATCACACGGGAGTGACGTAAAGCTGCACGTTTACCTTTTGCTCCGGCAACTAGCAATACGGCGCCCATGGATGCAGCTATTCCGGTACAGATTGTCGCTACGTCGGGAGTAATGTACTGCATGGTATCGTAGATACCCAAACCTGCATACACACTTCCACCGGGCGAGTTGATGTAGATTTGAATGTCGCGCTGCGCATCAGTGGATTGTAAAAACAACAATTGTGCCTGAATAATATTGGCGACCTGATCATCGATGGCACTTCCCAGAAAAATGATGCGGTCCATCATTAGGCGGGAGAATACGTCCATCTGCGCTACGTTCAGCTGACGCTCTTCAACGATGTAGGGCGTAAGGTTAGTCGGAATGCTGGTCTCAGTACGGGCAATAAAGCTGTCAACATGTTGGCTTCCAATGCGGTGATGCTTTACGGCATATTTTCTAAATTCGTTTTTATCTATATTCATCTTTTTGTTTTTTGCTATTCTGTTGGACTAATATAAAACTATATTTTAAAAATCAAATAAATTGAAAAGATGTTTTACATCTACTTTACATTTTTTCGGTGGGGCTCGCTCCGTATTTTTTATACAGCCTTTATCCACCTTTTGTTTTTATTGGTTCAGGTAGAATGACTTAACCTATTTCCTCATAGGCTGGGATTTCTTCGATAAATTCATAGGATTCCCGGTCAAAGTCCACCTTGCAATAATAGTGATTGATTCCGTTGCTGACCAGCAGATAGGGGATACGATGCACCGAATTGTAGTTAGCGATCTGCTCAAATACTTTTTGCGTGATCTTGACATGTGGTGCCTTAAATTCGGCCAGTACAATTTTATGCCCCTTGCTATTGTAAATCAAAAGGTCGCTCCGGCGTTGTAAGCTGTTCAATCTAAGGCCGCCTTCGATATTCATCAAGGCCTTCGGATAATTTTTGATCATGGACAGATAATTTATCCAATGTTGCCTGACCCATTCCTCCGGCGTCAATACCAGTTCCTTTTTTCGTAGCTCATCAAAAATATAAATAGCATTATTCTTTTTGGATATTCTGGCTTTGAACGGCGGTAAATTGAGCGGAGTCGGTGAAAACATATACAAATTTAGCAAAAATTATAAAATTATACCAGCGTTTTTTTGAGCTGTGCTCACTTACTGCCGTTAGCTGATGGCTCATGCCAAGCGGATTTTTCGGTTTTTTGTGTACACTTTGCCGCTGGGCTTTTGCAGTTAAAATCGTAATTTCGCCTATTATGAATATAAATCCGATCTTATCCGACATAAGAAACAGATCGTTCCAACCGGTCTATCTGCTACAGGGGGAGGAAAGCTACTTTATAGACAGTATTGCAGATATGCTGGAATCCACTGTGCTCACTGATGCACAGAAGGGATTTGACCAGTCGATTTTCTACGGAAAAGATATCGAGATGTCCGCCGTGGTCAATGCCGCCAAACGATATCCGATGATGAGCGAGTATCAGTTGATCATCGTTAAGGAGGCGCAGGAACTCAAGTGGAAGGCGGATACCGAAGAAATATTAACCAAGTATCTGGAGCACCTGACCCCTACAACGATTCTTGTGTTCTGTTACAAGCATGGCAAATTTGACAAGCGCAAAAAGATTTATAAGCTGTTTGAAAAAGCCGGACTGGTGGTGGACGCTGCCAAGCTTTACGATGATAAGGTGGCACCCTGGATAGGCGGCTACCTGAAAGACGCCGGCTGGCGCATTCATCCGCAGGCGGCTGCGCTGATCGCCGATTATCTTGGCAATGATCTGGCTAAGGTATCTAATGAACTGGATAAGCTGATGCTCAATGTCGCCAAAGGTCAGGAGATCAGTATAGATGATGTCGAACGTAATATCGGTATTTCTAAGGATTTTAATGTTTTTGAGCTTAATACTGCGCTTGCAAAACGCAATGCGCTAAGAGCTTACCAGATTGTCGACTACTTTGTCGCCAATCCCAAGAACAATCCTTTGGTCCTGGTCATCGGGCAGGTGGCGACCTATTTTACCAAGATTTTGAAATATCATTACCTCGTTGACAAATCTGCTGCGGCAAAAGAACTGGGAGTGCATCCATTTTTTCTCAAAGAGTATGAGCTGGCTGCGCGCAATTACAACCGCCGCAAGACCTTTGACGTGCTGAATGTGCTGAAGGAGACCGATTTAAAGTCAAAGGGGGTGAATGTGCCCAGCAATTTTAACAGTGAAGAAGTTCTTAAAGAGATGGTCTATAGGATCTTAAATTAGAATTGTGTGCGCAGGAAAACGACTATCCTTTTCGGAATTTTTGCCTGCAGGCCGCGCCTATTCATGAGTTCAATGTAGGTTTGGTAATCACGGGCGGCTTCTTTAAAGAAAAGTTGCCCTTTTTTGAAAAATACATCACCACGGTTTAAATAAGCAACCTCACGTTCAGGAAAGTGCGCAATGACCTTGTCTAAGAAAACTTGTGCTGCTTCCAGCTGATTCTTTTGTTCCAGAAAATAACCGATCTCATTGGCCGTCAGGACATTTTTACCATGAATAGGATTTGTATTCGCAGCTTGGTTTCCTTCCGGCACAGCCTCTATGAAATAGCGCGCATCGGCTTCATTAAAAATTTTGGGCAACAAAAACAGGGTATTTTCGGGAATTTCTTTTAATGAGCGGAGTAAAGCTGCATAATCGCCGGGTCTATAGTAGAGAATGATTCTCTGACTGCTCATTACTGTAGAATCATAAGATAGGGTCTCTGCGTTGTACTCGTCCAGGTATACCGCGGTGTTTTTCGGATAAGTGGTGTATTCGTTGTGGTGTTGGCCGAGGTCATCTGAGCCGGAACTGTAGGTCTGCATCAGCTGCCAACGTTTTAGAGCTGGCCGAAAAATAAAATCATAACGCTCATTTTGGCCAAAATCGTTCGGACCCCAAGAAATTGAGATGCTGACCGTGTCTTTGCTGACAGCCAGGTTGTAGTCACGCATATTATTGCATGATTTGCAGAAGAATGCCTCGTTATTTTTGAAGGACAATAGATAGTCATTTCCTTTTCTGCTGTAAAATGCTAATCCGACACTCGTGTAATTATCCGCTTCAAAGCTCCTGTAAAACTCATGTTTAAAATTAAGGGTGTCAGCTTTTTCATAAGTAACAAAAACGCCGGTAGGGGTCTTGCTGCTACATACCCCAATCAGGCGTACCGTATCTGTATTAAAATATTCCGCAAAATTTTCGGCTGAAACTGCATGCGTAAGTCGTATTTTCCCTGGCTGAGCCCGGGAAAGCAGGGACACGCTTATGAACAGGCTAAGAATGTAAATTTTCAACGAATTACTATTCATGATTAATTGACTGTCTTGTTGTGTATATATGTGCGATCCATTCCGCCTGCTCGAGTGAGAGCCCAGAACGAAATCATTCGAAGTTACATCAATAGGGAGGAAAAACAAACGGCTGCTTTTAAATTTCTGCCTCGCCTATTTTTTTACATAAATTTAATAATTAAACACTTGTTTAAATTAAACGTTTGTTTAAATTTGTCCCGCATTTGGCAGAAACGGGTAATCCCTGTTCCAGATGCACATTGTATTCAAATAAAGGTGGCGGTTTTAAATGGAATTTAACGACAAACAGATTGATATCCTTCTTGCGGCGGAGCGGCTTTTTGCAACAAAAGGGTTTGATGGAACTTCCGTGCGTGACATTGCCAATGAGGCAAATGTCAATGTGGCGATGATCAATTATTACTTTGGTTCGAAAGACAAGCTGCTGGATACCTTTTTTGAGTGGCGTGTGCCTGATTTTATGATTAATGTGGACGAGCTTGATCTCGTGGGCAGTGCGGTCAACAAAATTGACGTCATGGTAGATCGCTATGTCAAATCGATGAATTCGCATCGTAAGCTATACCGTGTTATTGCCATTGAGAGTACGCTGAAGCAGCGCATGCTTATTTCCGATGCGTTTAAGCGACTGAAGATGCATAATTTGGAGGTGATTGCCTCCATTATCAATACGGGGATCGCCGAGGGGGTTTTTAAATCCGGCCATGATCCGGTGCTGATTCATTCGATGATGATGGGGACCTTTATGAACTTTCAGATGAATCAGGTTTTTCTTCAGGACCAATTGGGTATCGCGGATGATGATGGCTACGGCAGATATATTGAAACAACTTTAACAGAATTTATACAAAAAACAATTAAAGCTTTATTGACATATGAAAAATAAGTTGGCCAATTTAAGTGCTTTATTGCTTTTAAGTCCGCTGGGTCTGTTGGCGCAAGACAACAAACATCTGACTTTGGAAGAAATAATTCACATGGCTGCAAACCAGAGTGTGGAAGCCAAAACCGCCGACACGAAGATTCTGGGAAGACAGCTCGAAGTGGAGAGCGCCAAATCGAAGCAGCTCCCTGATGCCAAACTGAGCGGGCAATATATGGCGATGACCACGCCAAACGTAAATTTGAAGCTTGCCCTGGGTGAGGGTGGTTCAGCACCGGATATCGCCGCAAACCAGCTCTGGCTAGGACAGGCGTCGGTGAGCATGCCTTTGTATACTGGGGGTAAGATCAAAGGGGGCATTGCGATTGCAAAAGACGCACTTCAGGCTGAGGAATGGAATGCAGTTGCAAGCAAACAGCAACTCGCTGCACGTGCTATCGCACTTTATTTGAATCTGTATAAAGCGCAGCAGACCAACTTGTTGATCGCTGAGAATATCAGACAGGCAGAGCAGCGTGTATCGGATTTCAAAGCTATGCTCGACAATGGGCTGATTGCTCGTAATGATCTACTGAAAGCGGAATTGCAGCTTTCCAACTATCAGGTGTCGCTGCAGGAGGCGCAAAAAAATATCAAGGTCTTAAATTACCAGCTGGCCAGTTTTCTGAAGATCGATGAGAACACGCAACTGGATCAGATTGATCTGGCTGAGGCGGTAGGGGTAGACCTTGGATTAAGGGGATCCTATGAGACGGCTAAAGCGGTACGTTCGGATCTTAAATCGCTGGAATCACAGCGCAAAGTTGCTGAAGACCAGTTGAAAGTGACCAAATCTGCGAATTTACCGACGGTGTTCGCTTCGGCGGGATATAATGCCTTTGGCCTGCAAAAAGTAGTTACCGTCACCAATGCGGCTTCTGTGGGTGTTGGACTATCTTATGATATCGGTGCGCTGTATAAAAACAAAAAGGAAGTTAATATTGCCAAAAACCGGATCAAAGAAATTGATGAACATCTGGAGATGCTCAACGATAAGGTGAAAGTGGAGGTGCAGCAGGCGAATGAAAACTACATGTTGGCCCAAAAGCAGGATGTGGTTTATCATCAGGCGGTGGAGCAGGCGGTTGAAAATTATCGTATTACAAAAGATAAGTACGATAATGGTATTGCCGATACGGATGACTTGCTGACCGCTGATGTACAGCAGCTGCAAAGCAAGATAAACCTGGCAATAAGCAAAGCAAATACGATTGAGAAATATTATGACCTGTTGTTGGCTAACGGGTCTCTAAACATTAAATAGCAATTAATCTAGACATGGAAAATACAGTTGAAAACGCACCTGAAAAGAAAGGTACAAATAAGAGATTTACAATTATCCTGGCAGCATTGGTGCTCTTCGGCGGGGCTTATGGCGCCTACAAGTACATCCATAGCCAGTCCCATGAAACTACGGACGATGCGCAGGTGGAGAAAAATATGAGCCCGATTATTCCGCGTGTCGGCGGATTTATTGCCAAGGTATATGTGAAGGACAACGACCTTGTCCGAAAAGGGGATACGCTATTTACGATTGAGAGCCAGGATTATCAGGTTCGTGTGGACGAGGCCGAGGCGGCTTTGGCGGCAGCGGAGAGCAGTTTTGCTGTCTCGAAGGCGGATGTGTCTGCTTCTTCTGCGAATGTGGCGATTTCGGATGCGACTATCCAGTCCAATCTGGGCAGTATTGAAGCGGCACGGATCCGTGCTAAACAGGCCAACAATGATTATATCCGTTATCAGAATTTATATAATAATCAGTCTATTACTAAACAGCAATATGAGCAGGCGTTGACTGCAAAGCTGGAGGCTGACAAGCAGGTGGAGATCTTGCAGCAGCAACGTAATGCGAGTGCATCACAGCGCAACGCCATCGTCAGCAAGACGACAGTGGCATCCAAGCAAACCTCGGTGGCCGAAGCGAATATTAAACGTGCCAAAGCCCAGTTGGAAGCAGCCAAATTGAATTTATCGTACACGGCCGTTCTGGCTTCTGTGGACGGTCAGGTCTCCAACATCAAAGTGCAGCCGGGTCAGATGGTCAATCCCGGACAGTCTTTATTTTATATTGTCGACAACAAGGAGACTTGGGTGGTTGCCAACTTTAAGGAGACGCAGCTGCAAAAAATGAAACCTGGTCAAAAAGTGGAAATTAAGGTGGATGCATATCCCAATATCGCGTTTGAGGGCGAGGTAAATTCCTTCTCACCAGCCACGGGTTCACGGTTCTCTTTATTGCCACCGGACAATGCGACGGGTAACTTTGTGAAAACTGTACAACGTCTGCCGGTAAAAATCAAGTTGACACAAGAAAATAAGGCTGAAAATGTGGCACTGCTCAGACCGGGCATGAATGCTGATGTGGATGTGCATGTTCAATAACTATGGAAAATTTAAATCAACAGGATAGTCTGGTTGAATATGGTTTTCGACGTGTGGTCATCACGATTACTGCCGTGCTCTGTGCACTATTGGAAATCGTAGATACCACGATTGTGAATGTCGCGCTCAACGACATGAAAGGTTCGTTGGGAGCGACATTGACCGATGTGGCCTGGGTTATTACCGCCTATGCCATTGCCAACGTCATTGTGATTCCGATGACCAGCTGGCTTTCACAGCAGTTTGGACGGCGCAATTACTTCGCTGCGTCCATTATCATATTCACCGTATCTTCATTTTTATGTGGCAACGCGACCAATATCTGGGAGCTAGTTGCCTTCCGCTTTCTGCAGGGCATGGGCGGGGGCGCCTTATTGGTGACGGCGCAGACTATTATTACGGAAAGCTATCCTAAAGAAAAACGCAGTATGGCCCAGGCCATCTACGGAATGGGGGTTATTATCGGGCCGACTTTGGGCCCGCCGTTAGGGGGGTATATCATCGATAACTTCTCCTGGCCGTACATTTTTTATATCAATGTGCCTCTCGGTATCATTGCGACGTTGCTCACATTATCCTTTGTACGTAGTCCAAAATATAGTCAGAAGCAGTCAGCCCGGGAGGTGGACTGGTTTGGTATGCTGTTCTTGATTTTATTTATCGGTTCACTGCAGTTTGTGCTGGAACATGGACAGCAGGACGACTGGTTTGACGATCCCTTGATCTTAGCTCTGTCTATAGTGTCTGGCTTCGGACTGCTGTTTTTCATCTGGCGGGAACTGGTTTACGACAAACCCATTGTTAACCTCCGTGTGCTTAAAGATAAAAATCTGCAGGTGGGCGTTGTGATGAGCTTTATCTTGGGGTTTGGTCTATTTGGATCAACGTTTATCATTCCGATTTATACCCAGTCGATCTTGGGCTGGACGGCAACGGATGCGGGACTGCTGTTGTTGCCCAGCTCGATCATGACTGGTATCATGATGCCCTTTATCGGCAGGATGATTCAGAACGGTGTGCCCCAGAAGTATATGGTAGCAGTGGGCCTCAGTATTTTCTTTGGTTTCTGTTTTTGGATGTACAGTCTGATGACCAACGATACAGGTTCTGAACACATGTTCTGGCCTTTGATTATCCGTGGTGTGGGACTGGGATTGCTGTTCGTTCCGGTGATGACGCTCTCTTTGTCGACTTTGCATGGCAGGGCGATCGGTGAGGGTGCCGCTTTCACAGGGATGATGCGTCAGCTTGGCGGCTCTTTCGGTATTGCGTTGATCACGACCTTTATCGCGCGTGATTCACAAAAACACCGTGTGGATCTGGTTGCCAATCTGGACCCCAGCAAGTTTGATGTGCAGCAACGGCTGCAGCAGCTACAGCTGAATTTCCAGGCCAAAGGTTTTGCGCCCAACGAGGCGCTGGCCAAAGCACATCAGATCCTGGATATGAGTGTGATGAAGCAAGCTACGGTATTGTCTTATATGGACGTGTTTTTGTATCTGGGTGTCGCATTTCTCGTCTGTGTACCCTTTGTATTGATGATCAAACAGGGGAAATCGCAGGTGGATATGTCCAGTGTACATTAAGGAGTTTTTGAATAGCGCACAGCTATTTTCTGTCGTGCCCCGAACCTGCCTGCCGTTCGGGGCATAATTTGGCTATGCAGTAATCCACAAACTAGCTGCTGTCTATTTCTGTCAGGAAGTACCAGCAGCGAATAATTTGTGAATAGAAAGACCAAAAGAAAAACCCGATTTAAAATTGATTGTTAAATAATAAGAATTGGACTGTAGGTAGCGGGTATATGCTCTTTACCACCCAGATCGAAATGAATTGAGCACCTTTTGATTTCAAATTTGGACTTCATGCAAACAGAGAAACTTAATTTTTTAGCTTTTATTATTCCTTTGTTTTTGTTGTTGATGGTAATGGAGTACGGGTATAGCCTGAAAAAACAAAAACGATATTATACATTTGATGAATCGATTTCCAATCTGAATGTGGGCATTGTCGAGCGGATGTGCGATATGTTTTCTGTCAGCCTGTTCTATTTTTTCTTTGTCTGGATCTACCAGAATTTTGCGCTGTTTCAGATTGAAGCCAATATCTGGACGTGGCTCCTGCTGTTTTTATTCACCGATTTTTTGTGGTATTGGTACCATCGTTATAGCCACGAGATCAATTTACTCTGGGCTGCGCATGTCGTGCATCATCAAAGTGAAGACTATAATTTCACCGTAGCTGCACGAATAACGATTTTCCAGGCGGTATTCCGTTCCCTGTTCTGGGCCTTTATTCCGCTGTTGGGCTTCCCGCCGTTCATGATGACTGTTATTCTATTGGTCCACGGTGTGTATCCATTTTTTTCCCATACACAGACTATTGGCCATCTTGGAATTCTCGAAAAGATACTGGTAACGCCCTCCCATCATCGGGTGCATCACAGCAGCAATGAGATCTATCTGGACAAAAATTACGGTGACATCCTGATTATCTGGGACAAACTATTTGGTACCTTTATCGAAGAAAAAAAGGAGGAACCCTGTGTGTATGGGCTCACCAAGCCGATTCAGCGCTATACGTTTTTATGGCAGCATTTTCATTACCTGTTTGAGATTGGCGTGTCGTTTCAGCGTGCTCGGGGATTTAAGAATAAGATGCGGACAATCTTTGGACGGCCTGACGATATCCAGCCTGAAATCAGAGCGGAGCTGGAGGAGAGGCTGTTTTCGGGAACCAAACAGCAGGTACATCCCAAAGTTCTCAGCCGCTACATCCTTTTCCAGTCTATTCTGACCATGCTGCTCCTTTTCTTCTTTCTGCTCTTTGGCAACTACCTACACATTGGTCAGCTCACTGTAGGCGGTGTATTTATTCTATCGAGCGTGATCTGTATTGGTGGTCTTCTGGAACATGAACGCTGGGTGTTTCCACTCGAAATGACGCGGTTGTTTCTTTTATTGCTCTTTGTGGCTGTCAGCTTTCCATCTGCGATGTTCATGGGCGCCATCCTGGCCGTAGGATTGCTGCAGCTTTGCGCATACCGGATACTCCAGTCCCGTTATACCAGCCTATTGCACCTGCAGCGCAGCTGAGAGGGGGCGGTGGCTGTCCGTCTCAGCGCAGAGATCAATGAACTCCTGGCTATAGGATCGCGCCATGATATCCCAGCTATAATGCTTCAGGGTGTACTCCCGAAATGCTGCGCCGAGCTGCCGATGCCTGTCTGGAGAATCTAGAATTGCCTGTAGCTGGCAGATCCAGGCTGCTGCATCCTGGCTAGGCAGCAGAATTCCATTTTTGTCTTTGCAAATGGCGCTTGTGATGCCTTCCAGTTCGGCCGCCACTACCAGTGCGCCTGCGGTGGATGCTTCCAGGCAAACCAGACCAAAACCCTCCATGTCACCCGCTACCTTAATATTGGGCATTAAAAAAGCCTCCGCCTGTGCAAGAAGCCGCATCAGCTCCTCAGTTGGCACCTTGCCCAGGTGCTGGACTTTGTCGGGATGAGCCTGTAATAATTTCCGGATGGCCTGCTGGTCGGTGGGGTATCCCAAAAATAGTGTTATCAGCTGAAAGAGGCTGGAGGGGAGGAAACTGAGCAGTCGTTCTTTCCAGCGGGGCTTAGAGTCAAATGGCCCCAGCATCAGCAGTTTGAAATCGCCTTTTACAAAAGGGACAACTTCTTTCATGAGCCAGGAGAAACCTTTACGCTTCACGGGCCGGCCCAGCGTAATAAAGTAAGGAACATCGGGTAAGCTGGTCGTTGGCCTTTCGTTTTGGTGGCTTACAGGGTCCACGCCGTTGGGAATGACGGTGACCCTGGATGGATCGATACCAGCCGACCGGGCAGCGTCGGCAGTTGCTTCGCTAACGGCAATAACCCTTTCAAAAGTATTAAATCGCGGGACAATGTGCCGTTTAAAATAAGGAAGAGGAAAAACAATATCCAGCCCATGGATCGTAACTACCTTCTTCAAATGAGCATATCCGGTGTGAAAGGTAGCCAAGGAGGCGATAAGGCCGTCATTAAAATGGATGACACGGATGCGTGGATGTGCTTTAATTTTTTCCATAATGCGACGGTTCAACAAGAAGAAGAAACGCAATATGTTTTCTCCGCCGGTATACAGCAGTGTGTGGACTTTGAGATAATGGGCAACACCATTGATCAGCTCAAAACTCTGTTTTTCCATTCCACCTACAGTTGGTGGATATTTGTGGCTGACAAATAGAATTTCGATTTCAGACGGTTGCATATCGTTTTTTTCGTTTAATACACAGATAAAATACAGCACTTAGCGCTATCCAAAATACCTGGCGTGCACGTCGCAGGATCGATATGCTCAACCAGAGGCTGCCGCCGCCGACTCCGATCATCGTCAGCAGCAGCTTGTTGGATAGCTCTTCAATACCAAGCTGCCCCGGAATAAAAGCTCCGGTACTTTTCAGGATAATAACGCTCATGTCGAGCAGCAGACCATGCATGAGGCTGACGTCGACACCCATAAACGTCAGTAAAAGGTAGAATTCAACACTGCCGGCAAGCCAATGGATGGCAGACAAGAGATATGCATACCAGAACACACGATTCTGCCGCTGGTAGAACTCCCGGATACGCCACAACAGCGTCTCTATACTGACTTTTGTTCTGTTCCAGAAATCCAGCGGTATGTCAGCAGGTTTGGGCGGGGCCTTTGTGGAAATCAGCCAGCAGAATATGACGATGACCAATACGAACAAAACAATGCAGACCCCATATATGGAATTGCCAGTATAGCGCATCACCTCCTTTTTTAAAGGCGAGAACATTAGCCAGAACACAGCTGCCAGAAATAATGTCAGCTGGGATAATACCGCTGTAATGCGGGCGATAGCCACAGCGTCGACAGCTTTCTGTCCCTGTATGCCATACCGGCTCACCAGATCTGCCTTTACCCAGTCCCCGCCGATAACGCTGGCGGGGTTAAAAAGGCCGACAGTTTCGCCGATCTGCCGTATCGCAAAAAGCGCGGGAATACTGATTTTATTTTTCATTTTCCCTAGACAGATCCACCAGGCGAGCGTGCCAAACAGATAGGCCAGCACAGTGGAAAGCAAAACGTATATAAAACGAAAACCAATCTTTCGGAGCTGGCTCCCGATCGCCGATAAATCACTTTGTACCAGAAAAACGGCTATGGAACTGAAGATCAAAAGAGAAAAAACAATTTTGATCAGCTGCCGTGACTGCACTAATTTGCCCATGCCAATGCTGTATCTTGTGTCTTTTCGGCAAGCATGTCAATATCTTTGAAGTACTGTAGGGCGAGGCCGGTCCAGTCGAGCTGTCCGGCATAAGCCAATCCTGCGGTGATCAGGTGCTGTTTTAATCTGCTATCGGAAAGGATCTTGTGGAGGTAGTAAACGTAGCCTGAGGCGTTGTCAGGCTGACACTTGAAGCCGTTTGAGCCATGCTGGATCAGTGATGCTGAGCCGCCTCCGTCGGCAATCACGGCAGGCAGGCCGGAGGCCATGGCTTCGATAACAACATTCCCATAAGTTTCCGATACGGAAGGGAAGACAAAAGCATCCGCAGAAGCATAGAGGACGGCGAGTTCCTGATGTGTCTTTTTTCCTAGAAATATTGCGTCTGGCATTTCCTGCATTGCTGTCCCTTTGGCCGTACCTTCGCCTACAACTACGAAATTGTATCCGAGCCCTTGGCGCAGGATTTCCTGATAGATCTCAATCAGTGTGCGGATATTCTTTTCCCAGACCAACCTGCTGACAAAGAGGATGGTCGGTTTATCATTGCCAGTGATTTTCCGCATAAACGAGCGGTCTTTTTTCTGGGGATTAAAAAGCTGCGTGTCTATGCCACGTTGCCATAAGGCCAGTCCATGCTGACGTAAACCTATTTCCCGAAGTTCGGCCAGGATCGAGCCGGTGGGTACGTAAACAATGTCACATTTATTGTAGAAATTATTCATTGCTCTTTTCATCCACTGTTCGGTCGGCTTGACCAACGGCAGGATGTTTTTGAAATAATAGGCGATATAGGATATGAAATGGGTATGATAAATGGTGAGTACAGGAATATTTCGGCGTCTGGCATAATTGAGCGCAAAGAATCCGAGCAGGGAGGGTGTTGCAATATGAATGACGTCCGGAGCAAACTCGTCCAGTGACAGTTCCAGTTTCTTTTTGATAAGCTGTGGTATAGCCAGGCAGTAATCGTCATTGACCGGAATGCTGAAGCTCGGTACTTTATAAGAACGAAAATTTCTGAACTGGGCCGGACCGCCGCCATAAATAAAGAAATAATTGAATTGCGCGGGGTCGATGCGATTGATCAGCTGAAACATTGTCCGCGATGCTCCGTCGAAATCCTCAACGAGTATTTCTGTAAAGAAGGCTACCTTTCTCATGTTATTCTTATTAGGGGTTTCGTAAAAATATTCTAAAACTGTAACCCCCATGCTACCTAGATGTTATCTTTCTGTCATGCCAATATGTATTAATTATGAGCATTTAATGATTTATGAATGATTTATATAAAAACAATTAATTTTTAGTTCAGGATCGGCTCATGTTGGTCTGGTATTTTTGAAATGGACAAAATGTTAAATTCCATGCTATTAGATCTATTGTTCGAAAAGAGATTCAGGTCCGGCGGTGTCCGGAAGATCGTGATTCTGGCGGTCTGCGCATTTGGCGGTCTGACGCTGGGCTTTAAGCTCAAACCCCGAAAACAGCTGAAACTGATGAACATGGTGGACGCCGAAATGCCTGAAAAGAGTCAGGGGAGTCTGCGCCTGCTGACTTATAATATCGCGGGGCTTCCAGAACTGCTGTCGAGTGCCGTCACTGAACGATCATCGAGCATTGCTGTAATCGGCGAGCGTATCAATCCTTTTGATATTGTCAATGTGCAGGAAGATTTCAACTACAACAAGTTTTTGTACAGTAAAAATACACATGCGTACCGAACCGAGAATATGGGAGGCGTCCCATTTGGGGACGGCCTGAGCACCCTTTCCAAATATCCGATCGTGGACTTTGAACGGGTGAGCTGGAGCGCTTGTCATGGAACAGACTGTCTGACGCCCAAGGGATTTACCTTTGCCCGTATTCAGCTGGCGAAGTCCGTGTTTGTCGATGTTTATAATGTACATGCAACGGCGCAGGACGATTTTGAAGCCACCGTAGCTCGCCGGAAAAACTTGGATCAGCTGAAGGCGTATATCCGTGAACATTCGGCAGGTAGGCCCCTGTTGCTGATGGGCGATTTCAATGCACATTATTCCTTTGCTCTGGACAATGTCACATCGTTTAGGCAGGAACTCGGTCTGACCGATGCATGGGTAGCGCTGAAAAACCAAGGCAGAGTACCGGAGAATCAGGCCAATTTTGTTGCCCAAGCAGCTTTGGAACTGACGGATACCTGTGAGGGCATCGATAAAATCTACTACCGTAACAGCAGCCAGCTTATTTTTAAAGCCAACGATTATAAAGTACACAAGGAGTTATTTCGAAATAGCGCGGGGCAGGATCTGTCCGACCACTGTGCGGTGTCCCTGCAACTGGACTGGATACTGGCCGGTACCAGCAATTAAGACTTTCTCAATTCTTTCATATCAATCGCGATTAGCACTGAGCCCCTTCAGTGCTTTTTTGTGCAAAAAAAAGCCCCATAAAAATTTATGGAGCCTTTATAAAATTGGGATAAATGATCTTATTTGTACATTTCTTCGCGCTGAGCTTTTACCACATCGCTATTAATGTACTCATCGTAGGTCATTAACTTGTCGATAATACCTTTCGGAGTCAATTCGATGATCCTGTTTGCTACGGTTTCAGTAAGCTCGTGGTCACGGGAAGTAAAAAGCATGGAGCCTTTGAAATCCAACATTCCATTATTCAACGCTGTGATGGATTCGAGATCCAGGTGATTTGTCGGTTCGTCGAAGATCAGGAAATTGGCTCCCTGAAGCATCATTCTGGAGAACATGCAGCGCATTTTTTCCCCCCCGGACAGCACGGAGACTTTTTTCAAGACTTCTTCACCGGAGAATAGCATTTTACCGAGGAATCCACGGAGGAACTGTTCGTCTGCCTCTGGATTGGTCGTGTAGTCTCTCAGCCAGTCAACTAAATTCTCATTTTTTCCTTCGAAAAAGGCTGCGTTATCGATTGGCATATCGGCAGGAGTGATGGTGACCCCCCATTTAAACTCGCCGCCAAAATCGGTATCACGACCGGTGATAATGTCGTAGAAGGCCGTTGTTACCAGTGAATTCGGTCCTAGGACAGCAATTTTATCGCCTTTATTGATCATGAATGTGATGTCTTTGAAATATACTTCGCCATTCACGGTTTTGCTCAATCCTTCTACCTGCAATGTCTGATCTCCCGGTTCGCGGTTCATCGTATTGAACATGATCGCCGGATACTTACGGTTGGAAGGTTTGATCTCGTCAATATTGATTTTATCCAGTGCTTTTTTACGGGAAGTCGCCTGCTTGGATTTGGAAGCGTTGGCGGAAAACCGGCGGATAAACTCCTGAAGCTCCTTGATTTTATCTTCCATCTTCTTGTTCTGATCGGCGCGCTGCTTCAATGCCAGCTGTGAAGATTCGTACCAGAACGAGTAGTTACCAGTGTAAATGGTCATCTTGCCAAAATCAATATCCACCGTATGTGTACACACAGCATCAAGGAAGTGGCGGTCATGGGATACAACCAGTACGATAGCCTCATAGCTCGCCAGAAAGTCTTCTAACCAAGCAATGGTGTTGATATCCAAGTCGTTGGTCGGCTCATCGAGGATCAGAATATCAGGGTTACCGAATAAGGCTTGCGCCAAGAGCACCCGAACCTTTTGGTTACCGTCAATTTCGGAAACCAGCTTGTAATGCAGGTCTTCTTTGATGCCTAGATTGCTCAGCAAGGTTGCCGCGTTGGATTCAGCATTCCAGCCATCCATCTCAGCAAAGAGACTCTCGAGTTCTCCCGCGCGCTCACCGTCAGCATCCGAAAAATCTTCCTTCATGTAGATGGCATCTTTTTCTTTCATGATCTTGTAAAGTTCCTGATTGCCCATCATGACGGTTTCCAGCACCGAATACTCGTCGAAAGCATAGTGGTCCTGGCTCAATACAGACATACGTTCGCCTGGTGTGAATGAAACAGAACCTGTGGTCGGATCAACTTCGCCGGAGATAATTTTTAAAAAAGTGGATTTACCCGCTCCATTGGCACCGATAATACCATAACAGTTGCCTGGTGTGAATTTTAGATTGACATCTTCGAATAGTACACGTTTACCATAGCGAAGGGATAGATTCGATACATTAATCATGCTGCAAAGATACGTTTTAATCTTGTATTTCTAAGTATTTCCGAAGATCGTCCGCGTATATTAATTCACAAGGCGGCAATGGCACTGTACGTAACAGGTTGGCAAGAGAGAATCACCTGTTTGAGTGTCGTTTAAGTCCAAGTTGATATGGTGGATAGCGGCCGGTAGGATGGACAGAGGGATAGAAAACGTGTTCCATAAAAGTGATATTAATAAATTGTAAAACTACCATGCTGCGGGCACATTGGCTTCTTTTTTGTTAGAAAAGCTGAAATCAATTTTTATTATGAAAAGAAGACAAGTGACCTATGGTATTGTACTGTGTGCGCTCATGACGTTGAACCTTCAGGGAGCGTCGGCACAATTTGGCGGCCTGCTCGATAAAGCCAGCAAGGCTGTGGCCTCGAAGGGAAGCAAAATGCTGGGCCTGGATAAGCTGATGAAGGAACCGGAGGCTATCAGCACGAATTTCGAAGATGTAAACAGGAAAGGGGAGGAGATGCCTGATTTTGAAGACGCTGCAACCTATAAACCTTTGCAGGACCTCCCTAAGAACGGTGACAATGGCTACCTACTGGAAGCCGGACATTTTGAGATGACTAATAAAAGCTACTGTCTAAAGGCGGGTACGTATGCGCCTTCGAAAGGTGATGGCTATATGTACGCGCCCACCCTTGGCAAAAAGCGGGATGTCGTGATTGCGATACTGAGAAGTGCAGAGAAACATCCTGAAGTTGAGCAGTCCTCTGTACAGATGCTCCTCTGGACCATCATCGCGCGAACAAAGTTTATCGACTACGCGGGGCCTGTAAAAGAAACAGCCTTAAAGTTACTGACACCGGAACAGTTATTACAGCTTGAGGGCGGGGCACTTGGCATATTGCCGTTTGATGTGGTACAAAAGGCAAAGGACCAGATGCCTCCGGCGGTACAGGCTATATTTGAAGCGGAAAATAATATCCGGCAGCTTGTTTCCTCAGGCAATTATTCGTATGCTGAATTTGAAAAATATGCTATTCTGGCGGGAATGGCCGAACCGCGGAGCGATGTTCCAAGCGGTATATGGACGTTGCATCCCGACGGTTACTATGTACGCTATTTTCCGAGCGGTTATTCGGTGACAAAAGTGCAAGTTTATGTACCCGAACAGTTGATCAGCAAATTAAAGGATAAGAAGCTTATTTATGATGCAACAGACGATATTGCCTGTCCGGCCAATACGGGTTCACAGCGTCTGGCGCAGACAAATGAACCTATCCAAAATTAACGGGGTGCTTTAGAATTAAACAAGTGCTTAAAAAGAAAAGGGAGATCATTTGATCTCCCTTATTCATTAAATTTCCTTTTTTGCCTCCTGTATAATATATAGACGATGACAATAATAGCGATAATCGCTAAAATGATGTAATGGGAACCTGATTGTTGTTGTTGGGTTGTATCCTCTGTCGTTTGCGCATATGTAAAATTTGCTACGAAAAGAAGCACCATGAAAATCCACTTCTTGCACATAATAAACGGTTTATTAACTATAGTAGCAAGCTAAGTAATTTTTTGAACAAAGGCAAATTAAATCTTAAAAATGACAATGTTTAATTGCCTGCGGACAATAGTTTCTCTGAGCAGTGGTCTTCGGTCTGCTTCGGGGCGTGGAAAACCTGCGATTTAAGCTGGAATAGTGGTAAGAAAATTGTATCTTGTGAACCTTTTAAGCAATTTAGATTGTATTGTCATGTCAAAACTTATTAATTTAACTGTCTTTAGAGAATTTTTAAAATCGAGCTTTGCGGGCGGAATCATTCTTTTTTCCTGCGTGATTCTGGCGTTAATTGTAGCGAATACCTCATTGTACACGCCGGTGATGGATTTTCTCATGCGGGAGGTAGGTGTTGAAACAGATCATATTCACTTAAAGTATTCATGGCTCCTTTGGCTCAACGACGGTCTTATGGCCATATTTTTTCTGTTGGTGGGACTTGAAATCAAAAGAGAGATTGTGGAGGGAGAGTTGTCTTCACCCAGTAAAGCTATTTTGCCTATCTTAGCCGCGGTAGGGGGAGCGCTTTTGCCTGCGCTGATCTATTTTCTGTTGAATAAAGATCAGGAGGCTACTGCCCATGGCTGGGGAATACCGATGGCCACGGACATTGCTTTTGCGTTGGCTGTAATCACGCTACTAGGGAATAGGGTGCCTGCAAGCCTAAAGATATTTCTTGCTGCGCTCGCCATCGTGGATGACCTGCTGGCCATACTGGTGATCGCCTTATTCTATAGTAATGGCGTGCATGCGACATATCTCTTTATTGCGTTGGGTATCTTTATATTTTTGATTCTGCTGAATAAGCTAGGGGTAAAAGCATTGTGGGCTTATCTTGTACCGGGATTGTTCATTTGGTATTTTATACATCATTCGGGTATTCACGCGACAATCGCCGGAGTACTGGTAGCGATGACACTGCCGACCACCCCCGATGATCAGGAGTCGCCACTGGAGAAACTTGAGCACATGCTAACCAAGCCGGTGAACTTTTTGATTATCCCTTTGTTCGCTTTTGCTAATACGCTGATTCCCATCCATGCGGAAATGCTGGGTGGTCTGACCTCAACACTAGGTATTGGTATCATTGTGGGTCTGATCGCAGGAAAATCCATCGGCATATTTTTAATCTGTTTTGTTGCAAAACAGCTGAAAATAGCGCAGTTACCTGAAGGAGCGAATTGGAAGCAGCTTTTTGGTGTGGGATTATTGGGTGGTATAGGGTTTACCATGTCCATCTTTATATCGATTTTATCCTTTGACGATGCGCTTTTGGTTGAAGAAGCCAAGTTTGCGGTGCTTGTGGCCTCGCTCTGTGCCGGAATATTGGGGTACACGCTGCTCAGGCTGTCAACGGAGAGCGACCATGCGGCGAATGCGGGTATTATCCGATAATACTGGCGCAAGCTGTGGACGCTATCGTTTGGGATAAAGGGCTACGGTCTTTATATATAGAGAAGTTTTCGTAACTTGGGACGTATTTAATAACATTAAAAATTTGAAATTTACTGAATTTGGTTTTGTTCCCACATTGGAAGAGGGGTTAGAAAGTATGATGTTTGAAGAGGCTACGCCTATTCAAGAACAGACTATACCCATTATCAAAGGGGGGGCAGACATGATCGCCTGTGCCCAGACCGGCACAGGCAAAACAGCAGCTTATATGCTGCCAATCCTAGACGCGGTCGCGAAAGACCCCAAAGAGGCCATCCGTGCGATTATTCTGGTGCCGACCCGTGAGCTGGCTCTACAGATCGATCAACAGATCATGGGAATGGCCTATTACACCGGAGCCACTTCTATCGCCATCTATGGTGGCGGCGATGGCATAGGCTACGAACAGCAGAAACGTGCGATTCGGGAAGGTGTCAATATTATCGTAGCTACACCCGGTCGGCTGATCAGCCACCTCAGCTCCATGAAAGTCGACTTGACGCAGTTAACGCATTTTGTGCTCGATGAAGCGGACAACATGCTGGACATGGGGTTTCAGGATGACATACTGCGTATCGTCAGCTATCTGCCCAAGAAGAAGCAGATGCTTCTGTTTTCGGCGACAATGCCGATCAAAATCCGCACCTTTGCGAGAAAGATCTTAAATCAGCCGGTTGAAGTCAATATAGCGATTTCGAAGCCATCGGAGGGAATCGACCAGCAGGTGTATTTAGTGTATGATCAGCAGAAGATGAATCTACTGAAAATCATTCTGCAGAATCCCGATTATGCTTCCGTCATTATCTTTGCTTCACAAAAAAGTACCGTTAAAGTGCTTGCGCAGGAACTACAGAAGCTGGGTATTGATGCCGAAGGATTCCATTCTGACCTCGACCAGTCCAAGCGTGAAGATATCATGAGCAGATTTAGGTCGCGTCAGGTACGTGTACTTGTAGGGACAGACGTCATCTCGCGTGGCATCGATATCGTTGGAATCAGCCTGGTGGTAAATTATGATGTGCCACCAGATCCAGAAGACTATGTTCATCGCATCGGGCGTACCGCCAGGGCAGCGACGACAGGAACGGCGATTACCTTTGTCAATGAAAAGGATCAGTACCGTTTTTCGCAGATCGAAAACCTGATCGGCTATCCTATTGAGCAGGTTGCACTGCCCAACGGATTCGAGTCCGGCCCGGAATATAATCCGAAAAAGAGAGTACATAAGGGCAATGGTACATCAAAGCGGCGACGTTTTAGTAATAACAAGAAGAAGAAAAACAGCAACACTGAAAAGCAACAAAAACGGGCATAATCCTTCACTTAGCAAGTTTTTGTTGCTGTTGCCAAGTATGATAGCAGCTCGGAGGCTTATTCTCTTTTCTTATTGAGCATATGCTGCAGCACAACCGAAAGTATAACCAGTGCCAGCCCCGCATAAAATGCAAGATTGACCTGTCTGGATTCACCGAAAAACAGAAATGCCAAAACAATCGCGTATACTGGTTCGAGGTTTAAACTCAGGTTAAGTGTGAAAGCAGAGATTTTTTTTAGGATCTCTGTAAAGGCAAGATATACGGCTACTGTGCAGCCCAGAGCGAGCACGATCAGGTAAAAGATATCCTGTATGCGCGGTACAAAGGTGGAAGCTGGATAAAAATAAAGGAAGCAGGGGAGTGCAAGCCCGAGGCCTAGGGTGCCGCCGATCATTTGATAATAATTGATCAGAACGCTATGGTATTTCCGGACCAGTTTTTCGTTGTGAATGGCATATAAGGAGGCAAATGCAGGGGAGATGACACCAAAGGCAATTCCAAGCTGGCGCGTATGCTCAAAATGGAAGATCAGCGCGATCCCCAATAGTGTCAGCGTGCTCAGTAAGAATTCCGATTTCCGGAAAGCTGTCCTGTTGATAAGGGGGGCAAAGATAGCGGTAAAGAAGCTTGCCATGCAATAGCAGACAACAGCAATGGATATATTGGCATATTTGATGCTTGCATAAAACAGCAACCAGGAGGCGGTGATGTATAACCCGTTTTTGGCAATAGCCCATTTCTCACAGCGGCTGACCGTATGGGGGACTTTAGCCCATTTTAAAATTAAAAAAAGCGCTATTGCAGCGAAGAATACGCGAAACCACGTGAGCATTGCCTCATTGAGCTGAATAACTTTGCCCAGTACACCCGATAGGCCCAGACATAGCACAGCAATATGCAGGATGAAATATGAATGTTTCATAAAAAAATTGTCTTCCAGCGCGTCTCTAAAGACAGCTGTATGAAAAAATAAGATGTAACTGATGGTTTGAAGCAAGCGAAAATAGCCGATATTACCGGCTCCATGCTTCATTCGTACCTGTAGATATTACGCTCTTGGTGGAGGAAGACAACTTGTTCTATTCATGACATTCGATACTTACACGAATATAACAAAACGCGGTGTATTGTGCAAGTAAATTGCTTTGAAAGTGCAATCTGACAGCGGTATGAGGGGAGTGTCAACGGCTGATGGCGGACGTGAAGTAGGAACGACAGAAAAAAAGGGACAACCTATTAAGATGTCCCCTTTCCGCCAAATCGCCATAGGATATAAACCTGAACAGGTTATTCGCTATCGTTGCCGCCCCCCAATGCACGATATAGCTCAGTCAGGGCATTGATTTTATCCCGTTTCACCGTTATATGTTCGAGGTCATTCTGTAGCGCATTATTTTGCGCTGTGATGACTTCCAGATAGTTTGCCATTCCATTTTTGTAAAGCAGACCGGCATCCGCTGTTGCCTTCGCCAACGATGAAGACTTTGCTTCAAGAAGCTGCAACCGCTCTTCGGTATGCTTTATTTTAGCCAGCGCATCCGACACTTCAGACACGGCGAGCAGGACAGTCTGCTTAAACTGAGTGGCCAACTTATCCCGCTCTATGACTGAAACATCGTAGTTGGTTTTCAAAGCGCCTTTCTGAAAGATAGGCTGTGTGATATTTCCGGCCAGGGTCTTTACGATAGAGCCGGGGAGATCAAACCAGCTTTTGAATTGAAATGAGTTGGTACCTATCGACGGTGTCAGACTGATTGAGGGATACATTGCTGCTTTTGCCAGACCTATTCTGCTGTTTGCTGCCACTACTGCGTATTCGGCGGCTTTCACATCGGGGCGACGGCTAAGTAGCTCTGCTGGTACCCCTGCTGCAAAGGTCTGGTGGATAACTGCCGCATCGAGGACTGCTGATCGCTGGATCTTGTCCGGAAAATCGCCGCATAATATGCTCAAGGCATTTTCCTCAATGGCAATATTCTGTGCTGCCAGAGGAATTAGTAATTCAGCCGTTTTCTTCTGGGCTTCGGCCTGCTCCACCGCCAGGGAACTGACAAGTGCTGAATTGTACTGCAGCCGGATCATGCTTAGGGTACTATCGCTGAGCTGCACATTTTTCTGAGCGATTTTTAGCTGTTCGTCCAGTGCAATCAAATTGTAGTAGGATTGTATGACCTGGACAATAATGCGGGTCTTCAGTGCAGAAAAGTTTTCTTTCTGGCCAAAGAAATTTGCCAGGGCTTCCTCTTTCTGCATGCTGGCCTTACCCCAGATGTCCGCTTCCCATGACAGTCTGAGTGTAGCGCTGTAATCGTCCATGTAAGAAGTTCCGATAAACTGGTCACTTAAGGAACCATTTAGTGAATTGGTCGATAACCACGTCCTGTTGGCTCCCAAATTAAAGTCAAGCGTGGGCAGCAGTCCTTTTTTTGATTGCTTGTAGGCGAGCTCCAGCTGCTTCATGTTAAGCAGCGCCACACTGACATCAGCGTTTTTGAGCAGCGCTCTCTCGATAAGGGCGGTTAGATCTGGATCTTTCACAAACGAGTGCCACGATAGGGCCAATGTATCAGCCGTTAGGAGTACCTCGTTGTTTCGAAATTCACTGGGCAATTCGAGCTCCTGACGTGCATATTTTTTGCCCAGACTGCAGGACGCCAGCAGGATGGTGGTACTTGCTATAATAATATAAGGATGAAATCTTTTCATTTTACTCATGTGTGTGGTCTGCGTTTTTTTTGCGCGAGACTTTTTCTTGTAAATATTGAAATACTAAATACAATATGGGGATAATGATAACCCCAAGGACGACTCCGCTTAGCATGCCCATTGCCGCTCCGGTACTGATGGAGTGGTTACCAGTAGCTGTACCACCGGTGGCAAACATCAGCGGCACCATGCCTGCGATAAAGGCCAGGGAGGTCATCAAAATCGGGCGGAGTCGCGCGCGTGCACCTTCCAGAGCCGAATCAATAAGCGATGACCCTGCGCGCCTGCGCTGCAGGGCAAACTCGACGATCAGGATCGCGTTTTTAGCCAGAAGACCGATCAACATGATCAATCCAACTTGGACATAGATATTGTTATCGAGCCCAATGGCGCGTGTGCCCAGGAATGAACCGATTATTCCAGTCGGAATCGATAGCAGTACCGCCAACGGCAGCAGATAACTTTCGTATTGCGCGGATAGTAGAAAGTAGACAAACAACAGACTCAGCGTCAAAATGAGCATAGTCTGATTGCCTGACGATTTCTCTTCCAGACTCAATCCAGTCCACTCGTAGCTGTAGTCGCCCGGTAATTTGTTCAGCACATTTTTTTCCAAGGTTTCCATGATGGCCCCATTACTGATACCGGGATTACTGACCACATTAATGGTCAGTGAATTATACAAGTTATACCGCGTTACAGACTCCGGTCCATAAACTTTGCGTAGTGTGACCAGCGTATTTACGGGTAGCATTTCTCCGCGGTTGTTTTTGACAAAAATCTCGTTGAACGCTTCTTTGTCTGTCCGATAAATTCCGTCCGCTTTTACAGCAATGCGATAGAACTTACCAAAGCGGTTGAAATTGAGAGATTGGTCCCCGGCAAAGTAGGTCTGTACTGAGGACAGCATCTCACTGACATCAACGCCCAATTGCGCAGCTTTGTCTTCGTCCACTTCCAGTTCCATTTGCGGATAATCAGCTCTAAACATCGTGTAGGCAAACTGTACACCGGGCTGCTGCATGATCTTTGCGATCACCGAGTCGGACATGGCCTTCAGTTCCACCGGTGATTTTCCCGCACGGTCCTGCAGCACAAGTTCGGCACCGTTCATCATACCGTAACCATCCACTGGGGGAGAACGGAAAGCCATTGCTGTACCTTCCTTGACTGTGGCCAGCTTCTGTGAAATCAGCTGGTGAATCTGGTCGATATCATGCATGTCGCCACGTTTCTTTTTATCCTTCAGGCGGATGAATCCTGTCGCATAGGCGGCACTGGAGTTGTTACCAATCATATTGAATCCAGTGATGCTCGTATGGCTTTCAATAGAGGGGATGCCAGCCAGGAGCTTTTCTATTTTTTCGACTGCTTTCGTTGTCCGGTCCAAGCCTGTTCCCGGAGGCATTTCTAAGCTATAAACAACGAAGTTGTCATCTTCCATCGGCACGAAGCTTTTGGATGTGCTCGTCATCAGATATCCTGCAATCCCAACGGTAGCAATAATCAGAAGGGCTGCAATCCATTTTTTCTTCACAAGGAATTTTAGCGAACCCACATACCGGTTGGTCATATTTTCAAATCCGGCATTGAATGCTGTGAAAAACCGTTGCGAGAATCCGGACTTCCGTGATTGTTCTCCGTGATTTTCGGCATGCGTATTTTTGAGCAGTAAAGCACATAATGCGGGGGTCAGCGTCAGCGCGTTTATGGCCGAAATGACGATTGCAATCACCAAGGTATAGGCAAATTGCTTGTAAAACATTCCGGATGAACCGGTCATGAAACCAATCGGAATGAACACGGCGCACATAACCAAGGTGATGGAAATAACAGCTCCCGTGATTTCACTCATGGCGCTGTGTGTCGCCTGGTTGCCCGTCATACTAGAGGTCTCCATCTTGCCATGAACGGCTTCGACAACGACGATCGCGTCATCGACGACGATACCGATAGCCAATACCAATGCAAAAAGAGTTAAAATATTGATCGTAAAACCAAAGGCCAGCAGGAAGAAAAAGGTACCCACAATAGCGACTGGTACTGCTATGGCAGGAATGATCGTAGACCGCAAGTCCTGTAAAAACAGGAATACCACCAAAAAGACCAGGACAAAGGCTTCGATCAACGTCGAGCGGACCTGAGCAGTACTTTCATCCAGACGCTCTTTGGTACTGACCAGCTTAAAAATTTTGATTCCGGGCGGGAAAGAACGAGCCGCGATTTCAATCTGTCTGTCAATTCCGATTTCGATTTCGTTGGCATTGGAACCCGATGTCTGGAAGATACCGATCGTTACAGTATTCAAACCGTTGTTTTGCGAATTACCGCTATAACTTATCGAACCAAATTCTATTCGGGCGACGTCTTTGAGCCTGACGATCTGAACATCATCATTTTTAACGATGATATTTTCGTACTGTTCTGGCAGATTCTTTTTTCCTTTATATCGAATTACATATTCAAGGGGTGCATCGGATTCCTCACCCAGTTTGCCGGGCGCAGATTCGAGGCTCTGCTTTGATATGGCAGCGATCACTTCCTGAGGTACAAGACTGTAGTTCGCCATTTTTTGCGGATTCAACCATACCCGCATGGAATAATCCTTGGAACCGAAGACCATTGCCTGGCCTACACCCGGTACCCTTTTGATCTGCGGAATCAAGTTGATGTTAACATAGTTTTGCAAAAACAGTTCATCATATTTCTTATTATCGACCGTATAGATATTAAAGATCATGATCATGCTGTTCTGCTGCTTGGAGGTTGTAAGTCCCATGCGTACCACTTCCTGTGGTAAAATGGGCGTGGCCTGTTGTACACGGTTCTGGACGTTCACTGCCGCCTGATCCGGATTCACTCCTGCTTTAAATACAATGCGGACTGAGAAGGTACCATCATTGCTTGCCGTAGATGTGATATACTCCATATCCTCCACGCCATTGATTTGTTCTTCGAGTGGTGTGACGACCGAGCGTAATACGGTCTCACTGTTACCGCCGGGGTAACTGCCGGTCACCTGCACTGTGGGCGGGGCAATGTCGGGAAACCTTGTTTGAGGTAACCGCAAAAGCCCGATTATCCCGAGTATAACAAATATGATCGATATAACAGTCGCCAGCACTGGCCTGTCAATAAATTTTTTCAGCATTTTATTTTAAATTTTATAGGATCTCAAATACAGAATGGATCTTGTTTAGCCGCTTATGCTTACTACAGATAAAATCCAAACCGGGTTACGGTTTTATATGTACTTTGCTTGGCTGCACCTGCATTCCATCATTGAGTACATCAATTCTGTTCATTACGATTTTTTCTCCTGCCGTTAGTCCAGATTTAAGCAGGTATTCGTTGGCCGTATTGCCGGCGATTTCGATCTGTTTCATGGCCACTTTGTTTTTTTCTCCAATGACATAAACAAAGTACCGGTCTTGAATATCTTTAACCGCTGCCATCGGAACCAGCAGCACATCCTCATGTTTCTTTGTCAATACCACCTTGGCCGAACCGCCCGAACGCAATACCTTATTCGGATTCGGGAAGCTTGCTTTCAGGGTTATACTGCCGGTGTTTTTATCAATGTTTCCACTGGCGACTTCCACCTGACCGCTGTGTTCGTATACCGTTCCGTCAGCAAGGATCAGGCTGGCTTTCTGCTTGCCTGTTTTGCCATGTTGATCCCGTACGAATGCGATGAAATCCGCTTCACTTAAAGCGAAGTAAACATTCACAGTATTGATTTCCGACAGGGTGGTCAACGGTATAGCATCATTGGGCGTAATCAGGTTGCCGATGCGGTTCGGTATACGTCCGATGTAGCCGCTCACAGGGGCGTTGATCTGAGTGAAACGTGCATTGATCTCCGATGATCCCAAAGCGGCGCGTGCCTGTGCTACTTGTGCCTTAGCGGCCGCATAGTTTGCTTCAGCCGTTCTGAGCTGAAGTTCAGTATAAACTTTGCCCTCGACCAATGGTTGTATTTTTTCAATCTCCAGCTTTGCGTTCTGTTCGGCGGACAAAGCCGCCTGGTAAGCCGCCTTGCTATTGTTTACCTGCTCATTGTATACATCGGGTTTTATTTTAAAAAGCGCTTGACCAGCAGTGACATAGTCACCCTCTTTTACATAAATCTGATCCAGGTAGCCTGTTACCTGCGCTTTGACATCAACATTGACGGTACCTTCCAGGGCGCCCGGATATTTTTTTTCAGTCTCCGCTTCGGTAGGAGACAATTCGATAAAATCAACAGTAATGGCCTGCTCCTGTGGTTGCTCCTGGTTGCCACCACAGGACGATAATAAGGTAGCTGCTGTAATTAAAGTAAGAAAAGGTTTTAGAGTCATCGTTCTTTGTGCCATATCATCATTTTTTGTAAAGCAAAAGAAAGAATTGTTTTGACGCTCAGGGAGGAAAAATCTACCGAGACGTTACAATTGGCCGCTGAACCGTAGATGTTCTGACCTGAATTTATCATTTAACAGCCAAAAATATGGATCCGGCAACGAGGTATCAGAAAGCTGGACCACGTCAGCGCTAAATGCGTTTGAAGCGTTGTTAAGAGCGGAGAGAAGGTTAGTAGTCCAGCCAATTTTTGAGCAGTTGCGCCTTTTCCCTGCTGACGAGAATTTCGACATCTTCGCTTTGCCTGATTTCTATTTTCAGTTTGCCATTAAAGTGATTGTGCAATCTCTTAATTGCGTCTATATGTATGATAAACTGTCTATTGGCGCGAAAGAAGACCTTGGGATCCAGTTGCTGTTCCAATTCTTCCATGGTCTGGGGGACGATTTCGACCTGTCCGGATTTTAGACGGGCGTGAGTCATTTTAAATTCAGAATAGAAATACAGAATGTCCTCTACGACCACGGTTTTATAGCCGTCTTTATACGGAAGTAAAAAACGTGCCCTAAAATCCTTAGGCGCGATAAAATCGAGCAAACCCTGTAAGGGTACGTGATTTAGCTGCTGAAGCAGCAGATTTTCCAGTTTCTCCAACGCATCTGCGAGTTCTTTCTTCTCTACCGGTTTAAGAAGATAGTCTATGCTATTGAATTTAAAAGCGCGTACGGCATACTCGTCAAATGCGGTTGTAAAGATAATGGGACAATCGATTTTGGCATTTTCCAGGATTTCAAAACTCAGGCCGTCGGAGAGGCGGATATCCATCATCACAAGATCCGGTGTTTCATTGTCGCTAAACCAGCTTATGCTGTCTGCAATATTATCAAGCACATCCAGAATCTGGACGGTGGGTTTGATCTCGCGCAAAAGGCGTTTTAAGCGATCGGCGTTCAGTTTCTCGTCTTCAATAATCAATATATTGGTGATACTCATGACGCTTGTTCAATTAGTGGTAAATTAACTTTAAATGTTCTCCCGGTGTTCAAAATCTGAGGTTGCAGGTGGGACAGTAAATCGTACCTTTTGATGATATTGGAGATGCCGAGCCCAGATGATTCCGATACCTGTTCAATAGGTAACAGGGTGTTTTCGACGACGAGCTGGTTTTGTGAGTTGGTATATACTTTAATTCTTAACGGCCGTTTTTTGTTTGTCTGATTGTGCTTGAGCGCATTCTCGACGAGCAGCTGTAGGGTGAGAGGAGGGAGCTGGTAGCTGTATTTGGCCGGATCCACGTTGATCTCAAAATGAACACCGTCGCCGAATCTATTTTTTATCAAAAAAATATAGGAATCGAGAAAATTAAGTTCTTCTTCCAGTGAGATGACATCCTTCTTGGAGTTGACCAACAGATAGCGATATATCTTGGAAAAATTTTCGGCATATTCATAACCCAGCTGCTGATTTTCCAGAATGATTTCGGAGAGTACACTGAGGTTGTTGAAAACGAAGTGGGGGTCAATCTGCAGTTTTAGCGATTGCAGTTCGGTCTCCAAGATAACCTGTCCGAGTTTTGCAGCACGTATGGATTCGTTTTTCCAGTTGTTGATCAGATGAATCCCGATGTTAATTCCCATAATCAGGAGTGCCACCATCACGCTGATTGAGATATTTTGTATGACGCCTCTTTTTTCTTCCAATGATCCCGCCACGGTGATATTCTGCAGTTCATAATAATAGCGGGATATGATATAAACCAAGAGGAGGTTGATCATCAGCACGACGAAAAGATTGATGACGGTCTCTATGATCAGTCTTTCCATGGGGCTGTCTTTCCAGGTAATGACACGGTCCAGCCTGCCGTGCATAAAAATGCTGAATTCGGAAATCGCGAAACTATAAATGATGGTAAATGTCCATTCTCCCAGTATTTCAAAGATATTTCGCTGAAAGTAGCCGTTCCAGCAACTGGCAAAAGGGTCAATAATATAAGCGATAAGATAGATGAGAAGAAAAGACAGGATGGTGAATAATAGCCTTTTCTTGTTTTTACTGATTAAATTTTCATCATTTTTATAGTTGACTTTATCCTGCATTCGTTTTACTTAATATTTACCTTTTGAAATCTACGCAAATTTCGCAATTCATCTAAGGATTGAATGACAATTTTGTGCCGAAGCGTACAAACAGCATTCCGAAATATCATTTTATTATTACCCAATCGTATGTGGCCCACTGCTTAAGAGTGACTGGTTTTCCCTATAAGATAGCGATTTTTTTTGAATTTGTATACCTGGCAGAAAAATATCTTTTTATGCCGGAAATGAAAGGCCGACTTGCAAATCTGAGGGGCATTTGTTCTTTTTTATTCCATCGTTTGAAAGATTTATAAACAAAAAACAGGAGACCCATTAGGTGGTCCCCTGTCGTCCAGATATGTGATATAAAATTAGAAAAATTGCACGTTAATTGTTGCTCCATCCACCGCCCAAGGAACGGTAAAGGTCTACCACGGCCGAAAGCTCCGCTTTGCTGACCTGAGCGAGCTCAAGTTCACTCTGCAGGATGTTGCTCTGTGCGGTAATAACCTCCAGGTAAGTGGCCATGCCGGTCTCGAAAAGGAGGTTGGCGTGTTTGGTCGCCTCTTTTAGCCGGTTGGTCCTGTCCAAGGCGATTTGTTGTTTTTCTTTTAGTTTTTGTATGGAGATCAGTGCATCGGAGACTTCTCCTGCCGCGGCAATGACTTTTTGTTTAAAGATCATTACGTTTTTCTCCTGTTCCACCCGCGCGAGCTCGTACTGCGTTTTCAATTCCTTACGTTGAAAAATAGGCTGGGTGATGCTTCCCGTAATGGCACCAAACAGGGAGGCGGGAATATTGAACCAATTGCTCGCTTTGAACGCATTTACACCTGCTTCGGCGCTGATGATGAGCGAGGGATACATCTTTGCTTTGCTGTACTGCTGATAAGCCTGTGATCCGGTAACTGCAAGTTCAGCCTGTTTGACATCCGGTCGGTAGCTTAATAAGTCCGCTGGGACGCCGGTCGCCAGATTTTCGGGAAAGCGTACATCAGTCAGCTGCTTCACTATGTTGATTTGCGCTGGAAGTTTGCCACTGAGAATCTGGATGGCATTCTCCTGGATACGGATCTGCTGTTCGAAATCAGGAATCAGGGCTGCTGCCGATAAGCGTTGTGCCGCTACCTGCTCTAAGGCAAGTAAAGAAATATCGCCTACTTCATATTGCTGTTTGACAATCCGCAAGGTCGTATCACTGAGCTGCAGATTCTGCTTTGCGATATCGCGAAGCGTATAGAGCATCAAAAGCTGATAGTAGCCGTGTGCCACCTGGGCGACCACCTGAGTCTGAATAAGTTTTCGGGCCTCTTCTGTCTGCAGATAGGATGCCAGGGCGACGGCGTTCTGGCTCTTGATTTTACCCCACAAGTCGGCTTCCCAGGAGAGTCCTACTGAGGCGGTATAATCTTCGACATGGTGCTGACCTAAGAACTGGCCGAGACTCAATCCGTTCATGCTGTTATTGGACGGGTTGGTACTATTTGCCCTGATCTGCAACTGTGCTGCCGGAAGGTAACTGGCTTTTGCTTGTTTTAAACTCAGTTGCGCGGCTTCGATATTTTTTAGGGCCAGCTGCATATCAAGGTTATGCTGAATGGCGCTATCTATTAAGCTTTGTAAGGTAGGATCTTTAAAGAAATCCCGCCATGGAATAGAGCCGATGTTGCCTGCTTGCGGTACTGCGCCCTGATCACGATACTGCTCGGGGAGGCTGGGAGCATGTTGTTTGTTGCTCACCAGCTTTTCCGTGCTGCAGGACCATGCGACAAAAGATAAGATCGAAACCGCCAGAAGTTTAGCTTGTCTATTCATATATTTCGTTGTTGTCATGATATGCTAATTATTTGTATGTACCGGAATTTCCAGAGCAGCCGGTTCTTTTGCCTGGTGTTCCTGTGTCGCTGTGCTGCTCAATTTTTCCTGGATAAATTGGAAGAAAATAAAGAGGATCGGAATGATAAAAAGCCCTAAAATAACTCCTGAAAGCATGCCCCCTGCTGCGGCAATACTGATAGAGTGGTTACCCTGAGCTGAAGGCCCTATAGCGAACATCATCGGGATCATACCAACGATGAAAGCTAGGGAGGTCATGATAATCGGTCTTAGACGCAGCTTTGCAGCATTAAGGGCAGCACTGGGTATGGACATGCCCTGTTTGCGGCCCTGAATTGCAAATTCGACGATCAGGATCGCGTTTTTAGCCAGTAACCCGATAAGCATCACCAAGGCCACCTGAACGTAGATGTTATTCGCAATATCAGTAAGACTGATTGCCGCGAACACCCCGAATATACCTGTTGGGATAGACAGTATGACGGCCAACGGAATGATATAGCTTTCGTACTGTGCCGCAAGCAGGAAGTAAACGAAGATCAGACAGAGGATGAAAATGAGCGTAGACTGTCCGCCAGAAACGATTTCCTCTTTGGTCATGCCCGAAAATTCATAGGTGAAGCCCGTGGGTAACTGTTGTTTGGCAACTTCTTCCACCGCGCGGATTGCATCTCCCGAGCTGTATCCGGGTTTAGGGATGGCGTTGATACCAATCGAATTAAATAAGTTGTATCGAGAAGCGGTCTCTGGACCGTAAACACGTTCCAATTTTACTAGGGTATTGATGGGCACCATGTCTCCAAGCCTGTTTTTTACAAAAATACCGTCCATAGCTGTAGGTTCACTACGGTCTTTGGCATCTGCCTGGACCATCACCCGATAATATTTGCCAAACCGGTTGAAGTCTGAAGCCTGCGCACTGCCAAAATAAGCCTGCATGGTCTGCAGAATGCTCTTGGTGCTCACGCCGAGCTGTTCGGCCTTGATGTCGTCCACTTGCAGCTCATATTGTGGGTAATCCGCTTTGAAAGTGGTAAAAGCCATCAGGATTTCAGGCCGTTTCATGAGCTCGCCAATGAAATTCTGTCCGACCGAGCTAAACTTGCCGAGCTGCCCTCCCGTGCGGTCCTGAAGTACCATATCCAGTCCGTCCACGTTACTAAATCCGGGAACAGTAGGGAAGGTGAATACAAAGAAGTTGGCCCCTTTAATATTTGCAAGGCGTTGGTTGACATCGGCCATAATGGCATTGATATCTTTGATCTGGCCCCGTTCTTCGTGCGGTTTAAGCAAGATGAAGGCAACACCTGCAGAAGGGCTGGTGGACTGTGTCAAAATGTTGAAACCGGCAAGTACGTTGAGTGTTTTGGTGAAGTCAGCATGTTGAAGCTGTTTTTCTGCTTCGGCTAATGCTCCCGATGTACGGTCCAGCGATGCTCCGGCAGGCATGGAAAGCGACACGGCGATAAACCCTTGATCTTCTGAGGGAATAAAACCTGTAGGCGTACGACGGATCATGAAAACCGTCAACAGCAAGGTGATGCCCAGGCCAGCAAATGCGACCCATTTGTAACGGATCAAAAAGCGTAAGCTTCCCAGATAGTTTTTGGTGATTCGTTCGAACCCAACATTGAAACCCGCGAAGAAGCGATCTTTAAAGTTGAGTTGCTTCGCTTCACCGTTTGTATGATGTACTGGTTTTAAAAATAATGCACAGAGTGCTGGACTCAGGGTCAGTGCATTGATTGCAGAAATAACAATAGCGATGGCCAGGGTAAAAGCAAATTGCCTATAGAATACCCCTGTCGAGCCCTCCATAAAACCGATGGGCAGAAAGACAGCAGACATCACCAAGGTAATGGAGATAATCGCTCCAGTGATTTCGCTCATGGCGGATGTTGTCGCTAGCTTTGGCGGCAGGTGATTATGTTCCATCTTGGCGTGCACGGCCTCGACTACAACAATGGCATCGTCGACGACGATACCGATCGCCAGCACCAGCGCAAACAAAGTCAGGAGATTGATAGAGAAACCGAATAGCTGCATGAAGAAGAACGTACCCACGATCGCAACAGGTACAGCAATAGCTGGGATCAAGGTTGATCTAAAATCCTGCAGGAACAAGAATACCACTAAGAAGACCAAGATAAAAGCTTCGACCAATGTATGTTTAACCTGATCGATAGACTGGTCAAGTGCATCCTTGGTATTGTATAATACGAGGTATTTCACTCCCTTAGGAAAGCTTAGGGACGCTTTCTCCATAAACTCCTGAATGGCGATCTGAATTTCGTTGGCGTTGGAGCCTGCGAGCTGCATCACACCGATATTGAGTCCAGCCTTCCCATTGATGCGGGTATGGCTGGCATAGGTATACGATCCAAGTTCCACTCGGGCAACATCTTTAAGTCTCAATACAGATCCATCTGTATTTGAGCGGATAATGATATTTTCATAGTCGCTGGGCTGATTGAGTTTACCTTTATATTTAATTACAAATTCAAAGGCTTCGCGGCTGCTTTCACCGAATTTTCCCGGTGCAGCTTCCACGTTTTTGTCCTGAATGGCAGCCATTACTTCTTCGGGCGTCAGCTTGTAGGTTGCCATCTGATTCGGATTTAGCCATACACGCATCGAATAGTCTTTGCTACCTCCAAACGCCAGTGCTTGCCCAACGCCAGGGATACGTTTCAGTTCGGGAATAATGTTGATCTGCGCATAGTTGGTAATAAAAGTTTGATCATATTTACTCTCATCTTCGGTATAGAGATCCAATACCATGATTAGGCTGTTCTGCTGTTTAGCCGTTGTTATGCCGGCCTGAACCACTTCAGCGGGAAGCTGGCTGGTGGCTTGAGCAACACGGTTTTGTACGTTGACAGCTGCCTGATCAGGATCGGTGCCCAGCTTGAAATAAACGGTAATCATCAGTGAGCCGTCGTTACTTGCCGTTGAGCTCATGTAGCTCATGTTTTCCACTCCATTGATCGATTCTTCCAATGAAGGGGCCACAGCGCGGAGTACAGTCTCGGCATTGGCACCCGGATATAGTGCCGTTACCTGTACCGCTGGGGGAGCAATGTCGGGAAACTGCTGTAAAGGCAGTTTGAGTATACCGATAATTCCCAGTATGACCAGTAATATGGAAATTACGGTGGCAAGTACGGGCCTTTCTATAAATTTCTTAAGCATAATAATGTTTGTCGAGTTATAATATTAATTGATGCTGTCTTTTGAAAAAGCTTGTGGAGTGATTTTCTGGCCATCTTGAAGTAGGTCGATGCCTTTATAGACGATACGATCCCCGGCAGAGATCCCTTTGCTGACAAGATAGTTGGCACCACTTTTTCCGATGACAGTAATCGGTTGTTGCACCACTTTGTTCTCTTTCCCGACGGTGTAAACGAAGATTTTGTCTTGCATTTCCAGCGTTGCTAGCTGAGGAACCAATAGTGCTTGATCGTATTTCTTCTGAAGTCTAACACGGCCGGTGTTTCCATTGCGCAGGACACCCTCTGGATTGCTGAAGGTAGCCCTGAGTGTAATGGCGCCTGTATTTTTATCAAACTGGCCATCCACCATATCTATTTTTCCTTTTTGGTCATAAACGGTCTGATCAGAAAGTACCAGGCTGATGGGGGGAAGGTTGTTTAATTTCTGTTGAAGATTATCGCCTGCTGTATTGTTTTTGAATGCAATGAAATCATTCTCGCCCAAAGAAAAATAAACATGGAGATCTTTAACATTGGAAAGCGTTGTCAGCGGCTGACCGTCCGTAGGTCCTACCAAGCTTCCCTGCTTACGCTGCAGTCTTCCGATATAACCATCGGCCGATGCGCGAATTAAGGTATAACCCACGTTGATTTTTGCCGCTTCTACCGCAGACACCGCCAGCTGTACATTGGCTTTTGCTGCATTGCGGGCACTAATGGCAGATTTCAGCTGAAAATCAGTCAGTACTTTGTTGTTGACCAATTTAGTTTTCTTTTCAACTTCCAGCTCCGCATTTTCCAAGGTCGCTTTTGCAGCCAGCAAGTTTGCCTTGGCTTGGTTTAGCTGCTCTTGATATGGGCGGTCGTTAATCTTGAAAAGTGCCTGACCTTTGCGTACTCTAGCGCCCTCATCGACATAGATCTGTTCGAGGATTCCTTCTACCTGGGGTCTGATTTCAATATTCGATGAAGCTTCTATGGTAGCGGGATATTCCTGGTATACCGTCTCGTTGCCTTGTTCGATAGCGATAACTGGAAGGCTGACAGGAGGAGCATCCATTGGTTTGCTTGTGCCTGTCGAACAGCTGTATAAGAAAATAGCGCTCAGCACATATGCAGTCTTTACGATATTAATTCGTTTAACACTGTTAAGTGCTGGAATGTAAATCTTTTTAAGACTTGGTGATACATTTGTTTTCATGTGATATTAAAATTGAGTTTTGGTTTTATTTAACGGTGTTAGATTTTTTAACGTTGTATATTCTTGTATAAAAAAATTAATCTTTTAACGAGCGGGTGATGCCGTAAATAGCATCTTTTAGTACCTCCTGATTCGTGCTATCCCCATTGCCTTGGTTGACCAGATTAATGGAGATGAGGCCGTGAATGATCGACCAGTAAGTAAAGTATTTTCTACAGACCAGATCTTCTGAGGGGTCTTTGTCCTTCATGATTTCGCGGATTACATCGCTGATGATTTTGCCATGTGATTCTGCACATTTATAGGTCTTTTCAAATCCGCAGCAGGCTGTACCTACACCAAACATCAGCTGGTATAGTTCACGTTCGTCAAAAGCAAAATCCCAATAGCTAAACCACATGGCTTCCAATTGTTTTTCCAGATCGGTTTCGGTTGATCGTGCTTGCTTTACTTTCTTGGCGAGCAGTAGGTATCCCTGATTGGCGAGCTCGTTTAGGATAGCGTCCTTATTGGCAAAATATTCATAGATCATAGGCGCGGTGTATTCGATGATATCCGCAATCTTACGCATACTCAAGGCCTGCCACCCCTCTTCTTTTACGATTTGAAGTGCAGCATCCAAAATATTGTTTCTGTTCTCATCTTTGAGACGTTGTATGCGTTCCTTGCTACCCATGTTTATTTCATAAATGATTTAACACTGTTAAGCAAAATTGAAACTTTTTATTTTAATTAATGACATCTGAAAGTCATTAATTAAAAATCCATCGCTACGAGGTTATCTGGGGTGTATGGATGGATGCTTCTTCGAGGATCTGACGAACGCGCTTGTTTTCTTTTTCTGACAGCTGAACGGTATTCTGTATGACCGTAAGAACATCGGCGCGCTTATGTGTCTGAAGAACCAGGTCCAGAAAACCTAAGTAGGACTGTACCAATTCGGATTTAACACCATAGAAAATACGGGGTTCGGCTGTATAGATTTCCTGAATGAGTTTCAGAAGAGTTTCTTTCCGTCTTTTGTCCGCTGCTGTCTGATTGTATATTGGCAGGTAGCCCTTTCTTTCCAATTCGTCAAGCTGATTTGCTACTGCGTTTTCATGAACATATTTTTTCTGTTTTCGGTTTAGAAACTCGCGCAGTTCAGCCAATACCTGGCGATAAACAAGCTGTTTGGCTCTCCCGGTAAACAGGTTTTCATCCATGGATAAGCTGATGTCATCCTGTTTGAACTGATCGAAGAAATTAGAATTGATATAAACCGAGTGGTGAAAACCAATAGCATTGTTGTTGAAGCTGCTGAGTAATTTCGCAACTTCTTTTTTTTCACTATTTAAAAAATAGTAATAGTAGCGGTCGCCAATCTGCCGGTTCCAGCGGATATAGTCCACCTCAAAAACATAAGAGTCGTTGTCGTCAGGGCTGTACATTGTCCAGGTAAGCTGGTCGGTTTCCTGGATCAGGTGATCATATTTCAAGGCTTTACCGTTAATCCGGATGCTATAGTTTGCATGACGGTTTAGATAGAGAAACCAGCCAAACTCCTGCGCCATAAAATCAAGGAAGTCTTCGGATTCCAGCATGGCGGCGTGTACTCCAAAAATTCCCTGTAACTTGACGTCTGTTCCGGTGTCCCGGTTTTTCACGGCTGTGCGCTCACTGATATTATAGTGTTCTTTGCTGTCCCTGTCGATCTGAATCTGGTAGCTGTTTAAGGCGTTGTCTTCGTTGACTACTGTTGTCCAGACTGCCCGTGTGGCGAAGAGCGAAAAAGAGAAGCGCCCTTTACCTTTTTTTCCTCTGGTATAGGAACTCCGTTTAAGGTTATTTTTCTTTACGGAATCCAGAAAATTTCCGAAGGAGTATTCCAGCAGATTGTATGCAATACCTGCGCCGTTGTCCCGGATGCTGATCTGATGAATATAACCCAGATCGTTGCTGTCGACATCGATGTCTATCGCCGTAGCCCCTGCATCAAATCCGTTCCACACATATTCTGCAATCGCATGTTTCGGATCTTTAGGTAGTCCGGCAGACTCGATACTCAGGTTGGTGATTTTTGTGTCTTTTTTCATGGTTTAATCGTTTCGGTGCGTTAAATTTAACGAATAAAATGAATTCTGGCTGCTTATCTCGTTTAATGCCGGAGAGAACCCATTATCCACAAGAATATGTAAAGTAAGGAACTTATGCTTATAAAAACACTAAAGCTTCTGTTTGATAGAGACTTAAAAAGACTTCGGGCGGAAATTGCCCTATATCAGGATGAGCGCAATATCTGGCGGGTGGAAAATCGTATTGCGAATTCCGCCGGAAATTTATGTCTGCATTTAATTGGTAACCTGCAGACGTATATCGGTGCCGAGATCGGAAAAACGGGTTATGTTCGAAATCGGGAACAGGAATTTTCGCTGAAGGATGTTCCGCGTGAGCAGCTTCTGAACAAAATAGACGACACGATCGCTGTCGTTGACAGCGCGCTGGATCAGCTAACAGATGATGTCTTGGCGGATGTTTATCCCTTATTGGTGTTCGAAGAGAAAACAACAACAGGCTATTTATTAGTTCATTTAACTACCCATCTGACTTACCATTTAGGGCAGATCAATTACCACCGTCGGTTGCTGGACATCATCTGAAGTCGGCAGCGTGATAGGCTGTGGGAGTCGGCAGTGGCGTAAAATTATTGGCATGAGAAGAATTTTGACATTGATCGCTTGCTGTGGCATTTTAAATGCACAGGCGCAGCAAGACAGCATAACGGTGGTGATCGCGCCGGAATACGACCAGGTTAGTATGGTTCACCGGTTTTGGCTGGGCGATAGTTACCGCAGGTTGTACAATACGCCTGTCCGTATGCGGATCATGGATCTGCAAAGTGAGCAAGGTGGACTCCGGGTAATCAAGCTGGGGGGAGGCATGCAGACACAGTCCCTTCGGATGGCTGATCCTACAGGAAGGGAATGGGTGCTCAGGTCTATTCAGAAATATCCCGAACGAAGCTTGCCCGAAAGCCTCAGGAAAACATTTGCAAAGGACATCGTCCAAGATCAGATTTCTATCGCACATCCTTTTGGAGCGCTGACGGTTCCGGTATTCAATAGGGCACTGGGGATACCCCATGTAGCTCCGGAGCTTGTTTATGTGGGGGACGATGCCGCGTTTGGTGAATACCGGGACGTTTTTAAGAACAGAGCCTATATGTTTGAAGCACGGACCCCTTTTGAAGATCAGAAAACCGATAACACCGCAAAAGTAATCCGAAAAACATTAGCGGACAATGATACACAGACTGACCAGCTATTAACGTTACGGGCGCGGTTGCTTGATTTTGTACTGGGGGATTGGGATCGGCATGAAGATAATTGGCGATGGGATCCGGAGAAGGAAAAAGGCAAAAGGATCTATACACCTGTTCCACGGGACCGTGACAAGGTATATTATAAAACTTCAGGCGTCTTTCCTGTATTACTTTCTTACCAATGGCTGAAAGCTCACTTGCAGCCCTTCGGACCGCATATCCGGAACATAGCTCATTGGAATTTTAATGCGCGTCATTTTGACCGCTTTTTTTTGAATCATCTCAGTGAGGGGGACTGGAAAGAGCAAATCAGGCTGGTACAGCAAAGTCTTTCAGATACATTGATTCATCAGGCTATGCTGGCGATGCCGGACACCATTGTCAAACTGAGTGCTGCGCAACTGGAAAAAAACATCCGCTCGCGCAGGGATGATCTTATGCAGAGCGGCATCACCTATTACCGTGCATTGGCCCAGGTCGTTGATCTGCCCTTGTCCGCAAAATCAGAATTTATCGATATCGATTATCAGCACGATGGCTCGGTTAAGGTAGATATCCGTAACAAGAAAAAGGATGGTACAGTAGGCCGGAGGCTTATACAACGTACATTCCGGCCCGAAGAAACCAAGGAGATCAGGGTTTATGGAATAGGGGGGGAGGATGAATATAAGCTGCATGGATCAGGACGTTCACCTATTCGGCTAAGACTAATCGGAGGGCAGGACAAGGACCGTTATCGTGTCGGTGAAAAATTTGATAACGGTCGGCAGGTATATATTTATGATTCGAAGGACCAAAGACCGGAATTAGGTCAAGTGGCCAATTCGCTCAGGCTCAAGTTGAGCAACGATAGTACTGTGCATCAATTTGAATATAATGGTTTTGCCTATGACCGCAAAGGCGTCGTTTTTAACATCGACTATGGAGTGGATCGGGGACTGATTTTTGGCTTAGGATATCTGATCGAAAATCAGGGGTTTAGAAAGAAACCGTATGCCTATAGGCATCAGATAATGGGAAGTTATCTGACCGGCCGGGAGTCGTTCATGTTTGATTATAAGGGCAATTATAAAGATCTCATCGGAGGACAGGATCTTTCTGTTCATCTTTCATCGCTCGGCCCCAAAAACCTCAGTAACTTTTTTGGCTATGGAAACAGCACGGTCTTTGAAAAATCGGAAGCAAGAGGTATTTCCTACTATCGCAATAGATTTGATATTGTACAGGCTGACATTCTTTTGGAGAAATTTCTGAAGCCAGAGTTAAAATTGTTCTACGGTTGGTCTTCCGGGTACTATCATAGCAAGGCAATTAATAACGTCGGTCGTTTTTTTGAGGAATTTAATGCGAAATACCCTGCTGAGTCTATCTATGGGAGCAATTTTTTTACAGGCGTCGCTGCTGGCATGGATTACGACACACGGGATCAGACCTCCGCGCCAAAATCAGGCGTGCATATTCATTCACGTCTGGTCTGGAATACCGAACTGGGGGGCGAACAGCGGGGTTATACCAAACTACAGCACAGTATGGCTGTGTATAAAACTGTTGTGAGCGACTATCTTACCTTTGCCAACAGGCTGGGACTGGATGCGGTGTGGGGGAATCCCTATTTTTATCAGCATGCACAGATTGGCGGGGAAATGAGCCTTCGGGGGTACAACTCAAGACGTTTTACAGGAAAGACGGCTCTTTATAATAATTTTGACGTGCGCCTGAAGCTATTCAGTTATTCCTCCTATCTTGTTCCGGGTACGGTAGGAGCGATCGGTTTTTACGATATAGGCCGTGTCTGGATGACCGGCGATCGTTCGGACACCTGGCATATGGGCTATGGAGGAGGGGTCTATTTTATGCCCGGTGATCTATTGATGATTCAGGGTGTGCTCGGGTTTAGCAGGGAAGCGACTTTACCCTATATTCGGGTGGGGCTTTCCTTCTAACTAATAACAGGCCTGCAGCCTGTTGTTGTGGAACAGTCATACTAAAAAATATTGAATGAATAGGCATATGGAATCGGAAGCTAAAAAAAAATTGAACAAATATCTGACAAGCCAGGAACAACGAAACAGCCGTGTCGAACTTTCCATCCTGCACCACTATAAACAATATGCGAAGACTTATGCTGAGATTCACAACGGAATAGCGGTGCTCAGTGACCTTACCGCGAACTGGAGCTACACCTTTATGGGCCAAATCGCACAGCGTTTGCATCTTTCAGAAGCGGAAAGAAAGCTGGAAATCAATAGTATCTGGGAAGATTTTCTGCTAGAACGCGTACACCCCGAGGATCTTGCTGTCAAACATGCGCTCGAACTGCAGTTTCTGGATCTGCTGAAAAGAGTTCCCTTGAAAGAGCGGTTTAATTATCGGGCGAATACCGTATTACGGATCGGCGGAAAGGGGGGGCAAACGTTAGCCATGTCACATCAGATCGTATATCTGAATGCTCCCGGTGCGGTATTTCCGCAGTTAGCACTGTGTTGTTATACTTTGCTTCCGGATACCGAAATCGCAGAAAATAACGGTAGCTATATTTTTAATCAGTTGACAGGTATGCGTTATCCCCTGAATGAGCAGGGGCTGAAAGAAACGATCAGTAACCGGGAAAAACAGATACTGAACTGCATAAAGGAGGGGATGATCAGTAAAGATATTGCCGCGAAACTGGATCTCAGTATCCATACGGTCAACCGGCATCGGCAAAATATTCTTCAGAAATTACAGGTGCGCAATTCGCATGAGGCAGTGCAGGTATTTAGCAGGATGTCGTCACGATAAGGTATCTTATGCTATCTGCCAGTTGAAATTCGGGCAGATAGCATAAGATACTCAGTCGGCGCTGTTTTCCTTCAACCACTTTGTGCGGCGTTGGTCGGGGAGATGTTTTATGCTGAAATGTTCAAATGTGGCCTGAAAACCATTGCCATCCGGCGAAGCCGCCATGACCCCTACCCGCACTGGGTGGTTGTCCTGTAACCAGGCATTCCGCATCATTGTGTACTTCTTGTCGTCAAAAGAATAAAAAAACTCGATGGCGTCCAGTCTGCGCACTGCTTTGATCCAAATATAAGGGATTTCTTTCTCGATCGGAATGATGCTCCAGTCGCTTGTCCGGTGGGTGACCACTGTGCTTAGATTGTACTTCCCATCAACATACTCAATTCCTGCTTTAATATAGTTCTCATGGTCGATGCGAAGCATGATGCCAGCTTGGTCGAATCGGTTTTGATATTTTGCTGTAATCTTAGCCTTTACTTCAAATTCGCCACCACGTTCGGTGTATAGAAATGGAGCGTCATCTACGGTGAAGCCATAGTGTGACAGGCGCCAGTAATCACTTTTGGGAGTGACCTGCATGGAGAGCGTGTTTGCAGTCACGTTCCATTCGGCAGGTTCATTATACCAGGTCATTTTATCAAGCTGTTGAGCCATTGCAGGAGCAGCCGTTACCTGGAGCAATACTGCGGCAAAAAAGATCTTTATGTTTTTCATGCGAATATTATGTAAGCAGAAGCGCTGTACTTCCGATACAAAGATATCCCGTAAGAAGCGAGATTTTCAATACTGATAAATAACCATTATCGTGAGCATCACAAACAATTGTAATTTATTTGCAATTTAATTGCATTTAATATTATTGCTACATAGTTGCAATAATAAAAAATGATATCTTCGTACTATTATTACGTCAGGGGTTGGCGTACGCTACGTTACGGAGCGGAAATAAAACGCCATTAAAAGGTATTTGTATGGAATTTTGGGAACGTCATTTTATAGAAAAAGGTGAGATGTGGGGGGGAAGCCCTGCCCGCTCTGCCATTATTGCGAAAGATTTCTTTTATAAAAAAAATATAAAGGACATTTTGATTCCCGGATTTGGTTATGGTAGAAATGCCGCTGTTTTTCTGGACAAAGGCATACAGGTGACTGGTATCGAAATATCGCCCACAGCAATTGCACTGGCTCGAAAGCATTTTGGAGATGAAACGACAATTTATCAAGGGTCGGTCACAGCGATGCCGTTTGACAATAAGCAATATGACGGAATCTTTTGCCATGCATTGATTCACTTGCTTGACAGGGATGAAAGGGCGAAGTTTATCCAAGATTGTTTTGGGCAACTGGCCGATGGGGGGTATATGATTTTCTCGGCAGTGTCAAAGGCAGCAGCTATTTACGGGCAGGGGGTACAGCTAGGTGTGGATCGATTCTCATTATTTGATGGCGTTAGCATGTTCTTCTATGATGAAAATTCCATCCGGACAGAGTTTGGTGCCTATGGATTGATGGACATCAGTGAAGTCGAGGAGAATTTTCCATTCCACCTGATCAGCTGCAAAAAATAAAAACGAATATACAAGTATAGTAAGATGAAAGACGATAAAGAATTCGACGTGATTATTATTGGTGGCAGTTATGCAGGTCTTTCTGCGGCCATGGCATTGGGACGTTCCTTGCGGCGCGTATTAGTATTGGACAGCGGCGCGCCCTGCAACCGACAGACGCCTCATTCCCATAATTTTATAACACAAGACGGTGAAAAGCCAGCAGTTATAGCGAACAAGGCGAAGGAACAGGTCAAGCGTTATGCTACTGTGACATTACAGAAGGGATTGGCCGTGGGTGGAAGAAAAACTCTGGCGGGTTTTGAGATACAGACAGAAAATGGCGAACTGTTTAGCGGCCGCAAACTTATTTTCGCTAGCGGTATCGAGGATATCATGCCCAGTATCCAAGGATTTGCGGCTTGCTGGGGCATTTCGGTGATTCACTGTCCTTACTGTCATGGCTACGAGTTCAGGGGCAGGAAAACCGCAATTATTGCCAATGGCGAGAGAGCAATGCACCTCGCCTCTCTCGTTCATAATCTAACGAAAGAGTTGACGATACTGACTACAGGAGAAACGAGTTTTAATGCAGAACAGCTCGAAAAGCTGCGAACAAAAGGCATCACCCTTCTGGAAAAAGAGATCAGCAAAATCCAGCACAAGAGTGGCTGGGTGCAACAGGTGGTTTTTAAAGATGGCGAGTCACAGGCTTTTGATGCGGTGTATGCTGCAGTCTCTTTCAGACAGCATTCAGCTATGCCAGCCACGTTGGGCTGCGAGATGACTGAAATGGGGCACATCGTCGTTGACAATTTTCAAAAGACAACCGTGAAGGGCATCTTTGCCTGTGGTGATAATTCCAGTATGATGCGGTCGGTGGCCAATGCGGTGGCAACAGGCAATGTTGCCGGAGCGATGGCCAATAAGGAGCTGGTAGACGAAATCTTCTAGATCAAATAGCCCATAAACCGATTTTTATGGGGACTGGATCTGGTGAGGGCAGCGGGTGGGCTACCATTATTTTACCTGTCGAACTGCCGCTGTCCGTGCAGCCGTGTCCCGTCCCCACGCCGCTAGGGACTGCAGTAGCGGGATCAATGTTTTCCCAAATTCTGTCAGCTCATAATCTACTTTCAAAGGAGCTTTATCTGTGTGAACCGTCCGTTTGACCAAACCATCGGCCTCCAGTTCCTTCAGCTGCAGACTTAATGTGCGTTCCGTGATTAAACGGCATTCCTTCCTCAATTCATTATAACGTTTTTTTTCGATTAAATGAATTAGAATTACTGCTTTCCATTTTCCGCCTATATATTTCATTGTCAGGCTCGTACTGCAGGGATATTGTTTGTTGTCTATCAAATACATCTGTTACTATCAAAATTGACCGTTATTGCAAATATAGTGCACTATATTTAAGTTTGCAACTATAAAAAATATAGTTAATTAACAAAGTAGGTTATGACATTTTTAGAAACAGCACAACAGCGTTACACAACAAAGAAGTATAATTCAGCAGAAAGGATCTCAGGACAACAGATTGCCGAACTGAAGGAGATACTGCGATTGAGTCCGTCTTCCATCAATAGTCAGCCATGGAAATTTTTCTTTATTTCGGAAGGTGAAACGAAACAGAAACTTGCAGCTGCATCGTATTGGAATGCGCAGAAAATTAATGAAGCCAGTCATCTCGTGGTATTTAGCGCTCTCGAAAATGTACAACGCTTTGAAGAACAGATCGCCAGTACACTGCCCGAAGGCTCTATACATTACTACCATCAGTTTCTAAAATCTCAGGGTGATGCACATGTAAAGTCCTGGATGAAACAGCAGGTGTATCTTTCTTTAGGTTTTTTTCTTGCCGCGTGTGCCGCGAATAAAATCGATGCAACGCCTATGGAGGGGATTGAGAATACTGTATATGACGAGATTTTGGGGCTTCAAGATTATAAAACGATGTTTGCTGTAGCCATAGGTTACCGGCATGCAGCGGACACAAACCAGCCTGCGATCACCGCCAAATCACGTTTGAAAATGGAAGAGGTCATCCAGACATTGTAACGCTTCAAAAAGCTGGGAGTGAAAATATCCCAGCTTTTGAGCAGATAAGGCGACACTTCAGCTACATATAAGCGATGAGGTAGAGCACACCCATCGTCGCGGGTAGAATTAAAAATAATGTGCCCTTTCGATGATAAAATAAGATAAAGTGAGCGACAACATAGTTATAATGAGTATGTTGGGATGATTTTTGTTGCTCATAATATCATGAGGCAGGAATTGGCAGAAAAGATAAAATTGTATAGTAAACGGTACGGATTGTTTATGCACCCCGAGTATATTAGTTTTGCCCGGGATACAACAAGACTGCTGCTTCGCAACGAGTGTCTTCGTGTAGGCGATATTAAAATCTATCAGGATTATATCGCTTCCCACTATCCTGAAGACTTGCCTTGGGAAATGAAACAATATCAGGAGGCGTCCAAGGCGCTGGAAAGGATGGATAGAATGAAGGCGATCTCTTGGGTGGCCACCCATCAAGTCAGTCTTTTTGAATCGGACATCTTTATCGACGATGAAGATGCCATCTTGCGGCCGATTCAGTCGAAGGATGGCGATTTGTTGCGTTACAATTTCAATACACTGGAAGAGCTGATTTACAATCATCAGTTGCCCGAAGAACTTTTTCGTAAAAATCGGTCGTATTTTTGGATTGATACCCGCGTGGAGTTCCGGTAGATAGGCTATCACACGCTGCTGTATCCAATTGGGGCCGAGTGAGGCATAACAGTGCCAGAACGACGGGAAAACCAAAGCCCTTAGCGTGGACCAAGGACTTTGAAAAAAATATTTTTTTTATAATTTCTTGATTTTCAGATTTCTGAAGGAGACTCCGCGCGACCAGTCCTGAAGGGCCAGCTTACCATTTACATGCTGACCAAATTCCGGATAATCTTTAAAGGTGCTGTGTTTGACCAGATCTTTCCACTTTGCTGAAGTGAAATCCATTTCGGCGGTAACCTTTCCATTGAGATAAAAGGTGATTTTGCCGTCCTTTTGGATGATACTCGATTGGTTCCAGTCGTTTCCGGCCTTTGTATTGACAAAGTTTTGCTGCGGTAAAAACATGTACAGGCAGCCAGCGCGTTTTAGCGGTTTATCAAAGTCGGGGTGTGAATCAGCCAAGAGCTGGTACTCCGGCCCTGAATGATAAGTAGCATTGATATCCGGCCGCTCCTGAACATTGACGAAAACGCCACTATTACCTTCCTTTTCCAGCTTCCATTCAAATTTAAATTCATAATTTTTGTACTCCGCGTCAGAAACGAGGTCATATTTCTGGCTTTCACTACCGGGATCGCAATATATTGTACCATTTTTGACCACCCAGGCATTTGGTGCTTTTTTCTCATTATTGTATGTATGCCAATGATTAAGTGTGGAACCATCAAATAGTAGCTCCCATCCTTCATTCTTTTCTTCGTTTGTCAGGGTGTTGGGAGTACTCGTATCATTTTTGCAGGAGTAAAACAGACAGCCCAGACAAGCTGCAAGCAGAACTTTTTTGAACAGGTTTAAGTTTGTCATTGTATATAGTTGTTTTTTATCATTAACTCTTCTACAGATATTTACGAAAATAATGGTTAAAGTTTGTTTTTCCCAGATAATTGCGGCACATGGTATATTTGTTACATTCCTGATTTTACCCTTTAACTGTCATTTTCCTGACCATACTGCCAAAGGGGGTAAAAAGCCCGGCATTGATTTACTCTAATCCGTTTAGGGAATATCTTTTTGTTCCGTTATTTATCATTTTGATAAAGTCGCATATCATTTTGATAGGACTTTGTTTTCTTCGTTTTAATTGATATGTTTTTAAGTGGTTGATATTTATGGATTTGATGCGTTTGTCAAAATAATGGAATACTGTTTGGCATACAAGAATCAAACAGCGTAATAACATGAGCAGGGGGAAAAGAATATATTTCAGACGGCGGGGAATACTGTACAACAGGTTCCTCGTAATTGGTAAAGACAAATTACTTATAGAATGAAAAAGTTAAACCGTTACCGCGCTGGTATGTATCTGGTTTTCCATTACCGGGAGATTCGTTTAGAGCTTAATCAGCTGATCCGTCAACACAATTTTGCAGGGGCCCTACAGGCAATCATCAATTATCTCAGGTCGTTGACTGCCGACCATCGGGTAGATGAATTGTGCCGCCATATTTACTTCGTAGGTACCTTATATCGCAGAGGCAATCATTATGTCAGATATATCATAGAGAATCTGTTTGTTCGTTCTCTGGCCGGAATGAGACGAATCTGTTCCCCACACGAATGGACGCTGGTTGAAAACCGTCTCCCGCTATCTTTTTTGGAAATCCAGTGGAAACAGCAACACCTATTTATCTAAATTGATATATGACGCTTTATTTTAGTCGTGCTCTTTTTTGGGATCTGGCTGTTATGTCATCCTGAGAGCGAAACAGCGCTACAGCAAGCTCTGCGCTGTAGCGGTACTGTTGTGAGCCGGATCGTCCTAGTTGTTGACCAGGGCCATGGCACCTTCACTATAGCGTGCCCCGATGTTGGGATACTTTTCGAGGATAGCGTCGATGGCTGCCAGATCCGTATTTGATAGTTGTAGCTCTATAGCTCCGACATTCTCTTCCAGGTACTTTCGTTTCTTTGTCCCCGGAATCGGAATGATATCATCTCCCTGAGCCAATACCCAAGCCAGAGCGAGTTGTATAGGTGAGCACCGCTTGTCTTTAGCCAGTAGAGCAAACTCCGAAACTAGCTGTGCATTGTTGACCGCATGCTCTCCTTGATTGCGAGGCAATGTCCGTCTAAAATCGTCGGCCGCGAGGCTGTGCAGATCCAGTGCATTGGAAAATAGACCTCTGGCTAGCGGAGAGTAAGGGACCAGGCTAATACCTAAGTGACGTACTGTTTGTAATATTTCTTTTTCTACATCGCGGGTGAGCAGCGAATACTCGCTCTGGAGCGCTGCAATGGGATGTACGGCGTTTGCTTTGATGATGGACTCTGGCGATGCTTCGCTTAATCCCAGGTATCTCACTTTACCTTCTTTAACCAATTCAGCCATGGCGCCTACCGTATCTTCGACTGGGATATTGGGATCAATGCGGTGCGCATAATATAAATCAATAGTGTCCACACGAAGACGGCGTAGACTATTTTCCACAGCTATTTTTATCCAGGTGGGTGAGCCGTCAAAATAGGTGTTCGCGGTACCGCTAGGCCCGGCTTTTCCATCTTTAAAACGGAAACCAAATTTGGTCGCAATAAATACTTTATCCCGATTAGGAACCAGCACTTTTGCTATGAGCTCTTCATTGGCGCCGTTACCATACATATCTGCAGTATCCCAAAAATTCACACCCAGATCCAGCGCACGCTCCAATGTGGCAATACTTTCCTTTTCGTCGCTGGGACCATATGCAAAACTCATGCCCATACAGCCTAAGCCTATGGCCGATAACTTTTCGTTTGTTGTTCCAAGATTTCTATATTTCATGACTATTCTCTTTGTTCCATACAAAAGTAGTCACGGCTCTGCGGGATTGAATTAAGACAATCAAACAGATTCTTACACTTTTCAAACAGTATTGGTCCGTAGCTGGTTGGGCGATATTCCCGTATGCTTTTTAAAGAAACTAGTGAAATAGGATGGGTATTCAAAACCTAGGCTGTAAGCAATATCGGCGATGTTCCAGTGGGTGTGTAAGAGCAATGACTTGGCTTCTTGTGCGACACGGTGAGCGATATGCGCGCTGGTTGTTTTGCCTGTGGTCTCTTTAACCGCACGGTTGAGGTGATTGATATGTACCGAAAGAGCATGGGCATAGTCAGCCGGACTTTTCAGCTGTAGGCCGGGGGTGGTCGTGTTTACCGGAAATTGGCGTTCCAGCAATTCTAGAAAAAGACTGGATACACGAGAGGACGCATTGGTATAAGTACCATACTCCTGAGCAGGACTTGACTTCATCGCTTCGTGGATCAATAAATGGAGATAGCTGCGTAATACATCATCCTTATGCACGTAGGATGAGCTGACCTCCACCATCATTTTTTTGAAAATTGCCGAAATTTCTACCAGCTGTTCCCTATCTGGGAAATAAACTGGATTGCTCCCAATTTTAAAGAGAGGAGAGTCTTTTAGGCTTTCGATGCGCTCACTATGCTGGATGAACTCTTCGGTAAATACACAGTACCATCCCGATTGCTCTGAAGATTCAGGCTCCCAGGAGTAGGGTACCACCGGGTTGGCAAATAACATTGCCGGCCGGTCTATCTGTATCCATTTATCGGCATAGTACAGCTTTCCTTTCCCAATAATCAGTGAGGTCTTATAAAAATCACGGCGATTGTAGGGAGACGCCACTGTACAGGCGGCCCGGCTAAAGACGTTAAAGTGTCCAAAGCCCATATTGTTTAGAGCGGGGTCGACCTCTACCATTTCCGGATGCCTTTTATAAAAATCGATGACGCTTTCCGCTGATTTCATGATACTAAATTATTAAAAATCATCTACATTCTGGGCTTGTATCCGGATCAAATTACATTGAGAGAGCAAGAGTGTATTGATTTACTCGTATTTTTGCTTGACTTTACAGGTTGTACTTTTGGAAAGACGGCCACAATGACAGTAAATATGATTAAAATATTCCATTATCAACAATGTAGCAAGAGTTGTGCAGCGTTGGATTTTTTGCAAAAAAATGCGCAGGAGATGCAGGTACAGGAATATCTGCACGACACTCCCAGCAAAGCTGAACTAAAGGAAATTCTGGCTATGCTTGGTATGAAGCCCTTGGAATTGATCCGGAAAAACGAATCCCTATTCCGTGAACGATTCCAGCACCTTCAGCTGACCGACGATGAGTGGATCGAGGTGATGGTAAACAACCCCGTATTGATCGAAAGGCCCATTGTCATAAAAGATGACAAAGCCGTGATAGGACGCCCATTGGAAAAGGTAGTCGAGCTTCTACGAGATTGGTAATGGTACAATATTTGTTTGACCAAGAACATGAAACATGTGCTGAATACATTTGTGGCATTGTTTGATTTAATCAGACTGTTTTCTTAAACGTGAAGTGGCTTCATTATAGTGCAAAGGCCTGGACACTTAGCCTGCTTTTGGCTATTGTGGCAATAATCAGTTGAGTTTTCTTTTCAAATATAGAGCCGGATCCAGCAAATATGGGCGGCTATCACACCAATATATATCCGGTTGCCGACAAGCAAACAATTATTTTCAGATTTACAGTATAAATGGGAACCATGGTGCCTACTGTACAAGGCATGGACCAGGATTGTGTAAACAAGAAATTAATCGTTAACATGATGTTTAAATTTTTTAGAGAACTATGGAGTAGTGCCAGAAAAGGGCTGGATGAAGCAAAAGAAGAGATGGCGCATAATGCTGTACTGGCAGCCCACGATAGTGCGAAAATAGTTGATCAGAAGCTATTAAAAACGGTTCCGTATGCTGAGCAGTTTGGTACAGCATTAGGGGCTCCATTCAGGACTATTGTCTTCGGTGACTGGTTTACGGTATTTGGGAGTAAAAATGACGATGGCACATATCCTGTGCATCTCTATCAGTTTGGAGACTATCCTAAACAGCCAGAATATCAAAGTGAATTTTTGAAGTTATTGAAAAGGGATTTTGGAATAGAGGATGCCGGAAGCTGCCTTGCGGTTTTAGCCTTTTATTTTAACTTGCTGGATATACCTGCGTCTGGCACCGCACTGAAAAGCGCAAGCGAGCAAATCAGTCCTGCCATGTGGGATATTCGTAAGCCCGGAGCGGATGCATTGGCCATTGCTGTTGCCAGCCATCTGATCACAGCTGCAACTGACGCTGGACTTCTTTCGAAATCAGCGGCATTAACGATGTTGGAGAAGCTGTCAGATTGTGCAGGATTGCGCTTTAATAGCTGGGAAACATACTCCCAGTGTTTTCTGGAAGGTGAAAATAATGTGGGCCTGAATAACAAAATCGGAAGGTCTTATCTTAAAAGATATATTGGTTATTTAAGGGGCAAAGTTGGCAGCCCATGGAATAACGTTCGGTGGATTGAGCGCCCCATGTCGGGGTATAGGTAGCGTCCACCAGCAGGATATCCCGCTGTGATGTCTTCGTGGAAAGCAGACGAAATTGTACTCTCTAAAGAGGGTAATAGGCAGGTACCTATATTTTCTCTCGAAGTGGGCAGTCAGGCATTCTGGGTCGGAAGCATCAATAGGAATCAGCCTGTGTACAGTAGTAAAAACTGCTTTTGATCCCGATTGTTCTAAAAAATAAACAGCTATGCATAAATTCCTGTCAATTATCGGGCTCATGACGCTATGCAGTGTTCAGAACGCCTGTCGGCCAACTGCGGATCGCAGAGGCACGCCTGAAGGTACTGGCTCACAAAACGGAGCAGAGAAAATTTATTTTGATAACGGGCAGCTTGTCAAACAGATGAAGTTTAGTTCGGGACATACAGATACCCTCTATATCAACGTGCATGCCGCAGACTCTGTCCGTATCACAATCAAGACAGCATCTGATACAGCCAATATCCGAATCAGTCAGCTCTTTTGTCCCGATGGGTCAGCAGACGGCCCATATGGACGGGAACTCAAGTATCGGTTCAGAGATAGCGGTAGGTATTATATGACCGTCAACGAAAATAAAATGATCGGAAATACATACACTGGATCGTACACAGCGGAAATTGCAGTGATCAATCCCTGAATAGCCAATCCTATGTATTAGCGTACGCGATATTCCCAATGTAAGCAGGTCTATTGGGGATAAAATGGGTGGCTAATTTGTAGGTGATCAGATAAATCCATAGCTACGTTCATGCCTCCGCATGAACGTAGCTATGGATTAGGCTGCAGAAATGCTATTCCACATTTCCTTTATATTTTACTTCGCCATTAACATACAGATCAGCCTTGTTGGCATCATATTTATAGCTGTCTTTTTGGTAGATATTGTTGTCCGTTTTATCCATAATAATGGTATTCTTTGTATTATCGGGCAAGAAAAGCTCCACTTTGGATTGGTCATCATTAGCAACAACAAATGCACTGATGACCGCTTCCCCTTCTTTCATGTCCACAGGATTCAGCCGGAGCCCTACATTAAAGACCTGAATACAGCCCTGTTTGATTTGACTCCATGTCTGACCTGCGCCGACAAGACATCCATGCTCGTCCTTATCGCCGCCTATGCTGTGGGCATCCTCATTGGCTACGCTGTCCGTGTGATCGGAGGAACCTGATTTTTCTGCATTGTTACAAGCTGAGGTAAGAATCATCAGACTCAATGCCACTAGTGCTAATTTTTTCATTCGAAACGGTTTTTTATATGTTTTCTCAACACGTGCAATAAATATACCATACTTATGCTCCCGTAAATACTCGGCTCTGCATGTCGATAGGCGCACGGCATAGATCCTGATTTACGAGACTCAAGCTATTGCTATACTTGCCGGACGAAAATATTGTCATAGGGCAAGTGTTTTCAGCCTGCAGTTTTTTAATATTGTCCGTGAGTTTTTACCATCGCTCGTCGAGATAACCGCATTGCTGAGGTAAATACCTACTGAATATCATGGGATTATGGAGGAAGTAAATCTAAGTACTAAAAAACTTGTTTCGGTCGTTTTGGTGGAGCGGCCTATCGAGGAGGTTTGGGGGCACTGGGGTAAGCCCGAGTCTATCAGGCAATGGAACATTCCCTTTGATGACTGGCATTGTCCGCTGGTCATCAACGACCTTACGGAAGGCGGACTCTTCGATTTCAGAATGGAGCAACGGAATAATCACGAGGGCTTTAATTATCGGGGAATATATCATCGTATTATACCATTGGAATGTATCGAAAGTACAGGCAATGGCAGAAATTGCATTGTTGAGTTTCAGGCCATTGACGACAATACAATCGTACGAGAGACATTTGAGCCGGATACGATGGTGCCTTTTGATTTGCAACAAGCCTTTACTGATGCCGTCCTCATGAATTTTAAAAAATTTGTCGAAAAAACACAGCTATCTTTGGGAGCTGATCAATATTAGAACAAAAGTTATGCATGCATTACAGCCGAAGATGGGCTACGCGCCCATAAATGGAATAAAACTTTACTATGAGATATATGGAAATGGCAGGCCATTGGTACTTATCCATGGAGGTGGCTCTTCTGGTTTTTCTGATTTTGAGGAAACTGTAAGACGCTTGCAGGATCGCTATCAGCTGATTTTACCGGACATGCAAAATCATGGGAGATCAGCCCATAGAACAGTACCAGAAACATTCGAGCAGGACGTCATGGATATAATAAGTCTATTGGACCATTTGTCTATCGGGAAAGCTTCAATTTTTGGTTTCAGCAACGGAGCGACCACGGCATTGAAATTAGCTGCTCTGTTTCCGGACAAAGTCGATAAGCTGATTGCGGCTTCAGGCAATACTAAACGGGACGGACTGATAGATGGCTTCTTTGAGAGCATGGAATCGTCTACCATAGATGCTGTGCCTCAATTTTTGAAGGATAACTTTTTAAAGCTTAATCCAGATCCTGATAAATTTAAAAACATGTATGAAAAGGACAGCCAACGCATGATCCACTTTCAGGATTTTGAACAGGGGGTGCTGGCGGGAATACAGTGCCCGGTCTTTTTGTTGGGCGGGGACCAGGATGTGGTCAGAACGCAGCATCTGGCGTCAATGCATCAAGAGATTCCCAATTGCCGGTTGATGATCCTACCTGCCAATCACGGGAATTATATGATGCGGGACTTCTTTGGTAATTTGGATGAAGTACTGATTGATTTTACCCTGGGACAAATTAAGGCCTTTTTAGATACTGAATGAGCGTACTGTTTGTCCAGCAGATCGTTGATCCGGAGCTGTTGTCCACGGCTAAATGAAAGATTCCGTTTTTAACGGCCCATTCTACGTTCGAGGCTCCTGATACGTTGCTTATTTTTGCCATCGACACGCGAAGCTACCGCCCAAATAGCAGCAGGTAACCATCCCAGAATAGTAAGCTGAAGAATCAGGCAGATTATTCCGCTCAAGATTTTACCACGTAAAAAGAACGATAACCATGGTAGCAGTACGGCGATTAAGATCATATGTATTGATTTATCATGTCTATTGGTGGATTTACACGTTAGCCTTTCGCTTAGGCTCTATGTCATCTCCAATACAAAAGTTAAAAATAATCCGAAATAAAACAAATGTAGAAAGGTCTCATGCAGGGACGTTTAAGTCGATATTGGATTTCCAGGAACCAAAACGTTAAGAAAACTTAAAATTTTTGGTTTCTGTCCATCTTTGAGATTTCTAAAATAGGAGTGGCATCAATGTTGATGTTTCCCTGTCGAATATTTTTTTAGATGCAGTTTACAATTAGCATAAATGACGGAACACATGGAAAACAACAAAAGCATTATTGAGATTTTGGATGACAGCTATAAGGGATATCTGGCAGAGGAAGGCAAATGGCTCAATGAAGGATTTAAAAACATTTTCGTGGATGGTGAACCCAGCAGGGAAAACCTAAAAACCCCCATTTATCTCATGTTGCCAGAGGATATTCGCGAACATGTTGATAAGTTATTGGGTGTTTAATATTGAAGTCTGCCAATAGAATCTTCCGAATGTACTGTTTGGCATAATATATTAGGTGGATCGTATTGGCAGGCTTATCTGTGAATCCCAAGACTCGAAGACAGTTATTTTCCAACTATTTATCTTTTCTTGATTATTTTATAATAATTTATTCGCTGGACTACTTCATATCTTTAATCTGGATGATTGAGGGGAATGACTTGGAACTTACTTTTGTCCGTATAATCAAAAAGTAAGACAATGAAATACGAAATTAAAAAAGCAAGTCTTGACGATTTGGACGCGACAGCCGAACTATTTGATCTTTACCGGATTTTTTACCGCCAGGAACCGGATTTTGAAAAGGGTAAAGCCTTTTTAAAAGAAAGGTTTTTAAGGGATGAATCGCACGTTTTTCTGCTGTTTGTGGATGGTAAAGCAGTAGGGTTTGTACAGCTTTATAAATTATTCCATTACACCAGACTCAAATTACAGTGGCTGTTGAGCGATTTATTTGTGCATGCTGATTATCGGGGGAGAGGCCTTTCAGTCGCGCTTATTGACCGTAGCAAACAATGGTGTGCTGAAACAGGAGCATGCGGTCTTATGCTTGAAACCGAGAAAACAAATGATATTGGGAACAACCTGTACCCGCGTTGTGGCTTTGAATACGACAACATACATAATTATTATCATTGGTGGAACTCGTAAGGCGGAGAATTTGGGGTTAAGATCCTTAATGTCCGGGAGGGTAATCTTTGATTCAGTCCTGGACATTTTTTATTCCAACACATAAGAAATCGTTAAAACGGCCCCATCACGTTTAATAAACACAAAGTCCACGGATTGTAAATATTCCTATGGGTTTCTGGCAGCCAGCACAATATTGCATTTAATCTACAATTTGCCTAAGTTTGAAAAACTTTGGTCTTGCTACTAAGATCGAAAATGCAATGGCTATAAATACACATGAAATTAATTGACGCTACCTGTAAAAATATATTTGCCCTGTTATCAGGTTTTACCTTATTTATTTCTTGCCAATCTGAAGGACCAAAAATCATTGCATTGGAGCAGTTGGACAAGACGTTCAATGTTTCAGCATTTTATATCCCTAAGGTAAAAAAAACAGCGGAGATACTCGCCTTAGATGTCAAGAGCCTGGATAAAAGCGAGCTGAAAGAAGTATTTGAGACAGCGACATTCAAAAAGGATACACTGGCGTTTTTTGATACGCAAGGAAGTCTGCCCACCGCTTATTATTTAGAGTCGACGTCGAACTGGGAGACCAGAAATCGTAAACCGCACAAATATTTTGGTTACAGGTATACTACGGTATCATATCATGAAGATAAAGATACTTTAGCTGTACTTAATGGTGTTGCTTTTCCGGCAGTCAGCATGGCGGAGAGCGAGGATGGCCAAATTGCTTATTTACATGCTACAAAGTCTTCAAAGAATCAGACGGATTACGCAAAAATCCGTAGCTTTCTTCAAGAGCAATACAAGCCATTGCCGGTGACCGCAGATGTTAGTACCGGTATAAGTGGCTGGGAAAGCGAAGATTTTTATTATTTTCTGTCAAAAAAAGAGCGGAAAGAGGAGCAGATATTCTCTTTTGGTGAGGAAGCCGGGGAGGAGAATACCAGTGTAAATATTTCTGATATCCTTCTCGAGATTTACAGTAAAACATATATACAGCGCATGCGTGAAGAAAAAGCCTATCTGCGGGATTACATACCGGTGGTTCATTAGCAACTTATACAGCGTTCTGATGGTTTGTTTCATGCTTTGCTGAGCTCTGTTCTCTTGTTTGAATTTGTTATCTTAGCTGCTTGAGATATCAGGTTCGGTCAAACAAATTTTTATGACAAATTCGTCTGTTTCAACCCCTGTTTTTAAAGACAGCAAACCACACTATCCGGTATTGGATGGTCTCCGTGGAATCGCCGCAATCACCGTTGTGTGTTTTCATATCTTCGAAGCTTTTGCGAGCAGCCACTTGGATCAACGGATCAACCATGGCTACTTGGCGGTAGATTTTTTCTTTATACTTTCAGGCTTTGTTGTTGGTTATGCCTATGATGACCGATGGGACAGGATGACGACTAAGGATTTTATCCAGCGCAGACTTACACGTCTTCACCCTATGGTCATAGCGGGTGCGCTTATGGGTGCTGGGCTATTTTATTTCCAGGAATGTTCGGTATGGGACGTGACGCAGGTGACAGTTTCGTCACTTTTTATCGCTACGTTGTTGAATGCGCTGCTGCTTCCCGCACTTCCGGGTCAGGAAGTGCGGGGACTGGGGGAGATGTTTCCATTGAACGGCCCGAGCTGGTCCTTGCTTTTTGAATATATCGGCAATATCCTTTATGCTTTGGTTCTCCGGAGACTTTCCACAGGGCTACTCGGTGGTGTAGTCGCAATGGCCGCATGTGGATTGGCGATTTTCGCCGTATGGGGCCCATTAGGTGATATCTGTGCTGGCTTTTCACTGACATCAACTGAGTTTACCGCTGGATCGTTACGTTTTCTGTTTTCATTTTCTGCGGGCCTATTGTTGTCCCGAGTTTTTAAACCCTTCCGGTTTAAGGGCGCCTTCTGGACTTGTGGTCTTATTCTTGTCGCATTATTAGCCCTTCCGCGTATCGGTGGAGCCGAGAACCTTTGGATGAACGGGCTGTACGATACTTTCTGCTGTGTCATGGTATTTCCATTGCTCGTTGTGCTGGGTGCCAGCGGAACGGCCAGCGATAGGCTGACGAACTGGTTATGCAAATTTCTTGGTGATATTTCATACCCGCTGTATATGGTACATTATCCTTTTATTTATGTCTATTATGCGTGGGTAAAGAATGAACAGCTTACTTTTGAACAGTCTCTTCCGGGAGCTGCCGCTGTGGTATTTGGGAGTATTGTGCTGGCCTATGGCTGCTTGAGATATTATGATATTCCTGTACGAAAATATTTAACCCAGCGTTTCCTGACATACAAACGTAAATAACAATACTGGCTACTATCCATATGAAACTACCCTTTCAGCCTTACCAGCAGATCTGGAAAGATCAATTTGAAGGCATCAAAAAACAATTAAGCGATGTTCTACAACCACTGAAACCACGTATTGAACATATTGGCAGTACAGCTGTAGAAGGACTTTCCGCAAAACCGATCATTGATATACAGCTTGGTCTGCATAGTGAGGCTGATCTGAACCGTGTTCCCGAGCTGCTTCGCTTACCGCACGTGGTTTATTATCAGAAGTATAACAGAGATTGGCCGGGACGTCGCTTTTTTGTATTCCTGAAGCAGCCAGCCCTACAATTTGGTATTCCCAATGTGGTCGAGGTGGATGAGGAGATTCCGGAAATACTGCACGACCACGGTCTCCGGCTGGCACAGGTGCATGCATTTGTAAAAGGTACCGCAGATTGGGTTCGGCATATTGCCTTTCGTGATTATTTAAAAGCACATCCGGAAATACGGTCAGCTTATCAAAAGCTGAAAGAACAGCTAGTCCAGCAGGACTGGAAAGATGGAAATGATTATAATAAAGAAAAGGACCAGTTTCTAAAGACACAACAACAGCTTGCATTGGCCTGGTATGGCGATGAGCTGAACCGAAACGGGCGCATGGAGAAAGTGAAATGAATAAAAACCTTAAAGAAATCGCAAAAGAAATTGCAGGTACGAGAGTGCTGAACGATTTTATTGAATATGGAGGAGTCGCAGCGGCCATAGAAACCGTTGCGGGAAATATTTATACGGGTATCAGCATAGATACCGCCTGTTCTATGGGATTTTGTGCAGAGCATGCTGCAGTTGCCGAAATGCTAAAACATCATGAGTCTGTGATCAGGGCAATTGTAGCTGTCGACAGTGCTGGCAATCCTGTACCGCCATGTGGGCGTTGCAGGGAATTGATCAGCCAATTGTCCAGGCAAAACCTAGAGGCTGTGGTAGAAGTCAAAAAAGGGGTATTTAAGAAGCTTGAAGAATTGTTGCCTTTTGACTGGAAAGAAGATCAGGAGCGAAATTGGTAAAGTTATAATGCTGGAGAAGGAGAGGTATTGCACGAACCGTAGGGGCAGATTTGATCAGTATCGCCTATAGTGACAGGTCAGGAAACTGGCTCAACATAATTCTTCTTTAGTAAGGCAAAGATTTCGCCATCGACGAAACGTCCTTTTTCAAAGAAATAATCACGCAGAACTCCTTCGGAGGTCAGGTTCATTTTTTCCAGCAGCCTACGGGAGGCGAGATTATCAGGATCAATAAAGGCTTCGATGCGATTCAGTCTACAGTTATCAAATCCAAAAGAAATGATCGCACAAATTGCTTCGGTCATGATTCCTTGCTGCCAAAAATCAGGGTGAAGTTCATAGCCGATTTCTGCACGAAAATGCTCGGCGGAAAAGTTATGAAAGCCGCAGGTACCGACCAGTTGTTGTGGATCGGTCTTTAAGCAGATGGCCCATCGAATGGCTGTCCCCTTTTCGAAATTTTGCTGCCAGTTGCTGATCAGTGTATACGCTTCTTCAATAGACTCGAACGTAGGTAAGTCATAGTATACAGTCACCTCGTCTTTTGAAAAATAAGCAAATAACGACTCAGCGTCACTATCCAGAATCTGACGTAAATAGAGTCGGCTCGTTGTTAAAATAGGAAAAGTATCTGCGATCATGGTGTGAAATTAATCTTTTTTGCAATAAGTCGAAAAAATATATGAATTTTCGACATTTTTTGTATGTTTGTCGAGTAATGACAGTGCAGCAAGAAAATATCCGGGAAGAAATTATTCTTTCATCGATGAAAGTCTTCGAGACTTACGGTTATACGCGCGTTTCGATGCAAGATATTTCAAAAGCATGTGGTAAGGGACGTAGTACATTGTACTATTACTTTGACAGTAAGATGGCTGTTTTCGATGCAATAGCGATGTATTTATGCCGCGAGGTATTTACCGTGGCGAAAGCGAGTTATAATAGAAACGCCTCTTTGGAGCACAACCTGACGGGGTTCCTAAGAGCGAAACTGAGGCAGATCAATTTGATTACTAAACGTTTCCATCTGGCGTTTGAGGACCTCAAATCTGATCCCGCACTACTGCTTTCTAAGACACGGTATATGCTGGATGAAGAGATTGCTCTGATTCGTGAAATGATCGAAGTGGCGATAAGCAAAAAGGAGATTCAGTCTTTAGAGAAAAAAGATGTTTTGTTTCTTTCGGAAATGCTTGTCACAACGTCTCGTTGTTTTGAACAGGAAGTTATCCTTTTTGACCGGTTTCCAGATTTCGAAACAAGGCTCGCCTGGTTAACAAGTATCTGTGTGAAAGGCTTGTGCTGACCGAATGAACGGAGTTTCGGAGACGGAATTCTTTTCAATATAAACGAAAATCGCGTTTTTTTTTGCGTGAATATTCGACATAAATACAAAATTTGTCCAGATGATGAGTCGGCTATTCAGATTATTCAATTTCTTTCGATAAAAAATGATGCGTCTCATAAAAGCAAAAGAAATATCATGGGAAAAAATGTTAAAATTGGCTATATGAACGGAGAGAATGGTGCATCACGTGACTTGTTCGTGCTGATGGATACGGATGAAGTTATCGATTCATTATCTTCTGACTTGCTTGAAATAACCGTTGAACGATATATTCTAATTCATGACCAAGTGGAGAGATTGGATGAGTTGGCGCTTGCACTGGAAAATGCAGGCAAAGAGGTATTACTTGCTCGCAACATTAACGAGTTAAATGTCAGAGGTATTGGGGTAGATCAGTTGGAACAAATGGTGATTAAAATTTTGAAATAACCCTGTTGCTGGATGCACGTGAGTTTTTACTTTTTGTCAGGATCATAACCGTTTGGCGTTTTCAATCCTGAATACCTACCAGCAATGAAGCCTTGCACTCCAATTGGTTCAAGTCGAAGTCGTATGAAGCTATCGGCTGTTAACCTTACCCGTGTAGGGCTGCCATTTGTCGTAATGTAGCCATTGGATGGCAACGAAACCGAAAAGTCGTCTAATATTTGAATTTTATAGGGTTGTAGCAAACTTTTTATGTCGTTAAAGGTTATTTTAACTTGTAATCGGATGGACAATAGCCATTTTGACAATAAAATAGTTTAACACAATTCATCTATCTTTTTTTGATATGAGGACATTTTCAATAAGCGCTTTGAGACAGTGGCTTCCACAGCAGGTCTAAAACAGACCAAAGCAGATACAGGATATCAGCCAGGCCTACGCGCGGTTGTTGAAGAGTGATATGAACTACCGTTTTGTCATTGACAGGCAGATTTGAAAAACTAAGTAACAGAAAAAGAGCTGGCCACAGAGCGAGCGTATAATTGATGGAAAAAGCTACGAGAGTTGTTGTGTTTTGGTTCCGGAGGGATCTTCGTATGGAAGACAATAAGGGGTTGTCGCGAGCCTTGGCCACGGGGCTGCCTGTGTTGCCTATTTTTATTTTTGACACCAATATTTTGGAGCGGCTTGCCAGTAAGACCGACCGGCGCGTAGATTATATCCATCAGGCACTGGAGGGCATCAACCGAAAGTTACAAAAATACGGTGCCAGGTTAAATGTCTTCAGGGGTGATCCGCTAACCGTGTTTGGCACCTTAGCGACGCAATATGATCTGCAGGAAGTCTATTGTAACCGCGACTATGAACCCGAGGCTATTCAAAGAGACCGGGAAATTTTCGAGTTCTTGAAAGCTTCCGGTGTTCCGTTTAGAGGCGTAAAAGATCAGGTCATCTTTGATAGAAACGAGCTTGTGAAAAATGACGGTACAGCCTATACGATCTATACGCCTTATGCCAAAAAATGGCGGGAAGAATTAGAACGGCATACTTATCAGCCGTCATCTGGCCTAGTGGGTCATTTTCTTCAGCAGGAGCATATCCCTTTGATACCCCTAGAGCAGCTGGGATTTAAAAAGACGGATTTGCTATTTCGTCTTCCGCGTTTAGATGCTGAAATTATAGCGAACTACGACAGATATAGAGACTTTCCGGCATTGTCGGCAACGACAAATTTGGGCATGGCACTCCGCTTCGGTACGATCAGTATCCGTCAATGTGTGGCCTTTGCGTTGGAAAAAAATGAAGTTTGGCTTTCAGAGCTTATCTGGCGTGAATTTTTTATGCAAATAATGTATCATTATCCACATGTCGTCAAGGAGTCGTTCAGAAAGAAATATGATGATATTCAATGGCGTAACCATGAGGAGGAATTTGACCGATGGTGCGAAGGACAGACCGGATACCCCTTGGTTGATGCAGGCATGCGACAGTTGAACAAGACGGGGTTTATGCATAACCGCGTTCGGATGATAGCGGCCAGCTTCCTCTGCAAACATCTGTTGATTGACTGGCGCTGGGGCGAAGCCTATTTTGCCGAAAAATTGAACGATTATGATTTGGCCGCCAATAACGGGAACTGGCAGTGGGCGGCAGGAAGCGGATGTGATGCGGCACCCTATTTTAGGGTTTTTAATCCAATACTTCAGGCAGAAAAATATGATAAAAATAGGGTGTATATCTCCCGCTGGATTCCCGAGCTCGTGTCGGGTCGATACCCGGGGGCCATGGTCGACCACGCATTTGCACGGGACCGTGCACTAAAAGCGTATGCTGCTGCTTTGGGAAAAACCAATACATAAGACACTGTCTCGTCCAGCCCCATAATGTTCGTTTATTCATCTGGGGCTGGAAGGCTTGGTTAATTCGCCAGAAAATCTGCTACAAAGGAATCGAAGGCCTGTGGATTTTCTGCTTGCACCCAATGACCAGCATTCGGTACCGTTTCGAATCTGACATTTGGAAACTGTCTTTTGATGTCGTCTTTATCCTCGGGGAGAATATAGCGGGACTTTTCTCCTGCGAGAAATAAAGTAGGCCCGGGGAATAGACCAGACTTTATGCCGACAGTAATAAAATCGGCGTATTTTTTTTGCAAAATATCCAAATTAAACCGCCAGCCTAATGTCCGGTCTTCTTTTATGTAGACGTTTTTGAGCAGGAACTGAATGACACCCGGATCCTGAAGGTACTGTTCCAGTTTGTCCTGGACATCTTTTCTATTGTTTACCTTGTTAAAATCCACGGCGCATAAGGCGTTGAAGATATCTCCGTGATGCGGCGGATATGCTTTAGGCGCAATATCGGCAATAATTAATCTTTCTACTTGGGCAGGATGGTCAAAAGCAAACTGCATGGCGATCTTACCACCCAGTGAATGCCCCAGCAAGACTACTTTTTGTGCACCTATGGACAGAATGTAATTTAGGAGATCCTTTGCCATAACCTCAATGGACATATCATCGCTATGGAAGCTGCGTCCATGGTTGCGAAGATCCAATAGATGTACCTGTCTTTTTTCGCCAAAACTGCGGCCAAAAGACCCCCAGTTATCTGCCATGCCAAAGAGACCATGCAGCACGAGAAGTGGGGTGCCGCCATTTTCCGCTCCATATATTTTACTATGAATAAGTTCTTCCAATGTCGTAAATGATTTAAGTCAGTAATAACCTTTACAGGCGATTGTGGCTACTAAGTTAGCTGTTATAAGGGACTTTTTTAATCTATTTGGTGTAAAACATGTGTGTGTGCCGTAAATTTTCCAATTTTTATGTCCATATGATTTTGGTCACTTTTTTGTTCGAGTATCGGTTGTATCTTTGTAGTATCATCGCAGCGGCTAATTTGCTGCTTGAAGATCAGGCGCAACAAGATATATTATTTGGGGGTTTTCTCGGAAGAGAGGCCCCCTAATATTTTGGTGGTCATTTGTAAAGTTTATTTGCCGTTGCTTTTGCTTCCGTTTGTTTAATGTCAAATTGTAAAGGAAGACGATTCTATGATTTTTAACCTGTTGGTATCCTTTATTTTTGACGATTTCATAATCATATTAAGCTAAATGTATACTGATGAAGAAAAGGGATTATGTCATTTCCCTCACTATGGAGGATATGATAGGCGATTCATTATTTCCGCTTCGTAGCAAAGAATATATGGTCCTTGACTTAAATGGGGAGACCATGCATATCCAACGTGGTTGTTACTACCGCGCATCCTTTTTTGGAATCATATTAATCGAAGAAGGTACTTCTTACTATCGGGTGGGTGACTATGAGTACCAGCTCCAGAAAGGGGATATTCTTTTCTGTGTCCCACAGGAGATCTTTAAAGTTATTTACTTTTCTGCGGATGTTAGACAAAAGCAGATTTTTTTCTCCATCGATATGTTGTCTGACGCTGGGTTCAATTATCGTTCAAATGAGATCTTAAAGAATTTTTCGAGCCATCCATCATATATCATCCGCGACGAGCCGGCGCTTTATCATCGTCTTGCTTTCTATATGAAGGAGCTAGGCAGTCTCAATGATTTAAAAAATATTGTCTACTATGGCAGCGAGATGATATGGCATTTCTTTTCGTTGCTCATGTATGATATTGAAAACTATTCCAAACAGCTTCGCCTGCAGACCAACTTTTCTCCACGTGAGGAAGAGATTACCAGTGCTTTCTTCGCGTTGGTACGTGAGCACTTTGCGGCACATCATGACGTACAGTTTTACGCGGACCGTTTGTACGTTAGTAGAAAATATTTAACGAAAGTGGTAAAAAAAGCAATGTCGCGTACTCCAAAGGAGATTATTAACCAAATTTTACTGATCGAAGCGAAAATCCTGCTGAAGCGTTCGACCAGCAATGTGAGTCAGGTCGCTTGTACCCTGAATTTTTCGGACCAGACGGTCTTCAGCAAGTTTTTTAAAAAACACACCAATCGGAAGCCAAGCGACTATAAAATGGACGATTTTTTCTAAGCGATTTGGTCATGCGGACTATGCAGAATCCAATAGCGTTTATACGGCTGGAGTTTTTCCAGCTGGAGCTGCGCGATTTTCTTTTTAGCGTCTTTTGGACAACTTTTAGCGTCTTTGTACCGAGTTCTCACATCGGTTTTTTTGGACTTTTGCTACACATAAAAACAATAAGCAAAAATCCATATGAAGCAAAATGCCATAAAAAAGAAAGCTACAAACCTGTTTATCGCCTTGGCACTGCTCTCCGGCTGTCGGGGGAAGCAACAAGAAGGTTATCAGCAGGGACCTGCGGAAGTGCTTTTTGGTACCGTGACCACAGGAAATGCGGCTGTACAGCATGAGTACGCCAGTGCGATCGAAGGCGTTTCTACGATCGAAATACGACCACAGGTGACAGGTTATCTGCAAAGAATATTTGTTGACGAAGGGGATTACGTACAGGCTGGACAAGCGTTATTCCAAATTGAAGACCGTATTTTTCAGGAACAGTTGACCAATGCCAAAGCGCTGCTGGCAACAGCCGAATCCAATTTATTGACTGCGAAAATAGAATTGGACAGGAAAACAGCATTGGTCAGCAACAAAATTGTTTCAGATATACAGTTACAGGAAGCACAAGCCCGCTACGCGGCGGCCAAGGCTTCGGTGGCGCAGGCTAGGTCAGCAATTGCATCGGCCAAAATCAATCTGGATTTTTCGATAATCAAGTCGCCCGTTAACGGCTATGTTGGTCGGTTCAGATACCGATTGGGAAGTTTACTGTCTCCAGCCAATCAAGAAGCAATGACCGTTATCTCCGATATTCATCAGGTATACGCCTATTTTAGTTTAAGCGAGGCTGATTTTGTGCGGTTTCAGCGGCAACATGCCGGGAACACTGTTGCGGAAAAGCTAAGGAATGCAGCACCGGTGAGCCTATTGCTTGCGGATGGCGAAGAATATCCTATTAAAGGATATATCGACGCGGTCGAGGGGCAGTTCAATAAAAGTACAGGTTCCATTACCTTCCGCGCACGATTTGACAATCCCAAGTCGGAGCTTCGCAGTGGAAATACAGGCAAAATTGTCATGCATCAGCAGCTTAAAGACATTCCTTTGTTGCCCATTGCGTCTACTGTTTCACATCAGGACAAGGTGTTTGCTTATTGCGTGGACAAGGATAATAAAGTGGTACAGATACCTGTTTCTGTTTCGGGAAAGTCTGGGGATCATTTTATTGTGCGGGACGGTCTAAAGCAGGGCGACCGTTATATCGCCCAAGGCTTTGAACGCCTGCAACCGGGGATGGAAGTAACCGCACAGAAGCAAATTAACAACCAAAAATAAGTATTGATTTCATGTTAAAAACGATCATAAAACGACCAGTGTTGGCCACTGTTATCTCTGTTCTGCTGGTCATTCTTGGATTGGTGGGCATGGTCAGCCTGCCCATCACCAAATTTCCCGATATTGCGCCTCCAACCGTGATGGTGACCGCGATTTATCCCGGAGCTAATGCCGAGACCATCGCAAGATCTGTTGCGCCACCATTGGAAAATGCGATAAATGGGGTCGAAAATATGGACTATATCTCATCAACGGCGAGCAATGATGGAACCTTAAATATTACAGTGATCTTTAAGCTGGGAACCGACCCTGACCAGGCTGCGATCAATGTTCAGAACCGCGTTGCCCAGGTGACCAATCAGCTTCCTGCTGAAGTTATCCAGAGCGGTATCACAACGCTGAAACGACAGAACAGCATGATCGCAATGGTCACGTTGACCAGTAAGAACGGTGAACTAGACGATCTATTTTTAGAGAACTACAGTAAAATCAACGTGGTTCCCGAGCTCAAACGAATCAAAGGAGTAGGAGATGCCATGGTATATGGTAACAAAGATTACGCAATGCGCGTGTGGTTGGATCCGAATAAGTTAACGGTTTACAACCTGACACCCCACGATGTATCACGTGCTATCCAGTCCCAGAACCTCGAAGTCGCTCCGGGCCGGTTCGGAGAACAGAGCGCAGAAGTAAAAGAATACGTGATGCGCTACAAGGGAAAGTTTACAGAGCCACAGCAATATGAAAATATTGTCATCAAGGCGCAGAATGATGGTTCGCTACTTCGGCTGAAGGATGTCGCCAAAGTGGAATTTGCAGCATACAGCTATACCGTAGTCTCAAGTTACAACAAGAAGCCAGCAGTTACCATGGCAATATTCCAAATGAGCGGTTCCAATGCCAATGAGGTACAGATCGCGCTGCAGCAGCGGATGGAAGAACTTGCCAGGTCTTTTCCCGGCACAATGGAATATAAAATTCCCTATGCTACCAAGGAATCGCTGGACCAGTCCATTGATCAGGTCATCAAGACACTGATCGAGGCTTTTATTTTGGTGTTTATCGTGGTATTTATCTTTTTGCAGGATTTCCGTTCGACACTGATTCCCGCTATTGCCGTACCCGTATCTATTGTGGGAACGTTTTTCTTCATGAAGGTATTTGGTTTCTCGATTAATATCCTAACACTTTTTGCCCTCGTACTGGCGATCGGTATCGTCGTGGACGATGCTATAGTTGTGGTGGAGGCCGTACATGCTAAGATGGAACGCCGAAGGTTAAATGCCAGAGCGGCGACGATGTCGGCGATGGGCGAAATTTCCGGAGCTATCGTTTCAATTACGCTGGTCATGTCGGCGGTCTTTGTTCCTGTTGCTTTTATGGAGGGTTCTACTGGACTATTCTATCAGCAATTTGCGCTGACACTAGCTATCGCCATTGTGATCTCAGCCGTGAATGCTCTTACCTTAAGTCCGGCTTTATGCGCATTATTGTTAAAACCACATCAGGATCACCAGCATAGCCCTTATAAATCGAATCTCAAAGAGCGTTTTTTCGCTGGCTTCAATGCTGCTTTTGATAAGCTGACCTTTCGGTACGGCAAGGCGACATTGTTGTTGATCAAGCGCAAGTGGATTGCATTTTCATTATTGGCCCTTTTTGGTGGTTTGTTTGCCTGGTATGGTATGCATACCCCCAAGGGATTTATCCCCGATGAGGATCAGTCATTTATAATTATCACGGCAAATCTCGCCGCCGGTACCTCTAAAGACCGGACCACCTCACTGATGTCGGATACAGAAAACAAGCTGATGGCACATCCAGCAGTACGCGAAGTAATGGCGGTAAATGGCTTAAGCCTTTTTACGGGTGCGATGTCTTCTGCTGCAGGAACCTTTTTTATCCGTCTGAAAGCCGGAAAAGACCGGGGTGAGGTCCGTGAGCTTCCCATCATTATGGGGCAATTGCAAGCTATGCTTGCCAGTGATAAACGGGCTAATTTTTTGGTTTTAAACACGCCAACTGTTGATGGATTTGGAAATTCGAGTGGTATGGAGCTGGTGTTGCAGGATAGAACAAATGCTGAGCTGCAAAAATTGGGCAACATTTCCTATGGTATGATGGGAGCATTGATGCAGAGACCAGAAATTGCAGTGGCCTTCACCACATTCGATGTCACCTATCCGCAGTATGAAGTTAAAGTAGACGAGGCGAAAGCAGCGCAGTTTGGCGTAGCTGTGAGTGAGGTTCTCGGTGTTATGCAGGGCTATTATGGCAGCATTCAGGCATCGGACTTTAACCGGTTCGGCAAGTATTACAGGGTTCTGGTACAAGCCAGTCCTGAGAACCGGACCAACGAACAGTCGCTGCAGGGCGTCTTTGTGAAGAATGGTCGCCAGGAGATGATACCGATCAGCAGCCTCGTCAGCATACAGCCGGTTACAGGACCTGAGGTGGTTGAGCGTTTTAATCTGTTTAACGCTTCCAATCTCACTGTTATGCCTGCTCCGGGGTACAGCACAGGGCAGGCGATGTCTGCGATTCAGGAGGTTGCCGGACAGGTTCTTCCTCCTGGCTATACCTTTGATTATAAAGGAATGAGCCGGGAAGAAAGTATGGCAACATCGCAGACAACTCTCATTTTTGTGCTCTGTATTGTTTTTGTGTATTTTTTGCTTTCTGCTCAATACGAAAGCTACATTTTACCTTTTGCTGTTCTGCTTTCGATTCCGATGGGTCTTTCGGGGGTGTTTATGGGGATCGGCATGGCCGGAATAGCCAATAATATCTATGTACAGATTGCGATGGTCATGCTCATTGGTCTATTGGCTAAAAATGGTATCCTTATCGTCGAATTTGCCAGCCAGCGGCGGAAAGCAGGCAAAAGCTTGATTGCCGCTGCCGTAGAAGGAGCAAAGGCCAGGTTGCGGCCTATTTTAATGACTTCGCTGGCATTTATTACCGGCATTGTTCCACTTGTTTTTGTCGTCGGTCCTTCGGCGATGGGCAACCATTCCATTGGCTATGCGGCTATATTCGGCATGCTCGTAGGAACGATATTAGGGGTATTTTTGACACCGGTACTCTTTGTCGTATTCCAATATTTTCATGAAAAGCTAAATGGACAAAAATGCGATGAAACCGAGTGGGAGTATGAACTATAAAGAATATTGGACAATGAGACAAATAAGAAAAAATAGCAGGTGTTATCTAGGTGTACTTGCCATCCTGTTTTCCCTGCAGGCATGCCGTGTACCACAATATGCAGAAACAGAGCTTAAACCGCTGGAACACTACCGCAATCAGGTTGGCGTGGCCGATGTGGACAGTAGTATTGCAAAGGTCTCGTATCGTGATTTTTTTAAAGATGAGTTGCTTGTCGCCTTACTGGACAGGGCGCTGGCCAAGAATAATGATCTCAGGATTGCATTGAAGCAGATTGAGTTTGCTGCGCAGGGTTATCAGCAGGCGAAATGGCTTCAAGTGCCGGTCATTCATGCGAACCTCGCTAATGCAAGCATCAATCGGCCATCAGACAATAGTATGAATGGAATGATGGCAAGTCAGTTTATGGGGCAGAAATATACTACGGATTACACCTCCTCCATCCAGCTTTCATGGGAGGCAGATATCTGGGGTAAACTGCGGGCGCAAAAACAGGAGGCACTTGCAGACTTTCTTAAAACACAAGAGGCTGCCCGCGCGGTAAAAACACGGTTGGTAGCGGAAGTAGTTCGTGGTTATTATAACCTGCTGTTATTAGATAGGCAACTGGAAATTACGCGCAGCAACCTACGGCTGGCCGATAGTACATTTTTTATTTTGAACAAGCAGGTGGAACTGGGCTTGGGGAACATCCTGTCGGCACAGCAACAGGAAGTCGCGCGTGATCAGATCAACAAACAGATACCGGTCATCGAAGCGAATATTCAGGTACAGGAAAATGCGCTTAGCATCTTGGTTGGGGAAGTGCCGGGGCCTATCCGGCGGACTACAAGGTTGGAAAAGGTGCAGTTTCCGATCGGACTATCTGCTGGTATCCCAGCGAACTTATTAAGTTACCGGCCCGATCTCCGCAGCTGTGAGCTGGATATCCGGCGGAGCGTGGCTAGTATACATGTGGCCCGTTCGAGCATGTATCCCAGTTTAAATATTACGGCTCAAGGAGGCTTAAATGCATTCAAGGCGAGCAACTGGTTTAATTTCCCAGGAGCTTTATTTGCTGCAGCAACAGGCACTTTGGTGCAACCGATTTTGAACGGAAGGCGGTTAAAAACGCAGCTTGAACAGTCTAGAATCATAAAAGATCAGGCAGAGCTAAATTTCAAGCAGACAATGTTAAAAGCAGTTGGTGAAGTTTCAGATGCGCTGGTTCAGCTGGATAAGCTGGACGAGCAGCTGGAAACTTCCGATCTACAGGTCGAACGTTCGATCAAAGTGGTCCAACATGCGCTTCTGCTCTATAAATTCAATGAGGCAAGCTATCTGGAAGTACTTGTGGCGCAGGCCAACAAACTACAAGCGGAGCTCGACCAAGCAGCGATAAAGTCTCAGAAAATACATGCTATAACATCACTCTATCGTGCCCTTGGTGGAGGATGGCTCTAATCGTTTTATTTTTTAAGGGCGAATAACCCCCGTTCCCACAGTGGAACGGGCATTTTTTCAAAAACAGGCATTGGGGCGGATGGTTTGTCGTAGATGTGACACGCTGCCTCCACCCAGAGTGTCCCAAATTACGGTCGACATGAAAGTAGTAAATACAATGATTATGATCAACCCGAGTTTCAATCGCAAAGAGACCGAGGAGATGGTGTCCGAAGGCAGGGCGGACCAATTTATCCTTATTGATGCAGATCTGGATTTTGCCGACCATCTGGCTCAGATACTTGAAAGCCGGAGACGAAAGGTGAAGATATTACGACGGCTGGAAGGGTTGGAGGGACTGTTTCTCAGCTATAAGCAATTTCAGTACAAGGTTGTTGTCAAATGCTATGGAGCAAGTGAACAATCAGGTTTATAGTCTATATTTTTTGTCAGTTATGATTCGTTATGTACAACTATTTGCGGTAGGCAAAGCCGTTCTTTCGCGAAGAAAGGAACTTGAAACCTATATTTTTTTACTGGTACCGGGAGTGATATCAATCTCATTCGACCTGAATGACAAATTATTCACAATGGCGGTACAGTCGAGCAAAAGGATTGATGAACTGGTGCTGCGGCTTGTCGAACAAAAGCAGTTAAAAATAAAGCTTATCGATTTGATGGAAAACAAGGTTGGCGAATGAAAAGCTACTTCTTAATCGAAGATGCCATTCTCCGCTGTTAAGATAAGGGGGGCTCCATCGGTAATCATGATCGTATGTTCATGCTGTGCCATGTAGCCACCTTTGTCACCCACCATCGTCCACCCATCATTTAGTTCTGTCGCATAAGTGGAGGCAGTTGAAATAAAAGTTTCAATAGCTACTATTGTATTTTTTCGAAATCGCCTTTGGTCAAATCTATTTTTATAATTGAGCAGCTCATCCGGATCTTCGTGAAGGCTTCTTCCGATGCCGTGGCCGCCAAGGTTTTTTATGACTTTATACCCTCTTTTTTTGGCCTCGCTTTCCATCAGCTGTCCAATATCTGCGATTTTGACACCACCGCGAATGTTTTTGATGGCTTTTTGTAATATTTCTTTTGATGCATGTACTAATTTTTCGTGCTGGTGGATATCGCGTCCTAAGACAAAAGAAGCCCCATTATCAGCCCAAAATCCGTTAAGTTCGGCCGATACATCGATATTAATGAGATCGCCTTCTGCCAACAGGCGTTCTTGCTTCGGTATGCCATGACAGAATTCGTTGTCCACGCTGATACAGGTCCATCCCGGAAAATTGTATGTGAGGGCAGGAGCAGATCTTGCACCAAACTCCGCCAATATCGAGGCGCCATATTCATCCAGTTCTTTGGTTGACATACCCACCTTAGCATAATCACACATAGCTTTTAACGTTGTTGCAACAGCTTGACTTGCCTTTTGCATTCCAGTCAGTTCGTTTTCGTTGGTAATGGACATCGTTTTTTACTCATTAATATTAAACAAAGATCTAAAAAAAATAGATAATCTGCACAAAAATGGAAAAGACGATCGATATTGATGTTTAGACATTGATATTTTGTTATATTTAACTGCCCTAAGCTCACTGCAGAGAGGGGAACAAACTACTATGTCCTAGCGGCGGACATTAAGCACGGAGGATATAGCAAACGCATGTAAATTATAGATATGGCACTACTTGAAACATTAGAATGGCGCTATGCGACCAAAAAGTACGATCCGACCAAAAAGGTAGACCAAAAGGACGTAGATAAGATTATTGAAGCAGCGCGTATGGCTCCGAGTTCTTCGGGATTACAGCCTTTTCGTGTGATACTGATCACCGATCAGCAGTTAAAGGAACAGATTGTACCGATCGCCTGGGGGCAGCAGAATATTGCTGAAAGCTCGCATCTTTTGGTATTTGCTGCATGGGATAAATATACCGATGAGCGGATAGATACGACGTTTGATCAGATGAATGCCTACAGGGGACTTCCGCTGGACACGACCGATGACTATAAGAATAGGCTAAAGGCGATGTTTGCGGCGCTTACGGAAGAGCAGCAGGCTGCACATGCGGCTAAGCAAGCTTATATTTCCTTTGGAATGGCCATTGCTCAGGCAGCTGAACTGAAAATAGACGCTACGCCCATGGAAGGGTTTTCGAATGCTGAATTAGACCATTTTTTGGGGTTGGACACGATAGGCTTAAAAAGTGTTGTTCTTTTACCTTTGGGGTATCGTCAGGCCGAGGAAGACTGGCTGTTGAAACTGAAAAAATTCAGATTGCCGAAACATGAGTTCCTGATTGAATTGCCTTAATGGTCTCAATAACAATGTAAATATGCTGGGCTGATACCATCTTCTTGTTGATAGATGAGAATCAACGAATTCCAGCTGCAGAATGTATTTCAGAAACGGGATTGTAACAGAAGCTCTGTGCAAAATGAAAAGAAAATAGGGACAGCTCCATTTGTCTGAGCTGCCCCTATAAATTCTGCATGTGTTATTAGAACTGATAGGCGATACTGCCAAGAATATTTCTGGGCATCTGCGGGTTGACGGTCGTCCAGCCTTTAAAGTAAGTCTGGTTCGTCAGGTTATTGCCTTTTATGGCGAACTCTACCTGTTTATAACGATAAGAGAGACTTGTATTTACGAGTAAGTAAGCAGGTAGCGTAAATACACCCGTAGGTACGCTGTTTGTAATCAGGTTTTTACTAGCGTAGTTTAGGCCAGCACCTATTCCAAATCCTTTCAGCGCCCCTCTTTGAACTGTATAATTGGCCCACACGTTTGAAAGGTGTTTCGGCCCCGCTTCCGTAGGCCGTAAGTTATTGACGCTTTCTGCAGCCTTTGTGGTCTTGCTGTTGTTGAAACTATAACTAAAAATCAGATTCATTCCTTCTATGGGAGCGGCGGTCAGGTCGAAATCTATTCCGCGGCTCAGTCTGGTCCCATCTTGTACAGTGATATTGTAAGATTCGCCATCAATGATCTGGGTTTCCGTACGAAGCATATTATCAACTGTAATATCGTAATAGCTCGCTGTCAGGCCAAGCTTGTCGTTGAGGAGGCTTAATTTCACCCCTGCTTCCCATTGTGATGCCTGTTGAGGCTTGAAATCTCCGGAAATGTCCGGATGTGGCTGAACTACAGGCGCTACATTTTTGAAACCATTCTGATAATTGGCAAAGAAAGAAACTTTGTCCTTGAGCAATTCGTATACTACACCTGCACGGGGGGAAAATGCGGTCTGATGATAAGCTCCAGTTGTGGTGTTCTGATCAAAATTATAAGTTCCTCGATTGTCGAAATAGTCCATTCGCAAGGCCAGGTTCAGATGCAATTGCGGCATCAGGTCCAATACATCGGACACATAAGCTCCTACAACTTGGTTACGGCTTCTGTTGTTTGTTTTGGCACCTGTGGAAGCGGCGATGGCAGCGTCGATGTTTGCGGCATTGAATCTCGAATATCTCGGATCATCGAAGGATGTGTTGAGCTGATCAAACAGAATGTATGGTGAGTTGTGACTCTCTGCCTGCTGGAAAAGATAATCAACACCCACGAGCAATCTGTTTCGGAGATCTCCGATATGAAAATCACCAACAAAATTCTGTTGCGCATTGAAATTACTGGCTGTATAATTCTGGTCTGCCACATATCGGTTAATCAAAGTATCATTGCTTGGCTGCAGGTACATGACATATTGGAAATAACCATCGGCCTTACGTCGATTGTAGTTAACTGTTGTCGTCGATGTCCACTGCTCGTTGAATCGATACGTTGCATTGCCCCGAATGTTTGTAGTCGGGTTTTTGAAGGTCACGTCATTATTGGTATAAGACTTGTTGAAATCGAACGACAATTCATCAGGCGTTCGGGCAAATAATTGTCTCGAGCGGTTTAAAAATACCATTAACGGATTGGTGGCTTTATTCTGAAACAGTTCGGCATCTAATTGGATATCAAGCCTTTCGTTGGCTCTGAAAAGGATGGATGGTGCTACGAAAATAGATCTGTTGAATCCTGCATCCTGGTAGTTTCCTACATTGGAGAATGCAGTATTGATGCGTCCCAAGAGTTTTTTGTCGGTCGTCAGCGGGCCGTATATATCCGCGGTAAAGCGCTGCTGCGCGTAGCTGCCGAACAAGTAATTGAGCCGGCCTCCGAAGGTGTCAAGCGGTTTTTTCGTGATGTTGTTGATTAAGCCTCCAAAACCTACTGCAGCGCCACCATATAGCGTTCCCGAGGGGCCTTTGATTACCTCAATGGTTTCGAGGTTGGCAGGATCGGGGCTTGTGCTGGCGATGCCGACAACGCCATTGACCATTGCAGCCTGCGTACTAAATCCTCGTAAAGTATAATAAGAGACGCCATCTCCAGGCCTTCCAGTTGAGGCCCACAGTTTGTCAACCCCTGAAACATTAGCGAGCGCATCGTCGTAGTTCGTATTAAGCTGACTTTTTAACAGCTCTTTAGTAATAACCGTGTAAGATTGTGAATTTTCGAGGTTATTGAGCGGCATTTTTGAAACATAAAGACTCTGTTTGCGTGTATACTTGTTGACGCCGTTGCCGTTGATAACGATTTCTTCTAATGTAGTCTGATCTTCATTGAGGTAGATATCCGCAATTCTATTTTTGCTGGCTTCGATTTGGATATCCCTTACCACAGGCTGTAACCCGACAGCTGATATTTCAAGTCGCGCCGCACCGGCCTGCAATGATTTGAACTGAAATGAGCCATTGGATTTGGTGATCACTGTGATATCCTGCGGGAGCAATTTAACGGTTATTCCTGTAATGGGTTTGCCGTCTGAAGAGAAAATTTTACCGTAAACTTCCGCTGAGTGCTGCACTTGGGCGAGGAGAGAGGCCGGAATGAACAAGAAAAGGTAGATGATAAATTTATTCATTTGACAGTAGTCTTAATTAGATTAATTATAAACAACGCAAAGGTATTGTTCCCTGGATATTTTTCAAAGTAATATTTGGATTATTTTATAATCGAGGAAGGGGACGTAGCATCCGGAGGAGCTATATTGGAGACAAAGAGAGATGCCAACGGAAGTTTTGCGTTGGTTATCGTCTATATACAAGCCGCCGCCAAAAGTAAAGTAGACGGCTTGTTGATTGGACCTGGCAGTAGGTTGTTATTCGGTGGTATTTTCCAATAAGATGATGGCATCATAAAGTACGCCGGCCTCGCCCCGAAATGTTCCTGAGCCTTCAGGCTGGTTATCTTTGGTATACCATTCGTAAAAACCTTTGTTTTTTATCACGCGTGCCAACATTGGTTTGATCTGTTCATACGCTTCTCGCTGAAAACCATTTTTGACCAGTTGTTGGATCATTCGCCCTCCAAACCAGGTCCAGTCGCCCCCGTTTTGATAGCCATAGGGATACATGCCTTTGTTTTTAAAGAAACCGGCAGGATAGGTGGGGTATATCGTCAAACCAATTGTAGCGGCGCCTGCATCCTTTACATTTTTGATCATTTTGTCCAAGGACGTTTTGATCTGTGCTTTGCTCAACAGGTTGGCTTCAATGGCCACAGCTGTGCCGCCGTGATAATAGATTTTATTTTCGTCAAAGTCTTTGGGGAATGGAGAGCCAGCGATATAAATGTGCGGAATAAACTTTTGGTTTTTGTCATCCCAAAGATGTTTCATGGTATTGCTGGCAATCGTCTCCCTCATGCTGGCCCATTTTTCTTTTTTCTCAGGGACAAGTTCCATATAGTTGTCGAGTGCTATCAAAAACATGGCATTGTCATAGATATCCAAAGCAATGTGTGAATTTTCGTCGAGGTGGACGCCCCAGTCGTGTTCGGGCTGTACATCCCCCCAATCGACTGTTGTTGCGCCCCACAGCAGCCCATAGGTGCTATTATAGCGTTTGTCCATCAGAAATTGCAATGCTTTTTCCATTCGGTCCTTAACAGTTGTCCTGCCTATCTTGTGTGTGAGAAACGAACTGTCTTTGGTCGCTGTCACATATTTGTGTACTGCTTGAATCAGCGAAGTCTCCTGATCGGTTTCAACGGTGTTTTTGTGGCCGGCATATTCTGGAGCCAAGGTACTGGTAATCGTATAGTAATCCGATGTGCCGTTTTTCAAAGTCGATTTTTTGACGAATCCGTCGGCGATATTGCCATCTTCGCCCTGAAGTTTGAAGAATATGGCCAATTGCTCTTTTAGCTGTTCATGCGGATGTACCTGTACTGCGAGGTTGATAAACGTGTTGTAGTCTCTGATCCAAACTTCGCCATAGCCGTCTCCGGCATTGAATCCAGACTTGATCACATTGCTCGCCATATCTTTTACGAGCTGAAAGCTGCTGTCTTGACGAATGCTCTCTGTAACAGTATTGCCTGCGGTCTTACTGCCACCATTATTGCAGGACAGAAATATACAGGATGAGGCCAAGGCGAAAAATAAATTTCTCATAGTGCTATTTAATTAGGTCTATATATTGGATTTAACATTTGCTGTCTTTGACAAAAGCCTGTATTACTTTGGCAGTGCCTTTTCCCAGGTTACGCAGGGAATAGAAGCCGGCTGCTGCGGGCACAGCAAATGTCTCCGCATAGTGAAAGATCTTTTTCATTCCACCAGCGGTGATCAGCTCTATAGCTTCACCTTCAACGAGCATCATAATATGGCATTGGTCTTGTGTTTCGATGCGGACGCCTTGTGTAAATTCATATCTGAGTACATCATAAAAATGATCCTCGTGTGTCGGAAGATGGATTTTTTTTGACTGTTCATCCAGGTCATAATGTTGTGGCCGGGAAAGCAGACTGTCTCTGACAACCCGGCCTTTGCGGCTAAAGTTGAGGTTGGCAAAAGCGCGATCAATATTCAATGGCCGAGGCTTGCCGTCCAAATCGGGGCGAAGCCAATCATACATCTTGAACGTATAATTATAGGGTGTGGCACTGATTTCCAGAACCAGATTGTCTTTACCCGATGAGTGTACAGTGCCATGCGGAATCAAATACAGTTGGTGTTTTTGAGCTTTAAACTTTTGAACGTATTTATCAATTGCTATGGGTTTGCCTGAATGGAAGCTTTGCTCGAGAGCGTCGCGAAAATCGTCGGCATCTATGTCTGCCTGAAATCCCAGATATACCTGAGCATTGTCTTTTGTATCGACGATATAATAAGATTCATCTTGAGTGAAGTTTTCCCCAAATTCAGTTTTTGCATAATCAGGGCTTGGATGGCACTGAATAGATAAATTGCCTCCGTCAAATGTATCTAAAAAATTGAACCGGATCGGGAATTCAACATCAAAGCGCGCTTGGGCTTTACCCAATACATTGAAGTATTCCTGAAACATCAATTGATCAAAGGAGATCTCCAGTACCAATCCGTTATTTTCAAGCAAGATACCGTTTTCGGGTACAATCATTTCGAAAGACCAGGCATAATTTTTTGCACTCTGGTCAATGCCGGTCAGATGTTGTTTCATCCATTGCCCACCCCAGACGCCGGGTTCAAAGGTCGGTCGTACGCGAAAGTAGTTTTCGGACATCAGGTTTAACGTTGCCCTTAAATCGGGGCCCGTAATCCAAGGCAGATCATCCGGCGACTGTTGATCTGCCATGATGGCGACGCGTGGCATTATAGCCCTTTTATGGCGATTGAGTATTTCCCAGTCGACAAAATAGTAGCGTTTATAAATTTCCTTTTGGTTAGCATTCGGCGAGCAGGCCAGATTCCATGCGCGCCCTGATCGCATGTGTTGGATCAGTACATTTTTGGGTAGATCGATATACATCACTTTGTCAGCACCATTGAGCAGGGCTGCGCCTACACCATAAAAAAAGATATATTCATCTTCCATCGCTTCCCTAAAGGTTTTCTGTAAAACTTCCATCTTCGCTATATCGAAATATTCGGAAAGTGTTAAGGTGGCTTTTTTGCCAAATAAAGGATCGTTACCACCAAGATAAGGGCTCACTTTTTGTTGAATGACGGATTCAGGCAGGAAGGCGCTTTCCATAGCTATAAATTGGACAGGTAGTCCACGGTTTGCGAATTCCTGCTGGATGCGTTGTATGAGGATTGTCCAGTTTACGCCGATAAAACCGTCAATGTGACGTATATCATGTTCAAGAAGGTGATCAACAAGTTCAGCATAAGAGTTCGATAATCTGCCCTGAACAGGGAATGTTGGCTGGATGTCGTATTGAAAAGATGTCGTTTTGATATTGGAAAACATAACATGTTATTTGTTGCGTATAAAAATTGATTACTTGCTTGTATAGGTTTACGCTTTAGCGTTTGTTTCTGATTTTTCGATCCAATATTTTTCAATTTCCTCTAAAGGTTTGCCTTTTGTCTCGGGCAGATAAGTCAGTACAACGACAAAGGCAATAGCACAGCATGAAGCAAAAAGCCAGAACGTATACTGGGCTCCCCAGGTGGCCAGCAATATGGGGGTCAGCTGCCCCACGATTGCATCGGAAACCCACATGACCATGATGCTGATTCCCATTGCCCGTGCACGGATAGCATTGGGAAATATTTCTGCTGCGACGACAAATTTTAGTGGGCCGATGGAGAAGGCAAAGAAAAATAAGAACAGTAGGATAGAAGAAACCAGGGCAATGGAGCTTGCCTGCTGTTGCTGACCGAAGAGGTATCCTGTCAAAAGCAAACTCAAGGCCGCACCTGATGTTCCCACTATATACAATAATCTTCTGCCCCAGTTGTCGACTTTCCAAAGCGCGAAACAGGTAAAGAGCACGTTTGCGGCGCCAAAAAACAACTGTGCATGGTAAGAGCTATCCAGCGAAATACCCGATTCGAGTAGGATGCTTGGCCCGTAGTACACGATGGCGTTAATGCCGCTAAACTGAGAAAATAGGGGTAGAAACAACCCGAGCAGAAAAGCGCGACGGTATATAGGTGAAAAAAGATCTTTGATGCTGCCTTTGGCAGGACTAGTCGCTTCCTGAAAATCGGATAGTCCAAGCTTGGCGCTAATCAGAGCGACTTCGGCTATCTGTCCATTTTTAGCGAGCCAGCGCGGGCTTTCCGGAATAAAATAGACGCCAAGACACAGCAGAATCGCTGGTACTGCTCCAACTAAGAACATGGTACGCCAGAGCTCTGGTTGCGGCAGCCCATACTTTTGAAGAATAAGATAATTGCTAATATAGGCAAGCAGAATCCCGAATGTAATGGCCAGTTGATAACAGGTGACTGATCTGCCCCGGAATTTACTGGGAGAAATCTCGGCTAGGTAAAGCGGTACAACGATAGAGGCAATTCCGACGCCCAGACCGCCAATGGCTCTGCACAGAATAAGTATCGTATAATTTGGGCTGAATCCGCAACCGATAGCGGAAAGCAAGAAGAGGAGCGATGCCATAATAAAGGGCTGCTTCCGTCCGTATTTGTCTGTAAAAGGACCAGTAAAGAGCACGCCCAGAATACAACCTATCAGAGCAGAGCTCACAAAGATACCTTCCTGTGCCGGCGATAATGCGAAAAATGGCTTAACCAAAGGCAGGGCTCCGGCGATCACGGCCATATCGAAGCCAAAAAGAAGCCCTCCAAGAGAGACGATGCATAAAATGGTGAGTAAGTTTTTCGACATAACCAGTTTATAATTGTATGTATATACATACAAACATATGTCTATTTTTTTAATTATGCAAAAAATCTTAATTTAGCCTGAGCAAGATGATATCATGAATTTAAAAATAGACCATAAAAGTCCCGTTCCATTGCATGTTCAAGCAGAGAATTTATTGCGGGAGTTGATAAAACAGCCGGAATATATTGAAGGAAAGTTGTTGCCCAATGAAATAGAGCTGGCCAAACGTTTAGCAATTTCCCGTTCGACGCTGCGGTTGGCGATTAACAAGTTGGTTTATGAAGAACTTCTGATCCGGAAAAAAGGCATCGGCACGAAGGTTGCCAACTCTAAATTTAGCTCGAAGTCGAAAAATTGGCTGAGTTTTTCCCAAGAAATGAAGAATCGAGGTTTAGAAGTCAAAAATTTTGAACTTCATGTAAGCTGGGTCGTACCTGATAAAATCATCAGTAAATTTTTTAATGTTGATGAAAATCAGAAATTACTGAAACTAGAGCGGTTAAGAGGCAAGAAAGATGATCCATTTGTATATTTTATCTCTTATTTTCATCCCCGGATTGGCCTGACCGGAGACGAAGACTTTAAGCGCCCATTATATGAAATACTAGAATCCGATTACCACGTTGTAGCAGATCTCTCTCAGGAAGAAATCGATGCTATTGCCGCAAATAAATTCATAGCCGATAAACTAGAGGTGAATATGGGGGATCCGATCCTATCCCGTAAACGATTTGTTTATGATCAGTCAGGTAAACCAATAGAATATAATCTGGGCTTTTACCGAGCCGAAAGCTTTACCTATACGGTGGAAAGTCGAAGAGATTACTGAAAGGCAGGATCGCCCATCTTAGAGCATGAGCACCATTAAGGAGCAGCGAGTTGAATTTGTTCATGCTATTGAAACCGCGAAGTGCTTAATAATGGGGCAGTCGTCTACTCCCGATTTATTATTGTCAATATGTTCATACATTCTTTGTTTTTTTTGTAAGTTTGTTTGTAAACCTAATTGACAACGATGGCAAAACATCTTATTACTTATTTATTTTTATTATTTGCTGCAGCCCATGTCAGCGGACAACAGCAGTGTGACCTGGTTTCCTGGGTGAAACCCAATCTTGGATCTGTCCATAGCCGTTATTTTTTTTATACTCCCGGAGCACTACCATTTGGTATGGCTAAGGTAGCTCCCAGTACCAACGGCAGCTACGGCAATAAGTCTGGATGGGAAGCCGTTGGGTACGACGACCGTCACAGGTCCATAGAGGGTTTTGCTAATTTTCATGAATTTCAGATTGGCGGCATTGTTTTCGCACCTACTGTTGGCCCAATCAGGACTGTGCCGGGGAAACTGGATATTCCTCATAGTGGTTATCGCTCATCATTTGATAAGGCCGACGAATTTGCCACAGCAGGTTATTATCGCGTCAAACTAAAAGATTATGCTGTCCTGGCCGAGCTGACGGCAACCAAGCGCGTTGGATTCCACCGATATACTTTTCCTCAAACCGATGCGGCCAATATTATTTTTGATATCGGGCATATTATGGGGGAAAGCGGCCCCGTTGTGGACGCAGCTGTACATTACGACAAACAACGTATCTGGGGTTATGTCGAAACAAATCCGGTCTATGTACAAAAATATCAGCCTGGTGCCAGCATCAAGATGTACTTCTTTGCGGAATTGAATAAAGCGCCCAAATCTTTTGGTGCCTTTAGGGATAGCTTGACTTTTTCGCAGCGGAAAGATATACAGGGGGCGGGAAGCGGCATGTATCTGCAATTTAATACCAAAGCAGGTGAACCCATTGAGATTAAAACGGGGCTATCTTATAGTTCTGTCGATCATGCGCGATTAAATCTTCAGCAGGAAGCTGGTAAGCTCAGTTTTGATCTGGCCAAATCTCAGGCGCTCGATACTTGGAACAAGGCGTTGGGGCGTATCATCGTAGAAGGGGGAAAACCTGAAGATCGCGTCAAGTTTTACACGGGGTTGTACCATGCTCTGCTCGGGCGCGGACTGGCGAGTGATGTAAACGGCTCATATCCAAAAAATGATGGTTCGGTAGGAAAGATCGCCTTAAATGCGCAGGGACAGCCTGTCCACCATCACTACAATACGGATGCCATCTGGGGTGCGTTCTGGAATTTAACCCAGCTTTGGTCCATTGCTTATCCAGATTACTACAATGATTGGATACAGAGTCAACTACTGGTATACCGCGATGCAGGCTGGCTTGGTGATGGAATTGCCAACAGTAAATATGTATCTGGTGTGGGGACCAACTTTACGGGACTGGCGATAGCTGCTGCTTATAATGTGGGGATCCGAAACTACGATGTCAACCTCGCCTATGAAGCTGTCCGAAAAAATGAGCTCGAATCCAATGGGCGTATCCCGGGTGCGGGAAAGCTGGATGTGGGGGTATTTGTGGAGAAGGGATATTCACCTTATATAGCGGATGAAACTGGAAGTCCTGAACTATTAACTGCTGGATCTCCGTTTGGCGCATCGCACACGTTAGAATATGCCTTTTCGGCCGCAGCAGCTGCGCAATTTGCCAAGTCATTGGGACGTGATGCAGATTACACCCAATTCCGCAAATTGTCCGAAGCATGGAAGGTTCTTTATGATCCATCAACCAAATTTATACGTCCGAGGGACAACAAAGGAAGTTTTATAGCAAATTTTAATCCGTATGAGCCTTGGCGTGGTTTTCAGGAAGGGAACGCCTGGCAGTATACCTTTTATGTGCCCCATGTGCCCGGGGAATTAGTTCAGCAGATCGGCAAAGACCTATTCAACCATCGTCTCGACAGTATATTTATGGTGTCGCAAAAGCATGTCTTTGGTGGCGGCACGCATATTGATGCCTTTGCGGGAATCCAGAGTCTATATAATCATGGTAATCAGCCGAATTTGCATATTCCCTGGCTGTTTTATTTTTCGAACAGACCGGATTTGAGCCAGAAATGGGTTCGCGCCATATGTAATGAATTCTATGGTGTTGAAGCCACGCATGGTTATGGCTATGGACAAGATGAAGACCAGGGGCAATTAGGTGCGTGGTATGTTTTGTCGAGCATGGGATTGTTCGACGTCCGGAGTTTGACCACCGAAAATCCAGCCTTCCAGATCGGAGCACCCTTATTTGACCGCATTACCATACAGTTGCCAGGGAAGCAGTCCGGACAGCCGTTTATTATCGAGGTCAAAAAAGATGGGCCAGACAGCTTCTATGTCGACCGAATCCGGCTGAACAACAGGAGCTGGGCCAGCTGGGAGCTTCCTTTTCAAGAACTACGAAAGGGAGGTGTGCTGCAGGTGCAGCTCAAGAACAATGCAGCGGGTAAGTAGAATATAAACAAGAATAGCCCCTTGGGGCTATTCTTAAGGTAGGTTGGTTTGTTGATTGCCTACGCGATCTCCGCAATGAAATTGCCTTCTTTGTTCAGATCAGCCTTATGGGCTGCAATTTGCTGAAGGTTGATATAGCCAATAACATATTTGAAGTCTGCCGCGTAATATCTTTCCGTAATCTCGCTGAAATTTAATTTCTCAATGAGCAGGTCATCTTCATATCTTAAATAGACTTTAAGCAGATAGTCCTGGCTATACTGTAGCGTATTGGATGTTAAATGCTTCTTATATTCATAACGATAGCCATAACGTAGTGCCGCGATATCTGATAGCACCGCGGATCCGGTAGGATGGCCGCCGGCACCTTTACCATAGAAAAATTGTTCGTCTGCAAATGCAGCTTTAACCAAAACGCCGTTGTTCTCATTTTCCACGTTATACAGCATGCTCTCTTTGCTTACCAACCTTGGCAGTACGTAGAGCACGACTTTGTCCGCATCGATTTCTCTGGCCGTAGGAATTAGCTTAATTTTGAAGTTCTTTTCTTTGGCGAATCGAATATCTTGCTGTCCTAGTTTGTCTATCCCGATGTTGAAGACGTCGTCAGGTCTGACATAGATGCCATAGGCATGGGATGCGACGATACAGACTTTGAATTTGGGATCATACCCGCCGACATCAAGAGTCGGATCTGTTTCGGCAAAGCCCAACTCCTGTGCTTTTTTCAACGCATCTGCGTATTGCTGATTTTCATTGAAAACTTTCGAAAGGATATAATTCGAAGACCCGTTGAAGATACCGCTGACGGAATGTAGAAGCTCGTTGTCATAGTATTCTTCAAGATTACGGATAATTGGAATACTGCCGCATACGGCGCCCTCATAAAGTAAGCTGGTACCGTATTCCTGCTGGATGTCTACCAGTTCCTCTAAGTGGCTGGCAATCATTTTTTTGTTTGCTGAGACCACATTTTTACCTGATTTTAAGGCGCGCACAGTTAACTTATAGGCCGCATCCGCGTCGTCGATCAGTTCCACAACAGTGTTGATTACTGGATCGGCCAAAATCGTTTCGGGATCTGTTGAAAATAGATCTGCTGGTAGTGAGCGCTTTTTGTCGGCATTTTTAATAACGAATTTTTTGATTTCCAGGTTCAGATTTTTGGTTTTGATGATATCGTAAAGACCTTGGCCCACGACACCAAATCCAAACATCCCTATCGTTAATTTATTACTCATATCTCTTCTTAAGTTCTCTTATATTTTTTATTGCTCTTATACTAATTCGCTGATTTGCGTTTCTTTGTGCTTTAAAAATTCGGCAATTGCTGTCGTCAGTTTTGCCGTTTCAATTAAAAATCCGTCATGGCCAAATGTGGATTCGATTTCCTGATAATGGGCATTTGGGATGTGTCTGGCGATAAACTTCTGTTCTTCAAGCGGGAACAGAAGGTCACTGTTGACTGCTAATACCAGGGTTGGGCATTCTATGTTTGCCAAGGCAGCTTCCACCGATGTTCTGCCACGGCCGAGATGGTGACTGTCCATGGCTTTTGTGAGGTAAAAATAGCTGTAGGCATTATACCGTCTGACCAGCTTTTCACCTTGGTAATTCTGATAGGAGGATGCCTTGTATGCTCCCAGTTTGCTGTCGTCGGTATCGCGTTGTGTATGATTATAAGTATGGTAGTTGCGATAGGATAGCAAGGCGATCGAGCGAGCTACTTTAAGCCCTTTTATGCCACCATCAGGCTGGTTGGCATAAAAGGTGCGGTCTGCGGTAATGGCAAGACGCTGGCTCTCGTTGAAGGCGATCCCCCATGGAGAGTGCACCGCATTGGTTCCCACGACAATAAGTTGCTTAATGCTGATCGTCCTGGATGCTGCCCATTCCAACGCCTGTTGGCCACCAAGAGAGCCCCCGATCAAAATCTCAATCTGGCTAATTCCCAGATGTGCTGCAAGCAGCTGATGGGCCTTCACCAAGTCTTTTACGGTGAACTCGGGAAAGGAGAGGTAATAGGGCTGACCCGTATCCGGATTGACCGACAAGGGGTTGCTGCTGCCGTATGGCGAGCCAATGACGTTGGCGCAGATGATATAATAGTCATTGGGATTAAACAGATCATGCGTCCCAAAGAGTCCGGGCCACCAGTCGAAAACATTAGCATTTGCTGTCAGGGCATGGCAGACCCAGATGACATTGCTGTGTTCGGCATTGGGTTGGCCAAATGCTTCATAACTAATCTGTAAATCGGCAATTTCCCTTCCATTTTCAAAAACGAAAGGTTCAGAATGCTGATAAATATGCCTGCTCATGTATACTTCTATTTTGTCTGGTATCTGTTATTTAATCTTATCGAATGCCTGTTGCAGATCTGCTTTAATGTCATCGATATGCTCAATGCCTACTGATAACCGTAGCAGGCCAGAAAATACACCTGCATTTGCCTGTTCGGCTTCGCTAAGCTGCTGGTGTGTCGTTGCTGCAGGGTGGATGATCAGTGATTTGGTATCTCCGACGTTGGCTAGATGGCTGATCAGTTCGAGGCTATCAATAAAATCATTTGCCTTTTGAGCGGCATCACCTTTCAATTGAAAGGACAGGACCGCGCCGTAACCATTTTTCAGATATTTTTGCGCATTGGCAAAACTTGGGGAACTTTTCAGGCCCGGATAATTTACCTTTTCCACCTGTGGGTGAGCCTCAAGCCATTTGGCTACTTCCAGTGTATTGTCCACATGGCGTTGTACGCGTAGAGATAACGTTTCAAGTCCTTGTAAAAGAAGGAAGGAGTTGAACGGCGAAAGTGCTGGACCGAAATCACGTAATCCTTCAACCCGCGCGCGGATAGCGAACTGAATATTGCCAAAAGGGCCTTTTTCACCAAATACTTCCGAAAATACCAGACCGTGGTAACCTTCGGATGGTTCAGAAAACTGAGGGTACTTGCCATTTCCCCAATTATAATTACCTCCGTCGATGATGACACCTCCAATACTTGTTCCATGGCCTCCGATCCATTTGGTCGCTGATTCAACAACGACATGAGCACCGTGCTCGAGCGGTTTAAATAAATAGCCGCCTGCCCCAAAGGTATTGTCAACGATGAGTGGCAGATCGTATTTCTTGGCCACAGCGGCGATCTTTTCAAAATCTGGGATATTAAAACTGGGATTACCAATCGTTTCCACATAGATCGCTTTAGTTTTGTCATCGATCAATGCTTCGATCTTATCTGCTTCTGCGTCTGCGGCGAAGCGCGCTTCAATCCCTAGCCGTTTAAACGATACTTTGAATTGGTTGAAGGTGCCGCCATAGAGGTTGGAACCAGCAACAAAGTTTTCACCACTTTCCAGAATATTGGTGAGCGCGATAAATTGGGCAGCCTGTCCGGAAGCGACAGCTACAGCTGCGACGCCCCCCTCCAGCGCAGCAATGCGTTGCTCGAAGACATCGGTTGTCGGGTTCATGATCCGTGTATAGATATTACCAAACTGTTTCAGCGCAAACAGATTAGCGCCATGTTCGGCATTTTCAAATACAAATGAGGTTGTTTGATATATAGGTACAGCTCTTGATCCGGTGGTTGGATCAGCCACTTGGCCAGCGTGAACTTGTAGTGTTTCAAATTTTAAATTCTTTTTTGTAGACATAATATTTCGGATTTAAGGTTTCAAAAAAATTATTAATAAGGTAAATAGAAGCATACACACCCGTCAGGCAGGTCTGTTAACATCGTTATCCAGAAAAGAGGAAATGATTCTTAACAAGCTGAAAGGTGCATATGCATACGCATTCGCATAGCCATAGAAATGCGATGTTGTACTTCTTTCGTTGTTAATAGGCTCGTCTCATAGGAACCTAAAGTGTGGATAGTTTGCTGTAATGTAATAATCATTGTCTTATTTCATTTATATGCTCCAAAACGATATTGTTTTGGACAGGATTTGGCACCTTTTCAACCAAATTGAAGGTTGCCAGTGGGTCATAGAGCCAGTCTCTCGCCACTTCTTTATAAATCAAGACCTGCTGATTAAGGGAGGTGTTGATTAGAAATCTTCTTCAGAAGACAATACAAATATAAACTTCTTTTCTATTAATGCAAAAGAAAAACAATTTTTAATTAATTCAGGAATCATTTCCGTGTTAAGTTTTGCTTGCTTGGAGCTGTGTGGCCGTTTGTTCCAGATCCTTTAATAAAGGTTTTAATTCATTGATTCTGGCCTCTATGTCGTCGTGCAAGTTGTCATTGTTGGTCTTACCCAGTGAAATGGATAGGCCGACCAAATGCGAATTGACACGATATGAGAGCGCCTGAAAATGGTGAATATGCGTCCAATTCATCCATTTTTTCTCCGGTTCCTTTTTGAGTTGAGAGATGGTTTCTGAAAACTGAGCCATGGCGGTCTGTGCTTTTTTGCGGGCTAAGCGGATATCGAACGTGCTCTGTAGATTGTGCGACAATCTTTTATTGATGATCTGAAAATACTGCTGGTTGAAATCTGCCACATCTTTGGCCAGCTGAATCATGCCGGAGCTTTGGCGTACCGGAATTAAAAAGTAGCCAGCGATAGCAAGTAGCGCGCCCATCAGCGTAAATATCATACGGCTGCCCAGTATCACATCGATATTGCCTTCAAATAAATTGAGCGCGATAACAATACCCCATGTAATAAAAATAACGCTCACCATATAGTTGGAACGGTTGAACAGGAAAAAGCCAAAAAGCCCCATTGCTGAAAGAACAAGCAATATGGAAAGGTTTTTACAATAGGTCAGGCTGAGTATCCCGATTAAAATACCTGAAGCTGTCCCCAATATTCGCTCAATATTACGGGTCTTGGTCATTGCGAAAGCGGGCCTTGCGACAATTGCAACAGTCAACAGGATCCAATAAGTATACTTAAAATCCAGCAAAAGTGTTCCAATTAACGCGCCGGCACCAAAAAGCAAAGCCATCCGCAGAGCGAAGCGAAACAAGGGATTTTTGAGGTGGAGCTGACTTTTTATACCGCTTGGGCTATTCAGGGGACGGTTGATAAATTGCTGATATTCTGTGCTGTCTATGCTGTCCCGGATTTGCTGATTTTGGTAGAAAGCCACTTGAATGCGGCCGAGCACTTCGATAATGGCTTGCATGTTATTGATAATCGATCGAAGAATGACACGAGCAGTTCCGCTTTGCTGCTGCTGTATTCCGGTGAGTTCGGCAAGGATTTCTCCAAGTTTAACATTATTATAGTAAAGCTGCTGTGCATATCGAAACCGCTTTTTGGGCTGGGAAAAGCTATCTATTTCTACTGCCAGAACCTGAATGGCACGCCGGATCAAAGGCAGGCTGCCAGTATTCAAAAGGTTTTTCCGTATGGAATCATAGTCGTGGTCCAGTGCGGTAATCAATTCATGCAGATCGATCAAGCCATAAACCTGACTGAGCCAATAATTGCTTTTGTGCCACTGCTGCCCGATGATTTTTTGTTCGCGGAACAGCAGAGAACGGATCAACTCCTGCTGTTCACTGATCTGGCTGTGGACTTTTCCAACGCGACTATAAGTCGTTTCGAGCGGGATAGCCGGATCATAGGATTGGGTGCGCACAAGCAAAAATTGAGATAAACCTCTAAAGCCATTGGACATGGCGTATTTTAATGACCGATAGGGATGTACATAAGCTTGTAGGAGACTAAAAAAATAATAAATCGTTGCACCGCTGGTAATTTGTAGACTCACGGTTAGCGGATCCTTTGGTGCTAGACCAATAACAAAGCTCATTAAAATGAGTGTCATATTGCCTATTGCAGCATAGCGTGGACCAAATAAACCATATAAGGTAAAGACGAATCCAGCTATTGCAAGCAGAATGACTAATGGCCAATGGTGAGGAAATAGATAAGCCGTTAGCAGCGAAGCAACAAAAAAGGTCGGGATACAGATGGCTGCGGAAGCAAGCTTGTCTTTTCGGTTGCCGGGCGGATCGGTCAATGTGGTTAACAAAGATCCCACGCCAATGCCGATAGCAGTACTGGCCGAAGCTCCCATTATGAAAATTGCCAAGCTCGGCAAAATACTGATCGATACATTGCGTAGCGCGTCACCACTATGCTCGCCTTGAACGAACCGCATAACTTGGCTACAAATCGGATAGCATCTCTCTTTCAATAATACAAAGTTCATCAATCAGTTTATTACTAACGCGACAAAAATACAAATAAAATACTTTATATTTTTCACAAACATTTTATTTGTTTGGGTTTAGCTAGTTTTTTTAAATTTTTATTTTGATGTGTATGCATGTAGCGAACGAGTATAAACTGTGTCCGTCACCGCAAATGGCGACGGAATAAGGCGGGGGAGCAGCTGAAAGCGGTCTCTTAAAACACGAAGAGCATCCAAGGGATGCTCTTCGTGTTTTAAATTATGATGAAGATTAGCTTAAGAATAAGATCTCTCTTAATTTAGGCAGAGGCCATTTTTTGTCATCCACGATTTTTTCGAGTTTATTGACGTGGTAGCGAATCACATCAAAATAAGGTTTGACCAGCTCATCGTAAGCGATTGATTTTTCACGTACATCCTCAATCTGATTTGCTTTTTTACGCTCTTGACGCATCGCCTCAGTTTGCTCAAGGATCGTATTTACATGCGTGGAAATGCGTTCTATGAAATTCAGCTGGGAGCTATATGCTGATTTTGCCAAGCCAAGTTCTTTTAGGCCTTTCACATTTTCGATAAGTTCGTTTTGATAGTTAAAACATGCCGGTGCGATCTGGTTATTGACCATCTCTTCGATGACACGTGCCTCAATCTGAAGTTTCTTGTAGAAGTTTTCCAGCAAAATTTCGTGACGGGCTTCTGACTCGCGTTTTGAATAAATGCCCAGTGATTCGAACAACGCCAATGATTCCTCTTTCACATAGACGTCTAAGGCTTTAGGAGTAGATTTGATGTTAGAAAGACCACGTGCAGCGGCTTCTTTTTCCCATTCTTCGCTGTAACCATTTCCTTCAAAACGGATCGCTTTTGAATCCTTAATGTATTTACGAACAACATTGAGAATAGCCAGATCCTTCTTCGTGCCTTTTTTGATCTGTTTGTCCACTTCAGCCTTAAATTCGATAAGCTGCGCTGCGACGATCGCATTCAATACCGTCATTGGCAACGCTGAATTCGCAGAAGAACCTACGGCGCGGAACTCAAATTTATTACCGGTAAAGGCAAAGGGTGAAGTACGGTTACGATCTGTATTATCTAATTTTAGTTCCGGAACTTTCGGAATACCGTGCCATAAATTCGCTTCAGCTTTTACTTTTTTGGCTACACGTGCAGATTCCACTTCCTCCAATAGCTCATCCAGTTGGGAACCCAAGAAGATCGAAATGATGGCTGGCGGAGCCTCATTCGCGCCTAGACGGTGGTCGTTGCTCGCGCTGGCAATGGAAGCACGCAGCAGATCTGCATGCTCGTATACTGCTTTGATGGTGTTGACAAAGAAGGTCAAAAACATCAGATTATTTTTTGGCGTTTTGCCCGGAGATAACAAGTTAACACCTGTGTTGGTGATTAACGACCAGTTGTTGTGTTTGCCGGAGCCATTTACACCTGAATATGGTTTTTCATGTAACAAGACTTTAAAGTTATGTCTTAAAGCGACCTGTTCCATGACGTTCATCAATAATTGGTTGTGGTCAATCGCCAAGTTGATTTCTTCGTACATTGGCGCACATTCGAATTGAGACGGCGCAACCTCATTGTGACGTGTTTTTAGAGGGATACCTAGTTTTAACGCTTCGTTTTCGAGATCCACCATATATGCCAGTACACGCTCAGGGATAGCTCCAAAATAGTGGTCTTCCAATTGCTGGCCTTTGGCTGACATATGGCCAAATAATGTGCGGCCAGTTAACTGAAGGTCCGGACGGGCATTGTATAAGGAAAGATCTACTAAGAAGTATTCTTGTTCAATACCAAGTGAAGCGTTTACTTTAGTGACGGATTTGTCAAAGTATTGCGCAACATCCGTCGCTGCTCTATCGACCGCGTTGATGGCTTTTAATAAAGGTGCTTTGTAATCCAGAGACTCGCCTGTATAGGACACGAAAACAGTAGGAATACAAAGAGTCTTGCCTGCGCCTGTCTCATAAATGAACGCTGGGGAAGAAGGATCCCAAGCAGTATATCCTCTAGCTTCAAAAGTATTGCGGATACCACCGTTAGGGAATGAAGAAGCATCGGGCTCTTGCTGTACCAGAGCATCGGCCGTGAATTTTTCGATCGCTTCTCCGTCATCATCAGGTTCAAAAAATGCATCGTGCTTTTCAGCTGTCGAACCAGTCAAAGGTTGAAACCAGTGTGTGTAATGAGACACGCCGTGATTAAGTGCCCATGTCTTCATGGCCTGAGAAATGTGCTCAGCAAGATCACGAGAAATAATCTGTCCCTCTTCAATAGATGCAACTAACTCCTTATATGAGTTTTTAGGAAGGTAGTCTTTCATTTTGTTTACGGAAAATACGTTTTTTCCGTAGATGTCAGTTGCTTTTTTAGTTTCAACTTTTTCAAATGGAGCAATCAGGCGTGATCCTGCTGCTTCTACTGCTTTGAATCTTAGGTTCGACATTTGTATTTTATAATTAAATTACAGTTTTGTTGATTTTGTGTTTCAAAAATATTGTGTTTTTATGGAAAACTGAAATTTTTTTATGTTTTTTTTGAAAAAATATGACTTTCTGGGCTTGTTGTGTCAAAAAAAAAGAGGCCGATTTGTTAAAATTGACCTCTTTCTATCGTTTTTACTTGTAATCCAGACCCCAGTCTATTCCTTTTAGTGTTGCTGGTATACCTTTCTTCAGCCAGTTGGGGGCGGGAGCCCCTTTTAAATAATGGTCGAAGAACTGCTGTTCGCGAATCTGGATGTCTTTTCTGTTTTGGCGTTGCATCAAGTTGTGCTCATCGCCATTATAATTTAACATCCAAACGGGCTTATTTAAGCGGCGTAATGCGGTGAACATTTCTATTCCTTGATACCAAGGCACGGCACCGTCGTTATCGTTAGCCATAATGACAACCGGTGTATTGACCTTGTTCAGATGGAACAACGGTGAGTTTTCGATGTAGAGTTCAGGCGCCTCCCATAACGTCTTGCCGATACGGCTTTGCGTATGCTCATACTGGAATTGCCGTGACATACCCGACTGCCAGCGGATGCCGCCATATGCTGAAGTCATATTCACTACAGGAGCACCTGCCCATGCGGCAGCATACATATTTGTCCGGGTGATGAGGTGTGCAACCTGATAGCCGCCCCAGCTTTGCCCCTGAATACCCATTTTGGTACTGTCGACCCAAGGATTTTGGGCAAGATGCCGCATACCCGAATTAACATATTCTTCAGCCGATTTTCCAGGATACCCAGTTTCGTAGCTAATATTGGGAGCGAATACCAAATATTCGTTGCTGACAAAGTATGGGATGTTTAGCCGTGAAGGAGTAGGGGCGGGCGGCTGATACGTATAAAGCCCGTCTGACAGTTTCTCATAAAAATAGGCGATGACCGGATATTTCTTCGCCGGATTAAAGTTTTCCGGCTTATAAAGAATACCTTCAGCCTGATGGCCGGCGGGCGTCGTCCAGTGCACAAGTTCTGCTGTTCCCCAATTGTAACTGGCCTGTTGTCTATTGATATCCGATAATTGTAGTTCGTTGTTTAATTTGATCGTATTCGTATACAGATTGGGTGAATTTGCATAATCCTCCTTGCTGTAAAGAATCGTCTGCAGATCAGCGGAGGCACTTATATTTCTGAACGTCTTGGCTTCGACAAGCAAATTTTTGGGATCGTTATGCTGTCCTTTGAACTGGTAAAAGCCAGCTTCTTTTGTCTTGTTGTCAAAGGCAGTGAGCAAACCGCCTTTTTTATAATCGAGAATCAGCGGCTGGTCCCGTTCTTCTTCCCTTTGTAGGGGTAGATAGCGGAGCGTTGTGCGTGAAGCCGCTCCATAGCCATTGGTGAGTATGGATTTTTTTGAGCCATCCAGTTCAAAGAACCAGATATCATAGTGTGAATTGAGGTAAACACCTTTGTAATCTGGAGTCCAGGCGGCCATACCGTAGCTTTCTGCCTGGGTGGGCATATCATTCTCCTCATCAGCGAAGGCTGCTGGAATCCCCTCTGTCAATACAAATTTTCTTTTAGAGCTTATCTGGTAAGAATTCCATGTGCCTTTGTCGCGGTCAAAATACACGATGTATTTAGCGTCAGGGCTCAATGTGGCGTATCCTGAGAAGTTGGAGAGGATCAGCTCCCGCTGGCCGGTCTTTGTTGAAACAAGATAGATATCATCTCTTGTGCCACCTTTCCATTGACTTTCGATGCGCTTACCGAAATCAGTTCGTGCCAGCATGTACTCTGCGTTGCCATCGTGCGTTAAGGAGGTAGAGTTAAAGGTCTCGTCTGTGAGCGGTATGACGGAACGGCTGTTTTTGGGATAGGTAACCGCCAGAAAGTTCCTGGACAGATCTTTCTTTAAATTGACTAGCTGCATGGGCTGCAGATAGTCATCCTGCCAACTCCAGATATCGACTTTAGCGTGTTCAAATTCGACGAGCGTGGTATCTTTGACGCGAGGAACTGGTGCAATGCCGAAAAACAGCTTTTCACCATTTTTGCTGAATCGTATATCCCCATCGCCACTGACCGCCCAATTTGCAGGCATACCATTGCTGTTTTTGGTCACTAGATACTGAGCGGTGTCTACACCAGCACTAGCACTGTAATAATAGAGATTATAATTTTTTACCAATGCTTTTTCTTTGGAAAGATCCCCAAGATAAGCCAGCTGGTTGCCTGCCTCGTCGAAGCTAAAGTTTTTGTACTCGCCCCTTCCGTTTGATATTTTCTTTAAATTTTTACTTGCAACGTCGTATAAATAAACGCCTGATTCCTTGGATAGGCTGTCTTTAACATCGGTTTTTTTCGAGAAGACGAGCTTAGTCCCATCTTTATTCCATGCATATTGGTCTACCGAAGCGAATTGTAGAGAGTCTCCCGAAACAGGGTTATAGACAGTCAGCGTTGCAACTGTTTTTTTCTTCTTGTCGTTGTTTTGTTTTTTGGTTTGGTCTGAATCTACAGTATTTTTAGCTGAAAATGTTTTGTCTCCTGTCTCTTTATCAAAAAGGAAACTAACGAAATTGTTGTTCTTTTCGGCAATTTTATACGATTTGACTGCAGCAAACTTGATCAACGAAGCATTTGTCAGATCATAGATTGCGAGAGAGTCTTTTGGAAACTCATCCGCTTTTTTCTTTTTGATTTTTGCTTCCCGTATTGCTGCGAATGGCGGCTTTATCAAACTGATCAGGTGATTCTCCGTGTCATTGAGCATGGCATTATAGCCGCGCGGGATCTGAATCAGTTCTTTATTATCTTTTGTTTTCAGAAATAGTTGATTATCGCCCTCCTGAGGCATCACTTGAAAGAGAACAAATTTACCGGATTTACTGATGTAAGGAGATGATATGCTCTGCCAGCTATCATATACCGTATGATCCAAAGGTTTCTTTTGCGCTTGCACCGTGAGGGCAGCGAGAAAACAGAAGGAGATACAGATATTTCTTTTATTCATATCGTAATACTTTTTGCTGCAATTTATCCATAAAAAATAAAACATCGTTGTTTTTTTGGTATATTCATTGTTACGAATACATAAAAAACTGGTTATGAAATCATCATCTATTATTGTTTCGGTCATAGCAGGCGCTGTGATTTTGTTGGCGGCATGGATTTTTGGCAGTGCATATCGGTATAAATTTAAATCGACGCAGACAATTACGGTCAATGGCAATGCAAAAAAGGATTTTGAATCAGACCTGGTCAAGTGGAATGCTACTTTCAGCAGAAAGAATTATGAATTAAGTGCTGCGTCTGCGCAGTTGGCAACAGATCGTAACCTGGTACGTGACTTTCTGGTTCAACAGGGAATAAAACCTGAGGAAATTCGCTTTGAAGCGGTCAATATTGCTAAAGATTTTGAATACCACACGGATGGTAAGGGGAATGGTTATAACACCTTTTCGGGGTATACACTGTCGCAGACCGTAAGTGTAGAATCAAGAGATCTGAATAAAGTTGACAATGCTTCACGGGAGATTTCCACGTTGATTTCGAAAGGAATAGAGCTCAGTTCAAGCACGCCAAATTATTATTATTCTAAATTGGAAGACCTAAAATTGGAACTGATTTCGCAAGCATCGAAAAATGCGCATCAGCGTGCGGAAAATATTGCCAAAGAATCCAGTGCTTCATTGGGCGATCTGGTGAAAGCAGATCTCGGAATATTTCAGATCACCGGTCAAAATGACAATGAAGAATATTCTTCGGGTGGGGCCTTTAATACGACTTCGCGTAAGAAAACCGCGAATATAACCGTAAAGGCGAGTTTTATCAGTGATTAGCCTAAAATTATTTGGCTGTATGTCAGAGCACTATTGTTAAGGGTGTTAAATTTGTTCAAAAAGTTTTCTCCTTATCAATAAAAAACCTACTTTTGCATCATCCCAAACGGATATGCCCGGATGGCGGAATTGGTAGACGCGCTGGTCTCAAACACCAGTGGGAAACCGTGCCGGTTCGACTCCGGCTCCGGGTACGAAAGCTCGAAACATGGTTTCGGGCTTTTTTTATCTAAACCTTTTTATTTTCAGATATTCTTGTTTAAATTGGAAATACCAAATATAAACTCGAATGAAAGCACTTTTTTTGTCGGTTGCGCTATGCTGCTATGCATTGGTCTGGGGACAGGACAGTTTTGTTCTGAAGGAAAAAAAGAGTGCCAAATTTCCGTTTCTTTTTGTCCATAATTTAGTGATCATACCGGTTGTGGTCAATGGATTTGCTATGAACTTTCTGCTAGATACGGGGGTCAAAGAGACCATGATATTCGGTGAGACCCTCAAATCCATTGATAGCGCTGTTTTCGTCAACAAATTTCAGGGGTTAGGTAAAGACGAAGGACTGGATGGCTACTTGTCCGTAAATAATCAGGTTACGATAGCAGGTGTATATGAAGACCTAGATCAACCCATTTATATTTTAAATAATGCACATATTGACATTTCTACGCGCATCGGAGTGGAGGTCAACGGCATCATGGGCAGCCGCTTTTTTAATGATCACCTTATTGAAATGGACTTTTTAAAGCATAGGATTACCGTCTTTCAAAAGGAGGTTTATCCAAAAGGACTGAACAAGATGCAACGTGTGCCGATCGATATTCTGAATAGTAGACCTTATGCAGCTATTGCTTTTGATCAGGACGATGTTGCTGTCGAAGGGCGTGTACTAATTGATATGGGCAACAGTGATGCACTTATGCTAATTCCCTCAAAAGTGGAAAAATTCGTAATTAAAACTCCATTTATACCCGACTATATCGGGCAGGGATTTAATGGGGAGATTTACGGGAAAAGAAATCGGATTAAATCCCTAAAGCTGGGGTCTTTCACAATGCACTATCCTTTGGTTGCTTATCCGGAATTGAGTTCGACCCAACATGCTACCTTTGTTAACGAACGCATAGGGTCTGTAGGCAACGAATTGCTGCGTCGTTTTAAAGTAGTTTTTGATTATCCTAATCATGTAATTTATCTTCAAAAAAACCGAAATTTTGATAAGTTCTATTATTTGAATATGAGTGGTCTGGAAATTGTTCACGATGGTATTAAATATGAGAAGGAGGAAGTTCCTGTTTATTTAAAGAAAGATGGGGGCACTGAGGTGCGTATGGGCAATAGCGTTCAATATCGCTTTGTGTTGAAAAATCTGTATAAGGTTGCGACAGTACGCGCTGGTTCGCCTGCGGCGATTGCTGGCTTAATGCCGGACGACAAACTACTGAAAATTAACGGGCGGCCGGCCTCTTCGTATTCACTGGAATCCATACACACGCTTTTTAAATCGGAGGAGGGCAGGGAGATGCGTTTTAAAGTAGAAAGGGACGGACAACAACTGGAATATAGATTTTATTTAAAAGATCCGTTGCCTTTTCACCCGAATTGAATTTGCAGCCTTATTGCTAGCTTAGTGTCCGAGAGAAGTTGGCTCCCCTTATAGCCGTATTTTCTTCTGTAAAAAGAAGATAGTTTAGAAAATAATTTTTTTTGTATCCCATTATAATTGGTATCTTTAAGATGGCGTATTTGTTGCTGCCATGGCTAAACGTAAACTTAAATATCCGTCTGTAAATGCTCCGGCGTTTTTCTTTGGAGATTTATAGCTGGTGAAATTTCAAATTTTCTATGATATGATACACTCTCCTGGCTTCCGTTTTAGGGAAGCAATCACTGAAGAAAAACCGCTGCAAGTTGTGGGCGCTATCAATGCAAATCACGCACTTTTGGCTGAGCAGGCGGGTTTCAAAGCCATTTATCTCTCTGGGGGTGGTGTTGCCGCCGGATCATTGGGTGTTCCGGATCTGGGTATTACTTCTTTGCAGGACGTGTTGATTGATGTAGATCGCATAACAAATGTTTGCAAGCTTCCATTGATGGTAGATATAGACACCGGATTTGGTCCCTCTGCCTTTAATGTTGCACGCACGATAAGAAGCTTGGTTAAAGCTGGTGCCGCGGCGGTACATATGGAAGATCAGGTAGGAGCCAAACGTTGTGGACATCGTCCTGGAAAAGAACTGGTCTCTAAGCAGGAAATGGAAGACCGTCTCAAGGCTGCGGTCGATGCGAGAACTGACGAACATTTCGTCATTGGGGCACGTACGGACGCTTTGGCATCCGAGGGGCTGGAACTCGCTCTCGACCGGGCTGTGGCTTATAAAGAGGCGGGGGCTGACTTTATTTTCGCTGAGGCGGTACATAATCTGGATCAGTATATGCAGTTTAGCAGGGCGACAGGACTGCCTATTCTAGCCAACATTACGGAGTTTGGACAGACGCCGCTTTTTACCCTCGATGAGCTCCGTCATGCGGATGTGTCGATCGTATTATATCCATTGTCGGCTTTTCGTGCAGCAAATAAAGCTGCGAGTGATGTTTATGACCATATCCGTAAAGATGGCGGCCAGGCAGCAGTCTTGGACCAGATGCAGACAAGGGAGCAGCTTTATCGAAGTATCGATTACTATGCTTATGAAAGCAGATTGGATCAGCTATTCAATAAAAAGACATAATCATGCCAGTATGACCATTGAGGAATGCATAAAGGAATGAGATCGCCTTACCTGACAATACATGCAGTAGGATAAGGCGTAGTTGCAATAGGATAGACACGCTTACAAATACTTATTCTAATGAAAGAGACAACAGAGACTGGATTTAAACCAAAGAAAAGTGTAGCACTTTCTGGCGTAGCAGCAGGGAATACTGCCTTAAGTACCGTTGGAAAAAGTGGTAATGATCTACATTACCGTGGGTATGATATTTTGGATCTTGCACATCAAGCAACTTTTGAGGAAGTAGCCTACTTGTTGATTTTTGGAAGCTTACCTACGCGAGCCCAGCTGACAAGCTATCAGAGTCAGTTGATAAGCCAGCGTGGACTACCGATCACGGTACAGCAAGTATTAAAACAATTGCCATCTACCGCACACGCGATGGATGTGCTGCGCACATATGTTTCATTTTTCGGCAGTGTAAATCCCGAAAAAGAGACCCATCCGCTGGCTGGAGCCAGAGATATCGCCAACCGGCTGATGGCGTCCATGGCATCTGCTTTATTATATTGGTATCATTTCAGTCAACATGGCCGCGAGATTCAGGTAGAGACTTCTGATACAACTGTCGGAGGGCATTTTTTGCATCTGCTTCATGGTAAGGAACCTTCCGAGTCCTGGGTTAGGGCAATGCAGATTTCGCTTAACTTATATGCCGAACATGAGTTTAATGCATCCACTTTCACCGCCAGGGTAATCGCGGGCACAGGGTCGGATATGTATTCCTGTATTGCGGGCGCAATCGGTGCATTGCGGGGGCCAAAACACGGTGGGGCCAACGAGGTCGCCTTTGAGATTCAGAGCCGATACGCCAATGCGGATGAAGCTGAGGTGGATATCCGTAAAAGGTTGGCAAATAAAGAAGTGATCATTGGCTTTGGTCATCCTGTCTATACGATTTCAGACCCAAGAAATCAGGTCATTAAGCAGGTCGCCAGGGAACTGTCAGAGGAGGCCGGCGATATGAATCTTTATTTAATTGCAGAGCGTCTGGAGAAGGTCCTGTGGGAGGAGAAACGGATGTTCCCAAATTTGGATTGGTATTCTGCTGTTTCGTATCATCTTATGGGGATTCCTACCGAAATGTTTACGCCCTTATTTGTCCTGTCGCGTATTACAGGATGGTCTGCTCATGTATTTGAACAGCGCCAAGATGGAAAAATAATTCGACCGAGCGCAAATTACATCGGACCAGACGATAGGACTTATGTGCCCATCGCCGAAAGATAGAATACGTAACGCCCTTTAAAATGCAATAAGTAAGTTAACTACTACTATTTGATCAGAAATATAATAATGAGTGCAATCTTAACCAATGAAAGACCACAGCCAGACCAGGTCCTGGTGGCTATTGTGGATTATGTCCTGAATTATAAAATCGAAAGCAAGCGGGCCTGGCACACGGCATTCTACTGTTTTCTTGATACAATCGGCTGCGGTCTGGAGGCGCTGACCTATCCTGCCTGTACAAAATTACTGGGGCCTATTGTTCCAGGGACGATCGTTCCGAACGGTGCTAAAGTGCCGGGCACAAACTATCAGCTGGATCCTGTACAAGCGGCATTCAATATTGGTACAATTGTACGCTGGCTGGATTTCAATGACACCTGGTTAGCGGCCGAGTGGGGACATCCGTCGGACAATCTGGGGGGTATATTAGCGACAGCAGACTGGCTCAGTAGAACGGAAATGGCGCAAGGCAGAAAATCCTTGAAAGCCAAAGCAGTCCTTGAAGCGATGATCATGGCGCACGAGATACAGGGAGTATTGGCGCTTGAAAACTCCTTTAATAGAGTGGGACTTGACCACGTGATTTTGGTGAAAGTGGCTTCTACTGCTGTTGTGGGCAAATTGCTAGGTCTAAACCGGGAAGAACTGCTTAATGCAGTTTCGTTGGCTTTTGTGGACGGGCAAGCTCTGCGCACTTATCGGCATGCGCCCAACACTGGCAGCCGTAAATCCTGGGCGGCCGGAGACGCTACCTCCCGGGCAGTGCGCTTGGCTTTAATTGCAAAGACAGGCGAAATGGGTTATCCTTCGGTGCTGACGGCGCCAGTATGGGGCTTTTACGATGTTTTGTTTAAAGGTAATGTGTTTAAGTTTCAGCGTGAATATGGGACTTACGTCATGGAGAATATTTTGTTTAAAATTTCTTTCCCTGCAGAATTCCATGCACAGACGGCCGTCGAAGCCGCGATACAGCTGCAGCAACAGCTTCGGAATTTTGGCAAAGACAGTGCCGATATTGCGCGTGTGACGATTCGGACTCACGAGGCGGCTATTCGCATCATTGACAAAAAAGGGCCTTTACATAATCCTGCAGACCGGGATCACTGCATCCAGTATATGGTTGCTGTACCCTTAATTTTTGGACGGCTGACGGCAGAAGACTACGAAGATCAGGTGGCAGCAGATCCACGTATCGATGATTTACGCAATAGGATTTTCTGTGTCGAAGATAGCCAGTTTACAAGGGATTATCATGATCCGCAAAAGCGGGCGATTTCCAATGCGCTGACTGTCGAACTGAAAGACGGAACGGTATTGCCGGAGTTGATCGTGGAATATCCGATCGGACATCCCCGACGTAGGGAAGAGGGTATTCCCAAATTGATCGAAAAGTACAAAATCAATCTGGCTCGTGTATTTTCAGAAAAGCAGCAAAGACAGCTGCTTGAAGTTACCTTGGATTATGACACCTTTATCGACCTCGATGTGTCTGAACTTATGGACCTCTACGCACGGTAGTATAGAAAGCTATTGTTCTGTTGTTTCTTCATATAACAGAACAATAGCTTATCGCTATTCATCCTATTCTTCCCTTTTTTGCCAGTTGGATCTAAAACCTGTATAAAATTTAAAGTCCTTGCCGGCCAGTGTCTTTAACGATGGGGGCAGTTCCCATTGTTCACCGAAGTGAAAGAATGATGTGCACTCCTGAACAAAAAGCGGTAAACCGGAAAGATCGATATGACCAAATACGCCGCCTGTGTAAGCAGGATAGCCTACACCAAGAACAGAACCGATATCGCCGTCAATGGGCTGATCCAATATACCCTCCTCTAAACAACGATAGCTATCCAAAGCCATGACATGAAGTAGTCTTTTTCGTATTAATGTGGGGGCGGCACTATCAATGGACATGGACAAAGTTGGGTCCTGCCAAATTGTTTTAGTTCGCGTAGTGCTGTCGTAGTCATAGAATCCGTGTCCCGATTTGCGACCTTTTCGCTGATTTTTGATCATATTGGCGAGATAAGCATAGGCTCTGTGCTGACTGGCGTGAAGGGTGGGCAACTGATCATACACATGCAGCATAAGTTCCAATGAAATTTCGTCCAGCACCGCGAGCGGTCCCACAGCGAATCCGGCAGTCAATGCTTCGGTCTCGATCTGCCGGGCCGGTATGCCTTCCAGTAACATGGTGATGGCTTCCAGAAGGTAGTTGAAAAAGATGCGGGAAGTAAAAAATGCAGGGCCATCATGTACGACTATCGGAATTTTGCCCAGTTTTAATGCGACCAATACGGCCTGTTGTAATGTGTTTTGATCTGTTTGTTGGCCGCGGATAATCTCAACTAAGGGCATGCGATCTACCGGCGAAAAAAAATGCATGCCGATAAAGCGCTCGGGATGAGGAGTTGCTGTGGCCAGGTTGCTAATAGGAAGAGACGTTGTATTGGAGGCAAACACACCATTTTTGGTGAGGTAGGCAAAACTTTGTTTTGTCACCTCTGCTTTTAATGCTGCATCTTCAAATACGGCTTCAATAATGAGATCAGATCCTGAAAGATCGTGGATATGCTCGGTAGCCGTAATCCTGGACAGCAGTGCCTGTTGCTGCTCGCTGTCCATATTGCCCTGTGCCAGCAATTTTTCACAAATCTGAGCTGAATACGCTTTGCCCTGCTGGGCCCGTAGTAGGGTGACATCTTTCAAAATCACATTTAAACCGGCCTTAGCTGCCTCGTAGGCGATACCTGATCCCATCATGCCAGCGCCGAGAATGCCTATCTGTCTGATCGTATTATCTGAGGTACATTCTAGCCAGTCAGGATGTTGTGTGCGATGTATACCATGATCAAGGGTGCGCACCATGTGCAGCACTTCGGGTGTCTTCAGAACAGCTAGATATACTGTAGCCTCAGCCTGCAGCACTTCGTCCAGCGGACGAGATACTGCTGATTGCAACAACTGGATGACCGCATTGGTACCGGGAAGCAGCCCCCGTGTTTTTTTTTGAATCGCCGCCACCGTATTTTCCATGTCCGCCGAAGAGGAGCGGAATGCCGGATCGGTAGCTCTATTTTTGCTCAATATCCAGCGTTTTGCCGTCGCTATACCGCCATCAAAATCAGCTGCTACATGATCGATCAAAGCTAATTTGTGACCATCTGTACTCCCGATTGAATTTCCCTGTGTTAATAGCTGCAAGGTTTGAGTGTAGCCAATGATCTGAGGCAGGAGCACGGTTGTTCCTAAGCCGGTAAAGGCGCCAAATTTACTTTCTGGAAAGCCCAAGCTGATCCCTTGTATAGCAATTCGATAATCAGACCATAACATTGGCGCTAGCCTGATGCCTGTGCAGGAGCGGTCAAGTATGGATACAATAGGCTTGTTGAATGATTTCCATTTTATTACCTCCAGCATCATGTGGTACATGTTGCTGGAGTCGAACATGCCTTCGTAAACCTGATTAAACAGGGACGTATAGTTTCCCTGATCGGCGTTCAATGGTGAGGTATACACCAACGCGGTGGTTTCTTGTTCTTGGAGCAGCTTAGTCATTAATACGACGAAGTGCTCAAGTGTAACCTGTATGCCCGGTCGGGCACTGGGGATTTCGATCAGCGGCTGTATGAAAACAATTCCATCGCTGTCCCGTTGTATGTCAAACAGCGGCGATGGGTCGGGGTTTTCTTTTTTTTGCATCATCATCTATTTCTTTGTTGTGGATAATTGGCTTTACGCAGGTTTTTGGGATTGATAGTTGATATGGTCAATGGACATCTTTGCAATAATCTCCAGCATAATTTCAGAGGTCCCGCCGATTATGGTCCCCACGCGTACATCCCGGTACAGACGAGCGATTTTATAGTCTTCAGTGAACCCATAACCGCCAAAAAGTTGTAGACATTGGCCGACTGCCTGGACAGCGAGCTCGCTGGCCTGGAGCTTGGCAATGGAGCACTCCCGGACTGCATATGTTCCCTCGTACTGAAGGTCACAACAGTGGTAAACAAATGCCTTCGTCGTCGCGATATCAGCGGTGATTTGGGCAATGCGATGGCGGACAGCCTGAAATTCTGCAATTTTTTTCCCGAAGGCCTCGCGTTGCTGCAGATATTCCAGCGTGTACTGTAAGGCCGATTCGGCTGTTGCAACGCTATGAATAGCAGCGGTGAGGCGTTCCAACTGTAAACCGTCCATTAGATAGCGGAATCCTTCACCTTCCGCACCAATTAAATTGCTCGCTGGTACCTTAACCTGATCGAAGGCCAATTCGGCAGTATCAGAGGCATGCCAGCCCAATTTATTGATCTTATTTGCCGATATCCCTTGCGTATGCCTGTCGATGAGCAGTAAACTGATGCCCTTCGTTCCTTTATCAGGGGCGGTTTTGACAGCCGTAATAAAAAAATCACCATAATACCCGTTGGTAATGAAAGTTTTGGATCCATTGACAATATAGTAATCTCCCGTTCGAACAGCAGTAGTCTTGATATTTTTTACATCGGAGCCCGCCCCCGGCTCCGTAATCGCGACAGCACTGACCATCTCTCCTGCAATGACAGGCCTGAGATAACGTTCTTTTAATTCCTCGGTTGCATATTTTAACAGATAAGGTGCAGACATGTATTGGATTACCAAAGCCGCTATCGTGAATCCCCCAGAGAAACAATGGGATAATTCCTCGCATAAAATCATCGAATAATAAAAATCCAAAGCCAGACCACCGTATTGTTCTGGATAGTTGAGTCCCATAAACCCCATATCGCCCATTCTTTTCCAGATACGTCGATCGATTTCACCTCTTTTTTCCCAGTCATCAATGTGCGGAAGAATTTCCTTTTGAATAAATGCCCGGAGCGTTTCGCGGAAAATTTGATGTTCAGCGGACAGTTTTCTTGCGTGCATAATAATTTATTTTACATTGGTTATTTTTTCAGTGGAATGAAAATCCATGGAAGCTTCATTTCTGCTGTCCTACGCTGGATGACCCTTAGGTGGAGACTGCTGTGAAATGCTGATCTAATTTACTGAAAAGGTCTCATTTTCCAGCAAATTATTATTGTTTATTTTTCATCATATAGATCATCTATGGAAGTTATTCCATTGTTTTTTTTCTATTTATTCTGTTTTGTGTCAAAGAATAGTCGCAGAGTGTTCGTTAGCGTACATTATATTTTCTATCTTTAAATAAGAATTCGACGGAAGTATACTCCTTGGGATTTGGAACGACTGTCGGCGCAGGCCGACATATCAAAGAACCTTTATAAACTATATGTGATGTCAAAAAAAGTATTTATTGTCGCGGCAAAGCGCACACCAATCGGAAGTTTTGGAGGTGGACTATCTTCACTGACGGCGCCTATGCTCTGTGCGCATGCGGTTCGTGCCCTGCTGAATCAAGTTGAGGTTGTAGCCGGCCAAATCGATGAAATATTGATTGGCAATGTGTTGCAGGCGGATTTGGGTCAAGCCCCTGCCAGACAGGTCGCCAAGCTTGCTGGTTTGCCTGATGGGGTAGCGGCAACTACGGTCAATAAGGTCTGTGCAAGCGGTATGAAAGCTATTGCTTTCGGCGCGCAATCCATTTTGCTGGGCGATGCGGAGGTCGTGGTTGCGGGCGGTATGGAGAGTATGAGCAGAGCACCCTTTTATTCGGGAGCCATGCGTTGGGGCGTAAAATTAGGTGATCAGACGCTAGTAGACGGTTTACAGCGGGACGGCTTAAGTGATGCCTATTCAAACGAGCCCATGGGCAGTTTTGCGGAGTTGTGTGCCGAGACATATGGCATCGGCCGCGAACAGCAAGATGCCTATGCAATCAATTCCTATAAGCGGAGTCTGGAAGCTTGGCAGAAAGGCAAATTTGCGAATGAAGTCACTCCGATAATTGTCCAAGGAAGAAAAGGAGAACAGGTGGTCTCCAGAGATGAGGAATTTTCACAGGTAAATTTTGATAAAATCCCGCAGTTGAAACCGGCGTTTAAAAAAGACGGGACGGTAACTGCAGCTAATGCTTCCACATTGAGCGACGGAGCGGCCGTTGTATTGTTGATGAGTGAAGAAAGGATGAATGAACTGCGGCTGAGTCCTTTAGCAGAGATTATTGCTTATGCAGATGCGGAGCAGGCACCTGAATGGTTTACTACCACACCGAGTCTGGTAACAGATAAAGTTCTGAAAAAGGCGGGTTTAACACTAGCGGACGTCGATTATTTTGAGTTTAATGAGGCTTTTTCTGTTGTGGCACTGGCAAATGCCCAAATTTTGGATATTGCGTTAAATAAAGTGAATATCTATGGGGGAGCGGTTTCGCTTGGGCATCCGCTTGGCTGCTCGGGAGCCCGGATTCTGGTGACCCTGACCAGTATCCTGCAGCAGGAGGGCGGGAAAGTGGGGTTAGCTGCAATCTGCAATGGTGGTGGTGGAGGTTCCGCAATGATCATAAAAAAAGCATAGTACTTCGTCCAGGTAAACAATCGGTTTAACTGGACGAAACCCTCGATACTTGCGCGGCCATGAATAAAATCAGCCTATTTATTCTTCATACAGACGGCTGGCTTCTACACCGTGAAGAGCGAGTTCGGACTCGATTTCGGTCGGATTCAGCCGGATTCCCTCAATAGTTAATAGATTGTAAATTGAATCCAGGTCTATTTTCCAGTCATGAATACCGTTTAATTTCTCAACAGCTTGTTTGATCTTATCAACGAGGCTGGGGTGTTGTGCATTAGTTTCGAAAATGAGCTTTTCCATTGTGTTTCGTATTAGGCCCAATTTGAAAATCAGGCAGGTTTAACCAAAATAGCGCAGACAATCATTGATCGGCTAATTACAATAGTCTCAATATAAGGAGAATTATTTGAAATTAATAGTTTAAAATGATTAAAATGTAATGAAACTGTTAATTTTTGTAATTAATTGCTGTAAATTTTGTGCACGTTAATCTAAATGTTCTACCGCGGATCTGAAGAGGCTGTGGTTGCGCTGCTCTTAGCAGCTGGCTGTCGAGGAGGCCTTCGCTGCTAACAAAATTTTAGTTAAGTTTGAATGGATGATGAAGACTGAAATTATCGATGTAATTGTGGTATTGCTCGTTCCGGCTGCTGCTGTACCATGGATTTTGTATGTTAAGCTTAGGTTCAGGTACAAAAAGCTGGAGCTGGAGCAACGTAGACAACGGGAAATTTTCCAACGGATGGACAACGAACAAATGAAGCGAATGCACCGAAACAGACTTAATCCACATCTGTTAAAAAATTCATTAAACGGTATTCTTTCACACGCTTATCAAACTTATTACACGATGGACAAGCTCGCCATGCTGTTGGATTACGTTCTTTATGAGAGCGAGATGGAACTGGTGTCGCCAAAAGCAGATATTGAATTTGTGCGTAATTTGATAGAAGTCAACAAGGTGAAGCTGAGTCCTTTATTTGATATACGTGTCAAATTTGACATCGACGAAACAGACCTCGAAATGTTGGAAAGGCCTTCGCTGGTTCCCCTGATAACCGTTGACCTAATCGAAAATGCGTTTAAACATGCTGATTTCCACCATCCGGATTCTTTTATTTCGATTACATTCATCTTTCGTCATGGCGTGCTGGAACTGACAGTCACTAATAAAATTTCGAAACGGTCGCCCTTAAATAAAACGAGAAGCGGAATAGGGAGCAAGACGCTCGAAGAACGGCTGATGTTATATTATCCCAACAGACATATACTACGGCGTTTTACAGAAAATGACATGTACAATGCGTATCTCCAGATCAGATTATATGAAGACTGAAAGAAAACTGAAATGTATACTATTGGATGATGAGATTCCAAGCCTGCGATTTTTGAGGATGTTATGTGAGCAGATTCGGGGACTGGAAGTTGTCAGAGCCTTTAATGATCCCGCCGTCCTGTTAAAGGAGTTTAAGTATTTGGATTTTGATTTTTGCATTTTGGACATTGAAATGCCAGATTTGAACGGCTTTGATGTCGCTAAGATCCTGACCGGTTATCCAATTGTCTTTTCCACGGCTTACAAGGAATATGCAAGTGAAGCTTTTGACATCAACGCGGTGGACTACATCCGCAAACCCATATCATTGCAACGTCTCGAACAGGCTATCAGAAAAGTCAGACGGGCGATGAGTTTACAACAGCCTCAACTGCCGTCTTTTGCTCAGTTCAATACCAATAAGGGCAAAGCAATCCTCCACTTTGATCAGATCGATTACATACGGATTGCGGATGTGGACAGTCGCGATAAGAGTGTTTTCCTTCGCGACGGCTCTACTGTTCTGCTCAAGAATATCAGTTTTGATAAATTACTTGCCTTTTTGCCACCACAGGATTTTTGCCGTATTAATAAGAAGGAGATTGTTGCGTTAAGAATCGTGAAATTCATTGCAGGAGATGAAATAATCAGCAGTTTACCTGATGCAGAAGATAATGCGATTGTCTTTAGTTTAGGGGATTCTTATAAGAGATCTTTCCTCAAAAAAATTGTTTGATTACAAAATTACCTTAGTTCATTACATATTTTAGTTTCCACGATGGCAAGCAGGTTTTAAAGCGCATGCAGAATCATATTTTTGCTATAGCTATTGGATCTGCGGTATGACAGATCGTCTTACGGTAGCTGCAAAAAGAGTTAATTCAGTATTTATTGAACTGTGACGAAGATGAAGAAACACAGAAATACGATTTTTTATGTGGCGTTAATTGGCTCCTTGCTAACTGTCATGTATTGGGTCGTCCACTTGGGAGTACGATTGCAGCATCAGGAAATGCCCGTCGGAACAAAGCTGAGCCATGGTGCCTGGGAAGATTTTAAGTTGACGCTGATCCACAGCTTTGGCCATCCTTTGGCTATCCTGTTGGCACAGATTGTAACAATAATCATAGCAGCTCGCATTATGGGCTGGATATGTATCAAAATCAAACAGCCTGTCGTCATAGGAGAAATGCTTGCCGGAATTATTCTTGGTCCCTCTTTGTTGGGTCTATATTTCCCAGAGTTGTCGCAAACGCTCTTCCCTGCAGTGTCACTCAACAATCTTCAATTTCTGAGTCAGATCGGGTTGATTCTCTTTATGTTCATTATCGGTATGGAACTCGATCTAAATGTGCTCAGAAATAAGGCTCACGATGCTGTAGTGATATCCCATGCGAGCATTGTTATTCCCTTCACTTTAGGCATTTCACTCGCTTATTTTCTTTATCAGCATCACGCTCCAGCTAATGTGGAGTTTCTGTCATACAGCTTGTTTATTGGTATTTCGATGAGTATAACGGCCTTCCCGGTTCTTGCAAGGATAGTACAGGAGCGGGGATTGCAGAAAAGTAAGCTTGGGGCTATGGTGATCACCTGTGCCGCTGCTGACGATATTACCGCCTGGTGTATTTTGGCGGTCGTCATTGCAATTGTAAAGGCCGGAAATTTCGCCAGCGCATTGTATACCATTGGGTTGTCCATAGGTTATGTCCTGTTAATGATTAAAATTGTACGTCCATTTCTGATGCGTGTGGGTGAGTTAAAAGGCACTCGGGAAGGACTGAGCAAATCGGTCGTTGCGATATTCTTTATCGTTCTGTTGTTTTCCGCTTATACAACGGAGATACTCGGAATACATGCATTGTTCGGTGCTTTTATGGCAGGAGCGATCATGCCTGAAAATAGCCGTTTTAGGACTGCGTTTATTGAAAAAATTGAAGATGTCTCTACCTTATTGCTGTTGCCGTTGTTTTTTGTTTATACCGGACTGCGTACGCAGATCGGGCTATTGAATGATCCTGATTTGTGGTTGATTACAAGCTTGATTATTCTGGTGGCGGTGATCGGAAAATTTGCAGGCAGTGCCTTGGCAGCCCGATTTGTAGGCCAGAACTGGAAGGATAGTCTGAGCATTGGTGCGCTGATGAATACCAGGGGACTGATGGAGCTCATCGTGTTAAACATCGGTTATGACCTTGGGGTTCTGAGCGCTGAGCTTTTCTCGATGATGGTGGTGATGGCGCTGGTAACCACATTTATGACAGGTCCTTCATTAGATCTGATCCATTATGTATTTCGGCCAAAAAAGCGGTCGCTGGAGCAGGAAATACAGACAAAATCCAAGTTTAAAATATTGCTTTCTTTTGCGAAGAGCAATACCGGCATCTCACTCCTTTATCTAGCAAATGCGCTTACCGCGAAATCCAAACATACTGCTGAAATCACTGCTCTTCATATTGAACCGTCAAATGAGCTTCGACATTACGAAGTCGAAACTCAGGAGCAGGATAGTTTCCGTGAGATAAAACGGACTGCGCAGCATCTGGAACAGCCTATACGGACAGTTTTTAAGATATCCAGTGATATTGATCGTGAAATTGTGCAGACTTCCAACGAGAGGGAGCAAGATCTACTCTTATTGGGGGTGAGCGAGTCGATTTATGGGGGCAGCCTATTAGGGCGCTTTTTAGACTTTACGTCACGTATCATTAATCCAGAAAAACTTTTGCATACGGTAGCAAATGCTGAATCTCCTTTTTCAACATTTGACAGGAATCAGCAGATCAATGCGAGGGTCAATGCTATGGTGGGCATTCTGATCGATAAAAATTTTGTGAAAGCTCAGCGCATCATTGTTCCTGTTTTGTTGAAAGACGATGAATTCTTGTGCGCTATTATACGGCGGCTAATTCATCACTCGGACGCGCAGGTGATCGTATGGGATTGTGAGCAGTTATTGCGCAAGCAAGAAGCCTTTAGAGAAAAACTTCGTCAGATCGAGCAGCTTGTGCCCAATCATCTGACGGTAGTGGACGTTAAAAAGTTAGGGGCGGAACTATGGGCACAACAGGATCTTATGTTAATGAGTTTGCCCTGCTGGCATAAAATAGTCAATAAAAAGGTAGATTGGCTACCGCTTACACCGTCGACCCTGTTGGTGGCGGACCGGAAAAAATAGTGTTTATCGTCGTCAGGTCGAAATAGAATATTTCGACCTGACGACGATAAAGGAATTGGCTATGTTGAGATCTTGTCCACCTTTATCTTCAGTCCGATTAATTTCTCAATATCGCTCAGGTAAGTTCTTTCTTCCACATCACAAAAAGAAATCGCCTGACCTTCCATACCCGCTCTGCCCGTGCGGCCAATACGGTGCACATAGGTTTCGGGAACATTGGGGAGGTCGTAGTTGATGACTAGCGGTAACTGTTCTATATCAATGCCACGTGCCGCAATATCGGTGGCAATCAGTATTTTAATACGACTTTCCTTAAATTCGCCCAGTGCCCTTTGTCTGGCATTTTGCGATTTATTTCCGTGAATGGCAGCAGCTCGAAGACCATTTTTTGCCAAGAGCTTGACGATTTTATCAGCCCCATGTTTGGTTCGGGAAAATACAATTGTGCGTTCATGTTTCTTCTGTTTAAGAAGGCTGGTCAGCAATTTGATTTTATCTTTTTTCTCGATGAAGTAGACACATTGATTTACCTTCTCTGCGGTGGAGCTGACTGGTGTCACATCTACTTCAACCGGTTTATGGAGTATGCCCTGTGCAAATTTGCGAATATTTGGAGGCATTGTGGCAGAGAAAAATAAAGTCTGGCGTTTTTCGGGAACTTTAGCGAGAATCTTTTTGATATCGTGGATAAAGCCCATGTCCAGCATGTTGTCGGCCTCGTCAAGGATCAGCAGCTCAATCTTATCAATAAAAACCAGTTTTTGGTTCATGAGGTCCAATAAACGGCCTGGAGTAGCAACAAGGATGTCGACCCCCCTTTTTATTTCTTTAACCTGTTTGTCCTGATTCACACCGCCAAAGATGGTACAGTATTGGAGACTCAGGTATTTACGGTATAGATTTATATTGTCGCCAATCTGTATTGCCAGTTCACGTGTCGGCGTTAAGATAAGCGCTCTGATAGGTACTTGTTTACCAATGCCCGTCTTCTTTTCGGCCAGGCGTTGCAATAAGGGCAACGCAAAAGCCGCTGTCTTTCCAGTGCCCGTCTGTGCGCATCCGATGAGATCTTTTCCGTCCAAAATGACCGGAATAGCCTTTTGCTGAATAGCAGTCGGCGTAGTATATCCCGTTTCGGCGACTGCCTTTAAAAGTGGGGAGATCAGATTAAGTTGTTTGAATTCCATTAAAATGTAACTGGGAAATTATGCTTAAATACACCTTGATTTACTTTCGTTGAAGCGGTTCATAACTGTTCAGAAATCTATCATGCAGTGATGGAAGCAAACAAACAGGAAATAACAAGGGATGAATATGTAAAAGAAATGGGATAAATCAGTAAGAATTACCCCATTAACAAGAAAGTGTATTTTTTGGATTACGCCAATTTTACATTTGTAGCGTTGATTCCTTTTGGAGTTCTTTCTACATCATAAGTAACAACGTCACCTTCAGTTACTTGGTTCTTAAGCGCAGAAACGTGTACGAAAACGTCTGCACTACCGTCTTCTGGTGTAATAAAACCAAAACCTTTAGTTTCATTGAAAAATTTAATTTTACCTGTATTCATTATTTTTAATTAAGTGTCGCAAGGTAGGTATAATAAATGAGTAATCGTGTTTTTTTTTCGTAAATCGTCAAGTTTTTTTTATGATGACGTTTTGTCAACAATAATAGTCGTTCAAAGCCCTTTAAGTGGCTATTTCTATTGATGCATGAGGGAGGCACCTGGTAAATCATGTATGCCATGTAACAGTGAGGGTAACCGCTTATCTAAACACCTTTTTATAATGTCTATATATATTTTACAATCATTGTATGCATGCCTTAATTGATTTTTGTATTTTCATCATCAGCAAAACCAAGTGTACTTAAACCCGTATATGATGAATAGAAAAGATTTTATCCGTACTTCCAGTATTTTAGCAGCCGCATCATTCTTCTCCAGCACCCGGGCGTCTCAGTTGTCTGATCAGCCAATCCGTGTTGGGGTCATTGGTGTCAATGGCATGGGATGGTCTGACCTGAATGCGCTGTTGAAGCAAAATAATATTGTATGTACGGCTCTTTGTGATATAGATGAGACCGTCTTGAATAAAAGGGCCCGAGAGTTACAAGAACGAAATATGGTTGTCGCCACTTACCTCGATTATAAACAGTTGCTGGCCAGTTCGGATGTAGACGCAGTTATTATTGCAACGCCTGATCACTGGCATTGTCTGCAGATGGTAGATGCTGTTGAGGCGGGAAAGCATGTCTATGTGGAGAAGCCTATCGGCAATTCTGTCCGGGAATGTCAGGTGATGGTGCAGGTGGCAAAGAAAAATAATGCCATTGTGCAAGTGGGACAATGGCAGCGGAGCCAGCAGCATTTTAAAGATGCGATTGATTTTGTGCATTCCGGTAAGTTGGGTAAAATACGGTTGGTCAAGGCCTGGTCGTATTTGGGCTGGAAAAACAGCATTCCAGTGCAACCCGATACAGCTGTACCTAGTGGAGTGCGTTATGCGGACTGGCTGGGTCCGGCAGTAAAGAAGCCGTTTAATGTCAACCGCTTTCACTTTAATTTTCGATGGTTTTGGGATTATGCGGGTGGATTGATGACCGATTGGGGCGTGCATATGCTGGATTACGCGCTACTGGGGATGAAAGTGTCAGACCCAAAATCCGTGATGGCATCGGGCGGTAAGTTTGCGTTTCCTGACGATGCCGGCGAAACGCCCGACACCATGACTGCAGTCTACGAATTTGACGGTTTTAATATCCAGTGGGAGCATGCAAAAGGAATTGATCTGGGCCCCTACGGCCGTAATCATGGTGTTGCATTTATAGGCAACAATGGTACACTGGTATTAAATCGATCCGGCTGGGAGGTGATTCCAGAAAAGGGGCGCATGGAAGCACTGCCTTTCCAACCTGCATCTGACAATGGGCTGGAAAGACATATGGCAAACTTCGTAGAAGCTATTCGACAACGAAACCCACAATTATTACATGCTCCGATCGAAGCAGGAGCACACATCGCGATTTTCTCGCAGATGGGCAACATTGCTTTCCGGACTGGACAGAAGCTTTACTGGGATCAGGGCAAGCAGCGTTTTACAGACTCCAATGCAAACAGATATTTGGCAGCAGTATACCATAACGGTTACAAATACCCTAAAATATAGCCATGGAGAACGGATGTAGGGCAGAAGCTATCCAAAGACAAATGTATTGGCGATAGCGATTTCGTCCTGATTGACTGAGTGCTCAAAGTTGGGATATATGGACAGCTGCACGTTTGCATTCATATTTTTTAGTATGGCAACGGAGGCCTGGACACGTTGTAATGGTACATGTGGATCAGGATCGCTTGTACCGATAAACAGCGGCATCTGCCCGAAATCACCCTGATACTTGCTGGTATCAATTTCCTCGCCGATCAGGCCTCCAATAATTGCAGCCGCTCCACCATAACGATTGGCATGCTGTGCTAAATATTCAAGAATCAGGCAGGCACCCTGCGAGAAACCAAAAAAGTAGATATTTTCTGTTTTTACTCCGTTGTCCTGAGCCTGCTGTACTGTATCCGCAAGGACCTGAATTGCCGAGGTCAGCCAAGGTTCGTTGCGTTCCCTGGCAGCCATAAATGAATAAGGATACCACGTATAATTAGCTGCCTGCGGCGCTAAAAGTGCGTAACCATCCACTTTTAGATAAGTAGACAAATGCAAGATTTCCGTCGCGGTACCACCACGTCCATGAACCATGATCAGTACTTTCTTTGCTTTTTCCAGAGCTTGTCCAGCTGTTATGATATTAACCAAATGACTCATAATATTTGTTTCTAAATTGTTTTCCTAAACCATACATCTTTATAGATGTCGGGATGGCGATGAAATTGGGCATTAACGTAAGGGCAGAGGGGCACGATCATTATCTTGTTTTCGCGGGCATAAGAAACGAGTTTTTCCAATAGTATTTTAGCAAATCCACGTCCTTCATATGCTTCGTCTACTTCAGTATGATAAACGACGAGTTTTCCGTCGATAAGGGCTATGCTCATCAAACCAGCTTTTGCTCCATCGGAAAATAATTGCAGTTCGCCACGCTGATTTTTATCCAGTACAATCTCTGTGCTTTCCATATTTTGTGTATTTGTTCTTGTTTAATGAATATTTAATCAATGTTTGGTAACGACTCTTCAATCTGTGCACGGTAGCTTTCGTATTGTTTTGGTAGTTTGAGCGCTGTACCCAAGCTTTCCAGCGGCTCATCCACCGTAAATCCGGGATTGTCCGTCGCGAGTTCAAACAATACACCCCCCGGTTCACGGAAATAAAGAGAAAAGAAGTAATCGCGGTTAATTTTAGGTGTAATATCCAACCCTGCAGAAAGAACTTTTTCACGGTATTCCATAAGGATATCGTCATCTTTTACGCGGAAAGCCACGTGGTGATTGGTTCCACCGGCATTCCTGCCATATGAAAGATCTGGATTTTCAACAATGTCGACAGTATGGGCAGTTGTGATACTATCGGTCTTCAGCCGGTATCTTTCATTTTCGTGTTCCCTTACTGAATAGCCTAAAATGTCTGTCAGGACCTTTAAGGTAGGGTCAGCACGTTTCAGCGATAACGTGACATTGTGGAAGCCTTTTAACGCCTGCTGGCTCGTAATATCAGTTGTGGTCCAGGCCTTTCTGTCGTCTTCGATGTTGGGCTCAATAAATTGCAACTGCAAACCATCCGGATCCTTAAATTCGATCAGTTTCTCCCCGAAGATTTCATTTTCAACAAAAGCCACACGGTGTGTATCGAGACGGTCTTTCCAGAACGGCAGACTGCCCGGAGGCACCGCATAACCTATATGTGTCGCCATACCAGTCCCTTGTACACCTCGCCCAATTCCCTCCCAAGGAAAGAACGTCAATATCGTACCAGGCTCACCTTTTTCGTTTCCGAAATAAAAATGGTACGTTCCAGGGTCATCAAAATTGACAGTCCTTTTTACCAAACGGAGACCCAAGACTTTGGTGTAGAAGTCAAGATTTCTTTTTGCATTATCGGCGATGGCCGTAATATGATGCAATCCTAAAATTGAATTGTCCATAACTTTTAATTTTTTTTATCTGATGTAAAATTACGGATGACCGCCGGTAAATCCATTGAACTAGATCAATAAAGACATCGACACAAAAAACTTAATACAGCGCTCAAGAAAATAATATTTACATTTGATATTGATTATGGAAGATAATACATTATTTAAGATCAGCTATAAAATAAAGGAAATCCGCAAGGTTAAAGGCATCACCATACAGGAGGTTGCCGATAGAGCGGGGGTAAGCAAGGGGTTGATATCGCAGATCGAAAATAATCGGACGATACCCTCGTTATTGGTATTGATCAACATCGTCCGTGCACTGAATGTCGACTTGAACGAATTTTTTAAGGACTTTAATTCGGATTTAGACTCCGGCCCGGTCACTGTCCGAAAAAAAGAGAGTTATATTCCTTTTGAAAAGGAATCTGCTGACGGATTTCTTTATAAGCGTATTTTTAGTTCAGCAATAGATAGTTCGAACATAGATATCGTCCTTTTGGAACTACTTCCTAATTCGCAACGGCCGGTAGTGGAAACAGAAGCCTACGAATATAAATATATTATTAAAGGCCAGGTTGAATATATATTTCAGGATCAGCAAGTCCGTCTTGAAGAAGGCGACTCCATATTCTTTAATGGGCGGCTTCCCCATACTCCAAGGAATACCGGTAAAGACAACGCTTTAATGCTTATCGTTTATTTTTTCGACAACAAACGCTGACCCAGCTATTTATGACCTGCGTAAATACGGTCTGTTAGCCCATCAGCTGCATTGATGTTTACGTACCGTTCTATATACAAAAACATATTTCTTATATTTGTTTATAAATACTTAACAAAAGTTTAGTTCTGTATTAATTCTCATGATTTACTTTTGATTGCGGGCGAAAAGCCTGTTAAATAGCAGGATCATGAGGTTTAATCAACGATTAAAAATGCGTATAAGCAAATTAGATGAGCGTTCTGTAGCCATACTTCTGGCAATAGCAGCATTTTTATGTTATACGAGTATGTATTCATTCCGGAAATCGTTTACCGCTACGAGCTTTTCCAATCAGTCTGTTCTCGGGATAGACTATAAAGTGATTATGGTCATTATACAGATGTTCGGTTATCTGTTCTCTAAATTTTATGGTATTCGATTTATTTCGGAGAGCAAACACAGCCATAGGGGCCGTTATTTAGTCACTTTAATCTGTGTTTCGTGGAGCGCCCTTCTGGCTTTTGCTCTTTTTCCCAGGCCCTGGAATGTCGCTTTTCTTTTTATCAATGGTTTTCCACTGGGAATGGTCTGGGGTTTGGTTTTTAGCTATTTGGAAGGGCGACGGTTTACCGAGATCATGGGTGCTGTGATGTCTGTGAGCTTGGTATTCGCTTCCGGCCTGATTAAATCAGTGGGACGATTGCTCATGGTCACTGTGGGTGTCAATGAATTCTGGATGCCCTTTTTTACGGGAATGTTGTTTTTCCTTCCCTTCCTATTGTGTGTCTGGGTGCTGGAAAATGCACCGGGACCCACTTCTCAGGACAAATTCCTGCGGACCGAAAGAGTGGCAATGGATGCGGCAATGCGCAGAAGTTTCTTTAGTATGTTTATGCCGGGTATTGCATTGACAGTCATAATTTATAGCATGTTGACAATTTTGCGGGATGTCAGGGATAATTTTGAGATTGAGATCTGGCAGATGCTGCATCTTAAAGGTGTGGGCATCTTTGCAAAGGTGGACGGGCTCATCGCTTTGGCCGTGTTAGTTTTGATAGGTGGGTTAATTGTTATTAAGGATAATCTGAAAGCATTTAAGCTGATTCATTATATGATTATTGCTGGCTTTCTAATTACCGGTGTATCTAATTACTTATTTACGAATCAGTGTATTGGGGGACTTAGTTGGATGCTCCTGGTTGGTCTGGGGTTATATATGGCTTATATTCCCTACAATGCGATATTCTTTGAGCGGATGATAGCAACCTATCAGATGAAAAGCAATATTGGATTTGTGATGTATATGGCCGACGCCGTGGGTTATCTTGGAAGCTTCCTAGTCCTCATGAACAAAGAATTTTTACCAACTTCCGTCAGTTGGGGAGAATATTTTATTCATTTGGTTTACGTGGCTTCGGCTATCGGCGCTATCTTAAGTATCTTTTCTTTTATATATTTTGTCCGAAAGAAAGAACGGATAAAAGATGAAAAAGAGGGGGAGGGGGCCAAAGCTTGGCAGGCATCCACGACTACAGTACAAATAGTAAAATGAAAATATATTAAAAAAATGGGAACAGATACATATGATCTAATTGTGGTCGGAGGGGGGATCTTAGGAACTTTCCATGCGTACCATGCATTGAAGAAAGGATTGCGCGTGCTTCAACTGGAAAAGGATAATTTTCCAGTAGGTTCCACAGTACGTAATTTTGGTCAGGTCGTACCGTCCGGTATGGCCGGAGAGTGGTTTGACTATGGTGTGCGGGGATTAGATATCTATCAGTCTATCCAAAAGGAAATGGATATATCTGTCCGAAACAATGGTAGCATTTATATTGCATCCGATATGGACGAGGTGCAGGTTATCCACGAATTAGCAGCACATTATCATACAAAAGGCTATGTACATGAGCTGTACTCCAAAGACCAGATCTTGTCCAAGTATCCAGATTTGAATCCTAATTATGTCAAAGAAGCCATTGTCTTTGACCAGGAGCTCAGCATAGAGCCTGAAGTTATGATTCAAAAGCTGCATGTTTTTATGCGCACCAAGTTTGAAAAATATGTGTTGAAATACGATACGACCGTGATCACCTGTGAGGAGGGGAATGACAAGGCCAGCATAACAACAAGCGGTCTTGAAGTTTTCGAGGCAACGAAAGTTCTTATTTGTAACGGGTACGAGTTTAAGATTCTGTATCGTGAGCTATTTAATGATAGTGGTTTAGAAATCAGTAAACTGCAGATGATGCGAACCAAGCCATTGTCACAGCTTTATCTCCCCGGCAATATTCTGACGGGACTGACCATCCGCCGTTATGAAAGCTTTGAGGAATATTGTCCTTCATTCCAGAGCATTCCTATACCTGAATATTATCAGGAACTGCGCAAATATGGTATTCATATTTTATTCAAACAAGCTGCCGACGGCAGTATCATTATTGGGGACTCGCATGAATATGCAGCGGCAAACTGCCTTGATGAACTGGGGTTTGCGGTGAGCAGCCATATCAATGAGTTGATGATCGCAGAAGCTAATCGCATTGTCCCACTAAAAAAAGACTGGATTGCTTCTTCCTGGGCTGGGTTTTATTCCCAGCATAAAGACCATATGCTGGAGATTGATATCAGCCCACGTATACACATCCGTACGGGTATCGGGGGGAAGGGCATGACTGCCAGCGCTGGGTACGCGGAACAGAGTATCGAAAAGCTTGTTTAGCATGATGTTCCCTACAAGACCAAAAAGGTCCGGCAGCTGTAAAGGCTGCCGGACCTTTTTGGTTGTTGCTATCCTGACACTACGAAATAAAATTTCTGAAGTCACGACCTAGCGGCTTGCAGGGCCCGTATACAAAAAAACGTTTTTTACTCAGTAAAGGCGCCAACTATTTTTTAGCGAGGTTGTTTAATAGATAATGCGTGTAAACGCAATATTTCCTTATTGTTTATGCGTTGACTGATGTTTTTGTTAACTTCACAAACGCAAAAACCAAATTAACGGATATAAATACATGGCAAATCGGATTTTTCCTGAAAATGAAAGAGCTAGGATTGAAAAATTAAAATCTTACGAATTAATGGGACTAGGTAAAGATCCTGAATTGGATGTATTTGCACAGGCGGCGTGTTTAATCACCGACTGTCCTGCTGCTTTGATTGCTATGATGGAAGAGGAAACCCAACGCATCCAAAGCTGCGTCGGAATAGAACTGGACACTGTGGAAAGGAAAAATACGATCTGCCAGTATACTATCATGAGTCAGGAGTTACTTGTCATTGAAGACACCTTTTCGGATGAACGTTCATCAGGCAATCCGCTGATCCGGGAGGGAAATATCCGTTTTTATGCTGGCGTACCGCTCATGGATGATGAGGGCGATGCATTAGGTACCATTTGTGTTATCGACTTTCAGCCTAAGACGCTGTCGGACAAACAGCGAAATTCGCTGGTGGAACTCGGAAGAGCAGTATCCAAGCTTTTGCTTGGAAAAAAGAGAAAAGTACAAGCCGGTTATTTCTCCGAGATATTCCATTTGACCAATAATATCATTTGTGTATTAGATAAAGCACATCTTATTAAAGATATCAACCCCGCGTTCTCTAAAATACTCGGTTTGTCGAGATCAGATAGTATTGGTCAATCCATTTTAAATCTATTGCAGGACGAGGATAACAGCTTGCAAGCGACGCTTGCCCAGCTAACTAATCTTTCTCATGGAGCTCAGTCGACAACATATACTGAAATACCACAACGTGGTACGGTAATCATCGAGTGGCATTTTAAATATGATGTTGCGAACGATGAAATTCTGGCATTTGGACGGGATGTGACAAAAGAACGCAATGAAAAGCTAAAATTGGAAAACTCTGAACGTCGGTTTCGTAGTTTTTTTGAGAATGCCATTGGTTTGATGAGTATGCATGATATGGAAGGTAACATCCTAGCCGTTAACGAAAGAGGTAGGGAAATACTCAAATATGAAAAGGCGGAGGTTCGAAGTTTGAATCTTAAACAACTGGTACCAACGCAGAACGTGGACCTTGTTGTCGAGTATTTGAAGCGGATCGCAAAAAATAAAGAAGATTCGGGTATGATGGTGTTGCAGACGAAAGAAGGAGAAAATATCTCATGGTTATATCACAATATGGTAGAAACAGATGAGAATGGGCAATCTTATGTCGTCAGTACAGCTCTAAATATGACGGAGCGTCTCCGCCTGGAAAACGATTTATTACATACTAAACAAATCTTAGAGCAGACAAATGCCGTGGCTCAGGTGGGTGGTTGGGAAGTTAACCTGGCCGAAAATAAGATATATTGGTCCGACATGACCAAACTGATTCACGGGGTGGATCAAAACTTTACGCCAGATTTCGAGCATGCCATTGGCTTTTACGAGCCCGAGAGTCAGGAAAAATTGCGGGATATATTCGCGGAGGCCATTACCACTGGCAAGCCGTATGATACCGAATTACGGCTGCTAAAACAGGACGGTGTTGCAATTTGGGTCAGAGTGAAAGGGATACCAGAGTTTGACAACGGTAGCTGCAAGCGGGTATTCGGTATCATTCAGGATATCGATCAGAGTAAATCGCTTTATCTGGAACTCGAACGTAAAGAGTCCATGTTGCGCGCTTTCGTCAATTATGTTCCGGCATCGGTGGCGATGTTTGACCGTGATTTTAACTTTGTATCATTAAGTAATCAATGGATAGAGGATTTCCATAAAGACGGGGGAGATTTGCTCAACCGCAATCTATTTGAGCTTTTTCCACAGATTCCAGATCAAAGAAAAAAGATTTATCTCGCGGCGCTGGATGGTGTCCCCTATAAGAATACGGACGAAGTCATTCAGGTCGGAGGGATAGCCGAACCTCAGCATTTTAATTGGGAAGTAAGACCTTGGCATCTTAGCGACGGAAGTATTGGAGGGATTATCATTTTTACACAAAACATCACCGAGTCCGTGAAAATCAACGCGGAACTAAAACGGGCTAAGGAATTGGCGGATTTGGCAAGCAGAGCGAAATCGGAGTTTCTCGCAAACATGAGTCACGAAATTCGGACCCCGCTAAATGGCGTTATCGGTTTTTCAGATCTCCTATTGAAGACTCCACTTAACGATATTCAAAGTCAATATTTGCGCTATATCAACGAATCGGGTAATAATCTGCTGAATATCATTAATGATATTCTGGATTTTTCAAAAATTGAGTCGGGAAAGCTGGAGCTTTTTGTGGATAAATACAATGTGTATGATATCGCGAATCAGGTGATCAACGTGGTATTGTATCAGGCTCAACGCAAAGAAGTCGAATTGCTTCTCAATATTGAGCAAGGACTTCCGGCATTGATTTGGATCGATGAAGCCCGTATAAAGCAAGTGTTGATTAACTTACTGGGGAATGCCGTTAAGTTTACCGAAAAAGGTGAGATAGAATTCAAAATCAGTAAACTTCATCATGAAGAGGGGAAGCTAACGTTGCGGTTTGAGGTCAGAGATACAGGCATAGGTATTCCAGTTGAAAAGCAACAGCGTATTTTTGATGCCTTTACTCAGGAAGACAGTTCGGTCAGCAAACGTTACGGCGGAACTGGACTTGGCTTGACCATCTCTAACAATCTGTTGAAATATATGGGCAGTCAATTAAATCTATACAGCGAGGTCGGTAAAGGATCTACATTTTATTTTGATTTAAATGTGGCTTGTGAAGAGATTGTTTATGAGGATGATATGTTGCCTTTGAATCGTGTGCTGGTAGTGGATGACAATGCGAATAACCGGATGATCATCCAGCATATGTTAGCCTTCAAAGAGGTTGATTCTGTACTTGCTGAGAACGGTATGGAAGCGCTTCAACTGCTTATGAAAGGTGAGCGTTTTGATGTTATTCTGATGGATTACCACATGCCTATACTGTCAGGACTGGAAACAATAGAAAAGATCAAGGAACTCTTTCGTCAGCAGGGAGAGGGTATACCCTTGATCGTATTACATACCTCCTCGGAAGAACATGAAGTCATTTCGTCATTTAGACAGGAAGAACGCTCATTTTGTTTGCTTAAGCCCATTAAGTCGGACGAATTGTATCAGACCTTACGGAAGGCAATACAGCAAAATAAAGAAGACGTTGTTTTGTCCGATGGCCGGGAGGGGCTAACTTTTGCTGACACCTATGGTAAAGGTATTGAGGTTCTATTGGCTGATGATAATGCGGTTAACATGGCGCTAAATACACGGATGATGAATAGCATTATGCCAGATGCTATATTAACGGAAGTGTCAAACGGGGCTGAAGCGATTCAAGCATGTACAGCGAAAACATTTGGTCTCATTTTAATGGATGTACAGATGCCGGAAGTAGACGGTATTGAAGCATGCAGGCGAATCCGGCAGATGGACAAGTATGTTGATACACCCATAATTGGTATAACCGCAGGAAATGTGCTTGGCGAGAAAGAACGCTGCCTTGAGGCAGGAATGTCAGATTTTCTGGCAAAACCAATCCGGCAGCAGGATCTTGTCGATGCCTTACAGCGAGTATTACCGATAGTTACGGAAAAGCGAGACGTAGAAACTGATGAACATCTGGATATGAAACGTCTGGCCGAACAAACAGGTGATGATCCGGCATTCCTGAGTTTTTTTCTCGATCTGGTCATCCAGGAGATTACCTCAGCACGGCAGCATATCACAGAAGCTAAAAACGGGAAAGACCGTCAACGTTTAAAAGAGCTGCTTCATAAATTGCGGGGGACTTCAGGTACGGCGGGACTTGTAAAACTTGCTCAGCTTACCAACGAACTTGAAAGTCATGTATCTACAACAGATGATCTGGAAGCAGCCTTAATACCCATTGAAAGGGAAATAGAAACCGGAATAAAATTGATTACAAAAATCTTAAATAAATAGTGTTATGTTGATCTTACTTGCCGAAGACGATGAATTGATTCTGCGTACCGTGGAGCATAAGTTAATAAATGAAGGACATGAGGTTATTTTAACCCGCAACGGACAGGAAGCGATTGAAAAAATTAGCCAGCTGGATCTAGACCTTATTGTAACCGATATTATGATGCCATTTGCTTCTGGAATAGAAATTTTATCAGCCATAAAAAACTTTGGGAAGAGTATACCGGTTATAGTATTGTCGAGCATGGGCCAGGAAGAAGTTGTCGTTGACGCATTTGATCTCGGAGCAGCAGATTTTATGGTCAAACCTTTCAGTCCGAATGAACTTGTGCTTAGAATCAAACGATTAACAAATAGTAAATAAACATAATATCGTATGCAGCATCAGGTCGTGCTTCATGAACTTATTGTAGCCATCATCGTGGTGCTCATTTTCGTGTTGTTGTTAATCATCGCGGTTTTGAGTTATAGTTTTTACAGCTATCGTATTCTTCATCACAGGCAGTTGTGGACGCAGATAATCGAGCATAAAATTATGAAGACAATCGTTGGAAGCGATGATTCCGATAATAGTGACGTGAAATTTGCCACTTATATACGTGAGCCCTCGTTCCGGAAACTCTTTTTACATTTGCTAATAAATGCTGAGCGCAAATTTTCAGGCGTTGCCAAGCAGTCAATCGCGAAGTTATTCAGTGATTTTAAACTGGAAGATGAGGCCTGGCGAAAGTTGCGTCAACGTGAAGCTTATCTGATTGCAGGTGGCATTCAGGAGCTGGCCGCGATGTCAGTCCATGAGGCCATTCCTACGATTTTAACAAAATTGAACGACCCCAGACCCGCCGTTTATCAGGAAGCACAATATGCTTTGGTGAGCTTTAAGGGCTATGAGGGGTTAAGCTTCCTAAATACTTTTGATCGTCCTTTGTCCGATTGGCAACAGCTGCGTTTGCTCTATTCCATACATATCGTGCCGGAAGCATCCGAACCAAGTATTACATTGTGGCTCGCCAGCGCTAATGCTTCAGTGGTTATATTTACTTTAAGACTTATTCGCAAATTTAGGCTTATGAGCATGTACGATGCCGTGCAAAGGCTGTTGACACATACAATAACAGCGGTTCGTATACAAGCAGTCCGCACTATGCAGGCAATAGAGAACGGCACAACTATGGATCAGCTGATCAACGGTTTTAATGGGCAGCCTGTCGATGTGCAGCTTGAGATTTTAAAATCAATGAAAAAGTCCAGAAGCAGGGATTGTGTGTCTTTTCTAAAAACACAGCTCTTGCACTGCGAAAAAAATGCAATTAAGATCGCCGCTGCAGAAGTTCTGGTTGTCCTAGGACAAGAAAAGTATCTGCGCGAGATAGCAAGGGGAACAACTAAGGATACTGCCCTTACACATATTATTAACCACGCGTTACAAGAGAAGCAATGTTAGAATTTGGCCATATAGTATATGAGATTGTTGTTTGGTTATTCCTGCTTTATTCAGCAGCTGTTTTTATCATCTATACTTGGATAGGCTTGTATGCCTACGGAGCTGTGTTTCGGTACAAGCATGATAATAGCTTCACCGATTATGGCATCATTGCTACGAACCCCAACGCGCCAACATTCAGCTTAATAGCTCCAGCCTTTAACGAGGGTATGACAATTGTTGAAAATGTACGTTCATTATTGTCCCTGTACTATCACAATCTGGAAATTATTATAGTCAATGACGGAAGTCGTGACGATTCTATGCTCAAGCTCATAGAGGCTTATGCGCTCGAGCAAGTCTCATTCTTCGTGCAGGGAGACATCGAAACCAAACCGATACGGGGAATTTATAAGAGCAAAAATCCGGCGTTCAAAAAACTGGTGGTTGTTGATAAGGAAAATGGAGGCAAGGCTGATGCCCTCAATGTTGGTGTGAATATTTCCTCGGGAGACTATATTGTCTGTATTGACGTAGATTGTATTTTGGAGCAGGATGCTATTCTACGGTTAGCCAAGCCTTTTTTAGAACAAACAGATAAACGCGTGATAGCCTGTGGAGGCGTCATACGGCTTGCGAATAACTGTAAAGTCGTGAACGGAACGGTTGTGGATGTAAATCTACCGAAAACGTGGATAGGGCGCACCCAGGCCTTGGAGTATATACGGGCATTTATTTTAGGGCGGATGGCATGGTCACGGGCGTCGGGGTTAATTTTGATTTCGGGCGCTTTTGGTGCTTTCGATAGGCAGATCGTATTAGCGTGTGGCGGGTATGACCGTAATACAGTAGGTGAAGATATGGAACTTGTCGTTCGCATGCGGCGTTATATGGAGGAGGAAAAATTACCTTATGAAGTGGTGAATATTCCGGATCCATTGTGCTGGACTGAGGTGCCCGAATCAAAAGATGTATTACGTAAACAACGTAACCGCTGGATGCGGGGTACTATGGAGACGTTATGGAAGCACCGTAAACTGTTGTTTAATCCGAAATATGGACGTTTGGGAATGATTAGTATGCCTTATTGGTTTTTCTTCGAATTTCTGGGACCTCTGGTAGAATTTTCTGGTTATGTTGTTTTTCTGATCTTTTTTATACTTGGAATTATAAACTGGCCGTTTTTCTTCGCATTGTTTGCTCTTGTTCTAGCTTCGGGTATTCTATATTCAATTTATGCAATTTTGGTGGATCTTGTGAGCCATCAGGTCTACAGTAAGAAGCGTGACCTGTCGACATTAATCACTACTGCGGTTCTGGAACCATTTTATTTTCATCCATTGGTTGTCAAGGCCGCCGTGCAGGGAGTAGCGGATTACTTCCGGAAGAAACATAGCTGGGGAGAAATGACGAGGCAGGGCTTCCAGCAACGAAATGCAAACGAGCCGGTATGGAAGTATATCCGAAACCAGTTCAGTTTTGCATTACAGCTCCTGGGCCCGTCGCTTTTGGTCTTCTTTACACTATACATGTTCTCCATCGCCGTAGAATGGTGGTGGTATCACAGCCGTTTTGTACAGCTGGCCGAAACGCATGCCGGGCGTCATTTGTTCATTGACAACCTCTTATTCGTGTTTCAGTCGATAGCCGTTTTGGGAGTTCTTTATTTACTCGTTCAGTTTGTAAGCCGTTTTTGGGCAAAATTGATGTTGGTTGTGTCACTTTCATTTATTATAGTGATGCAATTTATTCTGTTTTTATATTTTGGGGAATCCCGAAACCTGCTGGGAGCGGATGTGTTTTATTACAGTTCGGACGAAATGAAACAGATTCTTGACGCCAGCGGTATGTTGAACCTGACTAATATTGCTTTGCTACTTTTGTTGATAGTTGCCGCCTGGACGCCACTGTGGCTGGTCAATAAACGACCATTTAAAAACGCATATCCGAGTATGATTTTGATCGGTTTCGGGTTATTATCGTTTTTTATTTCTCCAGCGCTATATTCTGACGGAAAATTGGAGAGGGATGAATTTGCGAACAATGCAAGCCGGAGTAAGTGGCGTTATTTTTTTGACTCCAATTTATCCGATTATGTGAATGAGCATCCGGGAGTGTTAGCTTACCTCTCAAAAAGAGAAGAATCTTCCACAGAAATAAATGTAAAATATCCTTTTTTAAAAAATGAGGACACTAGAGATTTTCTTGGGACATACCTGGAAAAATCTGAAAGAGCGCCCAATCTTGTCGTTCTTATTATTGAAGGGCTGGGGCATGCTTACAGTTCGGACAATGGATATATAGGAAACTTTACTCCGTTTATTGATTCCCTAAAGTCGCATTCACTTTATTGGGAGAATAATATAAGTTCTTCTGGACGTACTTTTTCCGTCCTTCCGACCTTAACCGGTTCTTTGCCTTTTGGTATGCACGGTTTTTTGGAGCAGGATAGTCTTCCCGCTAATTTTAATCTATTTAATATTCTACAGGCAAACGGTTTTAAAACTGGCTTTTTCTACGGTGGACATTCAAACTTTGATTTTATGAAAAAGTTTATGCTGTTCAATCGAATCGACGCGTTAGTTGATCAGGATGCCTTTGGTCCCCCGTATAAAAAGCTGCCCGAAAAAAGTGGCGAAAGCTGGGGATATGAAGACCAGGCGGTGTTTAGTAAATTGTTAGAGGTACAACATATTGCAGAACAGCCTTACTTTCACGTACTTTTAACCTTGTCAACACATAATCCTTTCCTGATCAATAATGCCGGCCACTATGAACAGCTGTTTGACCAGCGGCTTGCGGCTCTTCATCTGTCTGGAGAACGCAAAAAATGGGCTTTGGAGAACCGGAAGCAGCTTATTTCGGTATTGAATCTAGATGACGCAATGCGGCAATTTTTTACTGCCTATAGTAAGCGGCCCGATTTTGCCAATACTCTTTTTCTGATCACAGGAGACCACGCTATGCCTGAAGTACCGTTGCAGAGCAAAATTGACCGTTATCACGTTCCTTTATTATTGTATTCGCCTTTACTAAAGACATCTCATAATTTTCGTCATATTGTGAGTCATTTTGATGTAGCCCCTTCTATATTGGCCTATTACCGCGAAAATTACGGTTTAAATACACCGGATCAGGTAGCATGGATCGGACGGGGATTGGATAAGGGTATTTCAGCAGAAGGTGATGGTATTGCCATGATGCAGAGTAAAAACCAGCTTATCGATTTTTTGCTGGGTAATTATCACTTTTCAGAAGGACAACTTTATCGGCTGGATGGAAAGCTCAATGCAGAACTAGCTGACGAACCTGCAGTCCTGGAATCCTTATCCCGAAAATTTGAACTCTTTAAGCGCAAAAACAAATTGTTTTATACAGAGAAGCAGCTGTTACCGGATAGCGTATTTATCAGCTACTTCAATAAGTTGCGCAAGCCTTAAAATTTGCGAATATAGCCCAAAATAATATCTAATTGATTGCCTTTTTCGTTTGGCCTGAATTCTTGGTTGTAGTAGGTGCAGGAGACAGAAAACAAATTGCTTTGCCGGACTGAAAGGTTATATTCACCACCTATTTTGAATGTTTTTAGTTTATATAAGGCATTATCCAATAGATTGTTTCTGTTTTCCTCGGGGCTTAGACCGGTACCAATGATGAAACCGAGATAATCGTTTGCCCCCTTTGTATAATAACGGACAGTGCCTGTATAGGACTGTGAGATATTTTTCTCATCTGGAGTAAGATAGGTTCGTAAGTTGAACCAATAGTTTTGATAATACTTGCCTACTGAGGCTGTATACATCCAGATATTGTCGCTAAAATAAAGCTGACGGTAGCCTACTTCCGCTTCGAAACTGTTGGGAAGATTAGCATAAATCGATGCTCCAGTCCGGTATTTGGCAAAAATGCCCACATTGTTGGAGTATCCCGCTCCTAAGTACAGGTAAAACATTTTTGAAAGACGTGGATATGCTTCCAGCTCAAACTGCACACCATTTTCTGCAAATTTATTCGCATAATTCGTTCTGAAAATAAGAGATCCAAAGTTGGTCGCCCTTTTGTAACTCAAGCCCAGGATATGCCAGTTGTCATCGAATTGCTTATCAAAATAGACGAAGTTGTAGGTTAGGCCGACCGCATTTTTTGCGGTATATTCTTCTATGTTTTTGGCAAGCGATCTCGCGTCAGCATTTTTTGGATTGATTTTCAACAACTGTCGCACAGCATTTTCGGCTACCTCATAATGGTTTGTGCTGTAGTTGATTTTTGCTTTAAGCAGCAGCAGATCCTGAGACTCAGGATGTATATTGAGGCCCCTATCGGTTATTTCAGTTGCCCTATCAGCCTGGTTGTTCCAATACTCCAGAGCGGCATAGGCCAGAAAAAAGTCTTCATCTGTAGTTTTTTTGTTATCCAGATCGGTAAAGATCGTTCGCGCGGAATCAATTTTGTCGGACCATGTGTAGAGCCGACCCAGAAAAATACGGATATCTGTATAATCAGGAGCTTGGGTGAGTGCTTGCTTTGCCAGTTGAATGGCCTGCGGATAATCCTTCGTGTCAAAAGCTACTTTTCGGGCTTTCAAAAATAGGTCATCTGCCGTGATTGTGCTCTCCTGCGCGACGGAGAATAAGGGCAATAAAACAAGGGGGAGTAGTGGATACAATACTTTTTTCATTCCGAATGTATAGTTGACATGTTAAGCCTGCTAATATATAACTAAAAATAGCGAATTTTGTTTTTTCGCTTGCATTTTTGGCCAACTTCCACAAATGTGATCCGTTCGACGTACTATTTAACCCGAAATTTGACGCCACTGTTAAAACTCTATCTGACTAAAGCGCCAATGATAGGTGTCAATAAGCGTTAATTGATCCCTATCTACTGGTAGGCCCGCGGCGATTTTAAGTACCTGCATAGCCATCATGCTGCCCACTATTCCGGGAAGGGGGCCTAGAACTCCGTTCATATCGCAGTTGGGAACCTGTCCGGGAGCGGGAGCGATAGGGAAAAGGTCCAGTAGATTTTTGCTGCCTTTGTAATTAAATACTGCCATTTGTCCTTCAAAGGCATGTATGCTTCCGTACACCAATGGCTTGTTGAGTATTAGGCAGGTTTCATTCAGTAAATACCGTGTCTCAAAATTGTCGCAGCAATCGACGATAATATCGTATGGCGCAAGCATTGTTGAGGCGTTATAGGCCTCGATTTTAATGTGAAAGGCTTGAAAATCAAGGGCGCTATTAAGCTGTAGGATCTGTTTGGCTGCACTCACCGTTTTCGCTGTACCGACATGTTGTTCTGTATGAATGACCTGTCTGTTCAAATTATGCATTTCGACCTTGTCGAAATCCACAAGTGCAAGCTGGCCAACGCCGGCGGCAGCCAGATATTGCAATACCGGACTTCCAAGCCCGCCGGCGCCGACGACCAACACCTTGCTGCTCATGATTTTCCGCTGTCCTGAAACACCAATTTCTTCAATAAATATTTGTCTGCTGTAGCGTTCGAAAATAGGATCCTTCTCCATATAAATTATTGTATTATCCCCGAATACGTACGCTCCCAGTCTTTCATAACCGGCGCATAACCCATTTTACGGATCTGTTTTTTTATTGTTTCCATATCTCTTTCGTCACTGACTTCAAATTGTTCCAAGGCCTGTGGGTCGACGACATAGCCGCCGGGATTTGTCTTGGAGGCTGCACTCATGGTTGTCACGCCAATTGGGATGATATGATCTCTAAAGTTCTCGTTCTCGCGTGTGGAGATGGATATCTCCAGATTTTCATTCCACAGACGGTAGGCACAGATGAGCTGCAATAAATGTCTGTCAGAAAGATGGAAATTGGGCGCCTCTGAGCCTGCTGCCGGTCGCAGTCGCGGGAAAGAGACTGAAAAGCGGGTTTGCCAGTATTGCTTTTCTAAATAATCGATGTGGACCGCGGCGAAAAAGCTGTCCACCCGCCAGTCTTCGAGACCCAAAAGTACGCCCAGCCCGATTTTATGAATGCCAGCCTGTCCGATGCGGTCCGGAGTATCCAGACGGTAGTCAAAATTTGATTTCTTGCCCTTTGGATGATAGGTCTTGTATACCTCCTGATGGTAGGTTTCCTGATAAACCAGAATGGCATATACACCCGCAGATTGTAACCGTTTATAGTCCTCCAGCTCCAGCGGCTGTACTTCGATTGATATTTGAGAAAAATATGGTTTTAACAACTGTATCGCGTTTATAAAATAGTCTGTACCAACGGTTTTATTCGCTTCTCCACTGACCAACAATACGTGCTCGATCCCCATGGATTTGAGAGCCATTGCCTCCAGCATTAACTCGGTGTTGTTGAGAGTCTTTCGTTTAATTTTATTATCCATACTAAATCCACAGTAGGTACAGATATTCTGGCATTCATTGCTGAGATAAAGTGGCGCATAGAGTTGGATGGTTTTTCCAAAACGACGCTGAGTGATTTTTTGGGTTTTGTCAGCCATCTGTTCCAGATAAGGGGTGGCGGTAGGGGAAATAAGCACCATAAAATCCGATAGGTTTAGATGGGTTTTGCTTAAAGTGTCTTGTACGTCCCGTTCGGAAGTGTTATAAATTTTCTTTTGAACGTCTTCCCAATGGTATTGTTGGAATACATGTTTAAAGGAGCTCATATTCGCTATTAATCAAATAAAAAAGAAGTTAAAGGACTTGAATTTACAGCACGGGAAACTACAGGACCCAAGCCCGCTTCATAAGCCCTCCGGCCAGCGTTAACTGCATCCTTAAATGCCCGGGCCATCTCGGATGGATTGTCCGAAACAGCAATGGCGGTATTGACGAGAACCGCATCGGCTCCAATTTCCATTGCCTTCGCGGCATCGGAAGGCGAGCCGATCCCTGCATCCACGACGACGGGCACGGTACTTTGCTCAATGATGATTTCTAAAAAATCTAAGGTGCGAAGGCCTTTGTTACTTCCGATTGGGGCACCTAAGGGCATGACAACAGCTGTTCCTGCATTCTCTAGACGCTTACAAAGTACGGGATCCGCATGGATATAAGGCATGACGACAAACCCCATTTTGGCCAGTGTCTCGGTCGCCCGCAAAGTTTCAACCGGATCGGGCAGTAAATACCGGGGATCGGGATGAATTTCCAGTTTTACCCAGTTGGTTTCGAGCGCTTCCCGGGCCAATTGTGCAGCCAGAACCGCCTCTTCTGCTGTTCGCGCTCCAGAAGTGTTGGGGAGTAGATCGACTGTCATACGGTTCAGTCTGCCAATGAGATCGTCTTCCAAAGTGTTCTGATCTACCCGCTTAAGGGCGACAGTAACCAGTCGTGTTCCTGAAGCCATAATCGCTTCACTCATTTCATCCAGGTTGCCGAATTTGCCTGTCCCCAGGAACAATCGAGAGTCAAAATGGCGGTCGGCTATTTGTAGTGTGTGCATGATAAAAAGTTTTGAATAGATGATATAAGCTGAGGTGTCTCTGTCAGCAGTCCTGAGAGGGAAACACCGTATATTCCAGTGGCCAATAAATTTTGGATGTCCGTTAGGCTTGCAATGCCACCGATAGCGAAAATCGGAGGAACGAAGGGACTTGCATGTTGGATCACTTCCATCATGCTCTTGTATCCGTCTATACCGAGCAAGGGACTTAATTTATGTTTTGTGCGGGTATGTTTAAAGGGGCCCAGACCGATATAGTCACATTGTTCACTAATGCGCTGCTGTACGTCCTCAATGCGGTTGGCCGTCCCGCCGATGATCTTTTGGGGACCTAAAATCTGCCGGGCCACGGCGATGCCGCAGTCATCCAGGCCCAGGTGCACACCGTGGGCATCCAGATCTTTAGCAAGTTGCACATCATCGTTGATGATACATTTAGCCCCAAATTGATCGCAGGCTTGCATGGTGTGTATCGCCAACGCCGCTAACTGCTTCTCGTCAGCCTGCTTCCATCGGATCTGAATCCATTTTGCCCCCGCGTCCAATGCGCGCAATATGTTGGTCTTCTGTTGGGCAAATGTCAGCCCCTGTGAAATATATTGTAGTCTTGGGAGAGTGTCTCTTTGCATAGTATAAAATTTTGTATGGGGTCGGGCTGGCACCATAAGCTGCCCAGTAGCGCTATGCCATCTACACCGGCTTGTAGAGCAAGGAGGCAGTTTGTCGCTGTGATTCCGCCCAGAGCAATTAAATTTACGTTGAAATTGGAGCGAAAAGCCAATTGATCCAATACCGTATCCCGCTCTCCGTAACCACTTTTGGAAATACTGGGAAATACCGGGCTTAAAAATGCATAATCCCAGCAGTCTTCCAAGGTATTGAACTTCTGTATCTGATGCACTGAGGTGGAGCAGATACAGTTGGCGAACTGCTTGTCGAATAGGCCGCGCGACCGCCTTTGCTCATTTATGTGAACACGGTAAATGCCGAGAGCAGCGGACAGGTGGGGATGTGAGTGAAGGACCAGCCTAGAATGGTATTGCTCACCAATAGATGCGATGTATCGGCACATCTGCGCATCCGTAAAATGATATTTACGTAAATGTAAGAGGTCCAGTCCCTGCTCAAAAAGAGCAGGGATGATTTCCAGTTCGCCTACAACGGTTTCTTCTGCGGTCAGCGCTATGATCATAAGTAAATTTCCTTGCCTTGGGCGATAAATTCCTGTGATTTTTCGAGCATACCCTGTGCCGCAGTGTCTCTGATTTCCTGTGTAATCTTCATCGAACAAAATTTTGGACCGCACATCGAACAGAAATGGGCTACCTTTGCGGCGTCGGCCGGCAAGGTCTCATCATGATATTCACGTGCCGTATCAGGATCGAGCGATAGGTTAAATTGGTCCTCCCAGCGGAATTCAAATCGCGCTTTGCTGAGTGCGTTATCCCGGTATTGCGCGCCGGGATGACCCTTGGCCAGGTCAGCCGCATGAGCCGCCAGTTTGTAGGTGATGACACCATCTTTAACATCTTTTTTGTTGGGAAGGCCGAGATGCTCCTTAGGGGTCACATAGCAGAGCATGGCACATCCATACCAGCCGATCATCGCCGCTCCGATCGCAGAGGTAATATGGTCATATCCGGGAGCAATATCGGTGGTCAACGGCCCTAATGTATAGAAGGGAGCCTCGTCACAGCAGGCCAGCTGTTTGTCCATATTTTCTTTAATGAGTTGCATAGGCACATGACCTGGCCCCTCGATCATCACCTGAACATCGTGTTTCCAGGCAATTTTTGTCAATTCACCCAAGGTTTCCAGTTCGGCAAATTGTGCTGCATCATTGGCGTCCGCAATGGCGCCGGGACGTAAACCATCACCCAGAGAGAAGGCCACGTCATACTGTTTCATAATCTGGCAGATTTCTTCAAAATGGGTGTAAAGAAAGTTTTCCCGATGATGGAAGAGACACCATTTGGCCATAATGGACCCTCCTCGGGAAACGATGCCGGTCACGCGGTTGGCTGTCAGATGAATATAGCGCAGCAGTACCCCAGCATGGATTGTAAAATACGAAACGCCCTGTTCTGCCTGCTCAATCAATGTATCCCGAAATATCTCCCAGGTCAGATCTTCGGCCACACCTTTTACTTTTTCAAGTGCTTGATAGATCGGAACTGTTCCGATTGGAACAGGCGAATTGCGGATAATCCATTCACGTGTTTCGTGTATATTTTTACCGGTCGACAGGTCCATAATCGTATCAGCACCCCAACGGCAGGCCCATACTGCTTTTTCAACCTCCTCTTCAATGCTCGAACTTACGGCACTGTTACCGATGTTGGCATTAATTTTTACCAAAAAATTGCGGCCGATGATCATTGGCTCGCTTTCGGGATGGTTGATGTTATTGGGAATAATGGCTCTTCCCGCCGCAATTTCCTCACGCACAAATTCGGGAGTAATGTATTTTCCAGCAGTTCTGGCACCAAAATTCTCGCCCTGATGCTGCTGATCCATTCCGGGGGTACAGTTGGCGAGCTGGTCTATACGCTGATTTTCACGAATGGCCACATATTCCATCTCTGGCGTGATAATGCCTTTTTTCGCATAGTGCAGCTGGGTCACATTTTTGCCTTTGTCGGCGACTTTCGGTTTATGACTGTAGGCGAAGCGCAAGCTGTCAAGAGACTTGTCGGCAAGTCGTTTTCTTCCGTATTCCGAACTGATTCCATCCAGCTGGACGACATCATTTCGGTCCAATATCCATTGTTCACGAAGACGAGGAAGCCCCTTGCGTATGTCTATGGCGGTATTCTCATCGGTATAAGGTCCAGATGTATCGTAGACGGTAACGGGCGGATTGAACTCCTCCTGGCCGTTGCTCAGCTTTGTCGAGCTGAGCTGGATCTGACGCATTGCTACCTGGATGGGGAAAAGTGTTCCGGGAACAAAAACTTTTTTGGAATTCGGAAAGGGTGTCTGTGTGATGTTTTGTGATGTCATGGTAAGGAAATTAGTGCTGTGTGAAAGACTTTCTTTTGAAATAGTTTACCCACCTTGTGTCGCGGTGATCAGAAGGATTTGGTCGTTGGCCTTCAGCGGTGTAGAGGCCCAAATATGCTGTGGTACAACACGGTTATTGACAGCGACTGCGACACCTTGTGTTTTGTCTGCTAGTTCTGCCTGTAAAAGCTCTTCCAAAGAGTGGGGGGCGGGGTCGAAAAAACGGGTTTGATGATTGATCGTAAGTTCCATTCCTAATTATTAGTTTAATACCACTTTAGGAATGGCCACAAAAAGATACACTAGGTATCCTGTAGACATCGCACTTTTCCCTACGCCAGTATGATCTGGATCAGGTTCTAAGGGTAAAATCTCAGCCTGCATATGCAGACACCCCTAAAGCTGATGCTAAGATAATATAATTTGAATGAATAAAACAATGATATCTATTAATTTTTTGAAATAAGCAGGACAGTGCAGCATAGTTCGCTATCTTAAAAAATAATTGATACTTTAGTTATTAGAATAGCTAAAACAATTTAATAGACCAAAATGCGGAAGATATTATCGATACTCATGCTATGTACAGCTACTGTCGTAAACGGGCGGCAAATGCAACAATGTCTACCTATTCGTTTAACCTGTGAACATCTTCAAAACCCTTTAGGGGTGGATCAAGCGGCTCCCAGATTAAGCTGGCAACTGGATGACAACCGGCAGGGCGCTTTACAAACAGCCTATCAGGTTATGGTCGATGGCGATTCTCTTGCACTCTTAAAAGATAAAGCGGATGTCTGGAATAGCGGGATACAGAAAAGTGCAGCCATGCTTGTACAATATGCAGGTAATGTATTGAAACCGCAGACGAAATATTTTTGGAAAGTACGTGTTTGGGATAAGTACGGGAAAGCCTGCACCTCTACAATTGCTTCCTTTGAGACGGGAATGATGCAGGCGGACCGCTGGAAAGGAAAATGGATCAGTGACCAGCACGATAGGCATGAACGGTCAGCTCCTTATTTTAGACGAGCATTCGGTGCGGACAAACCGATCAAATCCGCCCGGATTTATATCGCTGCCGCTGGTCTTTATGAACTGTCGATCAATGGCAGAAGGGTCGGTGATCATCGTCTTGACCCTATGTTTACGCGCTACGATAGACGGACGTTGTATGTTGTGGAAGATGTGACGGCGCAGCTTCGGCAAGGTAAAAATGCCATTGGAGTTATATTGGGAAATGGCTGGTATAACCATCAGCCTTTAGCAGTTTGGAACTTTGATCAGGCACCTTGGCGAGACCGGCCAGCATTTCGCCTGGATCTTCGTATCGTCTATCAGGACGGGTCAGAGGAGACAATCATTTCTGACAAGAGCTGGAAGACATCTGCGGGACCTATTCGTTATAATAATATTTATACTGGTGAACACTATGATGCGCGTCTTGAAATGCCGGGCTGGGATCGGTCCGAATTTGATGATTCCAAATGGGAAGCTGTCCGGTATCGGAAGCCGCCATCTTCGCAGCTAGTATCCCAGCTGCTCGTTCCCATCCGTCTGGTCAAATCCTATGTGCCAAAAGCAGTCAAAAAAATAAATGCTAATACGTATGTATTCGACTTTGGGCAAAATATGGCTGGCGTGACGCGAATAAAAGTTGGCGGGCCAGCGGGAACGGTTGTGCGTATGAAACATGGGGAACGTCTTCTTGAAGATGGCCATGTGGATCAATCCAATATTGATGTTTACTACAGGGGCAACAAAGAACTGGAGCCTTTTCAAACAGATTTGTTGACACTCAGCGGCCGTGAGAAAGACGAATTTATGGCAAAATTTGGATATAAGGGATTCCGTTATGTTGAGATCAACAGCAACCAGCCAATTGTATTGGATAGCTCATCCATTACTGCCTATTTTATGCACAGCGATGTAAGCCCTGTCGGACATCTGAAAACATCTTCTCCATTGATCAACCGTCTGTGGGCAGCAACAAATAATGCTTACTTGTCCAATTTGATGGGGTATCCGACAGACTGTCCCCAACGTGAAAAGAACGGCTGGACAGGAGATGGGCATCTGGCCATTGAAACAGCACTGTACAATTTCGACGCCATTACGGTTTATGAAAAATGGATGGCCGATCATCGGGACGAACAGCAGCCCAACGGCGTGTTGCCCGATATTATTCCGACGGGAGGATGGGGATATGGAACTGCAAATGGATTGGATTGGACCAGCACGATAGCCATCATCCCTTGGCAAACCTATCTATTTTATGGTGACCCCAGTTTGCTGGCGTCCTGTTATGAGAATATCAAGAGGTATGTGGATTATGTGGACAGCATCAGCCCCAATGGCCTGACCACCTTTGGTAGGGGAGACTGGGTGCCTGTTAAGTCCGTATCAAATCTGGAGCTCACTTCCTCGGTTTATTTTTACGCGGATGCAACTATATTAGCCAGCGCAGCTAAATTGTTCCGAAAAACAGCGGATCAGTTGAAATACGAGGCGTTGAGCAATAAAATCAAAAATGCCATCAACGCCAAGTTTCTGGATGTCTCAAAAGGCATCTACAGCAATGGCACACAAACCGAACTGAGTGTCCCCTTATACTGGGGAGTAGTACCCGAGGAAATGAAATATTCCGTTGCTGCAAATCTGAATAAAAAGGTAGTGGAAACAGGTTATCATCTGGATGTGGGCGTGCTTGGATCAAAAGCACTATTAACGGCGCTAAAGGACAATGGCTTCGGTGACACAGCGTATAAAGTCGCGGTTCAGGATACCTATCCATCTTGGGGGTGGTGGATCGTCAATGGGGCAACGACCTTGCTTGAGAACTGGGATCTCAAAGCCACACGCGACATTTCAGATAACCACATGATGTTTGGTGAAATTGGCGGCTGGTTCTATAAATCGATAGGGGGCATACTGCCGGATACTGCGCACCCCGGCTTTAAGCATATTCTTTTGAAGCCCATTTTCCCTGAAGGTTTAGCGGAATCATCGATCAGCTATGATTCACCTTATGGCCAGATTTCTTCCCATTGGAAGTCTAGTAATGGTTTTGTGCGGTACGAAGTCAAAATCCCAGCAAATGCATCAGCGACATTCTATCCACCTATTGATTGTGAGGATAGACGAGTAATCTCACTCGAAGCGGGTAAACATACACTCCACCTCAAATTAAAGGTAAGAGAGCAAAATTAAAATTACCCACCGCTCAGCTTTTTGGAAAGCTGCTTTTCGTCATTGCAGCCAAGCTTGCCGCGTTGACTGTCGCGTATGCATTTTGATCATTGTCAAAGTAGACGAATATATCTTTGCCTTGGGTTTGCCAGGAAGTACAACGTTCTGCCCATTCTCTCAGGCTCGTGTCGTCATATTTACCTTGATATTTTTCTCCAGGGCCATGTAGACGAATGTAAACAAAATCGGCAGTAACCTTGACCGGACTCTGATATCCCGCCAGATCATAGATACAATAAGCACAGCCATGTTTATCCAGTAGTTCATAGATGGCGGAACTGTTCCAGCTGTGGTTGCGGAACTCGAAGGCAAAGCGGTGTTGGGCAGGCAGCAGCAATAAAAAATCCCGGAAACGCTCAATATTCACATTCCAGCTTGGCGGTAGCTGAAACAATATGGGCCCCAATTTATGTTGTAAGCCTTCTGCTCGCCGTATAAAGTCCGTAACTGTAGCCTGATCGACTTTGAGCTTTTTAAGATGGGAGATAAAACGGCTCCCTTTTACAGAGAAAATAAAACTATCCGGAACTTTTTTATACCAGGTTACAAAAGTGTCCAGTTCGGGTAGCCGGTAGAAGGAATTGTTGATCTCTACAGTGGTAAAGTTTCTGACGTAGTAATCGAGCTGATCGCGCTCATTAAGATCTTTGGGATAAAATATACTTTTCCAATGTTTATAGTGCCATCCTGATGTGCCGATGTAAATGTTTCCTTTTTTCATAATAACATTATCTGTCTAACTTGTTACGGTCAGGGGAACCCTTTATCAGGGGACAATGGCTAGCTCCTTAAAGTTTTGCACAGCATAGAAATTATGATGGAGAACTGAGGGCGGCGCAGCAGGTAAACGAAGAAAGCCTCACTGATCCAGTGAGGCTTTCTTCGTACCTAGGGCGGGAATCGAACCCGCACTCGCTTTAGGGCGAACAGGATTTTAAGTCCTGCGTGTCTACCAGTTCCACCACCTAGGCAGGTGAGCGAAAAACGAGATTCGAACTCGCGACCCC